>Ga0160452_100007_pt1 | contig 457246 bp, 402 predicted proteins | sample HID1971I_E6MG_FD_108230 | JGI IMG/M metagenome (GOLD analysis project Ga0160452, IMG submission 108230) | Enriched millipede-associated microbial communities from UW Madison campus, WI, USA - HID1971I_E6 MG | ecosystem: Host-associated > Arthropoda: Insects > Digestive system > Unclassified ...
CCGCGGCCAGCTTGACCTTCTCGATGCGGTTCTTGATCAGTTCGCTGATTTCGGAGGGGTTGAGCGTGGTTGCCATCGTCAAGTCCTAGTGCCGGCGGTCACGCCGGACGTTAAATGAATTCAGTTAGCGAGCGCGGTCTGCAGGCGCGACAGCTTGCCCTTGAGCGAGCCATCGATGACCACATCGCCGGCGTCGATCACGGCACCGCCGATCAGCGACGCATCGACCGCGGTCGTCACGTCCACCTCGCGGCCGAAGCGCTTGCGCAGCGCGGCCTTGATGGCGTCCAGTTCGGCGCCGGACAGTTCCGAGGCCGAGGTCACGGTGGCCTTGACCACGTGTTCGGCTTCAGCGCGCAGCTGGTCGTACATACCGGCGATTTCCGGCAGCAGCGGCAGACGGTGCGCATCGGCCAGCACGACCAGGAAGCGACCGAAGGTCTCGCTGGACGATTCCGGCACCAGCAGCGCGACGGCGGCGTCGCGCTCCAGCTCCGGGTTCGACAGCAGGGCCGCCACGCGCGGGTCGGCAGCTACGTGGGCGGAGAACGCAAGCGCGTCCGACCACGGCGCGAACGTGCCTTCGTCGCGCGCGGTCGCGAACGCGGCGCGGGCATACGGGCGTGCAAGCGTGAGGGCCTGGCTCATCGATCAGATCTCCGATGCCAGCTCGTCGAGCAGCGCCTTGTGGGCGTTGGCGTCGATTTCGCGCTTGAGCAGCTTTTCGGCACCGCTCACGGCCAGCGCGGACACCTGCTTGCGCAGATCTTCACGGGCACGGTTGGCGGCAGCGTCGATCTCGGCGTAGGCCAGATCTTTCTGGCGGGTCGCTTCGACGATGGCTTCGTTCTTGGCAGCATCAACGATCTGGTTGGCGCGGGCGTGGGCCTGATCGATGATCTCGTTGGCCTTGGTGCGCGCATCCTTCAGGGCATCGTTGACCTTTTCCTGCGCCTGGGCAAGATCCTTCTGGCTGCGGTCAGCAGCGGCGAGGCCTTCAGCGATCTTCTGCTGACGCTCTTCGATGGCGTTCATCAACGGCGGCCAGATCTTGGTCGCGATGATCCAGATCAGACCGGCAAATGCCAGTCCCTGGGCAACGAGGGTAAAACCGATATCCATGGGGTTCGCTCAATCGGGGGTGACGGGGTGGATGGGCCGCCGTGGCGGCGCATCCGATCCTTCATCCGCGATCAGGCGCACAAGGCGCCTGATCGTTTCGCTGTTGCTGGATTAACCAGCAACCTGCGGCAGGCGTGCAACGAACTCGCCGATCATCGGGTTGGCGAAGGCCAGCAGCAGGCCGACGGCGACCGAGATGATGAACGCGGCGTCGATCAGGCCGGCGGTGATGAACATGCGGACCTGCAGAACCGGAATCAGTTCCGGCTGACGGGCAGCCGATTCCAGGAACTTACCGGCCATGATGGCCAGACCGAGACCGGCACCCAGCGCGGCCAGGCCGATCATGATGCCGACGGCGAGGACGGTGGAGCTCTGGACTTGGGCGAGGTTGGTCAGGACGGCGAAGTACATGGTTTTCTCCTGGAACTTTGAATAGCTAAGGGTTTAGAAACAAACGGATGAAGGGTGAAGCGAAAACTCAGTGAGCGTCTTCCGACAGGCTCAGGTACACGATGGACAACATCATGAAGATGAACGCCTGCAGCGGAATCACCAGCAGGTGGAACAGCATCCAGCCCAGGCCGAATGCACCGCCTGCAATAGCACCGGCGATACCAGCACCGCCCAGCACCCAGATCAGCAGGAAGACGATTTCGCCGCCGAACATGTTGCCGAACAGTCGCATCGCCAGCGAAATCGGCTTGCTCAGCCATTCGACGATGTTGAGGATCAGGTTGAACGGCATCATCCACTTGCCGAACGGCGCGGTCAGGAATTCCTTGGTGAAACCACCCAGGCCCTTGGAACGCAGCGCGAAGAACAGCATCAGGAAGAACACGCTGATCGACATGCCCAGGGTGGCATTGACGTCGGCGGTCGGGACCGGCTTCCAGTACGGCACGCCCAGGGCTTCCAGCGGCAGCGCGATGAAGTCGGCAGGGATCATCTTGATGAGATTCATCATGAGGATCCAGAAGAACAGGGTGATCGCGATCGGGGTCACCAGCTTGCTGGTGCCGTGGTAGGTGTCCTTGGCCTGGCGGTCAACGAACTCCAGGCAGATCTCGACGAACGCCTGCCACTTGCCCGGGACGCCGGCCGTGGCCTTGCGGGTTGCCATCCAGAAGCCAAACACCATCAACAAACCCATCAGGACCGAAGTCACAATGGTGTCGACGTGAATTGCCCAGAAACCACCTTCCTGCATATGGAACGTCAGGTTGTGCAGGTGATGTTGGATGTAGGAGGTGGGTGTCAGCGCCTCGCCTGCCATGTGTCCGGAACCTTGAGTTAAATAAATTGGATCAGCGCCTGGCCAGAGCCAGGACCTGGAACATCAACCCGACGGCGATACCGGCCAGCAGCGCCAATGCAGGCAGCTTGAAGACCAGGAACCCCACCATCAGGACGCCGAATACGAGCACCCACTTTGCCACCACCGCCAGGATCAGGCGGGTCATCGCCGAACCTGCCGCCTGCACCCCGCCGCCCAGCGCCATCCGCGCGGCGACCCAGCCAGCGGCAGAAACCGCCACGCCGGAGAGCAACGCTCCCAGGGCTGCCTTCGGGCCACCCCACAGCAGCAGGGCCAGAGCCAGGACAGCCACTGCAGCCAGCGGGTAAACCGCTGCGCGCAGCATCAGTCGCCGACCCGCGTCAACGGAGTTCAGCACGTGAATGTCCTGCATGGTTGTGAGTAGGAAAGGCCGAGGCCGCAAGCAAACGCCTCGTCGAGCCGCCAAATTATAGCAATGGGACAATTTGAGAGACAACCGCTGCCTGTTCATCCCGGATGCACCCCCGCCGCTGGGGCCTCGCGCGTGCCTGTGCCACCTGCGGTCCAATCGGTTTGCGCGGGAGTGGCTCGATGCGGCAGTGCAGCACGTTGAACTTTGGCCACCCACCACTGTCAGATCCATGAGCCTGCCGTTGAATCCTCGTCGGCGTCCCGCGAGCGGGCTGGTACAGGGTGGCCCCGAAGCCCTCTCCGGGGCCACCCTCTTTTTGAGCCGCGGGCGGCGTGATCACGGATATGGCGATGCCGGGCCCGACATGAACGGCGATTTGACCCGCAAACGGCCAGCGCGCGGACCTGCGGTCGCCCGGTACGCATGAACGGTACACACAGCGTCCACCATACCTTCACGAATGGTGGACGTCGCAATGGGCAATGTGACGGCACATCACTTAGAACCACCGCAAGGACCCCCGATGCGCCCGATGCTCTCCCTGCTTGCCGTGCCAGTCGCTCTGGCCGCACTCTCCTACGCCGCCCCGTCCCACGCTGCCGAGGGCGATGACCGCTTCGCGCTGCGTCTGGGTGCGATGCAGATCGATTCGGACAACACGATCCGCGGCAACACCAACATCGCGGGCCAGGACGTTGGCTTCTCCGAAGATTTCGGCCTCGGTGGCAAGGAATGGGAGCCGCGCATTGACGGCATGTTCCGCATCAGCAACCGTCAGCGCCTGCTGTTCAACTACTTCAAGTACGACAAGGATCGCCGCGAGACCCTCGATCAGGGCGTGAGCTTCGGTGATACCAATGTGCCGGCCGGCAGCTTCATCAAGGGTGAGCTGAAGTATCAGGTGGCCAGCCTGGTGTATGACTACTCGGTGGTGGATACCGACAAGTTCGACCTGGGCCTGCAGCTGGGTGCCGAGTACGCCAAGGTCAGCACCAAGGCGTATGCCGATGTGGGTGATCTGTACCAGGGCGAGTTCCTGGACGAGAAGGCCGACGGTGTCGCCCCGGTGGTTGGCGCACGCCTGAGCTTCACCCCGTCCGAGAAGTGGATGATCACCTTCCAGGGCCAGTACCTGAACACCAAGTGGGGCAACTTCGATGATTACGACGGCGATCTGAGCCGTGCCAATGCGATCGTCGATTACCGCTTCACCAAGAACTTCGGCGTGTTCGCCGGCTACGACTGGTTCAAGCTGGACGTGGATCAGACCGGCAGCGATGGCACGATCGGTCTGAAGCAGGAGTTCAAGGGTCCGGTGGCGGGCGTCAGCTTCGTCTTCTAAGCCCTTCGCAACACCGCTCTCTCCAAGCGCGGCCTCCGAAATATCGGGGCCGCGTTTTTTTGTGCGCTTTGGTTTGGGGAGCAACTGCGGGTTGTTTGGGGGTCGGCCACGGATACCCTGTCGTGCGAATGTCCCCCGGCGACGGCCTGTGGCCGTCACCTCCTCCTTGATTTCGCACCACAGGGTATCCGTGCCCGCCTCGACAGAACTCCGGTAGCCGCCGGGAGGTCAGCAACAAAAAACCCCGGCTTTCACCGGGGTTTTTCGTTGAAGCGGAGCCACCACCAACAGCGGTGATCGCCCAATTACTTCTTCTTCGGCATGTACAGATCGGTGATCGTGCCGTCGTAGATTTCCGCCGCCATCGCCACCGATTCACTCAGCGTCGGATGGGCGTGGATGGTGTGGCCGATGTCTTCAGCCTCCGCACCCATCTCGATCGCCAGACCGATCTCGGCCAGCAGGTCACCGGCATGCACGCCGACGATCGCACCACCGATGATGCGGTGCGTTTCTTCGTCGAAGATCAGCTTGGTGAAGCCTTCGGTCCGGCCGATGCCGATCGCGCGGCCGCTGGCGGCCCACGGGAACTTGGCCACGCCGACCTTCAGGCCCTTGGCCTTGGCTTCGGTTTCGGTCACGCCCACCCACGCGATTTCCGGATTGGTGTAGGCCACCGACGGAATCACGCGCGCCACCCATTCCTTCTTCTCGCCGGAAGCCACTTCCGCGGCCAGCTTGCCCTCGTGCGTGGCCTTGTGGGCCAGCATCGGGTTGCCGACGATGTCGCCGATCGCAAAGATGTGCGGCACGTTGGTGCGCATCTGGCGGTCAGCCGGGATGAACCCACGGTCGGTGACCTGCACGCCGGCCTTCTCGGCATCGATCTTCTTGCCGTTCGGCGAGCGGCCCACCGCGACCAGCACGCGGTCGAAGGTGCTGGCGTCCAGACCCGGCTTTTCACCTTCCACCGCGGCTTCGAAGGACACGGTGATGCCGGCCTTGTCGGCCTTGACGTCGGTCGCCTTGGTCTTCAGGTGGACCTCCACGCCCTGCTTCTTCAGGCGATCGGCCAGCGGCTTGACCAGGTCCTTGTCGGCGCCCGGCATCAGCTGGTCCATGAACTCGACCACGGTCACCTTGCTGCCCAGCGCCGCATACACCGTCGCCATTTCCAGGCCGATGATGCCGCCACCGACCACCAGCAGCGAACCCGGCACGTCGGCCAGCTCCAGCGCATCGGTGGAGTCCATGACGCGCTCGTCGTCCCACGGGAAGTTCGGCAGCTTCACTGCCTGCGAACCGGCGGCGATGATGCACTGCTCGAAACGCAGCAGCTGGGTCTTGCCGTCGTCGCCCACGATCTCCAGCTCGTTGGCCGAGACGAACTTCGCCAGGCCCTGCACGGTGCGCACCTTGCGCTGCTTGGCCATGCCGGCCAGGCCCTTGGTCAGCTGGGTGACCACCTTTTCCTTGTAGCTGCGCAGCTTGTCCAGGGTAATGGTCGGCTTGCCGAACTCCACGCCGAAATCACCGGCGTGGGCGACTTCGTCGATCACCGCGGCGGCATGCAGCAGCGCCTTGGACGGGATGCAGCCCACGTTGAGGCAGACGCCGCCGAGGCTGGCGTAACGCTCGATCAGCACGGTATCCACGCCCAGATCGGCCGAACGGAAGGCGGCGGTGTACCCGCCCGGGCCTGCGCCCAGCACCACCATCTTGCATTCGATGTCGGCCGGCTTGCCCGAGGACAGCGCCGGCTGCGCCGCGGCCGGTTCGGCCGGGGCGCGGTGCGACGGGGTCACCGGCGGCTTGCTGGCCGGGGCGGCCTCGGCCTTGGCCGGCGCAGCCGGTGCGGCAGCCTCGCCTTCGGCCTCCAGCAGCAGCACGACGTCGCCTTCGGAGAGGTTGTCGCCGAGCTTGACCTTGATTTCCTTGACCACGCCAGCGGCCGAGGACGGCACTTCCAGCGTTGCCTTGTCCGATTCCAGCGTGACCAGCCCCTGGTCCTTCTTCACCGTGTCACCCACGGCGACCAGCAGTTCGATCACCGGGACACCGCTGTAATCGCCGATGTCGGGAACCTTGATTTCAATTGCGGCCATTCGTGTTCTCCTGGTGCTCAGCCGGCCTTGCCGCCGAGCAGTTGCTGCAGTTCGTCGAGCGACTCGTCCAGATCTTTCCAGCGACGGTCGAGCTTCTTTTCCTTGGTGTCGCTGGCTTCGATCAGCAGCGCCACCTGTTTCATCATCAGCCGGCCCGCACCGCATTCGGGCCGGGTGCCGCTGTAACGCTGGCCATCCACGGTGAAGGACAGCACATCACCCTCCAGCACCGGCGCCTTGCGGTCGCCTGGGACCTGCGCGGCCAATGCGGCCTGCCAGCTGTGCAGCAACCGCTGCGCCAACGGCGCCGGGATGCTGACCTGGTACTGGTCCGGCTCCTGGTCCACGCGCAGTTCCACGCCGCCCTGGCGGGCGCCGCTGTTCCAGTTGTAGACGCGCTTGTCGGCCCGGCTGTAGCGCAGGGTCCATTCCTGGTCCTGGGTGCCGGGCAGCAATGCCACGCCGGTCTCCACGCCGCTCTTGGGCAGGCTGACCAGCGACAGCGCCGGTTGCGCCTTGCCATCGAACAGGGTTTCCACTGCCTGGCCATAGTTGCCGACCGCCGGTGGCCAGCCATGGCCCAGGTCAGACGCGCATTCGCGCGCGCCCGCCTGCGCCATCGGCAGCGCCATCAGCAGCCCGGCCAGGACCAGGCCCTGCTTCACAGCAGGACGCGCCGCATGTCGGCCAGCACCTGCGAGAGGTAAGTGGTGAAGCGGGCGGCCAGCGCGCCGTCGATGACGCGGTGGTCATAGCTCAGCGACAGCGGCAGCATCAGCTTCGGCGCGAATTCCTTGCCGTTCCAGACCGGCTGGATCGACGACTTGGACACGCCCAGGATGGCCACTTCCGGTGCATTGACGATCGGGGTGAACGCAGTGCCACCGATGCCGCCCAGCGAGCTGATCGAGAAGCAGCCACCGCTCATGTCGGCCGGGCCGAGCTTGCCGTCGCGGGCCTTCTTGGCCAGTTCGCCGGATTCCTGCGCGATCTGCACCACACCCTTCTTGTCAACGTCGCGGATCACCGGCACGACCAGGCCGCTCGGCGTATCGGCCGCGAAACCGATGTTGAAGTACTTCTTCAGGGTCAGGTTCTCGCCGCTGGCATCCAGCGAGGCGTTGAACTCCGGGAACTTCTTCAGCGCCGCGGCGCTCGCCTTGACCAGGAAGGCGAGCATGGTCAGCTTGATGCCGGCCTTCTCGTTTTCCTTGTTCAGGGCTACGCGCAGGGCTTCCAGCTCGGTGATGTCGGCCTGTTCGAACTGGGTGACATGCGGAATCATCGCCCAGTTGCGGGCCAGGTTCGCGCCCGAGATCTTCTTGATCCGCGACAGCGGCTGGACCTCGACCTCACCGAACTTGCTGAAGTCGACCTTCGGCCAGGCCAGCAGGTTCAGGCCGCCACCGGCCGCCACGGTACCGCCGGCAGCCGCGCCGCCGCCGGCCAGGGCCGACTTGACGAACTTCTGCACGTCGGACTTGGTGATGCGGCCACCCTTCTCGGTGCCGCTCAGCTGGTTCAGGTCCACGCCCAGCTCGCGGGCGAACACGCGCACGGCCGGCGAGGCGTACGGCACCTTCTGCGGCAGCACGCTGTCGGCATTGAAGGCGACCGGCGGGCTGGTCGGCGAGCCACCCGACGGGGCAGCGGCGGCCGGGGCCGGCTGGGTCGGCTTGGCGGCGGACTGCTCGATATCACGGGCGGCCAGCTTGTCCGGCTCGGCCGGGGTGGCGACGGGTTCGACCTTGGTCGCGGTCTCGGCGGCGTCGGTCTTGGCGGCGGGGGCCGGCGCGGCAGCAGCGGCCGGCGCGGCGGCCTCGTCGCTGACTTCGATCAGCGCCACGAGCTTGCCCTCGGAGAGGTTGTCGCCGATCTTGACCTTGATTTCCTTGACGATACCGGCCACCGAGGACGGCACTTCCATCGTGGCCTTGTCCGATTCCAGCGTCACCAGACCCTGGTCTTTCTTGACGGTATCTCCAACGGCGACCAGCACCTCGATTACCGGGATATCGCTGTAGTCACCGATATCGGGGACAAGTGCTTCCTTGATTTCGGCCATGGGGAAAACTCCGGCAATCTGGTGTAGGGAATCGCCTATTGTGGGGGCTTCGCGCGCCAGCGCCAACCAGCTTGGCGAATTTTCAGCGCCGCTGTCCCGGGACAGCCTGTTGCAGCCATCTGCTTTGGTTCCAGTCGGCACCGTATTGTCCAGCGCTGTCCCCGCCTCAGCGCCGGATGGCATCGGCCAGCGGTTGCCATGCCTCCACCAGCCGGGGCAACGGCCAGGCCGCGTTGGCCGGGCTGGTGGAGGGCAGCGACCATACCGGCACCTCGCGCGCCACATCGAGCAGCGCCGGCACGATGAAACGCTGGAACGCCCGGAACGCGGTGCCGCCATTGCAGGCGATCGCACGCAGCGCAGGCAATCCGTCGATCCGTGCAGCCAGCGCATTGGGAACCTCACTGCCGCGCACGATCGACGCATCCAGGCTGCCGCGTCGCTCGCACTGCCCGATCACATCCCACACGCCCACGCCGCGCGCGTTCAATGCGCGCACGCGATCGGGATAAGAAAGCGTCGCGTCGATCCCGCACAGCACGCCCATCAACGGCCAGAAACGATTGCGCGGATGGGCGTAGTACTGCGCGGCCTGCAGCGAGGCGACACCCGGCATCGAACCGAGTACCAGCACGCGGCAGTCGGCGTTCAGCTGCGCAGGGAAGCCGATGCACGTTGTCGTTTCCATCACACCATCGCCAGATGCATGAATGTCAGGAGTTGCATGATCGCCTGTAAATACAGCGATTTCGCACTGATCGCTGAATGGAAACAACTAAATTTTAACGTGCGTCGGACGCGATTCAGATTGCGGGGACTACGGTTGCCTCGCCCCAACACACCGGGGCCCAGAACAAAAACATCCTGAGGAGATTCCCCCATGCGCTCCATCCGTACCCTGACCCTGGCTACCCTGACTGCCCTTGCTTTTGCGCCGGCCGCTTTCGCGCAGGACAGCACTGTTGATACCGCTTCTGGCAAGCACTTCGCCGTGGTTGGCGGCGTCTCGCTGCTGCAGCCGAAGAACGATCCGCTCGATGGCGTGCGCAAAGTGGACGGCGGCCCGGCCCCGACCCTGAGCTTCAGCTATTACATCAACGACAACTGGGCCGTGGAACTGTGGGGCGCAGCCGACAAGTTCGACCACCGCGTGCGCGGCACCGATGGCGCCCGCCTGGGCACGGTCGAGCAGCAGCCGATCGCGCTGAGCGGCCAGTACCACTTCGGCCAGGCCGACAACGTGTTCCGTCCGTTCGTGGGCGCCGGTTACTACGAGTCCAACTTCAGCAATGAAGACCTCGCCAGCGACATCGGCCACATCGGTGTCAAGACCGCCAAGGGCGCGATCGGCACCGTCGGCGTGGACATGAACATCAACAGCACCTGGTTCGCCCGTGCTGATGCCCGCTACATGCATTCGCGCCCGGAGCTGACCGTCAACGGTGAAGGCACCGGCGACAAGGCCAAGCTGGATCCGTGGACCGTGGGCTTCGGCATCGGCGCGCGCTTCTAAGCACGCCGTTTTCGCGCCACGTAGTACGCACAACGGGCCCCTCGCGGGCCCGTTGTCGTTGGAGGGGCCACTTTCATCCTGCTTTTCCGGTCGCTGGCCGACACTGGCACCCACCACGGACCACGCCGGTCCGGCTACGGGGAGCCGATGCGCGAGTCCTTCGACATGCTGGTGGTGGGCGGCGGCATCAACGGCGCCGGCATTGCCCGCGACGCAGCGGGACGCGGCCTGTCGGTCTGCCTGTGTGAGCAGGATGACCTGGCCGCGCATACCTCCAGCGCCAGTACCAAGTTGATCCATGGCGGCCTGCGCTATCTGCAGCAGGGCGAGTTCGCCCTGGTACGCAAGGCGCTCAACGAGCGCGAAACACTGCGTCAGCTCGCGCCGCATCTCATTGCCCCAACCCTCTTCGTCCTTCCACACGCGCGCCATCTGCGCCCGGCCTGGATGCTGCGCGCGGGGCTGTGGCTGTATGACCACCTCGGCCGTACCAATCCCCACTTCCCGGCCTCCCAGCGCATAGACCTGCAGCGCGATCCGAGCGGCGCTGCATTGCAGCCCGCCTACCGGACCGGCTTCACCTATGCCGATGCACGCGTCAACGATGCCCGGCTGGTGGTGCTCAACGCGCTTGATGCGAAGGAGCGCGGCGCCGACATCCGCACACGTACCCGCTGCGAACAATTGATCCGTCACCGCGATCATTGGTGGGCGGTACTGCGCACCGCCAACGGGGATGTGCAGCGGCTTCGCGCCCGGTGCGTGGTCAACGCGAGTGGCCCATGGGCGGGCACGGTGCTGGAGCGTGCCGGACTGGATGCGCCGCTGGGTCTGCGGCTCGTGCAGGGCAGCCACCTGGTGGTCCCACGCCTGTTCGCACACGACAGCGCTTACCTGTTCCAGCAGCCCGACCAGCGCGTGGTGTTCGCCATTCCCTTCGAGCAGGACTTCACCCTGATCGGCACCACCGATACCGACTACGACGGTGACCCGGCGCAGGTGCAGCCCCGCGCCGACGAACAGGCCTATCTGCTTGACGCGGTGAACCGGTTCGTCCGGGTTCCGGTACGCGAGGCGGACATCGTCTGGCGCTACAGCGGGGTGCGACCGCTATTGGCCGATCACCACCGCGATGCATCGCGGGTCACCCGCGACTATCGGTTGGAACTGGATACCGCCGGCGCGCCGCTGCTGAGCGTGCTGGGCGGCAAGCTCACCACCTACCGCGCACTGGCCGAGGACGCGCTGGGGCGGCTCTCACCCGCGCTGCCGGAGATGGGCGCGGCGTGGACCGCCGGTGGGCCGCCGTTGCCCGGGGGCGATGGCGGCACGGCCACTGAAATGGCCGAGGCGCTGCAGCGTGACCACCCGCGCCTGCCCCCTGCCCTGCTGCAGCGCCTGGCCAGCAGCTACGGCACCCGTGCAGTCGGGCTGCTCGCCGGCGCACAGACACTCGACGCGTTGGGCCATCACCACGGCGGCGGCCTCTACGACTGCGAACTGGACTACCTCATCGCGCACGAATGGGCCCGCACCGCCGACGACGTGCTGTGGCGCCGCAGCCACCTGGGATTGCGCATGGACGCCGAACAGCGCGGGGCATTGGCGGCCACCGTGCAGGCGCGCGTTTCGATGCCGTAGGCTGTACGCCTGTTACGCCTCACGGCATCGATTTCCACGGAGCAGACCATGGACAAGCACTATGTGCTCGCCATCGACCAGGGCACGACCAGTTCGCGCGCCATCCTGTTTGATCGTGCCGGACGCATCGCCGGCAGCGCGCAACGCGAGTTCACCCAGATCTTCCCGCAGCCGGGCTGGGTGGAGCATGACCCGCGCGAAATCCTGACCAGCGTCTACACCACGATCACCGAGCTGTTGAACCGCCACCAAGTGGACCCGCGCACGATCGCCGGCATCGGCATCACCAACCAGCGCGAGACCACAGTGGTCTGGGACAAGGCAACCGGCCAGCCGATCCACAACGCCGTGGTGTGGCAGTCGCGGCAGAGCCATGCGATCTGCGAACAGCTCAAGGCCGATGACCACGAGCCGCTGATCCGGCGCAAGACCGGGCTGTTGATCGATGCCTATTTCTCGGCAACCAAGATCCGCTGGATCCTCGATCACGTGGAGGGTGCGCAGGCACGCGCCGAACGCGGCGAACTGCTGTTCGGCACCATCGACAGCTGGTTGATCTGGAACCTCAGCGGCGGCCAAGCGCACGTCACCGATGTCAGCAATGCCGCGCGCACGCTGCTGTTCGATATCCATGCGCTGCAGTGGGACGATGAGCTGCTGGCGCTGTTCAACATTCCGCGCGCGATGCTGCCGCAGGTGCGCAGTTCCAGCGAGGTGTATGCCACCACCCAGGCGCAGTTCTTCTTCGATCAGCACCTGCCGATTGCCGGCATCGCCGGCGACCAGCAGGCCGCGCTGTTCGGCCAGGCCTGCTTCGAGCCGGGCATGGCCAAGAACACCTATGGCACCGGCTGTTTCATGCTGATGAACACCGGCGAGAAGGCGGTGACCTCCGACAATGGCCTGCTCACCACCATCGCGTGGGGCATCGATGGACGTGTGGAATATGCGCTGGAAGGCTCGATCTTCGTCGCCGGCTCGGTGGTGCAGTGGTTGCGCGACGGGCTGCGTATGTTCGGAAAATCCAGCGACTGCCAGGCCTACGCCGAGCGTGCGGCCGATAACGGCGGTGTGTACCTGGTGCCAGCCTTCGTGGGGCTGGGGGCGCCGTACTGGCGCAGCGATGTGCGCGGCGCGATGTTCGGGCTCACCCGTGGCACCACCAAGGAGCACTTCATCCGCGCGGCGGTGGAATCGATGGCCTACCAGACCCGCGACGTGCTGGCGGCGATGCAGGCCGATGCGGGAATCGAACTGAAGGAGCTGCGCGCCGATGGCGGCGCGATCGCCAACGACTTCATGGCGCAGTTCCAGAGCGACATCCTGGGCGTGCCGGTGCTGCGCCCGCAGGTGGCCGAAACCACCGCGCTGGGCGCGGCCTATCTGGCCGGGCTGGCCACCGGGTTCTGGCGCAGCCGGGCGGAGATCGCCGAGCAATGGGCAGTGGATCGCCGCTTCACGCCGCAGATGCCGGTGGATCAGCGCGAGGCGCTGTACAACGGCTGGCAGCAGGCGGTGGAGGCGACGATGGGGTTCCGGGTGGGGTGACGCCCGCGTCGACGATCATTGCCGCGCGGGCGCGGCCAGCCACGCATGGCGTGGCGCTACCGTGGGTGCCGGTCAGAATGCCGGGAGGACCGCGCCCTTGTACTTTTCGGCGATGAAGGCTTTCACTTCCGGGCCGGTCAGGGCCTTGGCCAACTGCTGCACGCGGGCATCATCCTTGTTGTCCGGGCGGGCGACAAGGAAGTTCACGTACGGCGAATCCTTGCTTTCGATCGCCAGCGCATCCTGGGTCGGGTTGAGCCCGGCATCCAGCGCGTAGTTGGTGTTGATCAGGGCCAGATCCACCTGGTCCAGCACGCGCGGCAGCATCGCCGAGTCCAGCTCACGGAACTTGAGCTGCTTCGGGTTGGCGATGATGTCGCGCTGGGTCGCCAGCGCATTGGTCGGGTCCTTGAGCGTGATCACGCCGGCCTTGTGCAGCAGGATCAGCGCGCGGCTGTTGTTGCTCGGGTCGTTGGGGATCACCACATCGGCACCGTTGGGCAGGGCATCGAGTGATTTGAAACGACGCGAGTACGCACCGAAAGGCTCGATGTGCACGCCGATCACCTTGACCAGGTCGGTCTTGCGGTCACGGTTGTAGGCGTCCAGATAGGGCTCGGTCTGGAAGTAGTTCACGTCGACCTGCTTCTGCACCAGCTGGTCGTTGGGCTGCACGTAGTCGTTGAACACGCGCACGTCCAGGGTCAGGCCTTCCTTTTCCAGGATCGGCTTGACCACGGCGAGGATTTCGGCGTGCGGCACCGCGGTGGCGGCGACCACCAGCTTCTTGGAATCATTGGCCGGCTTGCCGCAGGCGGCCAGGGCCAGCGAGGCGACAAGCAACGGGAGCAGCAGGTACTTTTTCATGGGGGCAGCGGGATCCATAAGGGCAGCAACGCCCCACGATACCGCACGCCCCGGCCCTTGCGGAATCCGGGGCATATGACCCCACGGCATGAGCCGATGCCGGCGTGGCCCGCTTACTCGTAACTGGTCAGCGCCAGCGCGAGCAGGGCTTTGGCCTGTTCGCGCAGCATCACCGGCTCGACGATTTCCGCATCCGAGCCGTAATGCAGCACGTCCATCAGCAGCTCGCGCGAGACGCTGTAAGGCAGTTTCAGCTCATAGCGGCCATCGGGCAGGAAACGGCCCTGCTGCTTGGAATGCCAATGCTCATCGGCCACCCAGCGTGCGGCTTTGGCACTGAACACGATCGTGGCCCAGCCCTTGGGCGGCCCGGAGAAGATCCCGTAGCTGGCGCCCAGCTGCTCGTCCAGCTCGGTCTCGTCCACATCGCGCGCGGTGGTATCGATCACGCGTGCCTTGTAGATGCGATCCACCGCGAAGCTGCGCAGGCCCTCGCGGCCGTGATCCCAGGCATCGAGGTACCAGTTGTCGCGGTAATGGGTCATGCGCTGCGGCGAGACGGTGCGCTGGGTCGCCTCATCGGTGGAGCGGGCCCGGTACTCGAAGGCAAGCTGCTTGCGCTCCAGCACCGCCGAGGCCACGGCCCGGAAGCTGGCTTCATCGAACTTGCGGCCCCGGTGCGGGATCACCCGGACCCGATCGACCGGCCAGCTCGAGACGCCGGCCTGTGCCGCCAGGAGGCCTTCGATGCGCTGCTGCAGCGGGGCCAGCACCGAGGACAGCACACCGCCGCCCGTGCGCGAGAGCAGATGCTGGGAGGCCAGCAGCGCGTGCAGCTCTTCCGAGCTCAGCCACAGGCCCGGCAGCTCGAAGCGGTCACTCTCATCGGCCTGGTAGCGGAAGCCCGCCTCGCCATCGCCTTCCACCGGCGCCATCAGCGCATCGCGCAGGAAGGCCAGGTCGCGGTAGACAGTCGCGCGGGAACACTCCAGTTTTTCCTGCAGTGCCGCCACCGTTACCGGGTAACGGGCGGACTTGAGCAGGCGATGCAGGGCATTGATGCGTTCATATCGGTCCATGACCCGATTATGTCCGAGTCGCCGTCGTTGTGGCGGCTTCAGCTGCATCTTCAGCTATCGTGGAGCCCCCATCACCTGCTGCCACCTGTCATGCGCCTGTTGCCTGCCCTTGCCCTGTCTGCCGCCGCCCTGCTGCTGGGGGGCTGTGGGCGCACTGAAACGCCGGCGGCCGCGGTGCCTGCCGCAACGGCACCGGCGGCCGATCCGGTCGGTACCGTACTGGCGGCCAGCCAGCGCTTCGGCCAGCTGCGCAGCTTCCATGCGGTGATGAAGATGCAGGGCCCGCGCGCCGTGGAGGCGCAGATGGACTATGTGGCCCCGGACCGCTATCGGCTGATCACCGACGACGGCCCGCAGACCATCATCGGCGGCACGTTCTTCCTGCAGCGTGCAGGCGAGGTGCGCCAGATTCCGGTGCCCGAAGGCATGCTGGCGCAGTGGCGCAACCCGCTGCCGGCCGATCTGCAGCCGGCGCAGCTGACGGTGCGCGATCTTGGCGAGGACCGCGCCGGTGGCCAGCGCGCGCATAAGTACGAGGTGCGCCACGCCACTGCGGCCCCCGACGGCCTGCTGTACTGGGTCAATGCACAGGGCCTGCCGGTGCAGATCGAGCGCAAGGGCGAGACCAACGGGCAGGCGTTCCGGATCACCGTCACCTACTCGCGCTTCGACGACGCCTCGCTGCGTATCGATGTTCCCTGAACAGGGATCCAGGCCGAACGGGTCCTAAAGCCGGGACTCGCCGCCGAATGTGACGCAGAACGCATCAAGTATCATCCCCCCCTTGTTGTCCCTCCCCCCTTGTCCGATCACGGAGAACCGTTGATGTCCCTGCGCGTTTCGTTGCTTGTTCCCCTGCTGCTCTGCGCCCCGGCGGTTTATGCACAGGACGCTGCCGAACTGGCAGCGATGACCTCCCCCTGGAGCGGCAGTGGCGGTGAACTGGGCTTTGCCTCGGCCCGCGGCAACAGCAATACCGAGAGCTTCAACGGTCGTCTGCGCCTGCGCTACACCGATGATGACTGGGTGCACAGCATGGACCTGTTCGGCCTGCGCTCGCGCTCGGAATACACCGATACCAACGATGACGGCACCACCATCCGCCGCCGCAACACGACCGCCAACCGCTACACCGGCAGTGCCGGCAGCGCGCTGCAGCTGGGCGAACACCGCCAGATCACCGCGACGGTGCGATACGAGCGCGACGATTTTGCCACCTACGACCGGCAGAGCTCGTTCGGTCTGGGTTACGGCACCCGCATCATCGACGGTGAGCGCTTCTACATGGACGCGCAGATCGGCCCCGGTGTGCGCCGCACCCACAACACCGAAGACGACGCGACCCGTACCGGCCTGATCGGCCGTGGCCTGTTCGATCTCAAGTACACGCTGACCCCGAACACCGATCTGGTGAATACGCTGCTGGTCGAGTCGGGCTCGTACAACACCTTCGCGCAGAATGATTTCGGCGTGTCGGTGAGCATGAACGAGCATCTGGCGCTGAAGGCCGGCTGGCAGGCACGTCACAACAGCGACGTTGCCGAAGACAAGCGCAAGACCGACACGCTGACCACCATGAACGTGGTCTACAAGTTCAAGTAATCGGGGCGGGCGCACCGCGCCCACCACACGATGTAGTGCCGGCCGCTGGCCGGCTCATCGCGCACCTTGCGCAGCAGGGACTGCCGGCCAGCGGCCGGCACTACGCGCCTCAGACCGCGAGCAGCTCCCCGGCACCGGCATCGAGCAGGCCACGCGCCACGCGCTGGCCCAGCGTTTCCGGATCACTGGCCGGGCCACGCGCTTCCGCGCGCACGATGCGGCCATCGGCGACGCCGCCGACCAGGCCCTGCAGGAACAGATTCTCGCCTTCCCATTGCGCAAAGCCGGCGACCGGCACATGACAGCTGCCATGCAGCGCGCGGTTCATGGCGCGCTCGGCTTCCACGCAGGCGCGCGTGTCGGCATCGTCCAGCGCGGCGAACAGCGCCATGACGCCTGCATCCTCGCCGTTGCATTCCACCGTCACCGCGCCCTGTGCCGGCGCCGGCAGCCAGTCCGGTGCCGTCAGGCGCGCCACGATGCGGTTGCCCAGACCCAGGCGTTCCAGCCCGGCCACCGCCAGCACGATGGCGTCGTAGCCACCGTTGTCGAGCTTGGCCAGGCGCGTGTTGACGTTGCCGCGCAGGTCCGACAGTTCCAGATCCGGACGCAGCGCGCGCAGCTGGGCCTGGCGGCGCAGTGACGAGGTACCCACGCGTGCGCCGATCGGCAGCGCGTCCAGCGAGGCATACAGATTGGAGATGAAGCCATCGGCGGCGTCGTGGCGGGGCAGCATCGCCGGCAGCGCGAACGGCGCATCCAGCTCCATCGGCACATCCTTGAGCGAATGCACCGCGCAATCGGCTTCCCCGCGCAGCATCGCCAGCTCCAGCTCCTTGAGGAACAGGCCCTTGCCACCGATCGCCGCCAGCGAACGGTCCAGCACTTCGTCGCCGCGCGTGCTCAGCGGGATCAGCACCACCTCCAGCCCCGGATGCGCCTCTCGCAGGCGGTCGGCGACGTATTCGCTCTGCCACAGGGCAAGCGGGCTCTTTCGGGTGGCGATGCGCAGGGTCTTCATGCCGCCATTATCGGCGCACAGGGGCATATCGACCAACGGTCGCCTGCCCTCGTGTCACAGGTGCTTGAGGTCCTGCTTGAGGGTGGCCACGCAGCGGCGGCTCACTTCCAGCGGCTCATGGCCGTGGCGCAGCACCGCCTGGACCTGGCCTGCGCCATTTCGTCGCAGCTCCACCAGTTCGTGCCGGGCGACCAGGCAATTGCGATGGATGCGCACGAAACGGTTGCCGAATTCCTCCTCCAGCGACTTCAGCGATTCTTCCAGCAGATCCTCGCCGCGGGCATGGTGCACGACCACGTACTTTTCTTCGGCCTGCAGGTAGTGGATGTCCTCGACCGGGATCAAGCGCAGGCTGCCCCGCAGACGTGCGCACAGCAGCGTGCGCGCCTGTTGGCTGGCGGCCGTCGGTGGGACGCTGCGGCCGGCGAGGAAAGTGCGGGCCCGCTCCAGTGCAGCGGCCAGGCGCTCGGGACGCACCGGCTTCATCAGGTAATCGATGGCCGCCGCCTCGAACGCGGACAGCGCATGGGCGTCATAGGCGGTGCAGAACACTACGGCCGGGCGTGGCTCGAAGGTGGCCAGGTGACGGGCCGCCTCCAGTCCATCCAGCCCGGGCATCGCGATATCGAGCAGGACCAGGTCTGGCTGCAGCTCGGCGCAGGCATGCAGGGCCTGCTCGCCATTTTCCGCTTCGGCCACGACCTCGATACCGGCCTGATCGGCCAGCAGCGCGCGCAGCCGCTCGCGGGCCAAGGGTTCGTCGTCGGCGATCACCACCTTCAAGACAGTTTCCTCACTGGAGCGGGACCGTGATTTCGCAAGCATAGTAGCCGTCGGCCCACGCCCCCGTCATCCGCGCGGCCGGGCCGAAGCGCCAGGCCAGGCGATGGGCGATGTTGCGTTGTGCATGCCCGGCGCCCTGCAGGAGCGGCAGGCCGCGCGTGGCCGGATCCGGTGCAGGGTTGCGCACGCGGATGTGCAGATTGGTTCCGTCACTGGACAGTGCCAGCACGATCGTGCCGCCCGCGGGTACCCGCGAAATGCCATGCAGCACGGCATTTTCGACCAGTGGCTGCAGTACCAGCCGCGGCATCGGCAACGACCAGGGCAGCGGTTCGTCGCGCAGCCAGATCACTTTCAAGCGGTCCCCCAGGCGCAGCGACTCGATCGAGAGGTAGCGCTCGGCCAGTTCGCACTCGGCCTGCAGCGTCGAATCGCCATCACCGGCACCGAGCGCGGCCCGGAACAGGTCGGACAGATCGAGCACCGCGCGCTCGGCCACGTCCGGATCGCGGCGTAACAGGCTGGCGATCAGGTTCATGCTGTTGAAGAGAAAGTGCGGGCGGATCCGTGCCTGCAGCGCGTCGGCCTGGGCGCGCGCGTTGGCCAGCATCTGTGCGCTGCCACGATCACTGACGTAGAAGTAGCGCAACGCCAGCGCCGTGATCAAGGCGGTCATCGCCGCGCTGCCGAGAGTAAAACGCCAGAAGCCGACCGCGTGGGCAAAATTGCTGCCACCGAGCACGCCATACAGTGCGTGCACGATCGCCGCGCAGGCGCCGGCGATCAGCCCGGTCATCGCCACCACCAGCACCATGCCGGGCACTTCCGGCAGGCGCGAAAGCATGGCGCGCAGACTGCACAGACTGACCGTCACCGCCAGCGCCAGCCACAACGCGAAGCCGCTGGCGGACAGGAAGTCCGACAGCGTCCAGTGGCGGCTGCCATCGGGTGCCAGCGCCACCACCACCACCACCAGCTCGGCCAACCCCAGCATCGCCGCCAGTCGCGGCAGGCGACACAGCTCGGGCAACCAGGACTGCTGGCGCGGGTCGTTCATGGCGTCAGGCGGCGAAGCGCGCCTCGAGCCACTCGCCCAGCGCATGCATTTCTTCCGCGCATACCTGGTGGGCCATCGTATAGGTGTGCCACTCCACCGGCAGACCGAGGGTTTCCAGGGTCTGCGCGGTGTCCCGCGCGATCGCCACCGGGATCACCGGATCCTGCGTGCCATGGGCCATGAAGACCGGCACGCTGATCGCCCCGGGCACGCGCGCAGCAGCGGCCTTGGCCGGGTCGGGAAGATAGGTCGACAGCGCGATCAGCCCGGCCAACGGGCGCGTGCGACGCAGCAGTGCGCTCAGGATCACTGCTCCGCCCTGCGAGAAGCCGGCCAGCAGGATCCGTTCGGCCGGGATGCCACGGGCGATCTCGCGCTCGATCAGCAGCTCCAGTTCCACGATGGAGGCGTCCACACCGGCGCTGTCTGCGCGCGAGCGGAAGTCGGCGCTGACGATGTCGTACCAGGCGCGCATCGGCACGCCGTTGTTGATGGTGATCGGCTGCACCGGGGCATGCGGGAACACGAAGCGGATCGCCGGCCAGTGCGGGCGTACCAGTTCGGGCACGATCGGGGCGAAGTCATGGCCATCGGCACCCAGGCCATGCAGCCACAGCACCGACCACTGCGGGTCGGCGCCGGTTTCGTTTTCCACGGTATCCAGCATCAGGCGGCTCCAGTACGTTCAAGCCGCATTATGACCGCGCCCCACCCCAATGGGAGCGATGCCTGGCATCCCGTGATCAGACGGCGGGGTGTGCCTCGGCGGCGGCACGGCGCAGCTCGGCCGCGCGCACCAGCACCTTCGGCGGTGCCGATTCCTCGGGGATCTCCATCAGGCCCAGCCGGTGCATCCAGACGCCGGCGGTGCGCGAAGACGTGAAGCCCACCACCGGGATGGCCAACACCATGCCGATCACCACCGGGGCCATCCACGCGGCCAGGGAGGGCGAAACCGCGTAGGCCAGCGCGCCCATGAACAGCCCGAACACGCTCAAGCCACCATAGCCGCGCGCCAATGCCGACCAGGACACGCCACCATCGTCGCGCTGCTGCGCGTCCCAGCCCGAGTCCTTGCCGGCCAACACTTCGGCCACACCGCGCGACTGCACGTACATCACCACCGGCGCCATCAGCGCGGCGAGGATGGTCTCCAGCAGCATCGAGATGAAGGCGCGGATCGTGCCGCCGCAGCCACGTCGCTCGACCGGCTCCAGCAACATCGCCAGATAGCCCAGCACCTTGGGCGAGAGCAGCACCACCATGGTGATCGCGAACATGCGGATCACCTGCGTCTCATCCTGGTGGCGCCAGTACACACCCGGCGAGAGATGCAGCACTTCGTTGATGTCGATACCGCCCTGGAACAGGGGAATCGCGATGCCGATCAGCATCAGCATCGCCCACATCGGCGCGGTGAAGTAATGCCCGATGCCGACCAGCATGTGCATGCGGCTGACCCAGTGCAGGCCTTTTGAGCCGACGATCTTGGCGTGCTGCAGATTGCCCTGGCACCAGCGGCGATCGCGCACCAGCAGGTCGGTCAGGGTGGGTGGGCCTTCCTCATAGCTGCCTTTGAGGTAGGGCACCATGTGGGTGGCCCAGCCGCCACGGCGCATCAGTGCCGCTTCGACGAAATCGTGGCTGAGCACATGCCCACCGAATGGCTCCTTGCCCGGCAGCGACGGCAGGCCGGCCTGTTCGGCGAACGCCTGGGTGCGGATGATCGCGTTGTGGCCCCAGTAGTTGCTCTCCGCGCCATGCCACCAGGCCACGCCGCGGCCGATCACCGGACCGTATACGCGCCCACCGAACTGCTGCATGCGGGCAAACAGGGTGCGCCCGCCGACCACCGCCGGCAGGGTCTGGATCAGCCCGACATCCGGGTTGTGTTCCATGCCGGCGACCAGGCGCACGATGGTATCGCCGGTCATCAGGCTGTCGGCATCCAGGATCAGCATCTGCGGGTAGGCGCCGCCGAAACGACGGACCCAATCGGCGATGTTGCCGGCCTTGCGCCCGCTGTTGTCGCCGCGGCGACGGTAGAAGATGCGGTCATGGCCGCCGACCGCATCGCACAGCGCGTGGAAGGCTTCTTCTTCGGCCTGCCCGATGTCATCGCGGCGGGTATCGCTGAGCACATAGAAATCGAAGTTTTCCAGTTGGCCCGTCTCGGCCACCGACTCATAGATCGCCTGCAGGCCCGCCAAGAGCCGACGCGGGTCCTCGTTGTAGGTGGGCATCAGCAGTGCGGTGCGCGTGTGCACGGTCGGCAGCGGCGCATCCGGATCGATCCCCAGCTTGTAACCACGATCGAATACCGCGGTCAGAAAGCCGGCCACGGCTCCGGCAAAGGACAGCGCGATCCACGCGAACAGGCCCACGAACAGTACCAGCAGGCAGGCTTCCAGCACGCTGATGCCGTTGACGGCCAGTACCTTCCACATCATCCGGCTGGCGGCGGCGGTCATCGCCGCGGTGCCACCCAGGATGTAGAAGCGGCGCAGACCGATCATCCGCGGCGCGGTGCGCTGCCGGCGGACCTGCAGCTCGCCTTCCTGGAGGGACTGCTCGGGCATCGGCAACGGCGACTCGGCCGGCAGCGTCGCCCGACCGGCATCCAGTCGGGCGTGGAGGGTCTGGGTACTCATGCGCGGTGTCCCTGTGCAGGGCGTGCCAAGCCGGAGATGCAAGATGTGGAAAGGGGCGTCCTGAGCCCGGCGCGCGCGATAGCGCGCATTCGTCCTGTCGGTGCGGGCCGATCACCGGCACGCCGCTGTTGTCTGTGACTCCCGGAACCCACGAACTCTCCAACCGACTTGAGACGAAAAATGCGGCTCAGTCTATGGCGCGAATTGTAAGGTGGGTGCGAAGGTTTCACCGGTGATTTCTCCGCATTCAGCTTTTGGATCGAGCCAAGTGGACTGCCCCCCAGGACCACGGAGGCGGAGGCCCTGTGCCGTGGGCCTTTCCCCATTCATCTTACAGAGGAACCCGATGGTCCACGACAGGCCCACCAAGGTGAACCTTACGCCTGTCGCTGGCACGGTAGGTGGCTGCATTGCGCAGTTCATCCGTCCGCCAGGCATGGCGGCGGCCCCGGAGTCGAGGCAAAAGGACGAGGGGAGCAGGTCGCCAAGCCAAACGCTCGGCGAGGTCCATCCGCTCAGATGGTGGGCGCGGCCATGGCCAGGTCGGCATCAACCGGCAGGCGCGACAGCGCGCGCGCGCTCACCTGCGAGAACTGCAGCTGGGCGAGCAGATGCTGCGCCTGGGTGGCCACCGGACACGGCGCAATCTGCGGTCCTGCCTGGGGGCGCTCGGGGGTCATTACATCAGTGGACATGGAATGGCATCTCGTTGACGTCGCATTGTCCGCGGGGCTTCCGGCCGCGCGGATTGCGCACCCTATCGGAAAACCGGGACGAATGTGTGACGGTGCGCGCAGTGCCTGCTGGAGGGGGTGGAATGCACAGAAAAATTGGCGCTTCTGTAGGTCGCCCCGCTATCATGTAATCGTTTTCAAACAACGATTCGGATATGGATTCCAACACTGCTTCCCCCCTCAGCCCCAAGTGGCAGTTCCGCTTCAACTTCTTCGAACAGCACGGTGCTCCCAATTCGCCTGGTTTCAAGGCTGCATTCAAGACGTCGACGTTCGGCCAGAGGATCAAGATCAACTTCAACTTCTTCGCGCTGTTCTTCAGCTGGATCTACCTGCTGATTCTGGGTATGTGGCGCAAGGCGCTCACCATCCTGGGCATCACCCTCGTGCTGATGGTGATCGTGGCGTTCCTGCCGGACATGGTCGGCCGGGCGATCGGCATGGCCTGGTCGGTGCTGATCGCGCTCACGACCAACTACTCGTACTACCTGGAAAAGGTGAAGGGCGACACCAGCTGGAACCCGTTTGCCGGCATGCGCTGGTAAGTACTGCGCACGCCTGGATGAAGAAGCCCGGTCACTGACCGGGCTTTTTTGTGCCGCGCCGGCCGTGGGCGTCGATCACCACCTCCCCATCTTCTTTGCGGAACGGCGCCTGCACCGGCGGCAGGATCTCCAGCACGGTCTCCGAGGGTCGCGCCAGGCGCACCCCCAGTTCGGTCTGCACGAAGGGCCGGTTGATCAGGATCGGATGGGCCAGCATCGCATCCAGCAGCTGGGTGTCCTCCAGCGTTGGATCGGCCAGGCCCAGCGCGGCGTACGGGGTGCCTTTCTGGCGAAGCGCATCGCGAACCTGCAGGCCTGCGGCGGCGATCAGTGCGATCAAACGCTCACGATCCGGCGGGGTGCGCAGGTACTCCACCACCTCCGGCGCCACGCCGGCATGGCGCATCAGCGCGAGCACATTGCGCGAGGTCGCGCAGTCCGGGTTGTGGTAGATCACGGCCTTCATGCGTGGGTGCGCATCGGGTTGTGCAGCAAGGACATGAGGTTGCTCCGGATTTATTGTTCGACTATTCTAGAAACATGGAACACAACAGTGCAACCCACGCCCTTTCCGCCCTCGGTCATAACACCCGCCTGAGCGTTTTCCGCCTGTTGGTCCAGGCCGGCCGGGTTGGCCGGTTGGCCGGAGAAATAGCCGCCGACCTCGGCCTTCCCGGTGCCACGCTGTCCTTCCACCTCAAGGAACTGAGCGCGGCGGGCCTGGTCAGCGCCGAGTCGCGCGGGCGCAGCATCTGCTACCGCGCCGACTTCAAGGCGATGAATGGCCTCATCAGCTACCTCACCGAGAACTGCTGTGCCGGCGAGACGGACTGCGGTCCGACCGGCCAATGCGCGCCGTCGTGCTGATCCGTTGACTGCCGGGCCCATCGCGATGACGACACATGCCACCTCCCGCCTGTCCTTTCTGGACCGCTGGCTTACCCTGTGGATCTTCGCGGCGATGGCGCTGGGCGTGGTACTGGGCACCGTCTTCGATGGCCTGCCCGCCGCGCTGGACGCGATGACCATTGGCGGTACCAACCTGCCGATCGCAGCAGGTCTGATCCTGATGATGTACCCGCCACTGGCCAAGGTGAAGTACGAGGCGCTGCCCGCCGTCTTCGCCGACAAGCGCGTGCTGGCGCTGTCGCTGCTGCAGAACTGGGTGGTGGGACCGGTGCTGATGTTCGCGCTGGCCGCGGTGTTCCTGCACGACCGGCCGGAGTACATGACCGGGCTGATCCTGATTGGTCTGGCCCGTTGCATCGCGATGGTGCTGGTCTGGAACCAGCTCGCGCGCGGCGACAACCAGTACGTGGCAGGCCTGGTCGCGTTCAACTCCCTGTTCCAGATCGCTTTCTTCAGCGTCTATGCGTGGCTGTTTCTGACCGTGTTGCCGCCGCTGTTCGGGTTGCAGCGCAGCGTGATTGATGTCAGCACCTGGACCATTGCCGGGGCGGTGCTGGTGTATCTGGGCATCCCCTTTGCGGCGGGCTATCTGGGGCGACGCCTGCTGCTGCGCGTGCGCGGGGCTGACTGGTACGAAACGCGCTTCCTGCCCGCCATCAGCCCGGTCACTTTGGTCGCACTGCTGCTCACCATCGTGGCGATGTTCAGCCTCAAGGGCGGCGATCTGGTGCGCATTCCCATGGATGCGGTACGTATCGCCATCCCACTGACGATCTACTTCTTCGTGCAATTCCTGCTGAGCTTCTTCATGGGCCGCTGGATCGCACGCGACTATCCGCGCACCACCGCCATCGCCTTCACCGCAACGGGCAACAACTTCGAACTGGCCATCGCCGTGGCGATCGCCGCCTTCGGGCTGGGCTCACCGGTCGCATTCGCTGCCGTGATCGGGCCCTTGGTAGAGGTGCCGGTGTTGATCGTACTGGTCCATCTGGCGCTGCGCCTCGGACGCCGCTGCTTCAATGAGACCGCCGCACTCCCCCATTGAAAAGAATCGAGCCTGTCGTTGATGCCTTCACCGGGCAAGCAAACTGAGAAGCCCGCACTCTGGCAGCGCCTTAGGCGGGTGATAGCATGCACGGAGTTCATCTCCCGCCCGCATGTAGACCTCCTGCCGAAAGGAGGGTTGCCACCTGCCTGGACAAGGACCGTCATGGCTCCGTCAAACCGACTCGCGTTCCTTGATGCCCTGCGTGGGCTTGCTGCCGTCTATGTGGTGATCTTCCATGTAATGGCAATGCCATCACCTGCACTGGCGACAGGCCCAGTAATGGGCGCGATCCTGGCAATGGGTGGTACCGGCGTCGCGCTCTTTTTCGTCATCAGCGCGTTTTCGCTGGCCTATACGATGCCGCGCCACGCAGCGGCTCCACGGCCCCTGCTGAGCTTCTACCTGCATCGACTGTTCCGTATCGCACCCTTGTTTCTGGTGTTGCTGGCATTTTCGATCTGGCGGGACGGTCGTGGAAGCCACCCGGGTCATTCCGCGCCTGAAATTCTTGCCAACGTCACATTCACGTTCAACCTGTTCCGTGGATGGGAAGCGGGGATCGTGTGGGCCAGCTGGGCCATCGGTGTAGAGATGCTCTTCTATGCCGTCTTCCCGCTGCTCTTCAACCTCATCGACACGCTGAAGCGTGCCTGGCTGGTGGCTGCCCTGGGCACTGCAGCCACCGTGCTTGCAGTGACTGGCCTGGGAGGCTCCTCAGGCTTGGCAGCCGTCGGCGACTACGGCCTGTTGCGCCACCTCCCCGTGTTCCTCTACGGCATTCTTGCCTATCACGCCTTCAAGGCACTTCACGCGATGCAGCCGAGCAAGGCTCGGCGCTGCGGCATGGGGCTGCTGGTCATCGGCGGCACCGTGCTGATCGGGCTGACGCTCGCCAGTGCACGCGCAGCTCTATCCCCGGCTATCGGCTGGGGTCTGTTCGGCGCCACCTATGCCGTGTTGCTTCTTGGCATGTCATTGTTGCCGCTGTCGGCGGTGGTCAACCGCGCTACAACGTACCTCGGTCAGGTCAGCTACTCGCTTTATCTGGCCCATCCCATCGTCATTGCGCTGCTCATACCGGTGTTCCGACGTATCCAGGCGTCAGTACCCCAAACGGATCTGGCCTATCTTGCCTGCGCAGCGCTGACTCTTGGCATCGCCATTCCATTGGCACAGCTTGGCTATCGCTTCATTGAAGTACCCGGCATACGCGCCGGGCACCGCCTGCTGGCTTACATCAACGCCCGACGCACCACCGCGATGGAGCGCGCCGACCAACGAGAGTAATCGGCAGGAGCCGGCCTCAGAACGTCTGCCACTCCTCACTCGCCACCGCCGCCACCGGTACGCGCGAGGCACCGCGCGCAGGCGCACTACGACGCACCGGTGCGGCCGGCGTGCCCGGATGGGCCTGCAGCAGGAAGATCGCCACCGCCGTGCCCAGCTGCTGCGCCTGCTCTTCCATCGCGCGCGCAGCCGCCGTGGCTTCCTCGACCAGCGCGGCATTCTGCTGCGTCGTTTCGTCCATCTGGGTGATGGTCTGATTGACCTGCTCGATGCCGGCGGACTGCTCCTTCGACGCCGCCGAGATCTCGGCCATGATGTCGTTGACCCGACGCACGCCGGTCACGATCTCCTCCATGGTGCGGCCGGCCGTGTGGACCAGCGCCGAGCCCGCGCTGACCTGGGTGACCGAGTCGTCGATCAGCCCCTTGATCTCCTTTGCCGCGCCCGCCGAGCGCTGCGCCAGTGCGCGCACTTCCGTGGCCACCACCGCGAAACCGCGTCCCTGCTCGCCCGCGCGCGCCGCTTCCACTGCGGCGTTCAAGGCCAGGATGTTGGTCTGGAACGCGATGCCGTCGATCACGGAGATGATCTCGGCGATGCGCTTGGAGGACGCCTCGATCCCGGCCATGGTGGTCACCACCTTGCCGACCACCTCACCGCCCTTGGACGCCACATCGGCTGCGCCAGCGGCGAGCTGGTTCGCCTGCACGGCATGGTCAGCGTTCTGACGCACGGTGGAGGTCAGCTCCTCCATCGAGGCGGCGGTTTCCTCCAGGCTGGCGGCCTGCTGTTCGGTACGGCGCGACAGATCGCTGTTGCCTGCGGCAATCTCACCGGCGGCGAGGTTGATGCTGCCGGTGGCCTGCTGGATGCGGCCGACGATGTCGGTCAGCTGCACCACGGTGGTGTTGGCATCATCACGCATCCGCGCGAACACGCCGTGGAAATCGCCCTGCATACGCGCGGTGAGATCGCCGGCGGCGATCGCACGCAACAGTGCGGAAATCTGCTGCAGGTTGTCGTCGCTGACCTGCATCATGGTGTTGAGGTTTTCGACCATCGCGCGGAAGTCGTGATCGAAGCGCACCACGTCGCCACGCTGGCTGAAATCGCCCATTGCCGCAGCGCCGGCGAGATCGCCGATCTGGGTATTGATCGCGCGCAGGTTGGCCTTGGTCGTATCCATCGCGGCGGTGAAGGCGGCCTGCTCGCCGGGCAGGCGATCCATGTCCTGGCTCAGGTCACCGACCGCATAGCGCTGCATCACCTCGACCAGGCGACGCGTTACCGCGATGTTGGCGCCCACCAATTGGTTGGTGTCTTCCACCATCTTGCCGTACTCGCCCGGGAAGGTCTGCGTGTCCATCCGGTAGCTCAGCTCGCCCGCCTCGTGGCGCTGGGCCATCTCCCCCTGCGCGGCCATCACGGCGCGCAGCTGGCTGCGCATGCGCTGCATCGATTCAAGCAGCCGGCCGACTTCGTCATTGCGCGCCGGTGGCAACGGCGTATCCAGACGACCCTCGGCCACATCGGCCGACAGACGGACCGCATCGGCCAGCGGGCGGATCGCCTGCCGGCGCAGCAGCACGTACACGCTGCCACTGAGCACCAGTGCCGCGCCCAGGCCAACGGCCAGGATGATCCACAGCAGCGCGCGCGCCTGCGCGGTGATCAGCGCATGCGGCACGATCACCCCCAGCGCGAAATGCTCTTCGCTGCCGCCGATACGCAGCGGCACGTAGGTTTTCACATCGCCCGCCGCATCCGGCTCGAAGGCGTCAAACGTCTTGCCGGTCTTGACCGCGGCCAGTACCTGCGTGGTCAGCGCATCCTCGCGACGCTTGCCAATCTCGTTCGGATCCTTCGCAGCCAGCACGATGCCACCGGGCGAGATCAGTTCAACGTGGCCTTCGCCCATCGGGCGCAACGCGGCCAGGTGCTTCTGCAGGGCGGCCAGCGCGAAGTCCACCGTCACCGCGCCAACGAACGTCCCCTGATCGATCACCGGGGTGGAGAGCGTGGTCATCAGCACCTTCTGACCGCCGATTTCATAGGTGTACGGTTCGGCCACGGTCTGCCGCTTGAGCGCTTTCGGCTTGAGATACCAGTCGCCATCGCCGGGCACGTCATAGCCGGTCAGCGCATCCTGCATCGGTGCACCGTCGTGCCAGGCCCAGTAGCTCATGAACCGGCCGGTGTCATCGTGCGCCTCGGCACCGACGAACTCGGCATCCTTGCCATCGAAGGCATTGGGCTCCCACAACGTGCCAAAGCCCACCCACTCCGGGTGCACCTGCACCTGCTGGTGGATCACCGCGGACACCGTCGCCCGCGACAGCGTGCCGGCAGCCCGCTGTACCAGCAGGTTCTGTGCGAGCGCCTGGCTGGTGGCGAATGCGTTGGACAGATCACCGCTCACCCGCAGCGCCTCGGCCTGGGCTTCGCTCTGCATGGTGTGGCGGGAGGCATCGACCAACGACGCACTGGCTTCACGGTAGCTGATGGCGGCGGTGACACCGAAGCAGAGCATGGCGATCAACGCCGTACCCAGCATCAGTCGGTTGGCGATGCTGCCGGGGCGCTTGGACGCGGTGGGGCGGGACACGGACATGGGGGCGGTTCCGGAAAAAGGGCATACCGGCGGACGCAGTCATGCGCCGCCACGGAAACACGCAGTCCATTGCGGGCCGGCACGCGCGCGGTGCAATCACGGCGCGGCCAGCGGAAGTCGGGGATCGATGCCACCACCCCGCCCTGTGGAGATACCGCCTGCAGGCACCGCGAGGTTGCCTGCCCAGAGAGGGGACTCAGTTGGATAACGGCGCCACGCCTGCGATGTTTAGCGCCGCTTCCTGACCGTGTTCAGTGACCCGCCCCGCCGCGATCGCCCCGCCCCAGCCGCTCCACCAGTGTCCGGCTGGCCGCGTTGAGCCCGATCACCTCCACCTGCGCTCCCCGCGCGCGCAGCTTGCCGGTCACGCGCTCCAGCGCGCCCACTGCGCTGAGGTCCCAGAAGTGCGCCTGGGTCAGATCGATCATCACGCGTTCGGGCACCCGCAGCAGATCGAAGGCGGCGGCGAACTGCCCGGCCGAGGCGAAAAACACCTGGCCGCTCACGGTGTACACGCGGGTGCCGTCCGCTGTTTCGGCATCGGTGATGGTCAGCATCCGGCCCACCTTGCGGGCGAAGAACAGCGCCGACAGCAGCACCCCGGTCAGCACCCCCTTGGCCAGATCGTGCGTGGCCACGGTCACAACCACTGTGCCCAGCATCACTACCGAAGAGCTTTTGGGATGCAGCCGGAACTCAGCGAACGAGCGCCAGTGGAAGGTGCCGATGCTGACCATGATCATCACCGCGACCAGGGCGGCCATCGGAATCTGCCGGACCCAGTCCGCGCCGTAGACCACCAGCAGCAGCAACAGCACACCCGCCACCAGACAGGACAATCGGCCACGGCCGCCGGAGGACACGTTGATCACCGACTGCCCGATCATCGCGCAGCCACCCATGCCGCCGAACAGCCCGGCAGTGATGTTGGCCAGGCCCTGCCCGGCGCACTCGCGGTTGCGCTGGCTGGGGGTGTCGGTCATGTCTTCCACGATCTGCGCGGTCATCATCGACTCGAGCAAACCGACGACCGCCAGCGTGGCCGACACGGGCAACAGGATGCGCAGCGTCTCCCAGGTGAGCGGCACCTCCGGCAACAGGAAGGTCGGCAGGCTGTCCGGCAGCGCCCCCATGTCGCCGACGGTGCGGATGTCCAAACCCAGCCAGATCGACAGCCCGGTGAGCACTACGATCGCCACCAGCGGTGAGGGCACCGCCCGGGTCAGCAGCGGCAGCAGATAGATGATCGCCAGGCCGGCCGCGCACACGGCGTACACCGTCCATGGCATCCCGATCAGCTCGGGCAACTGCGCCAGGAAAATCAGGATGGCCAGTGCGTTGACGAAGCCGGTGATCACCGAGCGCGAAACGAAGCGCATGAGTGCACCGAGCTTGAGCGCGCCGGCGACGATCTGCAGCAGTCCCGCCAGGATCGTGGCGGCCAACAGGTACTGCAGGCCGTGGTCGCGGACCAGATCGACCATCACCAGCGCCATCGCGCCGGTGGCCGCGGAGATCATGCCCGGCCGACCACCGGCGATGGCGGTGACCACCGCAATGCAGAACGAGGCGTACAAGCCGACCTTGGGGTCGACCCCGGCGATGATGGAAAAGGCGATCGCTTCGGGAATCAGCGCGAGGGCGACCACGGCGCCGGACAGCAGATCACCGCGGATGTTGCCGAGCCATTGCTGGCGCAGCGGATAGGACACAGACATGGACAGACTCCACGCACCGGCGATCCGCACGGCGCGTTGTGTGATGAAGACAAGCACTCCCTGAGCCAGCGCAAGGGCCGGCGCGTCGTCAACGCGGTATCAGGGTGGCGTCATCACAAGGGTCCTGCCGGGGCAGTGGAAGCGGCGCGCAGGATAACGCAGTCGCGGGGTGGCCTCAAACGCAGTTGGGTGGTTGACCCTTCGCGCGGCGGCGCACACGATGCGCATCTGTCTTCCTTTGCAGGTGCTCGCATGTACGGTTTGATCGGCAAGATGTTGACCGCGCCCGGCCAGCGCGATGCAGTCATCGCGATCCTGCTGGAGGGCACCGGTGACATGCCGGGCTGCCGCAGCTACGTGGTAGCGCGCGATCCCACCGCCGCGGAGGCGATCTGGATCACCGAGGTCTGGGACAGCCAGGAACTGCACCGTGCCTCGCTGACACTGCCGTCTGTCCAGGTGGCGATCGCGAAAGCGCGGCCGATGATCACGGGGTTCGGCGAGCGGTTCGAGACCGCACCAGTGGGCGGCCTGGGCACTGGTGCGGCGCAGCCCTGATCACCGCGTGGCCTTGCCTGCCCATCGCGACGGCGCCTGCCCGGTCACCCTTCGGAACGCCGCGGCGAACTTGCCGGGGTTGGCATAGCCCATCGCCAAGGCGACCTCGGTGACGCTGTGGCCTGCCAACAGCCTCGGCTTGGCCGCTTCCATCCGGCGCCAGGTGAGGTACGCGTAGGGTGTCATGCCGGTCGCCAACCGGAAGCCACGACTGAAGCCACTGGCTTCCTGCCCGACTTCCTGCGCCATGCGGGCAACGCCCAGGTCATCGCCGAGATGGGCATCGATCAGTTCCTGCACGCGCTTGACGTGCGCTGGCGACAACGCGCGTCGCGTCGGGGGCGACGCAACCGGAAGTCCCGCCAACCGCTTCAGCACCAGATCGACACCGTGCTCGAAGAACGCGGCTGAGCCTGCATGCGCTTCAGCGCAGTGCCATAGCGCACCCATCACCGACGCGATCACCGGGTCCCCATGCAGCGCCGATGCTGCGCGATGCAGCTGCTCCAAGCGCACGTCGTGCCCCTGCAGATGCCGCGCGTCGATGGCCAGGCCCAGCAGCGCCAGCGCTGGGCTGCGGAATTCGCCTGGGCAGTCCGGCAACACCACATTGAACGCGCCTGCGCGCCAGGGCTGCGCGATGCGTCCGAGCGCCGTGCGCTGATACAGGGTGCCGCCGCCCGCCGTGAGCAGCCCGATGCGCAGCGCACCGCCTTCACCCATCGTGCCCTGCGCCGCCGCGAACGTGTGGCGGAGCATCAGCACCGAGCCGTCGGCATTGCCCACGCACGCGTCCAGCGGACCGCCGCTTTCGGCCGCCACACGGGCGGCCACGGCAGTCGCTGGCGTGGCAGTGGTGCAGGTCATCGGGTGTCCCGTTCTGGAGCGGCCGCTCCGGGAATGGAGCGGCAGCACCTGATTGTTACACAATAACATTCGCGATTCCTCCCCATCACCGTGGTGCGCGCCACCACCCCAGAGGCTCCTCGTGAAACACACTGCACTTGCCGGCGCCGTACTCGCCGCACTTCAGTTGTTGCCCAGCGCAACCGCCCGCGCCCAGTCCACCCCGCCCGCCAAGGCCACCGAGCTGGACGGCATCGTGGTGACCGGCAGCAAACGCGACACCCCGTACTTCAAGAGCGACATGTCGGTCACCGTACTGAACCGCGAGGCTCTGAAAGAGGCGCACGTCACCGAGTTCCGCGACCTCGACAAGCTGGCCCCCAACGTGAAGTTCAACGTGATGGGCCAGCTCAGCGACATGTTCATCTCCATCCGGGGGATCGAGTCGAATCCATTTCTGGTCAACCGGGCCTCGGTCTACATCGATGGCATCCCGTTCCGCGAGCTGAGCAACGCGGTGTTGAACCATGTGGAATCGGTGGAGATCCTGCGCGGGCCGCAGGGCACACTCTACGGCGCCAACAGCGAATCGGGGCTGGTGCTGGTGCGCACGCGTACGCCGTCGGCCACCACCGAGGGCGAGGTCAATGTCGGCGTCACATCGTTCGGCAACGGCCACGGCAGCAGCGTGGATGGCTTCCTCGGCGGCGCGCTGGGCAACAGCGACCGGTTGTTCGGCTCGGTCGCGTTCATGGCCTCGGACGAAGACAGCCACCTCAAGAACCTCACGCCCTTCAACGGCGTCAAAGGCAAGGTCAAGGAAACCTACGTGCAGGGCAAGCTGCGCTGGGAGCCGACCGATACGCTGGCCATCAATGCGATTGCCTACCACCTGGGCACGCGTGCACCCGGGATGTTCGAGTACGAGTACCTGCCGCTGGATGTCGGCCTGTACAACCGCACCTACGGCGATCTCTACAACGGCAGTCGTAAGACCGGTGACTTCACCTACATCAACGATGCCCCCAAGCGCACCACCAAGAATGAAACCGTGGCCGGAACCAGCGCGCAGTGGCAATTGTCCGGCGGCACCCTGGATGCGGCACTGTCCTACCGCCAGGAAGAGGACACGTCCGCCGGCTACGATTTCGACATGACTGCGACGCCCGCGCTGGCCGGCCGCATCTACGACAAGCAGCACAGCTGGAACGGCGAACTGCGTTTCAGCTCCCCCAGCGATCAAGCGCTTACCTACATCGCCGGTGTTTCCACCTACCGACACCACAAGGATTCCATCCTCGGCACCCTGGTCGGCCCGCCGTTGCGTGGCCTGGGCAGTTACGACCTCGCCCCGCTGCAGGGCTCGGATGGCCAGGACTACAGCGTGTTCGGCACGGCCAGCTACACCCCACCCTCCCTGCCGAAACTGACCGCCAGTCTCGGCCTGCGTCATGAGCAGGCCAAACGCTCCACCCGCCAGCGTGAAGGCACGCTCGATCTGGGCCCGGGCGGCCTGGTGTTCTACCGCGACGCCGAGCTCGCGCACACCTTTACCGCCACGCTGCCACGCGTGTCACTGCGCTACGACGCCAGCGATACGCTCTCGTTCTACGCCGCATCGGCCAAGGGCTACATCCCCGGCGGCTTCAATCTGGCGGCCGCGCAGAGCGATGTGGTCAACGACAAAGTGCTGCGCTACGAATCGGAAATGATGTGGAGCCACGAGCTCGGCTTCAAGATGAACCTGCTCGGCGGGCGCGGGCATATCGGTGGTGCGGTGTTCCACATCACCTCGGACAATTGGCAGGAAATCCAGTTGGCGACCGATGCCAACGGCCGGCCGATCTCCTCGGACTATGTCGGCTCGGATGCATCCATCCGCTCGCGTGGGGTGGAGCTGGAAGGCGCGCTGGAGGTCCTGCCGGGCCTGACGCTGACCGCCAACGCCGGCTACGTGGATGCCGAGTACCGCAAGTTGTTCGTCGGCGCCAATGAGAGTCTGGCCGGCAACGACGTCAAACTCACCCCGCAGTACACGGCATATCTGGCGGCGCGCTACCAGCACCGCTCCGGCCTGTTCGCGCGCGTGGAGTCCTCGTTCAACGGCCGCATGGCCCTGGACGAACGCAACCGCGCCTACCAGCCGGCTGTCGCCATCATCGGCGTGCAGCTCGGCTATGAAACCGGACCGTGGAGCACCCGCGTGTACGTCGACAACCTGACCAACAAGCGGCGCATCAACGGGTTGATCTTCGACAACCTGGCGTTCGGGCGCGACGGCAATTACTACGGCCCCATCGACCGGCCGCGCATCGTCGGTGCGGAGGTAGGCTATCGGTTCTGAGGCAGTGTGGAGGGTGCTGCAGCCGGCGCCCTCTTACTCCTTCAGCACGTCCTGTGCATCCACGATATCCACTCCGGAGACCTGGCCCAGCCAGCCATCAAACCAGGGTTTGTGCGAAGCGCCGACGATGGACAGGACGCGGGAACCGGGGTGGTCACGCACCACCTCGAGAATGTTGGCGACCATGCGCAGGTTGCGGATCTCCCAGCCCTGCACCCAGATCTGGGGATAGTGCTGCGGCGATACGGCAGCCAGTGTCTGGCTCACATTCGACTCGGCGAGCACCCGCAACGTCGCGGGGGCGTTGACGCTGCGATACAGCCCGAGCACGTCGTTGGAGGCGATGAAGGCGGCTTCGCGCTCGGTCATGGCATCCAGTGCAGGTCCATAGGTGCTCCACGCCTGCTGGAGCGCCGTGCCGAATGCCTTGCGATCCGCGATCTGGTGGTTGTCACCGGTGTGGTCGTCGATGGCGTACACACGCTGCTGGCCGAGTCGGGCCGCGAGCACTGCGGCGATCTGATAGCTCTCGTTCTTGCGGGTGCCAAGGTGCTTGAGCAGGTCGACCAGGCTGTCGTCCAGGCCATCACCCGCCCGTCGCTCCGCCGCAGGCAGTTGCAGCCATTGCACATAGGCGGACGCCCGCTCGCCAGCGGCGAGGAACAGCGCGGCCAGCTGGCGGCGCTGCGCGGCGGTGGGGGCAGCCGGCCACGCCGCCAAGGTCGTGTTGACCTGTACGATCGCAGCCGGCACCTCCAATCCCGTGGCCGCTTTCGCCGTCTCCGTGCTGGCGCAGTAATCATCGCCGTAGACCGCTGCATGGCGCGTGGCCAGATCGCACTGCTCACCACTGATGGCTTCGATGGTGATGTAGCCGGGCTTGAACGCCGCCAGCCTGTCCAGCAGGGGACCCAGTGCCTTGGGATCGAAGGCCTCGTGCTCGCTCAGGTGGATGCTGCCCAGCACGAGGATCTCGGTACGTGGGCCGACCATGTCCTTGTCGAGCGCGGCGAGGTCGACACCGGCGTACGCGGCCGCGGGCAGCAGAAGCGTCAGGCAGGCCGACAGTGTTGAGTAGCGTTGCTTCATCATCCAGAGCCTGAGCGGGGTGTTGCTGGATGTTTTAGCACCGCACCTGCGCGGGGGCACCTGCACAATGGCAGGGTGACGAAAGGCGTCTGCCACTGGCTCGTCATTTTCGCATTGATGCTTATCCCGGTGTTCATTGCTGCGGTGATAGTCGTCGTCGTGCGGCGCTTGGGAAAACGTTCCGACACTTGAATTCTGCTCGCCGCCCGATGTCAGAATAGGCGGCTCTCCGCACGCTGCGGAGTGTGGGGGAAGAAAGCGAGCATGGCAGAACGGATGACCTCGAACGAATGGATCAGATGGGCGATGCTGCTCATCTTTGTCGCGATGCTGTTCGGCATTCCCAACAGCTCGCCGTGGTTTGGCCTGGTGTTCGTGTACCTGATTGCAGCCAGCGTGTTCATCGTGGGCAGCATGCTGTGGACAACATTTCGCAGCCAGCGGGCCGCGGCCGCACTGCGCCGCACGCCGCCCACGCGGGCCCTGCAGACGCGCGAGGTGAAAGCGTTGGAGTGGTTCGGCCAGCCCGAGCGCATCGCCTGGCGCATGCCCCGCGGGAACGCGATCGATCTTGTAGGGGCGACACAGGCCGCAGGCCGTCACCGGGTAGTGCGTACGCTTCGCGGACCGTATCGCGTGATGGTGCGTGGCCAGCACCATGAGCGGCATGACTTCATCGGCCAGGTCCAGGTCCTGATGCTCCCAGGGGCTGACCGCTCCGTGCGCGAGAACAATGAAGCCGACGTGCTGCTGTGCGGGAAGTTCGCGGTAGTGCTTGCGTTGAATGGCGCGTGGCGGATCGACCAGGCGCCTTCGTTGCTGCGATGACGTGCGTTCGCATCGCGGACTCTCGGCATGCAGCCGCAAGGGCCTGACGAGATACTACACGCCACCCCGAGCGACCCGATCTAAGGTGCCATGCTCAGTGCTTGCGCGCCCGTGCTGCGGCTGCGTTGGCATCCCGGATGCGCTGGCTGCGCGCCTGCTTGTCGTAGTCGTCTTTTGCCTGCATCACGCCACCGGCTGCCTGGATCCAGCTACTGGTCGTGCAACCGGTCACGAGCAATGTCGCGGCGAGCGCTGCCGGGATGATGAAGAACTTCATGATTCAACCTCTCTGAAAGCCAATCGACTCGTGGTCGATGAAATGCTGCGCAGCACCAGGGCACGTACGTGAAACGATGCGCGAAGCCACATCGCGACATCGGCGGGGCCGCTTTGGGCGCCGTCAAACGGGGCGGAACGATAGTTCACGTGCACTTAACAAGAACAGAATGCGCTGCATTCGTGTTGTGTATATTCTTATTTATTATTCGGGCGCAGACATCATTCCGGCACTCTTCCAACGCGATCACAGGTGAGTTTCAGGCCTTCGAATGTAGACGTCTGCTGCAGAATCTTTCACTGGCGTCATCCATCGGGAATTGCCTCACGACGTGTGGACCAATTGGTCAGATGCGGCGGTCGCTCGAAACTCGGGACCGCCGAGCACCTGGCATTGATGGACGTCAAGGTACTCAGGAGCGGCAGGAACAACGGCAACGGCAACGGCAATGGCAATGGGAATGGCACGGTTGCTCGGTTGCCGCTGACCCGAACAAGGCCGCCAGAAGGGAACAGGCGATGCTTGCAATCCAAATAAACATCCCGCCAAGGATGGCGAAGATGACGAGAACGACAGCTGCCAAGATCAGATACTCCATGAGTACAAATTATCAGCAGTAGTTCTACTTTGAAGACTCATTTCCGATAGATTTTTCCTACGCCCGACTGCCCGACCATGGGCTCCATTGGTTAGTAGAGTTCGATTCGGCTGCGTCGCCACGCTTGTCAGAGAATTTGGTACGTCTTCTGTTGAAGCTACAAACGATGGCATATCCCTGCAGGTCTGCGCCGCTCTCCAGTGCCACGCTGCGCGCTGCGCTGACGACCCACTCCATGTCGATGCCTCTGGGTTCAAATGGCGGGGCGCCAGTAGCTATGTCAGCCGCTCAAATACTGCGCCTGCCCGCGTCCTGATCTCGCTGTTGGCGCCGCCAATATTCGGCTCCCGAGGCTACAGTGCTCGGGACAAGTGTTTGAGGGATCGCCGACGTCTCAGCGTTCGCATGCGATACACATGCTGCCGCAATTGCACCCGGGTTGGAGTGGTGGGCCCACCAGGATTCGAACCTGGAACCAAAGGATTATGAGTCCTCTGCTCTAACCGTTGAGCTATAGGCCCTTGCGGCCGCACAGTGTAGTGGAGGCCCGCAGGCGCTTTCCACTGCACCCCTCACATCAGCCGAAACGCTGCCCCATCGCCTGCACCCGCCGCGCATTCTCCGCAGCCAGCTCACGCAGCACGTCCGAGCGCAGCAGCGCCGAGCCCGCCACGCGCTGCCAGTAGTCCACCGCCAGCGGCGCTGCCCAGTGCAGGTGCGCGAGCTGGCCGCTGCGCTCCGGCGCGATGGAGGCGAGCGGCGCAGCCACACGCAGCACTCCTGTGCGCGAGGGGGCCAGTGACATCGGCAACATGTCATACGCGGGCGCCAACGGCAGCGGACCGCGATCGACCAGGTGGAAACCCAGATTGCCCTGATGCATGTCGCTGTTGCCGATCAGTCGGCCGAAGGCGTGCAGCCTGCCCATCGCGGCCTGCGCGTCGCGATCGACCCAGCCCTGCGTCAGCAGCGCGTCGGCCGCCGTCCCCCAGTCCAGGGTCACGTCACCGACGAAGGCCGAGGACAGCGCCAGCAGCGAGACGAAGCCACGCCGGCCGAGCACGTCGACGGTGCGGTCGAAGCGCTGCACCTCCAGAAACGTATGCGTGTCGGTCTGGAGGATCTCGGACGCCGCTGCCGGCACGCCCGCGTCGCGCAGGCACTGCAGGGCGAGGTGCTCGCAGACCAGCAGATCCGCCCAGCGCTCGGCGGCCTCGCCTGCGGTGGGCTGCGCGAACTTCACAAGCGCCGCATAGCGCCCTCCCTCATGCTCCACCGTGGCAGTAAACTTCGGTTGCTCGCCACCCGGCGACGATCCGACGTCTTCGCCTTCCAGTGCCGCTGCGGCGCGCTCGGGATAACGACGTGCGCGCTGCCCGGCAGGGACGTGATCGCCAGGCGCATCAAGCGCGCGCAACGCCATCTGCACGGCATCGCCGCCAAGCAGGAGGTCACCGATCTCGGTGCCGCCTGCACGTACCAGAGCCTGCAGAGTGTCACCCAATTGCCAGCGATTGAGGTCGTCGGGGATGCCCAGGTCACGCCCGCGACGATGCGCGAACGTGCGCCCGAGGAAGCCCTGTGGGCGCAGGTCGTCCAGATACCACGGCAGCCCCGGGAAGTGGCCGTCGACGGTCTCGTCGGGCGAACGGGTCAGATTGGGACGTGCGGCGGTAGTCGCCACGTGGAAGGTCTCGCCCGTGAGTGCCACGACCGAGCCCAGTTCTTCAAGGGTGGCGTCTGGGCGCAGACGGTACAGCGGCCACTCGCTGCCCGCGGCGGTCTGCTGGCGGACGGCATAGGCCGTGGCGCGGGTGCGGCCAAGTCGCACCACGCGGTCCCCGGCCTCGGCGACCAGACGGCTCAGGGTTGGCCGGGTGACGCCCAGGCGATCAATGAGATCGGCCGCCGATACCACCTCGCCAGCCGGCAGACTGTCGAACAGCGTCTGGAGCTGGACGGTACGGGGACGGGCCATGGTCTGGATTCCGAGACGAATTAAGTTACGAATCTATACGCCAATCCTTGGCGAACCGCAACCTCATCATACCTCTAAGCCATTGATTAAAATAACAACGTATCAGCCATCAGCAAAAACACTGCAGCAATTAAGTTACGAAACAAGAAACGAAACTTAAATAAAAACCTAGCGATCCCCCACCCCCTCGAACAACCGCTCCATCCGCTGCGCCGCCGCCCGGCTCGAGTAGACGCCACCCGGGTTGACGGCGCCGATCGCGCACTGCCCGTTGTCGGTGACGACCAACTCCGCTCCCTGCAGCGAGGCCCGCACTGCGCAGGGTTCCTCACCCAGGAACAACTCATCGCCCATCGGCTCGGCGCTGCCGATCAGCGTGCCCTCGCCTTTGCCGCCCGCTGGCAGCATGCGCAGATGCAGCGTGTCGCCCTCGGCTTGGATCTCCAGCACGCGCCCTGCGCTGCCGTCCCAGCTGCCAAGCCAACTGCTGAAGTCGGTGTCGGCCATGTGGCCGGTCTTCATGACACGCTCTGCCGGCGCCCAGCCCACCACCGCTTTGCCGGGTGGCAGGACCTGCACGCAGTAGTAGTCGTTCCAGCGGCTGCCGATCACCAGGCCGCTGCCCGGTTCAACTTCATCGCCGCTGCTGCAGCCGTCCTGCGGCGTCTCCAGGCAGCCGGGGCGCTCAGCCATCAGGGCCACGTTGCCGGCATCCACGACGCGGCCGACGGTGAGGTCGGGCTGGGTCTGGAAGAAATCAGCTGCGTTGCAGGCAGGCTGCTGAGGCTCCGCGGCCAGCGCGGCGAAGGGGCAGAGAGCAAGGAGAAGCCAGCCTTTTTTCATCGTCATTCCATTGATCCACAGGTGTAAAGCGACGCGCATCCTACCGCATCCGCATTCGCGCCCGCTGCCCACGCGGCGACACCTGCCGCCCAAAAAACAAACCCCGCTTGCGCGGGGTCTGTTGGTGTTTCATCGCGAACTGCCGGTATCGATCAATCGATATCCAGGAAGCTGCGCAGCTGCTCGGACCGGCTCGGATGACGCAGCTTGCGCAGCGCCTTCGCTTCGATCTGGCGGATACGCTCGCGGGTGACGTCGAACTGCTTGCCCACTTCCTCTAGGGTGTGGTCAGTGTTCATGTCGATGCCGAAGCGCATGCGCAGCACCTTGGCTTCCCTCGGGGTGAGGCCGGCCAGCACGTCACGCACGGTTTCAGACAAGTTGATGTTGGTGGTGTTCTCGATCGGGGACTCCACGTTGGTGTCCTCGATAAAGTCGCCCAGATGGGAATCCTCGTCGTCGCCGATCGGGGTTTACATCGAGATCGGCTACTTGGCGATCTTCATCACCTTGCGGATCTTGTCTTCCGGCATGTCCATTTCCTTGGCCAGCTCCTCCGGCGTAGCCTCGCGGCCATACTGCTGGAGCATCTGACGGGAAATGCGGTTCAACTTGTTGATCGTTTCGATCATGTGCACCGGGATACGGATGGTGCGCGCCTGATCGGCGATCGAACGGGTGATGGCCTGGCGGATCCACCAGGTCGCATACGTGGAGAACTTGTAACCACGGCGGTATTCGAACTTGTCCACGGCCTTCATCAGGCCGATGTTGCCTTCCTGGATCAGATCGAGGAACTGCAGGCCGCGGTTGGTGTACTTCTTGGCGATCGAGATGACCAGGCGCAGGTTCGCTTCGACCATTTCCTTCTTGGCCTTGCGTGCACGCGCTTCACCGTAGGCCATGGCGCGGCTGATTTCCTTCAGCTCGTCCAGTTCCAGCCAGGTGGTCTTCTCGATGTCGATCGTCGCCTGCTGTTCGGCGATGATCTGATCCTTCACGTCACGCAGCGCCGAGGACCACTTCTGCTTGCGCTTCAGTGCGTCTTCCACCCACTCCAGGTTGGTCTGGTTGCCTTCCCACGAGCGGATGAAGTCCTTGCGCGGCATGCGCGCGGTCACGGTGGCCAGGTTCAGCACGCGACGTTCGTGGGACTTGATCGAGGCCATGACGTCGCGCAGCTGCTTGACCAGCACGTCGGTCAGCGGCAACGGCAGCTTCAGGGTCACGAACACGGCGGCCATGTCGTCGCGCAGCTTGGCCAGCGGCTTGCGGTCGCCCTTGGCAGCGGCCTTCTTGAACGCGGCGTACGCGTCGCTCAGGGCCTGCATGCGGCGTGCGACTTCTTCCGGATCCGGACCGGTCGGGCCGGCTTCTTCCTCGACGTCGTCGCCGTCATCTTCGTCGTCGGCATCGTCCTCGGCATCGTCGCTGGTGTCTTCAGCGACGACCGGGGCCGGCACTTCCTCGACCAGGTCATTGAAGCCGACGATCACTTCGGCCAGGCGCTTCTTGCCTTCCTTGTGCGCGTCGTAGTCGGCCAGCAGCGATTCCACCGACACGGGGAAGGTACCCAGTGCCGCCTGGACCTGGCCAAGGCCTTCTTCGATGCGCTTGGCGATGGCGATTTCGCCTTCGCGGGTCAGCAGCTCGACCGTACCCATTTCGCGCATGTACATGCGCACCGGGTCGGTGGTGCGGCCACCTTCGGTATCGAGCGCGCTCAGCGCGGCGGCGGCTTCTTCGGCCGCGGTGTCATCGACTTCGCGGTTGCCGGTGTTGCCATCGTTGAGCAACAGGGTTTCTGCATCGGGCGCAACTTCATGGACATCAATGCCCATGCCGTTGATCATGCCGATGATATCTTCGATCTGCTCCGGGTCGACAATGTCGTCGGGCAGGTGGTCATTGACTTCGGCGTAGGTCAGGTAGCCCTGTTCCAGGCCCTTGCTGATCAGAAGCTTGATGTCGTTTTGCTGGGCAGGACGTTCGTTGGCCATGTAGTGCTCGCGCCACCGGCTGGGAGAGGGAATAGAACCTAGCATTATACCAGCCCGGCGCCCCGCCTTCCCGGGCGGTGGTCCCGGGGGCTAGGGTCTGAGCAGGAAGGTCACAGGACCATCGTTGACCAGGCTGACAACCATATGGGCACCAAACTGGCCGGTTTCCACCCCCGGGGCGTGCTTTTGTCTGCAGATGTCCACCAGTCGATTGAATCCGCGTTCAGCCTCCGCCGGCGGCGCGGCGGTACTGAAGCCCGGCCGCATCCCGCTGGATGTATCGGCCGCCAGGGTGAATTGGCTGACCAGCAGCAATCCGCCGCAGGTGTCGCGAAGGGACCGGTTCATTTTCCCGCCCTCGTCGCCAAACACACGATAACCAAGCAGGCGATCGGCCATCCGCTCGATCTGGGCCTCGGTATCGCCCGGCTCCATGCCCACCAAGGCCAGCAGGCCGGGGCCGATCTCGCCCACGACCACGTCTTCCACACGGACGCTGGCGTCGCTGACGCGCTGGATCAGGACAAGCATGCACACGGCTCCGCAACTGAAGGCGGCCTACCTTAACGTGCCCGCGCGCCGACAGGCAGGCCGCCAGCAGCTAGACTTTGCGGTGATGAAACCGCACACCACTGCCCGCCTGGCCTACCGCGCCGCTGCCCTGTTCACCCGCCTGCCCTGGTCCTGGCTGCGTGCCTTCGCCAATGGACTGTCCTGGCTGTGGATACGTCTCAATGCCCGTGAGAGCCGCGTCACCCGCCGCAACCTCGAGCTGGCCTACCCCGAACTGAGCGACGCCGAACGTGCGGTGCTGCATCGGAACGTGCTGCGCTCCACCGCGCTGCAGGCCATCGAGACCCTGCGCCTGTGGACCCAGCCGCGCGATCGCAATCTGGCCCGGCTCACCGAGCGCCACGGCGAGGCGCTGTACGACGCCGCCCTGGCGGCCGGCAAGGGCGTGATCGTGGCGGCACCGCATTACGGGAACTGGGAGCTGCTCAATCAGTGGCTGGCCTCGCGCGGGCCGATCGCGATCGTCTACAAGGCGCCGGATGAGGAAGTGGGCGATGCCTTCCTGCAGCTGGTCCGCGGCGGCGACAACGTGCAGCAGGTGCGCGCCGAGGGCCCGGCCGTGCGCCAGCTGTTCAAGGTGCTCAAGGACGGCGGCGCCACCGGCATCCTGCCCGACCAGCAGCCCAAGGCCGGCGACGGCGTGTTCGCCCCCTTCTTCGGCGTGGAGGCGCTGACCATGACCCTGGTCAACCGGCTGGCCGAGCGCACCGGCGCGACCGTGCTGTACGGCTGGTGCGAGCGGATCGGCCCGGGCATGGAGTTCGCCCTGCATATTGAAGCGACCCCGCCCGGCGTGGCCGATCCGGACCCGCGCACCGCCGCCAGCGTCCTCAATGCCGGCATTGAACGCATTGCCCGGCGCGATCCGGCGCAGTATCAGTGGACGTACAAGCGCTATACGCTGCGCCCAGCGCAGAGCGGTGAGGACGATCCCTACGCCACCGAGGACCATCCGCACTGACTGCGACGCAGCGTCGCGCCCCTGGTGCGATTGAATCGCCGCGATCCGTCCCCACTGTGGAACCCACGATGTCCCCCACGGCCCCTGCCATGTCCTCTGCTTCTTCCCTGTTCGGCGACCCGGCCGCGATCCGCTGCGAGCGCGCGGTGGCTGAACTGCGCGCCGGTCGGCCGGTGGTGATCGATGATGGCCACGGCCAGCGCCTGGCCTTCATCGCACTGGACAGCAGCACCCGCACCAGCTTCACCGCCTTTGCCGCGGCCGCGGAAGATCGCCACTACCTGTTCCTCACCGCCACCCGCGCCCGCGTGCTCGGGGTGAGCGCCGATCGGGGCGCGCGCGTGCCGCTGGCCGGCATCGACTTCGATGCCCTGCCCTCGCTCAGCTACCTGCGCGACCCCGGTGCGATGCCGCCGGGCTGGACCGGTGGCGAAGCGCTGGACGATGGCGCGGTGGAGATCGCCCGCCTCGGCCTGCTGTTGCCGGCGATGGTCGGCGTGCTGCTGAACGCTGATGACCGACGCTTCGATGTCTGCGCACAGGTCTCGCTGTGCGACCTGAGCCAGGGTGCCGAGCAGGCCGCGCACGCGTATGAGCTGGTGGCCCGCTCGCCGGTGCCGTTGCGCGAGGTCGGCATGACCGAATTCGCAGTGTTCCGCGGCGGCGTGGCCCAGCGCGATCAGGTTGCGATCATCGTCGGCAGCCCGGATCTGTCCGCCGTAGTGCCGGTGCGGGTGCATTCCTCCTGCCTGACCGGTGATCTGTTCGGTTCGCTCAAGTGCGACTGCGGCGACCAGCTGCGGCGCGGTCTGCGCAAACTCAAGGACCTCGGCGGCGGCGTGCTGCTGTATCTGGACCAGGAAGGCCGCGGCACCGGCATCGCCGCGAAGATGCGCGCCTACGGCTACCAGCACGACGGCCTGGACACGATCGACGCCGATGCCCAGCTCGGCTTTGGTGCCGATGAGCGCCGCTACGGCAGTGCCGTGGCGATGCTGCAGGGCCTGGGGGTCAGCCGTGTGCAGCTGCTCAGCAACAACCCGACCAAGGCCCAGCGGCTGCGCAATGCCGGCATCGACGTGGTCGACTGCGTGCCGGTCACCGGCGACATCACCGCCGAGAACGAGCAGTACCTGCGCACCAAGGCCGAACGCGCCGGCCACCTGCTCGATGTCGATGCACTGATCCAGGCCGCGCAATAGCCCACGGCAACCTGCTACCGTCTGCGCCACGGGCGGTTGCACCTGTACGCATGCGCCCGGTCCGTTTTCCAGCCGAGCGCCCTGCCTTGTCCGATCTTCTCGACACTCCCGTGCCGCCGCCCCTGCCGCCCTTACCGGCCGCCCCTGACTGGCAGGCGATGCCGCTGCGTTCGGCCTCGCTGGCCGCGTTTGGCGGTGCGATCGCCGGCGCGCTCCTGCTGGGTGGCGTGCTCGGCGCGCTGTGGGTGGTGTTCGATCTGCCGGGACGCTGGTGGGGTGCGGCCGGCATGCTCGTGATCGGCGCGCTGGTCGGTGCGGCCCTCGCGTTCCGCCGCCAGCGCCGCACGTATTGGCGGCTCGACGCGCAAGGCCTCGGCTTGCGCCGTGACCTGCTCTGGCAGAACGAAACCCGTGTACCGACTTCGCGCGTGCAGCACCTGGATCTGCGCCGTGGCCCGATCGAACGCAGTGCCGGCTTGAGCACGCTGGTCGTGCATACCGCCGGCAGCCGCTTCAGTGCGGTCACGCTCAGTGGCCTGGACAGCGCCGATGCCGAGCGCCTGCGCGACACCCTCGCGCACCAGCTGGACCAGGATGACGACGCGCTGTGAGTACGCCGCCGCCGCTTGACGCCGCGCCGGAGCAGCGGCTGCATCCCTGGTCATGGCTGTTCGTGCTGCTGATGCAGCTGCGTCAGGGCTTGATACCGCTGATCGCGCTGGTGGTGTTCGGCCAGCGCGGCGATCGCGATGAGCTGTGGCTGTCACTCGGCCCGGTGATCGCCGTGGTGGCGCTGGTGGCGTTCTCGGTGCTGCAGTACCTCACCTATCGCTATCGGATCGGCGCGTCGGCCATCACCGTGCGCAGTGGCGTGTTCGCGCGCAATCGTCGCGAGATTCCCTTCGCGCGCATCCACAACGTGGCGGTCCATCAGAACCCGCTGCATCGCCTGTTCGGCGTGGCCGAGCTGAAGCTGGAATCGGCCGGCGGCCATCGCCCCGAAGCGGAAATGCGGGTACTCAAGCTCGATCAGGCCCTGGCACTGGAGCGCCTGGTACGCCATCGCGGTCAGGCAGTGCCGGCCACGGCCGAGGGCGACACCGCTGCGGCCGAACCGGCCGAAGATGTGCTGCTGGCCTTGAGCCCCGGCGAGGTGGTCCGTATCGGCCTGCTCTCCAACCGCGGCTGGGTCGTGGTGGTGGCAGTGCTGGGCGCGATGGTGCAGTTGTTCCCGCGTGGCAGCGTCTCCGATGTGATCGAGGCCGGCGGCCGGCAGGCCTTCGGCTATGCCAGCCACCTGCATCCCGGGATGGGGCTGTGGGCGGTTGGCGCCTTCATCGCCGTGGTCGGCTTCTGGGTGATGCTGCGGGTGTTGTCGGTGGTGCTCGCGCTGCTGCGCTACTACGGCTTCCGGCTCAGTGAGCACGAGCGTCGGCTGACCGTGGCCAGCGGCTTGCTGACCCGCATGCGTACCAGTGTCGCGCGGCGCCGCATCCAGGCGTGGACACTGCGCGAGAGCGCGCTGCAGCGCTGGTTCCAGCGCCGGCAACTACGTATCGATATCGCTGCCGGCAATCCCGGCGAAGGCGAGCGGCGCGATCTGCGTGAGCTGGCCCCGCTGGCCACGCCGGCCGTCTGCGATGGGCTGGTCCAGCATCTGCTGCCGCACCTGCACTGGCCGCCGGCGCGCTGGCAGCCGGTGCAGATGCGCGGTTGGTGGCGGCTGTGCCTGGGCGCGCTGTGCCTCGTTCCGCTGCTGACGGCGGCAGCGATCTGGTACGGCGGGGCATGGGGCGCGGTGTTGCTGCTGTGGTTGCCGTGGACGGCGTTCCGCGCGCACCGGCAGATGGCGCGCATCGGCTATCACCTGGATGACGACTACGTCGCCGTACGCGGAGGCTGGTGGCAGCGCTGGTGGCGCTTTGCCGAACTGGACAAGCTGCAGGCGCTGCGCCTGACCCGCTCGCCGCTGGACCGCCGGTTGGGCACCGCCAGCGTATGGCTGGATACCGCGGGTGCAGGCATGGGCACGCCACTGGTGCTGCAGTACCTGCCGGAAGCGGAGGCGCGTGCGGTGTACGAACAGTTGGGCCGCGCGCTGGCGAACCGTCGCCTGCGCTGGTAGGAGAGAGCCTTACCGCTTCGCTGGCCCCCAATACCCGAGCTCCTTGCGGATCTGCAGAGCGCGCGTCCACGCACCGAACGGCTTGCGCTTGAGCGTGCCGAGTTCACCAGCAAGAAAATCCTCGGTCGCCGCGATCACCCGCTCGGAGGAGTATCCATCGCGGAACGGATGGATGGTATCGGCGTAGCGGCGGATCTCGGCCATCAACGCCGGGGCGGGATTCAACGCCTGGGCCAGCATCGCCGGCAGTTGGGTGGCCTCGTCGAAATCGATCATGTGCGGCTGGGGGACACGATTACGGAAGGTCACCACCGGTTTGTGCTGCACGATGAACTCCGAGACGATCGAGGAGGTGTCCGAGACCAGCACATCGGCGGCGCGCTGCGCGGCCATCACCTGTTCCGGCTCGATGAAGCGCGCATGCGGGCCGGCCAGCGCGCGGTAACGGTCGAACAACTCCGGGGCGCACTTGGGGTGCAGAGTCAGCAGCCAGTAGTGCTCGCCGCGGGCGATATCGGCCGCGATCTGCTCGTACAGGTGCGGCGCGGCGCTCAGCCGCTCGGTGAAGGTGGAGCCGAACAGGATCACTGGGCGGCCCTGTGCCGGCACGCGCAGTCCCGCGCTCAGACCACCGTCATCGCGGAACAGCGGGTCCAGCTTGGGCCAGCCGGTCTCGGCCACGGCGAAGTGGCCCTCGCGCGCGGCCAGCTCGCGGAACGGGGTGGTCGTGGCCGGGCCCTGCGTGCAGTACAGATCGAACAGGCCGCGCACCCGGAAGTGGCCGCGGGCGCTGTCGCGCTTCTGCACATTGAAGCCGTGGAATACCTGCACCTTGGCCCCGGCAATGAACGGCGGCACCCAGTTGGCGGCGCTGAAGACCGCGCGCGGGCGCAGTGCCAGCGCGTCTTTCAGGCCCACATTGGGCACGCCCGGCAGCGACGCGCCAGCGGCGCCATCGGCGAACCAGGCCGACACCGATTGACCGGATGCGTGCAACGCCTGCGCCAGAGGGGCGAGAATGGGCAGCGCATAACGCTCCGTCGCAAACAGCAGGTACTCGGCCATCATGTCCTCCTCGACCGCTCCCACTGAACGGCCTCGCATTTCGGCCTGCATTATCGCGTTCAATGAGGCCGACCGCATCGGCGACTGTCTGACCTCGCTGGCCTTCTGCGATGAGATCGTCGTGGTGGACTCACAGTCCACCGATGCGACCGTGTCGATCGCGACGGCCGCCGGCGCCCGGGTCCTGCAACGTCCTTTTGATGGTTTCCGCAGCCAGAAGGCGTTCTGCGTCGCGCAGGCCACGCATGACTGGGTGCTGTGCCTGGACGCAGATGAGCGCATCAGCGATGCCCTGCGTGAGGCGATCCTGTCCGCCCAGGCCAACGGTTTCGCCGGCCACCACGGATACCGGTTCGCACGGCTCTCCGAGTACTTCGGCAAGTTCCTGAAGCATGGCAACGCCTACCCGGACCGGGTCCTGCGCCTGTTCGACCGCCGCCATGGCGGCTGGCGCGGCAAACGAGAGATCCATGAGGCAGCCAGCGTCGACGGGGCGGTCGGCACCCTGCATGGCGATCTGATCCATTACCCCTACCGTTCGCTGGAGCAGCAGCTGCTCAAGACCCAGCGCTACGCACGGATGATGGCCGAGCACGAGTTCGCGCGCGGCAAGCGCGCCACGCTGCCCAAGCTGATCCTGGCCCCGGCATGGCGGTTCTGGCGTGGACTGCTGCTGCGCGGCGGCTTCCGCGATGGCTGGCACGGGCTGGTCTATGCCTATGTCCGCGCCAACTACGTGCGCCAGAAGACCATCATGCTGTGGATGCTGCAGAACGGGCAGCCGGTCACCGACCCGCCGCGGGATCAGCGCGGCGGCTGAGCCCTGGCCCGCGCCAACGCCAGACGACGCGTATGGCCCTGGACGATGGACAGCCCGGCCAGCAGGCCGACGATGGTGACGTAGAAGCTGGCCGTGATCTGGTGCGCGAACATCGACTGGGTGATCCCGCACAGCACATAGGTCACCACCACCATGATCCCGGCAGCGGCCGGGCCACGGAAGGTCTGCTCGCCGCTGCGCCGGTGCAGGCCGATGAACACCCACAGCGGCACGCCGTAGATGGCCAGCAGCAACAGCAGGCCCGGCGCGCCCTGGGTCGCGGCCCACTCGGCCAGATCGTTGTGCGCGTGGCCCAGATGGCAGCGCAGCTCGCTGGGATCGTCCCGGCAGACCGGCAGCCGCTGCATCGCGCTGTCGAAGTGGCCGATGCCCACGCCGGTCAACGGGTGGTCCAGGAAGGTTTCATAGGCCACCTGCAACCGCTCCACGCGCGCACCGGCCGAGGAATCGCTGTCACCGCGCTCCATCCGTACCACGTCGTGCTTGAGCTCGGTCAGCCGGACCTGCTCGCGCAGGCTGGGAATGGTCAGGGTCAACGTGCCGGCAATCGCCACCAGGGCCAGCAGAACGCCCAGGCGCGCGGGCCCGGTGCGCCAGCGCAGGCTCATTGCCATCACCACCAGCAACGCCAGCAACGCCAGCCAGACACCCCGGCTGCCGCTGAGCACGATGGTCACGCAGCCGGCCACCATGCCCACGATCACCCAGGTCCAGCGCTGGTGCGGCCGGCAGAACACCAGCAGCACCATCAGCACCAGCACGATGTCGGCCAGCACGATGGCGTTGGTACTCAGGTCGGCACGCGGTGCACCGCCGGCGACCTGCAGGATCGACAGCACCATCGTGCCGATCAGGCCGGCCAGCGCGCCTGCCCACAGCCACCGGATGTCCGGGCGCAATGCGCACACCCACAGCGCGATCCAGGGGATCACCACGAACCGCGAGCGGTTGTCGATATCACGCAGCCCCTGCTCGAACAGATACATCGACAGCAGCGCAAAGCCGATCGCCGCCAGCATCAACCAGGTCAACACCTTCACGGGGCGCCCCGCCACGCCCCGCGCGCGCCACAGGTAGTCCGGCGCCAGCAGCGTGCTCAGCAGCAACAGGATCCCGTAGGGCAGCAGGTTCTGCGGCAGCGTCAACACCAGCGCCGGCATGCAGAACAGGCCGACGGTGGCGATCCAATGGGCCACGCCGGCACGTCCCTGCAGCGGCGGCAGGGAGACAGGCGCGGCCGGCTCGGATGCGGGGGAGAACGTCATTGCCAACCTCGATTGCCACACGCAGCAGTGCAGAGATCACTCATCGCCGTCGATCCGGTGCAGCGCGCGCTCGCGTGCCTGTTCCTCGGCACTGGCCACGCAGGGGCCATGGATGTCACCCGGCCTTACCAACCACCAACGACGACGGTTGGCGACCCCGGCCAGCTCGGCGCTGGTGCGGTCCACACAGGCCAGCAGCGCGTCCTCCTGCACCAGCAGCCAGCGCTGCTGCGGCAGCGCCGCCTGCCAGGCAACGCCGTCGGCGAGCTGGCGGTCCCAACGGCGGTTGAAACCGAAGGTGGCCGCATCACGGTCGGCCATCAGCAGGTTCTGTTCTTTCCAGCCCACCAGGCCCAGTTCCGCATCCGGGCCGATGCGCTGGCCGACCTGTTGCATCAGGCCCCGCGCGGAGCTGGAGTCGTTGAACAGGGGGTAGCCGATCAGCCCGAACGCCACCCACGCCATGGTCAGCGTCGCCACGACCGCCAGATGGAAGCGCCGCACGCCGGCGACGCACAGGGTGAGCACCGCCCAACTGCCCAGCGCCACGGCCACCCAGCCCAGGCCGGAGGTCACCGCGGTATCGATGCCCCGATCCAGAATCAGTTTGCGCTCGAAGCCCGGCTGCCCCAGCAACATCGAGATGCCGATGCCGAGCAGGCCCAGCGCCAGCAGCGCGACAAAACCGCCCAGCAGCCACTGGAACGCGCGCTTGCGCAGCAGTCCCGGCAACAGCGGCGCCAGCGCCAGGCAGAACATCGGCAGCGCCGGCAGGATGTAGACGTCACGCTTGCCGTTGGGGATCGAGAAGAACAGCACGATCAGCAACCACCACACCAGCGGCAGCAGGTAGCGCGCATCGCGGCGCTGCAGACGCCGGCGCCAGGCCGGAATCGCCCACGGAATCGCCAGGAAGGCCGGAATCCACATCGACGGCATCGTGCCCAGGAAATACCACCAGGGCTGGTGGTGATCCCAGGACTGCGCGTACCGCTTGGCGGTCTGCCGGAACAGGATGTCATCCAGATAGGCGCGGTACTCGGTCGAGCCGCTGCCCAGTGCGGTCACCACCATCGGCACCAGCCACAACGCAATCGCCAGCACGAACGCCAGCGGACCGACCCAGAAGCGCCAGTCGCGGATGTGCAGCTTGACCCGCGGCCAGCCCAGCAGCGATGCCACCGCGGCCGGCACGATCATCAGCAGCGCGATCACCCCCACGCCCTTGGTGATCACCCCCAGCCCGGCAGCGAACCAGCCCAGCCACCACCATCGCCACGCCGGCCCACTGAGCAGGTGCCGCAGCAGGCCGTAGTTGGCCAACGTGATGAAGAAGACCACCAGGGGGTCGATCTGGGCTTTCTTGGACTGGAAGGTGAAGTGAAGCGCGAACAACAGCGCCCACGCCGCGTACAACCCGACCCGCCGTGTCCACAGGCGGCGGCCGAGGTCATAGACGCAGGCCAGCGTCCCCAGCGCGGCCAGCAACGAGGGCAACAGGAACGCCACGCGCCAGTCGCCGATCAGTGTGTACAAGGTCGCCTGCGACCACATCAGCATGGGCGGCTTATCCGAATACAGCTCGGTGCCGCGATGCGGGAACAGCCAGTCGCCGCTTTCCACCATCTGCTTGGCGACCAGCGCAAAGCGTGGCTCATCGGACGGCCACGGATCACGCATGCCCAGGCCAGCCCCCAGAACGAGCAGGGCCATCAGGGCAAGCAGCCAGAACTCTCGGGATGCGCGGTTTTTTAGCATGGGGCGGAATTCTAGCCGGGTTCGGATCAGCCCTTCTTTAACAGACGCGCATAAAAGAAGCCGTCAGCACCGTTCTCACCTGGCAGGCGCTGGCGCCCGGCCCAGGAATCGTGGCCATACGCCTCGCCCAGCGGCAGGAAGCCGGCATCACGGGTGCGCTGCAGGAAGGCTTCCACCTGGAACTGATTTTCATCGCGCAGGATTGAACATGTCGCATACAGCAGGGTTCCACCCGGGGTAAGCATCGTCCAGCAGGCATCCAGCAGGCGTGCCTGCAAGGCGATCAGCGCGTCGATGTCGGTCGCGCGGCGATGCGCCAGCACATCCGGCTGGCGGCGGATGATGCCCGTGGCCGAACAGGGGGCGTCGAGCAGGATGGTGTCGAACAACTGCCCGTCCCACCAGCTGGCCGGATCGGTCGCGTCACCGGCCAGTACCTTCGCATTCTGGCCCACGCCGGTACGCACGAACGTTTCGCTGATCCGCTTGAGCCGGCGCGCATCGATGTCCAGCGCCAACAGCTGCAGGGTGGGATCGCGCTCCAGCAGGTGTGCGGCCTTGCCGCCCGGTGCGGCGCAGGCATCAAGCACCCGCGACCCCGGGCGCGGCGCGAGCGCATCGGCCACCTGCTGGGCAGACAGATCCTGCACCGACAGCGCGCCATCGGCGAAGCCTGGCAGCGCGGACACGGCTACCGGCACCGGCAGGCAGATCGCGTCGGCACCCACGCTGGATGGCTCGGCCGCGATACCGGCTGCCTCCAACTGCTGCAACATCGCATCGCGGCTGCTGTGCTGGCGGTTGACCCGCAGCCACAGCGGCGCGGCCTGCAGGCTCGCACTGAACACGGCATCGGCCTCCTCCGGCCAATCCTGTTCGATCTTCTCGGCCATCCACAGCGGGAAGGCATCGCGCGCCGGCAGCGGCGGAATGCCTTCGCGCTGGGCGCGGCGCAGCAGCGCATTGACCATGCCGGCCTGGCGATCACGGCCCATCGCGCGGGCAGCGTCGACCGTGGCCGACAGCGCGGCGTGCGCCGGCAGCTCCAGCGCGTCGAGCTGGGCGAAGCCGACCAGCAGCAGCGCGCGCAGTTCGTCTTCGCGCACACTCAGTGGCCGCGGCATCCATTGCGACAGTGCGGCGTCATACGCGGCGCGGCGACGCAGCACGGCAAAGCACAGCGCCTCCAGCAGCGCACGGTCGCGGCTGTCGTCCAGTGTCGGCAGTGCGGTGGCCAGTTCGGCCTTGAGCGAACGGCCGCGGCCGATCACCTGGGCCAGCACGCGCGCGGCCAGCACGCGGGTCGGCACGCCGGGGGCGGTATGGGCGGTGTAGGGGCCTGCAGGCTTGCCGGGACGCGCGTTGGTCATCTCAGGCACCCACGCCAAGATCACGACGGGCATTGAGATAGTCGGCGGCGGTGATCGCCTTGCCACCCTCGCGCTGCAGCACCCGCAGGCGCAGCGCACCCTGGCCGCAGGCGATGTCGATGCCGTCGCGCGAGGCGGCCAGCAGCGTGCCCGGGGCCTTGCCCTGGTTGTCCTCCAGCGCGATCGCACCGTGGATGCGGACGCGCTCGCCGGCCAATGTCGCCTCGGCGATCGGCCACGGGTTGAAGGCGCGCACGGTACGGGCCAGGGCCTGGGCATCGTCGGACCAGTCCAGACGGGCTTCGGCCTTGTCCAGCTTGTGTGCGTAGGTGACGCCCGCCTCGGGCTGCGGCTGCGCGATCGGCTTGATGCCGGCACGCAGCAGGCCCAGGCCATCGGACAGCACCTGCTCACCCAATGCAGCCAGGCGATCGTGCAACTGGCCACCGGTATCGTTGGCACCGATCGCGATGTGCTGCTTGAGCAGCACCGGGCCGGTGTCCAGCCCCGCTTCCATCTGCATCAGGCACACGCCGGTTTCGGTATCGCCGGCCTGGATCGCGCGCTGGATCGGCGCGGCACCGCGCCAGCGCGGCAGCAGGGAGGCGTGCACGTTCCAGCAGCCGTGGGTCGGGATCGCCAACACGGCCTTGGGCAGGATCAGGCCATAGGCCACCACCACCATCAGATCCGGCTGCAGGTCGCGCAGCTGCTGCTGGGCGTCGGGGGTCTTGAGGCTTTCCGGCTGGAACACCGGGATGCCGCGCGCGATCGCTTCCAGCTTGACCGGCGAGGGCGCCAGGCCACGGCCGCGGCCGGCGGGCCGATCAGGCTGGGTGTACACCGCGACCACTTCATGGTGGCGGGCTGCAGCGCGCAGCGAGGACACGGCGAACGCCGGCGTACCGGCAAAGACAATCTTCATGGCGACCCCACTAACAGAACGTAAAACGGCGCCGATGTCCGGCGCCGCGCGACAGCACACGTCGCGCGGTCAACCCGCGCGGCGGTCGCTGCAATCACCTCAGGCAACGTGCTTGCGCTGCTTGGCCAGCTTCTTGCGCACCATCTCGCGCTTGAGCGGGGAGAGGTAATCAATGAACAGCTTGCCGTCCAGGTGGTCCATCTCGTGCTGCACGCACACGGCGAGCACGCCGTCGGTGGTCAGCTCCTGGGCCACGCCGTGGCGGTCCAGGTAGCGCACGGTGATCTGGTTGGCGCGGGTGACATCGGCAAAGATGCCCGGCACCGACAGGCAGCCTTCCTGGTAGACCTGGCCGCCTTCGTTGGCGACGATCTCCGGGTTGATGAACACCATCGGGGTGTCCTTCTCCTCACTGACGTCGATCACCATGAAACGCTTGTGCACGTCGACCTGGCTGGCGGCCAGGCCGATGCCCGGCGCGTCGTACATGGTCTGGAACATGTCATCGATCAGGGTCTGGAACGCCGGCGTGGTCACGTCGGCGGCATCCATCAACGCAGCCTTGGTGCGCAGGCGCGGATCGGGAAATTCAAGAATGGGCAGGAGAGCCATGGCAAATACCGGTAGGGGGCGCCGGTCGAAGCGGCGTACAGGGCGATTCTATCGCCAACGCTTGCCCCGCGCCCCGGTTTCTGGACTATAGTGCGCGAACCTGTTGGGGAATCAGGCACCACATCTATGTTTGAACGAACTCGTACGGTCGTCGCCGTAGCGATGCTGACCGTCGCTACCTATGCTACCGCCGTGGAAATGAATGGCGGGCACCCGGATACCTATGTCGTGCGCAAAGGGGACACGCTGTGGGACATCTCGGCGCGCTTCCTGCAGAAGCCCTGGCTGTGGCCGGAAATCTGGCAGGCCAACCCGCAGGTCAAGAATCCGCACCTGATCTACCCGGGTGACGTGCTCAGCCTGGCCTATCTGGACCGCGTCGTGGCCCAGCCCGGCCCGCGCCGGGAGGCCCCGATCAACGGCGTCCCGCTGGAGCAGGTCGAGCCCTTCCTGAAGCAGCTGAGCGTGGTCGACGAGGTCAAGTCGCTGCCCTACGTGGTTAGTCTGGAAGACAACCGCCTGCGCGCCACCACCGGCCAGACCGCCTATGTGCGGGGCCTGGAGAATGCCCAGGTCGGCCAGCGCTACGCGGTGGTCCGCCCGACCGTGCAGTACGCCCTGCCCAAGCCGACCGAAGACCTGAACGCCCGGGGCGACACCACGCCCGGCAGCGGCAACGTCTGGAAGACCTTCATCGTGCCGAGCAAGCGCCACCAGACGCTGGGCTACGAGCTGGCCCAGATCAATGTCGGCACGGTGAGCCGGGTGCAGAGCGGCAACGTCGAGGTGACCTCGCTGGTACTGCAGGGCCAGGTCGATGGCCGTGAAGTCCGCGCCGGCGACCGCCTGGTCCCGATCGAGGCCCGCCCGTACGATCTGCAGTTCGTGCCGCACGTGCCCGCCCCGCAGACCGCCGATCTGGACGTCCGCGTACTGGCCGTGGCCGACACCTTCACCGCGGGCGGCCCGCGCGACGTGATCGCGATTTCCGCCGGCAGCGCCAACGGGGTGGACAACGGCACGGTGTTCTCGCTGTGGCGGCAGGGCCGTCATGTGGCGCGCCGCATGGACTACCCGAACTCGTCGCGGATGGACGATGCGCTGACCAGCGGTGCCGGCCGGGTCACCCTGCCGGACGAGTACGCCGCCCATGCGATGGTGTTCCGCACCTTCGAGAACGTCAGCTATGCACTGGTGATGGAAGGCGTGAAGCCGGTCAGGGTCGGGTATTCGGCACTGCATCCTGATACGAAGTAACCGCGGCAGAGTCCTACCCTGCCATCCGACGGCGCCCTAGGGCGCCGTCGTCGTTTGCGGCCCAGGCTGCCGGGATGCCGATTCCCTGCCCTGCGACGTCCACCGCCCTGCTCACCCTGGTCCTGGCCGGCGGTGCCCTGCCACCCCGTCTGCGCCTGCTCCGGGCATTTCCGGACGCGGCGGCCGCGCTGCGGGCGGGCCCCAGCGCGTGGCGCGCCGCCGGCTGCACCCCCGCGCAACGCGCACGGCTGGCGTTGCCCGACGAACCGTATCTGGCGCGTGGCCTGGCGTGGCTGGCCGAGGATCAACATCACCTTCTGGGCCTGACCGATCCCGACTACCCGGCGCTGCTGGCCCAGATCGAGGAGCCGCCCCTGGCGTTGTTCGTGGATGGAGAGCCGGCCCGGCTCTGGCATCCCGCCGTGGCCGTGGTCGGCAGCCGCTCACCGACTCCCGGCGGCCGGGAACACGCGCACGCCTTCGCGACGGCCCTGGCCCGCGACGGGTGGTCGGTGGTAAGCGGGCTGGCCACCGGTGTGGACGCGCAGGCCCATGACGGCGCACTTCAGGTGCACGGCGGGATGACCGTCGCGGTGGTCGCCACCGGCCTGGAGCAGACCTATCCGCGCCAACATGCCGCCCTGCATGCCCGGATCGCGGGGAGCGGGGCGGTAGTCAGCGAGTATCCGCCGGGCATGCCGGCCATCCAGGCGCACTTCCCTGCGCGCAACCGGATCATTGCCGGGCTCAGCCTGGGCACCCTGGTGATCGAAGCCGCCCAGCGCTCCGGCGCGCTGATCACCGCCCGCTGCGCCGGCGAGGCAGGGCGGGAGGTGTTCGCCCTGCCCGGCTCGATCCGCAACGCACGTGCCCGCGGCTGCCACCGGCTGATCCGCCAGGGGGCGGCGCTGGTGGAAGAACCGGCCGAGGTGACCGCCGGCCTGACCGCGCTGGCCCAGACCCTGGCCGGGGCCTTGCGAAGCCGGCTGGACGCCCCCACTGAACAGGCACGACCGGCGCTCAACAGCGCCCCCTCCTACACCGACCCGGACTACCAGTGCTTGTGGAAAGCCCTGGATGACGACCCAACGGGTATGGATTCATTGATACAGCGCAGCGGATTGACGGCGGCCCAGCTGTCGGCCATGCTGCTGGTCATGGAACTGGATGGAAAGGTAATGGCCGCCTATGGTCGCTACTGTCGAAAACCCTAGTTTCTTCACCTCCACAGCGTCGTTGACGCAGGCCGAGGGGCAATGAAAGAGAGCATTCTGGATGTCCTGCTGTACCTGTTCGAACATTATTTCAGCGAAGACGCGGATCTCATCCGCGACCGCGACTCCCTCCAGAACGGCCTGATCCAGGCCGGCTTCAGCCCCACCGAGATCAACAAAGCCTTCGATTGGCTGGACGCGCTCGCCGAGCAGCGCCCGGCCGTGGTGCTGGGCCGCGTCAATGGCCCGGTGCGTATTTTCCATGGGCCCGAGCTGGACAAGCTCGACGTGGAGGGTCGTGGCTTTTTGATGTTCCTGGAGCAGCACGGCATCCTCGATGCCAGCCAGCGTGAGCTGGTGCTGGACCGCGCGATGGCGCTGGACCAGGACGAACTGGACCTGGACGACCTCAAATGGGTCGTGCTGATGGTGCTGTTCAACCAGCCCGGGGCCGAAGCCGCGTACGCCTGGATGGAAACCCAGATGTTCGTGGACGAACCCGAACCGCTCCACTGACCTTACACTGAGCGCCTTGCGCATTCAGGAGCGGGCCGGTGGACCAGTGGTTTTTTGCAGAAGGAAACAGTCAGCAGCGCGGTCCGCTGCCTGCTGACGAGTTGATCGCGCTCTACCGTTCCAGCCGCATCGCGCTGGATACGTTGGTGTGGCGCGACGGCATGGCGCAGTGGCAGCCCTTGGAATCCGTGGCGGCCGAGATCGGGTTGGACATCGCTCCCGCCCCCGAGGCGGTGGAGGCGATCACGCCGGGTCCCGCTGTCCCGCCGGCACTGCCTGTCGCGCCCGCCGCGCCCATCACGCCCGCTCCGAGCATCGACCCTACCGTCGTGCCCCCGCCCCGGAAGGGCCTGAGTGGCTGTGCGATCGTGGGCATCATCGCGGCTGTGTTCGCCGTGCTGGTGCTGATCGTCGGCGGCGTGCTTGCCGTGCTGGCGGTACCGGCATACCGCGAGTATGTCGCGCGCGGCAAGACCACCGAGGCGATCGCCACGCTGGTCCCGATCAAGTCCGCCGTGGCCGAGTTCGCCAGCGAACATGGCCGCTGCCCGGTCAACGATGACGAGGGCTTCCAGCCCGCCGAAAGCTACGCCGCTGGTGCCGTCGGTGCCGTGCGGATCGGCCGTTTCGACAATGGCCATTGCGGCGTGGAGGCCGAACTGACCGTGCCCGGCAGCACCTCGCTGGACGGCAAGCTGCTGTGGCTGGATTACGACGGTGAGCAACAGCACTGGACATGCAGTGGTGAGCCTGATGACACGTACCTGCCGCTGGATTGCCGCGGCTGATAACGGACAGATGTCCATGGATGCACCCAACAGGGGATTGAAGCAATGACTGAGTGGTATTTCGCCGATGGCCAGGAACGTCAGGGACCGCTGAGCGCAGACGATATGCGCCAGCGCTTCCAGCGGGGTGAGATCACCCTGACCACGCTGGTGTGGCGGGAAGGGTTGGCGCAGTGGGTACCGCTGTCCGAGGCGGTCGATGAGCTGCAGCTGCAGCATCTGGCCAGCGCGGCCAGCACGGTCGGCAGTGGCATCGACCTGCGCGGCGATTACACTGCCATCGACAACGGCACCGCCCCGTTGCCGGGCACCGGTGGCGGCACCTACTCGCCGTACACCGCCCCAGCCGCAGCCACCGGCTATGCCAGCACGGCCGTGGTCAGCGGCCAGGACGTGGTCTATGCCGGCTTCTGGAAGCGTTACGCGGCCTACTTCATCGACTACATCCTGCTGACCGTGGTCACCCTGCCGTTGAGCATGATCATCAACGTGATGGGGGTCAGCTCCGGCAATGAAGGTGTGCAGGTCGCGCTGACGCTGGTGGTGATGCTGCTCAGCATGGTGATCAGCATCGGTTACTACGCCGGCTTCCACGCCTCGCGCGGCGGCGCCACGCTGGGCAAGATGGCCGTCGGCATCAAGGTCGTGCGCGGCGACGGCGAGCGCATCAGCTTCCTGCGGGCGTTCTGCCGCTACCTGGCGACCATCGTCAGCAGCCTGATCCTGATGATCGGCTTCATCATGGCCGCCTTCACCGAGCGCAAGCAGGCGCTGCACGACATGATGTGCGACACCCTGGTGGTGGACAAGTGGGCGTTCACCGAGCATCCGGAGCTTCAGCAGCGTGGTCTGGGCACGGTCACCATCGTGATCCTGGTGATCGCCGCACTGGCTGTGGTGGCCCTGTTCGGCGTGATGCTGGCCATGATCGGCGTGATCGCGTCGATGTCCTGATCCGGGCAATCCTCACACTGGGCCGCTTGACACGAGCGGCCCCGGCGTGATTCCACTAATAGGCAAGAAAGCTGAACGCCCGGCCCACCCCCGGGCGTTCGGTTTATGTATATCGCCCGCGCCGCTTCACTAATGCGGCCATTTGCTCCACCCTAGCGGCCCTCCCCGGGGCCCTGCCCATAGAATCCTGACGCCATGCCCAAGCACCTGCTCATCGTCGAATCGCCCGCCAAGGCCAAGACGATCAACAAATACCTCGGCAAGGACTTCACTGTCCTGGCCTCGTATGGGCATGTGCGTGACCTGGTGCCCAAGGAAGGTGCGGTCGATCCCGACAACAACTTCGCGATGCGCTACGACCTCATCGAAAAGAACGAAAAGCACGTCGATGCCATCGTCAAGGCTGCCAAGGGCGCCGACGACATCTTCCTGGCGACCGATCCGGATCGCGAGGGGGAAGCGATCAGCTGGCACATCGCCGAGATCCTGCGCGAGCGCGGGCTGGTCAAGGACAAACCGATGCAGCGCGTGGTCTTCACCGAGATCACCCCGCGCGCCATCAAGGAAGCAATGGGGCACCCGCGGGAGATCGCTGGCGACCTGGTCGATGCCCAGCAGGCGCGCCGCGCGCTGGACTATCTGGTCGGTTTCAACCTGTCCCCGGTGCTGTGGCGCAAAGTGCAGCGCGGCCTGTCCGCCGGCCGTGTGCAGAGCCCGGCACTGCGCATGATCGTCGAGCGCGAGGAAGAGATCGAAGCCTTCATCGCCCGCGAGTACTGGAGCATCGATGCGCTGTGCGCGCATCCTTCGCAGCACTTCAATGCGCGCCTGATCAAGCTGGACGGCCAGAAGTTCGAACAGTTCACCGTGACCGACGGCGACACCGCCGAGGCCGCGCGCATGCGCATCCAGCAGGCCGCCCAGGGCGCGCTGCATGTCACCGATGTGGCCAGCAAGGAGCGCAAGCGCCGCCCGGCCCCGCCGTTCACCACCTCCACGCTGCAGCAGGAAGCCTCGCGCAAGCTGGGCTTCACCACGCGCAAGACCATGCAGGTCGCGCAGAAGCTGTACGAAGGCGTGGCGATCGGCGAGGAAGAAGGCACCGTCGGTCTGATTTCATACATGCGTACCGACTCGGTGAACCTCTCGCAGGACGCGCTGGCCGAGATCCGCGACGTGATCGCGCGCGACTTCGGCATCGCCTCGCTGCCGGACCAGCCGAACACGTACCAGACCAAATCCAAGAACGCCCAGGAAGCGCACGAAGCCGTGCGTCCGACCTCGGCGCTGCGCACCCCGGCCCAGGTGGCACGCTTCCTCACCGATGACGAGCGCAAGCTGTACGAGCTGATCTGGAAGCGCGCTGTCGCCTGCCAGATGATCCCGGCCACGCTCAACACCGTCAGCGTGGACCTGTCGGCCGGCAGCGAGCATGTGTTCCGCGCCAGCGGCACCACCGTGGTCGTGCCTGGCTTCCTGGCCGTGTACGAAGAAGGCAAGGACAACAAGAGTGCCGAGGATGACGATGAAGGCCGCAAGCTGCCGGCGATGAAGCCCGGCGACCGCGTGCCGCTCGAGCGCATCCTGGCCGAGCAGCACTTCACCCAGCCGCCGCCGCGCTTCACCGAAGCGGCGCTGGTCAAGGCGCTCGAGGAGTACGGCATCGGCCGCCCCTCGACCTACGCCTCGATCATCCAGACCCTGCTGTTCCGCAAGTACGTGGAGATGGAAGGCCGCAGCTTCCGCCCGTCCGACGTGGGCCGTGCAGTGTCCAAGTTCCTGTCCAGCCACTTCACCCAGTACGTGGATTACGACTTCACCGCCAAGCTCGAAGATGAGCTCGATGCGGTGTCGCGTGGCGAGGAAGACTGGATCCCGCTGATGGCACGCTTCTGGGAGCCGTTCCACAAGCTGGTCGGCGAGAAGAACGAATCGGTCGACCGCGCCGAGGCCAGTGGCGCGCGCGAGCTCGGCACCGACCCCAAGACCGGCAAACCGGTCAGCGTGCGCCTGGGCCGTTTCGGGCCGTACGCCGCGATCGGCAGCACCGCCGAGGATGCCGAAGACAAGCCCAAGTTCGCTTCGCTGCGCCCGGGCCAGTCGATGCACACCATCTCCCTGGAAGACGCGCTGGAGCTGTTCCTGATGCCGCGCGCGCTCGGCCAGGACAAGGAGGAGGATGTCAGCGTCGGTATCGGTCGTTTCGGCCCGTTCGCCAAGCGTGGCAGCACCTATGCCTCGCTGAAGAAGGAAGACGACCCGTACACCATCGACCTGGCCCGCGCCGTGTTCCTGATCGAAGAGAAGGAAGAGATCGCGCGCAATCGGATCATCAAGGAATTCGAGGGCAGCGAGATCCAGGTGCTGAACGGTCGCTTCGGCCCGTACATCAGCGATGGCAAGATGAACGGCAAGATCCCGAAGGATCGTGAGCCCGCCTCGTTGACTCTGGCCGAAGTACAGAAGTTGATGGAAGACACCGGCAAGCCGGTGCGCAAGGGCTTCGGCAAGAAGGCCGCCAAGAAGGTGGTGGCCAAGAAGGCACCGGCCAAGAAGGCGGCCACTGGCGACGCGACCAAGAAGACCGCCACCAAGAAGGCCGCGGTGAAGAAGGTCGCCAAGAAGGCCACGGCGAAGAAGGCGACTAAAAAGGTGGCCAAGAAAGCCGTGAAGAAGGCCGTCAAGAAGGTCGCTGCCGGCTGAGCCTGGTTGACCCCTCCCGCCACGGCGGGAGGATAATGCCGGCCATGCATCCGGCCCACCTGTCATGAACAAACTCACTGTGGACACTGCCCTGCCTGCGCTACGCGCCGGCGGGGTGATCGCCTATCCCACCGAAGCGGTCTGGGGGTTGGGCTGCGACCCCGCGCACAAGGCCGCGGTGATGAAGCTGCTGCAGCTCAAGCAGCGCCCCGTCGAGAAGGGGATGATCCTGGTCGCCGCCGATCCGGCCCAGCTGGATGGCTGGGTGCGGATGGACGCCCTGCCGCTGGATCGCCAAGGCGCGGTCCTGGCCAGTTGGCCCGGGGCCAACACCTGGATCCTGCCCGCCGGCGAACGTGCGCCGCGATGGATCACCGGCGAGCACAGTGGCATCGCGGTGCGGATCAGCGCACACCCGCTGGTTGCCGCACTGTGCCGCGCCTGGGGAGGCCCGCTGGTCTCCACCAGTGCCAACCTCGCCGGCGAGCCACCGGCACGCACCCGCGCCGAACTGGACCCGCGCCTGCTGGCCCTGCTGGATGGCCTGATCGACGGCCAGACCGGTGGCCTGGCACAGCCTACGCCGATCCGCGATGCGCTCACGGGCCACGTGCTGCGCAGCTGAGCGTGCTTTTGCGTGGCGGCGGGCAAACCCGCACACTGCGTGCATGACCCTGTGCCCCGCCCTGTGGTTGTCCCTGTTCGCCCTGCTCGGCCCTGTCACGCCTGCCGCAGCACAGAGCGACAACGTGCGCGTGTACCGCTGCGTCGGCAGCAACGGCGCCGTCTCGCTGCAGGATGCACCGTGCCGCGAGGGTCGTCAGCAAGTGCGCGACCTGCAGCGCCCACGCGATCCTGCCCCGCGCGTGGTACGCAGCGACCGCGCGCCCGACCCGACACCTGCAGCGCGGGCACCCGAGCGCGAGGTGCGCTACGTGCACGTGCAGCCACCGCAGCCGATGTACGAGTGCACCACCAGCGAGGGCGATACCTACGTCAGCGACAGCAACGAAGGCAGTCCGCGCTGGGTGCCGATCTGGACGAATGCCTATCTGCCCTATCGGCCCGGCCCGCGGCCACCCTCGGGGGGCTATCCACCGTCGCGTCCGCTGCCACCGATCATGCCCATGGGCAGCGGTTCGGTGCGCAGCAGTGGCGGCTCGCTCTCGGTCAGCGGCGGCGGCTCACGGGTCGGCGGCAGCATCAACATCGGCGGTGGCAGCTCGCAGTGGCAAGGCGGTGGCTATCCGTACCCGGGGGTGGAGAACAGCGTGGTGGTGCCGGCCGGCAACGTGCTGGTGCGCGATGAGTGCCATGCCCTGCCTGCGCAGGAGGTCTGCTCGCGGCTGAAAGACCGGCGCTGGGACCTGATCCGCCGCTACAACAGTGCGCTGCAGAGCGAGCGCGATGCGCTGACCCGCGAGCAGCGCGGGATCGACACGCGCCTGGACCAGGACTGTGGCGGCCACTGAGCGCGCCGCGCCCTACACTGATGCGATGAAACGACGGTTCCTGCTGCTCCTGTTGCTCGTGCCCCTGCCGGCGGCTGCCGACGATGCGGTGTTCTTCCGCTGCACCGATGCGGGCGGCAACCTGACCATCCAGAGCGTGGCCTGCCCGGCCGGCAGCGAGCAGCGCATCCAGCGGATCAGCGCACCGGTGCGTGCCCCGGCCGTGGTCGACAGTACCCCGCCCCCCTCCACCACCGAACACACCATGCCGCCGCTGCCGCAGGCCGGTGACGCGGACAGCGGCCTGCTCGACAGTGCAGCGCTGCGCCCGCAGGCGCCGGCGGCGGAACATGACGAGACCGCCCCACCCAAGCCACCGCTGCCGGAGATCTATCAGTGCGTTGCAGCCGATGGCGGCCGCTACCTGCACGAACGCGAGCCCGCCCCGTCTCGCTGCGAATCGCTGGCCCTTACCGGCCTGGGTGGCAGCCAGGCGCCGAGCAATGCAGCGAGCTGCGAAGTGGTGCGCGATGCCTGCGAGCCGGTAGCCGAAGCACAACGCTGCAGCAGTTGGCAGCAGCGTTTCCGCGATGCACGGGGCCGCGAACGTTTCGCCACGCCGGACAATCAGGCCACCGCGACCGCCGAGCGCGCGCGTCTTGAAGCGGTGTTGGCCGGGAGCGATTGCCCCGTGCCATGACCGGGTTTTCCCCGCGTCGTGACTGGATTCACCGTGCCATCAGCGCGTTCTGCCGCGCCTCCTGTGATCGGTAGTGCCGGCCGCTGGCCGGCTCAGAACCCGTAACGCAGGAACCCGCCATCCACCGCGATGCACTCACCGGTGACGTAGCTGGAGGCCGGCAGGCACAGAAAACCGACCGCCGCGGCCACCTCTTCCGGTTCGCCGATGCGGCGCATCGGGGTCCGCTCGATCACCTGCTCGTAGTAGTCCGGATCGGACAACGGGCCGGACGTGCGCCGGGTGCGGATGTACCACGGCGCCACGGCGTTGACGCGGATGCCGTCCTCGGCCCACTCCACCGCCAGGTTGCGGGTCATCTGGTGCATGGCGGCCTTGGTCATGCCGTAGACCGCGCCGCTGCGCACGTGAGTCAGGCCGGACACGCTGCCGACGTTGACGATCGCCGAGGCCGCGTGCCGGGCCAGCAACGGGTGCGCATAGCGCGAGAGTTCGAATGCCGAGAACAGGTTGGTCTCGAAAATCCCGCGCCACTCGTCTTCGGTGTACTCGGTGGCCGGCTTGCTGATGTTGCCGCCGGCATTGTTGACCAGGATGTGCAGGCCATCGCTGTGGTCTTCCACCCAATCGAGGATTTCGCGGCGATCCTCGTCATCGGAGACATCGGCAGCCAGGCCATGGATCTCACGGTCCGGGAACGCATCGGCCAGTTCATCGCGCGCCATCTCCAGCGCATCCGCATCGCGGCCGACGATCAGCAGGTCCGCACCGAAGCCGAGCAGTTCGCGTGCGATCGCCAAGCCGATGCCGGCACTCGCACCGGTGATCAATGCGGTCTGTCCATCCAGTCGCCAACGTTGCGCGCTCACGTGCTTCTCCTGCGGTGATCCATGGGATGCAGCACCCACGGTGCGGCCCGGATAGGATAACGCGCGATGGCCGGCACGCCGGACGCCATCACGCGCGAGGCGCGAGGCGGTGGGACACTGGTCCTCCGCCACCGGCTCAATGAGGGAGGTTGCCATGACGATCCGTACTGCCCTGCCGCTGCTCGCGATGATCGCGCTGGGCGCCTGCAACCGCCCGGTGCCCCCGGCACCGGATACACCGCCGGAACCGCAGGCCACTGAACTGCGCGAGGCCATCCAGCAGCCGATCGACCGCGCCAGGAGCGTTGGCGATACGTTGCAGAAGACCGCCGACGCCCAAGCTGCCGAGGTGGACCGCGCCACCGGCAGCGACACCCCGCCCCGGCCGTGAGCCCAACGACCAGATAGCAGAACGCCCGGCATTGGCCGGGCGTTCTTGTGTCACACCCAACGGCTGATGCCGCTTACAGGCCGCAGAAGCAGTACACCAGCGTCTTGACCGGCGCCGCGTTGTTGCGCGGGTCACGTGCGGCGTCTTCCACGAAGCGCAGCTGGGTGTCCAGCTCCGGCATCGAACGGGCCAGCATCAGGCGGGCCATGCCCGATTCGCCCAGCATCCAGGCACCGGCATGGCTGCCGGCGAAGCCGCTGAGGAACTGCGCGAACGGGGTCGCGCCCTTCTCGATGTAGCGCACGCGGAATTTGTCATCCGCGCCCAGCTTGGCACGGCTGGCGGCGTCGGCCACGGCGGCCTTCAGGCCACCGAAGTCATCGACCAGGCCGCGTTCCTTGGCCTGCGCACCGCTCCACACGCGACCGCGGGCAACTTCATCAACCGCTTCCACCGGCTTGTTGCGTGCGGCGGCGACCTTGCCGGTGAAATCGGCGTAGCCCTTGTTGATCACCGACTGGATGACCTGGCCCACGGCCGGGTCCATCGGGCGGGTGATGTCGAATGCACCGGCGAAGCGGGTGGTGCCCACGCCATCGGTATGTACGCCGATCTTGTCCAGCGAGCGGGCCACGTTCGGGATCATGCCGAAGATGCCGATCGAACCGGTGATCGTGGACGGGTCGGCGTAGATGCGGTCGGCGTTCATGCTGATCCAGTAACCACCCGAGGCGGCCAGATCACCCATCGACACCACCACCGGCTTGCCGGCCTCCTTCAGCGCGACCACTTCGCGGCGGATCTGCTCGGAGGCGAACACTTCACCGCCCGGCGAGCTGACGCGCAGCACCACGGCTTTCACGTCCTTGTCGTCGCGTGCTTCACGCAGCAGCGCCGAGGTCGACTCGCCGCCGATGCGACCGGCCGGCAGATCGCCACCGGAGATTTCACCGGCCGCCACGATCACCGCCACCTGCGGACGCGAATCCACCGGCGAACGACGGCCATCGAGCACGCTGAGGTACGCATCGAGGTTGACGTTGCGGTAACCACCGTCGGCGTCATCGTCTGCGATGCCGCGCTCGGTCAGCAGGGTGTCCACTTCCTCGCGCGTCTTCAGGCCGTCCACCAGCTTCTGCTGCAGGGCGAACTTGGCCAGGTCGCCACCGGCGGCAGCGATGCCTTCGGGCATGGTGTCGATGCCGGCGGCCAGCTGTGCCGGGTCGAGCTTGCGCGCCTTGGCGATGTCGGCCAGGTAGCGCTGCCACACATCGTTCATCCAGAACAGATCGGCTTCCTTGGCCTGCGGCGAGGCAGCATCCAGCACATACGGCTCGGCGGCCGATTTGTACTCGCCCACCTTGAACAGGTGCACGTCCACGCCGAGCTTGTCCTGCAGGCCGGTGCGGAAGTACTGGCGGTAGCGGCCCAGGCCCTCGAGCACCACGCCGCCCATCGGGTCTAGGTAGACCTCATTGGCCTGCGCGGCGAGCAGGTACTGCGACTGGCTCATGTTCTCGCTGAAGGCCACGACCTGCTTGCCGGCGGCGCGCAGTTCCTGCAGCGCAACCGTGACTTCGCGCATCGAGGCGAAACCGCTCGGCTGCAGCTTGTCCAGCTCCAGCACCACGCGCTCGATCTTCTTGTCGGTCTTGGCAGCCTCCAAGGCGCGGATCAGATCGCGCAGCTGGATCTCTTCGGCGCTCTTGTCGCCCACGGCCTTGCCCAGCGCGCGGCTGACCGGATCAGCACTGAACTGCTCGACCAGGCGGCCTTCCGGTGCGATCACCAGGGTGGTGCGGTCCTGCAGCGATGTCTTCGAGGTCGCGCTCTTGCCCATCGCGACGATGAACACGATCAGGATCAGGAACAGCAGCCCGAAGAACACCAGGTTGAGGATGAGCCGGCGGGTAAAGTTCATCACATCCCACAGCCCGATGAAGAAGCTGGCGACGGGATTGCGACGCGCGGGTTGATTCATGGGGGTAACTCCAAAGTGGCTTCTTGCCGTGGTACCAGAATAGCCGGTGCCGGGCGCGCCGGCATCGGACACAAGTCAGGGTGTCAAAGGGAGGCCGGCGCGGGCGCTGCTCACGCGCAGGCGCCAGGCCATCAGGATGGCGGCAGCGGTCAGGCCCAGGATCAGCCCCAGCCACATGCCCTGCGGGCCCATGCCCAGCCCCAGACCCAGGCCGGCGCCGAGCGGCATACCCAGGCCCCAGTACGAGAACATCGCGATGAACATCGGCACGCGGGTGTCCTTGAGTCCGCGCAACGCGCCGGCCGAGAGCACCTGGATCCCATCCGGGAACTGGAACGCCGCTGCATACAGCAGCAGGGTCGAGGCCAGTGCGGCGACGCCCAGGTCGTTCGTGTAAACGCCGACGATGGCATCGTGGCCGAACAGCAGCACCAGCGCAGAGAGCGTCTGCGTGCCCAGGATGATCAGCAGCCCGGCGATCGCCGCGCGGCGCACGCCCAGCCCGTTGCCACTGCCGACCGCGTGGCCGACCCGCACCGTGGTGGCCTCGGCCACGCCCATCGGGATCATGAAGCACAGCTGGGCGACATTGATGGCGATCTGGTGCGACGCTGCTTCGGTGGCACCGAGGCGACCGATCAGCAGTGCCGTAACGATGAACAGCCCGCCTTCCATCAGCACGGTGATGCCGATCGGCAGGCCGGTCCGCAGCAGATCCCAGATCGCGCTCCAGCGCGGCGCCTCGAAGTGCGAAAACAGCTGCAGGTGGGCGAAGCGCTTGGTCTTCCAGAGATAGCCGGCAAAGCACAGCGCCTGCAGCCACATCATGATCGCCGAGGCCATGCCCAGGCCTTCGGCACCCAGCTCGGGGAAGCCGAGTTTGCCGTAACAGAGCACGTACCCCAGTGGCGCCAGCACCAGCAGGCCGCCAAAGCCGAGCAGCATCGTCGGCAGCGTCCAGTGCATGCCCTCACTGAGGTAGCGCATGCAGAAATACAGCGTCAGCGCCGGACCACCCCAGCGCACCGCGTGCAGGAACGCGGTCGCACCGGGCACGATGTCCGGCGCGATGCCGAACGCTGGCAGCAGCGGCGGCACCACCGTGAGGAAGGTGAACATGATCAGGCCCAGGCCCAGCGCCAGCCACAACGCCTGCCGGAACAGCGGGCCGATCTCGCGCTCGCGGCCCGCGCCGTGCAGCTGCGAGACCGAGGCGGTCAGCGAGATCAGGGTGCCGATCGGGATGAGCATCGGCAGCCACAGCAGCGCCGTACCGATGGTGACGGCGGCGAGCGTGTGGGTGCCGTGGTGACCGGCGATCACGTTGTCGACGAAGGAGATCAGGCCGGTGGAAACATGGCCCAGAACCAGCGGCAGCGCGAGCAGACCGGTGGCGCGCACTTCCCGGGAGAGGCGCGGCGTGGAGGAAGCGGTAGACATGGACGTCACAGACGGCAACTACGGTCGCGCGCGGAAGGCACAGGCACCGGGTTGCGGCCCGACATCTTACGCGCGCGGCAGGGGAAAAGCCGCGCTTCCAGGTAAACGAGACGAATGCGTCAGTGGCCGACGTGCTCGCGCAGCCAGGTGTCGCGCGCGCCAGGGGCGACGCCCAGGAATTCGGCGCGTACGCGGTCGCGGTCCTGCGGTGGGGTGCGCTGGGCGACCAGGGTCAACTGGGTCAGCTGGGACGGCGTGAGCTGGCGCAGCACCGCCAACGCGGTGGGCCGCTGCTCGGCCGGCAGGTAACCGAACAGGCCCTGCAGCTTGGCGAATTCATGCCCGAGCTGAGGACCCAGCAGCCAGCCATCGCGGAAGCGTTGATCCTGTTCGGCGAAGCGCTGGCGAAGCGCCTGCTGCTGCGCCGGCGGCAGTGCTGCCACGCGTGCCGCTGCCGCACGGACGCGGGCGCGCTCGCTCTCGCTCATGGCCTGCCAGGCGGCATAGCGGCTGCGCAGCTCGCGCAGCTGGGCCGGATCCAGCGCGCCCGGGGTCGCCGGGATGGCCGGCGCGGTGGCGCTGGGCGGGGCCGGCACCGCCAGCGGCACCTCGACCCGGTTGGGGGCGGCGAGCGCCGCGCTGGAGAGCCCAAGGGCGATCAGCAGGGAGGCAGGCTTACTCATCGGCGGCAGCCGTCTCCAGGCCGGCGGTAGCGGGTTCAGGGCGGCTTGGCTGGGCTTGGGATTCGTCCACGGGCACGGGACCGCCTGCGGCGAACCAGGCGTACAGATCGGCATCGCGGGCGATCGGCAGATCCGGATCGGCCAGCATCGCCGCGTCCGCGGCCGCGTAGGGCGAGGCGGTCGGGGCCACGGTTGGCAGGTCGTCGGCAGGCAGGTCTTCCACGGTGACCTGGGCGTCATCGGCGACCGCCCCCTCGGGGATCGCCGCGGCGGAGTCACTGGCCTGGCGGGCGTGCTTCCACCATGCCGCCCCGCCAAGCAGTACGCCCACCGTCACCGCGACGATCAGCACGCCCTTCCAGGGGAAGCGCCGGCCACGCTGGCGCTTGACCGGGCGGCGCTGCGTGGGCGCATCGGGCTTGACCGGGGTGCGCCAGGAAGCGGCATCAGGCTGCTGGCTGGCCGGAGCGGCCACCGGCTGCTGCAGGCGCTGCAGGCGGGTGGTCGGCAGATCACGAATGCGCAGTTGGACCTGTTCGGCCAGCGCGCGCCAGCCGGCGGCATCGGGGTTGCCGTGGGCATCGCGCGGGCAGGCATCGGCCAGCGCGTGCTGGTAGTCGGCCATGGGCAGATCCAGGATCTGCGCGGCCGCGGCTTCATCCAGACCGCCGCCGATCCGCAGCAGAAACGCCAATCGCGCCGACGGGGCCAGCCCGGCCAGGTGCTCCAAGGGGGCTGGCCAATGGCCTCCGGCCGGCTCACGCAACGGCGCCCGGTGCACCAGCAGCGACCAGAACCGTTCCGGCCACTGGGCCATGGGCAGGTCGCTGGCGATCCCGGCGAAGGCGCGCATCACCGCGACCAGGGCCTGCTCGGCCACGGTCGGATCACCGCACTGCAGCTCGGCCACGACCAGGGCGCGGCGTTCAACGCCACGGAGAAACGCCGACAGCGCGCCGGCTGCGGTAGAAGAAACGGGGGCGGGCGCAGCCGTCATAGCAACTCCATCATTGTGTGGAAATGATAGCGATTGCGTCACTCCAGCGGCGCGCGGATGTTCATTTCCCGTGAGCAGCCACGGTCTGCAAAGCCTTCGGGTGCAAAAGGTTGTGCACAGCACCACGTAAAACCGGGGTGGAACAAGGGGTGAGGCCTCCGTCAAGTCTGTTTCAACTTTGTTTCACAGCTATGTTGTTGTTTCTATTGATTATTGTAGCTTGGCTATTTTTTGACCAACCTAAGCAGAATGTCGGAAGTTCCTGACGCAAGGCGGTCACATACGCAGTGGCACACAGACTTATCCACAGAAGATGTGGATAAGCCTGAATCTCCAATCAAGTCGGATATTTAGGTGGGATTTATGATTCGGCGCGTACCCGGTTGAGACGGTGAATGGGCGTGATCCGGCCCGCCCCTGCCCGCTACACTGGCCCGATGACCTCCTCGTCTTCGACCCTGCGCGTTGCCCTGCCGGTGCCGCTGCCGCAACTGTTCGACTACGCCCCGCCCCCCGGGCCGGGCCCGGATCCGGCGATGACCGGCCAGCGGGTCCGGGTGCCGTTCGGCTCCCGGGAGCTGGTCGGGATGGTGGCCGGGGTCGGCCAGGTGGAGGATCCGGGCAGCCTGCGCGCCGCGATCGAATGGATCGACACCACGCCACTGATCACCGGTGAGCTGTGGCGCTCGCTGCAGTGGCTGGCGCGCTATACCCATGCCCCGCTGGGCGAGGTGATCGGCACGGCCCTGCCCGGTCCGCTGCGGCGGGGCGAGGCGGTGCCGGACACCCATCAGTGGGGCTGGCAGCTGACGGCGGCCGGGCACGACCCGCAGCCCAAGCTGCGCAGCGGTACCCGCCCGCAGCGGCTGGCCGAGTGCCTGGCCGAGGGTGTGGTGAATGAAGACCGCCTCGACACCTTGATGGACGACTGGCGCAGCGCCGCGCGGTCGCTGGCCAAGCGTGAGCTGGTCGAACGGATCGCGCTGGCGCATGCGCCGGCGGTCGCCTCGCCGGCCAGCGGCCCCGCACCCAACACGGAGCAAGCCGAGGCGATCGCCGCGATCACCTCCGCCGACGGCTTTGCCGCCTACCTGCTCGATGGCGTAACCGGCAGCGGCAAGACCGAGGTCTATCTGCAGGCCATCGTCGACTGCCTGGCGCGGGGCAAGCAGGCGCTGGTGCTGGTGCCGGAGATCGGGCTGACGCCGCAGACGCTGTCGCGCTTCCGCAACCGCCTTGGCATTCCGGTGCATGTGCTGCACTCCGGCCTGAATGACAACGAGCGCGCCCGCGTGTGGGCGGCCGCATCGCGGGGCGAAGCGCAGGTCATCGTCGGCACGCGCTCGGCGGTGTTCACCCCGCTGCCGAATGCGGGCCTGATCGTGATCGACGAAGAGCACGACGGCAGTTACAAACAGCAGGACGGCATCCGCTACCACGCACGCGATTTTGCGTTGGTGCGCGCCAAGGCGCTGGACGTAGCCGTGGTGCTCGGCAGCGCCACGCCGTCGCTGGAATCGCTGCACAACGCGCATGCCGGCCGTTACACCCACCTGCGCCTGAAACAGCGCGCGGGCGCCGCGCGCCCGCCGGTGGTGCGCGTGCTGGATGTGCGCAAACGCCCACTGCGCGATGGGCTCTCGCCAGAAGTGCTGGCCGGCATCACCCAGCATCTGCAGGCCGGGCACCAGGTGCTGGTGTTCAAGAACCGCCGCGGCTATGCGCCCGTGCTGCTATGCCATGACTGCGGCTGGACCGCGCCGTGCCAGCGCTGCGATGCGCCGATGACGGTGCATGCCGGCGGCCGCCGCCTGCAGTGCCACCACTGTGGCGCGCGCCAGTCCGCGCCGTTGGCGTGCCCGGACTGCGGCAGCCTGGCGTTGCAGCCGCAGGGCATTGGTACCGAGCGGCTGGAAGAACATCTGGTGGAGGCCTTTCCGGATTTTCCGGTGATCCGCATCGACCGCGGCACCACCGGCAAGCGCGATGCGCTGGAAGCCCAGCTGGCCTCGCTTGGCGATCGCGCGGGGATTCTGGTTGGCACGCAGATCCTGGCCAAGGGTCACGACCTGCCGAAGCTGACCTTGGTGGTGGTGGTCGGCATTGATGAAGGCCTGTTCTCGGCCGACTTCCGCGCCAGTGAAAAACTCGCGCAGCAGCTGATCCAGGTCGCTGGCCGCGCCGGGCGTGCGGTGGATGCCGGCGAGGTCTGGCTGCAGACCCATCACCCGGGGCATCCCCTGCTGGAGACGCTGGTTAACGGTGGGTATCACGCCTTTGCCGAGGCCGAACTGCAGCAGCGCGAAGCGGCCGGTTTCCCGCCGTTCGCGCACCTGGCGCTGCTGCGTGCCGAAGCGCAGCAGGTGGAGCATGCCAACGCGATGCTCAGCGCGGTGCGCGCGTTGATTCCCGACGATGCCGCGGTGGAACGCTACGGCCCGATGCCGGCGCCGATGCCCCGCCGCGCCGGCTACCAGCGCACCCAACTGCTGTTGTCCTCGCCCGCGCGGCGCCCACTGCATGGCGTGCTGGACCAGGTCACGCCGCAGATCTCCGCGTTGCCGCAGGCACGCAGGGTGCGCTGGTCGCTGGATGTGGACCCGATGGATCTTTACTAGGCCGGCAGGTGCCGACCGTGGGTCGGCACGATGTAGCCCGGCCGCTGTCCGCCAACCCGATCAGGTCAACGCCGTCATGACCCCACGCTGGTACGCCGGCCGCTGCTTGAGCCGTTCGTACCACGCGGCCAGATGCGGCAGGTCCGGCCGCTGGATCGGCATCTCGAACCAGGCATAGATGAAGGCGCCCAGCGGGATATCGCCCATCGCGAACTGCTCACCGGACAGATACGGCTGTCGCGCCAGCGCGTCATCGGCCATCGCCAGCAACTCGCCCGAACGCACCAGCGCGGCGGCGATACGCGCCTCATCGCGATCGGCCGGCGCGGTCCGCAACGTGCCCCAGAACAGATCGCGGAACACGCCGGCGAAGGTCGATGTGGTCCAGTCCATCCACTTGTCCGACTGCGCGCGCGCCACCACGTCTTCCGGGTACAGCGTGCCCAGCGCATAGCGCGCACAGAGATAGCGCACGATCGTGTTGGATTCCCACAGCGGCAAGCCGTGGTCTTCGATCACCGGCACCAGCCCGTTCGGGTTCATCGCGCGGTATTCCGGCGACTGCGTGCCACCGAATGCACCGCCGACCTCGATCGACTCGTACGGCGCACCGATCTCCTCGGCACACCACAGCACTTTGCGCACGTTGCTGGAATTGCGACGGCCCCAGATTTTCAGCATGATCGGACTCTCGTATCGGGCGATGCGCGGCACGGGTCGCGCGGTACGGATACGATACGCCCAACGGCGCGCGGTTACTTCGCCGCCTTCGCCGCACTCTTTTTCGGCAGTGCGCGCACATAGGTCGATTTGCCGTCCTTCTTCATCTCGAACAGGCCGGTGGCGGCCAGCAGATCGCTGAGTTTTCCGTACCCGTAATTGCGCGAATCGAACGAGGCCTGGTTGCCGATCTGGCTGCCGACCGGCCCCAGGTGCGACCAGCCATCCTCGGCTTCGGCCGAGGTCACCGCGCGGCGCAGCATCTGCACCAAGCGGGTGTCGTTGCGCAGCTCCGGCCCGCTCTTGCGCGGGCGGGTTTCCTCGTTGTCCTGCTCCACCTCCTGGTCGGCCAGATGCGGCTGACCCAGGGCTTCGATGTAGGTGAACTTCGAGCAGGCGTTGACGAACGGCTCGGGCGTTTTCTTCTCGCCGAAGCCGTACACCTTCACCCCGTCGGTCAGCAGGCGCATCACCAGCGGAGTGAAATCCGCATCGCTGGAGACGATCGCAAACCCATCCAGGTTGCGGGCGTACAGCATGTCCATCGCATCGATCACCATCGCCATATCCGAGGCGTTCTTGCCGCGGCTGTAGGCAAACTGCTGGATCGGGCGGATCGCGTATTCGTGCAGCACGGACTCCCACCCTTTCAACCGCGGGCTCTTCCAGTTGCCGTAGGCACGGCGCACATTGGCCACGCCGTAGCGGGCGACTTCAGCCAGCACCGCGTCGATCTTGGAAGAAGGTGCGTTGTCGGCATCGATCAACAGGGCGATGCGCTTTTCCGGTTCGGACATCTCGGTCTCCAGGGCGGAATCGGATCGGCCATCGGGCAAGCGCGATGGCCCCTGAACCCAGTATCGGCCATCGACGTGAACATCGCGCTTCACGTGCGACCATGGGCCGCATCACGAGACGACCTGCGCCGCCCCCCTCCGGCGCCCGCCAAGGAGTGAAGCATGACCCGCGATCCCACGCCCCACCTGCTGATCATCGGTGGTGGTTTTGCCGGCCTCTGGGCCACCCGCGCCCTGGCTTCGGCGCACGTGCGCATCACCCTGGTGGACCGTCGCAACCACCATCTGTTCCAGCCGCTGCTCTACCAGGTGGCCACCGCAGGCCTGTCGGCGCCGGATATCGCCGCCCCGCTGCGCCACATCCTCGGTCACCAACGCAATGTTGAAGTGCGCCTGGGTGAAGTCACCGACATCGACAAGACCGCACGCACGGCAACGCTGGCCGATGGCACGCAGATCACCTACGACACCCTGATGCTGTGCACCGGTGCCACCCACGCCTACTTTGGCCACGACGAATGGGCCGCCGATGCGCCGGGCCTGAAGACGCTGGACGATGCCATCGCGCTGCGCCGCAAGCTGCTGCTCGCCTTCGAGCGCGCCGAGGCCGAGCCCGATCCCGCGCGCAAGGCAGCGTGGCTGAGTTTCGCCGTCGTCGGTGGCGGCCCCACCGGCGTGGAGCTGGCCGGCACGCTGGCCGAAATCGCACGGCATACGCTGCGCAATGAGTTCCGCCATATCGATCCCGCCTCGGCCAAAGTCCGCCTGGTCGAGGCCGGCCCGCGCGTGCTGTCCACCTTCCCGGAGGTGCTCTCGCTCAAGGCGCGGCGGCAGCTGGAAAAGCTGGGCGTGGAAGTGCTTACCGGCACGCCGGTCAGCGACATCAATGCCGACGGCTTCCAGCTCGGCGAGCGCTTCGTCGACGCCCGCACCGTGGTCTGGGCAGCCGGTGTCGCCGCCTCTCCACTGGCACGCACGTTGGACGTGCCACTGGACCGCGCCGGCCGCGTGCCGGTGCAGCCTGACCTCACGTTGGAAGGCCACCCGGAGATCTTTGTTGCCGGTGACCTGGCCGCACTGACCCAGGCCGACGGCAAGCCCGTGCCCGGCGTCGCGCCGGCGGCCAAGCAGATGGGCAAGCACGTGGCCACCACGATCCAGGCGCGTCTGGCCGGCAAGCCTGCGCCGGGTCCGTTCAAGTACCAGGACTTCGGCAACCTGGCGACCATCGGCCGCATGGCCGCGATCGTCCACCTCGGGCGCCTGCAGCTTTCCGGCGTGCTGGCCTGGTGGTTCTGGCTGGCCGCGCACGTGTTCTTCCTGATCGGCTTCCGCAACCGCGTGGTGGTACTGCTGAACTGGGCGGTGGCGTACTGGAGTTACCAGCGCAGCGCGCGGATCATCTTCGGCGATGCACAGGAGGATCGCCGACCGAAACGACCGCCGACGTCCTGATCAGCAGGGCAGCGAGGGTGGCAGCCAGCCGTGATGCCTGGCTGCCAGCGCTCACTTCGGCTTGCTGTACCACAGCGCGTTGACGATGACCCAGCGCTCGCCGAAGCGCCCCATGTGGAAATAGTCCACGAACCACGGGGTTTCCAGTCGCACCGAGGCCGCGTTGCCGGTGACATCGAGGACCTGGCACTGCCGGTTCCACTCGGCCGTTGGCGTCTTCAGGGCACCGGCCTTGGTCAGTGCGACAAGTTCCTCCTTCGACATCCGGCGCAGGCCAAGCCGCTCGTCCGGCGTATCGCCCAGGATCGCGCGCTTGGCCAGGTCCGGGTGCAGCGAGCGCGCCACGCGCTCGGGATTTCCTTCCAGCTGCCCATCCACATAGTCGACGCAGGTTGCTTCGATGGCGGCCAGCGTGGCCGGATCATGACCCTGGGCCGCCGGTGTGGCGGCCGTGGCAACCGCGAGTATCAGGGACAGCGTCGACATCGATTCTCTCCGGCAGGGGGACGTTCGAACGGATCACGCCGCGTTGCGGTGGCTCACCCCTGCGACAGGCATCCCCAGCCGTCAACCTGGCCGCTGTAGGAGACCGCCTCGCTGGCCAGCAGACCTTCGAAGCCCGAGATGTTCTGGTGCGTCGGCAGCATCAGCGGATGCACCACCACCTGCCATGGGAACTCATCGTTGCCCTCGTACGCGGCAAAGGACACCTTCTGGTCGTTCTTGAGCAGGTGCACGGCGAAGGCGATCGCCACGTCCTGGGTCGGGAAGATCAGCGCGAAATCCACCTCGCGCGGAATCGTCAGATCGTCGCCGTCCTGCAGCATGTTCCAGAGCACATCGCCATTCTCATCTTCCGGGTACAACGACAGATCGCGGGACATGGCACTCCAGGGCTTGGGCAAGCGGATCAACGAAGGTTGATCGATGGTATGCCGCCGGCGAAGGCCCGAACAAGCCGCGCGCAGCGCTACCCGGGTTCGGGCAGCTGCAGCCACGCCAGCTTGCGCTCCCGGGGCTGTCGCTTCAGCTGCCACTCGGCCTTCGACGCCGCTGCCCGGTCCGGGTAGGCACGCGTCGCCAGCACCTTCACCGGTGGGTTGGCCCGGGTGTATTTCGCCCCTTTTCCGGCGAGATGCGCCTGGAAGCGCGCGTCCACGTCGTTGCTGATGCCGGCGTAATAGCTGCCGTTGCGGCATTCAAGCAGGTACAGGTACCAGAGGGCGGCTTCAGCGGGCATACCGGGATTATCGCCCGGTGCAGGCCCGGCGGCTGGTAGAATCCGCCCCGGATGCAGGAGAGAGGCGCCGCGCTGGCGCCCGCCGAAGGCGCAGGCTCCCATAATCGCTCAGGCCGGTGGCTGCACAGCCACCAACCATGCATCCGACACGCCGATCTGGAGAGAGGTCTTCAATGACCCGCCGAAGGGGCACGTGGCCTTGGCCACCGAACTCTCAGGCAAAAGGACAGCGGGAGCGGCAACGGAATCCCACCCACGACAGTGCAGCAGCGCTGGCGTGACGCGTGCGCGTTTCCGTCCCCCGCCTGACGTGTTTCCCGGAGCCACCCCATGCTGCTCTCCCTGATCTACCTCATCGCCATCTCGGCCGAAGCCATGACCGGCGCCCTGTCCGCCGGCCGCCGCCGCATGGACCTGTTCGGCGTGGTCATCATCGCCTGCGTCACCGCGCTCGGTGGCGGCTCGCTGCGCGACATCGTGCTCGGCCACTACCCGCTGGGCTGGGTGAAACATCCGGAATACCTGGGCTTCACCATCTGCGCGGCCCTGATCGCGACCTGGGTGGCGCGCTGGATGCACCATTTCCGGCGTACCTTCCTGGTGCTCGATGGCCTGGGCCTGATCGCGTTCACCCTGATCGGCTGCGCGGTCGCGCGCGAGGGTGGGCACACGGTGTCGATCATCCTGATCGCCGGCATGCTCACCGGTGCGTTCGGCGGCGTGCTGCGCGATGTGCTGTGCAACGAGGTCCCGCTGATCTTCCAGAAAGAACTGTATGCCGTGATCACCCTGCTCACCGGCGCGGCCTACCTGACCCTTCTGGAACTGGGCGTATCGCTCAATGCGGCGACGCTGTGGTGCCTGGGCGGTGGCTTCCTGTTCCGCCTGCTGGCGATCCACTTCAAGTGGGAAATGCCGAAGTTCGTGTATCGCGACGAGGTGCATTGACGCACCCGCGGGCATGACCAAGGTCACGGGAGCTTGAGCGGCCCAGCCCTGTATCATGGCGCTCCCGTTCCATTCGAACGGCATCCAGCCACGCGGCGGTGTTCCACCCGCTGCCCCGCCAGACACCCTCTCACCGTTGACCAGCCGCTGTCGGCCGGTCCCCATGGACGCACTGCTCCGGTGGAGGGTGCGCAGGATGCGTATGTCCGCTTCAACGCCCCCGTCGTCTCGCCGTCGTATGGTCAAACCGCTGTTGATCGCTGCCGCTGTCGGCCTGGCCACCATCGCTGCATGGAAGCTGCTCTCGCCCGCGCCTGCCGCCGGCCCGTCCGGTGGCCCGCAGCCGACCCCGGTACGCGTGGCCACCGCCCAGCAGGAAGACCTGGTGGTGCGCCTAAAGGCGCTCGGTACGGTGACGCCGCTGCATACGGTGGGCATCCGCAGCCGCGTGGATGGCGAGCTGCTGCGACTGGCGTTCTCCGAGGGCCAGCACGTTACCGCCGGCGAGCTGCTGGCCGAGATCGATCCGCGCCCGTTCCAGGTACAACTGTCGCGTGCGCTGGGCACTCAGCAGCAGAACCTGGCCGAGCTCGACAACGCCGAGAGCCAACTCAAACGCTTCACGGAACTGCAGAGCAAGCACTTCGTCTCCGCGCAGGACCTGAGTGATCAGCAGAGCAAGGTGCGCCAGTTGCAGGGCCGTCGCCAGACCGACCAGGCGGCGGTGGATGAAGCACGCCTGCAACTACAGTACACCCGCATCACCGCGCCGGTTGCCGGGCGCATGGGCCTGCGAAACGTGGACGTCGGCAACCTGGTGCGCAGTGGCGATACCGAACCGCTGGCCACGATCACCCAGACCACCCCGATCAGCGTGCTGTTCACCGTGCCCGAGCCGGACCTGCCGGCGGTGGTCGCTGCCGCACGCGCCAATCCGCAGTTGACCGTGGAAGCCTGGGACCGCGAGGAGCGCACCGCGCTGGGTGACGGCGTGCTCTCCAGCCTGGACAACCGCATCGATACCGCCACCGGCACGCTGAAGCTGCGCGCGCAGTTCGCCAATGCCGATGAATCGTTGTTCCCCAACCAGTTCGTCAACGTGCGCCTGCAGGTCAGCAGTAGCGATGCGGTGGTCATCCCGAACGCGGCCGTGCAGTTCGGCAGCAAGGGCAGCTACGTCTACGTGATCGCCGCCGATGCCACCTCGCACCTGCGCAACGTGGTGCTCGGCCCGGCCGATGGCGAGCGCGTCTCGGTGCGCGAAGGACTCAAAGCCGGCGAGCGCGTGGTGGTGGAAGGCATCGACGGCCTGCGCGATGGCGCCAAGGTCGAAGTGGTGGAGCAGGACCCGCCGCGGACCGGCGCATGAACCTCTCGCGCCCCTTCATCGAGCGCCCGGTCGCGACCACGCTGCTGATGGTGGCGCTGCTGCTGTCCGGCGTGATGGCCTACCGCCTGCTGCCGGTCGCGGCGCTGCCGCAGGTCGATTACCCGATCATCCAGATCACCACGCTGTACCCCGGCGCCAGCCCGGACGTCACCACCAGCGCGGTCACCGCGCCGCTGGAACGGCAGCTGGGCCAGATCCCGGGGCTGAAGCAGATGTCGTCCAGCAGCTCCGGCGGCGCGTCGGTGATCACCCTGCAGTTCTCGCTGGAGGTCGCGCTCGGGGTGGCCGAGCAGGAAGTACAGGCCGCGATCAACGCCGCCGACAGCTTCCTGCCCGATGACCTGCCGGTGCCGCCGGTGTACCGCAAGGTCAACCCGGCCGATACGCCGATCCTGACACTGGCAGTGACCTCGCAGGGCCTCTCGCTGCCGCAGGTGCACGACCTGGTCGATACGCGCATGGCGCAGCGCCTCTCGCAGCTGCCCGGCGTCGGCCTGGTCAGCCTGGCCGGCGGGCAGCGCCCGGCGGTGCGCATCCAGGTCAATCCCTCCGCGCTGGCCGCCAACGGGCTGAGCATGGCCAGCATCCGCACCGCGATCGGCACGGCCAACGTCAACATGCCCAAGGGCAGCTTCGATGGGCCGACCCGCGCGATCATGCTCGATGCCAACGACCAGATGCGCTCGGTGGCCGAGTACCGCGCCCTGATCCTGGCCTGGAAGGACGGCGCACCGCTGCGCCTGGGCGATGTGGCCACCATCGAAGATGGCGCCGAGAACCGCCAACTGGCCGCGTGGTCAGGCACCACCCCGGCGGTGCTGATCAACATCCAGCGCCAGCCCGGCGCGAACGTGATCGCCGTGGTCGACCAGGTGCGTGCGCTGCTGCCGCAACTGCAGGCCTCGCTGCCGGCCGGTGTGGATGTGGCCATCCTCAGCGATCGCACCGAATCGATCCGCGCGTCCATCCGCGGCGTGCAGCACGAGTTGCTGATCGCGATCGCACTGGTGGTGATGGTCACCTTCCTGTTCCTGCGCAACATCCCGGCCACGATCATTCCCAGCATCGCGGTCCCGCTGTCGCTGGTCGGCACCTTCGGGGTGATGCTGCTGGCCGGCTTCTCGCTCAACAATCTCACCCTGATGGCGCTGACCATCGCCACCGGCTTCGTGGTGGACGATGCGATCGTGATGCTGGAGAACATCGCCCGTCATCTGGAGCGCGGTGCCACGCCGATGCAGGCCGCACTGAAGGGCGCCAGGCAGATCGGCTTCACGCTGATCTCGCTGACCCTGTCGCTGATCGCGGTGCTGATCCCGCTGCTGTTCATGGCCGACGTGGTCGGCAAGCTGTTCCACGAGTTTGCGATCACCTTGGCCGTGGCGATCGGCATCTCGCTGCTGGTCTCGCTGACGCTGACGCCGATGATGTGCGCGCGCCTGCTCAAGGCCGGCCATGCGACCCGTCGCGATGCCGATGGGCAGGAATCGGTGCAGCAGGGTGACCCGTTCGACCGCGTCGTAGCGGTCTACGATCGTCAGCTGCACTGGGTGCTGCAACGCCAGCCGCTGATGCTGGCCGCCACCGTCGCCACGCTGGTGCTGACCGCGCTGCTGTACGTGTGGGTGCCCAAGGGCTTCTTCCCGGTACAGGATGCCGGGCTGATCCAAGGCATCAGCGAGACGCCGCAGTCGATCTCCTTCCAGGCGATGGCGCAGCGCCAGCAGGCGCTGTCCGCAGCGTTGCTGGAGGATGAGGACGTGGCCAGCCTGTCCTCGTTCATCGGCGTGGACGGCAACAACGCCACCCTCAACAGCGGGCGGCTGCTGATCGAGTTGAAACCGCACGCACAACGCGCTGCCGATGCGCAGGCGATCATCGCGCGGCTGCAGCAGCGCGTGGCGCATGTCCCGGGTATCAAGCTGTATCTGCAGCCGGTGCAGGAACTGGGCATCGAGGACCGGATCAGCCGGACCCAGTACCAGTTCACCCTGACCAGCCCGGACATCGCCCAGCTGGAAACGTGGACCCCACGCCTGCTTGAGCATCTACAGCAGGCACCGGCACTGGCCGACGTCGCCAGCGATCTGCAGAACCAGGGCCTGCAGGCGCATGTGGTGATCGACCGGGTCGCCGCCGCGCGCCTGGGGATCAGCGTGGAGGCCATCGCCGATGCGCTGTACGACGCGTTCGGGCAACGCCAGATCTCCACCATCTTCACCCAGGCCAACCAGTACCGCGTGGTGCTGGAAGCGCGCCCGGACGTGGCCTTCGGCCCGGATGCGATCGCACGCCTGCATGTCACCGGTCCGGACGGGCGGCAGGTGCCGCTGGGCGGGATCGCGCGGATCGAACAGCGCCCCGCCCACCTGCTGATCAACCATGTCGGCCAGTTCCCGGCAGTGACGTTCTCGTTCAACCTCGCCCCGGAGGCGTCGCTGGGCGAAGCGGTGGAGGCCATCGAAGGCGCCCGCGCCGCGATCGGCCTGCCGACCAGCGTGGAGCTGCGCCTGCAGGGTGCGGCCGATGCGTTCCGCGCGTCGCTGTCGAGCACCTTGTGGCTGGTGCTGGCCGCGGTGGTGGTGATGTACCTGGTGCTGGGCGTGCTCTATGAGAGCTTCATCCATCCGATCACCATCCTCTCCACCCTGCCCTCGGCGACGGTGGGGGCGTTGCTTGCGTTGCTGGTCAGCGGACGCAGCCTGGACCTGATCGCGGTGATCGGCATCGTGCTGCTGATCGGGCTGGTCAAGAAGAACGCGATCATGATGATCGACTTCGCGCTGGAGGCCGAGCGCGAGCATGGCATGGCGCCGCGTCAGGCCATCCATCAGGCCGCATTGCTGCGCTTCCGCCCGATCCTGATGACCACGCTGGCCGCGCTGTTCGGCGCGATCCCGCTGATGTTCGCCAGTGGCTCGGGCGCCGAGCTGCGCCAGCCGTTGGGCCTGGTGATGGTCGGTGGGCTGATCGTCAGCCAGGTGCTGACCCTGTTCACCACGCCGGTGATCTACCTGTTCTTCGACCGCTTCCGCCAGCGCGCCGCGCCGGTGACCGACGAGGCAGACGAGGCGCTGGCGTGAGTCCGCTGTCGCGGGCGATCGGCTGGTTCGTGCAGCATCCCGTCGCCACCGTGCTGTTGGCGGTGGCGGTGGTACTGGCCGGCCTGCTCGGGTTGCGCCTGCTGCCGGTCGCACCCTTGCCGCAGGTCGATTACCCGGCGATCAACGTCAGCGCAAGCCTGCCCGGCGCAAGCCCGGAATCGATGGCGGCCAACGTCGCCACGCCGCTGGAGCGTGCCCTGGGCACCATCCCGGGGCTGACCGGGATCGACTCGGCCAGCACCCAGGGTTCGACCCAGGTCGAGCTGACATTCGCGCTCGGCCGCAACGTGGACGATGCCGCGCGCGATGTGCAGGCGGCGATCAATGCCGCGCGCGCGCAGCTGCCCAGCGGCATGCCGGGCATGCCGCAGTACCGCAAGGTGAATCCCTCGCAGGCGCCGATCATGGCGCTGGCGCTGAGTTCGGACAGCCTCGCGCCGGGCCAGATCTACGACGTGGCCTCCACCGTGATCGCGCAGAAGCTGGCGCAGATTCCTGGCGTCGGCGAGGTGCAGGTGGGCGGCAGCTCACTGCCCGCGGTGCGCGTTTCGCTCGATCCCAATGCCTTGAACCATCACCGCATCGCGCTGGACGACATCGCCGCGGCAATTCGCAATGCCAATGCACTCAAGCCGCTGGGCACGGTGGCCAGCCAGGCCCAGCAGTGGCAGCTGGAAGCCACGCTGCAGTTGCGCACCGCCGCCGAGTACCGACGCCTGATCGTGGCGATGCGCGACGGCCGCCCGGTGTACCTGGAGGATGTGGCCGGGATCAGCGAAGGCGTCGAGGATCGCTACGCCAGCGGCTTCCACAACGAGCGCCCGGCGGTGTTGCTGATCGTCAGCCGCCAGCCGGACGCCAACATCATCGAGACCGTCGACGCCATCCAGGCGCAGATGGCCACGCTGCAGGCACTGCTGCCGGCCAACATCGACATGCAGGTGGTGATGGACCGCTCGCCGGTGATCCGCGCCACCCTGCGCGAGGCCGAGCTGACGCTGTTGCTGGCGATCGCCCTGGTGGTGCTGGTGGTGCTGGCCTTCCTGGGTCACTGGCGCGCGGCGCTGGTGCCGACGGTGGCGATCCCGGTCTCGCTGCTGGGCGCGCTGGCGATCATCGCCCTGCTCGGGTTCTCGCTCAACACGCTCTCGCTGATGGCGCTGATCGTGGCGGCGGTGCTGGTGGTCGACGATGCGATCGTGGTGCTGGAGAACATCGCCCGCCATCGCGAAGAAGGCGCCTCGCCAATGACCGCCGCGCTGCGGGGCGCGGGTGAAGTCGGTGCCACGCTGCTATCGATGAACATCGCGCTGGCCGTGGTGTTCATCTCGATCCTGTTCCTGGATGACTTCGTCGAGAAGCTGTTCCGCGAGTTCTCGCTGACCCTGGTGGCCGCGATGGGCGTCTCGCTGCTGGTCTCGCTCAGCCTGACCCCGATGCTGTGCGCACGCCTGCTCGGGCAGGCACGGCCCGGCCCGGGCAATGGCCTGCAGCGCGCCGGTACCGCACTGTTCGAGCGCCTGCGCGATGCCTATGTGGGCAGCCTGCAGAGGATGCTGCGCTGGCTCGCGCTGCCGCTGCTGCTGTTCGCCGGTGTGATCGCGCTGAATGTGTGGCTGTTCCAGCAGGTGCCCAAAGGCATCGTGCCCAAGCAGGACACTGCGCAGCTGCGTGGCTTCGCGCGCGGCGACGACGGCCTCTCGTTCCAGGTCATGCAGCCCAAGATCGAGGCCTACCGCAAACTGCTGCTGGAAGACCCCGCGATCAGCGACATCATCGGGTACATCGGCGGCCGCAGCGGGGTCAACAACGCCTTCATCATGATCAAGATGAAGCCGCTGGCCGAGCGCAAGGTCTCCAGCCAGCAGGTGATCGACCGCCTGCGCGCCAACATGCCGAAGATCCCCGGCGGGGGCATGTTCCTGTGGGTGGACCAGGACATCAAACTGGAAGGCAGCGGCGACAGCGGCCAGTACGAGTTCCAGCTGCTCTCCGGCGAACTGGAACCGCTGCGGCAATGGACGCCCAAGGTGGCCGATGCACTGCGCGCCCTGCCCGAGCTGGTGGATGTAGAGTCCAAGGGCGATGAGGGCATGCGCCAGGTGGTGCTCGACATCGACCGCGATGCCGCCGCCCGCCTGGGCGTGGACATGCGCATGATCGCCTCGGTGCTCAACAACGCCTTCAGCCAGCGCCAGGTCGCCACGCTGTACGACACCCTCAACCAGTACCGCGTGGTGATGGAGCTGGACCCGCGCTACACCCAGGATCCCTCCACGCTGGATCAGATCCATGTGATCGGCAAGGACGGCCAGCGCCTGCCATTGTCGTCCATCGCGCGGTGGGAGTACGGCATGGCGCCGGACCGGATCTATCACAGCCAGCAGTTCGCCTCGGTCTGGATCGAGTTCGCGCTGGCGCCCGGCGTCACCCTGGACCAGGCGGTGAAAGCGGTCGACCAGGCCATGGCCAGGATCATGTTGCCCACCCATGTGCAGGCGCGGCTCAGTGGCGAAGCCGGTGGCTTCGAAAAGCTGCGCGAGCGCCAGCTGTGGCTGATCCTCGGCGCGATGCTGGCGGTGTATCTGGTGCTGGGCGTGCTGTACGAGAGCTTCGTGCAGCCGCTGGCGATTCTATCCACGCTGCCCTCGGCCGGCGTTGGCGCATTGCTGGCGCTGATGGCCTTCGGCAACGAGTTGAACCTGATCTCGCTGCTTGGCCTGTTCCTGCTGGTAGGCGTGGTGATGAAGAACACCATCCTGATCATCGATTTCGCGCTGTCGGCCGAACGCGAGCGCGGGCTGTCGTCGTACGACGCGATCTGCGAGGCGGCACGGCTGCGGTTCCGCCCGATCCTGATGACCAGCGTGGCCGCGTTGCTGGGTACGTTGCCGCTGATGCTGGCCACCGGCGAAGGCTGGGAGATGCGCCAGCCGCTGGGCATCGCGATCGTGGGCGGGTTGCTGGTCAGCCAGTGGCTGACCCTGTACACCACACCGGCGATCTATCTGGCGTTGGCGAAGCTGCGGCGCGTGGCGTGATCATCGGACGCACGACACCCCAGGGGTAGGGCCACGCCATGCGTGGCTGCCTCTGCATACGGCGTTGCGGTACTGCGCGCAGCCACCCATGGGGTGGCTACTCGGCTGGACGCCCTATGCCACCGGGAGCATCAGCGTCATCCCATCCATCGGCGACTCGATGAAGCCGTGCTTGAGATAGAACGCTTTGGCCGTCTCATCGAACGCATGGCACAACATGGCACGCGCGCCGATCTGCCCGCACACCTGCAGCGTGCGTTGTACAGCGTCCTTCAGCAGCCCCGCGCCGACGCCTTGGCCGACCCAGTCAGCATGGACGGCCAACCTGCACAGCACGACGACCGGAATGGGATGCGGCATGTTCCGGCGAATGCGGCCGGGAGCCAGGTGATGTGAAACGCCACCGGCGGCAAGTGCGTAGTAACCGACCACGTGGTGATGCGCGTCACAGACAACAAAGCACCGCGATCCACCCGACGCCTGGTTCTGATGCGCACGCTCCACCAACCACGAGGTCAGCTCCACCGCGCTGCATCGGAACTGCTCCAGTCGATGCCTTTGGGCAAGCGCTTGCGGCGCAGACAACCGCAATGTTCAGCGCTCCCAAGGTGCAGGCGTACTCAACAGCTTCCTGATGGCCGCGTTGTTTTCCAGCGGTGCATCCAGCAACGCATTGAAGCGTCGCAGCTCCTGAGGACTCAGGGAGAACTGTGTCTGGTCCGCCAGTACCTCCCGCGCCTTCTCACAGGCAGCGTCCAGAATGAACTCGGTTCGGCTTACGCCGGCAACCTCGACGGCACGATCTATCAGCGCCTGCTTGTCGGCGGGCGCCCGGAAATTGATGACTTTGCTGGCGAGGGCCATGGGAAGCACTCCGGAGGTCTGTGCATACAATGTACACACACGCGGATGATCGCTCAACGGCACGCCCTCGTTCCAAACGGTGAGGCAAGGGTATGCCGTTGGTTTGCCATGAAAAATAGGGGTTTTCCCCGGAAAGCCGTAGGCCGGAGCACCCCGCGCAGGGGGGTGCGCACCCACCCTCACGCCGCTTCGCTGATCCGCACTGCCCGCCGTGCCCGCACTGCCTCAGCGAGACTCTCCAGTACCGCCAGCGAGCTGTCCCAGCCGATGCAGCCATCGGTGATGCTCTGGCCGTAGGTCAGCGGCTGGCCGTCGACGAGGTCCTGCCGGCCGGCCACCAGATGGCTCTCGACCATGACGCCGACGATGCGCTCTTCGCCGTCGGCCAACTGCGCGTTGATGTCGGCGATGACCTTGGGCTGGTTTTCCGGGTTCTTGCTGCTGTTGGCGTGGCTGGCATCGATCATGATGCGCGCGGCCAGGTGCGACTTGGCCAGGGTCTGGCTGGTCGCTTCAACGTGAGTGGCATCGTAGTTGGGCGTCTTGCCGCCGCGCAGGATCACGTGGCAGTCCGGATTGCCGGCAGTGGCGACGATGGCGGTGCCCCCTTCCTTGGTCACCGACAGGAAGTGATGCGGATTCGACGCAGCACCAATCGCATCGGCGGCGATCTTGATGTTGCCGTCGGTGCCGTTCTTGAACCCGACCGGGCACGACAACCCCGAGGCCAGTTCGCGGTGCACCTGGCTTTCGGTGGTGCGCGCGCCGATGGCGCCCCAGGCCACCAGGTCGGCGATGTACTGCGGCGAGATCACATCGAGGAATTCAACACCGGCCGGCAGGCCCAGCTTGTTGATGTCGCGCAGCAGACCACGCGCCACGCGCAGGCCCTTGTTGATGTTGAAGCTGCCGTCAAGGTCCGGATCGTTGATCAGGCCCTTCCAGCCCACCGTGGTGCGGGGCTTTTCGAAGTACACGCGCATGACAATTTCCAGCTCATCGGCATAGGCGTCGCGCAGCGGCTTGAGGCGCTGGGCGTATTCGATGGCGGCCACCGGATCATGGATCGAGCACGGGCCGATCACTACGGCGAGGCGATCGTCGCGGCCGTGCAGGATCTCGTGCAGGGCCGCGCGCGAGGCGCTGACCGTATCGGAGGCTTCGTCGTCGCAGGGCAGCATCGCCAGCAGCTGCGCCGGCGGGGTCAACGGTTCAATCTTGCGGATGCGCAGGTCGTCGGTATGGGGGGGCATGGGGTAACTCCTTGGCAGTGGGGGTCCCCAGCGCGGCGGCAACAAAAAAGCCGCCAGGTGCGCTGGCGGCTTTCGGGAATGCGTCTGAAGGTTTCTTCAGGGTGAGCGCATGCCTTCCTCCGCCGGTGGCTTCGGAAAGTAATACCAAAAGTAAGCGTTGGCAGGGCGTGCGTTCATTGGGGAGTATTGATAACACAGGGGTTTGGAGGTGCCAACTGTTTCATTCGCAACTGCGATGACCATTCAGCCGCCGCCGCGCCGGCCTGCACCATCATCCCCGCGGCAACGCTGCCAGCTCAGCCAGGTGCTGCTGCAGGTTTCCCGCCACACCCACCGCGTGCGTGGTGGTGAAGTACTCATGCCAGCCGGTGGCGCCGATCGCAGCCAGCAAGGCATCGGCATCCAGTCGCTCGGCGCACTGCCACACCGCATAGAACTGCTCGGCGGTGGTGTGCGGCACGTCCTGCTCGATACGGCCCATCGCGACCGGTGTAACGCGTGCGGGATCCACGTGCTGCATGCCCGCCCCGATGCGGGCGAAGAGCGCCCCGCGCGATACCGGGTCCAGCGCGGTCCAGGCTGGGGTGGCGGTGTACAGCTCGATCAACATGTGCGACATGGCAGTCCTTGAGGTCAGAGCGAGCGCAGTGCGCGCTTGCGGATATGGGTGTTGGCCGGATCATCGGCGTGGTGCTGCTGCCATTCGCTGCACAGCGCGCGGACCCAGTCGGGCTGGCTTTTGCCGGCGTCGTTGAGCCAGTTGCCTACCGAATCCTGCACGTAGCGCGAGGCATCGCAGCACAGCGCCTGCAGCAGTGGCAGGGCGTGGTGGGGTTCCTGCTTGAACAGCGTGATGTGGGCTGCCCACACACCCCGCGGACGCAGCGCTTCGCAGGCGAAGCGGCGCACGTTGGGTGAGGCGTCGGTGCTCCAGCCGTGCAGGTGCGTGAGCACTCGCAGCGGTTCGGAGACGATATGCGGTCGCACGGCCAGCCACGCCCACTCGCGCACGCCAAAATGCGCGTCATCGGCCAGCGCGCGCAACGCATCCAGCTTGTGCTCCAGTGACAACGCCGGGTCACTGCCGATCAGATAGCAGGCCCAGCCACGCACCGTGTCACTGGCATGGCGCGACCACCGCGCGTGATCGCCGTGGCCATGCACGCGCAGCAGCGTGGCGGCGCCCTGCATGCGCAGGGTGATCCCCCGCTTGGCGGCGTTGCGCATCGGGGTGATCGCCGAGGCGGGCAAGCCAGGGGCAACATGAGCCATCAGCTTGGCGAAATCGACGGCCAGCACTTCGGCCAGATGCGTGGCTTCGGTTTCACCGCGATCCAGCTGTCCGCGTCGCTCGCGGGTGACGGGCTGCTTCATCCGGCACGCCCTGCGTCGGTGCGCGACCACACGCGTTGCAACAGCGTGCCGAGCGTGCGCCGTTCCTTTGGGCTGATGTCGGCGAACAACGAGGCGATCCAGTCGGTCTGCTGGTCGAACAGTTGCGCAGCGAGTGCCTGACCCGCCGGGGTCAGCCGTACGTGGATGCGGCGTTTGTCGTCCGGATTGCTTTGGCGGCTCACCAGGTGCTCGCGCTCCAGGCCATCCAGCAGGCCGGTAACGGTGGCGCGGGTGACGCCGGCGCGATCGGCCAATTGATGCGGCGACAGTGCCGTGTCCGCGCCGCGCAGCAGGAACAGCAGCACGAAACGCCCTTCGCTCAGGCCCAGCGGTGCCAGACGACTCGCGCAGTCCTGATCGATTGCGCTGGCCAGCGACAACACCTGGAAACACAGCGCCAACTCACCCGTGTCCGGCTGGCCGCGACGCTCCAGTTCGGTCAGGAAGGCCTGGTGTTTGATTTCCAGCATGCAGGCGGATCCAGAATAGTACGGCGGCTAACTATATCGCCATCTACGTCGTAGAGGAAGGCGGACGCCTACTCTGGCCACGTCAGCTGCATCCGCACGATCAGCCCGCCACCGGGGCGGTACCAGCAGGTACAGGGTTTACGTGGGAACCGTCACGCGGCAGCATGGAGACACCACCACCGACGCAAGGACACGCGGATGGACCGTTCTCAAGCTGAAGCCGTTACCCACGCCATGCTGCAACCGGATCCGCGGCGCGAGGCCGTGCGGGCGCGCGATCTCGCCAACGCCGCACAACTGAAGCGTCAGCGCGTGGCTGCAGGGGCCAGCCTGATCGGCATGGCAGTCGGCGCTATGGTGGCCAGCCAGTTTCCGATGGCGTTTTCGCAGGGCGTGTTGATCGGCGCGGCGCTGACGTATTTCCCCACCAGACTGTGGCTGGACCGGCGTGCAAGCAACGCCGAAGCCGCCATCCGCGGCGACGGACACGCCCAGCCATAGCGCAGGGATTGCAGTACCCCCTTTACCAGCGCACACGCGCCGGCAACGGCCCGTCATGCGAAGGAAACAACGGCAGCACGTACTCGGCCAGTTCCTGAAGCACCTCTGCCGCCGGGCGCTGCGAGAACTGGATACCCAGCGCGGCATGATTCACCCCGGCGCGCTGCCACTCGCCCAGCAGATCGATCAACCCGTTGCGCCCCGTCTTCAATGTGTAACCGCCATTGATCGGGGTGCGCGGATGGTTCGGGTCCTCAACCAGATCCAGCCATTCGTTGGTGACGTGCGGGCGGAAGCCATCGTCGGGAATCAGACGGCGCCATGCCCGGATCTTGTCGGCCAGGCGTTGCGGTCCACCGGCATGATGGGTCGCCTCGGGATAGGTGAGCCAGCCATCGGCATGCTGCCCGACCCAGTCCAGCGTCTGCCGCGAGGTGCCGGTCACCAGCAGCGGAATCGCACCGGCCACCGGCTTGGGCAACAGCTCTACGCCCTGCAGCGCGCCCAGTGGCGAGTCGATATGCAGGGGACCTTGCTGCAGCAACTGGCGGACATACGCCACCGATGCGGCGAAGCGCTCGCCGCGGTCTGCATGCTGCAGGCCATACGCAGGGAACTCGACCGGACGATCGCCCGAAGCGATGCCCAGCACCAGGCGTCCACCGGACAGCTGGTCGATGGTGGCCGCCGACTTTGCCAGATCGATCGGGTGGCGCAGCGAGAAGATCGCGCTACCGGTGGCCAGCGCCAGCCGTTCGGTGCGCGCCGCCAGGAAGGCCAGATAGGTAAACGGATCGAACACCTGTCCGGCATCGCCGAACAGCGGGTCGAACAACGGCACATCCCGCACCCAGGTCGCGGCGAAACCGTCGCGGTCCAGCTGGCTCACCAGGTCGGCCTGGCCGGCCAGCACCTCCATGTCGCCCTGGTAGAAGCGCAACGGCAGGAACACGCCAAGCGTGAGCGCGCCTTCGCGGAACATGCGCTGGTAGCCGGCATGGCGGGCGAACGTCGGTGCGGATGTGCCGGTCAGTGGCGCCTGCAGCGGGGTGATATCAGTCAACAGGGTCATCGTGGTCGTTCCTGGGTCAGGGGCCGGTGGCCGGTTCGGGGAGCAGCACCCCACGCTGTACGGCGGGCCGCTGCGACATCCGCGCGTGCCACGCACTCAGGTGCGGATAGGCACTGAAGTCGAACTCGATGAGCGAGGCGATGTGGGTCCAGCCATAGCCGGCGATATCGGCGAAGGAGTACGCCTCACCCGCCAGCCATGGACGGTCTGCGAGGCGCTGATCCAGCGTGGCAAAGTACTCGGCACTCAGGCGCCGGTAGCGTTCGATCGCAGGCGCGTACCGCTCCTCGGCGAACATCTCGAAGTGCACGCGCTGCCCCAGAATCGGGCCGACGCTGGCGGAGTGGAACATCAACCAGGCGATCGCCTCCCAGCGTGCACGTGGCGCGTCGGGCAACAGGCGTCCGCTCTGCTCGGCCAGGTACAGCAGGATGGCCGCGGATTCGAATACGGTGATACCGGTCGCGTCATCGACCAGCACCGGAATGCGACCGTGCGGATGCAGCTGCAGGAAATCGGGCTGACGGTGCTCACCTTCGTCGATGCGCACGTGGTGCAGTACGTAAGGGATGCCGAGCTCTTCCAGCGCGATGGTGACCTTGAAGCCGTTAGGCGAGCTGTCGGTGTACAGGTGCAGCGAAGCGGGGGACACATCGGTCTCCTTGGCAGGCGGAACAGCGGGCGGGGCTCGCGTAGCGGTGTTGAATCAACGCAGCTGGACTAAACGGCATCGATTCAACATGATCACGATGCTACGCAGGCAAACGCGCCCTGTAGAACGATTCTTCCTGCAATACCAAGAGAGAAAATCTAAGGTCATGGGCGCCGTCCTTCCCCTGCTCGCACTGCGCGCCTTCGTCGAAACCGGGCGTCATGGCAGCCTCAAGGCCGCTGCCGCGGTGATGGGAGTCACCCCGGGGGCGATCAGCCAGCAGCTCAAGCTGCTGCAGGCGCGCACCGGCGTTGCGCTGTTCACCCGCACCCCACAGGGTGTTGCGCTCACGCCGGCCGGCGCGCAGGTGCACCCTGCCCTGTTGCGCGCGTTCGATCAGATCCAGGACAGCATGGCCACGCTTGAGGCCATCCATGCCCGGCAGACGCTGACCATCAGCACCGTGCCGACCTTCGCCGCATCCTGGCTGGTGCCGCGATTGGGGCGCTTCACCGAACGTCACCCGGACATCGAGGTCCGCGTGGAGGCCTCATCCGCACTGGTGGATCTGCGCCGTGATCGCATCGACATCGCCATCCGCCACGGTCTCGGTGAGTATCCCGGCCTGGTCTCACGCCCGCTGGCGGCGCCGGTACTGTTGCCGGTGGCCTGCCCGGCGCTGCTTGCCGACGGTCCGCCGATCCATTCGGCCGTGGACTGCCTGCAGTACCCGCTGCTGCAGGATTCAGACCGCAGCGACTGGGCACTGTGGTTCCGCGCGCTCGGTCTGCCACCCGATCCGCGCGTCGAGCGCGGGCCTGCCTTCGATGACGACGTATTGCTGATCCGCGCCGCGGAATCAGGCCAGGGCATCGCGCTGGTGCGTGACCTGTATGTGGAATCGGAGGTGGCCAGCGGGCGGCTGGCGGTGGTGCTGGATCAGCCCTGGCCGACGCGGTTTGCGTACTACGCCGTCACTCTCCCCGGCACCCAGGAGAATCCGGCCATCGCGGCGTTCCTGCGCTGGCTGCAGGAGGAGGTCGACGCCCCGACCAGCGCGCTGTGAGCCGGTGATGCACGCACAAAAAAACCCCGCCTTCCGGCGGGGTTTTCTGTACTGCGTTGGCACATGGCAGGTGCCGACCAACGGTTGGCACCTACCGCTCCGATGCGTGCCGGCCGATGGCCGGCATCTACATCAGAAGTCCATGCCGCCCATGCCACCCATACCGCCCATGCCGCCGCCAGCTGCGCCAGCGCCGTCATCCTTCTTCGGAGCTTCGGCAACCATCGCTTCGGTGGTGATCATCAGGCCAGCGATCGAGGCAGCGTTCTGCAGCGCCGAACGGGTCACCTTGGTCGGGTCCAGGATGCCGAATTCCAGCATATCGCCGAACTCGCCGGTGGCGGCGTTGTAGCCAAAGCTGCCGGTGCCTTCCTTGACCTTGTTGACGATCACGGACGGCTCTTCGCCCGCATTGGCCACGATTTCGCGCAGCGGGGCTTCCATCGCGCGCAGGGCGATCTGGATGCCGTGGTTCTGGTCTTCGTTGGCACCCTTCAGGCCGCTCAGCGCGGTGACCGCACGGACCAGCGCAACGCCGCCGCCCGGGACCACGCCTTCTTCAACGGCTGCACGGGTCGCGTGCAGGGCGTCGTCGACGCGATCCTTCTTTTCCTTCATTTCGATTTCGGTCGAGGCACCGACCTTGATCACGGCAACGCCGCCGGCCAGCTTGGCCACGCGTTCCTGCAGCTTTTCGCGGTCGTAATCCGAGGAAGTGTCTTCGATCTGGGTCTTGATCTGGGTGACACGCGCTTCGATGTTGGCCTTCTCGCCGGCGCCATCGATGATCGTGGTGTTTTCCTTGGAGACCTGCACCTTCTTGGCGCGGCCCAGGTCCTTGATCGTCGCCTTTTCCAGCGACAGACCGATTTCCTCGGAGATCACGGTGCCGCCGGTCAGCACGGCCATGTCTTCCAGCATCGCCTTGCGACGATCGCCGAAGCCCGGTGCCTTGACGGCCACGACCTTCACGATGCCACGGATGGTGTTGACCACCAGGGTCGCCAGCGCTTCGCCTTCGATGTCTTCGGCGATGATCAGCAGCGGCTTGCCGGCCTTGGCGACGCCTTCCAGCACGGGCAGCAGGTCGCGCACGTTGGAGATCTTCTTGTCGTGCAGCAGCACGTACGGATCGTCCAGGTCAGCGGTCTGCGACTGCTGGTTGTTGATGAAGTACGGGGACAGGTAGCCACGGTCGAACTGCATGCCTTCGACGACGTCCAGCTCGTTGTCCAGGCCCGAGCCTTCTTCAACGGTGATGACGCCTTCCTTGGTCACGCGGCGCATCGCTTCGGCGATGATGTTGCCGATCGACTCGTCCGAGTTGGCCGAGATCGTGCCGACCTGGGCAATTGCCTTGTCGTCAGCGGTCGGCTTGGAGATGTTCTTCAGCTCGGCGACGGCGGCGATCACGGCCTTGTCGATACCGCGCTTGAGGTCCATCGGGTTCATGCCGGCAGCGACGGCCTTGGCGCCTTCGCGGATCAGGGCCTGGGCCAGCACGGTGGCGGTGGTGGTGCCGTCGCCGGCGTCATCGTTGGTGCGCGAAGCAACTTCCTTCACCATCTGCGCGCCCATGTTCTCGAACTTGTCAGCCAGTTCGATTTCCTTGGCGACGGAGACGCCGTCCTTGGTGATGGTCGGCGCGCCGAAGCTCTTCTCGAGCACGACGTTGCGGCCCTTCGGGCCCAGGGTGGCCTTGACGGCATTGGCGAGAACGTTGACGCCGCGAACCATGCGGGCGCGGGCGTCTTCACCGAAACGAATATCTTTGGCAGCCATTGCGATTACCTTTTTATGTAGAGCCGGGCGATGCCCGGCTGCTTGAACGGGAGGAAGTGCGGAAGCGCCGGCACGGGGCCGGCCGCATCACTCAGCCGACGATGGCGAGGATGTCGTCTTCGCGCAGGACCTTGAACTCGACGCCTTCGGACTTGTAGCTGCTGCCGGCGTACTGGCCGTAGATGACCTTGTCACCGACCTTCAGCGACGGCGCGCGCACGCTGCCGTTGTCCAGGGGCTTGCCCGGGCCGACGGCCACGACTTCACCCTTGGTCGACTTTTCCTTGGCGGAATCCGGAATCACGATGCCGCCGGACGAGATTTCGTCGGCTTCGATCGGCTTGACTACGACGCGGTCATGAAGCGGCTTGATGCTCATGTGAGACCCTTTTAAGTTGTTGATTGGTCTAGGAAAGTCTGGCGATGTTAGCACTCGCACAGGGCGACTGCCAGCCACGCTCACGAAAAAACCCGACGGTGCGGGACAGAGCAGAGATGGTGCTGGCCCCTCCCCTTTCAAGGGCCAGCGGACGGTTTTTTTCGCCGATCCGGGTCCGCGCGTGAATGTTTGACGCAGTTCTCAATGCGAAAGGTCGAATCCGACAGACCAATCGATGTGTCATCTGGATTGCGTAGATTCGATCGGCATTGACCAATCACAAGGAGTCGTAGATGAGGTTGCTGACGCCGCTGTCCCTGGCCTGCCTGCTGGTGCTGGCCACCAGCCCGGCCCGGGCCGATGTATTCATCAATGAACTGCATTACGACGACAGCACCCCGGCCGGGGACGTCGGCGAGGCGATCGAAGTGGTCGCCACCGCCGGTGAAGACCTGTCCGGCTACCGGCTCTATCTCTACAACGGCAGCAACCCCTCAGCCGCCGCGGTGTACGCCAACAATGCGGTCCCGGCCGGCACCGCCAGCTGCGGCAGCGCCCGACTGGCCACGGTCAGCTACCCGACCAACGGGATCCAGAACGGTCCCAATGACGGCATCGCCCTGGTCGATGCCAGCGGCAAGGTAGTCCAGTTCCTCAGCTACGAGGGCACCATCACCGCTGCCGGCGGCCCCGCCGCGGGCCTGACCAGCCAGAACATCCCGGTCAGCGAGTCCAACAGCACCGCCCCGGGCACCTCCCTGCAGTTGACCGGCACCGGCACCCAATACGCCCATTTCACCTGGGCCGAATCGGCCACGCAGACCTTCGGCGCCTGCAACCACGGCCAGACCTTCAGCGGCGGCGGCCCGACCGGCCCGAATACGGCGCCCTCGGTCACTGCCACCACGCCCGAGCAGGGCGCCAGCACCTTCCCGGCTGCCGCCGACCTGAGCGTCACCTTCAGTGAGCCGGTCACCCTGTCCACCGGCGCCTTCGCGCTGAGCTGCGGCCAGTCCGGCACGGTCGCGCTGAGCCACCCGACCACCGGCACCCGCTTCACGCTGGCCACCAACACCGCGCTGGTGGCGGGGGAAGCCTGCCGCTTCGACATCCGCGCCACCCGCGTGAAGGATGCCCAGGGCGCCCGCCCGGCCGCCGATACGCGCATTGCCTTCACCGTGGCCACCGCCACCACGCCCGATCCGGGCAACCCTGGCACTCCGGGCGAGTACTACGGCAGGGTCAACACCTCCACCCCCAGCCAGTTGCGCTGCTCGCTGCACGAGACCATCAAGGGGCACACCGCCTACCCCTACAGCGGCTCGGGCACCAGCACCTGGACCATCCTGGAAATCGCCGACGAAGATCCCAACGACAGCGGCAAGATCCTCGATGCCTACCGCAACCGCAGCTACACCAAGGTCAGCGGGCGCGCAGGCACCGGCAGCGGGCTGACCTACAACCGCGAGCACACCTGGCCCAACTCGCTGGGCTTTGCCAGCACCACCGGCGACAAGGGCCTGCCGTATGCGCCCTATACCGACACCCACATGCTGTATCTGACCGATGCGCAGTGGAATGCGGACCGCGGCAACAAGCCGTTTGCCAAATGCGACAGCAACTGCGGTGAACGCGCGACCGAGGCCAACAATGGCTTCGGGGGTGGCAGCGGCGGCTACCCGGGCACCTCCAACTGGGTGCGCACGCCGGACGGCAATGGCGGCTCGTTCGAAGTGTGGGGCCACCGCAAGGGCGATATGGCGCGTGCGGTGATGTACATGGCGATCCGTTATGAAGGCGGTAAAGATGCCAAAACCGGCCAGTCCGAGCCGGACCTGGAGCTGACCGACGACCGCAGCAAGATCGTCAAAACGTCGGCCTCACCGGCCTACATGGGCCTGCTCTCGACCCTGATCGACTGGCACCTGTCCGACCCGCCGGACGCGGCAGAACGCGCTCGCAACGAGGTGATCTTCAGTTTCCAGGGCAACCGCAATCCGTTCATCGACCACCCCGAATGGGCCACCCCGGCCCTGTTCACCTCGGCCAAGCCGGCCACCTGCCAGCTGGCCAACTGAGCCCGGCCGACCGGCGCCCCCTTGCGGCGCCGGTCGGACCATTGGCCTCTGGCGGTCCTATACTCGGCGGTCATGTCGATTGCCGATCCCGTCTTCCTGCTGTTCACCACCTGCCCCGACGTGGCCTGCGCCACGCGGCTGGCACACGCGCTGGTGGACGAACGCCTGGCGGCCTGCGTCACGCGCCTGGACGGGGCCCACTCGACCTACCGCTGGCAAGGCGAGGTCACCGAGGACCATGAGGTCCAACTGTTGATCAAGACCACCGGCAGCCGCCTGGACGCGGCGATCGCGCGCGTGCAGACCCTGCACCCGTATGAACTCCCCGAGTGCATCGCGGTCGAAACCCGCGCCGGCCTGCCGGCGTACCTGGATTGGATTCGGGCGCAGACCCGTGAGGAAAGTGATTGATGACGCTGTTTCGTCGTTTTGCCGCGCTGTGCGCGTTGCTCGTGGTCTGCCTGCCGGCCTGGGCGGTCAGCGAAAAGGATCTGCTCCCGGTCGATGAGGCCTTCGGGCTCACCGCGCAGGCGCGCGACCGTGACCGCGTGGAGATCAGCTGGAAGATCGCCCCGGGCTATTACCTGTATCGCCACCGCACCACGGTCAAGGCTGATGCCGGCTTCGATGCCGAGGCGCTGCAGCTGCCGGCCGGCAAGAAGCACCACGATGATTTCTTCGGCGAGGTGGAGACCTATCGCGAGCGCCTGACCGGCGTGCTGCCGGGCAAGGCCGCCGATGGTACCGACACCGTCACGCTGGAAGTGCGCTATCAGGGCTGCGCCGATGCGGGCGTGTGCTACCCGCCGCAGAAGCGCACGCTGCAGGTGAAGCTGCCGGCCGGTGGAAGTGGCACTGCCAGCGCGGCACCTGCCGGCACCAGTAGCGCCGCCTCCCCGTTCAACACCCCACTTGCCGGCAGCACCGGCACTGGCCTGCGCCTGCCCGGCACTGACAACAGCCAGGCGCTGCCGCTGCCGTCCGAGCGCGCGTTCGGCTTCGATGCCATCGTCGGCGATGGCAACACCGTGCTGCTGCGGTTCACCCCGGCACCGGGCTACTACCTGTATCGCGACCGCACCTCGCTGGCGCTGGAGGGTGCCCCGGGCATCCGCGCGGACAAGCCCAGGTGGCCGGCCGCGAAATCGCACCGCGATGAGCACTTCGGCGACGTGGCGGTGTATTTCGACCAGATCGACGTCCCGCTGCCGCTGCGCCGCAGCCGTGTCGATGCCACCGATGCCACCCTGGTGATCACCTTCCAGGGCTGCCAGACCGATGGCATCTGCTACCCGCCGATGACGCGGCGGGTGAAGCTGGCGCTGCCGGCCGGCACGATCAATGCCAAGGCCGATGAGGTCGCACAGAAGACCGAGGTCATCGCGCCGCTGCCCAATCGCGACAAGCGCGCACTGGCCCGGGGCGACGGTGGCACCGGCAGCCAGCCGATGCTGATCCGCCCGAACGAGCCGGCCCTGGCCGTGCCGGGCGACACGGCCGCCACCCCGGATGCCAGCGCCGACAACGCACAGCGCACCCCGCCGCCGGCCTCACCGGCCGCCGCACCGGGCAACCTGCTGGTGCTGCTGTTGTTCGCCGTGGCCGGTGGCCTGATTCTCAACCTGATGCCGTGCGTGCTGCCGATCCTGTCGCTGAAGGTATTGGGCGTGGCGCAGAGCGGTGAGAGCCGCCAGCGCGCGCGCAGCCATGCGCTGTGGTACACCGCCGGCGTGCTGGTCGCCTTCGCTGCGATCGGTGCGCTGGTGATCGCGCTGCGTGCAGCCGGCCAGGCCGCGGGCTGGGGCTTCCAGCTGCAGCACCCGTGGTTCATCGCCGCGCTGGTGTATCTGATGTTCGCCGTCGGCCTGAGCCTGTCGGGCGTGTTCACCCTGGGCGGCAGCATGGGCGGGGTCGGCCAGTCGCTGGCCTCGCGCAGCGGCCCGGTCGGCGATTTCTTCACCGGCGTGCTCGCCTGTGTGGTGGCCAGCCCGTGCGTGGCCCCGTTCATGGGCCCGGCACTGGCCTATGCCTTCGCTGCGCCCGGCCTGCAGGCGATGCTGGTGTTCCTGGCACTCGGCCTGGGCCTGGCCCTGCCGTTCCTGCTGATCGGCTTCGTGCCGTCGCTGGCCCGTCGCCTGCCGCGCCCCGGCGCGTGGATGGAAACCCTCAAGCTGGTGTTGGCCTTCCCGATGTACGGCACCGCGATCTGGCTGCTGTGGGTGCTGGGCAAGCAGCGCGGCGTGGATGCGATGGCGCTGGTGCTGGGCGGCCTGGTGATCCTGTCGCTGGCGCTGTGGTGGTTCGAGCGCAGCCGCTGGCGCAGCCAGCGCGTGGGCGGCCTGCTGGCCCTGCTGCTGGTGCTGGCCGCGCTGTATCCGATCTGGGGCGTGACCCGCCTGGATCCGCCGGCCAAGGCCGCACAGCCGGCCAGCGACAACGTGGTGGAGTACTCGCCGCAGATGCTGGACCGCCTGCGCCAGGACAACCGCGTGGTGTTCGTCAACATGACCGCCGACTGGTGCGTGACCTGCAAGGCCAACGAGCGCGCGGTGCTGGGCACCGATGCCTTCCGCGACACCCTGCGCCGGACCAACGCGGTCTACATGCGCGGCGACTACACCAATGTCGACCCGCAGATCACCGCCTTCCTGGATGAGCACAAGGCGGTCGGCGTGCCCCTGTATGTGGTCTACGGCCCGGGCGCACCGCCGACGGTGCTGCCGACCGTGCTGACCCAGGCGCTGGTGGAAGAAGCGCTGCTGCGGACCGCACGATGAGCCTGCGGCCACCACGGCGGACGGTCGTGGTGGTCGTGATCGCGGCCGTGCTGGGCATCGGCACGGGGCTGTGGTTCGCCGGGCATCACACCCGCCCGGCGATCGCCCCACCACCGCAGCGCGCGGCAGTAGCCGCAGCCCAACCCGGCGATCCGATGCCGGCGATCACCCTGCCCGACATCCACGGACACCCCGTGGATCTGGCTGGCTTCCGTGGCCGCCCGCTGTTGATCAACGTCTGGGCGAGCTGGTGCGGCCCCTGTGTAGAAGAGATGCCCGCGCTGACCGCGTTTGCCGACGCCCAGGGCGACAGCGGTGTGCAGGTGCTCGGGCTTGCGCTGGATACGCCTGAAGGCGTCCGCGATTTCCTGACCCGCATACCCGTGACCTACCCGATCGTGCTCGACACGCCCGGCCCTGCCGATGCCAGCGTGCGCCTGGGCAATGCACAGGGCCTGCTCCCCTATTCGGTGCTGGTCGATGCCGAAGGGCGCATCGTGAAACAGAAGCTCGGGCCGTTCTCTGCAGGCGAGATTGAGGCGTGGGCGCGCCACTGAGGCCGTCTACCGACGTCGACAGCGTGGCCGTTGATCGTGATGCCGCGCAACCTCCCGTAAGGTCTTGACCGCCGTTGCGGCACCCCCAACAATGACGAGATTCATTCTCATCTGCTGCCGGGCAGTGTCACGCTGCCTGCGTGGCTGGCCGCGCTGCCTTCTGCCGCCGGAACCGCCATGTTGAAGACCGTTCTTTTCCAGCTGCACTGGCTGCTGGGCATCACCGCCGGCACCGTGCTGGCGGTGATGGGGCTGAGCGGCGCCACGCTGTCCTTCGAAGATGAGCTGATGCGCGCGGCCAATCCGGCGCTTGCGCAGGTGGTGGAACGCCATGCAGCCGGTGATCAGCCGCTGGCCCTCACCGAGCTGCTACCGCGATTGCAGCAGGACATGCCGCACGCGCTGCAGCGGCTGCGCGTGGATGCCACCGGGCAGCGCCTGTCGGTCGCGCGTTTCGAAGGCGGCCAGGCCAACTGGCGCTACTTCGATCCCTACACCGGCCGTGTGCTCACTGAGCTGAGGGGGCTGGGGTTCTTCGCCTTCGTCGAGGACCTGCACCGCCACCTGGTGAGCGGTAAGCGAGGCAGTCTGGTCACCGGCGGCTGCGCGATCGCCTTGGTGTTTTTCTGCCTGTCCGGGCTGTATCTGCGCTGGCCACGACGCTGGTGGCACTGGCGCACCTGGCTGGCGGTGGAATGGTCGCGCACGGGGCGCAGTTTCCTGTGGAGCCTGCACTCGGTGGTCGGCACCTGGGTACTGCTGGTGTACCTGCTGATCGCACTGACCGGGCTGTGGTGGTCGTTCGACTGGTACCGCAAGGCCGCGACCACGTTGCTCGGGGGCTCGAGCGCCGAGCAGAGCCAACCGCGCACCCGCGGCGGCGCACTGGATCTGCACCAGGTGCAGGCCACCCTGTACGCGCTGGACGGCGTGCGCCACGGTTACATCGATCTGCGCTTCCCGGCCAAGCCCGGCCGCGCGCTCACCAGCCGCGTGCAGGGCGGCGAGGCCGCGCACGACCGCGCGCAGGACATCGTGCAACTGGATCCGGCGACTGGCGCACTGCTCTCGCTGGAGCCCTACGCCGCCAAAAACCCCGGCGGCAAAATCATCGTCAGCATGTTCGCGCTGCATTCGGGCAGCTTCTTCGGCCTGCCGGGGCGGATCATCGTGATGCTGTCCAGCCTGGGCATGCTGGTGTTCTTCATCACCGGTTGGATGTTGTACCTGGATCGCCGCCGCAGGAAACGCGAGGTGCGCGCCTCACGCCTGCCCTTGGGCACGGCCCTCGGCACCGGGCAGCCTTGGCTGGTCGCGTTCGCCAGCCAGAGTGGCTTTGCCGAGCAGCTGGCCTGGCGCGCTGCCTCGCAACTGCAGGCGGCCGGTCTGCCGGTGCAGGTGCGCCCGCTTGCGCAGGTGGATGCGGCGCTGCTGGCACACACCGACAAGGCTTTGTTCGTCATCAGCACCTTCGGCGATGGCGAAGCGCCCGATGCCGCGCGTGCGTTCGAGCGACGGGTGCTGGCGCATTCGGCGCCGCTGCAGGGGCTGGCCTACGCCGTGCTGGGACTGGGCGACCGCGAGTACGCACGCTTCTGCGGCTTCTCGCGGCAGGTGGACACCTGGCTGGCCACGCAGGGCGCCCAGCGCCTGTTTGCCAGCATCGAGGTGGACCGCACCGATGCCGTCGCGCTGGGGCAGTGGCAGCAGCAGTTGGCCGCGGTGACCGGGGTGGAGGACCACACGCCGCTGCCCGCGCCGATTGAACTGCAGCCGTGGGCGTTGCAGACGCGCACCCAGCTCAACGCCGGCAGTGCTGCCGGTGCGATCTGGCAGGTGGCACTGCGGCCACCGGCACACGCCAGTTGGCAGGCCGGCGACATCCTGGAGATCGCCCCCCGCCATGCGCGTGCACACGTGCTGGCGGTGCTGACCCGCAACGGTCTGGATCCGCAGGCACCGGTGACGGTGGACGGACGCATCACGACGCTGGTCGAGGCCGCCGCCGCGCGCGTGCTGCCGGAGACAACGGAGGCGCCCGATGCGACTGCAGCGCCCGACGCCGCACGCTGGCTGGCGCGTCTGCCAGCGCTGCCGCATCGTGAGTATTCCATTGCCTCGGTCCCGGGCGACGATGTCGTGCAGCTCGTGGTCCGTCTGACCGACCTGCCCGACGGCCGCCATGGACTGGGCTCGGGCTGGCTGTGCGTGCATGCGGCTGAGGCGGACAGCCTCCTCGCGCGGGTGCGCCCGAACAGCGGTTTCCATCGCCATCCCGAGCATGCCCCGATGCTGTTGATCGGCAACGGCACCGGGATCGCCGGTTTGCGCAGCCTGCTGCGTGAGGCAGACGCGCGTGGCGACCGTGGGCATTGGCTGGTGTTCGGCGAACGCACCCGCGCGCACGACTTCCTGTATCGCGGGGAGATCGAGGCGTGGCAGGCGCAGGGCCATCTGGGCCGGGTGGACCTGGCGTTCTCGCGCGATCCGGACGGCGGCGGCTATGTGCAGGACCGCCTGCGCGCGGCGCCGGAGGCACTGCGGGCGTGGGTGGATCTGGGCGGCAGCATCTACGTGTGCGGCTCGCTGCACGGCATGGCCGAGGGCGTCGATAAGGTGCTGCGCGAGGTGCTGGGCGACGACGCGGTCGATGCTCTGCTCAACGACGGACGCTATCGCCGCGACGTGTATTGAGGGGCCTGCGCCGCTCAGGGAAACCAGCGGCGCAAATAGCGCGCGGTGGCGCCCTGCCTGGCGCGACTGACCTGGGCCGGCGTGCCTTCGGCCACGATCCGGCCGCCCTCGTCGCCCGCGCCCGGCCCCACATCGATCACCCAGTCCGCATCGGCCACCACGCGCAGGTCGTGCTCGACCACCACCACCGTGTTGCCGGCGTCGACCAGGCCGTGCAGCTGCGTCATCAGCTTGTCCACATCGGCCGGATGCAGGCCGGTGGTTGGCTCGTCCAATACATACAGGCTGTTGCCGTGCTGGCTGCGCTGCAGCTCGGTGGCGAGCTTGATCCGCTGCGCCTCACCGCCGGACAGCTCCGTGGCCGGCTGGCCCAGGCGCAGATAGCCCAGCCCGATATCCCGCAGCAACTGCAGCGGGCGCTGTATGGGCGGCTCCTCGGCGAAGAAGGCCAAGGCTTCTTCCACGGTCATCGCCAGCACCTGCGCGATGTTGCGGCCGTTCCACTGCACCTCCAGCGTCTTGGCGTTGTAGCGCTGACCATGGCAGGTTGGGCACGGCGCATAGACGCTGGGCATGAACAACAGCTCCACGTGGACGAAACCCTCGCCCTCGCAGGTTTCGCAGCGGCCTGCCGCGACGTTGAAGGAGAAGCGGCCGACGGTGTAGCGGCGCGCCTTGGCCGCGCGCGTGCCGGCGAACAGCCGGCGCACATGATCGAACAACCCCGTATACGTGGCCAGGTTGGAGCGCGGCGTGCGCCCGATCGGCTTCTGGTCGACGTTGACCAGGCGCTTGATCGCCTTGGCACCGGTCAAACGGCCACGGGTGCGTTCGATGCGGCTGGGCTGCGGCAGTTCGCTGTCGAGCTCTTCGATCACCGGCTCCTGCCCGAGATGCTCGCCCACCAGCTCGACCAGGGCCTGGCTGACCAGACTCGACTTGCCCGAGCCGGAGACACCGGTCACCGCCGTGAACGCCCCAAGCGGAAAACGTGTATCCACGCCATGCAGGTTGTTGCGGTGAACGCCCTGCAGGCCCAGCCAGCCGGACGGCGCGCGCGGCGTACGTCGGGTATCGGCGCTGCTCGAGAACAGATACGGCGCGGTGACCGAGGCCTGGATCGTGCGCAGGCCCTCGGGCGGGCCGCTGTAGAGCACCTGGCCGCCGTGCTGACCGGCACCCGGGCCGACGTCCACCAGCCAGTCCGCGCGGCGCAGCATCTCCAGATCGTGCTCCACGACAAACAAGGTGTTGCCACCGGCCTTGAGCTGCGCCAGCGCGTCATACAGGGCCTCGCCGTCAGCTGGATGCAGGCCGGCAGTGGGCTCGTCCAGCACGTACACGACACCGAACAGGCTGGAGCGGATCTGCGTGGCCAGTCGCAAGCGCTGTAGTTCACCCGGCGACAATGTCGGGGTCGCGCGGTCCATCGACAGATAGCCCAGCCCCAACGACTGCAACGTGCCGATCCGCTCGACCAGATCGTGCGCGATGCGCTGGGCCGCGATGCGCTTCTCCTCGGACAGATCCGGCGTCCTACGTACGTCGCTGCCGCCCGCATGCGCGTTGCCACCGGCAGCTACCCGATTGGCCGTAGCCTGCTTGCCAGCGCTGCGGCTGCGCGTGGCGGTTGCTGCCGCCACCTCGAAATGCCCCTCCGCCGCCGGTCGCAGCGCCTGGGCCATGGCACTGAGCGGCAGCTGCGAGAGTGTGCCGATATCCATGCCGGCGAAGGTCACCGAGAGCGCTTCGCGCTTCAATCGGCGGCCATCGCAGACCGGACATTCGGTGCCGATCATGTAACGTGCCACCCGCTTCTTCATCATCGCGCTCTGCGTGGTGGCAAAGGTATGCAGCACGTAGCGGCGTGCACCGCTGAAGGTGCCCATGTAGCTCGGCTCCTCCTTGCGACGCACGGCGGCGCGGGTTTCAGCCGGGGTGAAGCCGGCATACACCGGCACCACCGGTTGTTCCTCGGTGAACAGGATCCAGTCGCGCTGCTTCTTGGGCAGATCGCGCCAAGGAACATCCACGTCGTAGCCGAGCGTGACGAGGATGTCGCGCAGGTTCTGCCCGTGCCACGCCGGCGGCCATGCAGCGATGGCGCGCTCGCGGATGCTCAGTGACGGATCGGGCACCATCGATTGCTCGGTCACTTCATACACGTAGCCCAGGCCGTGGCAGTTCGGGCATGCGCCCTGCGGCGTGTTCGGCGAGAAGTCCTCGGCGTACAGCATGGGTTGCCTGGCCGGATAGGTACCGGCGCGCGAGTAGAGCATCCGCAGCAGACTCGACAGCGTGGTCACGCTGCCGACGCTGGAGCGCACGCTGGCCGTGCCGCGCTGCTGCTGCAGGGCCACGGCCGGCGGCAGCCCCTCGATCGCATCCACGTCCGGCACGCCCACCTGGTCGATCAGGCGACGTGCGTACGGCGACAGCGATTCCAGGTAGCGCCGCTGCGCCTCGGCGTAGAGCGTGCCGAACGCCAGCGAGGACTTGCCCGAGCCGGAGATGCCGGAGAACACCACGAGCGCATCGCGCGGGATGTCGACATCCACGTTCTTGAGGTTGTGTTCGCGTGCGCCGCGGACGCGGACGAAGGCGGTACTGGGCGGCGTACTGCGCGATGGCTTCTTCATGGGTGCAGGATAGCGAACCGCACCGGCTCACCGCCGGTGACGGCGCGTGAAGGGCGCGTTGATCCGGCACCGGCCACGCCGGTCTGAACGTGCGAGAGTGAGGAAGGGAACAGCACCTTCACAGCGATTGCGCTGAACTACCGCTGGGAGTGCGGTGGATTGCCGCCAACACGCCATGCCGCACGGAGAGAAACCGCCATGACCGCCTTGAAAATCTTCCTGCTCGCCGGTGCACTGCTCTACGGCCTGCCGGGGCTGGTGTGGTGGGTGAATCATCGGCGGGCCAAACGCGCCCGGCTGGCCCAGCGCGTGATCAGCGTGGATGCCCCCACGCCATGAGCGACGCTGCCCGGAGGACCGCCGAATGCCATTGACCGACGAACAGCGCCGTATCCTCGATGACATCAATGCCACGCGGCCGGTCAGTGACGAGGACGCCAACTGGGCGGTGAAGGCCGGCTATGCAGCCCAGGCCGAAGATGGCGACATCGACCTGACCCAGGCCGGTCGCCAGCTTGTGGATTCCAGCACGCTCTAGACGTGCCAGGATCGATCAGACCGGTGCGAAACCGCGGGTGGTCTTCTTTTCGTTCTTCTCGGCCTTCTTTTCCTTCGCCGTCTTGGCAGGCTTCTTTTTCGTTTCTTTCTGCTTGTTCAGGCCCTTGGCCATGGCAGCGTTCCTGGTTGGATGTTCCGCAGCATGGCACATCCGGGGCGTGTCAACGCATCGGCGCGGCATGCCCGCCCCGGCTCAGATCACCCGGGCGGGTCGTTGCAGCCCGCGCCCCACAACGCACACCAGCACCGCGGTCGCCGCGAAGCCACCGGCCAGGCAGAGGTTGGCACTGAGCCCCTGCCGGTCGAGCGCCTGACCGCCCAGCCATGCGCCCGATGCGATCCCGATGTTGAAGACGCCGACGTAGAGCGCGGAAGCCACCTCCACCGCGCGGGGCGCAGCCTTCATCATCCACGTCATCAACCCGACCGAGACGCCGCCGTAGGCCAGCCCCCACGCGATCAGCGCGATGGCACCGCCGGCACGTGCGTCGCCGATGGACAGGAACAGCAGCGGCGCCAGCACCAGGCCCGCTGCGATGAGCAACACCGTCGGTGCCGTGTATCGCGCCGCCACGATGCCCGCGAGGAAATTCCCGGCCATCCCGGCAGCGCCGTAGCCGAACAACAACAGCCCCACCCAGCGCGCGTCGAATCCGGAGACTGTCATGAGCAGTGGCCGCACGAAGGTGAAGGCAATGAAGTGCCCGGCGACCAGCAGCAAGGTCAGCAGCAACCCGAGCTGCAGCCCCGGGTTGCCCAGCTGCTCACCGAACTGGCGCACGGTGGTGGTATGGGTCGACGGGAGCCCGGGCACGACGGCCAGATGCAGTGCGAGTACCACCGCGCTGAGCAGGGCCATGCTGGCGAATGCCCAGCGCCATCCCAACAGCTCACCGATCAACGCGCCGAGGGGAACGCCCAACACCGAGGCCGCCGCCACGCCGCCGAAGATGAGCGAGGTGGCCAGCCCAACGGATCGCGTCGGCACGAGCCGCATGGCCAGCCCGCCGGCAATCGCCCAGATGCCGCCCATGCACAACCCGACCAGCACGCGCGCCGCCAGCATCCAGCCCAGCGTGGCTGCGAAGCCCGCGCCCAGATTGGCGATCACCAGCAGGCCCAGCAGCCCGCACAGCAGCGTGCGTCGGTCCAGCCGGCCGGAGGCGATGACCACGAGCGGGGCGAACAACGCCGCCAGCAACGCCGGCAGCGACACCATCAGGCCTGCCGTGCCGGTGCTCGTCTGCAGGTCGTCGGCGATCGGGGTCAGCAGGCCGACCGGGAGCATCTCGGTGGTCACGACCGAGAACGTGGCCAGGCTCACGGCGGTGACCGCCCACCAGGGGTGGCGTGCATCGGGCTGTCGCCCGGAAAAGGGGGGGGTTGGTCACGGTTCTGTGCACTGCCTTCTGCGCCACTTACATACACATCGTATGTTTAAAATCCTATATACATACGCACCGGATGTAAACAATCATCCGTCTCGTATGTAAGGAGTTGATGATGGTTCGCCGCACCCGCGCCGACATGGAGCAGACCCGTGCCACGCTGCTGGCCACCGCCCGCGCGGTGTTCAGCGCGCGTGGCTACGCCGAGACCTCCATGGACGATCTCACCGCGCAGGCCGGGCTCACCCGTGGCGCGCTGTATCACCACTTCGGCGACAAGCAGGGCCTGCTCGCGGCCGTCGTCGATCAGATCGACGCCGAGATGGATGACCGCCTCAAGGCCATCTCCGACGCCGCCGAGGATCCGTGGGCGGGCTTTCGTCTGCGCTGCATCGGGTATCTGGAGATGGCGCTGGAGCCCACCATCCAGCGCATCGTCCTGCGCGACGCGCGCGCGGTACTGGGCGGTGCCTCGCCGGAATCGCAGCGCCACTGCATCGATTCCATGCAGCGCCTGCTCGCCTGCCTGATCGATCAGGGCGTGGTCGCCGAGGCCAACCCGCAGGCCCTCGCCTCGCTGGTGTACGGCAGCTTGGCCGAGGCGGCGTTCTGGATCGCCGATGGCGCCGATGGCGACGATGGCGATGCGCGGCTGGCACAGAGCGTGACCGCGCTGGACCTGCTGCTGCGTGGGCTGCGGGTCATCTCACCGCACTGACCGCTCATCCTGTCTGGCCGCCACTGGATCGGTCGCCTGACCGCAGGTCATATATCGCTCCATGTACTCGCAGGGCCGCCCCTACGCTTCTCCCATCTACTGAAGGAGAGGACGCATGAAGATTCTGGGTATTGTGCTGATGGCATCGGCGCTGGTGATGAGCGGCCCGACCGCGGCAAGGAACGCTGCCCCGGCCACGGACCGGACCGCGGCGCTGGTCCGCGAGGCCGATGCGTTCTTCAAGGGCCAGCAGCCGGGCGGCGTGGTCCTGGTGACCCAGGGCGACCAGGTCCTGCTGCGCCGGGCCTACGGCATGGCCGATATCGAGAATGGCGTGGCGATGCGACCGGACGCCACGCTGCGGCTGGCCTCTGTGACCAAGCAGTTCACTGCGGTGGCCGTGATGCAGTTGGTGCAGGCCGGCAAGCTGCGGCTGGAAACCCCGCTGGACACACTGGACCCGGCACTCGCCGGCCCCATGGGCAAGGTGACGGTGCAACAGCTGCTCACCCATACCTCCGGCATCAAGAACGTCAGCAGCATTCCGGCGTCGCGCGCCGCGCGCCGCGAGGACGCCGATGCGCTCAGCCTGATCGGCTACTTCAAGGATCTGCCGCTGGAGTTCGCCTCCGGCACGCGGTTCCGCTACAGCAACTCCAACTACATCGTGCTGACCCACCTGATCCAGCGCCTGTCCGGCCAGTCCTATGCCGAGTACATGCAGCAGGCGATCTTCCAGCCGCTGGGTATGCAGCACACCCGCTATGACACCCACCTGGCCATCATCCCGGGCCGTGCGCATGGCTATCGGAAAGCGCAGGGCGTGCTGCAGAACGCAGACTTCATCAGCATGACGCAGCCCCAGGGCGCGGGTGGCCTGATCAGCACGGTAGACGATCTGGCACGCTGGCATCAGGCACTGCGCGACGGCACCCTCGTTCCCGCCGCGTTGCTGGCGCAGGCCATGAGCAAGACCGTGCTGGCCGACGGCAAAGCATCGCCATACGGCTTCGGCTGGATCATCGGCCAGGTGCAGGGCGTGGCCGATGTGGAGCATGGTGGCTTCATCAACGGCTTCAACAGCTACGTGGTGCAGCTCAAGGCACCGGATGTGTTCGCCACGGTGCTGACCAATGCGGAGTTTCTCGATCCGACCACGTTGACCGTACGGCTGGCCGCGATTGCCGCCGACGTCCCGTATGCGGCCACCGTGGCCCCCAGTGCGAAGGACGCCGTCTGGCTCGGCCGCTACGTGCTGGCCGAGGATGACGTGCGGGTGCTGTCGCTGGTCGATGGTCACCTGCAGCTGCTTCGCCAGGGCGAGGGTGAGGAACCGGTCGCGGTCAGCTCCGGCACCGATGGCCGCTACTACCTGGATGGCGGTCTGGATGCACTGAGCTTCGCCACTGCCGACGACGGCCGCGCGGTCATGACACTGCATGACCGGCTGATGGGCGATACCGTCGGCTACCGCGCGCCGACCGCGGCCGCCCCGGCTACAGGCTCAGCACATCCCTGAAGCGTGCGCTCTGGCGGCGGGAGACCTCCACCTCCAGCCCGCCGCGCAGGGTGAGCATCAGCCCGCCATTGCTCCAGGGCGCCACCTGCTCCACGTAGTCCAGATTGACGATGTACTGGCGGTTGGCCCGGAAGAACTTTTCCGGCGCCAGCTGCGTTTCAATCGCGCCCAGCGGGCGATACAGCAGCGGAGCGTGCTGCTGGAAATAGACGCGGCTGTAGTTGCCGACCGCCTCGATCACCCGCACGTCGCGCGGTTTGACCAGATAGCACTGCTCGCCATCCTTGATGAAGATCGGGCTGTCCATCGAACGCCGTACCGGCGTGATGGCCACCGCCTCGGTCAGCTTGTGGATGGCCTGCGCCAGCCGCTGCGGCTCGATCGGCTTGAGCAGGTAATCCACGGTGTTGTAGCCGAAGGCCTTGAGCGCATGCGCGTCGAAGGCGGTGGTGAACACGATGCGCGGCACCTGGGTCAGCCGCGCGAGCACATCGAAGGCATTACCACCGGGCAGGTCGATATCCAGGAACACCACATCCGGGGTGGTGGACTCGATCAAGGCGATGGCGGCATCCACATCGCCGGCATGGCCGACCACGCTCAGTTGTGGATAGGCCTTGAGCTGGTGCTCCAGCTCGAAGCGCGCCAGTTCCGAGTCTTCCACGATGACGGCGTCGATCACGCTGCACTCCCGATCCAGACACGGGCGACGACACTGTCGCCCTGTTCTTCCAGGCTCAGGCCTGCATCGCTGCCGAAGGACAACTGCAGCCGCTGCCTGAGATTATCCAGGCCTGTACCGGTGCCATCGGGCGCCCGCAGCTGACCACTGTTGCGCACCTCGATCCGCAGCACGCCCGCCGGTGCAGCAATGGCGACGTGCAGATCACCGCCGGTGCTGCTGAGCCCCAGGCCATGCTTGACGGCGTTCTCCACCAGCAGCTGCACGCAGAAGCGCGGCACCTGCCTGCGCAGCGCTACGGCATCCACGTGTTCGCTGTAACGCAGCCGCTCACCCAGCTGCAGGCCGACCAGGCTCAGGTGATCGCGCACCACCGCCATTTCTTCTTCCACGGTCACCAGCGCGTCCTCGCTGCCGGTGAACTGGTAACGCAACGTATTGGCAAAGCGCATGATCTGCTCCCGTGCCAGATCCGGATCCTTGAGGATCAGCGCGCGGATGTTGTTGAGGGTGTTGAACGTGAAGTGCGGGCTGATATGCCCGAGCAGGCGCTGCAGATGCGCTTCCTTGAGTGCCAGCTGCAGATCCTTCTGGTGACGTGCCGCTTCGGCCAGCCGGGTCTGCCGGCTGATGGCCAGATACAGCAGGCTCCACGCGATGAAGGCCGGCGCCAGCAGTGGCGCACGCGAGATCATCGGCTGCGCATCGTGCAGGGCCGCCAGCCCAGGTGAGAGACCGGCCAGCAGGGAAAGCACGACATACACGGCCACGTCCACGCCGACGGCGACCAGCACACTGGCGACCAGCAGCATGCCCAGCCAGCGCAGCTCCCCATAGCCATCGGCCTGGACCTTACGGTACAACCAGCGCAGCCCCAGGCTGGCCAGTAGGCCACCGATGCTGACCGCAGCCACCGCCAGGAACTGAAGCGCGTCCGGCACCGACGCTTCACTCGGCCGCGCAATGAAGGCGATCAGCGCGAACAGCGACCAACCCAGCACATGCAGGAGCCAGAACCTGAGGGTCACCGCATCGATCCGCTGGAGGGGAGCCGTACTCTACCCGATCCGGCTGGCACCTCCGGCTCAGCGCCGACGTGACGTCGCGCGCGGCTGCAGTGCATCCAGGACGCCGGCGTTGTGGCGCGCCCAGTCGTAGATCAGTTCGATCGGTTCCACCAGTTGCCGCCCCAGCGGGGTCAGCGTGTACTCCACCGAGGGCGGCACGGTGGGGTACTCGGTGCGCAGCACGATCCCGGCATGCTCCATGTCGCGCAGGGTCTGGATCAGCATCTTCTTCGAAATGGCCGGCAGGCTGCGGTGCAGCGCGTTGCTGCGGGCCGTGCCGTCATGGCGCACGGCCAGGGTGTGCAGCACCATCGAGGTCCACTTGGTGCTGAACAGCTCCAGCACCCGCCGGGGCGCGCAATCCTCCTGCCAGTGTTCTTCGGGACTGCCGGTTTTCATGTGTGGTTACCGTTTGGTGCCTTCTTTCGAGGCGTACCTGGATATCCTAAGGTGTGGGCCTGTAAAGCAATGAAAGAGGCGACATCGTGAGGCAGAAAGCGTTGGTGGTCGGTGCGACCGGGATCGTCGGCAGTGCGCTGATCCAGCAGTTGCTGCAGGAAGGCTGGGAGGTGCATGGCCTGGCGCGTCGGCCCGATGCGCTGCCGGCGGGTGCGCACGGCGTTTCGGCCGATCTGCGTGATGCCCGGGCCACACGTGAAGCGCTTTCCGGACTGGCGCCCACGCATGTGTTCATCACCACCTGGTCCCGGCAAGCCAACGAGGCCGAGAACATCCGGGTCAACAGCGCGATGGTGCGCCATCTGCTCGATGCAGTGCAGCCGGCCGGCACGGTGCAGCACGTGGCGCTGGTGACCGGCCTGAAGCACTATCTGGGCCCCTTCGAAGCCTATGCGCAGGGCAACCTGCCGCAGACCCCGTTCCGTGAAGAACAACCGCGTCTGCCCGTGGACAACTTCTACTATGCACAGGAAGACGAGGTGTTCGCCGCCGCCGCCCGCGATGGCTTCCACTGGAGCGTGCATCGCCCGCATACGGTGATCGGCGCAGCGGTGGGCAATGCCATGAACATGGGCACCACCTTGGCCGTACACGCGACCCTGTGCCGCTACACCGGCCGCCCGTTCCAGTTCCCCGGCTCGCTTGCCCAGTGGGACGGGCTGACCGATATGACCGATGCCGGGCTGCTGGCGCGGCACCTGCTGTGGGCGACGCAGACACCGGCTGCTGCCAACCAGGCCTTCAACGTGGTCAATGGCGATGTGTTCCGCTGGCGCTGGATGTGGAGCCGGATTGCTGCGTGGTTCGATATCGAGGCTGTGCCGTTCAGCGGTCAGGTCCGTCCGCTCGCCGAGCAGATGGCCGATGATGCCGCGCTGTGGTCGTCGCTGGCCGCCACCCACGGCCTGGCCGAGTCTGACATCCACCGGCTGATCTCTCCCTGGCACACCGATGCCGATCTCGGGCGCCCGCTGGAGGTGATCACGGACATGTCCAAGAGCCGCCGGATGGGGTTCCTGGATTACCAGCCCAGTGACGATGCGTTCTTCGCGCTGTTCACGCAGCTGCGGGCGGCGCGGTTGATTCCCTGAGGCGCTGCCGCGCAGCGCTGAGAGGGTTCCACAGCGACACCCCGCAGCGATACGCTATGGCGGCCGCCCCCCGCTGATCGCAGGTACCGTTTGAGCTCTTCACCTACCACGGGTTCCCACGGCGAACGGGATACCGAGCGCGTCAAACTGGCGCTGGCCGCCGGCGCGATCATCGGCACCTGGTTCTGGGATGTTGCCCAGGACAGCCTCACCGTCGACGATGCCCTCGCCCAGGCGCATGGACTGGACCCCGCCCTTGCACGCACCGAGCTGCGTCTGGAGCAGGTGGTGTCTGCCGTTCATCCCGAGGATCGCCCGGGGCTGGCGGAGGCGATCGCCGAAGCCGTGCGCCGTGGCGGTCGCTATGCCCACCAGTACCGCACCCGCGGCGCGGACGGTGCCTATCGCTGGATCGAGGCCATCGGCCGGGTCGATCTGGATGCCAACGGACACGCGGTCGGGTTTCCCGGCGTGCTGATCGACATTGATGAACGTCGGCGGGTGGAGGCCGAGCGTGACCAGGCGCAGACCCTGCTGCGTTCGTTCGTGGAAGCCGCACCGGGTGTGGTGTACGCCAAGGACCGCCAAGGCCGGATCCTGATCGGCAACCGCGGCACCACCGATCTGATCGGTCTGCCCCCCGAGGTGTATGTGGGGCGCACCGACGCCGAACTGCTCAGCGACCCGGCCCAGGCCGCCACGGTGATGGCCACCGATGAGCGCGTCATGGCCAGCGGGCAGACCGAGCAGCTCGAAGAAGAAGTGAGCTTTCCCGATGGCCGGCGCGCCTACTGGCTGTCCACCAAATCGCCGTTGCGTGATGCGGATGGGACCGTGGTGGGCTTGGTCGGCACCTCACTGGACATCACCGACCGCAAGGCGGCCGAAGCCCGTCATGCTGAAGTGGAGGAGCGCTATCGGCTGGCGGCCCACGCCACCAACGATGCGATCTGGGACTGGCGCATTTCCGATGGTCACGTGATCTGGAACGAGGCACTGACCACGCTGTTCGGCCATGCGCTTAGCGAAACCAGCGCGCAGTGGTGGCTGGACCATATCCATCCCGACGACCGGGCGCGTGTGGATGCGGACATTCATGCCGTGATCGAGGGCGACGGCACCGCATGGAACAGCGAGTACCGCTTCCGCCGCGCCGATGGCAGCTTCGCTTCCGTGCTCGACCGCGGCACCGTCCTGCGCGATGCGGTGGGTGAGCCGCTGCGGATGATCGGCGCGATGCTGGACCTCACCGTGCGTGAAGCCGCCGAGGCGGCCCTGGCTAAAAGCGAGGAGCGCCTGCGGTTTGCCACCGAGGCAGGCGACATGGGCTTCTGGGATGTCGACCTGGTGGCGGACGCCTTGATCTGGCCGCCCCGGACCAAGGCGATGTTCGGCATTTCCCCCGATGTTCCGGTGTCGCTGCGTGATTTCAACGAGGGCATCCACCCCGACGACCGCGAAGCGACCCTCGCCGCCTTTGCTGCCGCGGCTGATCCGGCCCAGCGCGCGCTCTATGACGTGGAGTACCGCACGGTCGGCAAGGAAGACGGCATCGTGCGCTGGGTCGCGGCCAAGGGCCGCGGTCACTTCGAGGGCGACCGCTGCGTCCGCATCGTGGGGGTGGTGGTCGAGATCACGGCGCGCAAGATCGCCGATGCCCGCCTGCAGGAATTGAACGAGCACCTGGAAAGCCGCGTGCTCGAAGAGGTCGCCGAGCGCACCCGTGTGGAAGATGCGCTTCGCCAGAGTCAGAAGATGGAGGCTGTCGGCCAGCTCACCGGCGGTATCGCCCACGACTTCAACAACATGCTGGCGACCGTGATCGGCCCGCTGGACCTGCTGGCGATGCGGCTCGGCGACAACGACCCGCGCACGAAGCGCTACATCGACATGGCCATCGATGGCGCTACCCGGGCGGCACAGCTCACCCAGCGATTGCTGGCATTTTCGCGCCAGCAGCCATTGCAGCCGGTGCCCCTGGATGTGAACCAGCTGGTGGCGGGCATGTCCGACCTGCTGGTGCATTCGCTGGGCAGCAGCATCCGCTTGCAGACCGTATTGGCCGCTGACCTGTGGCGGACGTTCGCCGATGCCAATCAGCTGGAGAACGTGATTCTCAATCTGGCCGTCAATGCGCGCGATGCGCTGCCTGGCGGTGGGCGCTTGAAGGTGGAAACCGCCAACGGTGAGATCACCGCAGGTGTTGGCTCCGCGCCGGCGGATGTTCCCGACGGCGAGTATGTTCTGATCACCGTGGCCGACAACGGCAGCGGCATGCCGCCGGAGGTGATCGCCAAGGCATTCGATCCTTTCTTCACTACGAAGAAGGTGGGCCAAGGCACGGGGCTTGGCTTGTCGCAGGTATATGGCTTCGTCAAACAGTCGGCCGGTCACGTGAAGATCCGCTCTGCCGTTGGCCAGGGAACAACGGTGACCTTGTATCTGCCGCGCCTTGTTGCTGATATCGCCGCCCCGCCTTCGCCGGCAACAGGCGTTACCACTCCGCTGAGCGGGGGCCGCGAGCGTGTGCTCGTCGTGGAAGACGAGCCCGGCGTCCGCCAGTTCTCCATCGATGCGCTGAGCGAACTGGGCTACCCGGTGCTCGCCGCCGAAGGGGCCGCCACGGCGCTGACCCTGCTCGACAGCCATCCCGACATCGCGCTGCTGTTCACCGATGTGGTGATGCCCGAGGTCAACGGCCGGCAACTGGCCGATGAGGCCCTGAAGCGGCGTCCGGACCTGAAAGTGCTGTTCACCACCGGCTACAGCCGCAATGCGCTGGAGCACGACGGCGTACTGGACCCCAGCGTCCACCTGATCGGCAAACCGTTCACGCTGGAGGAGCTGGCCCTGCGGGTGCGTGCGGTGCTTGCCGAAGTGCGCTGACGGGAGAACTCCGGGAATCGAATTCCGAAGTCCTGGAACGTAGTGCACGCCCTTGATCCGACACCCGCAAACGCAGTTACCGGATCCTGGACGTCACCCCACACGCTGCGCAGGTGAAGCTGATGCTGGACTCCCCTGGTTGGGATGGCGAAGACTCCCTTGCCCTGCTGAAAATCGACGGCAAGTGCATCCTGCCTGGGCTCAGTCGGCACTCAGGTTGGCGACGAAGAACCGGGTGAGTTTGTCGAACGGAATCCGATCAACACGATCATAAAGATCCACATGTCCTGCACCCGGGACGAGATACAGCTCTTTGGGCTGGCCTGCCAGCGCGTAGGCCTTCTGGCTGAACTCCAGCGAGTGGGCCTCGCTGCCGGCGATGAACAGCATGGGGCGTGGCGAGATCGTCTCGATGTCATTGAACGGATAGAAATTCACGAAGCGGACTTCGCTGGTCAGCATGCGGTTCTGGGTGGTCTCCAGCGTGCGGCCCTTGGGAATGGCGATGCCACGCGGGGTCCGGTAGAACGCCCAGAACTCGTGGGTCACGGCATCGGCATCGGCGGGCAGCTGGGTGGGAAGGTAGTCGAGGAAGATTCCCTTGCCGGTGGTGAACTCGGTGTAGCGCTGCTCGGCCGCCTTGGCCAACATCGCCTTGCGCTGTTCCAGCGACACCGACTGGCCCAGACCGTTGCGCGTCACGTCGCCCATGTCATACATGCTGACCGTGGCAATGGCGCGCAGCCTGGGATCCATTTTGGCCGCGCTGATGGCGAAACTGCCGCTGCCGCAGATGCCGAGCACGCCGATCCGCGTGCGGTCGATGAAGTCGCGGGTCCCCAGGTAATCCACTGCGGCACTGAAGGCTTCGCTGTACATCTCGGGGGCGACCAGATTGCGGGGTTCGCCGTCGCTCTCTCCCCAGAAGGGCAGATCGATCGCCAGGGTCACGAAGCCCTGCTCGGCCAGCTTCTGCGCGTACAGCATGGAGCTCTGCTCTTTGACCGCTCCCATCGGGTGGCCGACGATCACCGCGGCCGACGCGGTGGCGTTCGATGCCGCCTTGGGCCTGACGAGATTCCCCACCACCTCCATGTGGTACTGGTTCTTGAAGGTCACCCGTTCAACGGTGACCGTGTCACTTGTGTAGAAATTGTCTGCGCCGGTTGGCATGGTGGCTCCCAGGGTCGTGAAGGAACTGGCGGCCAGCGCCAGCAGCAGGGCAAGTCGTTTCATGAGAGGTACTCAGTAAGAAATGCGGGGCGTTGGTAGGCCGGACCCAAGGTAGTCCTCCGCAACCACCGTGATTAGCCGGGGGAATGTGGAAGGCGTACTGAGCTCTGCTCACAAATCGCGGTGATACTGTGGGCATCGCGCCCGACTCCTGATGCGGAATCAGCAATGGCTGTCCTGAAAACCAACGATCTGCAGGCATTTCTGGCCGTCGCCAGGGAGCAGAGCTTCACCAAGGCCGCGGCACGGCTCGGGGTCTCTGCATCGGCGCTGAGTCACACACTGAAACAGCTCGAAGCGCGCCTCGGCGTCCGGCTGCTGGCCCGGACCACGCGCAATGTCGCGCCCACCGAAGCGGGCGAGCGGCTGATGCGCTCGATCGGCCCGCATTTCGACGCCATCGGCGAGAGCGTGGATGCGCTCGGCGATCTCCGTGACCGCCCCGCCGGCACTCTTCGCATCACCTGCAGCGACGATGCCATCGAGATGGTGATCCGGCCCAGGCTGGCGACGTTCCTGGCCGCGTACCCGGACATCACGCTGGAGTTCTACGTGGACTACGGATTCACCAACGTGGTCGAGGAACGCTTCGACGCGGGCATCCGCCTGGGCGAGGCGCTGAGCAACGACATGATCGCCGTCCGCATTGGTCCGGACTGGCGGCTGGTGGTAGTGGGCTCGCCTGCGTACTTCCAGCGCCATCCCAAGCCCCGTACGCCGTACGAGATCACGGGGTTGCCCTGCGTCAACATCCGTCACCGGCCCGCAGGCAGCATCTATGCATGGGAGTTCGAAAAGGACGGCAAGGAATTCAGCGTCAAGGGCGAGGGGCAGCTGGTGTTCAACAGCATGTTCCATGTCATCAATGCCGCCGTGGATGGCATTGGACTGGCGTATGTCACTGAGGATCTTGCCGCGCCCTACCTCGCCAGCGGCCAGCTGTTGCAGGTACTGGACGAGTGGTGTCCGCTGTTTTCCGGCTACCACCTCTACTACCCCAACCGCCGGCAGGGATCGCCTGCGTTTGCCGCCCTCATCAACGCGCTGCGCCATCCCGGACTATGACGGGCGGGTACGCGCGGTGAGCGCGGCCAGCAGAGAACCGACCATCAGTACCGCAGCGCTGACGATGAAGGTCGCCCGGTAGCCACTGCCATCGAAAAGCAGCCCGCCCACCGTGGACCCCAGCGCGATGGAGAGCTGCACGACCGCCACCATCAACCCGCCACCGGCCTCGGCATCCTCAGGCATGGACCGGGCCAGCCATGCCCACCAGGCGACCGGTGCGGCAGTCGCCACCAGGCCCCAGGCAGCAAGAAGCACGAAGGCCATGCGGCTGGAGTGACCGAAGACGGTGAGCCCCACCGCGATGGCCGCCATGACCAATGGGATGATCATCAGCGGCAGGTACACGCTCTTCCTGATGCAACTCCCGATAAGCACGGTGCCGACGAAGCCGGCCACCCCCAGCGCGAGCAGCAGCATCGACAGGGTGCCCACGCTGACCTGGGTCACCGTTTCAAGGAACGGGCGCAGGTAGGTGAACAGCATGAACTGACCGCTGAAGAACACCCCGACGGCGGCCATCCCGCGCAGCACCAGCGGGCGCCGGAGCACAGCGAAGATGCTGCCGGTCGCCTGGCGAGGCGCCGGCTTCAGTGCAGGAAGACTGATCCATTGCCACACCAGTGCGATCACGGCGATCGGCAACAGGCACAGAAAGGCGCCGCGCCAGCCGATGATGCCGCCGAGGTAGCTGCCCAACGGAGCTGCCACGACCGTCGCCAGCGCATTGCCGCCATTGAAGACGGCCAGCGCCTTGGGCACGCTCGCGGCCGGCACCACCCGTATCGCGATCGCCGCCGACATCGACCAGAAGCCGCCGATGACCACACCGATCAGCGCGCGTCCGATCATGTAGACCGGATAACTGGGGGCGAGGCTGACGATGACACCGGAGATGCCCATCAGCACGGTGAGCAGCAGAAGCAGTGTCTTGCGGTCGAGGTTACCTGCGATGCGGGCGATGCACAGGCTGGTGATGACGGCGAAGGCACCGGAGATGGCAATCCCATAGCCGGCCCATCCTTCGGTAACACCGAGCGAGGTGGCGATGGGCGTCAACAGACTGACCGGCATGAATTCCGAGGCGACCAGGCAGAACACGCACAGGGTCATGGCGAAGATGCCGGCCCAGTGCGTCGGCGCGGCGGCAGCGCGAGGCGCGTCGCTCTGCGCGGGGAGGGAGGTGGCGACAGGGGGCATGGGGGAACACTCTCTGGAACAGGAATGGCGTTGCCGCCCTGCACAGTGCGCAGGGACGAGACGGGGACGTGGCATTGGGCAGCGCGGACGATGCGCGACAGAACCCGGACGTGCTTTCAGTGGGCGCCATGGTGGCCCATGCAGCGGGGGCTGATAAGCGGCCCCGGGGTTCATGGACTACTGAAGTTATCTCAGCAGTGCGTCATCACCGCGCCATCGAAGCGCTTTCACGAACTGCGCGAACGCCGGCGAGTTCTGGCGCCACGCGTGCATCGCCGTTCCAGCCGCTTGTCTGCGACCGCGTCGGCGGCATTTCCGGCCATGCGATGAACGTGGGTCACGGCTTCAATCTCCACGCCGCCGCCCGAAAGCGGCCAACACCCATCTACCGCAACGGTCCCACTCAATTTTCAAACAAACGATTGAAACACGCGTAACTTCGTCGAACTGGACACGATCCACCAGTTCCGCCAGACTCCGCCCTTTCCTGTTGTTCGGCACCCATGGCGAAACTGCTGGTCCTGCATGGCCCCAACCTCAACCTGCTCGGCACACGCGAGCCGGGGGTCTATGGGCACACCACGCTGGCGCAGATCGACCAGGCCCTGCTGGCCCAGGCGCAGGCCGCCGGCCATGCCCTGGAGAGCCTGCAGTCCAATGCCGAGCACGTGCTGGTCGACCGGGCGCAGGCCGCCCGCGATGACGGCACGGCCTTCATCCTGATCAACCCGGCGGCCTTCACCCACACCTCGGTGGCCCTGCGCGATGCGCTGGCCGCGGTGGACGTGCCCTTCATCGAGATCCACCTGTCCAACCCGCATGCGCGCGAGCCCTTCCGCCAGCACAGCTATTTCAGCGACAAGGCGGTCGGGGTGATCTGTGGGTTCGGGGCGGACAGCTATCGCTATGCGATGGATGCGGCGCTGACCCGGCTGGCGGCCACCTCCGCGTGATGACGCTGCCGCGTGTCCTCGCCAGCGTCGCGCTGTGGGGCTGCCTGTGCGGCGCCGCCATCGCCGCTGATCGCAGCGCGGAAGGCATCGACTGCGCGCAGCCGAGCGGCACCATGGAATCGGACCTGTGCGCCTCGGATGTGGCCAGCGAAGCCGACACCGAATTGAACGCGGTGTACGCCCAGGCGCGCCAGCAGTTGCGCAGCCAGGCCGCCGAAGGCGCCTGCACGCACTGCGCCGATGCGGAAAAGCAGCTGATCCTGGCCCAGCGCGCGTGGATGCAGCTGCGCGATCACGATTGCGATGCGGTCTACGCCTTCAACGCCGATGGCACCTCGCGCAATGGCGCGCAGATGCACTGCCTCACCACCCTCGCGCGCGACCGTACGCGGCAGCTGCGCGATTTCTACGAATTGCTTTGACCCGAGCGCATCGCGCTTCCCACCACACTGACACCACGAGCTAAAGAGGCCCCTATGGATCTCCGCAAAATCAAGAAACTGATCGACCTGCTGGAAGAGTCGAACCTCGCCGAAATCGAAATCAAGGAAGGCGAAGAGTCCGTGCGTCTGTCGCGCGCGCCCGTCTCCGGGTACGGCATGGTCCAGGCCCAGCCGCAGATGATGATGGCGCCGGCACCGGCCCAGGCCGCTGCGCCGGCCATGCCGATGCAGTCGCCGACCGAAGCCTCCACCGGTGGCACCGCCAAGGCCGGCAATGCCCTGCCCGATGGCCACGTGCTGCGCGCGCCGATGGTCGGCACCTTCTATGCCTCGTCCTCGCCGGACAAGCCGGCCTTCGTGTCGGTCGGCCAGGCCGTCAAGGCCGGTGAAACGCTGGCGATCATCGAAGCGATGAAAATGTTCAACCCGATCGAAGCCGATGTCTCCGGCACCATCGTCGCCATCCTGGGCGAAAACGGCCAGCCGGTCGAATTCGACCAGCCGCTGTTCGTGATCGGCTAAGGATTAGTCCATGCTCGACAAAGTCGTTATTGCCAACCGAGGGGAGATCGCGCTGCGCATCCTGCGCGCGTGCCATACCCTGGGCATCCGCACGGTGGCTGTGCATTCCACGGTCGACCGCAACCTCAAGCACGTGGCCATGGCCGACGAGTCGGTCTGCATCGGTCCGGCACCGTCCTCGGAGAGCTATCTCAACATCCCGGCTCTGATCGCCGCGGCGGAAGTCACCGACGCCCAGGCCATCCACCCGGGCTACGGCTTCCTGTCGGAGAACGCCGACTTTGCCGAGCGCGTGGAAGAATCCGGCTTCATCTTCATCGGCCCCAAGGCCGACACCATCCGCCTGATGGGCGACAAGGTGGAAGCGATCCGCGCGATGAAGGCCGCCGGCGTGCCGTGCGTGCCCGGCTCGGGCGGCCCGCTGACCGACGACATCGTGGCCAACACCAAGATCGCCCGTGAGATCGGCTACCCGGTCATCATCAAGGCCTCCGGTGGCGGTGGCGGCCGCGGTATGCGCGTGGTGCATGCCGAAGCCTCGTTGAAGGCCGCGATCGAGACCACCAAGTCCGAGGCCAAGGCCGCTTTCAGCAACGATCAGGTCTACATGGAGAAGTTCCTGGAGAATCCGCGTCACGTGGAGATCCAGGTCCTCGCCGATGGCCAGGGCAACGCCATCCACCTCGGTGAACGCGACTGCTCCATGCAGCGCCGCCACCAGAAGGTGGTGGAAGAAGCGCCGGCACCGGGCATCACCGCCGAGCTGCGCGACGAGATCGGCAAGGTCTGCGTGGAAGCCTGCATCCGCATCGGCTACCGCGGCGCGGGTACCTTCGAGTTCCTGTTCGAAGGCGGTCGTTTCTACTTCATCGAAATGAACACCCGTGTGCAGGTGGAACATCCGGTGACGGAGATGGTGACCGGCATCGACCTGGTCTGCGAGCAGCTGCGCATCGCCGCCGGCCAGAAACTGTCGATCAAGCAGAGCGACGTGGTGCTGACCGGTCATGCGATCGAGTGCCGCATCAACGCCGAAGACGCCGAGACCTTCGTGCCGAGCCCGGGCCAGATCACCGCGTTCCATCCGCCGGGTGGCCCCGGTGTGCGCGTGGATACCCACATCTACAGTGGCTACCGCGTGCCGCCGAACTATGACTCGATGATCGGCAAGCTGATCGTGCACGGCCCGGATCGCGAGACGGCAATCGCGCGCATGCGCGTGGCGCTGAGCGAGCTGGTCGTGGACGGCATCAAGACCAACGTCGCGCTGCAGCAGCGCATCATGCGCGACAAGGGCTTCCAGGCCGGTGGACAGAACATCCACTACCTGGAAAAGCGCCTGGCTGAACGCAAGAACAAGTCGATCGCGCTGACCTGATCGTTTGTTCTACGCGGTAGGCCGGACAGCAGAAAGGCGGGGATTTCCCCGCCTTTTTGTTTGCCTGCGGCGTGCTGCCGCGTCAGCCGAGCCTACAGACAAAACGCTGGACGAGGTCGGCGGCAGCCTGCGGGTTGGCCTGCAACAGCAGGTGCGGGCCGGCCACGCTGTGCTGCTGCGCGTGCGGCAGCAGTGCTGACCACTCGCGCTGCGCGCGCGCAGGCAGCAAGCGGTCATCCGAGGCGTGCAGACACAGCACCGGTACCGCCACCTCGGGCGCGCAAGCCCGCATGTCCACCTCCAGCACGGCACGCAGCCGCTCCCGCAAGACCGGCACGTCCACCTGGGCCAGCGCCTTCTGCAGCGCATCGCGCATCGCCGGCGTCGCCCAGCGGCCGAGCAGCCACCATGACAGCGCCGGCGACGGCAGGCCCCGCATCGGGAGCCAGCGCAGCAGCGGCCGCAGCGCGCGCCCTGCCGGCCAGTGCGCGCGGGCAAACGTGGTGGTGAGGATCAGGCCTTGCAGGCCACGGGGTGCGCGGGCCGCCACCGCCAACGCCAGCGGGCCGGAGAACGACTCCCCCAACAGGACGAACGGTACATCGCGCGGCAGCGCGGCCTGCACGAAGGGAAGCAGTTGGCGGTAATCCAACGGACGGTCATGCGGATAGGCAATGACCGACGCCGCAATGCCCCTCGCCGCCATCGCATTGATGAAGCCGTCATGCAGCGTGCCGGTGGCATCCATGCCCGGCAGCACGATCAGCACAGGCAGGTCGGACATCGCCGGCCCTGCCGGAAGGTCACTTGGCGGTATCAGCCGCAGTGACCTGCGAGTTCTTCACCGGCTCCACGCCCAGCGACGAGGTCGGATCCATGATCACCATCGTTTCGGTGGAGCCATCCGGCCACACCACCTGGAAGGTGCTGCCGCTGGGCAGCGAAGCGAACGGCATGCCACTCTGCGCGCGGTACACCGCAGCGACCTGGCTGGCACCGGCACGACGCACCTCGGCATCGGCCTTGACCGAGGTCAGCTGCACTTTGGACAGGCTTCGGTAACGATCGTCATAGGTGTCGATCATCACCAGACCCACCGCTCCAGCCGAGTACGCCACGAACAACGCCACCCAGAACCAGAATTTCGCACCATGCAGGATTCGACGGTAATTCATCGCCCTTTCCTCTGCTTGACCAGCTCTTCGACCAACACGCTCATTTTCCCCGCACCTTGCCGCGATACCGCAGCGTCATACACAAAAGTGGCAAAGTCCTGCCCACCGTCCTGCGAACAGATCCCTCCGTTCGCGCAGAAATTGTTCATCAGCACGCTGTCCGGCCCGCAGGCCATGCCCAGCTCGCACGCTGCCAGCCGCCACGCCAGTTCGCTGAACTGATCGCCGGCGACCAGGCCGCTCATCGCGTTGTCGCCGCTGGCACGTTGGCCCATGCCCGGCGCCAGTGCCATGAAGGCTTCCGGATCACGCGAGTCCATCACTCGCTCGACCAGCCCGCGACGATAGGCGGGCGCGGTTTCCAGCGGATGACCTTCAGCGAACAGCGAGGCCTCGGCGGCGAGGTTGCCGGCCTTGGCCGACTGCAGCCGCTGCGCCAGGATCAACGGCCGGCCCAGGTTGTCGCTGCTGACAAACCCTGCGCAACGGCGCGAGACGCGTTCGCGCGCGGCGACCATCGGTGCCGACGCATTCATGCCCAGCCCGGTCAACAGCGTGTTGTCCAGCTGGTAGCCGCCCGGGTCCATCGCATACATGGCGCAATAGTCGTAGACGCGGCTGACCATCCACCCGGCCTCGGCGTTGCCATTGGCGGCCTGCAGTTGCAGGCGTTGTGCATAGGCGAACAGATCGGTATCGCCTTCGATATCGGCGCGCAGGTCCAGTGGCAGGCCGGATGCCACCGCGGTGCCGCGCTCGCTGCCGAGCAGGCGGCGGGCCAGTTGCCGCGCTTCGGCCGGGACCGCCGTCGGCGCATTGCCGGCCGGCGGCTCATCCATGTGCGCAGCAGCCTGATCGGCGTGCAATACCCGATCGCCCGCGCGATAGCCCACCACCCCCAGCAACGCCAGGGCCGGTACGACCAGCAACCAGGTTTTCAGGGTCGGCACGAGCGCCATGGGCGAAGGTTCACAGGCTGTCGGTGATGGACAGCAGAAATCCAAGTTTAGCAAGCGGCCGCAGTGGTGTCTGAACCGGCTGTCCGGCCGATCTTACCGGTCAACGAGACGCCCGCACCTGCGCGGCGCCGGGACCATCGGCCCGCACTGGTCTAACATGCACGGTTTTCCGCCGGTCCCTGCCCCCATGCCCTTCCTGGAACTCACCCTGCACTGCACCGAAGCCACCCAGCCGCGCTATGAGAATGCGCTGGACGACGTGGGCGCGCTGGCGGTGACCCTGCTCGATGCCGATGCCGACACCAGCAACGAGCGCGCGATCCTGGAGCCGGGCGTGGGCGAGACCCCGTTGTGGAACGATCTGGTGCTGACCGCGCTGTTCCCGGGCGACACCAACGCGCTGGCCCTGCTGGCTGCACTGGACGCCTTCGACCCGGGCCTGGACTGGGCCAATGCCAGCTTCCGCGCCGTGGCCGATGAAGACTGGGAACGCGCCTGGATCGACCAGTTCCAGCCGATGGCTTTCGGTGACCGCACCTGGATCGTGCCGTGGAACCATGAGCTTCCAGAGGCCGCACAGGCCGAGGATGCCGCCGTGGTCCGCCTGGACCCGGGCTTGGCATTCGGCTCCGGTACCCACCCGACCACCGCGCTGTGCCTGCGCTGGCTGGACGGCCTGGCCACCGAAGGCGCACTGGCCGGGAACACCGTGCTCGATTTCGGCTGCGGCTCGGGCATCCTGGCCCTGGCGGCGCTGAAGCTGGGCGCTGCCCGCGCGGTCGGCGTGGACAACGACCCGCAGGCGGTGATCGCCACCGGCGACAACGCCGAGCGCAATGGCCTGCAGGACCGCGTGCAGGTCTACCTGCCGGACGATGAGCCGCAGGCAACCTATCCGGTCGTGGTGGCGAACATTCTGGCCTCCGCGCTGGATGCACTGGCCGATGTGCTGGCCGCACGCGTGGCACCGGGCGGCCGCATCGCGCTGTCGGGCATCCTGCATGGGCAGGAAGGCGAACTGCTGGAGCGCTATGCCCCGGCCTTTGAACAGCTGGCGGTGGCGCAGGACGGCGATTGGATGCGCATCACCGGCGTCCGCCGTGCTTGAATAGCCCGTCTCCTGCCCGGTCCCGTGCCCATGTCCGAGCCTCCGATGCCGCCGCGACGCCCGATCGCCACGTTCCTGCGTCCGTCGCCGGAGGCGCCGGCCGATCCGACTGAGCCGTCTTCGCTGTCCCACGACGAGGCGGAGGCGTTGCCGACGTCGCCCGTGGACGATGGCATCGCGCCGTTGGCGGTGGAACAGGTGATCGATGCACAACCGGTGCACGCGCCGCAGCGCACGGTACCGGCGTTCGAACTCGACCTGCCCCCTCCATCCGAACGCACGCCGATTGCCGACGCTGGGTCAGCGGCCACGTCGCCCGCTGACACCGCAGCGCCATCGATAGCGCCCCTGGAAGATGCGGACGGCCTCACTGAGGCCGCACGCGGCAGCGCCACCGCGGCCCTGCCGCCAGCGGAGGCGATCACCACACCGAGCTTCCTGCGCCTGCCCGGTGCGCGCCTGCGCACGCCGCGCTGGCAGTGGGGAATGGTCGCCGGGCTGGCCGCCGTGCTGCTGGTCCAGATTGCCGTAGCCGACCGCGCCCGGCTCGCGGCCGATGCCGGCACGCGCCCGTGGATCGCCGGGTTGTGCAGCGTGCTGCGTTGTTCATTGCCGGCCTGGCGTGAGCCGGCGGCGTTCAGCATGCTCAGCCGCGATGTGCGTCCCGTTCCGGGCCAGGCCGGCGCGCTGCAGGTGCAGGCGAGCATCCGCAACGATGCCCGCTGGGCCCAGGCGTGGCCGTCGCTGCGGCTGTCACTGTCCGATGCCGATGGCCGCGTGATCGGCACCAATGTGTTCGCGCCGGCCGACTATCTGGATCGCACAACAGACCCGGCAGCCACGCTGGAACCCGGCCAGAGCGCACAGATTGCCTTCCGCGTGCGCGAGCCCGCAGCGTCTACCGTCGCATTCACCTTTGAGTTCCTCTGAGGTGTCGCCGGGTCGGCCGGAGCGTGGCAGGCAGCCGACGCACGCGCTAGACTGGTCCCATCACCCTTCCGCCGTGGGCTGTTGTCCGCCCCGGCTCTTGCACCGGGAAACTCCTTGAACGCTGTCCTTTCTCGTCCTGACAACAGTCGTGGCGCGCCCAAGCCACCCCTGCGCGAACACGTGGCCCAGTCGGTCCGGCGCTACCTGCGGGACCTGGATGGCTGCGATGCGGACGATGTCTACGAGATCGTGCTGCGCGAAATGGAAATCCCGCTGTTCGTGGAAGTGCTGAACCACTGCGAAGGCAACCAGAGTCGCGCCGCGGCGATGCTGGGCATCCACCGCGCCACCCTGCGCAAGAAGCTGAAGGAATACGGCATCGCGACCTGATGCCGGTGGGCGCCTGCGTCGCGCCAGCGGAACAAGGCCGGATCGAGCAGCGCTCGGTACCGGCCTTTGACGTTTCTGGGGCCATGCCCGCGCCACTGGCCTACAATATGGCCCCGCTCCGCTTCGATCTCCTGCCCCCATGAGTTCCGATCTGCTGCCCGTGCGCCGGGCCCTGCTGTCTGTTTCCGACAAAACCGGTCTGATCGACCTGGCCCGCGCCCTGGCGGCGCGCAACGTGGAGCTGCTCTCCACCGGCGGTACCGCCAAGGCGATCCGTGAGGCCGGCCTGGCAGTGAAGGACGTGGCCGACGTCACCGGCTTCCCGGAAATGATGGACGGCCGGGTCAAGACCCTGCACCCGATGGTGCACGGTGGCCTGCTCGGCCGCGCGGGGCTGGATGACGCAGTGATGGCCGAGCACGGCATCGGCGCGATCGATCTGCTGGTGCTGAACCTGTATCCGTTCGAGTCAGTGACCGCCAAGGCAGACTGCACCCTGGAAGACGCCGTGGAGAACATCGACATCGGTGGCCCGGCGATGCTGCGTTCGGCGGCGAAGAACTTCGCCCGCGTGGCCGTGGCGACCGATCCGTCGCAGTACGCCGAGCTGCTGGCCGAGCTGGACGCCAACGATGGCAAGCTCTCCGCGGCCAAGCGCTTCGCCTTCTCGGTAGCTGCGTTCAACCGCGTCGCCCAGTACGACGCTGCGATCAGCAATTACCTCTCCGCCGTGACCACCACCGACACCGCCGTGCCGGTGCGTGCGGAATTCCCGGCGCAGATGAATTCCAACTTCGTCAAGGTGATGGACCTGCGCTACGGCGAGAACCCGCACCAGAGCGGAGCGTTCTACCGCGACCTGTACCCGGTGCCGGGCACGCTGGCCACGTTCCAGCAGCTGCAGGGCAAGGAACTGAGCTACAACAACCTGGCCGATGCCGATGCCGCGTGGGAATGCGTGCGGCAGTTCGACGTGCCGGCCTGCGTGATCGTCAAGCACGCCAACCCGTGCGGCGTGGCCGTGGGCGCCGGTAACGGTGATGCCTACGAGCTGGCCTACGCGACCGACCCGACCAGCGCCTTCGGCGGCATCATCGCCTTCAACCAGCCGCTGGATGCCGCCACCGCCAAGGTGATCCTGGACCGCCAGTTCGTGGAAGTATTGATTGCCCCGGACTACGAGCCGGCTGCGCTGGAATACGCGCAGAAGAAGGCCAACGTGCGCGTGCTGCGCATTCCGCACGGACAGGGCCTCAACAACTACGACACCAAGCGGATTGGTTCTGGCCTGCTGATGCAGAGCGCCGACAACCGTGGCATGAGCCGCGACGAACTGACCGTGGTGAGCAAGCTGGCGCCGACCGACAAGCAGTTCGCCGATCTGCTGTTCGCGTGGAAGGTCGCCAAGTTCGTCAAATCCAATGCCATCGTCTACGCCAAGGACAACCGTACCATCGGTGTCGGTGCTGGCCAGATGAGCCGCGTGTACTCGGCGCGCATCGCCGGCATCAAGGCTGCCGATGCGAACCTGGTGGTGGAAGGCTCGGTGATGGCCTCCGATGCGTTCTTCCCGTTCCGCGACGGCATCGATGCCGCTGCGGCGGCCGGCATCAAGGCGGTGATCCAGCCGGGTGGCTCGATGCGCGACAACGAAGTGATCGCCGCCGCCGACGAGCATGGCCTGGCGATGGTGTTCACCGGCGTGCGGCACTTCCGCCACTGATGCCTGGATCGACACGGATGTCGCCACGGCAACGCACTGCCCTCGCAGCGGCGGTGATCGCCACCGCTGCAGGGTTGGCTGGCTGTACGCCGGCCAGTGCACCGGCAGCGCCGCGGGCCGTGCCCGATGCAGCCGCGGCGAAGGCCGCCCCGCTTGCCCACGTCAGCCGCACGGAGCGCCTGCAGGCCTTCCTGACCGAGCGCTACGGCAAGGCCGCCAGGCTCTCAGGAACATGGCGTGGCAGTTGGACCCAGGACGGCGATACCCGCCTCACCGATTGGCATGTGTGTGCCGAGCAACCGGTGGTGACCGGCGACAGTTGGCAGCAGCTGTTGGCCGTCTGCGGCTCCCCCCTCGAGAATGCCCACCCGGACCCGGGCGCGATCGACTTCTTCGTGCTGCGCCCCGAGGTGGACCGCTTTGTCGTGGCCGCCGAACTGACCGGGCAGAACTTCGGCAGCCAGGGTGAACCCGGCACGGTGCAGATCCTGCGCGCCGGCAGCGACTTCTACGGTTTCCGCATCGAGCACGGCTGGTTCGGCCAAGGCTACTCGCTGATCACGCAGACGCTGGTGCTGCCTGGTCCGAACGGGCTGGTGGAGGCCGGTGGCGTGCGCAGCCATATCGACAACAACGCGGCCTACGACTGCGACGATGCCGACGCCGAACCCGATTGCCAGGCGCGGCTGTTCAACCTCGATTTCACGCTGCGCTTCGACAGCCGCGATCCGGCGGCGCGGCAATGGCCGCTGATGATTGAAGAGACCGGCCTGGGGTGTGGCGGGAAGCCGGTCCAGCGCGAACATCGCTTCACCCTGGACCCGAAAACGTGGACGTATGCGTTTCCCGACGCGCTTCAGCGGGAAGGGTGCGAGTGATCCGTTCATGGGCACTGGCGGGTGTGGCGCTCGCGCTGCTGGCCGGCTGTGATCGCACACCTGCAGCGCCCGATCCAGACACACCCCGCCGGGTGCTCAGAACCACGGCGCTGGTGGAGGACATGATCTACGTCCGGGGCGATGCCAACCAGCGCCTGCTGGCCTTTCTGCGCAAGCGCTACGGCGACACCGCTCTGCTCGATGCACCATGGAAGGGCGACTGGGAGGACACCGAGGTCGAGGCGCTGCGTGCGGTCACCCGCCGCGTGTGCGCGCGTGACACGGTCACTACCGACGGTAGCGAGCAGACCCTGCTGGCGGTGTGCCAGACTCTTGATGACGCCGCCACTGTCGAACCCGGGCGGGTCGACCTGTATGTGCTGCGCCTGGGCAAGGACAACGTTGAGGCCAGTCACGGCGGCGCGCTTGCCCAGCAGCTGGCCAACGATCCGCTGCTGGTCATCGCCCAGCGCCTGCAGCGCCCCTACGGCCGCCACGGCGCGCCCGGCACGGTCCAGATCGCGCAGCTCGGCCCGCAACGCCATGCCTTCCAGATCACCCACGAGGAGCACCGGCGGGGCCATCGGCGCATCTGGTGCAGCTACGTCGCCCTTCACAACGACCGCCTGCGCGATGTCGCCCAGTACCGCGACCACCTCGACAATCTCGCCCTGCACGGCTGTGACGGCAAACCGGCCGACTGCGGCGAGGGCGTGTTCGCGGTCGACTTCAGCACGACCGTGGGCGACAGCAACGTCGTGGATGGCTACTGGCCGTTGACGGTGCGTGCCAGCGGCCACGACTGCACGGGCCCGGCGAGCGAGTACTACCACCTCATCTTCGATCCCCGGCAGCGCGCGTATCCGGTACCGGATGACCTGCAGCGCGACGGCTGCGCCGACCGCTGAGGCCGTGGGGTTGCCACCGCAACCGACCGCCCGAATGCGCCCGCCGCCCGCACCGCGTAAAATCACGTTCCTGCCCTCTTACGCGAGAACTGCATTGAAGATCCTGGTCATTGGCGCTGGCGGCCGCGAACACGCCCTGGCCTGGAAGCTGGCCCAGTCCGCGAAGGTCCGCGAGGTCATCGTCGCTCCCGGCAATGCAGGCACCGCCACCGAGCCCAAGTGCCGCAATGTGGACGTCAAGGTCACCGATCTGGACGGCCTGCTGGCGCTGGTCGGCAGCGAAGGCATCGGTCTGACCGTGGTCGGCCCGGAAGTGCCGCTGGTAGCCGGTGTGGTCGATCGCTTCCGCGCCGCCGGGCACCGCATCTTCGGGCCCACCGCCGCCGCCGCCCAGCTGGAAGGCAGCAAGGCGTATGCGAAGGACTTCCTGGCCCGCCACAACATTCCGACCGCGTTCTACGCGGTGCACACCGAGGTCGAGCCGGCGCTGGCCTACCTGCGCGACAAGGGCGCCCCGATCGTGGTCAAGGCCGATGGCCTGGCCGCCGGCAAGGGCGTGATCGTGGCGATGACCCTCACCGAGGCCGAGGACGCGGTGCGTGACATGCTCTCCGGCAATGCCTTCGGCGATGCCGGCGCACGCGTGGTGATCGAAGAATTCCTGGACGGCGAAGAAGCCAGCTTCATCTCGATGGTGGACGGTAAGACGGCACTGCCGATGGCGACGTCGCAGGACCACAAGCGCGTCGGCGACGGTGATACCGGCCCGAACACCGGCGGCATGGGGGCGTACTCGCCGGCCCCGGTGGTGACCGACGAAGTGCATGCGCGCGTGATGCGCGAGGTGGTCAACCCGACCGTGCAGGGCATGATCGCCGACGGCATTCCGTTCACCGGCTTCCTCTATGCGGGCCTGATGATCGATGCCACCGGCGCGCCGAAGGTGATCGAGTTCAACGTGCGCTTTGGCGACCCGGAAACCCAGCCGGTGATGCTGCGCCTGCAGTCGGATCTGGTGGATCTGGTCGAAGCGGCGATCGACGAGCGCCTGGACACGGTGGACGCCCAGTGGGATCCGCGCCCGTCGCTGGGCGTGGTGATGGCAGCCTCACCGTATCCGGAAACCCCGATCACCGGCGATGTGATCCACGGCCTGGATGCGGTCGCCGCGACGGCCAAAGTGTTCCATGCCGGCACCACGCTCGACGCGCAAGGCCAGGTGCTCAGCGCCGGCGGCCGCGTGCTGTGCGTCGCTGCGTTGGGCGGCACGGTGGGCGAGGCACAGCGCAACGCCTACGCCGGCGTCGGTGCGATCCACTGGGCCCATGAGTTCCACCGCCGCGATATCGGCTGGCGGGCGATTGCGCGCGAGCAGGGTTGACCTGGCACGGTGGGGCCACGCCCTATCAAAGCGCTGCTCTGAGCGCCAGAACGCAAAAAGGCCCGGCATCAGCCGGGCCTTTTTGCGTAACCATGGCAGTCACTGCATCACGCAGTAAACAGCGCCTTCATCTTCTTCAGCGCGTTCGCCTCGACCTGGCGGATGCGCTCTGCAGAGACGCCGTACTCATCGGCCAGCTCCTGCAGCGTCACCTTGCTGTCCGCGTCCAACCAGCGACGGCGGATGATGTCGCGCGAACGCGCATCCAGTTCGGCCATGCCTTCGCGCAGCAGCTGCAGCTGATTGTCTTCGCTGTCCATCCGCTCATAGGCCATCGAAGGATCTTCTTCGTTGGCCCGCAGGTAGGCAGCCGGCGACGGCGGCGCATGATCGTCATCATCATCGCTGGAGAGATCGAAACCGATATCGCGACCGGACAGGCGCGACTCCATCTCGAGCACTTCGCGCTCGGACACGTTCAGGTCCTTGGCCACCGCGCTGACTTCGGCCGCGTTCATCCAGCCCAGGCGGGTCTTGGACTTGCGCAGGTTGAAGAACAGCTTGCGCTGCGCCTTGGTCGTGGCGACCTTGACGATGCGCCAGTTCTTGAGGATGAACTCGTGCATTTCCGCACGGATCCAATGCACCGCGAACGACACCAGGCGAACGCCCATGTCCGGGTCGAAGCGCTTCACCGCCTTCATCAGGCCGATGTTGCCTTCCTGGATCAGGTCGCCCAGCGCAAGGCCGTAGCCGTTGTAGCCGCGGGCGACGTGCACCACGAAGCGCAGGTGGGAATGGACCAGCTCGCGCGCGGCGTCCAGATCCAGCTCGTCGCGGAAGCGGCGGGCCAGGTCCTGCTCGTCATCGACCGACAGCACCGGGATCTGGTGCACGGCACCGATGTAGGCGTCCAGCGAACCGAGCGCACTGGGAATCGGGAGATTGTTTGCCACAAGGGCAGTAGAGGTGTTCTGGCTCATAGCACTCATCTTAGCAGTCCCGGAATTGGACTGCTAAAGGGGAAAGAAGTTCCAGCGTTCTGTTCATGGGACGCTGGCACCGAAGACACCGCTAACGTACCGCGAAATGATGACAGTGGCGAGAGCCTGAGAACGGCGCATCAAACCCAATGAAATCAATAATATAGAATGGTGAATGGGGTCATATCGCGTGTTTTCTGGCTGAACAGCCCGGCGGAAGCGCCCATTCATCCCGGAAAGGTTGTCGGCAGTTCAGCCAGGCATGGCCCGGCTCTACCGCCTGCGCCCCCTCCACCCACCGAAGCGGCACCCGCCGAAGCCAACCGCCAACGCTGCGATCCCCGGTAGTCCCACGCCATGTGTGGCAGCCCGAACCCGCCGAAGCTAGTAATACCCCGCCATATTCAGGAAGAACCCTTTCTGGTCGTACTTCAGCTCGGTCATGTCATCGCTGAACTCGGTGAAGTTGTAGCCCACCCCGACCTTGAAGTTTTCCCCCACCCGGCGATCCACGCCCACCAGCCAGCCTTTGCGCACGCCGCCGTCGCGCACCTTCAACCAGCGGTGCTCGGCCAGGCCCTCCCACTCCCCGAACAGGCGATAGCGCAGCTGCAAGGCAGCGAAGTCGGCACGGCTGTCCAACCAGGCACCCTCACCGCGCCCGGTGCGGTAATCCCCCCAGCGCGAGGCCAGCTTGCCGGCCACTTCCCAGCGCGCGCCGAGCTGCCGGATTCCTTCGATCGAGAGGATCTGCGACCGCTGGTCGTACAGGTTGCCGCCCTCCTGCCCAAGCGAGGCCACGTCGTAGAGATAGGTGAACTTGCCGAAGCCGGCCCAACGCGTGTTGTCGTGCGGGCGCCAGGCGAAGCCCATGTTGGTCTCCACCAGCTTGGCGTCGGCCAGGCGGTCGATGCGGTCTTCGGTGTCGGCGTAGTTGGCGCGCAACGCAAACCGCCAGTCTTCGTTGAGCTTGTACAGCAGGCGGTTGGTTGTCACCCACTGTTCGCGCTGCTCGGCACCGCTGTCGCGGCGGTACTCCAGCTTGCTGTTCCACTGCGCCACCGCATCGGTGCGCCCGCCACTGATGCTGTAGGCACGGCGGTCGACGCGGCCGAGAGTGGAATCGAGCTCGCCGTCCATGATCGTGAAGCCCAGGTTCCAGCCCTGCGCGGGATAGAAATCCATGCCGAAGGTGTGCACGAGGCCGGCGCTGTCCTGGCGGCGATCCTTCAGATACTGGCTCTCGTTGTAGACGTTGACCTGGTTGCTCAGCCGCCAGCGCTGGCCCAGCGTCCAGCCACTCTGCAGGCCGGTATCGAACAGCGGATCGGTGCCGGTGCGGTCGGTGCTGTAGCTGTAACTGCCGTAGAGGCTGTGGTCCGGTGCCATGCGGTACTCGCCATCGACCTTGGCACCATGACCGCGGCTGCCACCGCTCACTTCCGCACCGACACTGCTGCGGTCGCCGAACAGATATCGTGCACCCAAGGTAAGCAGGTCGTTCTTTTCGTAGGCGCCACCGTCATCGTCCAGCGTGACCTGGCCGGTGCCGTACAGCTCCCAGGAGGATCCAAAACGCTGGCGGTAACCGATCGCGGCAAGCAGCGCATCCACGCTCTGCAGTGCCTGTTCCTCGCGCACGCGGCGCAGTTCACCGGTCAACTGGCCGTCGTTGCCCAGCCGCCACTCGGCAGTCAGCTGGCTCTGCTCCAGCGCCAGTTCGCCCTGCTCGGTCCGGGTGTGTCGACCGTACAGACTGAAATCGTCGTTGAGATAGCCAAGGAACTCCGCACCGTATTCCTGGATCGGCAGGCCGGTGTCCTGGCGCGCGACCGAGAAGCCGGCGTCCACGTCGCGCCACCATGCGCCCAGGCTCCAATCCTGCGTGGTCCAGCCCAGCTCACGCAGGTTGGCACGCGCTTCCACGGCGCTGGCAGTGCCCGACCGCCGGCCTTCGTACGGGTTGCGGCGGATGAAGCTCAGGCCACCGTTGTCCGAATAGAACACCGGGGCGGCGGTGGCTTCCGTGCGGGTCTGCTCCATCTTCAGGTAGGTGCCGCGCCCGGCCTGCAGGGTGAGGTCGGCGCCCTTGAGGCTGTAGTTCTCACCGCTGCGGTTCTCATCGATCCAGGTGCCGCCGATCGCCACGTGATCGCCGATCCACTGCCGGCCACGTGCGCCGTAGGTCACATCATTGCTGCTGAAACCCAGCGGCACGTATTCGTAATCCACCAGCAGCAACTGGTCGTAGCCATCGAGCGGCATGTCGCGGGTGATGCTGCGCACGTTCTCGCGGGTCAGCTGTGCCAGTGGCCGGGTCAGGATCAAACGGCCCTGCAGATTGTCGATCTCGTAGTCGACGCCCTCCTGCAGGGTGGCGCGGGTTTCGGTGCGCCCGGTGGTGCGGTCGCGCACTTCCAGCACCACCTGCTCAGAGCCAGGCAGCACATCGGTGTGGCGCAGGTAATACAGGCTGCCGCCGGTGCCGAGGAATTCACTGTGGCCCGGGGCGGACTGCGCCTCGGAACCGAACACCTTCACCTGCGAACGCGCCTCGCCCAGCGGCGTGGCCTCCAGCGAGCGCCAGTTCAACGCACCGCCGTACAGCGAGCGCACGTACTGGCCATACTCGGTGCCGGTGATACCGGTGGCGTAGTTGCCCCAGACCGCCTGGCTCTGATCCCAGTCCACGCGCAGGTACAACCGGCCCTGGGTATCCACGTCGCGGTACGTGGTGGAGTCATCGCCGTACACCGGGTAGTACAGGTCCGGATCAAGACGGCGGAACACGTCCTGCGCGTCGGCCTGGGTGAAATCGCGGAACAGATGCTTCAGCTCGCGGTCCTGGGTATCGGCCTGTGCGGTCACCAGGTACTTGCCGCGCAGCTTGCCCTTCAGATAGAACGCCAGTCGGCCTTCGCTGAGGAAACTGTCATCGTCACGATCATCGGCAGCGAGCGGCTGCAGATTTCCGCTGGCGCTGTTCTTGGAGACGGTGACATCCGCAATGGCGACCAGGAACAGGTAGCGGCCGGTGACATCCACATCCAGCTGACGCTGCGCGGAGGGTGCATCGCGTGATTCCACACTGACGTCGTAGCGATGCTCACCCACCGGCTCGAGAAACTCGGCCGCGAACTTCTGCTCCAGATCGACCGGGAAGTCCTGGCCGTTGATGCGCACGCGGCTGTTGGGCTCCAGGTTGCGGCCGTACAGGCGCACGCGTGAGCCGTGGATGGGAATGTTCTGCAGGCGGAGCATGCTCTGCCCATAGATGCTGTTGCTGAGCTGCAGGTCCTGCGCGCTGTCGCCATCCAACGTCTGGCCCAATGTCTTCTGCACGCTCTCGCGGGTGATCTGCAGGCCACGGTCGAAATCGGCCGGGGTCACCAGTTGGATGCGCTGGAGGCGGGTTTCATCGAACGCACCACCGGCGCCGTAGGCCCGCGCCACGTAGATCAGCTCATCGCCGGTACGCAGCTTGATCTGCGGTGGCAACTCACCGCTCCACTCCGCGTCGCCGACATAGTCGGCCGGCAGCTCGATGCGGGCCAGCGGCGTGACCAGATCGGTATCGGTGCCGCGATACAGCGTGACCTCCAGTTTCTGGATGAACGAGGCGTAGTTGTTGTAGCTGTGGAAGCGCAGCGGACGGATCACCCGGCCATTCTCGAACGGCACCGTGGCGGCGGCCTGCACACTGAGGCTGGGCGGCACCATGGTCGGGTCTTCGGTGGCCCACACCACGCCGCCGTTGGGCAGCTCGGCCATGAACTGGCCACTACGCGCGGCGACATCCGGGGTGACTGCCGGCGATGCCGGCACCGCGCCGGCCGCGGGAAGCTCCGCGCGGCCGGGTAGCTCCGGCTCGCTGTCATCGAGGATGCGCAGCAGCAGCCCGTCATCGTTGCGGCAGCTGTCGGCCTCGCAGCGGATCGGCGCGGGGGACGGCGCCGGTGTGAGCGGCTGGGCGGCCGCCGGCAGTGCCAGCAGCAACACGCTGGCCAGGCCGACGATGAGGCGGCGGGAGATCGGGCTCGGAATCAGGGTCATGTCCATGTCAGCGCCCCTCCCCGGTCATGCGACCGGGACTGGCAGGCTCGGGGGGATCGTCCAGGCGCAGGCGATGCAGTACGCGACCGTCGGCGCCCAACACCTCGACCGTGGTTGCCGTGGCGATCGGGCCGGGCAGCTGTGGGCGTAGTGCCTCACGCAGCACCTGCGCACGCTGCAGGGCGAGCGGCTCCTGCCCGGCGGCAGCGCTGAGCTGCAGGCGCCCGCCACCGCGCGACACCAGTGCTTGAGCGGCCGTTGTGATCACCGGCGCGCGGTCAGCGTCCAGCCGTGCCGTGCCGGGGGCGAACAACGCGTCGCCGAGTTCGATCCGCGCGGGGCGCGATGCCGCAGTGGCAGTCGGCACGGTCGGATTCGATGCGGTCGTGCTCAGCGCACCGTCGGGCATGCGCACACCGAAATCGAAGCGCGCGGGCAGTCCGGGGGTGATGCGGCGGACCAGCGGATTGGGCGTGGTGAAGCGCACACCGGCCGGCAGCGTGGACGGATCCACCTTGAGGATGAAGTTGCGCCCGCGTGCCTGCCCACCGGGGATGCCAACCAGGTGGTAGCGGCCGAAGGCATCGGTTTCCATCAGCAGGCCTTCCACCGCCGCGATGCGCACGCCGGGGACGCCACGCTCACCGTCATCCTGGATGCCGTTGCCGTTGCGGTCATCGAACACGCTGCCCAAGATCAGGCTCTCATCGAGAAGCGGATCGGTGGTGATGTCCACCTCGGCCGAGGCGACGTTGCCGATCGTGCGGTTCTCACCATCGATGGCGGTGATGCGGTTGGTATGCACGCCGGTGCCGGTGCCCGCGCCGACGCGCAGGTAGTAGACCACCGTCGCCCGCTCACCGGCGGCCACGTCGATGCCATCGATACGCAGCGGCTGCACGCCGCTGGTACGCGCGTCGTTGTCGGCATCGATCACCGCGAAGCCACCGCGCACGAACGTGAAGCCCGGCGGCAACGTATCCAGCAGGGTGGCGCCGTTGGCATCCACCTCGCCGACGTTGTCGATGGTGACGGTGTAGCGCACCAGGTCACCGATCTGCGCGCTGCGCTTGCCGGCCACCTTGGTCAGGCGCAGCACGGCCTGCTGGCCGGCCACCGTCACCGCGACATTGGCCTCGGCGCACATCGGGGTCGGGATGGATACATCGCAGACCCGGTAGCGGAAGCTGTCGGTACCGGCGAAGTTGGCCGCTGGCGTGTACGTGCACAGACCGTTGGCGCACTGCACGGTGCCGTGCGCAGGCGCTGCTGCGACCTGCAGCGAGTCAGGATCCAGCGGCGCAGTGCGGGCGCTGTCATTGGCCAGTACATCGATCACCTGCGGCCCGGCGGTGTCGGCGGTCATGGCGTCATCGGCCAGGATGAGTACGTTCGGGTCGACCATGACCGTGACCGTCGCACCGGCACACATCGCCGGATCAGCCACGTCGCAGACCTGATAGTCGAAGCTCTGCTGACCGGAGAAGTTGGCCAGTGCAGCGAAGCGGATGCGGGCACGCGGCATTACCGTCGCGGTGCCGTACGGCGGCGCTGCGGTGATGGTCACGCTGACCGTGTCCGGATCGATCGGCGTGCCGTTGACGCGATCGTTGCCCAGCACGTCGATTTCGATCACGCCGTCCTGCGGGATCTCAACGCGATCATCCTTGGCATCCACGCCCGGCTCACCCGCGATGACGGTGACGGTCACGTTGCCGGTGTCGCAGACGGTGGGCTGGTTGATCAGGCAGATCGTATAGGTCGTGCTGTAGCTGCCCGGGGCCAGCCCTGCCGCGACGTCCACCCAACCGTCGGCGCTGAAGCTCAGTGCATTGGTGCTCACCGGCGCGAAACTCACTTGGGTGGGATCCAGCGATGCGGTGTTGAAGGTGTCATTGGTGAACACGTTGAACAGTCGCACGCTGCCGGTGGGGCCGACCGGACCACCACTGTCGTCCACCGCCAGCAGGGCACCGACCGGGCCTTGTACCCGCACGGTGGCGATCGCCGTGGTGCAGTTGGTCGGCACGCCGTTCTCGCACAGCTGGTACGCCAGCTGCACCTGGCCGGGCTGCACACCGGCCGCGACCATGATCTGGCCCTGGTTGTTCATCGTGTAACCGGGCGTGCTGCCGGTCAGGCTTGCGACCACGCTGCCGACCGGTGGCGGGGAGACGTTGTTGAAGCTGTCGTTCTCCAGCACCGAGCGGGCGATGGTGCCACCCACGGCCGGGTCCACCGGCGTGCCGGTAAAGTCGTCGTTGACCGCCAGCACGACGTTGGCCGAGACGGACAGCGTGAGCGTCACGGTGGCATCCCCACACTGCGTGCTGTAGGGCGCGGCCAGACAGACGCGGTAGGTGAAGCTCTGTGGACCGGTGACGCCTGCCGGCGCGGTGTAGGTGAACGTGCCATCGGCGTTGAACACCAGGCCCGGCAGGGCACCGCTGGTCAGGGTGTACACCGCACCAGGCGCGACGTTGTCATTGAGGCTGACATTGCCCGAGAGCGGCACACCGGCAGGCACGGTGAAGCTGTCGTTCTGCGGGACCGGTGTAACGGCCACGATGACCGTGGCGGTCGTGCAGTTCGTCGGCGCGGCGGCCTCGCAGATCTGGTAGGTGATCGTGCTGGCACCGGAGAGGGCGCCAACGGCCACCGCGATCGTGCCATCCGGATGGATGCTGAAGCCGGCCGGTGCACCGATCAGGCTGAGCTGCACCGCGCTGCCCGGCGGCGGGCTGACACCGTTGAGCTGATCGTTGTCGAGCACGCTCAGCGATGACGAGGTGCCCGGGACAACATTGGTGAGCACGTCGTCACCGGCCACCAGGGTGCCGTTGTTGATGTTGATGGTGACCGAGGCGATGCCACAGAGCGTGGCATACGGCGCCGGCAGGCAGGTCTGATAGCTGAAGCTGACCGGGCTGACCGTGCCCGCTGGAGGCGTATAGGTGAAGCCACCATTGGCGACCAGGGTCAGGCCCGCCGGCGACGCGCCCTGCACCGTATAGACGGCACCCGGCGGCATGGCGTCGTTGCCGGCCACGGTGTTGCTGAGCGTCTGCCCGACCTGGACCGAGAACGCGTCGTTCTGCGGGGCGGGGCTGACCACGACGGTCACGCTGGCGGTATCGCAGTTGGCCGGGGCCGCTGCTTCGCAGATCTGATACGTGATCGTGGTGACACCGGACGTGGTGCCGCTGGCCACCGTGATGGTACCCGCCGCGGTGATGCCGACGCCGGCCGGTGCACCGACCAGGCTCAACACCACGTCCGCCGGTGCGGGCGGTGAAACACCGTTGAGACTGTCGTTGCTCAACACGCTGCCGCTGGACGTGCTGCCCGGCGCCACGCCGGTGAGCGTGTCATCGCCGGCCACCAGCAGACCGTTGTTGACGTTGAAGGTGACGATCGCAGTGCCGCACAGGCTGCTGTTCGGCGCGGGCAGGCACACCTGGTAGGTGAGGCTGACCGGACCGATCACACCGCTGGCCGGGGTATAGGTGAACGTGCCATCGGGCGCGAAGACCAGGCCCGCCGGCGGCGTGCCCTGCAGGCTGAACAGCGCGCCAGGCGGTGTACCGTCATTGATCGCGACCGTATTGCTCAGCGTCTGCCCGGCCTGCACGGCGAAGGCATCGTTCTGCGGTGCGGGGGTAACCACCACCGTGACACTGGCGGTAGCGCAGTTGGCTGGCGCGGCCGCTTCGCAGATCTGATAGGTGATGTTGGTAGACCCGGACATCACACCGCTACCGACACTGATCGTGCCATCGGGATTGAGGGTGAATCCGCCCGGTGCGCCAACCAGGCTCAACACCACATCGGCAGGCAACGGTGGCGAGACGCCGTTGAGGCTGTCGTTGTCCAGCACGCTGCCGCCCGTGGTCGCTCCCGGCACCACGCCGGTGAGCGTGTCATCGCCCGCGGTGAGCGTGCCGTTGTTGATGTTGAGAGTGACCGTGGCCGTGCTGCACAGGCTGTTGTTGGGCGCCGGCAGGCACGCGCGGTAGATGAAGGTCACCGGGCTGGGCGTGCCGCTCGGTGGCGTATAGGTGAAGCTGCCGTCTTGGTTGAACGCGAGCCCTGCCGGCGGCATGCCCTGGACGGCCCAGTTGGACCCCGGCGGCAAGCTGTCGTTGGTCGCCACACTGTTGCTCAGCGATTGCCCGGCCTGCACGGAGAACGCGTCGTTCTGCGGTGCGGGGCTGACGATCACCGTCACCGTGGCGGTGGCGCAGTTACCCGGCGCGGCGGCTTCGCAGATCTGATAGGTCAGCGTAGTCGGGCCGGCCATGGTGCCGGTCGCAACGCTGATCGTGCCGCTGGGTGTGATCGCGAAACCGGCGGGCGCGCCGACCAGGCTCAGCACCACGCTGGCGGCGGCCGGCGGGGAGACACCGTTGAGGCTGTCGTTGGCCAGCACGCTGGCCGCCGAGGTGGTCCCGGGGGCGACGCCGCTGAGCGTGTCGTTACCGGCAAGCAGCGCACCGGTGGTGATGTTGAGCGTGGCCGCAGCGGTGCCGCACAGGGCCGTGTTCGGGTTCGGCAGGCAGGCCTGATAGGTGAACGTGACCGGCCCGGTCGTGCCGCTCGGCGGGGTGTAGGTGAATGCACCGTCCGGCGCGAACGCCAGCCCTGCTGGCGCCGTGCCCTGCACCGTGAAGGTCGCGCCGCCGGGCAGGCTGTCGTTGGTTGCGACACTGCCGTTCAACGTCTGCCCCAGCTGCACGCTGAAGGCATCGTTCTGCGGCTGCGGTGTCACCACCACGGTGACGCTGGCGGTAGCGCAATTGGTTGGCGCTGCGGCTTCGCAGATCTGGTAGGTGAGCGTCGTTGGACCCGAGATCACACCACTGGCCACGCTGATCGTGCCGGCCGGCGTGATGCTGAAGCCGGCCGGTGCACCCACCAGGCTGAGCACCACATCGGCCGACGACGGCGGGGTGGTGCCGTTGAGCGTGTCATTGGCCAGCACGCTGGCCGCCGAGGTGGCCCCGGCGGCAACGCCGCTGATCGTGTCATCGACCGCGACCAGCGTGCCCGCATTGACGTTGAGCGTGACGGTGGCGGTTGCGCACAGCGTTGCATCCGGTGCGGGCAAACAGGTTTGGTAGAGGAAGGTGACCGGACCCGTGGTACCGCCCACCGGGGTATACGTGAAGGTGCCATCGGCATTGAAGAGCAGCCCGGCCGGTACGGTCCCCTGCACGGCCCAGGTCGACCCTGCGGGCATGGCGTCATTCGCTGCCACGTTGCCGTTGCTGATCGTGCCGCCGACCTGCACCGCATACGCATCGTTCTGCGCTGCCGGGCGGATCACCAGCGCGACGGTCGCGGTATCGCAGTTGGACGGCGCGGCGGTTTCGCAGATCTGATAGGTCAGCGTAGACGCGCCGGCAACCACGCCCGTCGGCACACTGATCGTGCCATCGGCGGCGATGCTGTAACCGGCCGGCGCACCGACCAGGCTCAGCTGTACGCTGGCCGGGGCCGGCGGGCTGACGCCGTTGAGCGCATCGTTGCCAAGCACGCTGGGGGTGGCCGTACCTGGCGCGATATCGACGAAGCGGTCGTCCGCCGCCGCCAGCGTACCGAGGTTGACGTTGAGCGTCGTGGTCGCCGTGCCACACACACCACCGTTCGGCGCCGGCAGACAGGTCTGATAGGTGAAGGTCACCGCCCCGGCGGTGCCGGCCGGCGGTGTGTAGCTGAAGCTGCCATCGGCGTTGAACACCAGCCCGGCGGGCGGGGTGCCCTGCACCGCCCAGGTCGACCCGGCCGGCATGCTGTCGTTGGCGGCAACGCTGCCGTTGGTGAGCGTCCCACCGGCCTGCACGGAGAAGGCATCGTTCTGCGGCGCAGGCGCGATCACGAAGCGGATCGCAGCGGTGGCGCAATTGGTCGGCGATGCCGCTTCGCACAGCTGATAGGTGAGCACGGTGGAGCCGGCAGTAGCTGCGGCAGGAATCTGCACGGTGCCATCGTTGTTGATCACGAAGCCGGCCGGTGCACCGACCAGCAGCAACTGCACCGATGCAGCGGCCGGCGGACTCACACCGTTGAGCGAGTCGTTGGTCAGTACGCTCGGCGTGGCCGAGCCGCCACTGACCGGCGCGACGAAGGTGTCGTCGTTGGCGACCACCGCGTTGACGGCGATGGTCAGCGTAGCGGTCGCCGTGCCGCAGATTGCCGCGTCGGGGGCCGGCAGGCAGGTCTGGTAGGCGAACGTGACCGGACCGACGGTGCCGGCCGGCGGCGTATAGGTGAAGCTGCCGTTGCTGTTGAACACCAGGCCCTGCGGCGGCGCCGCCACGCTCCAGATGGAGCCGGCCGGCATGTTGTCGTTGCCGGAGACGTTGCCGGTGTTGGCCTGGCCGCCCTGCACCGCAATCGTGTCATCCACCGGGGCCGGTCGAACGACCAGGGTGATGTTCGCGTTGGCGCAGTTGTTGGCGGCCGCGGTTTCGCAGATCTGGTAGCTGAGCGTGATCGCGCCGGTGGGCGCGTTGCCCGCTACCGAAACCGTGCCGCTGGGATTGATCGAGAACCCACTGGGCGCGCCGACCAGACTCAGCGACACACGTGCGGCGGGCGCCGGGCTGACACCGTTGAGCGCATCGTTGTTCAACACGCTGGGCGTGGTGCCGCCTGGGGTGATCGCACCGAAGCTGTCATCGCTGGCGACCAGCGCCCCGTTGTTGATGTTGAGCGTGACCGTGGCACTGCCGCAGATGGCCGCGTTCGGGGCCGGCAGGCAGGCCTGGTAAACGAAGCTGGCCGGGCTGGTGGTGCCGGCCGGCGGCGCGTAGGTGAAGCTGCCGTCGGCGTTGAAGGTCACCCCGGCCGGCACGACGCCGGGCACGGTGTACAGCGACCCGATCGGCATGTTGTCGTTGCCCGACACCGTGCCACTGAGCGTCTGCCCCGCCTGCACGGCGAACACATCATCGGCAGGTGCAGGCGCGACCACCAGTGCGATGCTGGCGGTGTCACAGTTGGACGACGCGGCGGCTTCGCACAGCTGGTAGGTGAGCGTCGTGGCGCCTGCGGCAGTGCCGGTAGCCACGCTGATCGTGCCATCGGCGGCAATACTGAACCCGGTCGGCGCGCCCACCAGCGACAGCACCACCTCGGTCGCCAGCGGCGTGTTGCCGTTGAGTGTGTCGTTGATGAGGACGCTCGGCGATGGCGCACCCGGCGCCACCGGTGTCGTGAAGCCGTCATCGACCGCCACCAGGGTGCCGCTGTTGACGTTGAGCGTGGTGGTGGCGCTGGCGCAGACGGATGCATCCGGTGCGGGCAGGCACACCTGGTAGGTGAAGCTCACCGCGCCGCTGAAGTTCACCGGCGGGGTGTAGGCAACGCTGCCATCGGGGCCGAGCACGACACCAGCCGGCGCGGTGCCGACCACCGTGAACAGCGCACCGACCGGGGCGTTGTCGTTGGTAGCGACCGAACTGTTCAACGCCTGACCTACCGGCGTGGACAGCGCATCGTCCACCGCAGACGGCGCGATCACCAGGCGGACCGTCGCGACGGCGCAGTTGGCCGGCGCGGCCGCCTCGCACAGCTGATAGGTCACATTCCTGACCCCGGCCGCCGTGCCGGGTGCCACGGTCACCGCGCCTTCGGCGGTGATGGCCACCCCGGCCGGGGCGCCCTGCAGCGACAGCAGCACGTCGGCCATCGCAGGCGGCGTGCTGCCGTTGAGCGCGTCGTTGGCCAGTACCGATGTGGTGGCGCCGCCGGTGATCGGGTTGATCGGCGTCGCACTGAAATCATCGTTGATGGCGGCCAGCGTGCCGGCGTTGACGGTGATGGTGGCGCTTGCGGTGGCACACAGCGCGCCGTTGGGCGCGGGCAGGCAGACCTGGTAGGTGAACGTGACCGGGCCGGTGGTACCGACGGGCGGGGTATAGGTAAAGCTGCCGTTGCCGCCGAGCACCAGCCCCGCCGGGGCGGTACCGGTCACCGTGAACAACGCATCCGGTGGCACGTTGTCGTTGTCGCCAACGCTGCCGTTGAGCGCCCGTCCGGCCGGTGTGGAGAAGGCATCGTTGCTCGCCGCGGGCAAGATCACCAGGCGGATCGCAGCGCTGTCGCAGTTGCTCGGCAGGGCGGCCTCGCAGACCTGGTAGGTCAGCACGGTGGCGCCACCGACCGCGGTGGTGGGCACCTGCAGCAGGCCGTTGGCATCGAGGGCGTACCCCGCCGGTGCGCCAACCAGGCTGAGCAGCACACTGCCCGCCGCCGGCGGCGTGGTGCCATTGAGCGCATCGTTGACCAGCACACTGGTGACCGTTGTGCCGCCCGGCGCCAGCGGCGTGGCGCTGAAGTCATCGTCACGCGCCAACAGGGTGCCGGCATTGACATTGATGGTGGACGTCGCGGGGCTGCACTGGGCACCGTCCGGCGCCGGCAGGCACACCTGGTAGGTGAACGTCACCGGCCCGGTGAAGCCGCTCGGCGGGGTGTACTGGAAGCTGCCATCCGGGCCGAACTGCAGCCCGGCCGGCGCCGTGGTGGTCAGACTGAACACCGCACCCGCCGGTGCGTTGTCGTTGGTGCCGACATTGCCAGCCAACAGCTGCCCGGCCGGCGTGGAGAACACATCGTCGAGTGCGGACGGGGCCACCAGCAGCCGGATCTGCGCGGAATCGCAATTGCTTGGCAGCGCTGCTTCGCACAGCTGGTAGGCCAGCGTGACCGAGCCGGCCAGCACACCGCTGCTGATCGTCAACGTGCCATCCGCGGCCAGCGTATAGCCGGCCGGTGCGCCCACCAGGGTCAGCAGCACGTCCGCCGAAGCAGGCGGCACGGTGCCGTTGAGGCTGTCATTGGTCAGAACGGACGCGGTGCCGCCGCCGAGATCGGGATTGATCGGCGCCGTCCGGAAATCATCATCGTTGGCGACCAGCGTGCCCGCGTTGACGTTGATCGTGACGGTCGCACCCGCGCACACCGCAGCATCCGGTGCGGGCAGACAGGCCTGGTAAGCGAAGGTGACCGCACCCTGGGTCCCCGCCGGCGGGGAATAGGTGAAGCCGCCGTTCGGGTTGAACACCACCCCGGTCGGCGGCGTGCCGCTGAGGCTGAAGCTGGTGTTCGCCGGCACGTTGTCATTGCCGGCCACGCTGCCGGTCAGCGCCACGCCCACCGGCGTGCTGAAGGTGTCATTGACCGCCACCGGCGCCAGCAGCAGGCGTACTGCGGCCGTGGTGCAGTTGCCTGGCAGCGCCGCTTCGCAGAGCTGGTACGTGAAATCGACCGCACCGGCTGCCGCACCGCCGGGCACGGAAATCGTGCCGTTGCTGTTGAGCACGTACCCGGCCGGTGCGCCGACCAGGCTGAGGATCACCTGGGCCGGTGCCGGCGGAACCGCACCATTGATGGTGTCGTTGGCCAGCACGCTGTTGGTGGTACCGCCCACGGCGGGGTTGAGGATCGCACTACGGAAATCATCGTCGTTGGCGACCAGCGTCCCCGCATTGACGTTGAGGGTCACCGTGGCGGTATCGCACACGCCTGCCAGTGGCGCGGCCAGGCACGCCTGATAAACGAACGTGGTGGTGCCGGTGTACTGCGCGGGCGGGCTGTAGGTGAAGCTGCCATCCGCATTGAAGGCCAGGCCGGCTGGGGATGCACCGTTCACGGCAAAGGTGGTGCCCACGGCCGTGTTGTCGTTCACCGACACGTTGCCGCTGAGCGGGGTGGTCACCTGGGTGGTGTACGCATCGGCCACGGCATCCGGCGCGATCACCACCGCGATGGTGGCGGTCGTGCAATTGCTGGTGCCCGCCTGGCACAGCTGATACGTCAGGCTGACCGGACCCGCCGGAGCGCCGGCCGGTACCTGCAGCTGACCGGTGGCGTCGAGGGTGTAACCCGCCGGCGGCGCATTGATCAACGACAGCGTGGCCTGCGCGGGAGCAATGGCGACACCGTTGAGGGTGTCGTTGCTCAGCACGCTGGCGGTAATCCCACCGGCACTGGTCAGCGGCGCGGCACTGAAGTCATCGTTGTTGGCAATGATCGTGGCGGCACTGACGTTGAGGGTCACGGTGGCGGTATCGCACACGTTGCCGTCGGGCGACGGCAGGCACACCTGGTAACGGAAGCTGTCCGGGCCGCTGTACGCCGCCTGCGCGGTGTAGCTGAAGCTGCCATCGGCAACGAGAACGACCGTGCCGTGTGCGGCCACCGCGAGCAGGCTGTACTGCGCGCCGGCCGGTGCGTTGTCATTGCCGACGACAGTGCCCGTCAGCAGGATGCCGGCTGTTGCCGCGAAGCTGTCATCCACCGCGTCGGGAGCCACCACCAACTGCACGGTGGCCGTCGCGCAGTTGGTCGGTGAGGCCAGTTCGCAGATCTGGTAACTGAAGCTCACCGCGCCAGCCACCGCATCGGCCGGGACGACCACCTGCCCTGCGGCGTTGACGGTGACGTTGGTCGGGGCGCCGGTGAGCGTCAACGTCACCGCGCCGGGCACCACTGCCACACCGTTGAGGGAGTCGTTGCCAAGCAGGCTGATCGTGGTGGTGGTCCCCGGTTGCAACGGCGTGGCGAAGACGTCGTTGACCGCGGCGATCTGGTTGGCCTGCACGTTCACGCTGACCGTCGCGGTATCGCACACGCCGATGTTCGGCGCCGGCAAGCACACCTGGTAGGTGAAGGAATCCGGTCCGGTGTTGGCGTTGGTCGGGGTATAGCTGAAGGTGCCGTCGGTATTGACCACCGCAGTGCCACGGGTGGGCGCGGTGCCCAGCGTGTAAGCCGAACCGCTTGCGATGTTGTCGTTGCTGGCCAGGCTGCCGGTTGCCGGTTGTCCGCCACCGGGCGTAGTCACCGTGTCGTTGACCGCGTCGGGACTGACCACCAGGTTGGCCGTGGCCGTTGCACAGTTGGCCGGCAGCGCGTTTTCGCAGAAGCGGTAGGTCAGGGCCAACGGGCCGGCTGCCGCAGCAGCGGGCACCTGGATGGCCCCGTTGCCGGTGATGGCAAACCCCGCCGGCGCACCCACCAGGCTCATCGTCACCTGGGCCTGCGGCACCGCGCCACCGTTGAAGGTGTCATTGGTCAGCACGCTCGGGGTGAGCCCACCCGCACCGGACGGCAGGGGTGTGTTGAAGGTGTCATCGGTGGCCACCAGCGCATTGGCATTGACCACGATCGACGCGGTCGCGGTGGCGCACACGCTGCCATTCGGTGCTGGCAGACAGACCTGGTATTGGAATGAGGTGGCGGCAGCGATGCCACCGGCCGGCGCGTAGGTGAAGGTGCCGTTGCTGTTGATGGTGAGGCCGGCCGGCGGCGTGCCGATCGCGCTGAAGGTTGCACCAGCCGGCGCATTGTCGTTGCTGGCCACGCTGCCGCTGAACGACGGCGAGCCACCGGTAGCGTTGAAGCTGTCATTGACGGCAGTCGGGCTGATGATCAGGCTGGCCGTGGCGGTGGCGCAGTTGGTCGGCGAGGCGTTTTCACAGATCTGGTACGTCAACGTGGTCGCGCCTGCGGCCGCACCGGCAGGCACCGTGATCACGCCCGCGCTGTTGATGGTGAAACCCGCAGGTGCGCTCTGCAGCGCGATGATCAGATTGGCGCCATTCACCGGCGCGCCGTTGAGGGTGTCGTTGACCAGCACCGTGGGCGTGCTGCCACCGGTGGCCGAGGAGATCGCGGCGGCGAAGGTATCGTTGTTGGCTACCAGTGCATTGGGCTGCACCGGAATCGCCGGCGTGGTGGCGCTGTTGTCCCCCGGGGTTGGATCGGTAGTCCCAGCGGGCAGCAGCAGAGAGACCGTGTTGGCCGGCACCGTGGCCGGGGTGCTGGTGGGTGCGGTCCCGTTGACCAGCAGCACCACGCTGTCGCCCACGGCGACGTTGACCTGCACATTGATCGCATTGCCGGTGCCACTGGCCTGCGCGCACGCGGACGCACCAGTACTGCCCTGGCAGGTCCAGGCGACATTGGTCAGCAACGGCGAGACGTTGTCGACAACGGCCACGGCCGAGGCCACCGACGGGCCTGCGTTGCTGACCTGGATGCGGTACTGCACCGCACCGCCCGCGGCCACCGGCGTGGCGCTGAGCAGCGTCTTGGTCACGCTCAGCTGTGCCTGCAGTGCCAGCGCATTGGTGTCGGTAGCACTGTTGTTGCCGGGCGTCGGATCGGCCACGTCGGTCGGCGCGGTGATCGTGGCGGTGTTGTTGAGCGGATTGGGGTAACTCTGCGCCAGCAGCGGCAGTGGCAGCAGCAACGCCAACAGGGCCACCGCATGCGCGATGCCGGCCGAAGCCAAGCGTGCCCTGCGATGCGTGCCGGTAGCTGCCATGCGTTCATCCTCGGAAGCGGCCAACGGCCCTGGTCGGTCCGTTCGGCTGTGGTGGTCCTGTCCATCCCGGCGCAGGGCGATCCCTGCGCTGCACGCGATGCTGCTCCCGGCGCTAGTACGCGCCGGGACTGCTGCTGAAACTGACCGGTACGCTGATCGTGGCCTGCCCCCCATTGATGAGACTCACCCCGACATTCACGGCGTTGCCACCCACTGCACCGCCGCTCGCCGCAGCACAGGTGCTGCCACTGGTGGCACTGCAGGTCCAGGCGCCACGCAGCGTGGTGCCGTTGGGCAGGCTGTCGTTGACCACGGCGTTGGTCACAGCATCGGGGCCGTCATTGCGAACCAGCAGCGTGTAGGTCGCGGTACCGCCTGGCGTGTAGCTGCCGCTGCCATCGGTCTTGGTGATGGACAGATCGGCCTGTCGTGTTCGATTGGTGATCCGGCAGACCAGGGTCACCGCCGTGGCGGTCAGCGCCGGCGCCTGCATCGTGAAGCTCCCACCGGTGCCGGAGGACACCACGGTGTTGTTCTGGTCGGTGCACTGCCAGGTGCTGGCGTAGCGGGTGAGCGTGGTGCCGGCCGCGGCGGCTTCAGCCAGCGCGTAGCTGCCACCGGGCACGGTGATCACCGCCGCGGTGGCGCCGTTGTTGCCCACGTTGCTCGCCGAGCCGACGGTGCTGCCGTTGTAGGTGATGGACAGATTGAAGCGCCCGGTATCGCTGGTCGGTTGCAGGTCCTTGACCAGCTGCAGTGTCGCCGCGCACGCCTGGGTGATGCCTTCGACGGTGAAGACCGCCTGGCCGATGCGGATGCCGAGCAGCGCCAGCAGATTGTCGACCAGCCCGCCCAGCAGCGCGGTCAGCACGGGCGTGACCAGCGCATTGACCTGCGTGCGGATCGGAGTAAGCAGCGTGTTGACGATCCCGTTGACCAGGTCTGCTACCGGCAACGGCAAGGCGACGCCGCCCAGCAGCGTGACCGTAGGGTTGCCACTGGTCACCTGGATGCTGAGCGAGTTGACCAGCGTTGAGACCATGGTCGCCGCGCTGACCGTCCCGGCACTCAACGTGCGTGTCTGTGGATAGGGCCCGGTGAAGCTGGCGCTCTGCAGCCCCGGCGTGGCCGTGGCGAAACTGCGGATGCTGACCGTCAGCGGGATGGTGATATCGGCAATCGGGGTGAGCAGACCCAGCACGTTGGCCGACACACGCACCCGCACGCTGAGCGAGGTCAACGTGGCGGCCGTCAGCGCGGTATCGGTGAGCACCGTGCTGCGGTTGAAGAACGTGGCGTCGCTGATCTGGCCGACATACAGGTTCACCAGGCCGGGGCGGGCCTGCAGGGTGACCGCGTTGCCCACCAGGTTGATGGCCGAGATCGTGCCTTCCGCGCGGGCGACATCGGCATACACCTGCAGGTGCAGCACATCAGCACTGACACTCGTGTTGGAGAGTGTGACACCCAGTAGATTGAGGCCACTGAGCGCCGCGCCGAGCGTGCCGGTGTTCAATCCCTGCACCAGATCCAGATCCAGCTTGATGCGGATCGCCGCGCTGTGGAACGCCGCACCGACCGCGCCGCAGTTGTAGACGGGTGGCTCGATCACCTGCGCCCACAGGCGCACGTTGGCCACGCCGTTGAGCCCGAGCGCAGCGGTGTTCACCGTGATCGGCGTGGGCGTGGTGAGCACGTTGCGGAAGTTGTAGAGCTGCACGCTGCCGGTGAGCAGATCCAGCACGTTCAACCGCACGGTCGCCAGCGAACCGGTCGGCAGGGCGATCTGAAGGATGTCGGCCAGGCGGATGCTGCCGCTGGTGCCGGCCACTCCCAGCGGGAGCGCGTTGAGCACGTTGGCCGCCGCGGTCTGTCCGTCGGCCTGCAGCACCTGCACCATGGCCGCACGCAGCTGGCCCAGGGTGATGTTGGTGTTGAGCACCTGGCTGGGATCACTGACCACCACGCCGCCGTTGAGCTGGGTCAGCAGCGCGTTGAGATTGATGTTTGCGCCGGCCAAGTTGTTCCAGTCGGCCACCGAGAGATTCAGGGACGTGCCGGGCAGCAACGCGCCAAACAGCAGATTGAGCACCGGACTCTGGGCGGAATCGATCGAGGCCAGCCGCGGCCCGGCGCTGACGCACGCACCGGCAGTGCAGGCCGATTGGGCATTCGCTGAATAAATACCAGAAGTTAATGCGATGAGCGTCACAAATAACAGGGTTCGGGCCATCAAACTGAATCGCCCTAACGCCAACTTCACAACAGAAACTTTATCCATCCGCCATCCCCTGCGTCCTGGCGTAAGCGATCTGTCACGGGCCGATGGGTACCGGCCATGAGCGACAGGGCATCGGCCTGCTTCCGATGTTTTGGATATCCCGGCGCGTCATGGCCGGCTTGAGGGATTAAGTACGTCGACGGGTGGAAAGCGTCAAACCGGCCACATAAGATGCAGGGGGAAGTTTTACTGTCGGCTCGCGGTTTATCGGTGGAGCGCCTAGGGCGACAGTGGCGGCAAGTCATTCTGTACAGAGCACGAAAAGAATCACTGCCCGGTAAGTATCGATAACCATCCACCGTTCAAGGACCGAGAAAGGGGAAGGCCATGTTGGCGATGTCGGATCGAATTCGCGCAGCACGCACCAGTGCAGGGATGTCACAGACGCAGTTGGCCGTTCAAACCGGCGTCAAACGCAGTGCCGTGGCGCAATGGGAACGGCGCGGCGGCACGCACCCGAGTGTGTCGCACCTGGCACATGTCGCCATCAGTACGCGTGTCCGCTTCGAGTGGTTGGCCACTGGGCGCGGGATCTGCAAGGCCAACGGAGAAGAACTCACCGTGAGCACGCCTGCGCAGGACTACGTGCGCGATGACCTGGAGGGTAACGTGCTGTCACTGCTGCGGCGCCTGCCTCCGCGTAAGCGGCAGGTCGCGCAATCCATCATCGAGATGCTGGTCGTGTAGGCCACGACCGGCACTCCTCAGGCCGACATATCCAGCGCGGCGCGCGGTGGCAGCGACCAGTCGATGCTGCCGTGGCCGCGGCGCTGCAGGTACTCGTTGGTCATCGAGAAATGCCGGCAGCCCAGGAAGCCACGATGCGCCGACAGCGGCGAGGGATGCGGCGCCTTGAGCACGCGATGCCGGCCGGTATCGATGACCTTGCCCTTCTGCTGGGCATAGCTGCCCCACAGCAGGAACACCAGGCCTTCGCGCTCGCGGTTGAGGGTATCCACCACGTGGTCGGTGAAGCCTTCCCAGCCGCGCCGCTGGTGCGCACCGGCGTTGCCCGCTTCCACGGTCAGCACCGCATTGAGCAACAGCACGCCGCGACGTGCCCACGGCTGCAGGCACCCATGATCCGGACGCGCAATGCCTAGATCGGCCTCGATCTCTTTGTAGATGTTCAGCAGCGACGGCGGCACCGGCACGCCCGGCATCACCGAGAAACTCAGGCCATGCGCCTGGCCGTAGCCGTGATACGGATCCTGGCCCAGGATGACGACCTTGACCTGGTCGAAGGGGGTGGCATCAAAGGCGGCGAAGATCTGCGGGCCCGGCGGAAACACCTGCGCACCGGCCGCTTTGCGCTGTCGCAGGAACGCAGAGAGTTCACGCATCTCCGGGCGCAGCAGGTAATCGCCGATCCGCGCCTTCCAGCTCGGTTCGAGCTGGATGCTGGGGACTACATCATCATTCATCGCAATACAGGTTTGTCGTTGAGGCGGGACAGGCGCAGCTGGAACAATACCTTGGTGATGAGCAGCCGCTCTTCGATCGGCTTCTGCACCAGATCGTTGGCACCGGCCTGCAGCAGGCCGGATTGATTGTGCGGGTTGCCGTCACCGGTCATCACCAGCACCGGCAGGCGGCGCTTGCCGTAGCCGAAGTCCACCCGCACGCGCTGCACCACATCGCGGCCACTGAGCTCGCCCTTGAGCGTGACATCGGTAAGCACCAGATCGATGCGATGGCTGCTGCGGCCAAGCGACTCGGCAGTGAGCAGGGCGAAGGCGTCTTCAGCCGTCAGCACGTGCAACACGTTCAAGCCCTGCCGTTCGAGCATGCGCTTGGTCGCCTCGGCGACGACGCGGCTGTCTTCGACATACAGGATCGTCGCTCCCGGAATCGTCTCCGGTTGCACGTAGCCGCGAATGAAGGTGGCCAGTGCTTCGTGGCCGAGCGCCTTGTCGAAATAATCGGTGACGTACTCGGTGAAGCGGCGCTGCTCCAGATGCTGCTGCGCATCGCCGGACACCACGATCACCGGCACGTAGGCCTGGCCCGCCGCGTCGCGCACGATGCGCGCCAGTGCCAGCCCGTCACCGTCGCTCAGGGTGAGCGAAGTGGTGACCAGGCTGACCGGACCGGCGTCCAGTGCCGCACGCGCCTCGGCGATGCTCGCGCAGCCCACCACCTCCACCGCCGGCAGTTCGCGTTGCAGCACATCGGCAATCAGCTTGCGGACCAGCTTGGAACCATCGACGACCATCACGCGCGGCGCGTCGTCGGCGAGGTGCTTGAGGACTTGCGGGCGCATGCGGGCCTCAGGTTTCGGTCGGACGGGTCTGGCGCAGGAAATGCCCTGTCACCAGCCAGGCGCCCAGCCAGCCCAGCACGACGGTGCCGAGCAGCACGAACGACGAATGCAGCAGATCCAGACCGTGCAGCACGAACGGGCTGCCGTAACTCTGCGAGAGCGCGGCCAGCGGCGGGCGCAACGCCAGCCCGGCCGCGCCGATCAGCGCCAGCGCGACGGCACCGGCACCCAGGCCGTACCACGCGCCCAGGTACAGGAACGGGCGGCGGATGAACCCATCGCTCGCCCCGAGCAGCTGCAGCACACCGATCTCATCGCGGCGGGCCTGGATGTCCAGCCGCACGGTATTGCCGACCACCAGCGCGGCCCCCAGGCCGAGCAGGACCGACAACACCTGCACCAGGCGCGTGCCGAATCCGAGCCAGCCATCCAGGCGCTTGCGCCACAGCGCATCGTGCTGCACCAGATCGGCCTGCGGCAGGCCTTCCAGCGACTGTGCCAGGCGCGTGTCATCAGCGCCCTCGCCCGGCGTCACGATCAGCAGGGTCGGCAGCGGGTTGTCATGCAGCGCATCGATCGCTTCGCCCAGCCCGGCGCTCTCGCGCAGCTCGGCCAAGCCCTGCTCGGGTGTCTGCACGGTGACGTTGGCCACATCGGCGCGGCCGCGCAGGGTCTCGGCGACCTGGCCGGCCGCATCGGCACCGGCATCGGTCTTGAGGAACAGGTTGATGTCGCGCGATTGCTGCACGCTGCCAGCGAAGTGCTTGAGGTTGTCCAGCGCGATCGACAGGCCCAGCGGCAGGGCCAGCGCCAGTGCCATGACCATCACGGTCAGCAGGGTCGCCCACGGCTTGCGCCACGCGCGGCCGAGGCTGAAGACCACGCTGTGGCCGTGGTGGTGCAGCCACACGCCCAGGCGCGATGGCGCGGCGGTTTCTTTGGTCACCGGGGTATTCATTCGGCCAGGTCCTGCGGCGAGATGTCATCGACCAGGCGGCCGTGGTCCAGGATCAGCACGCGCTTGCGCATGCGCCGCAGCAGGGGCAGATCGTGGCTGACCACGAGCACGCTGGTGCCGCGATCGGGGAGCTCGGCGAACAAGGCCATGATTTCCGCTGCCAACGTCGGGTCGAGATTGCCGGTCGGCTCATCGGCGACCAGCAGCTTGGGCTCGCCGACAATCGCACGGGCAATGCCAACGCGCTGCTGCTCACCGGCCGACAGCTGCGAAGGCAGGGCTTTTTCGCGATGGCCCAGGCCCATGCGTTCGAGCACCGAGCGCACGCGCTTTCCGATCTCGTTGCGGCGGGTGCCGCGCAGGATCAACGGCAGCGCGACGTTCTCGGCGATGCTGCGGTCCATCAGCAGGCGGTGGTCCTGGTAGACCGCACCGACTTCGCGTCGATGCCGCGGAATGCTGCCGCCGCGCACCTTCAACAGATTGCGCTCATCGAAGATCACCGCGCCGCGGCTGGGCCGCTCGTCCAGATGGATCAACTTGAGCAGGGTGCTCTTGCCCGCACCGGAATGGCCGGTGACGAACAGCATTTCCCCGGGGGCGACATCGAAGCTGACGTCCACCAGTGCCTGGTGGCCGCCGGCATATTGTTTGCTGACATTGTCAAAACGCAGGACGCTCATCCCCTGATTATGCAGGACGAGGGTGGCGCGTAGGTAACGGCAGCCTGATGGGGGCTGATCGGTAGAGCCGGCCAGCGGCCGGCACTACCTCATCCGCCAGGTCTTACGAACCGGACAGCATCCGGCGGATCTTGCGGCCCAGGCGGGTCAGGAACGACGCGCCCGGATCGGCGGTCGGCGTACCGCGCATCGGCTTGGCCGTCACCTGCACCGGGGTCACCGGGCCGGTGGCTGCCGCGCCTTCGGCACCTTCGACCGGGCGGCCGTGGCGACGACGACGACGCTTGCGCGGCGCGCGCTCACCTTCCACGGCCGGGCTGCCGTCGGCAGACGGGGCGGCGGTCGGGGCGAGCTGCGGCTTGGCCACGGCATCGGCGGCGGCAGCCACCGGCTGCTCGCCTTCCACGCGCGGCTTGCGCTCACGGCGCGGTTTGCCATCGGCACTGCGCTCACCCGGTGCACGGCGTTCGCCGCGGCCACCGGCCGGCTTGCCGCCACGGCTGCTGCTGCCACCGCCACGGCGCTGTTCTTCGGCCGCACGCGCTTCACGTGCTTCGCGGAAGATCTGGCCGACGCTCTCGTTCTCGTCGCCCTCGGCATCACCCTCGCCTTCCGGCGACGGCGCACGCGGCGCGCGCGGAATCGGGGTCAGGATTTCGCTGGTGACCGGCTCGACTGGAATCTTCTGCTCGATGTAGGCCTCGATGTCCGGCAGGCCCATCGCGTAGCGCTCGCACGCGAAGCTGATCGCATCGCCTTCTTCGCCCAGGCGCGCGGTACGGCCGATACGGTGCACGTAATCTTCCGCATCGAACGGCAGATCGTAGTTGTAGACGTACTTGATGCCGTCGATGTGCAGGCCGCGGGCGGCGACATCGGTGGCCACCAGGATTTCCAGCTGGCCCTTCTGGAAGCGGTTGAGCAGGCTCTCACGCTTCTTCTGCGGCACATCACCGGACAACACGCCGACGCGGTAACCGGCCTTTTCCAGCGAACGCGCCACGCGTTCGACAAACACCTTGGTGTTGACGAACACCATGGTGCGGGCGCCTTCGCTGCGCGAGAGCAGGCCCAGCAGCAGCGGGATCTTCTCTTCGTCGGCCGGGAAGTAGATGCGCTGGCGCACGCGGGCGGCGGTGATCGATTCGCTTTCCACCACCAGCTTCTGCGGCTCGTTCATGTGCTCGTAGGCCAGCTCCAGCACGCGATGGCTGAGCGTGGCGCTGAACAGCAGCGTCTGGCGCGTGGTGCGCTCGGGCATGCGGCGCAGCAGGAAACGGATGTCCTTGATGAAGCCCAGATCGAACATGCGGTCGGCTTCGTCGAGCACGCAGATTTCGCAGGCGTGCAGCGAGACCACCTTGTGCTGCTTGACGTAGTCGATCAGGCGGCCCGGGGTGGCGATGATCACGTCCACGCCCTGCTGCAGGATCTCGCGCTGCTTGTCGTAGTCCACGCCACCGTAGACCAGCGCGAAGCGCAGGCCAAGGTCGGAGCCGAACTTCACGGCGTCCTTGTGGATCTGGATGGCCAGCTCACGGGTCGGGGCCAGGATCAGCGCGCGCGGGTCTTCCGGCTTGCGGTCGGCCAGCGCCGGACGGGTCAGCAGGCGGTTGACCACGGCGACCAGGAAGGCCAGGGTCTTGCCGGTACCCGTCTGGGCCTGGCCGGCGACGTCGCCGCCGGGCAGCGCGACCGGCAGGGTCAGCGCCTGGATGGGCGTGCAGCGGGTGAATCCGGCTCCTTCAAGGCCGGCCTGCAGGGCCGGGTGCAGCTCGAAGGAGGAGAAGGTCAAATCGGTCAGCGGTTTGTCGCTCATGAGTCCGTCTTGGTAAGGCCAGCCGGCAGAGGTGCGGGTGGCTTGCATCATCTTGGGGGGCACCGTCGCAAACGGCCCCTGCGCCGGGATTGGCGGGGCCGGACTCGGGTCCAGGGCGCCGCGCAATGCCCCAGTTTAGCGCAATGTCGGCCCCAAACCGGGACCGGTGGTCGCACCACCCTCTGAGAATTCCCGGCATCAGGGCCTCTGGGTGGCCCTGCCGGCGTCGGCTTGGCCCCTGGACCCCGCGTTCACCGGCCCTGCCGCCGGTTGAACAGCCGCGTCCGTTGGACTGGAACCCAAGTCGGTGGTGCCACATATCTGACGTGACCGCCCCGCTTGGACAGGGGGACGATCACGGGATGCTTCTTTCCAACCAGCGTCTGTCCGGTCACGGCGATAGCGGTACACTTCGCCCCGTGAGCGTCCAGGCATCCGCCGAACGCACCGCTGGCCGTTCGCGGCCACGAGGCACCAGACGAGGGTGACGCCCGGTTGGCGTTGCCCAGGTTCAACTTCCTCCGGCCTTGCCGGGTGCATTACCAGACGAGAAACCAAGATGAGCGACAAGGTTGTACATGTCGGCGACGCCGACTTTGATAGCGCAGTGCTGAATTCCAAGGAACCGGTGCTGGTCGATTTCTGGGCCGAATGGTGTGGTCCCTGCAAGATGATCGCCCCGGCACTGGACGAGCTGGCCGACGCCTACAACGGCCGCGCCAAGATCGCCAAGGTCAACGTGGACCAGAACCGCGCCCTGGCCGCCAAGTACCACGTGCGTTCGATCCCGATGCTGCTGGTGTTCAAGGACGGCGAAGTCCAGGCGCAGCAGATCGGTGCCGTCGGCAAGGCCCAGCTGGCCGGCATGCTCGACAAGGCCCTGGCCTGATCGCAGCAGGCAGCCGGCCGCGTCCGGCTGCCACGCGGGCCCGTCGCCCGCATGAATGACCCTGCCCCACCCGGCTTGCGCGCCGCCGCGAGCCGGTGTTAGTGTCGGCATATCCGGCCGCATTCGCGCGCCGCATCTTCTGGACGTCGTTTCCTTCCAGATCCTTTCCCAACGTTCGCCGCCCTGCCGGGCGCTCGCACCTTCTAGCGAGGAATCCAGCACTTGTCCGATATCACTACTTCCGAACCCGGGAGCGCCGACGCGCCCGCCGAGAAGCGCGTGCGCAAGCCGCGCGTCGCCAAGGCCGCCGCCAACACCGCTGCCGACGCAGGTTCTCCCCCCTCACAACCCGCTCTGCCTCTGGCTGCCGCGTCTGACGCGCCGGCGCCGGCTGCTGCTCCTTCGGCAGCCCCGCAGGCATCGGCACCGGCAACTTCTGCCGGTGGCGACGCATCGCCCTCGCAGGGCGGTGGTCAGCAGGACACCGGCGACGGTGGCCAGCGCAACCAGAATGGCCGTCACCAGAACCAGCAGGGCGGGCAGAACCCGTACCAGCAGGGTCAGGGTCAGAACCAAGGCCAAGGCCAGGGTCAGGGCCAAGGCAACCGCCGCGACCGTTTCCGCAATCGCCGTGACCGCAACCGCGGTGGCGATCGCTACAACGATGACGGCATGCCGCAGGACAACGGTGAACAGCAGCCGTTCGTGCGCAGCCAGCAGGCCAACGTGCCCGAAGGCTTCCCGGTCTATTCGCTGAGTGACCTCAAGCGCATGCCGGCACAGAAGCTGCTGGAAATCGCCGAGCAGCTGCAGATCTCCGAAGGCGTGGCCCGTGCCCGCAAGCAGGACGTGATCTTCGCCCTGCTCAAGGTGCTGACCCGTCATGGCGACGGCGTTGCCGCCGACGGCGTGCTGGAAATCCTGCCGGACGGCTTTGGCTTCCTGCGCGCGGCCGAAGCCAGCTACCTGGCCGGCCCGGACGACACCTACATTTCGCCCAGCCAGATCCGCCGCTTCAACCTGCGTACGGGCGATCATCTGTCCGGCCGCATCCGCTTCCCGAAGGACGGCGAGCGCTACTTCGCGCTGTCGATCGTGGACACCATCAATGGTGAGCCGCTGGAAGCGTCCAAGAACAAGGTGCTGTTCGAGAACCTGACCCCGCTGTTCCCGCGCAAGCGCTTCACCCTGGAACGCGGCAACGGTTCGTCCGAAGACATCACCGGCCGCATCCTCGATCTGATGGCACCGCAGGGCAAGGGTCAGCGTTCGCTGATCGTCTCCCAGCCCAAGGCCGGCAAGACGATGATGATGCAGCAGGTGGCCACCGCGATCACCACCAATCATCCGGACGTGCACCTGATCGTGCTGCTGATCGATGAGCGCCCGGAAGAAGTGACGGAAATGCAGCGCACCGTGCGCGGCGAAGTCATCAGCTCCACCTTCGACGAGCCGGCCGCCCGTCACGTGCAGGTCGCCGAAATGGTGATCGAGCGTGCCAAGCGCCTGGTCGAGCACAAGAAGGACGTGGTGATCCTGCTCGACTCGATCACCCGCCTGGCACGTGCCTACAACAACGTCGTGCCGAGCTCCGGCAAGGTGCTGACCGGTGGTGTGGATGCCAACGCCCTGCACCGCCCGAAGCGCTTCTTCGGCGCTGCGCGTAACGTGGAGGAAGGCGGCAGCCTGACCATCATCGCTACCGCGCTGGTCGATACCGGCAGCAAGATGGACGAGGTGATCTACGAAGAGTTCAAGGGCACCGGCAACAGCGAAGTGCACCTGAGCCGTCGCATCTCTGAAAAGCGCGTGTTCCCGGCGATCGACATCAACCGCTCCGGTACCCGCCGCGAAGATCTGCTGATCGAACCGGAACTGCTGCAGAAGATCTGGATCCTGCGCAAGCTGCTGCATCCGATGGATGAAATGGCTGCGATGGAGTTCCTGCTCGACAAGATGAAGAACACCAAGTCCAACGACGAGTTCTTCGGTTCGATGAAGCGCTGACCGGCGCGTCATCCGGACAGGAAAAGGCCCCGCATTGCGGGGCCTTTTTGTATCGCCGCGCCGGTCGGGCGTCGCTGGCTTGACCCTTGCAGGGCAGAATCCGCAATAATCCCCCTGAGAGACTTGTAGACCGCCCGGGGGCGGGGTCGACGGGTGACCTGCGCAGGACGCGCAGCGGTTCAGTCCGATGTCGTGCGCTCCTGACCGCTTCGCTGCTGCCGTTCCATCCGCATGTCCGGTTGGCGCTGCGCCCTGCCCGCCCGTGAACCCCATGCGCCCGTTGTCCGCCCGCCTCAACCTCGGCACGCTGATTCTTGCCCTGGCCCTGCTCAGCGCCCTGATAGCGCTGGCCAATACACTGCATGCCAGCTACCGCGTGCAGCGCGAACAGTTGATCGGCAGCACGCTGGAAGCCAACCGCGTGTACGCCAGCAAGCTCGCCGAATCGACCCAGAACTTCGTGCTCTCGGCCCAGCAGCAGGTGGCCTACAGCGCCACCCTGCTTGGCCAGCGCCGCCATGACCGCACGCAATTGGAAGCCGAAGCCGCACGCCTGCAGTTGCAGACCAACAGCTTCAATTCCGTGCTGATCGTCGATGCCGGCGGCACCGTGCTGGCCACCTCACCGCAGAGCCTGGCGCTGCAGGGCGTGCTGCTCAAGAGTGCCGGCAACCGCGATGCCCTGGCGCGCCGCGTGCCGTTCATCAGCGATCCCTACCAATCGGCGACCGGCCGGCTGCTGATCGCGATCTCGCATCCGATCTTCAACCCGCAGGGCGAGTATCAAGGCTACGTCAGCGGGACCATCTACCTGCGCCAGCGCAGCATCCTGCAGTCGCTGCTGGGCAAGCATTACTACCGGGATGGTTCGTACCTGTACGTGGTCGACCGCCATGGCCGCATCCTGTACCACATCGAACAGGACCGGGTCGGTCAGTTCGCCCCGGAGAACCCGGCCGTGCAGGCGGTCACTCAAGGGCATTCGGGCGCGCAACAGGTGCTCAACAGCCACGGCGTGCGCATGCTGGCCGGCTACGCGCCGGTGCCAAGTGTGGGCTGGGGCGTGGTGGCCCAGCGCCCGACGACGGCCACGCTGGCTCCGCTGTCCACGCTGATGTCCTCGGTGATCTGGAATGCCATTCCATTGGGCATCCTGTCACTGCTGATCACCTGGTGGTTCGCGCGACGCATCTCGCTGCCGCTATGGCAACTTGCCCGCAACGTGCAGAACCGCGACACCGGCATCGCGATCCGCCACGTCACCGGCATCCGCGCGTGGTACTACGAAGTCGCCCAGCTCAAGACCGCCCTGCTCTACAGCTTCAATCTGCTGCAGGACCGCATCGGCAAGCTCAACCGGGCCAGCATGACCGACCCGCTCACCGGCCTGCAGAACCGGCGGGGCCTGCAGCAAGGGCTGGAAGACTGGCAGGCCCGTGGCCAGCCGTTCGGGATCATCGCGCTGGATATCGACCGCTTCAAGACCATCAACGACCGCTTCGGTCACGCCGTTGGCGATGCCGTGATCCTGCGCATCGCGCAGTTGATGCGCAGTGGCTCGCGCGATACCGATCTGCTCTGCCGCAATGGCGGCGAGGAGTTCCTGATGCTGCTGCCGGGCGTCGATGTCGCCAATGCGGCCCAGGTGGCCGAGCGCCTGCGGGTGCAGGTGGCTGCCGAAGTGTTCGAGCAGGTCGGCACCGTCACTGTTTCGCTGGGTGTGGCGCACTACCCGACCTACCACGACGATCCGCAGCAGGCGCTGCGGCTGGCCGACAAGGCGCTGTACATGGCCAAGGAACAGGGCCGCAACCGCACGGTGGTCTACCCGCAACCGGACAGTACCGGCATCGGGTAAGCAGCGCATCGCGGGCGCAGCACGCCCGCGATGTCCGGCGGCGCGTTCAGCCGCTGAGGGGCGTGAGCAGGCGCGGTGCGTTGGGATCGTCGGCCAGGGTCGCCGTGCCATCCGTCAGCAGATCCGGCGAGAACCCGGCGCTGTCGGCGCCGGTCACCCACGGAATCCGGCTGCGCGGACCGGGGATGTAAGCGCGCCAGTGCCCCAGATCATCGGCAGGCGTCTGGTTGATGGCGAAGGTCACCGGCACACGCAGCGTGCGGTAAGGCTGACCAAGGGCGGCATCGCCGGCGCTCTGCGGGAAGCGCCACTTGCGTGCGGCCTCCAGCGACGCCTTGGCCAGGCCACTGCGGAACGCCTCCATCTGGCGCGGCGTGCCAGCGCTGCGCAGGTTGACCTGCTCGGCGATCCGGTCGATCACCCGGCCCTCTTCGTCGACCTTCAGCGCCAGATACACCGTGCCCTGCCCGCCATTGCGGAATACCTCTGCAGGATACCGTGGCGGCAACGTCCGCCCCCGGATGTCTGCTGCACGTTCGGCATCACTCTTGGCGGGCTCGAAGTGCGCGCTGACCAGCCGCACGTTGAATGTCTCGTTGGCACCTGGCCGCGCTACCACGCGCACGGTCATCCGCGTGTCCATCGACACCGGCACGCCGTCACGCACACTCGGCTCGAACTGCCACTGCTGCACCGTGTTGCGCACCAGCGCGGCTACGGCATCGGGAAGCGCGTCCTGCTTGTCGATCTCCAGCGCGGTGATGCGGCCGTCGCCACCAATGGTCAGCGTGCCCTCCACGCGCATCCCCATCTCCACCGGCACGTCCGCCGATAGCTTGGCGGCATGAGCAGGGGCTGCTGCCAGCAGCAATGCCGCCGCAATTGTTTTGATGATATCCATCGTGGTGTTTCTCCTCATGCGATCCATCGTCATCGTTGTCGACAGAATAGTGCGCAATGAAGACGCGCCCTACTTAGTCGACACATGGTTGGCAGCCTCACCAAAGGCGCCTTCTATTTTTGATCGTCAGCCCTGATCCAGCGCAGTCTTCAATCGCGGACCGGTGTCTTCACCCGCAAGGTAGACGCCATCATCGAGGGCATCCGGCGCGACCAACTGCGGCTCGGGCGACAGCCAGGGTGCGGTGCTCCGCGGGCCCGGCAGATACGGCTCCCACCGCGGCGCATTGCGATCGGCCGGCGGTGAGAAGCGCACCGGCAAACGCACCACCCACGTGTCGCGAGCGGCCCGTGGACCCTGCGTCGGCACCCGGAAGTGCCAATCGCGCGCCGCCTGCGTGGCACTGTCGGCGAATGCTGCCCGGGTTGAAGCGATCTCACGCGGCGATACCAGCACGCGCAGATTGACCTGCTCTGCCAGCACGTTGCGGACCTTGCCGTCCCGGCCAACCTGGATCAACAGAAACACATCTGCCGCTGCATCACGCCCGACCCTGCGCGTGGGGAAGGTCGGAACCGATCCCCGTTCACGGGCCACGATGGTCGGATCGTTCGCGTCGTACTCGACAAAGCTGGCATGGCGAATCTCCACACGCGCACTGCCATCGTCGAGCGTCTTGCCGATCAGGCGCAGGGTCATCGGCGTGGTGATGGCGACGGACTGGCCGTCGCGTACGGTGGGCTCGAACTCCCATTGCTTGACCGAATCTTTCACAAAGGTGACGACGCCTGCCGGAATCGCGCTTTCCCGATCCAGGCGCACCGCAGCGACGCGGCCGTCCGCACCGATATCAAGGCTGCCCTTGATCCGCATGCTCGACTCCACCTGGCTCTGGAGCGCGCGCATGCTCGGTACCGCATGAACGTCCTGTGCTGCCAGGCCTACGCCGACTGTTGCCACGCCAAGCGCCAGTACCCACTGCCATGCCACTTTCATCCATTCGACTCCCTGTCCTGATGGTCTGTCAGCCTAGCAAACTCTGCAGGTTGGTTTGGAGACCTACGCGCACCCTCCTGCCCGTTGAGGGGCTCGGGTGATGCATCACGGCCTGCATGATCAACCGCCCAACGGGGTTAGCAGTTTCGGTCCCTTGCTCGTGGCGTCGGCCATGAACACGCCGCCGGCGGGTAGCAGGTCGGCATTGGCATCGGCGCTCAAGGCCATGTCCCTGCGCCACGGTGCCTGCTGGCGCGGGCCAGGAATATAGGCGTCCCAGCGGCCGTAGCGCTCAACCTCGTCGCCGAACGAGAAACGCACAGGAACCCGGACGGTCCAGCTGGCCTCATCCTTCTCATTGCCCGTAGAGGGCGCCTTGAAGGTCCACTTACGTGCGGCGCCCATCGACACGCGGGCCAGCTTGTCGCGCATCTTCCGCATGATCGCCTCGTTGGCGATCACCCGCAGATTGACCTGCTCGGTGGCCACGTCCAGCACCTTTCCATCGCGCCCGACCTGCACCAGGAGCAGCACGTCGCCCCGCCCGCGTGCATTGAGGACATCCTCCGGATACATCGGCGGCGACATCTTCACCTTGGTGACGTTGTCGGTCGAGGTTTCGTCATATGTCTCGAAGTTCGCCGCCAGCAGCGTGATCAGGCCAGTGCCATCGGGATTGTTCTTTGCGCCCAGGCGGATGGTGGCCGGCGTGCGCGCCTTGGCGGCCTGGCCATTCACAAGCATCGGGGCGAAACGCCAGGTCTTCACTGCACCTTCGACGAACGTGACGATGGTCTCATCGACCTGCGCGCGTTTGTCCAGACGGAACGCCTCGACCTGCCCATCGGTACCGATATCGATCTCACCGGTCAGCACCATGCTTGCTTCAGCCTGCTCGCGCACTTCGCGCCTGGTCTGCGCGGCCACATCGAACACGGTCGACGCGCCCACACCCCCCAGTACAAGCACCAACGCAATCCCTCGTAATGAACGCATTTCCACCTTCTCCTTGTGAAGGCATACAAGCCTAGCCCAGGTTCCGGCCGAGGCCTATCAGGCAAGTCTGTTACTGGCTGAATAGGGAGGCGTATCCGGGAACTCACCCGCGGCGAAGCCGGCCTGCAGGCGCTGCCACCACACCGGATCGAAAAGAGGCGCGAAATGCTCGCGCACCGCCGCCAGCTCGAGCGCCGGCAGCCCCATGAACATCCAGAACCGTTCCGGAAACACATCCCGCGGCCCGATCTGGAACCAGGGTTCGTCGGCCAGCGCCTCTTCCTCGTTGCGCGGTGTTGGCCAGGCGCGGAAGGTGCACTCGGTGACGAGGCAGAGTTCATCGTAGTCATAGAACACCGCACGCCCGTGGCGTGAGACACCGAAGTTCTTCGGCAGCATGTCGCCAGGAAAGATGTTGTTGCGCGCCATGTCGGTGATCGCCTGCGCATAGTCGAGCGCGGCCACACGTCGCGCCTCGGCCGTCTGCTCGCGCAGGTACAGGTTGAGCGGGCGGAAACGCCGTTGCACGTAGCACAGCGCAATCACCAGGTCCTCGCCCTCTTCATGCACGCTGCTGGCGCACTGGGTCAACAGTTCCTCGCGCAGCGCTGGGGAGAAGCGCGCGCGCGGAAAGCGCAGGTGCCGATAGGGCTGCGCGTCGAGCAGCCGGCCGACACGGTCCAGGTTGAATACCAACGCATACTTCTCTTCAACCTGGTGTCGGGTCATGGTCTTGGGCCAGGCGAAACGGTCCCGGATCAGCTTGAACACCAGCGGATAGCTGGGCAGGGTGAACACCGCCATGACCATGCCGGGCGTGCCGTCGGCATGCACCAGTTGCTCCCCCGGCTGTTCCTGGAAGTGACGGAAGAAGGTGCGATAGCGCTCTGTCTTGCCCTGCTTGGCACGCCCGAGCACGGTGTAGATCTCATCCACCGGCTTGCCCGGCAGCAGGCTGCGCAGGAACACCACCGCATCACCGACGGTGGTCAGATCAGCCTGGAAGTAGCTGCGCGAGACGCCGAACAGATGCGCTACATCGCGCCGCCGGGTCAGCACCGCGTCCACGCGCAGACCGCGCTCGTCATGCACCAGCGCGATCACGCAGGGCGAGAAGCGATGCTCGCCGAATACGCGCCCCACCAGATAGGCGCGACGCTCGCGGTAGAACACGGTGTCGAGCAGTTCGATGCTGCGCACCGGGTCGTCGCCCCAGTGCGCCAGATCGTCCTGCAGGCGCACTGCGATCGCGGCGGCACAGCGCAGCTGGTGCGCATACGGCACGTCGAATCGGTAGTCACCGAGCACCCGCATGAATGCGTCCGCAGGGCGCGTGGGCGAGAGGGTATAGCTGTGTCGCGCGACGGGATGGGTGATGGCGTCTGACGGTTCCACATCCATTGCCATGAACTCGATCGCGCCGTCCACACCGCGGGTAGCGAACAACCGGCGCGCCAGCGTGTTGTAGAACGTCTTGTACAGCTCGGCGTCGATCAGCCCCGCCAGCAACGCCGCATAGGCCGTGCGCACCTGCAGCCACAGCGCGCGCTCGCCAATCCGCTCACCGGCTGTACGGCGCAACACATTGACGGTCTCGGCAATGCACTGGTCGTAGAGCCCGATGCGCTCCACCGCATCCTGCCGGGCACTTGCCCACTCGCGCTGTTCGAAGCGCTGCCGCGCACGCTGGCTGATCGCCGCGAAGCGCGCATGGTACTTCTCGAACCCGTCGCGGATCAGCCGCGCGATCGCCTCCGCTGATGCATTCATGCGGTGCCGCCGATGGGGCATGGAACGTTCTGGCAGGAACAGCGACCGTGCATGCATCCACTTCCACAGGACCTGTTGCCACCATACGGCAGCGACTGGGCACTTGCCCAGCGGTCGCCCACAAAAAAACCCGCGCCGAAGCGCGGGTTCTTCCTCGATCACCGCAGGCGCGGGACCGCTTCGTTACAGCGCGGACAGCGCGCTGTTGAAGGTGCTGCTCGGACGCATCGCGGCACTGGCCTTGGCCACGTCCGGACGGTAGTAACCACCGATGTCGACCGGCTTGCCCTGCACCGCCGCCAACTCGCCGACGATGGTCTGCTCGTTGTCGGACAGGGACTTGGCCAGTGGTGCGAAACGGGCCTTCAGCGCAGCATCGTCGTCCTGCGCGGCCAGGGCCTGGGCCCAGTACAGCGCGATGTAGAAGTGGCTGCCGCGGTTGTCGATGCCACCGAGCTTGCGCGACGGCGACTTGTCGTTGTCCAGGAACTGGCCGTTGGCCTGGTCCAGGGTCTTGGCCAGCACGGTGGCACCGGCGTTGTCGTAGCGGTTGCCCAGGTGCTCCAGCGAGGCGGCCAGCGCGAGGAACTCACCCAGCGAATCCCAGCGCAGGTAATCCTCTTCCACGAACTGCTGCACGTGCTTGGGCGCCGAACCACCGGCACCGGTCTCGAACAGGCCACCACCGGCCATCAGCGGCACGATGGAGAGCATCTTGGCGCTGGTGCCCAGTTCCATGATCGGGAACAGGTCGGTCAGGTAGTCGCGCAGCACGTTGCCGGTCACCGAGATGGTGTCCTCGCCCTTGCGGATGCGGTCCAGCGAGAAGGCCGTCGCTTCCACCGGGGCCAGGATGCGGATATCCAGGCCGGTGGTGTCGTGGTCCTTCAGGTAGGTCTCGACCTTGGCGATCACCTGCGCATCGTGCGCGCGGGCCGCATCCAGCCAGAACACCGCCGGGGTGCCGCTCAGGCGGGCGCGGTTCACGGCCAGCTTCACCCAATCCTGGATCGGGGCGTCCTTGGTCTGGCACATGCGCCAGATGTCGCCGGTCTGCACGGTGTGCTCGAACACCACGGCACCGGCCTCATCGGAGACGCGCACGGTGCCGTCGGCCGGGATCTGGAAAGTCTTGTCGTGCGAGCCGTATTCCTCGGCCTTCTGTGCCATCAGGCCGACGTTCGGCACCGAGCCCATGGTGGCCGGGTCGAACGCGCCGTGTGTGCGGCAATCATCGATCACGGCCTGGTACACACCGGCATAGCAACGGTCCGGAATGACGGCCTTGGTGTCCTGCAGCTTGCCGTCGGCATTCCACATGCCACCGGAGTCGCGGATCATCGCCGGCATCGAGGCGTCGACGATCACGTCGCTCGGCACGTGCAGGTTGGTGATGCCCTTGTCCGAATTGACCATGGCCAGGCCCGGGCGCTTGCCGTACTCGGCAGCCAGGTCGGCCTTGATCGCTTCCTGGGTCGCTTCGGGCAGCTGCGGCAGGCGCGCGAACAGATCGCCGATACCGTTGTTCGGATCGAACCCGGCCTGCTTGAGCACGTCGGCGTGCTTGGTCAGCACGTCCTTGTAGAACTCCTCGACCACCACGCCGAACATGATCGGGTCGGAGACCTTCATCATGGTGGCCTTCAGGTGCAGCGAGAACAGCACGCCCTTGCCCTTGGCATCGGCGATCTGCGCCTGCACGAACGAGGCCAGCGCATTGCGGCTCATCACCGCGGCATCAACGATTTCGCCAGCCTTGACCGCGGTCTTTTCCTTCAGCACGACGCTGCTGCCGTCGGCCTTGAACAGTTCGATCTTCAGGCTGCCGGCGTTGGCCAGCGTGGCCGACTTTTCGCTGCCGTAGAAGTCACCGCCGTCCATGTGCGCGACATGCGACTTGGACTCGGTGGACCACTTGCCCATGCGATGCGGGTGCTTGCGGGCGTAGTTCTTGACCGACAGCGGCGCGCGGCGATCGGAGTTGCCTTCGCGCAGCACCGGGTTCACCGCGCTGCCCTTGACCTTGTCGTAGCGCGCCTTGATGTCGCGCGAGACGTCGTCGGTCGGCACGTCCGGATAGTTCGGCAGCGCGAAGCCCTGGTCCTGCAGTTCCTTGATCGCGGCCTTCAGCTGCGGCACCGAGGCGCTGATGTTGGGCAGCTTGATGATGTTCGCGTCCGGCGTGGTCGCCAGCTGGCCCAGTTCGGCCAGGTGGTCGGCTTCTTTCTGGTCGTCCTTCAGGTAATCCGGGAACAGGGCCAGGATGCGGCCGGACAGCGAGATGTCGCGGGTTTCCACGGCGATGCCGGCGGTGGCGGTGTAAGCCTCGACGATCGGCAGCAGCGACTGCGTGGCCAGGAACGGGGCTTCATCGGTGAGCGTGTAGAGAATCTTGGGCGTGTTCGACATGGGGGATCAGGGCTCTCTTGCAGATCTCGTGAATGATGGCCGACGGCAATGCCGGGCCGCGTGCAACCGTGTCGCGTGCAGGGCCTGGCACAGCCTGGCCCGCACTTTCCCCGGGGACCGCGCCAACCAACGGCGCGCACGGCGGGAAACCCCTGCATTGTCGCGTTTTCAGCCCCCCGGAGCAAAGCCACCCCATACGCAAACGTACTGGAACGCTGTGGTCCGGCAAGCGCCCATAAAAAAGACGCAGCCTCGCGGCTGCGTCCATCGTGAGCCTGTTGCCGGGAGAGAGTCGGCGTCTAGGCTTACTTGACCTCAAACTCCTGCGGCGATCCAGCCGCCTTACCATCTACCGTGACTTCCGCGCGGTACTTGCCCGCCGGCCAGCCATTGGCATTCTTGAAGGAGATGTTGGTGGTCTCGGCACCGGTGGTATTGACCACCTGATTCTGCTCACCGGCGACCTGGCCGTTCTGGAAGGTCAGCTTCGCCGCCACGTTGGCATTGTTGGCGCTGCCGTCGGTGCGAATCGAGACGATGATGTCGTCCTTCGGCGCGAACAACGCAGCCGAAGTAACCGTCTTGTCCGCCGCAGCGGTCTTGCCGACAGTCACGTTGGAAACGTTCACCCCGGCCGCAGCGGTCATCGGCTGCGGGGCGGCTTCGGTCATCGGCGCCGGTGCGGCCGGCGTGGTCGCTGCCGGCTGCGCATTGTTGTCAGCGGTGTCTTCTTTCTTCTTGCAGCCGGCCAGGGCCACGGTGGCCAGAAGCGCGGCGAGAACGGCGGTACTGATGGACGACTTCTTCATGGAGGTTGCTCCCTGTTGGATGGTGGGCGATGCAGCGGATCAGGCTTTGGGCGGCAGTTTGAGCGTCTGGCCCGGTTGGATCTTGTCCGGGTCGTCCAGCACGTCACGGTTGGCCTCGAAGATGCGCTTCCACGCATTGGCATCGCCCAGTTCCTGCTTGGCGATCTTCGAGAGCGAATCGCCCTTCTGCACCGTGTAGGTGCCTCCGACCTTCTCCGCGGTGGTATCCACCGAGGCGGTCACGCCCGAGAAATCGACCTGATCGACTTTCTGCGCGGTGGTATCAACGCTGGCGCTGACACCGGAAAAGTCGACTTTCTTATCGGTACTCATCCATACACTCCCGTCTTGATTGACGACATGGGAGGCACGGTGTCACAGCCCTTGTTAATGGGGCATGGCGTGGATGTGAAGACGCGCGGAACGCCTACTGGCGAAGGTCGCGAACGGTGCGCGCCGGGGCGGCGATGCCCGGGCTGGCCCGCCACGGGTTGATGTCCAGCCCGCCGCGGCGGGTGTAGCGCGCTTCCACTTCCAGCCACTGCGGCTGGCAGCGCCGGGTGATCTCGCTGAAGATCCGCTCCACGCACTGCTCGTGGAACTCGGCGTGTTCGCGGTAGCTGATCAGGTATTTCAGCAGGCCGTCGCGGTCGATCTTCGGGCCGCGGTAGCGCACGCTGACACTGGCCCAGTCCGGCTGGCCGGTGACCGGGCAGTTGGACTTGAGCAGCGCCGAACTCAACGTTTCGGTCACGAGCTGATCGGCATCGGCGAACAGGAACTCCGGGGCCGGCGGGCCGTAGCGCTCGATGGTCACCTCGCGCTCGTCCAGCGACTCGCCCTCGGCCTCTTCCACCAGCGCCGGCACGCCGAATACCACCGTCACCACCGCCCCGGCGCAGGCCGACAGATCGCGGGTGATGCACAGGCGTGCGGCCGCGTCATCATCGAAGCGCGTGCTGTTGAGCGAGTTGAGATACAGCTTGAACGACTTGGATTCGATCAGGTTCGGCGAGGTGCACGGCACGCTGACCGTGGCCACGGCCACGCGCGGTTTGCCGCGACCGTCCAGCCAGCTCAATTCATAGGCCTGCCAGCGATCATGGCCGACGAACGGCAACGCCGCATCGTCCAGGCCGATCTCCTCGCGGGCGCCACGGCGCGGGATGGGGAAGAGCAGGCCGGGATCGTACTGCGACGGGTAAGCCACCTCGCGACCGAGGCTGGAGTCCTGGGGGGTATTCATGCCCCCATTTTACGCCGGTAGGCGCGCGGCGTCCGCCGGCGAAAACGAACGGACCCGGCCAGCGGCCGGGACCTTCCGTGTCCCAGCCGCGTTGTCTGACGTCAGCCTGCGCCAGGCGCCGCAGCCGGCGTCCCATTGAGATAATCCAGGCTCACCTGCAGCAGCGCGCGCAGGCCTACATCCAGCGCCTTCTCATCGAGCAGGAACTTCGGCGAGTGGTTGGCCGGCGCGGTCGCCGGATCGATCCCCTCGCCGGTGGAGCCCACGAAGAAGAACATCCCCGGTACCTGCTGGGCGTACAGCGAGAAGTCCTCGGCGCCCATCTGCAGCGGCGGCTCATACACATTGCCCTCGCCCACCACGGCCTGAAGGCTCGGCAGCATGCGCACGGTCAGTGCCGGATCGTTGACCGTGGCCGGGTTGCCCTCGGACTCGTAGATCTCGGTTTCCGCCTTGGCCCCGTGTGCAGCGGCGGTGTGCTCGGCCACATTGCGCAGGTCGGCGAAGATCTGCTGGCGCATGCCCTCGTCGAAGGTGCGGATGGTGCCGACCATCTCCACTTCATCGGGGATGATGTTGTAGCGGATGCCGCCCTTGATCGCGCCGAAGGTCACCACCGCCGGCTGCTTGGACAGGTTGGCGCGGCGGCTGACGATGGTCTGCGCGGTGCCCACCAGGTCGGCGGTGGCCACGATCGGGTCCACGCCGTTCCACGGCGCCGAGCCGTGGGTCTGGCGACCGATCACCTTGATCCCGAACCGGTCCGACGCCGCCATCAGCGGGCCGCCACGCACCGCGATCTGGCCGGCCGGCACGCTGGAGAACACATGCAGGCCGAACACGGCTTCGGGCTTGAAGTCCTTGAACAGCCCTTCCTTGAGCATCAGCGCCGCACCGCCCTCTTCCGGCGGCGGCGCACCCTCTTCGGCGGGCTGGAAGATCAGCATGACTTCGCCGGGCAGGTTCGCGCGCATCTTCACCAGCGCATCGGCCACGCCCAGCAGGGTGGCGGTGTGGGCGTCGTGGCCGCAGGCATGCATCACCCCGACGGTCTCGCCGCGGTAAGTGCTGGTGGCCTTGGAGGCGAACGGCAGCCCGGTCTGTTCGGTGACCGGCAGCGCATCCATGTCCGCGCGCAGGGCGATCCGCGGGCCGGGCTTGCCGCCCTTGATGATCGCCACCACGCCGTGGTGGGCGACACCGGTCTGCGGCTTCAGGCCCATCGCACGCAGGCGCTCGGCCACCTTGGCCGAGGTGCGCTCCTCGCGGTTGGACAGCTCCGGGTGCTGGTGGAAGTCGCGGCGCCAGTCGATCACCTGGGCCTTGAGGCGGGTCGCGGCGGCGGCCACTTCCGGGCGTTCGGCGGGGGCGGCGGCAGCCAGGCCGGGGGTGGCCAGCAGCAGGGCGGACATCAACAGCGACAGACGGGGCATTGAAGGTCTCCACGGGTCAGAACGGCGGTCGAACCTGAATGTAGGGCATCGGCGCCGGTCGCGCTGTAACTTTCTGCCCCGGCGAACGTTCATGGATGGAACCTCATCCGTCACATCCGGTCTGATCGCCCGTCCCATCCGTCATGCATGAAAGGCCACGGGCGACGAGTATGCTTTGCGCCTAGCCAACCGGGCGCCCCCGCCCTCCGCCAGCCCTCGGGAGTTATTGAATGTCGCGTTTCTGGAAGATCGTGCTGCTGGTGGTCGCAGTGCTGGTGATTGCCGTCGTGGGTATGCGCCTGATGGGTGGCAAGAAGGGGGACGCGGCAGGCCCGGCAGCCGAAGGGCGCCAGGGCGCTGACCCGGCCAACGCAGGCCCGGTGCCGGTCACGGTGATCGAGGCGGTCCGCCAGGACGTGCCGGTCTACGCCAGCGCGCTGGGGACGGTGGCGGCGATGAACACGGTCACGGTGAGCCCGCAGGTCGGCGGGCAGCTGATCAGCCTGAACTTCAAGGAAGGCCAGGAAGTGAAGAAGGGCGACCTGCTCGCGCAGATCGACCCGCGCACCCTGCAGGCCAGTTACGACGAAGCTGCGGCAGCCAAGCGCCAGAACCAGGCCCAGCTCGCCACCGCCCGCTCCAACTACCAGCGTTCCAATTCGGCCGAGTACCGGCAGTACGTGGCCAAGACCGATCTGGATACCCAGCGCAACCAGGTGGCCCAGTTCGAAAGCGCCGTGGCTGCCAACGAGGCCAGCATGCGCGCCGCCCAGGTGCAGCTGCAGTACACCCGCGTGACCGCCCCGATCTCCGGCATCGCCGGTATCCGCGCGGTCGACGCCGGCAACATCGTCAGCGCCGGCACCGCGCTGGTGACGCTGACCCAGATCCATCCGATCCATGTCGTGTTCAACCTGCCCGAGCGCCAGCTGCCGGCCGTGCGCGAGGCCCAGGCCGCCGGCGCGGTGGACATCGCCGCCCTGGACCGCAACGACGCGCACGTCCTTACCGACGGCGGAAAGCTGGACGTGGTGGACAACCAGATCAGCAGCGACAGCGGCACCTTCCGCGCGCGTGCGCTGTTCGACAACGCCGACAACTCGCTGTGGCCGGGCCAGTTCGTCAACGTCCGCATGCAGCTGCGCACCATCGCCGGCGGCGTGGTGATCCCGACCCAGGCCGTGATGCGCGGGCCGGACGGCGAGTACGTCTATATCGTCAAGCCGGACAGCACCGTGGCCATGCAGACGGTCAAGAGCGGCGTGGAAGTCGGCGACAGCCAGGTGCAGATCACCGAGGGCCTGAAGGGTGGCGAGCGCGTGGTGAGCGAAGGCCAGTTCCGGCTCAAGCCGGGCGCCAAGGTCACCGCGCTCAAGCCGGGCGAAACCCCGGCCGCACCGACCGAAGCCGAGCTCAAGGCCGCCCAGCAGCAGGGTGGCGGTGGACGCCGCGGTGGCGGTCCGCGCTGATCGCGCCCGCCCTACGTTCCTGACGCCGGCTTACATGCCGGCGTTCGCCTGATCCAACGCAGCACGACGCACCAGCAAGGACCCGCCCGTGGGCTTTTCGACGATTTTCATCCGCCGCCCGATCGCCACCTCGCTGCTGATGGCGGGCCTGCTGCTGCTCGGCATCCTCGGTTACCGCCAGCTGCCGGTGTCGGCGCTGCCCGAGATCGATGCGCCGAGCCTGGTGGTGACCACGCAGTATCCCGGTGCCAACGCGGTCACCATGGCGTCGTTGGTAACTACGCCGCTGGAGCGCCAGTTCGGGCAGATTTCCGGGCTGGAGATCATGACCTCCGATTCGTCGGCAGGGCTGTCCACGATCATCCTGCAGTTCTCGATGGACCGCGATATCGACATCGCCGCGCAGGATGTGCAGGCCGCGATCCGCCAGGCCACCCTGCCCTCTTCGCTGCCCTACCAGCCGGTCTACAACCGGGTGAACCCGGCCGACGCGGCGATCGTCACCCTCAAGCTCACCTCCGACACGCGCCCGCTGCGCGACGTCAACAATTACGCCGACTCCATCCTCGCCCAGCGCCTGTCGCAGGTGCAGGGCGTGGGCCTGGTCTCGATCGCCGGCAACGTGCGCCCGGCCGTGCGCATCCAGGTCAACCCGGCGCAGCTGTCCAACATGGGCCTGACCCTGGAAGAGCTGCGAAGCGCGCTCACCCAGGCCAACGTCAACGCGCCCAAGGGCTCGCTCAACGGCAAGACCCAGTCCTACTCGATCGGCACCAACGACCAGCTGACCAGCGCCGCCGAGTATCGCGACACCATCATCAGCTACAAGAACGGCCGCCCGGTGCGCCTATCCGATGTCGCCAACGTGGTCGATGGCGTGGAGAACGACCAGCTGGCCGCGTGGGCCGATGGCAAGCCGGCGGTGCTGCTGGAAGTGCGCCGCCAGCCCGGTGCCAACATCGTGCAGACCGTCGAGCGCATCCGCGCGTTGCTGCCGCAGCTGCAGAACGTGCTGCCGGCCGACGTGCATCTGGACATCTTCAACGACCGTACCGAGACCATCCGTGCCTCGGTGCATGAAGTGCAGTTCACCCTGATCCTCACCATCGGCCTGGTGGTCGCGGTGATCTTCGTGTTCCTGCGCCGCTTGTGGGCGACCATCATTCCCTCGGTGGCGGTGCCGCTGTCACTGGCCGGCACCTTCGGTGTGATGGCGTTCGCCGGGATGTCGCTGGACAACCTCTCGCTGATGGCGCTGGTGGTGGCCACCGGCTTCGTGGTCGACGATGCGATCGTGATGATCGAGAACATCGTGCGTTACATCGAACAGGGCAAGAGCGGACCCGAAGCGGCCGAGATCGGTGCGCAGCAGATCGGCTTCACCGTGCTCTCGCTGACGATTTCGCTGGTGGCGGTGTTCCTGCCGCTGCTGCTGATGCCCGGCGTCACCGGCCGCCTGTTCCACGAATTCGCCTGGGTGCTGAGCATCGCGGTGACGCTGTCGATGCTGATCTCGCTGACGCTGACCCCGATGATGTGCGCCTACCTGCTCAAGCCCGATGCGCTGCCCGAGGGCGAAGACGCGCACGAGCGGGCGGCCGCCGCAGGGAAGACCACCGTGTGGTCGCGCACCGTGGGCCTGTACGAACGCAGCCTGGACTGGGTGCTGGACCACCAGCCGCTGACCCTGGCCGTCGCCGCCGGCGCGCTGGTGCTGACCGTGGTGCTGTACCTGGTGATTCCCAAAGGCCTGCTGCCCGAGCAGGACACCGGCCTGATCACCGGCGTGGTGCAGGCCGACCAGAACATCGCCTTCCCGCAGATGGAGCAGCGCACCAAGGCGGTGGCCGAAGCGCTGCGCAGCGACCCGGCAGTGACCGGTGTCTCGGCCTTCATCGGCGCCGGCACCATGAACCCCACGCTCAACCAGGGCCAGCTGTCGATCGTGCTCAAGGAGCGTGGCGACCGCGATGGGCTGGAGGAGATCCTGCCGCGTCTGCAGAAGGCCGTGGCCGACATCCCCGGCGTGGCGCTGTACCTCAAGCCGGTGCAGGACGTCACCCTGGATACCCGCGTGGCCGCGACCGAGTACCAGTACTCGCTGTCGGACGTGGACAGCGCCCAGGTCGCGCTGCAGGCCACCCGCCTGACCGAGGCGCTACGCCAGCGCCCGGAGCTGGCCGACGTGGACAACAATCTGTCCAACCAGGGCCGCGCACTCGAACTGACCATCGACCGCGACAAGGCCAGCGTGCTCGGCGTGCCGATGCAGACCATCGACGACACCCTGTACGACGCCTTTGGCCAGCGTCAGATCTCCACCATCTTCACCGAGCTCAACCAGTACCGCGTGGTGCTGGAAGTGGCCCCGGAATTCCGCACCAGTACCGCGCTGATGAACCAGCTGGCGGTAGCCTCCAATGGCGCCGGTGCGCTGACCGGCAGCAACGCCACCAACTTCGGCCAGGTCACCTCGTCCAACTCCTCCACCGCCACCGGCATCGGCGCGCAGAACACCGGCATTCCAGTCGGTGCCGGCAACATCATCCCGCTGGCCGCCCTGGCCGAGAGCAAGGTCACCAGCACCCCGCTGGTGGTCAGCCACCAGCAGCAACTGCCGGCGGTCACGGTGTCGTTCAACATCGCACCGGGCTATTCCCTGTCCGATGCGGTCAAAGCGATCGAAGAGACCAAGGCGGGCCTGGACATGCCCTCGCAGGTGCATGCGCAGTTCATCGGCAAGGCCGCCGAGTTCACTGGCAGCCAGACCGATGTGGTGTGGCTGCTGCTGGCCTCGCTGGTGCTGATCTACATCGTGCTGGGCGTGCTGTATGAGAGCTACATCCACCCCTTCACCATCATCTCCACCCTGCCGCCGGCCGGCGTAGGCGCGCTGCTGGCGCTGATGGTGTGCGGCCTGCCGTTGTCGGTGGATGGCATCGTCGGCATCGTGCTGCTGATCGGCATCGTCAAGAAGAACGGCATCATGATGGTGGACTTCGCAATCGAGGCCCGGCGCACCGGTGCGAACGCGCATGAGGCGATCCGTCGCGCGTGCCTGCTGCGCTTCCGCCCGATCATGATGACCACCGCTGCCGCGATGCTCGGTGCATTGCCACTGGCGCTGGGCACCGGCATCGGCTCGGAACTGCGCCGCCCGCTGGGCATCGCCATCGTCGGCGGCCTGCTGCTCTCGCAGCTGGTCACGCTGTACACGACGCCGGTGATCTATCTTTACATGGAGCGCTTCTCCGAGCGCCTGCGCCAGCGCCGCGAACAGCGCGCGCTGCGTCATGGCCACGGCCCGGTGCAGGAGCCGCAGGCGTGAGGATGAGCACCGCAGACCGCTGCGGAGGTGGTCGATGAACATCTCCGGTCCGTTCATCCGCCGCCCGATCGGCACCGCCCTGCTGGCCATCGGTCTGTTCGTGGTGGGCGTGATCTGCTACCTGCAGCTGGGTGTCTCGGCGCTGCCGAACATCCAGATCCCGGTGATCTTCGTGCACGCCAACCAGGCCGGCGCGGATGCCACGACGATGGCCTCCACGGTGACCGCGCCGCTGGAGCGCCACCTTGGCCAGTTGCCGGGCATCGACCGCATGCGCTCGTCCAGTTCGGAAGGCAGCTCGCTGGTCTTCATGATCTTCCAAAGCGACCGCGACATCGATTCGGCCGCGCTGGACGTGCAGACCGCGATCAACTCGGCCCAGTCCGACCTGCCCGCCGGGCTGGGCACGCCGATGTTCCAGAAGGCGAACCCGAACGATGACCCGGTCATCGCGATCGCCCTGACCTCGGAAACGCAGTCGGCCGATGACCTCTATAACGTGGCCGACTCGTTGCTGGCCCAGCGCATCCGCCAGATCACCGGCGTGTCCTCGGTGGATATCGCCGGTGCGTCCACGCCCGCCGTGCGCGTGGACGTGAACCTGCGCCTGATGAACGCACTCGGCCTGACCGCCGATGACCTGCGCAATGCGGTGCGTGCGGCCAACGTGACCTCGCCGACCGGCTTCCTGACCGATGGCAACACCACCACCGCGATCATCGCCAACGACTCGGTGGCGCGCGCGGCGGACTTCGCCCAGCTGGTGATCAAGACCGCCGACAATGGCCGCGTCATCCGCCTGCAGGACATCGCCAACGTCTACGACGGGCAGCAGGACGCCTACCAGGCCGCGTGGTTCAACCACAAACCGGCGGTAGTGATGTACGTGTTCACCCGCGCCGGCGCCAACATCGTGGAGACCGTGGACCGGGTGAAGGCGCAGATCCCGACCCTGCGGGACTATCTGGAACCGGGCACCACGCTCACCCCGTATTTCGACCGCACCCCGACCATCCGCTCCTCGCTGCACGAAGTGCAGATCACCCTGCTGATCGCGCTGACCATGGTGGTGCTGACCATGGCGCTGTTCCTGCGGCGGCTCGCCCCGACCCTGATCGCCGCGGTGACCGTGCCGTTGTCGCTGGCCGGCGCGGCACTGGTGATGTACGTGCTGGGCTTCACCCTGAACAACCTGAGCCTGCTGGCGCTGGTGATCGCGATCGGCTTCGTGGTCGACGATGCGATCGTGGTGATCGAGAACATCATGCGCCACCTCGACGAGGGCATGCCGCGCATGCAGGCCGCCCTCACCGGTGCGCGCGAGATCGGCTTTACCATCGTCTCGATCACCGCCTCGCTGGTGGCGGTGTTCATCCCGCTGCTGTTTGCCGAAGGCATGATGGGCGCGTTCTTCCGCGAGTTCACCGTCACTCTGGTTGCGGCGATCGTGGTCTCGATGATCATCTCGCTGACCCTGACCCCGGCGCTGTGCAGCCGCTTCCTGAGCGCGCATGCCGATGCGGGCGAACCGAGCCGCTTCGGCCGCCTGCTCGATGCCGGCCACGACCGCATGCTGCGGATCTACGTGAAGCTGCTCGACTTCTCGCTGCGCCACGCACTGCTGCTGTCGCTGACCCCGCTGCTGCTGATCGGCGCGACCATCTTCCTGTTCGGCGCGGTCAAGAAGGGCGCGTTCCCGGCACAGGACACGGGCCTGATCTGGGGCCGCGCGAATTCCAGCGCCACGGTCTCCTTCGAGGACATGGTCAACCGCCAGCGCCGCATCACCGACATGCTGATGGCCGACCCGGCGGTGAAGACCGTGGGTGTACGCCTGGGCAGTGGCCGCCAGGGCTCCAGCGCGCAGTTCAATGTGGAACTCAAGTCCCGCAAGGATGGCCGCCGCGAAACGACCGCACAGGCGCTGGCGCGGCTGAGTGCAAAGGCCGACCGCTACCCCGATCTGCAGCTGCGCCTGCGCGCCATCCAGGATCTGCCCAGCAACGATGGCGGCGGTGCCAGCCAGGGTGCGCAGTACCGCGTCTCGCTGCAGGGCAACGACCTGGCCCAGCTGCAGGAATGGCTGCCCAAGCTGCAGGCCGCACTGAAGAAGAACCCGAAGCTGGCCGACGTCGGCACCGACGTGGACGCCGCCGGCCTGCGCCAGAACATCGTGATCGACCGGGCCAAGGCGGCACGCCTCGGCGTCTCGGTCGGTGCCATCGACGGCGCGCTGTACGGCGCCTTCGGCCAGCGCCAGATCTCCACGATCTACTCGGACATCAATCAGTACAGCGTGGTGGTCAACGCACTGCCCGAGCAGACCGCAACACCCGGAGCGCTGGACCAGATCTACGTGCGGGCCGGCAATGGCGAAATGGTGCCGATCACGGCGGTGGCCGAGCAGGTGCCGGGCCTGGCGCCGTCGCAGATCACCCACGAAAACCAGTACACCACGATGGAGCTGAGCTACAACCTCGCCCCCGGCACCAGCATGGGCGAGGCCAAGGCCATCATCGACAGCACGGTCAACGGCATGCGCATGCCCGGTGACATCCGCCTGGCCGAGGACGCAGGCTTCGGCTTCGATTCGGACCCGATGGCGATGCTCATCCTGGTGATGGCGGCGATCATCACCGTCTACCTGGTGCTGGGCATGCTGTACGAAAGCCTGATCCACCCGGTCACCATCCTGTCCACGCTGCCGGCGGCGGGCGTGGGCGCGCTGCTGGCGCTGTATGGCACCAACACCGAGCTGTCGGTGATCTCGATGATCGCGCTGGTGCTGCTGATCGGCATCGTCAAGAAAAACGCGATCATGATGATCGACTTCGCCGTGGTGGCGCAGCGCGAGCACGGCAAGTCGCCGCTGGAGGCCGCACGCGAGGCCAGCATCGTGCGCTTCCGCCCGATCATGATGACCAGCATGGTGGCGATCCTGGCGGCGGTGCCGTTGGCGATCGGCCTGGGCGAAGGTTCCGAACTGCGCCGCCCGCTGGGCATCGCGATGATCGGCGGCCTGCTGTTCTCGCAGAGCCTGACCCTGCTCAGCACTCCGGCGCTGTACGTGATCTTCTCGTGCCTGCGCGAGCGCTGGGTGGCCCGGCGGGCGCGGCGCCGCGAGAAGCGTGCGTTGAAGCGCGCCGCGGCCGCGCGGTGACGGCGGCACGCCTGCACTGATCGTGGTTCATGCAGGCAGGTGCCGACCGTGGGTCGGCACCCTGCCGGATTGACGCTTCCGGCCTAAAAGAGAACAATTCGCATCAGCCACGGTCCTGCATTGCCCCAGCGCGCTGCCCCGCTCCCGGTTCCCCGGCCAGCCTGACGACTCAGCCACCCCTCCTTTTCCGCTTTCTTCTGATCGCGAACGGTGTGCTGCTGTCCGCGGAGGACCCCCACAACATGCGCCAGTCTGTGTCTTTGCTCCCGGCCGTGGTGCCGGGCTGCCGTGTCCGTGCCCTGCGCCCGGCCCTGCTCGCCCTTTCCCTTGCCGCGGCCTGCGCTGCGCATGCCCAGTCCACGCCCGACGGCGCCGCCCGGGCGCGCTTGGCCACCGACCTGGATGCGATCAAGGTCACCGCCGAACGCACCCATACCGACACCGGCGCGCTGGGCGACCGCGCCGTGCGCGATGCCCCCTTCGCGATCTCGGTGGTGGGGCGCGAGGACATCGAGAAGCGCCAGGTGGTCTCGCTGGGCGAGGCCTTCCTCACCGATCCGTCCGTGGTCACCCAGGTCAGCGCCTACGCCAGTGGCTGGAGCTCGCCGATCCGCAACCGCGGCATCGATCTGAGCTACGACAGCTACCGCGTCAACGGCCTGCAGGTCTCTTCGTGGGGCACCGAGTGGCCGCTGGAAGTGATGGAGCAGGTGGAACTGCTGAAGGGTCCCGGTGGCTTCATGTATGGCTTCGGCCAGCCCGGTGGCATCGTCAACTACGTCACCAAGAAGCCCACCGAGGTCACCACGCTGTCGGCACAGCTCGGCTGGCGCGAGGCGGGCATCGTCAGCGGCCAGGTCGATGTGGGCGGACGCTTCGGCAACGAGGACATGTTCGGCTACCGCTTCAATGCATACCAGGAGAAAGGCGAGACCTTCAACGGCGGCGAGGTGAACCGCAAGGTCGGCGCACTGTCGCTGGATGCGCGTCTGAGCGACCGCCTCACCTGGACCTTCGACGGCGTGTTCCAGTCACGCGATCTCAGCAACGAATCCCCGCAGTACTACTTCATCGGCCTGACCGAGCTGCCGCGCCCGCTGGCCGGCGACATCGACAACAGCATCGATGGCAGCTACTACGACACCCGTTCCAGCCTGCTCTCCACCGCCTTGAGCTGGCAGATCAACAGCGACTGGAAGGCCAGCCTGAGCTATGGCGTGACCACCTCGTGGAACGACGTCAACAAGATCTTCGCCTACATTGATGACGTCAACGGCGACTACGACGTCAACACCTACGAGCTCGGCGGCAAGAGCGAGTGGAAGCTGGCCCAGGCCATCGTGCAGGGCCGCTTCCAGACCGGCCCGCTGTCGCACCAGGTCGTTGCCGGCGTCTCCCACCAGACCGGCCTGGGCTGGGACCGCCCGTACGAGTGGAACACCCTCGGCCGCGGCAACCTCTATCAGCGTCCGACGCTGCGCCACGATGCGGTCGGCTCGCGCGTGCTCAGCCGCGGCAGCGAGACCGTGCAGCAGGCGGTATTCGTGAGCGACACCGTCAGCTTCGCCGACGGCTGGTCGGTGCTGGCTGGCGCGCGCTACAACGACTTCGAAAACAAGGGCGCGTACCACACCTATCCGGTTACCCCGACCTACGCCCTGATGTACAAGCCGGCCGATGCCGTGACGCTGTATGCCAGCTACGTCGAATCGCTGGAAGCCGGCAGCCGCGTGGGCAGCGATTACATCAATGCCGGCGACGTGCTCGACCCAACCATCAGCAAGCAGGTCGAGATCGGCGCGAAGATCGAGTATCCGCGCTGGAGCGCCAATGCCGCCGCCTTCCGATTGGAGCGTGGCGCCAACATCGACCTGATTACGCCCGCCGGCAAGCGGCTGGTGCAGGACGGCATCACCCTGTACGAAGGCGTGGAAGTCAGTGGCGATGTGCGCCTGACCGATGCCTTCACCCTCGGTGGCGGCGTGACCTGGCTGGACCCGACCTACGACAAGCTCTCCCCCGACAGCGTCGCCCAGGAAGGCAACCGCACCGCCGGCGCCGCCCGCTGGCAGGGCGTGCTGCACGCCGACTACAGCATCGCGCAGATCGAGGGCCTGAGCGTGTACGCACTGGCCCGCTACTACGGTGACGTCTACTACGACGCCGACAACACGCTCAAGCTGCCCGACTACACGCTGGTCAACGCCGGCGTCGGCTACCGCATGCAGGCCGCCGGCCACCCCGTCACCTGGCGCGCCGGCGTGGAGAACCTCGCCAACAAGAAGTACTGGTCGAACGCAGGCGTCGGCCTGCCGCGCACCTTCGCGGTGAGCGTGCGGTTCGATATGTAAATTGCACCGGCCCCGCAGACAGAGGTGTCCCCTTCACCCCGCTCCGGCAATAATGGTGGCCTGCCTGCCACCGAGTCGCCATGCCTTCGTTCGAAACCCGCGTCAGCCGCCTGTGGGCGCATGAAAAGGCCAGCTATGGCCTGCGGGTGTTCATCGCGTTGTCCGCGGCGATGGGGCTGTGCTGGTACCTGGACCAGCTGCCTGCGCTGCCCGGCGTGTTCCTGGGCATCATCGCCAGCGCGATCGCCGAGACCGACGACAACTGGTGGGGCCGGATCAAATCGGTGGCGCTGTCACTGCTGTGCTTCGTGGCAGCCGCAGCCGCCGTGGTGGTGCTGTTCCCGCATCCGTGGTGGTTCATCACCGCGCTGGCCGCCGCGACGTTCGGGCTGACCCTGCTGGGCGGCCTGGGCGAGCGCTACGCCTCGATCGCGCAGGCCACGGTGACCCTCGCGATCTACACAATGATCGGCCTGGAACAGCACGGCAGCGCGGATCTGGCCCAGTCGATCAGCGCGGTCAGCCACCTGCTGGCGGGCGCGGCCTGGTACGGCCTGCTTTCGATCCTATGGACCACCCTGTTCGCCAACCGGCCGGTGCGCGAGCGCGTGGCCCGGCTGTACATCGAACTGGGCCGCTACCTGCAGCTCAAGGCCGATCTGTTCGAACCGGTCCGCGATGCCGACGTGCAGAAGCGTCAGCTGGCGCTGGCCGAACAGAACCGGCGCGTGGTCGAAGCGCTGAACATCGCCAAGACCGCGATCCTGGCACGCTTCGGCCGCTCCGGCCGGCCCGGCGTGCAGTCCGGCCTGTACCTGCGCCTGTATTACATGGCCCAGGACTTCCATGAGCGCGCCAGCTCCTCGCACTACCCCTACGGCGCATTGACCGAGGCGTTTTTCCACAGCGACGTGCTGTACCGCTGCCAGCGCCTGCTCGCGCTGCAGGGTGAGGCCTGCGCCAACCTTGGCCAGGCGATCCGCCTGCGCCAGCCGTTCCAGTACGGCGAGCGCACCAAACAGGCCACCGCCGATCTCACCGATTCGCTGAGCTGGCTGCGCGCCCAGCACAATCCGCAGTGGCAGCGTCTGCTGGCCTCGCTGGAGCTGCTCGGCCATAACCTGCAGAGCATCGAGCGGCGCCTGTCCGAGGCCGAGAAGTCCGAGTCCACCCTGGACAACGTCGATACCCGCCTGCGCGATACCAACCCGCATACCCTGCGCGAGATGGGCGTGCGCATCCGCCAGCAGCTCACCCCCGGCTCGGTGCTGTTCCGGCACGGCCTGCGCATGGCGCTGGCGCTGATCGTCGGGTTCGCCGCGATCCGGCTGTTCAACGCCCAGAACGGCTCGTGGGTGCTGCTGACCATCGTGTTCGTGTGCCGCCCGCACTTCGGTGCGACCCGCCAGCGCCTTGCGCAGCGGATCGCCGGCACGCTGATCGGTCTGGTCCTGACCTGGGCGCTGATGCAGCTGTTCCAGGACCTGCGCATCGAACTGCTGATCGCGCTGCTGTCGGCTCTGCTGTTCTTCTTCACCCGCAGCGATCGCTACCTGGTGGCCTCGGCGGCGATCACGGTGATGGCGCTGACCTGCTTCAACCTGATCGGCGATGGCTTCCTGCTCATCTGGCCGCGCCTGGTGGATACGCTGCTGGGCTGCGCGATCGCCGCGGCGGCCGCCTTCCTGATCCTGCCCGACTGGCAGGGCCGGCGCCTGAACCTGGTGATGGCGCGCGTGCTCGACAACTGTGCCAAGTACCTGCACGCGGTGCTGGGCCAGTACGGCAGCGGCATGCAGGACGACCTGGCCTACCGCATTGCACGGCGCGACATGCACAACGCCGACGCGGCACTGTCCACGGCCTTGTCGAACATGCTGCGCGAGCCCGGCCACGTGCGCCGCAACCTGGATGCCGGCTTCCGCTTCCTGGCGCTGTCCAACACCCTGCTCGGCCATCTCTCCGCACTGGGCGCCCACCGCACCCAGCTGGACAGCTACGGCCAGGATCCGCTGGCGCTGTCCGGCGGCGAACGGGTGCAGCAGGCAATGCAGCAGATCGCCAACGCGCTGCAGCAGCGCCAGCCGGTGGCCGAAGACGCCAACGAGGGCGATCGCGCCCTGGCCGAGCAGCTGGAGCAGATGACGGACGACATGCCGCCCAAGCTGCAGCTGATCCGCACCCAGATGGGGCTGATGTTGCGCCTGCTGCCCAAGCTGCGCGGCGCCGCCAACGAGGCCGCCCGGACGCTGCGCTGAATCCGGCCGGGACATTCGCCGGCCCTGCCATGCTGCGCCAACAGGGAGAATGCTAGGCTGCGCCGGTTCGCAAGGAGTCTTCATGTCCGGCCATAGTCAGTTCGCTCTGCTCAGGCAACGCCGCTTCCTGCCGTTTTTCATCGTCCAGTCGCTGGGCGCGTTCAACGACAACGTCTACCGCCAGGCCATCATCGCGCTGCTGTTCTTCCTCGGCACGCCGATCGAAGAGCGCTCGCTGTATACCAACCTGGCGCCGGCGATCTTCATCCTGCCGTACTTCCTGTTCTCGGCGCTGGCCGGCCAGATCGCGGAGAAGCTGGAGAAATCGCGACTGATCGTGATCACCACGACCATGGAAATCGCGATCATGTCGCTGGCCGCGCTTGGTTTCCTGACCGAGAGCATGCCGGTGCTGCTGGTCGCGCTGTTCTGCACCGGCATGCAGTCCACCCTGTTCGGGCCCGTGAAGTACTCGGTGCTGCCTTCCATCCTCAAGCCAGAAGAGCTGACCGGCGGCAACGGCCTGGTCGAGATGGGCACCTCACTGTCGATCCTGTCCGGCATGATCGCCGGCGGCCTGATCTTCGCCCTGTCCGGCAGCCATGGGCCGATCGTGGCGGCCACTGCGGTGATCGTGCTCGCCATCGCGGGCAACCTGACCGCACGGATGATTCCCAAGGTCGATGCGGGCGCGCCGGACCTGAAGATCAACTGGAACCCGCTGCCCGAGTCGCTCGCGGTACTGCGCATGGCCAAGAAGCAGAAAGCCGTGCGCAATGCGATCCTGGGCGTGTCCTGGTTCTGGTTCGTCGGCACCATGCTCACCTCGCAGCTGCCCACGTATGCCGAGGTCAACCTGGGCGGCGGCTCCCTGCTCTACATCTTCGCGCTGGCGCTGTTCTCACTCGGCACCGGCACCGGCTCGCTGCTGTGCGAGAAGCTGTCCGGGCGAACCGTGGAAATCGGCCTGGTGCCGCTGGGTGCGTTCGGCATGACCGCCTTCATGCTCGACCTGTACTTCGCCCGCGTCGGCGAGGCTGCCGTGGCCGGGCTGTCGATCTGGCAGTTCGTGCAGGCCCCGGGCAGCGCGCGCATCATCATCGATCTGATCGGCATCGGCCTGTTCACCGGCTTCTTCGTGGTGCCGTTGTTCGCGCTGATCCAGAGCCGCACGGCCAAGTCGGAAATGTCGCGCGTGTTCGCTGCGCTCAACATCCAGAATTCCGGCTTCATCGTGCTCGCGGCGGGTCTTGGCCTGCTTACCCAGCGCGTGCTGGACTGGACCATCCCGCAGCTGTTCCTGGCGCTGGCGATCGCCAATGCCGTGGTGTCGATCTACATCTTCACCATCGTGCCCGAATTCCTGATGCGCTTCCTCAGCTGGGTGATGGTGCGCACGCTGTACCGGCTGCGTCCGCATGGGATCGAGGCCAACGTACCGGACGAAGGTGCTGCGCTGATCGTGTGCAACCACGTCAGCTACATGGACGCGCTGATCCTGTCGGCGACGATCCCGCGCCCGGTGCGCTTCGTCATGTACTACAGGATCTTCAACATCCCGGTGATGCGCTGGATCTTCCGCACCGCCAAGGCGATTCCCATCGCCGGCGCGCGCGAGGATCCTGCATTGATGCAGGCCGCGTTCGATGAGGTGGACAAGGCGCTGGCCGAGGGCGAACTGGTGTGCATCTTCCCCGAGGGCGCGTTGACCCGCGATGGGCAGATGGGCGCGTTCAAATCGGGCGTGGAGAAGATTCTCGAACGTCGCCCGGTGCCGGTGGTGCCGATGGCACTGCGGGGAATGTGGACCAGCATGTGGAGCCGGCGCGACACGCGTTTGGGCCGCATGCGAGTGCCACGCCGCTTCCGCGCGCATGTGGAGGTGGTCGCCTCTGCGCCGATCGCGGGCGAGGCCGCCACCGCCCCCATGCTGGAAGCCCAGGTGCGACAGCTGCGGGGCGATCAGGCCTGAGCCCCGCCCTGCCTGCATGTAACCGTATACATAGAGACAGGGACATCGGTTAGATTACCGCCCGGGACACCTCGTGCGTCCACACCCACCCAAGCAAATGGAGTTTCGCTGATGAATGCCACCGCCCCACTGCCGCCCGCCCCGGGCAGCATCCCGAACCACCTGATCTGGTCGATCGTCGTCACCATCCTGGCGTTCTTCGTGTGCTGCCTGTCGTGCCTGAGTTTCCCGGGCATCGTCACCGGCGTGGTCGCGATCGTGTTCGCCAGCAAGGTCAACGGCCTGCTCAACCAGGGCGACCTGGAAGGCGCACGTCGTGCTTCCAAGAACGCCAAGATCTGGGCCTGGGTCACCACCGGCTTCCTGATCGCCGGCGTCGTGCTGTTCGTGATCTCGCTGGCCTTCATGGGCGTGGACGGTTACATGGAGCAGATGCAGCAGTTCCAGCAGCAGATCGAAAGCAACAGCTGATGATCGCGCTGCACGGCAAGCGCTGGTTGCTGGCGTTGTTGCCACCGGCCGCACTGGCGGCCGGTGCGGGGTTCTGGGTGCTGCGGCACTACGACCCCAACAGCGCCAGCAGTCCGTTCCCGCCGTGCAGCTTTCTGACGGTCACCGGGTATTACTGCATCGGCTGCGGGTTGACGCGTGCACTGCACGCGCTGGCCCACGGCGATGTGGTCACCGCGTTCTCGATGAACCCCCTGGCCATGCTGATGCTGGCCATCGCCCCGCTGGTACTCGGTTGGGCGCTGGGCTGGCGCCCGCGCGTGCTGCAGCCGCTGATCACGCTGCTGATGAAGCCCGCCTTCTGGCTGATCCTGCTGCCCGCGTACTGGATCGCACGCAACCTGCCGTGGGTGCCGTTTACCTGGTTGGCACCGGGCTGATCCTATAACTGCTAGGTGACCCAGCCGGCGATCACCAGCAACGCCAGCACCGCCATCCACAGCAGCAGCATGCGCCACACCAGGCTCATCGCATCGCGCAGCTCCGGCAGACGACGCCACACCGGCACCATCCCCGCATCACTGTAATCGTGCGCGTCCTCACGCAGCTCGGCGCTCACGCTTGCCCGCGCGACCGCACCGAGGAAGTGCGTGGAGGCCGACCATTGATTGCCGTGCGCTTCGCGCCAGGCCTTGAACGCGGTATCAAAGTTGCCGACCAGTGCCATCGACAGCGACATCAGCTGCGCGACCGGCCACTCCAGCCAGGCCAGCACCACGCGTGCACCGGCGACCGCTTCCACGCTGGCCAGCGAGCGCATGGGGCCGACCGCCAGCAAGGCCAGCAGGCGATACAGCAGCGCGCCGACCGGGCCCAGCAGCAGGAACCAGAACAGCACCGCGAACCAGCGCCGCAGCGCGTTGAGCACGGTCGCCTCGACGAGCGAGGGCACGTCTTCGTGCAGGCTGCCACCGGCCGATTGCAGCTGTGCGATGCCCAGGTGCCGCGCGTGGGCGTCATCGGCGTCGATCACCGCTTCGACATCGCGGTCCAGATCGCGCGGGCCCCAGCACATCACCAGTACCAGCACGCCCAGCAGCAGCGACGGCAGGCCGTAGACGCGGCCATCGAACAGCCACTGCAGCATGCCCAGCACCGCCACGAACGGCAGCACGGCCAGCCAGGCGCCCTTGCGGCCGCGCCAGAGGCCGCCTTCGGCAGCGTGCCGGTCCAGCCACTGCAGCCAGCGCCGGTACAGGCCGAACCGCCGCAGCGCGACGGCCACGCCAGGCGCAACATGGCCCAAGGCCAAGGCAACCAGCACGGCGACCAGGGTGGTGAACATGTAAGCCTCCGGCTCGGGACGTGGAACGCGCCGCTACTATGCCTTGCGGCCCGGCAATTCCCCGGGCCGTTGGTAATGTACCGCGCCGCGTGTTCAGCCTGCGGCAACGGCGGGCGACGGTCAGGCCACCTGCTGGCGGTACCAGTGCTCGATCAGGCTGCGCGAGATCGAGATGGGCGGGGACAGACGGATGCCTTCGCCGTCATCCTCCACGTCGCGGGCCAGGGCCGCTCCTACTTCCTCGGCGGTGAACCAGCGTGCATCTTCCAGCTCGCCGTTCACGGTGGGCACGTCGTCTTCGGCCGTCGCCGCGAAGCCCAGCATCAGCGCGCCGGGGAACGGCCACGGCTGCGTGCCCAGGTAGCGGCACTCGCGCACGCGCACCCGGCTCTCTTCGAACACCTCGCGGACCACGGTCTGCTCCAGCGATTCGCCCGGCTCCACGAAACCGGCCAGCACCGAGTAACGGCGCGGGGCCCAGTTCGCCTGGCGACCGAGCAGCAGCCGGCCCTGGTTTTCCACCGCCACGATCACCGCCGGGTCCACGCGCGGGTAGTGTTCGGTGGCGCACTGGCCACACCGGCCGACGAAGCCGCCCCGGCTGAAGGTCACCGCGCCACCGCACACCCCGCAGAAGCGGGTGCGCGACTGCCAGTAGGACATGCCACGGGCGTAGCAGAAGGCGGTGGAATCGGCGATGGACCAGGTCGCGGCCGACTGGCGCAGATCCACGCGCTGCGGCGCGGCCACCGTCACGGCGGCGGCCTCCAGCGAGAACCACGCCTGCTCGCCGCGCAGGCCGAGGAAGATCGCGGTGCCGGGCCCGCCGCCGAGATCGGCGCCGGTCAATGGCAGTGGCTGACCGTCATCGCCGGCCAGGGCCGTGCCATCGGGATCGAGGACCAATACGCGCGCGTCCGGCCACAACCGCAACAACGCATCGGCGTCATCGCGCAGGGTATCGGCGCGCTCCAACGGCTCGCTGACAAAGGCGAAACCGGAAAGCTGCGAGGGAAATCTGGACATCGCAAGAGCCTGCCCACATTCGGCGGGACTGGCAAGCGGCAACCGACCGTTTGGCCGGTTGCGCGCACATCACATGCTGAAACTGCTGCCGCAGCCGCAGGTGGTCTTGGCGTTCGGATTGCGGATCACGAACTGCGCCCCGGTCAGGCTTTCGGTGTAATCCACCTCGGCGCCCATCAGGTACTGCAGGCTCAGCGGATCGACCAGCAGCGTGACGCCGGCGGTATCCACCGCCAGATCGTCCTCGGCGCGGTTCTCATCGAACTCGAACCCGTACTGGAAGCCGGAACAACCGCCGCCTTCGATGTAGACGCGCAGGGCGAGGGCAGCATTGCCCTCATCCTGGATCAGCTCCTTGACCTTGGCCGCAGCGGCCTCGGTGAAGTTCAGCGGACGGTCCAGGGACTGGTAGTTCGGCGCGGCGGCGGGAGCGCCGGGCAGGGAAACAAGCGTGCTCATGCCCCCAGCATGGGGGTGCATGAGCACGGTTTCAAGCTCAGGCCATCGCCTCGGCCAGCTTCTTGCGGGCCGCGGTGTCCTTGCCCTTGCCCTCGTCCGCATCCCCGGACGGCGGCGGCAGGGCCATCTGCGCCGAGGTATGGATCAGGCGGCCGGTCAGCTGGGCGCCGGCGTGCATTTCCACCACCTGGTAATGGATGTTGCCCGTCACCCGGGCGCTGGGGGTCAATTCGACCCGCTCGGTGGCGTGCACATCCCCGTCCAGACGGCCGCTGATGACCACCACCTGGGCGCGGATCTCGCCTTCGATGGCACCGTGCTCGGCCACCGTCAGCGTGGCGTTGCTGGCGCCGTCCTGGGCGATCACCTTGCCCAGGATGGTGCCTTCCACGTACAGGCCACCGCTGAATTCCACGTCCCCGCGGATCACCACCTGCGCGCCGATCAGCGCGTCCACGACCAGATGTCCGTCGCGGTTGGACTTGTTGCTGCCAAACATGGGCTTACTCCCCTTCTTTTGCCGATGCCGCCGGTGCGCCGGCCTGCTTCCAATCGAATACCTGGGTGGCGCCCCCCGCGCCCGATCCCAGCGTGACCCGCACGCGTTGCGGGGTGAAGCCTTTGGGCAGCATCACGCTGCCGGTGAGCTGCTGGAAGTACCGGAAGGAATAGTCCTGGCCCGGCACCTTGGTGCGCTGGTGCAGCTCGTCCCAGCTGACCGAGGTCAGCTTGCCGTCCTTGACGCCTTCCACCGTGAAGCGCATCTGCCCTTGGCTGATCGCCCCGCGGTTCAGGTTCTGGGTCAGCACCACGGCGTACTGCCAGGTGCCACCCGTTTCCGGCGCGAACTCCACCGAATGGGTGTTCAGGCCCTTGCGCTGGCTGGTCGCACCGACCAGCCGCTCGTAGAAGGCCACGTCGGCGCGCAGGCCGGCGATCTCTTCATCACGCTCGCCCAGCGAGGCCTGGACCTCGGTGTTGGCGGCGCGGCTGATGCGGTCGGACGCCTGCAGGGTCGCCTGGCGCTGCTGCAACTCGATGAGCTGCTGCTGGAGGCGATCGTTGCGGGTTTCGGCCGCCTTGAGCTGGGTGCCGACGTCGCCGCCGGGCGAGCCCAGCCAGGCACCGAGCAGCGCGGCCAGGACCAGCGACAGCACCCAGGCCCCGCCCAGCACCAGCAGGCGCTTGCGGTCCTGCACGGGCGGCGCGCCCGGCCGACGGATCTGGATGCGGGAAGGTGTGGGTTTGCTCATGGCAGTCCTGGGCGACCTCGCCTGGCGGCGCTGTCGCAACGGCCCCTGTCTGGAACGACTTGCTAGTGTAAGTCAGGGAAAAGGCCTTGTCCGCGCAGGGCCCGGATCGGGGCAGTAGCGTTCATGGACGTCATCCCCGATAGTGTGCGCCTGTGCACATTCTGCAGCGGGAGCGCGTGCCATGACCGAAGCCCACCTGTTCGTGATCGGCATCCTGCTGGCCTGGCTGGCCGGCATCCGCGTGTACCTGACCGTGTTCGGCGTCGGCCTGGCCGGGCTGCTGGGCTGGGTCGATCTGCCGCCGGCCCTGCAGGCCACGGAGTCCTGGTGGGTGCTGGGCACCTCGGCCGCGCTGGCCATCGCCGAATTCTTCGCCGACAAGATTCCCGGGGTCGATTCGGCCTGGGATCTGGTCCAGACCCTGGCCAGGGTGCCGGCCGGCGCCTTTCTCGCTGCCGCCACGCTTTCGCCCAGCGGCGAGCTCAGCAGTACCGCACTGGTCGCCGGGGCCGGTGTCGCCCTTGCCAGCCACGGGCTCAAATCCGGTACCCGCGCCCTGCTCAACACCTCGCCCGAACCGGCCAGCAACTGGGTCGCCTCGGCCGCCGAAGACACCGTGGTGGTCGGCGGGCTGGCGCTGGCGCTGGCCCACCCGTGGCTGGCGCTGATCCTGGTGGTGGCCTGCAGCCTGATCGGTGCGTTGATCGTGTGGATGATCTGGCGGACGTTGTGGAAAGGCATGCGCTGGCTGATGCGCCAGGCCGACAGTGGGCAGACCCAGGTCAAACCGGGAACCCTGCCACGGTAATGCGTGCCCTGCCCTCGGGCGTTCGTCGCATAATTGCGGCGCAGACTGGGAGTACTGATGGCCGTTCACGATAATGTTGTTGCACCCTCGCGCGCCGTGCGCGCTGAAACGCCGCCGGCCGATCACTGGCAGCGCTGGCAGCGCCCGGACGCGCCGGCACCGGTGGCCATCAGCAATGTCATCGCGCTCAATGCTGCACCGGCCAGCCCGCCGCCGCTGCTCCCACCGCTGCCCACCGATGCCAGCCAGATGGCCCCGCCCGGGATCGACTCGCCCTACCGCGTGCTGATCGTCGAGGACGACCGCTCGCAGGCCCTGTTTGCGCAGAGCGTGCTGCACGGTGCCGGCATGGAGGCGCTGGTGCACAGCGATGCCGAGGGCGTGCAGCAGGCCATCGCCGAGCACCGCCCCGATCTGATTCTGATGGACCTGCATCTGCCCGGCCTGGATGGCATGCGCTTGACCGCGCTGATCCGCCAGCAACCCGGCCAGCAGCTGCTGCCGATCGTCTTCCTCAGTGGCGATCCGGATCCGGAGCGCCAGTTCGAAGTGCTCGACAGCGGCGCCGATGATTTCCTCAGCAAGCCGATCCGCCCGCGCCATCTGATCGCCGCCGTGTCCAACCGGATTCGCCGCGCCCGCGCCCAGGCCGCCTCGCAGGCAGGCAACGCCGGTGCCCCGGCAATGAGCAACCCCGAGACCGGCCTGCCCACGCGTCATCACGTGATGCAGCAGCTCGGCGCCTCACTCGCCCATCGTGATCGTGGCGGCCTGTTCTTCATCGAAATCGCCAGCGCGCTCGGCCTGCGCGAACGCTATGGCTATGCCGCGTTCGAGCGGCTGATGACCCAGGCGGGTCAGCGTCTGGCCGATGCGGCCCAACCCCATCTGCTGGCACGCCTGAACGACAACAGCTTCCTGGTGCTGGGCCGCGATGCCGACGAGGACACCCTGGATGCGATGGCGCACGCACTGCGCGAGCAGTTGTCCACGCGTGCGTTCGTGATCCGCGATGACGAATCGGTGCACCTGCGCGGCGTGGTGGGGCATGCCCAGCTTTCGCCGGGCTTCCCCGATGCGGGCAGTGCACTGGAAGCGGTCGAGCGAACCACACTGCAGGCCCGCCTGCTGACCGCAGGCGTGGCCGCCTACGTGCGCCGCGAAGATGTGGCCGCGCAGGAACACCTTGCGTTGCTTGAAGGGCAGCTGGAACTGGCCTATCAACCGATCGTCGCGGTGGCGGGCGGCAACACCGCGCAGTACCAGGTGCTGCTGCGGCTGCGCCAGGCCGATGGCAGCGTGCTCGCCGCCGGCCAGGTGATCCCGGCGGCCGAAGCGGCCGGGCGCATCGCCGATCTGGACCAGCAGGTGCTCGACCACGCATTGGGCCTGCTGGATCTGTATCGCCACGCCGCGCAGCCGCTGCACCTGTTCGTGTCGCAATCACTGCGCACGCTGGCACGCGATGCCTTCGGCGACTGGCTGCTGGAATCGCTGGCGAGCCGGCAGATCGACGGCACCGCGCTGGTCATCGATGTGCGCCTGCCCGATGCACTCATCCACACCGTCACCCTGCAGCAGTTCTGCACGCGCATGCATGCGGCCGGTGTGCGCTTCTGCCTGAGCCAGTTCGAGCCGGGCGACGAAGCCAATGCGCTGATGTCGCAGCTCCCGCTGGCCTTTGTGCGCATGGCAGCGCGCTTCTCCAACAGCCATACCAACCAGCAGACGCGTGACGAACTGCGCGCGGCGATCGATCTGGCCCACCGCGCCGGGCTGCGCATCATCGGCCAGCAGATCGAAGACCCGCAGGCTGCTGCGGCGATGTGGATCGGCGGGGTCGATTTCATTCAGGGCAACATGGTCCAGTCGGCCGGCAACGAACTGAACTTCGACTTCCAGAATTCGGTGCTCTGAACATGGGACGCCACGGACGGCCAGCCCACTTGCCCACCCCGGCTTCGCTGTGGATCGCTGCCGGCTCAGCTGCGGTCTGCACCACTGCCGCGGTGATGGCGCGGACCGGGGCCAACGGCCCGTGGATCGACATCGCCGCGGGTACCGGGGTGATGGCACTGCTGGCGGCGATCCAGGGGGTGCGCCGCTGGCGGCAAGCGCAGGACTCCCTCCACACACTGCAGCAGCGCAGCGAAGCGCTGTTGCTCGAGCGCGATCAGCTGCAGCAGCGCCGACAGCAGCAGAACCAGCTGGAACAGGAACTGCTCAGCGCCAAACAGGCCGCCGAAGCCGCCGCACTGGCCAAGGGCGAGTTCCTGGCCACGATGAGCCACGAGATCCGCACGCCGCTCAACGGCATCCTGCCGATGCTGGACCTGATCGCGCGCGGCCAGCTCGGCAGCGACCAGCGGCAGATGCTGCAGACCGCCGCGACCAGCTCGCAGCAGTTGCTGCGCATCGTCGATGACATCCTCGATTACTCCCGGCTCGAGGCCAAGGGCCTGAACCTGGAGATCACCACCTTCAACCTGCGCGAGCTGCTGGAGGGCCTGGTGCAGCTGATGCAGCGCGCCGCCGATCCCAAGGGGCTGCAGCTCTCGCTTGAACTGGACCCGGCGGTACGCCTGTCGGTGCGTGGCGACCCGGTCCGGCTGCGCCAGGTGCTGAGCAACCTGCTGGTCAACGCGATCAAGTTCACCGAGCGTGGCCAGATCCGGCTGCGCGTGCAGCGCCAGGGCGAAACCAACGCGCAGCACCAGCTGCGGTTCGAGATCGTCGACAGCGGTATCGGCATCGACGAGGCACTGCAGGCACGCCTGTTCCAGTCCTTCAGCCAGGCCGATGCCTCGACCACGCGCCTGTATGGCGGCACGGGCCTGGGTCTGGCGATCTGCAAGCGCATCATCGACCTGATGCACGGCCGTATCGGCGTGCACTCCACGCCCGGGCACGGGGCCACGTTCTGGTTTGAGATTCCGCTGCTCAAGGTGATCGGCGATCTGCCTGCCGCGCTGAGTGCGCGCCGTGCCCTGCTGGTCACCCGCGACCCGTTGCTGGCCCAGCGCATCGAGCGGGTGACCCAGCACCATGACCTGCGCCTGCACGCGGTGGAGACCAGCGCCGAGGCGATCGATGTCCTGCGCGCGCCGCAGCGGCGCGGCGTCGATCCCGTCCTGGCCTGGGTGATCGCAGACACCGACGGACTGCGCCTTGGCGCCCAGGCACTGCAGAACGCGGTGGCCGGCAATGATCGCCACCCGGAGGCGCAGCTGCTGTGGCTGTATGGCGATGAGGCGCCCGTGCCCGAAGCGCTTGGCCCCGGGCCAGCCCTGTCGCGGCTGGCCGCCGACAGCGAGCTGCATGCGGTGTTGCGCCCGGTGCTGCCCAGTGCGCGCCCGGCCGCGCTGCTGGCCGAGGTGGAATATGCCGGCTCGCCCACGGCACTACCGCAGTTTCCGCTGCGCCTGCTGCTGGTGGAAGACAACAGCGTCAACCTGCTGGTCGCGCAGCGGCTGCTGCAGGTACTCGGGTGCGAAGTGGTCACCGCCACCCAGGGTGAGCAGGCGCTGGAGGCGCTGCATACCCAGGCGTTCGATCTGGTGCTGATGGATTGCCAGATGCCGGTAGTGGATGGTTATGAAGCTACCCGCCGCTGGCGCGCGCACGAGGCCACGCTGGGGGCGGCGCGGTTGCCGATCGTGGCGATGACCGCCAATGCGATGGCCGGCGACCGCGAGCGCTGCCTGCAGGCCGGCATGGACGATTACCTGTCCAAACCGATCAACCGCGAAACGCTTCAGGTGGTGCTGGCACGGTGGAACAGCGTGATGGCCGACGACGTCGCCTCGACACCGCCGCTGGCCACGCCATCGCCGCTGCCCCCGGCACCGGCGCCCGCCGCACGCGACGAAACGCCCGCCGCAGTGCTCGACCAGGACGTGCTGGATGAATTGCTGGAGGTGATTGGCGAGGACACCGCGCGCATCATCGGGGTGTTCCTGGATGACACCCCGCCGTTGATCCGGCAGCTGCAGGACGCCTCGGTCGCCGCGGACCTGGACCAGCTGCGCGCGTTGGCGCACAGCCTCAAATCGGCCAGTGCGAATGTAGGCGCGATGGCGCTGTCGTCAGCGGCCTGGCGGATCGAGCACGATGCCCGCGCCGGCACGCTGGAGCGCCCCGCCGTGGCGGTGGCGCTGTTGATCGCCGAGTTCGCGCGTGCACGGATCGCGCTGGCCGGCTATCACGCCCGCCTGCGCGCCCCGCTGCAGGGCTGAGTCAGTCTTCGATCTTGGTCAGCAGGTAGTTCGGTTCGCCGATGCGCTCGATCAGATCCAGCTGGGTTTCCAGCCAGTCGATATGCTCTTCCTCGGACTCGAGGATTTTCACGAACAGCTGGCGGCTGACGTAGTCGCCGATCGAATCGGCATAGGCCACGGCCTCGCGCAGCGTGACCACGCCATCGCGTTCCAGGCTGAGGTCGCACTGCAGGATCTCGGCGGGGTTCTCGCCGATGCGCAGCTTGCCCAGCGCCTGGAAGTTCGGCAGGCCTTCGAGGAAGAGGATGCGGTCGGACAGGATGTCCGCATGCTTCATCTCTTCGATCGATTCCTTGTACTCGTGATCGGCGAGTTCCTTCAGACCCCAGTTCTTCAGCATCTTGGCGTGCAGGAAGTACTGGTTGATCGCGGTCAGCTCGTTGTAGAGGACCTTGTTGAGGAATTCGATGACTTTGGCGTCGCCCTTCATGAGCGTGCTCCTGCTGCGTGGAATCGAGCGCACTGTAGCGTGTCGCGCGCAGGCATGAAGGAACGCGAATCGTGCTCAGTTGCGGCCCGCAACCGGGTAGGACGATCTCAGGCGGCTTGCAGACCCAATACCGGCAGCGGCAGGTCGTGGGTGGCGCTGAACTTGGCCAGCAGGTCCGCCGCCATGTCCAGGCAGGAGCCGCAGGTCGCACCGCAGCCGGTGCGCATCGTCAACTCGGACACGCTCACGACACCGCTTTGCGCGGCTTCGCGGATCTGATGGTCGGTAACCCCGTTGCAGATGCAGACGTACACGTGCGGACTCGGCAGGCAGGCCCGGATCGGCCTGCTGCTATTCCAATCGAAACGAGAATGGTTGTCAATTTCGAACCTGAATCATTCTCGATACGGTTCAGAGCCGCCGCTGAGCGATCAGACGGCGCCCGGCTCACCCTTGGCCTTGCTGCGCGGCCAGTAGCCACCGCCCCGCTTTGGCGTGGTGCGCTTGCGCGGCCGGTCGTGGCCGGCGGCGTTGCCCGGCATCCAGGCCTCCTGAGCGGACTTGGGCATCGATTCCACCCCCGTCCCGGCCACCCCCCGCGCCAAGGGCGCCAGATGGCGAAGGGCGCGCGCGTAGACGCCCCGCTTGAACATCACCACATGCTCCACCGGGTACCAGAAATCGACCCAGCGCCACTGGTCGAACTCGGGGCTGTCGGTATGGTCCAGGGTGACGTGGGATTCGTCCCCGGCCAGCCGGAGCAGGAACCACACCTGCTTCTGGCCGATACAGACCTGCCGTTCATTGCGGCGGATGGCCCGTGCCGGCAGCCGATAGCGAAGCCAACCCGGCGTCGCCCCGAGCACTTCAACGTGCTCCGGCAACAACCCGGTTTCTTCCTGCAACTCGCGATACATGGCTTCGACAGGCGTCTCGTCGGTATTCATGCCGCCCTGCGGGAACTGCCAGCCATCCCGGCGCACACGTCGTGCCCAGAAAACCTGCCCATCCTGACGCATCAGCACAATACCGACGTTCGGTCGATAGCCGTCCGGATCGATCACGATGCGGACTCCTAGAAAAATCTACTGATCGGACTGTGCCATGCCCGCTGCCCACTCACAAGCGCGGTGAAAAAGTGTTGACAGATTCCGAATACATCTCCAGAATTGCCGGCTCCCTGAGGCTATGTAGCTCAGCCGGTTAGAGCACAGCACTCATAATGCTGGGGTCGGTGGTTCGAGTCCACCCATAGCCACCAAGTCCGCTTGGTTTTTCAGGGAAAAAGTGCAATAATTGCACGCACATATTGCCCCGTCGCCAAGCGGTAAGGCACCTGACTCTGACTCAGGCATTCGGTGGTTCGAATCCATCCGGGGCAGCCAAACAAACAGAAAAGGCCGATCGAAAGATCGGCCTTTTCTGTTTGTTTGAGCGTTTGTCCGGGCGCGAAACGGCCGAGACCATGCCCACGCCGGGCCACGAAAGCGGCTGACCAGCGGTCGGCACTACCGCCGCCACCGCCCCATGAAACATTGGCGAGCGCACAGTGACGCCGCAGCGTCGCCAGCCCGCGCAGCGCCCCTCCAACAACCAGATGATCTGCGCCGCGGACACCCACCCCCGGAAACGACAAAAGCCCGGCCGAAGCCGGGCTTTTGCGTACCTCCCAGGGGGATCCCGAAGGATCCCGCGCCAGGCGCGATGGATCAGCGCTTGGAGAACTGGGTGGCGCGACGTGCCTTGTGCAGGCCGACCTTCTTACGCTCGACTTCACGGGCGTCACGGGTCATGAAGCCAGCCTTGCGCAGCTCGGACTTCAGGGTTTCGTCGTACTCGACCAGTGCACGGGCGATGCCCAGACGGATCGCACCGGCCTGACCGGTGGTACCACCGCCAGCGGCGGTGACCATGATGTCGAAGCTTTCGGTGTTCTTGGTCAGTTCCAGCGGCTGACGCACGATCATGCGTGCAGTCTCACGGCCAAAGAACTCGTCCAGCGGACGGCCATTGACGGTGATGTTGCCGGCGCCCTTGCGCAGGAACACGCGGGCGGTGGAGGACTTGCGGCGGCCGGTGCCGTAGTTTTGCGTGATAGCCATGATTAGATATCCAGAACCTGAGGCTGCTGAGCGGCGTGCGGGTGCTCGGAACCCGAGTACACCTTGAGCTTGCGGTACATGGCGCGGCCCAGCGGGCCCTTCGGCAGCATGCCCTTGACGGCGGTCTCGATGACACGCTCCGGGTGGCGCTCAAGCGCCTGGGCCAGAGTTTCGGTCTTCAGGTTGCCGATGTAGCCAGTGAAACGGTGATACAGCTTGTCCTGCAGCTTGTTGCCGGTGACGGCAATCTTTTCTGCATTGATGACAACCAGGTAATCACCGGTATCAACGTGAGGGGTGTAAACCGGCTTGTGCTTGCCGCGCAGACGGCGGGCCAGCTCGGTGGACAGACGGCCCAGCGTCTTGCCGGATGCGTCGACGAGATACCAGTCGCGCTGGACGGTCTCGGACTTTGCAGTGAAAGTGCTCATGAAAGAACTCTAGTAGGTCGGGCTCATTACGGCGCAGTACGGCCGGAACTCTGCCACGCGTTGTGAAGAGGCGGGATTGTACTGGCCATCCCCGCCACATGCAAGTTGACCCTGATCCCGGCTTGGCACACCGGCCGCGGGGGGCGAGAATCGACAGTCCCCCGCCGCGACATCCCCCTGCCATGACCGCGCTCCGCCAGATCACCCCGCTCGACCACCTGCTGACCGAAGCCCAGCGGGCCCTGGATACGGTGTTCGGCAATCCGCCGGCCAGCCGCCCCTACCCTGCCGAGGCGACCCCGGATGTGCAGATGGCCGCTCCCGAGCGCCGCCACGCGGCCGGGCTGATGCGCATCAACCATGTCGGTGAAGTCTGCGCCCAGGGCCTGTACTTCGGCCAGGCCGCGGTCGCCCGCGAGCCGGAAACCCGCGCCCACCTGCTCGACGCCGCCCAGGAAGAGACCGACCACCTGGCCTGGTGTGCCCAGCGCCTGCGCGAACTGGACAGCCGGCCCAGCCTGTTCAACCCGATCTGGTATGCCGGCAGCTACACCATCGGCACCCTGGCCGGCCTGCGGGGCGACGGCTGGAACCTGGGCTTCGTGGTCGAGACCGAGCGCCAGGTCGAAGCCCACCTTGATGAACACCTGGACACCCTGCCCCCGGCCGACCTGCGCAGCCGTGAGGTGATCAAGGTGATGAAGATCGACGAGGCCCGCCACGCCGACCACGCCGAGCATGCCGGCGCCCGGAAGCTGCCCGCACCGATCCCATCGGTAATGGCACTGGCCTCCAAGGTCATGAAGACCATCGCGTACCGCCTTTAAGCCTCCACCGCGCCGCGTGCATCTGGTGAAAAGCCCCCCCTGAGTCAGGGGGGCGCCGCGAAGCGGCGGGGGTATGGGTGTTCAGTGAGCCGGGGGCCCGCGGTTCGCACAGCGAACCGTGGGAGCGCCAGCGCCAGCGCGAATGCGAGGGCGTTACCCCGAGACCAGCTTCAGGCCGATCACACCGGCCACGATCAACGCGATGCAGGCCAGCCGCGACGGCGAGGCACTGTCGCCGAACAGGAAAATGCCGAGCATCGCCACGCCAAGCGCGCCAATGCCGGTCCAGATCGCATACGCCGTGCCGACCGGGATGGATTTCATCGCCTGGCTCATCAGGTACAGGCTGACCAGCGCGGCGCCAACGGTGGCCAGGGTGGGAAGCGGCTTGCTGAAGCCTTCGGAGTACTTCATTCCGATGGCAAAGCCGATTTCGAACAGACCGGCGACGAGAAGATAGATCCAGGGCATGGGGGATTCCTTGGGTTAACAAAAGCAAAACGGCCCGGTGTTTTCACACCGGACCGTCGTCGGTAGCTGCCGTGGAACCGGGTTTTGCGCAAACACCGGTTCCACAGGGCGGGCCGTCCCGCCTGAGCGAGGCCGCCCGGGCCAGGCCCGGGCGACATCGCGAAGTGCCTCACTCGGCCAGATTGCGCCCATGGAACAGCTCTTCGATCTCACGGCGCAGCAGCGCCTCGATCTTCATGCGTTCCTTGAACGACAGGTTCTTGGCCTTCTCTTCAAACAGGTACTGGTCCAGGTCGAAGTCCTTCAGGTGCATCTTCGTATGGAAGATGTTTTCCTGGTAGACGTTGACGTCGAACATCTCGTAACGCGACTTGATGTTCTTGGCCAGGAAGTTCTGGATCGAGTTGATCTTGTGATCGATGTAGTGCTTCTTGCCCTTCACATCACGGGTGAAGCCACGCACGCGGTAATCCATGATCACGATGTCCGATTCCAGACTCTCGATCAGGTAGTTCAGCGCCTTCAGCGGGGAAATCACGCCACAGGTGGCCACATCGATGTCCGCGCGGAACGTGGCGATGCCCTCCTGCGGGTGGGTTTCCGGGTACGTATGGACAGTGATGTGACTCTTGTCCATGTGCGCGACCACGGCGTCGGAGATCAGCTCCTTGCCGGCCTGCTTCTTGTCGATCACCGGCTCTTCCGAGATCAGGATCGTCACCGAGGCACCCTGGGGATCGTAGTCCTGGCGGGCCACGTTCAGGATGTTCGCACCGATGATCTCGGCAACGTCGGTCAGGATCTGAGTCAGCCTATCGGCGTTGTACTCTTCATCAATATATTCGATGTAACGCTGACGCTCCTCTTCGGTGCGGGCGTAACAGACGTCATAGATGTTGAAGCTCAACGCCTTGGTGAGGTTGTTGAAACCCTGCAACCTCAGGCGAGGCAACGGCTTGACCACGGCGGTCGATCCTGTGTGTGGTGGGAAAGAAGTAATTATGGGGCAAAGTGATCGAGGGCGAAACTTGCATTGAAACGAGTACCTGTGTTCGGTTTGCCCTTAACAATTCGGATCGTTAAGCTCCCGGCACATAGCCGTGAATTCTTCATGAGCAATCGGAGCGCCTCAACGTGTCAACTGTGCGCCTTGCTACAAGTCCGTTGGCCCTGGACATCGCCACCATCGATCGCTTCCTGGCCCACAGCCACCGCCGACGCTATCCCGCGCGTACCGACGTCTTTCGTCCGGGGGATCCGGCCGGGACCCTGTACTACGTGATCAGTGGCTCAGTCTCAATAATGGCTGAGGAAGATGACGATCGTGAGCTGGTGCTGGGCTATTTCGGCTCGGGCGAGTTCGTCGGCGAGATGGGGCTGTTCGTCGAATCGGACCGCCGCGAGGTCATCCTGCGCACCCGTACGCCGTGTGAACTGGCCGAAATCAGCTACGAGCGCCTGCATCAGCTGTTCCTGGGGCCGCTCTCGGCCGATGCTCCGCGCCTGCTCTACTCCATCGGCCAGCAGCTCTCCAAGCGCCTGCTCGATACCAGCAGGAAAGCCAGCCGCCTGGCCTTCCTGGATGTCACCGACCGCATCGTGCGGACCCTGCATGATCTGTCGCGCGAGCCGGAGGCGATGAGCCACCCGCAGGGCACCCAGCTGCGTGTCTCACGCCAGGAACTGGCCCGCCTGGTCGGCTGCTCGCGTGAAATGGCCGGCCGCGTGCTGAAGAAGCTGCAGACCGACGGCCAGCTGCATGCCCGTGGCAAGACCGTGGTTCTGTACGGCACCCGCTGATCCTGCCCGCGTAGTGCCGGCCGCTGGCCGGCAACCACGCACATCCACACCGACGCCCGTCGACCTGGACGAGGTTACCGGCCAGCGACCGGCACTACCTGCCCATTTGCCGCTAGGCTGTTCGCATGGAACTTGGCAGTGAATTCTATTGGTTCATCCTGATCGGCCTCGGCGCGCAGCTGGTCGATGGCGCGCTGGGCATGGCCTTCGGGCTGATCTCTTCCTCCGTGCTGCTCAGCATGGGCCTGCCGCCAGCAGCAGTCAGCGCGAGCATCCATACCGCGGAAGTCTTCACCACGGGCGCCTCCGGGGTCTCGCACCTGGTCGCCGGCAATGTGGACCGCCGGCTGTTCCTGCGCCTGGCGCTGCCCGGCGCGGTCGGCGGCGTGGTGGGCGCCTACGTGCTGACCCAGCTTCCCGGTGACGTGATCCGCCCCTTCATCTATATGTATCTGCTGGTGCTCGCCATCTTCATCCTGCTGCGTGCGGCCGGACGGATGCTGCCGGCCCAGGAAGTGAAGCGTGTCCCGCTGCTGGGGTTCGTGGCAGGCCTGTTGGATGCCAGTGGCGGCGGCGGCTGGGGGCCGGTGGCCACCTCCACCCTGCTGGCCCGCGGTGGCCAGGCCCGTACCACCATCGGCACGGTCAACGCGGCCGAGTTCGTGGTCACGCTTGCCGTCTCGATCACCTTTCTTCTGACCATGGGCGTGCAGTACCTGAACATCGTGGCCGGCCTGCTGATCGGCGGCATGATGGCGGCACCGGTGGCCGCGATCCTGGTCAAAAAGGTCAAGGAGCGCTGGGTGCTGATTGCCGTCGGCGTGCTGGTGCTGGGCATCAGCCTGTTCCAGATCGGGCATGCGATCGGGCAGTGGCGCGCAGGCTGAGCTGGACCCGACACTTCTCCAGCCCCTTTCAGGCTATTTCAACGTCGTATCAGACCTTGTCACCGGCCCGATCGACACAGCCCCAGTTGAGCACCGGGGTGCCCGGCGGCAGCACCTGGCGGAAATAGTCCACGCGTGACGCCTTCGGGTTGACCACCACCGGCGCCGCTGCGGCCAGCAACAGCGGCAGGTCGGCGCTGCTGTCGGAGTACGCGACGTCCACGTCGCCATAGCCGCGCTCGCGGAGCATCCGCATCTTTTCTTCGTTGTGGCAGTGCCGGGTGGCGATCACCGCGCCCAGGAACGGGCCGACCTCACTGCCGATCACCGGCACGCCCTGGTGGGCGACGAAGGCCAGGATGGCGCGGGCCAGCTCCGGCGGTGCGCCGGTGGCGACCACGACGCGATCGCCGGCGGCACGATGCCGGGCAAACACCTCCAGCGCCACGGGCAGCAGGCGGCGCCGGATATCGGCCTCGTGCTTGAGAACGTAGCGGTCGATCACCTTGTTGAACTCGCGCGCCCGGTGCAGGCCAAACGTGGCGATCCAGACATAGCCGGAGATGCCGCGGCGGCGGGTGGGCAGGAACGCCACCAGCGGGCCGAGCAGCGGCGTGGCCAACAGGGCGGCCAGCAGCCGCAGCGGGTTGCGCTTGATCAGCCACGCGAACAGATGGCTGCCGGAATCGCCGTCATACAGGGTGTGATCGAAGTCGAAGACCACCAGCGGGGCGTCGTCGCGCGGCGTTGGGTAGATCGCTGTCATGCGCTGAAGAATAGCTGACGCAGGCCCTCGCCGGGCTCTTCCACGCGCATGAAGGCCTCGCCGACCAGGAAGGCGTTGACCCCCGCCTCGCGCATCACGGTGACGTCAGCCGGGCCGAGGATGCCGCTTTCGGTCACCAGCAGGCGGTCGCGCGGCACGGCCTGGCGCATGTCCAGCGTGGTCTGCAGCGACACCTCGAAGGTGCGCAGGTTGCGGTTGTTGATGCCGATCAGCGGCACCGGCACCTGGATGGCGCGCTCGAGCTCGTCGATGTCGTGCACTTCCACCAGGACGTCCATGCCCAGCTGCATGGCCAGGTCGGACAGCTCGGCCAGCTGACGGTCGTCGAGGGCGGCCACGATCAGCAGAATGCAGTCCGCGCCAAGTACGCGCGCTTCATACACCTGATAAGCATCGATCACGAAGTCCTTGCGCAGCACCGGCAGCGTGCAGGCGTCACGGGCCTGCTGCAGGTAGGCGTCGCTGCCCTGGAAGAAATCCACGTCGGTCAGTACGGACAGGCAGCTGGCGCCGCCGAACTCGTAGCTCACCGCGATGTCGGCCGGATGGAAGTCCGGGCGGATCACGCCCTTGGACGGGCTGGCCTTCTTGATTTCGGCGATCACGGCCGGATGCCCCGCGGCAATCGAGGCACGCAGCGCATCGGCGAAGCCGCGCACCGGCGGCGCCTGTTCCACGCGCGCGATCAGTGCCTCCAGCGGCACTTGGGCCCGGCGTGCGGCGACTTCGTCGGCCTTGCGGGCCAGGATGGTATCGAGGATGTCGCTCATGTCATTGGGGTCCTGGAGGCCGGCCATTATCGACCAGCTCCGCTGAATTCGGAAAACGCGGGCTCAGACGGCCCCGCGGATGCGGCGGGTGGCGGCGACGTACTGCTCCATCCGCGAGCGCGCACTGCCATCGGCCAGTACCGAACGGGCACGGGCCAGGCCATCGGCAATGCTGTCGGCGACACCGGCCACATACAGCGCCGCACCGGCGTTGAGCGCGACGATGTCGAGCGCCGGGCCGGGCTGGTTGTCGAGCACGCCGCGCAGCATCGCGATGGATTCCTCTGGGCCATCCACCTTGAGGTTGCGGCTGGCCGACATCGCGATGCCGAAGTCTTCCGGATGGATCTCGTACTCGCGCACCTTGCCGTCGCGCAGCTCCCCCACCAGCGTGCCGGCGCCGAGTGAGATCTCATCCATATTGTCGCGGCCCCACACCACCAGCGCGCGTTCGGCGCCGAGTTCACGCAGCACGCGCGCCTGGATGCCGACCAGATCCGAGTGGAATACACCCATCAACACGTTGGTCGCGCCCACCGGATTGGTCAGCGGGCCGAGGATGTTGAAGATCGTGCGCACCCCCATCTCGCGGCGTACCGGCGCGACGACCTTCATCGCCGGGTGGTGCATCGGCGCGAACATGAAGCCGATACCGGTCTCGGTGATGGCGCGTGCGACCTCCTGCGGCTGCAGATCGATGATCGCGCCAAGTGCTTCAACCGCGTCGGCGCTGCCGGACTTGGAGGAAACACTGCGGTTGCCGTGCTTGGCCACCTTGGCCCCGGCCGCAGACACCACGAACATCGCGCAGGTGGAGATGTTGAAGGTATGCGAGCCGTCGCCACCGGTGCCGACGATGTCCACCAGCTGCGTCTTGTCCTCCACCGGCACGGCAAGGGCGAGCTCACGCATCACGGTGGCGGCACCGGCGATTTCGCCGATGGTTTCCTTCTTGACCCGCAGGCCGGTCAGGATCGCGGCGGTCATCACCGGCGACACTTCACCACGCATGATCTGCCGCATCAGGTCGACCATTTCGTCGAAGAAGATTTCGCGATGCTCGATGGTGCGCTGCAGGGCTTCCTGGGGGGAGAAGGTCATGCGGGGTCCTTTGTGATGCGGGTGCGGCGCGCTCAGCGCTGCAGGAAATTCTTCAGCAGGGCATGGCCATGCTCGGTGAGGATCGACTCGGGATGGAACTGCACACCCTCGACCGGATACTCGCGATGGCGCAGGCCCATGATCTCTTCGATCGAGCCGTCCGCGTTCTCGGTCCAGGCGGTCATTTCCAGGCAGGCCGGCAACGTGGTCTTGTCGACCACCAGCGAGTGGTAGCGCGTGGCCTGGTAGCGGTCCGGCAGGCCGGCGAACACGCCCCTGCCCTCATGCCGGATCGGCGATGTCTTGCCGTGCATGATGTTGGTGGCGCGGATGACATCACCGCCGTAGACCTGGCCGATGCTCTGGTGGCCCAGGCACACGCCCAGGATCGGCGTGGTCGGGCCGAGCCGGCGGATCAGCTCCAGCGACACGCCCGCTTCGTTTGGCGTGCAAGGGCCGGGCGAAATCACGATGCGCTCAGGGGCGAGCGCAGCGATCTCATCGACGCTCAACGCGTCGTTGCGCACCACCTTGACCTCGGCGCCCAGCGTCTGCAGGTACTGCACGAGGTTGTAGGTGAAGCTGTCGTAGTTGTCGAGCATCAACAACATGGTCAGGGTCCGTCTTGAATGGGGAAGTGGCGTGCACGCAACCGTGCACGTGTCATGCATCTGGGCAGAGGAGCCTCACAGGCCCTTGGCAGCCTGCGCGACCGCACGGAACAGCGCGCGGCCCTTGTTCATCGTCTCGTCCCATTCCTTGCCGGGATCGGAGTCGTAGACGATGCCGGCGCCGGCCTGCACATGCAGACGGCCGTCCTTGATCACAGCGGTGCGGATCGCGATCGCGGTATCGGCATCGCCATGCCAGCCGATGTAGCCGATGCTGCCGGCGTAGACGTTGCGCTTGATCGGTTCCAGCTCGCGGATCACTTCCAGCGCGCGGATCTTCGGCGCGCCGCTGACGGTGCCGGCCGGGAACGTCGCGCGCAGCACGTCGGCGTAGCTCAGGCCCGGCTGCAGCTGCCCGGTGACTTCGCTGACGATGTGCATGACGTGGCTGTAGCGTTCGATCACGAACTGCTCGCCCACTTCCACCGTGCCCGCCTTGGAGACGCGGCCCGCATCGTTGCGGCCCAGGTCGATCAGCATCAGATGCTCGGCGCGCTCCTTGGGATCGGCCAGCAGTTCGGCTTCCAGTGCGTTGTCTTCTTCCACCGTCGCGCCGCGCGGGCGGGTGCCGGCGATCGGACGCACGGTGACTTCCCCGTCCTGCAGGCGCACCAGGATTTCCGGCGAGGAGCCGACCACCTGCACGTCGCCGGTGTCGAGGAAGTACATGTACGGCGAGGGATTGAGCGCACGCAGCGCGCGGTACACATCCACCGGGCGCGCCTTGAACGGCACGCTCAGGCGCTGGCTCAGCACCACCTGGAAGATGTCGCCGGCGCGGATGTATTCCTTGGATTTGTCGACCGCGGCGATGAAGCCTTCGCGGGTGAAGCCGGAGACGAAATCGTTCTCGTCCAGCACGTCGCGGGTGATCGGTGCGGGGTAGCCGGCGCCGGGCGCGCGCAGCTTGGCGACCAGCGCATCCAGCTTGGCCTGGGCATCCTCCCATGCACCGGGCTGACCCGGGTCGGCATGCACGATCAGGTACAGGCGGCCCTTGAGGTTGTCGAACACCGCCAGTTCTTCGGAATGCAGCAGCAGGATGTCCGGGGTGCCCAGCTCATCGCGGCCACGCGGCGGGGCCAGACGCGGTTCGATGTAACCGATGCATTCAAAGCCGAACCAGCCGACCAGGCCACCGGTGAAGCCCGGCAGACCGGCCAGCTTGGGCACCGAGTGGGCGCTGCGCAGCGCTTCGACCTCGGTGAACGGGTCGGCGACCTCGCGGGTGTCCACCACGGTGCCGGACTCGCTGATGGTCAGGGTATGGCCGTGGAAGGCATACACCCGGCGCGCCGGCAGGCCGATGATGGAATAGCGGCCGAAGCGTTCGCCGCCTTCGACCGATTCAAACAGATAGGTATGCGGGCCGTCGGCGAGCTTCAGATAGACCGAAAGCGGCGTGTCCAGGTCGGACAGCACTTCACGGACGACGGGGATGCGGGTGTGGCCTTCAGCGGCCTGCTGCTGGAACTGCTCGAGCGTAATCAAGACGACTTTCCTTCCGGGAAACGGCGGTGGCGGGACGGACGACGGCAACAGGCCACCATCGCCACCAACGGCGAGCGGAAGAAAGGGTATGCGGGGTCGTCAGAATGGACACCCGGCGACTGTACCGCATTGACGGCACCGGATGGAACCCGGCGCCGCCCGGCGCATCAGGCGCGCGACAGCAGCGGGCTGTCCAGCGCCACATGCAGGTTGACCCGCCCCGGCACGCAGTCGATGCGGAAGTGCCGTGCCTGGACCGGTTCGCCATCCAGATTCAGCGTCAGCGGCGCCTCGGCGTCGATCTCCACCCACGGTGCCTGCACACGTTCGGCTACCTGCTCCAGCGCGCCGCGCTTGCCCCCCTTGACCAGCGCGGCAAAGGTGGAGGCGACCTCCCCGCTCAGCTCAGGGATCACCGTGATATCCAGCAGACCATCATCGATCAGAGCCTCCGGACACAGCACCTGCCCGCCGCCGGCCTGGCGACCGTTGCCGACGCCCAGGGCGATGAAGCCACCGGCCCACGCGAACCCCGGCGCCCGGAGCCGCGCCTGGATCGGATCGATCCGCCCCAGCCGCGATATTCCGGTGACCAGATAGGCCAGCCCGCCGAGCACTTTCTTCAAGCCCTCATCGGTCTCCACCGTGACCTCGGTGCCGAAGCCGCCACTGGCGACGTTCGCGCACCACCACACCTTGCCATCGGCATCGATGCGCAGCAGATCGACCGGGCGCGCGGGCGCCTGCGCGATCAGCTCCAGCGCCGCCAGCGGTTCATCGGGAATCTCCGCCGCGGTGGCGAAGTCATTGGCCGTGCCCAACGGCAACAGGCCCAGCGACGGCAACGCGTCAGCCGACTCCTCGCGATGCGCCAGCGTTTCGGCCACCTCACTGAGGGTGCCGTCACCGCCGGCCGCGATGATCGTATCGACCCCATGCGCGATCGCCTCGGCCACATAGCGCTCGGCATCGCCCGATTCCCAGGTCACCCGCACCTCCAGCTGCACCCCGCGCTCGCGCAGCGCCGCCACCGCCTCGCGCACATCCTCATTGCCGGTGGCCTTGCCGTTGAGGATCAAACGCCAATGGGGACGGCTCATGCGGTACTTCCAGGGAGTGGGGAAGCGAAGGCTAGCAGCGGACGGCGTGGCCGCCGGTGAACGTCATCAAAGCGTCACCGATGGCCCGGAAAATGGAAGGCCATAGCAAGGAAGATGGATGGAGGCAGGATCAGCCTCCCGCTATTCCCAGGGCCGCACCAGAAATGGTGCGGTCTTTTTTTTAAGACAGCTCAGCCTTGGGCGAAGGTCCGCAACGCCTCACCTTCCATCCGGTACACCGTCCACTCGCTCTGCGGCTTCGCACCTGCGGCCGCGTAGAACTGGATCGCCGGCTCATTCCAGTCCAGCACCGACCACTCGAAACGACCGCAGTTTTCGGCTACGGCGATGCGGGCGATGTGCTGCAGCAGCGCCTTGCCGGCACCGCTGCCGCGGCTATCCGGGCTGACGTACAGATCCTCCAGATAGATCCCGTTGCGGCCCAGCCACGTCGAATAGTTGTAGAAGTACACGGCATACCCGATGGCCACGCCGTCAGCTTCGCAGATCAGTGCATGCGCCTTGGCATCGGGGCCGAACAGACTCGCCCGGATGCCCGCTTCATCGGTCTGCACCGACGACTCGGCCTTCTCGTAGATCGCCAACTCGCGGATGAAGCGCAGGATCAGCCCCGCATCCTCGGCGGTGGCCACGCGGATGGTCACGGCAGCCACCGGTTGCATGGCTCAGCCCCGCGCCGCGGCGACGTTGCTGCGCATCTGCGCGATGATGTCCTGGTAGCTGGTCTTCGCATTGAAGATCGCCGAGCCGGCCACGAACGCATCCGCCCCCGCCGCCGCGATGGCGCCGATGTTGTGGGCCTTCACGCCACCGTCGATCTCCAGGCGGATGTCCTTGCCACTGGCATCGATCTTCTTGCGGATCGCGCGCACCTTGTCCAGCGCCGACGGAATGAAGGCCTGGCCGCCGAAACCCGGATTGACCGACATCACCAGCACCAGATCGAGGTCATCGAGCACCCAGTCCAGCACCTCAACCGGCGTGGCCGGATTGAGCACCACGCCCGGCTTGCAGCCCAGCGACCGGATCAGCTGGATCGTGCGGTGCACGTGGCGGCTCGCCTCCGGATGGAAGCTGATGTAGGTCGCGCCGGCCTCGGCGAAATCCGGAATGATGCGGTCCACCGGCTCCACCATCAGATGCACGTCGATCGGCGCGGTCACGCCATGCTTGCGCAGGGCCTGGCAGACCAGCGGACCGATCGTCAGATTCGGCACGTAATGGTTGTCCATCACATCGAAATGCACCCAGTCGGCACCGGCCGCGAGCACGTTGTCCACTTCCTCGCCCAGGCGGGCGAAATCGGCGGACAGAATGGAGGGAGCAATGATGCAGTTGGACATGGCCGGGGCCTTCAGGAGGTTGAAAGGGGGCGCCGCGCGGAATCAGCGCTTGCGCAGGGTCTTGATGCGGTCGTAGGCGGCATTGAGCTGGCGCGATTTGCGCTCGGCCTGCTGGCGCAGCTCCGGCGCCGCGCCGACCACCTTGTCCGGGTGGTACTGGGACATCAGGCGGCGGTAGGCCAGGTCGATCTCGGCATCGGTCGCCTCGGAGGTCAGCCCCAGCTCGCGATAGGGGTTTTCCCTGTTCAGCCGGAACCAGTCGGCATCGAAGGCATGCCCCAGCAGCAGCCCGAACACAGCCCCGAACAGCGGATTGGGCCTGAACAACAGGGCGCCAGCAATGAATCCGAGCAGTTTTCCGTACCAGCGCATGGTGGTCTGGGCAGCCGAGGCGATAAAGGATCCTCATTTTACGTCACAGCGGGCCCAACCCGCTTTACACTAGGCCGCCCGCTGTCTGTGCGGGCCCTCCGGGTCCCCTGGACAGCTGTCATGACGAAGCCTCAGGAGTGCCCGTGCCGACCACGTTGTTGCAATCCGATCTCCCCGGCCTGCCCTTGCGCCATCGCGGCAAGGTGCGTGATGTTTTCGACATTCCGCGCGACCGGCTCCCCGCCGGCACTCCGCCGGGGGACTACCTGCTGATGGTCGCCACCGACCGTCTGTCAGCCTTCGACGTGGTGCTGCCCGATCCGATCCCCGGCAAGGGCGAAATGCTCTGCCAGGTCTCGAACTTCTGGTTCGCCAAGACCGCGCACCTGATGCCCAATCACCTGACCGGCATCGATGTGGCCAGCGTGCTGCCCGAGGGCGTCGATCCGGCCCTGTACGCCAAGCGCGCCGTGGTCACCCGCAAGCTCAAGCCGGTCCCGGTCGAGGCGATCGCCCGCGGCTACCTGATCGGCAGTGGCTGGAAGGACTACCAGCGCACCGGCAAGATCAGCGGCATCGAGCTGCCGGACGGCCTGCGCCAGGCCGAACAACTGCCCGAACCGATCTTCACCCCCTCGACCAAGGCCGCCGTCGGCGACCATGACGAGAACATCGATTTCGATGCGATGGTCAAGGCGGTGGGTGCGGACCTGGCCGAGCGCGTACGCGATGCCACCCTGCGCATCTACACGTACGCGGCCGAGTACGCCCGCGAGCGCGGCATCATCCTGGCCGACACCAAGTTCGAGTTCGGCACCGATGCCGATGGCCGTCTGTACATCATGGACGAGATGCTGACCCCGGATTCCTCGCGCTACTGGCCGGCCGACGAGTACGAGGTGGGCACCAGCCCGCCGAGCTACGACAAGCAGTTCGTCCGCGACTACCTGGAAACGCTGGACTGGGGCAAGACCGCCCCGGGCCCGAGCATCCCCGCCGAGATCATCGAGCGCACCCGCGCCAAGTACGCCGAGGCGCTGCAGCGCCTGGCAGGCATCTCGGTCGACTGACCGGCACGGCGTTCCCCGGCCCTGCGCCGGGGAACGCGGTTTTCGATGCCGGGGCCATGTCGGGCCGCCGATGGAAGGCAGCCGACCAACGGTCGGCCCTACCGGCGGTATGCTCTGCAGATCCTGGGAGGGAACATGGCCACCACCACCGTCGCACGCCCGATCGACCGCTACTTCGCCAGCTATTCCGACGATCACCGCAATGCGCTGAACCAGCGCATCCACGTCGTGGCCGTCCCGGCGATCGCATGGTCGGTGATCGCCCTGCTGTGGTGCCTGCCGCCGCTGATCACCTGGTTCCAGAACGGGATCTGGGCGGGCCTGGCGATGTTCGCCGCCTGGTGCTTCTACAACCGCCTCTCGCGCACGCTGGGCTACGGCATGCTCGCGTTCTTCTTCGTCAGCGGCTGCGTCTGCCGGCTGCTGGAGGCCGAGATCGGCCTGGTGAACCTGTTCTGGCTGGCGCTGGGGGTTTTTGCCGTGGCGTGGGTGGCACAGTTCATCGGCCACAAGCACGAAGGCCGCAAGCCGAGCTTCCTGACCGATCTGGTCTACCTGCTAATCGGTCCGCTGTGGGTGCTGGCCAAGCTCTATCGCCGGATGGACTGGCGCTACTGACCCGCTTTTCCTGAACGAGCGCGGACACTCACCGGCACTCCACGCCGCACCGTCCAGCATCGTCCCCAGTGGCCTTTCGAGCGACGGCCACCGTTCATCTTCGTGCATACCGTTACCCCCCGCAGCCCCTGCGACGACTGGTTCCGGACCCGTTTGGACAGGCGTCGGGAGGCCACAGTCGGCAAAGTCGGCAGCGGGCCTCCATACGGCCGTCGACGGACCCGAATGGGGCCGGGCGCTGGCCCGAAAAAATGAATCAGTGCACGTTACATGCAATTGAGGGCGTATTCGGGTGTATCGGCAGCAATTGCCTGCCTGTTAGACTGAACGACCTGCTCGTGAATCCCGCATTCCCTGCATGAATCCTAGTCTGCTCCTGCTGCTCGCCCTGCCCTTCCTGATGGCAGTGGCCGTCGCTTCATTCCGCCGCACCTCCCGCTCCACGGCCGCCTGGGTAGCCGCGGCCGCTCCGCTGGGGGGACTGGCGCTGTTGGCGACGATGACCCCGGCGATCATGGAGGGCGGGATCGTCCGCAGTTACGGGGAGTGGATACCGCAGATCGGCCTGGCCTTCTCGCTGCGCCTGGACGGCCTGGCCTGGATGTTCGCCGGGATGGTGCTGGCCATTGGTGCGCTGGTGGTGATGTACGCCCATTACTACCTCAGCGCCCGCGACAGCGCCCACCGCTTCTACTGTTACCTGCTGCTGTTCATGGGCGCCATGCTGGGCATGGTCGTCTCGGGCAACCTGTTGCTGCTCATGGTGTTCTGGGAAATGACCAGCATCAGCTCGTTCCTGCTGATCGGCTTCTGGTCGCACCGCCAGGATGCCCGCGAGGGCGCCCGCATGGCCCTGGTGGTCACCGGCGGCGGCGGCCTGGCCCTGCTCGGCGGCGTGCTGCTGATCGGCCGCATCGTGGGCAGCTTCGAACTGGATGCGGTGCTCGCCGCCGGCGATCTGATCCGCGCCAGTTCGCTGTACCCGTATGCCCTGTTCCTGGTCCTGGCCGGCATCTTCACCAAGAGCGCCCAGTTCCCGTTCCACTTCTGGCTGCCGCACGCGATGGCCGCGCCGACGCCGGTCTCGGCCTATCTGCACTCGGCCACGATGGTCAAAGCCGGTGTGTTCCTGCTGGCGCGGCTGCATCCGGCGCTGGCCGGCACCGACCTGTTCTTCTATACCGTCAGCGGCATCGGTGCGATCACGTTGCTGATCGGTGCCTGGAACGCGATCTTCCAGCATGATCTCAAAGGCCTGCTGGCTTATTCGACGATCTCCCACCTGGGCCTGATCACCATGCTGTTCGGCCTGTCCGCGCCGATGGCGGTGGTCGCCGGCGTGTTCCACATCCTCAACCACGCCACCTTCAAGGCCTCGCTGTTCATGGCCGCGGGCATCATCGACCATGAGACCGGCACCCGCGACATGCGCAAGCTCGGTGGGCTGCGCCGCCTGATGCCGATCACTAGCGCGCTGGCGATCATCGCCTCGCTGGCCATGGCCGGCATTCCGCTGCTCAACGGCTTCCTGTCCAAGGAAATGCTGTTCGCCGAAGCGCTGACCGCCGGGCCGGAAGCGATGCGCATCGCCATGACGATCGCCGCATTGCTGGCTGGCGTGTTCGGCGTCGCCTACAGCCTGCGATTCGTGCACGACACCTTCTTCGGCAAGGGCCCGCACGATCTGGACCGCGTTCCGCATGAGCCGCCGCGTTTCATGAAGGTGCCGGTGGAAATCCTGGTGGTGGTCTGCGTGGCCGTCGGCGTCGCGCCCGCGATCACCATCGCGCCGGTGCTGCATGCCGCCGCGTCGTCGATCCTGGGCCCGGCGATGCCGGCGTACAGCCTCTCGGTCTGGCACGGCTTCAACATGCCGCTGGCGATGAGCGCTGCCGGTGTGGTCGGCGGCATCGTGCTGTACTTCGGCCTGCGCCGCCTGATCGACCTGCATGCGGTGGTCAGCCGCAGCATCGGCCGCAACATTTTCCACAAGCAGCTGGACCTGGTGTTCGGCTTCGCCCACCGGCTCACCCAGGGCCTGGCCAATGGCAGCCTGCAGCGCATGCTGATGGCGCTGGTGGTGGTGGCGATCATCGTCGCCGCCGCGCCGTTCGTGGCCAACCCGGCCTCGCCCAACTGGCCTTCGCCGCAGCCGATCCCGCTGTTGGGCTGGGCGCTGTGGCTGGTGATGATGGCCTGCGCGCTGGGCGCGTTGTTCGTCTACCGGCAGCGCCTGCTGGCGGTGCTGGTGGTCGGCGGCGTCGGCCTGATGGTCTCGCTGACCTTCGTGTTCCTGTCCGCGCCCGACCTGGCCCTGACCCAGCTGCTGGTGGAGATGGTGACTCTGGTCCTGATGCTGCTGGGCATGAACTACCTGCCGATCCAGTCGCCGCCGGAGAAATCGGTCTGGCGCAAACGTCGCGATGCGGTGATCGCGATCGTCGCCGGTGGCGGCCTGGCGGCGATGGCCTACACCGCGATGACCCTGCCGCCCAACACCATGGCTGGCGAGCTGCTGGCGCGTGCGCTGCCCGAGGCCTATGGGCAGAACGTGGTCAACGTGATCCTGGTCGACTTCCGTGGCTTCGATACGTTCGGCGAAATCACCGTGTTCGGCATCGCCGCGCTGGTGGTGCACGCCATGCTGCGCCGCTCGCGGATGGCGCCGGAACAGATCATGCCGGGCCCGCCGATCAAGCTGCCGGTGCCGGCCGATCTGGCGCAGATCATGTTCCCGCTCACCCTGACCGTCTCGATCTTCCTGTTCCTGCGCGGCCACAACGCGCCCGGCGGCGGCTTCATCGCCGGCCTGGTGCTGGCCGTGCCGCTGCTGATCCAGTACGTCATCCAGGGCACCACCTCGGTGGAATCGCGCTTCGGCTTCGATTACATCCGCTGCATCGGTGCCGGTCTGCTGATCGCCATCCTCAGTGGCTGCGCCTCGATGTTGTTTGGTGTGCCGTTCCTGACCAGTGGACATCTGGACCTGCACATACCGCTGATCGGCGAGGTACCGCTGGCCAGTGCGATCGGCTTCGATACCGGCGTGTACCTGGTGGTGTTCGGCGGTGTGATGCTGATGCTCTCGATGATGGGCACGATCAAGCCCTCGCGCACCCGCAACGCCCGCAAAGGCGAGATCGATCCCACCCGCCGTTCGGCAAAAACCGGGGAGATGCACTGATGGAACTGGCCCTGGCAAGCGCCATCGGCGTACTGAGCGCGATCGGCATCTACCTGCTGCTGCGCGCGCGCAGCTTCGATGTGATCCTCGGCATGACCTTCCTGTCGTATGCGACCAACCTGCTGATCTTTGCCGGCGGCCGGCTGGTGCAGGGCAAGGCCCCCGTGCTGCGTGAGGGCATCGACAGCGATCTGGGCAACTACACCGATCCGCTGCCGCAGGCGCTGGTGCTGACCGCCATCGTGATCGCCTTTGCGATGACGGCGGTCAGCATCGTGCTGGCGATGCGCAGCCGCAGCGACAACCACAGCGACCACGTGGACGCGCACGAAGAAGAAGAGCTTCCTGCCGATACCGCGCCGGGCCGGGAGGGCGGCGCATGAACCATGCGGTGATCCTGCCCATCCTGATTCCGCTGTTCGGCGCGGCCTGCTCGCTGTTCGTGGAGCATCGCCGCTATGGTCCGAAGGTGCAGCGCACGGTGGCGTGGACGACGCTGACCGCGCTCGCCGCGGCCGTGGCGCTGCTGTTCGCACAGACCGCCGATGGCAGCATCGCGGTGTACCTGCTGGGCGACTGGCCCTCGCGCCTGGGCATCGCGCTGGTGGCCGACCGCCTCTCGGCATGGATGCTGGTCACCACCCTGCTGCTGGCCATCCCGTGCCTGCTGCACGCCTGTTCGGGCTGGGACCGCCGCGCGCCGCACTTCCATGCGCTGTTCCAGTTCCAGCTGGTCGGCCTCAACGGCGCGTTCCTGACCGGCGATATCTTCAATCTGTTCGTGTTCTTCGAGGTGATGCTGATCGCCTCCTACGGCCTGCTGCTCAGCGGCGGGCGCGGCCTGCGCATGCGCATCGGCCTGCACTACGTGGTGTTCAACGTCACCGCCTCGACCCTGTTCCTGATCGCACTCGGCCTGCTGTACGCCTCGCTGGGCTCGCTCAACATGGCCGAGCTGTCCCAGCGCATCGCTGAAGTGCCGGCTTCGCACCTGACCCTGGTCAAGGCGACGATGGGGCTGTTGCTGCTGGTGTTCTGCAGCAAGGCCGCGCTGATGCCGCTGTACCTGTGGCTGCCCGAAGCGTATGCGCGTGCGCCGGCCGCAGTGGCGGCGCTGTTTGCGATCATGACCAAGGTCGGTCTGTACGCGGTGCTGCGGGTCAGCACCCTGTGGTTCGGCGACGGTGCCGGCCCGATGGCCGGTTACGGCAGCCAGTGGCTGCTCTGGGCCGGTGTGGCCACCCTCGTGCTGGGCGGCCTGGGTGTGCTCGCTGCGGCACGTCTGCGCGTGCTGATCTCCTACCTGGTGGTGGTTTCGGCGGCGACGCTGTTCATCGCCTTCTCGGTGCGCACACCCGAAGTGCTCTCGGCCGGCCTGTACTACCTGCCGCACAGCACCTTCGTGGCCGCCGCGCTGTTCCTGATTGCCGACCTGATCCGCCGCCGCCGTGGCGGTGCCAGCGACAAGAAGGAGATCATCGCGCCGATGCCGGGCAAGGAAACCCCTGCGGTGCTGTTCTTGATCGGCGCCGTCTCGGTGGCCGGCCTGCCGCCGCTGTCCGGCTTCCTGGCCAAGGCCGCGCTGCTGGCCGGCATGCCGGCGCAGTACACCTGGGCGGTCTGGGCCGCCGTGCTGGGCAGCAGCCTGATGGTGATCGTCGGCCTGACCCGTGGCGGCATCCGCCTGTTCTGGCGCGTACCGGTGGTCGAAGAAGGCGCGCCCAGACCGCGCAAGGCCCCCACGCGCACGGTGGAACTGTTCGCCGCCGCGCTGCTGCTCAGCTATGGCATCGCGATGAGCGTGTTCGCCGGCCCGCTGATGCAGCACACCGATGCGATGGCCACCCAGCTGCTGCAGCCCCAGGATTATGTGGGTGAACTGCGCGCTACCACGCCGGAGATCCGCCAGCCATGACGCGCAAGCCTTCCCTCTACAAACGCGTGCTGCCCTCGCCCTCGCTGAGCGTGATGGTGGTGGTGTTCTGGCTGCTGATGTCCGACAGCTTCACCCTCGGCCAGTTCGTGCTCGGCATGATCCTGGGCGTGGTGGTGCCGTTGTTCGCCGCGCGGCTGGACCGCGAGTTTGCGCGCATCGGCTCGCTCCGGCCGCTGCCCAAGCTGCTGTTCGTGACCCTATGGGACATCCTGATCTCCAACATCCGGGTCGCGATCCAGGTGCTGGGGCCGGAGCGCCGCATCCACCCCGGTTTCATCTGGCTGCCGCTGGATATCGCCAACATCCACGGCATCGCCGCGCTGACCAGCATGATTACGCTGACCCCGGGTACCGTCTCGGCCGCGTTGTCCGATGACCGCCGCTATCTGCTGGTGCACGTGCTGCATCTGGATGATCCGGACGAGCTGATCCGGCAGATCAAATCCCGCTACGAAGCCCCGCTGATGGAGATTTTCCCATGACCGGACATATGTTCATCCAGACCACCATGGTGGTGTGCATGCACGTGGTCGGCCTGGCCATGCTGCTGGCCACCTGGCGCCTGCTGCGCGGCCCGACCGTGCCGGACCGCATCCTCGCCTTGGACACGCTGTCGGTGACGGCCATCGCCGAGCTGATGCTGTTCGGCATGTACCTCAACTCGGCAGTGTATTTCGAAGCCGCGCTGATCATCGCCATGCTCGGCTTCGGCAGCACGGTGGTGCTGAGCAAGTTCGTGCTGCGCCGGGACATCGTCGAATGATCACCTTCATCCAGATCGTGCTGTCGATCCTGCTGCTGTTCGGCTGCTTCTTCATCCTGGTCGGTGCACTCGGCCTGGTGAAGCTCTCCACCTTCTTCAAGCGCCTGCATGCACCGACCAAAGCCAGCACGCTGGGCGTGGGCTGCGTGCTGGTCGGCTCGGTCTGCTATCACATCTTTCTCGGCGAGGATCCGCAGCCGCGCGAACTGCTGATCACCGTGTTCCTGTTCATCACCGCACCGATCAGCGCGCACATGATGGCCAAGGCCGCACTGTCGCTGCTGATGGAAACGCGGCCGGACCTGCCCGGCCACAAGACCGCCAAGGAAGAACAGTTGCCGCCGCCGGAGCCGCGTCATCCGGGCGACACCGAGGGTACCGAGGCGCCGGTTTCCCGGGACAGCCAGTAGAGCCGATTGCGACGTTCAGCCGCCCCAGACCAGCGCCAGCTCCAGCGCGATCCAGCCAAGGAAGGCCACCACCAGCACCGCGCCTTCGCGCCGGCTGATCGTCAGATCGCCGCGCAGCATCGGATAGAGCACCAGTACGAAAGCGATCGCCGCCGGCAGTTCCAGCTTCACGAACGATCCGGGCAGCGCCATCGGCCGCAGTGCGGCCATGCCACCGACCACCACCAGCAGGTTGAACAGGCTTGAGCCGATGACGTGGCCCAGCACCATGTCGCCCTGACCACGTCGTGCCGCCGCGACGGCCGCAGCCACTTCGGGCAGAGCGGTGCCGATCGCCACCGGCAGCAGGCCGACCAGCAGGGGCGACCAGCCCAACCCGGCGCCGAACACCGGTGCGGCCTGCACGATCCAGCGCGCGCCGAAGTACAGGCACACCGCCGCGAACAGCAGCCGCAGGGTATTGAGGAACAGCCCGGTGCGGGTCATCGCATAGCCGGCGATGGCCGCGCGCACCGGCTCGGATTCCAGCTTCGCACGGCGCAGCAGGACCACCAGCAGGGCGACGAAGGCGAGCAGCAGCACGCCCCCTTCCCAGCGTGCGATCACGCCATCCAGGCCGAACAGGATCAGCAGCGCGCTGGCGGCGGCCAGGCAGACCAGCAACGGTGACAGCAGGCGCGCACGGACCAGCAGCGGCGCAGCCAGCGCCGCCAGGCCCAGGGTAAGGCCGACGTTGACGATGTTGCTGCCGACCGCATTGCCCAGCGCGAGCTCTTCTGCGCCAACCGCGAAGGCGCGCGCATTGACTACCAGCTCCGGCAGCGACGTGCCGAAGGCCACCAGCAGCAGCCCTGCAACGAACGGCGACGCCCCGAAGCGCTGGGCCAGGCCGGAGGCCGCCCGCACGATGGAGTCACCGCCCAGTGCCAACAGCACCAGGCCCAGCACGAACCAAACAGTGGCAGCGATCATCTGGGGCTCCCCGGTGACAGATGTGAGCCGATTCTAGGGCCAGCCCACGCCAAACAGTGAAGGCCCGCTCCGGCACTGTGGCCGCAGCGGTGCCGATGGCTCAGGAGCAGCCTTCCACGTAGTCGACCTGCGGGGTCTTGCCGACCCGCCACGCGGTCACGTTGCCATCGCCGTTGATCTCGAAGTTGACCAGCGCACCGCCCTCGCTGGCCGGGCGCACGCGCAGGTTGTGGCCCTGCTCGTCGTACTTGTGCGGGGTCAGATCGCCGCGATCCGGGTACAGCGTCTGCAGTTGGCCCAGCGACATGCCGACCTTGCCGCCACCGGGGGCGACGATGCGGTCGTTGCGCACGTCGTAGCGCACCAGTCGCTTGCCTTCGATCATGAAAATCACGTCCTCGGCCTGCGCGCCTTCTGGCCGCAGCGCGTGGCAGTAGTCGTCGGCGACTTCACCCTGCAGGGGTTCCTTCCAGGCTGCCCGGACTTCGTCAAGGGTGCTCCCCAGCGCTACGGGGCCGTAGCCATCCAGCCGTGCCGGGCCCTGCGTCGCGGTGCCCGAGTCCGCCGTGGCGGGCGCTGCCGGCGCGGTGTCCGCCGCCGGTGTTGGCACGGCCGCTTCGGCATCGGCCGACGGCGTCTCCGGCGTGCGCTCGCACGCGGCCAAGACCAGCACCACTCCCAACGCCAACACGCTTGCCAGCTGTTTCATGCCTGCATCCTCCCAGTGAATGGGCGCAGCCTAGCGCGGGTGCCGTGTGGGTGGCATGCACAGTGTCGCTGTCATCCGCGTTTCACCTGCCGCGTTCAGGCTCGGCCTGCACCGCATCGACCCCGCCCCCATGCAACCGCAGAAGACCGACCTCGCCCGCACCGCTCTGCAGGCCCACCGCGCGCCCCTGGACATGCGCCAGCGCCGGCTGTTGATCCTGTGCGACGGCCAGCGTGACCTGGCCCAGCTGGGCCAGCTTGTGGGCCCGGAAACCCCGGCGATGGTGATCCAGCTGATCCAGAGCGGGTATCTGGTGTCGAGTGTGGTCGCGGAGGCCGCCGTGGTCGCACCCGCTGCACCCGCACCTGCGGTGACACCGACCGCGGTGCCGGTGCCGATGACCGAACGCCGCCGATCGCTGGTGGCCGCCCGCATCTATCTGCTGGACATCCTGGAACTTCAGCGTCATCCGCAGGCGGCGGCGCTGTTCCACACCCTGCAGCAGTCGCGCAGCGACGAAACGGTCATGGCCGCGCTGCAGGCCGCTTTGGACGCGCTGCCAGGCCTGACCTCCACCGGCTACGCCGCGCGGGTGCGGCAGCGGTTGCTGGAGGTGCTGCCCAAGGAACACGCCGAGCGGTTCCAGATCGCGGTGGTTTGAGTCCGCGTCAGCCCGAGAAATTCGCCTTCAACCCCTGCCAGCACTGCTGGTACCCGCGCTGGCGATGCGCCGCGTCCATCGCCTGCGCGGTGGGGCGGATCACACCGCGGGTTTCGAACATGAAGGCCATGGTGTCCTTGATCACGTCCGGTTTGCTCAGGTCGGCCGCGGAGGCCTTCTCGAAGGTCGCCGCATCCGGGCCGTGGCCGCTCATGCAGTTGTGCAGCGAGGCACCGCCGGGTACGAAACCTTCGGCCTTCGCATCGTAGGCGCCGTGGATCAGGCCCATGAACTCGCTGGCGATGTTGCGGTGGAACCACGGCGGGCGGAACGTGTTCTGCGCGACCAGCCAGCGCGGCGGGAAGATCGCGAAGTCCATGTTGCTGGTGCCCGGGGTGTCGCTGGGCGAATGCAGCACGAGGAAGATCGAGGGATCGGGATGATCGTGGCTGATCGAGCCGATCGTGTTGAAACGGCGCAGATCGTAGCGGTACGGCACGTAGTTGCCGTGCCAGGCGACCACGTCCAGCGGCGAATGATCGATATCCGCACGCCACAGCTGACCGGCGAACTTGGCGATCAATTCGAACGCGCCGTCGATGTTCTCGAACGCTGCATGCGGGGTTTCGAAGTCGCGTGGGTTGGCCAGGCCGTTGGACCCGATCGGGCCGAGGTCAGGCAGCTTGAGCAGCGCGCCGAAGTTCTCGCAGACGTAGCCACGTGCGTCGCCATCGGGCAGCTCGACACGGAAGCGCACACCGCGCGGGATCACCGCGATCTGCTGCGGCTCGATCTCGATCACGCCCATTTCGGTGAGCAGGCGCAGGCGGCCCAGCTGCGGGACGATCAGCAGCTCGCCATCGGCGTTGTAGAAATAGCGGCCCTGCATGTCGCGGTTGGCGGCATACAGGTGGATGCCCACGCCACCATGGGCATCGGGCGAACCGTTACCGCCCATGGTGTACAGCCCCTCGATGAAATCGGTGGGCGTGGTCGGCAGCGGCAACGGATCCCAGCGCAGCTGGTTGGGCGACACCGCGCCGTGCGCGAAATCGCCGTGCAGGTGCGGCTGGGTAAAGGGGGTGAATTCACCGTGGGTCACCGCCGGGCGGATGCGGTACATCCAGCTGCGGCGGTTGCTGCCGCGCGGCGCGGTGAACGCCGTGCCGGAGAGCTGTTCGGCGTACAGGCCATGGGCGACACGCTGCGGGGAGTTCTGCCCCACCGGCAGCGCACCGGGCACCGCCTCGGTGGCGAACTCGTTGCCGAAACCGGTCTGATAGCCGCGCGATGACATCGGGTTGTTCATGGTCCTGCTCCGCCGGAGGCGTGGATGGCAAGGGGGTACAGCCGGTGGCACCCACGCGGACGCGGATGCCACCGTTGAAGCGTAACGCCGACGGGTGCCGGACGCTTTACAGCAGGCGTCTTACAGCACGCCGCGCTTGATCTGATCGCGCTCGATGCTTTCGAACAGCGCGGTGAAGTTGCCTTCGCCGAAGCCTTCATTGCCCTTGCGCTGGATGATCTCGAAGAAGATCGGGCCGATGCAGTTGGTGGTGAAGATCTGCAGCAGCTTGCGCTGGTGGGTTTCCGGATCGGCATCAATCAGGATCTTGTTCTTCGCCAACCGCGCCACGTCTTCACCGTGGTTGGGCACGCGCATGTCGATCACGTCGAAGTAGGTGTCCGGTGTGTCGAGGAACTCCACGCCCTGGGCGCGCATCGCTTCCACGGTGTCGTAGATGTTCTCGGTGAAGCAGGCGATGTGCTGGATGCCCTCACCCTTGTAGGCATCGAGGTATTCGTTGATCTGGCTCTTCGGATCGGAGGATTCGTTGAGCGGGATGCGCACGATGCCGTCCGGGGCGGTCATCGCCTTGGACACCAGGCCGGTCTTGAGGCCCTTGATGTCGAAGTAGCGGATCTCGCGGAAGTTGAACAGGCGCTCGTAGTAGTCCGACCACTGCTGCATGTTGCCGAAGTACAGGTTGTGGGTCAGGTGATCAATGAAGGTCAGCCCGAAGCCCTTCGGGCGCGGGTCCACGCCTTCGATCGGTGCGTAGTCGGTGTCGAACATGCTGCCGTTGGCGCCGTAACGGTCAACCAGGTACAGCATGCAGTCGCCAATGCCCTTGATGATCGGGGCGGCAACCGCACGGGTGTCAGGCTTGAAGTCGATCGCTTCGGCGCCGTTGCCCAGTGCCATCTGGTAGACCTCATCGCCCGGCTTCTTGAAGCGGATGGCGAAGCCGCAGGCGCACGGACCGTGCTTGTCGGCGAAGTCCGAGGCAAACGAGTCCGGCTCTTCATTGACCAGGAAGTTCACGTCGCCCTGGCGATAGACCGTGATCGCACGCTGCTTGTGGCGCAGCACCGCGGTGAGGCCCATCTTGCGGAAATAGTCGTGCAGTTCCGCGCCACGGCCGGCCGGGGCGGCGAACTCGACGAACTCGAAACCATCGATGCCCATCGGGTTTTCGAAGGTGGTGACCTGCATGCCCGGATCGGGTGCGTAGGACGCGGTGCTCGTTTGGCTGGTCATGCTGTGGCTCCAAAGCAGTCCGCATCGGAAAAAACCAGGTGCGGTAGGAAGGCAGACCCGCGAGAATGCGGAGTCCGGAACGTAGGTTATAGTTTCACATGAAACCACCATCAAGGTGCACCGCAGCATGAGCCCGCCCGATCCCAGCAGTCACAGCATCCGCGCCTCGCACGCCCTGCTCGATCTGGAGCAGTTCCTGCCTTACCGGCTGAGCGTTCTGTCCAACCGCGTCAGCGGCAACATCGCCAAGCTGTACGGGGACCGTTATGGACTGGCGATCCCCGAGTGGCGGGTGATCACGGTCCTGGCGCTGTACCCGGGCTCGTCGGCCAGCGAGGTGTCCGATCGCACGGCGATGGACAAGGTCGCGGTCAGCCGCGCCGTGGCCAGACTGCTCGAACGCGGCTTCATCAAGCGTGAAACCCATGGCGACGACCGCCGCCGCTCGGTGCTGGCGTTGTCGGCGGCCGGGTTCGAGGTGTACGAGACCATCGCCCCGCTGGTGATCGATATCACCCGCAAGCTGATGTCCGTGCTCAGCGAAGAAGAGGAGCAGCTGCTGGAAACGCTGATCCTGCGCCTGGCCGGGGACGGCCTGCAGCGGATGGACGAGTAGGCAGCGACCGTTGGTCGTTGCGGCTCAGCTGAGGTGCTTGCGCCGCGCATGCACCCACGGCGCGGCCAGGGCGCCGATGGCGCCGGCGGCAAAGCCCAGCGAGGCGGCCACTGCCGCCGCCTCGATCGCGCCTGGCAGGGCCAGTGCGGCGACCACCAGCAGCAGTGACGGCAGGCCGATGAACACGGCCATGAAGTAGCGCCAGCGCGGTGACCAGGTCCCGACCTGGAGCAGGCTGACCGGCATCCAGGTCTCTGCCGATGCGTCCTGCGCGACCTTGGCCGCGACCTTGGTCAGGTCCGCCTCCACCGGCCCCTTGCCGGTGCGCGCGGTGGCCAGCATCGCTGCCACCTCATCCACGGCCGGGAAGCTGGTCGGCCAGGTCTGCGGAGCGCTCACGCCATAGGCGGTCAGCAGCGGCACGCTGATCCAGGGCGCCAGCAAGGGCCGCACCTTGCGACGGTCCATCACGCACCAGATCTGGGTCACGCCATGCGCGGTGACGCTGTACAGCGCCAGCTGCCCTGCAGCCGGGTACGGCAGCATATGCACGCGCGCAGCCATGCTGTCGTAGCCCATCGCGCGCAGGAAGCCAGGACGGGTGCGCCCCTCGTGTGCCCAGGCCAGACCGAGCGCACCGACCAGGTACGCCTCGGCAGGATCTTTCACACCGGCACTGGCGCGATCATCGCTGGCCAGGAAGAACGCCAGCGATTTGGGCTCGGCGACATCGTGCTGATCCCAGCGCCCGGCATCGCCCAGCACATGCTTGAGTGGCAGACGGGCCGGCGCGGTTTCGTCCTTGCCGGCGTTCTGCAGGAACGGGACCACGCTCAGCACGAAGCCCTGCAGGTCCACCCCACGGATGCCGCTGCCCTGCCACTCGGCAGGAATCAGGCCGGGCAGCGTGCCCTGGCGCGCGAGCGCGTCCAGCTGCATTTTCTGCTCGACCAGTTTCTGCACGGCCGCTTTGAGCAGCACGTTGTCGGGCACGGACACCATCGGCAGGCGGTAACGGATCGCGCCCGGCGCCGGGGTGTCCACCTCGGCATCCAGCGCATCCGGCGCGGTCTGGTCATCAAGCAGCACATCGACCGGCGGCAGGCTCACGCCGGCCGGCGCATCAAGGGAAACGTCGGTGGTGCTGTCGCTGGTGCCCGGCTGCATGTGTGGATTCCGTCGGTTGTCCGCCACGAACAGCGCGGCATGAGGTCCTTGGAGGTAACGGCAGGTTGGCGCGGAAGTTGAGGGCCGTCTGGACAGGTTCACCACGCGCGCAAAAAAAAGCCGCGGAATCCGCGGCTTTTTCGATCACGACGCCTTGGGTGGCGCCCATTGCTTCATGAAGGCGAAGAAGCGGCCACGGTCGTAGCCCTTCTTCTGCCCCTTGTCCGCCTCCAGCTCACCGGTGAACTGCGAGTGCAGCAGTTTGCCGTCGGCATCGAGCACGAACAGGTGCGGATAGCCCTTCACTGCCGGGAACTGCGACAGGAACGCCGCGTTCTCGTTGTCTTCGCTGTAGTTGACCTTCATCCAGACATAGTTCGCATCACGGAAGCTGCGGATCTGCGCATCGCCCTCGATGAAGCCGTCCATCAGATGGCACCACGGGCACCACTCACCGCCCACATCCAGGATGATCCGCTTGCCGCCGCGCTGGGCCTCGACCTTGGCCGTGGCCAGATCGGCAACCGGATCGCGGGCGGGATCGAATTGGGCGTTGAGCGCCGCGATCGCGGCGATGTCCGCCGCGGCCGGGGTGTTGCCCGAGGCCACCGGTTCGCCGGGATCGGCGACCGGGGCCTTCTGCTCGGAGGTATCCAGCGGCTGCGCAGGCGCAGCGGTGGGCGTCGACGACGGCGAACAGGCGGCCAGCAGGCCGGCCACGATCATCGACATTGCCGCTGCTTTCATGCGCATGGCAGACCTCACTTGACGCCGTGCATCAGCTTGTTGATCAGCGGCGCGACCAGGAACAGCAGCACGCCGGAGCCGACCAGGGCGATGAAGCCGAAGGTGTAACCGGACTGTGCCGACTGCACGGTCATGCCACCTTCGCCACTGACCCGACCGGCGAAGATGCCCGCCAGATTGTTGCCGATGGCGATCGACAGGAACCAGCAACCCATCGCCATGCCGCCCAGACGGGCCGGAGCCAGTTTGGTGGTCATCGACAGACCGATCGGCGACAGGCACAGCTCACCGACGGACTGGATCACGTACACCATGAACAAGGTCCAGAACGGGATCTTGCCGGCGCCATCGACCATGCTCGACAGGGCCACCATCAGCAGCAGGAAGGCCAAGCCGTTGAACACCAGGCCCAGGCCGAACTTGCGCGGAATCGACGGATTGGCCTTGCCCATCTTGACCCACAGCCAGGCCAGGATCGGCGCCAGGGTGATGATCGCGATCGAGTTCACCGACTGGAACCATTCCAGCGGGAAGGTCCAGTCGCCGAACTCGCGGTTGACGATGCGGTCGGCCAGGAAGGTGAAGGAGCTGCCGGCCTGCTCGAAGAACATCCAGAACAGCACGTTGAACACGAAGATCACCAGCATCGCGATGACCTTGTCGCGGCTCACGCTGCCGCCGCGGACACCTTCGATCAGCAGCATCACCGCCGGCACCACGAACAGCGCCATCAGCAGGGCCTGCAGGGCCTGTGCGTCAATGGTGAGCAGGAAGTAGAACAGCGGAATGCCGATGATGGCGCCCAGCACGGCCACCATGCCCACGCGGCCGACACTCTCCTGGCCCGGGGCCGGTTCGCCGATGCCCTTGAGCTGGCGACGGCCCAGCCAGAACCAGACCAGGCTGACCAGCATGCCCACGCCGGCGGAGATGAACACCACCTGGTAATGCGGCATCGCATCGGTACCGAAGATCTCACGGGCAAGCCAGCCGGTGATCACCGGGGCGATCATCGCGCCGAGGTTGATGCCCATGTAGAAGATCGTGAAGCCCGAATCGCGGCGCACGTCACCCTGCAGGTACAGCTTGCCGACCAGGGTCGAAATGATCGGCTTGAACAGACCGTTGCCGACGATGATGGTCGCCAGGCCGAGCTTGAACAGCAGCTCGGTCGGCGAGGCCAGCATGAACAGGCCGACCGCCATGAACAGCGCGCCCAGCAGGATCGAGCGCTGGAAACCAATCAGTTTGTCAGCGACATAGCCGCCGAAGATGGCACCGGCATACACCAGCGCCAGGTAGGCGCCATACAGCTCGCTTGCCGGCTTTTCACCGGAGGCTTCGCCGCCATGGAACTGGGCCACGATGTACAACACCATCGCCCACCGGATGCCGTAGAACGCAAAGCGTTCCCAGAATTCGGCCATGAACAGCATCCACAAGGGACGCGGATGGCCCAAGAGGGTCTTGAACTCCGGCAACGCCGGTTCGGGAACGGATTTCGCGGCGGCGTCTACGCTCATGCGGGATTCCTGGGTTCGGTGGAAGACATGCACGTCCGATGTGCGAAACAACTCGGGAGAATCCCAGAACAAACGCGTTCACGTCAAATACACACCGATCCCCGCAGCTGGCGGCACGGTCGCTGAACTTGCATCTGAAACTGCCGGGGTGGAACCGTCAGCGCAGCAACGGCGGGGCCTGCCGCACGGTAGGGGTTATAGATGCAGCAAATATGAATAGGCTTATTGGCGCTCGTGCTCGATCACGCGTCCGGCGGCATCGGGTCGTCGTTGCGGATCGTGGTGCGCACCTGGAACAGTTCCGGGAAGAAGGTCAGCTCCAGCGCCTGGCGCAGGAAGCCGACCCCGCTGGAGCCGCCGGTGCCGCGTTTGAACCCGATTACCCGCATCACCGTGCGCATGTGGCGGAAGCGCCACAACTGGAAGGCGGTCTCCAGATCGACCAGGTCTTCGCACAGCGAATACTCGCGCCAGAAGCGGTCGGTGTTCTGGTAGATCCGCTCGAACACCGGGTGCAGCGCATCGTCGGCCACGTGCGGCTGCTGCCAGTCGCGGCCCTGATAGCCGGCCGGGACCGGATGGCCAAAGCGGGCCAGGTAGCGCAGGAACTCCTCATACAGGCTCGGGGCATCAAGCACCTCCTGCAGCTGGGCCTGGCCGGCCGGATCGTGCGAGAAGACCTGCAGCATCTGCGCGTTCTTGTTGCCCAGCAGGAACTCGATGTAGCGGTACTGCAGCGACTGGAAGCCCGAGGACGGGCCCAGCACATCGCGGAAGCCCATGTACTCCGAAGGGGTCAGCGTCTCCAGCACCGACCATTGCTCGGTCAGCTGACGCAGCACCTGCTTGCTGCGCGCCAGCACCTTGCGGCACTGCCAGACCTCATCGCGCTGCAGGAAGCCGATCGCCGCGCGCAGCTCGTGCGCCAACAACTTCAGCCACAGCTCCGAGGTCTGGTGCTGGATGATGAACAGCATTTCGTCGTGATGCGGCGGGTTGGACAGCGGCTGCTGGGCCGACAGCAGCTGATCCAGGCGCAGGTAACCGCCGTAGGTCAGCCGCCCCTCCAGATCGGTGTGGATACCGGCTTCGAGATCGCGTTGGTTCTTGTCGACGGACATGGCAGGGACCGCTTGAGGGGCAGAAAGGGTAGCGCAGTGGCCCGGTGGCCGCGCATCCGGCCGTCAACGGCTCACCGCTCCACCAGCTCGGCCGAACCGACGATCGTCACGCCCGGCGTCGGCACCAGGGCTGCCTCGACCAGCGCGGCCGCGATGATCCCGGCCGGATTGATCCGCCAGGCACGCGGCAGGACCGGGCCGAGTACGCCCAGCACCAGGCTGGCCAGATGCTCGCCGGTGCGCCGCTCGGCACGCTCGCCCCCGATCAGCCCGGGGCGGACCAGGGTCAGGGAGGGGTAGCCCAGTGCCCGCAGGTCCTGCTCCAGCCGGCCTTTGACCTGGTTGTAGAAGATCCGCGCGCCCGGGTCGGCGCCCATCGCCGAGTTCAACGCGAAGGCATGCGCGCCTTGCGCCCGCGCCAGCCGCGCCACCGCCAGCGGCGCGTCATGGTCGACCCGCGCGAAGGCCGCCTGGCTGCCGGCCTGCTTGATCGTGGTGCCCAGCGCGCAGATGACGGCATCCACGGCCCACCACTCGGCCTCGGCCGGCAGCTGCTCGAAGTCCACCACCGGATTGACCAGCGCGGCATCGGTGATGCCTACCGGACGTCGGGTCGGGGCAACCACCGCATCGCAGCGCGGGTCCTCCAGCAACTGCCGCAGGACGTGACTGCCGACCAATCCGGTCGCGCCCACCAGCATCACCTTCATCGCATTCTCCTGCCTGGCTCGTGCTTACCATCCTGCCATGCAGGATCGGTTCAAGCGTGACCGGACTGCGCCGATACTGTTCCAACCTCTCCACCGCTCCGGCCCCCGGCCGTGCCCTGCAAGGACCTGCCGCATGACGGACCCGCACGACCCTCCCCCCAGCCCCGGCACTGCTGTCGGGCGGCTGCTGTCGCGGCGGCAGAGCGTGGGGACCGCGGTGGAGACGCGCAGTGAACCGGCCCCGGTCCTGAAGGGCGGCAGCAGCGCGATGCTGCAGCGCCTGTTTGCCGGGATCGACAGCCCCGAGCCCCTGCTGGGCGCGTTTGCCAATGGCATGTCCACCCTGCCCGGCGAGCTGGGCGACATGGGCCTGCGCCTGCAATCGGCGCAACGCAGCGGCGACTGGGTCAGCTACGGGCGCGCGATGCGCCAGCTGATCGACAAGTACATCCGCACCATCGAGCAGGAAACGCCCGACGGCCAACCCGACAGCCTGCGCCTGCGTGAGCTGCTGCGGCACACCCTCGGGGTGACCGTGGCCAGCCTGCTGCAGAACATGCCTGAACTGCGCGAAGAGCCCGGGCACCTCGCCGGTGAGGTGCATCGCTGGCATCCCGGCCAACCGCTGCAGCCGATCGAAGTGCGGCTGCGCGAGCTCTCCCATCAGATCGGCGTGCGCAGCGATGGCTGGCAGGAGCAGCAGGAGCTGCTGCTGAGCCTGTTCGATCTGCTGCTGGACAACATCGGCGAGCTGCTGGATGACAGCAGCTGGCTGCATGGCCAGGTGCACGCGGTGCGCTCGCTGATCGGCGGACCGCTGGATCGCGACTCGGTGGAACAGGCGCGCGCCAACCTGCGCGAGGTGATCTACAAGCAGGGCCTGCTCAAACAGGGGATCGTGGAGTCCAAGGCGGCGATGAAAAACGTCATGGGCGGCTTCATCGAGCGCCTGGATGGCATGGCGGTCAGCACCGGCGAATACCACGATCGCATCAGCAGCTATGCGCTGGCCCTGAAGGAAGCCCGCAGCATCGCCGATCTCAACCAGCTGTTGCAGGACGTGCTGGTGGATACCGGCCGGGTGCAGGAACAGGCGTTGCAGGCGCGCGACCACCTGGGCAATGCACGCCGCGAGGTGGAGCAGGCCGAGCAGCGCATCGCCGAGCTGGAGCAGGAGTTGCGTGACGTCTCCGGGCTGGTCCGCACCGATCCGTTGACTGGTGCGCTCAACCGGCGCGGGCTGGATGAACTGCTTGAGCGCGAGATGGCGCGGGCGGCGCGCCACGGTCATCCGCTGGCACTGGCGCTGCTGGACCTGGACGATTTCCATCAGACCAACACCCAGTACGGCCACGCCGGCGGCGATGCCGTGCTGCGCCATCTGGTCGAGGTCTGTCAGCTGCACCTGCGCAGCAGCGATGCGATCGCACGGCTGGGCGGTGACGAGTTTGTCCTGCTGCTGCCGGAAACGCCGGCGGCGGACAGCATGTCCACGCTGCTGCGGCTGCAACGCTCGCTGGCACAGCGCCCGCTGCCGCTGAACGAACAACGGGTGCCGGTGCATTTCAGTGCCGGTCTGGCGCAATGGCAGCCCGCCGAAGCGGCGGACGCGCTGTTGCGCCGTGCCGATACCGCGCTGTACGCGGCCAAGCGCGTCGGCAAGAACCGCGTGCAGGCTGCCGAGCCGGCGCGCTGATCCGGTGGCTGTGATAGCCGGCGCACTGGCGCGAATCACTTGGGTATGGACATGACCCTGCCCCGTACCGCCCACGATCCACGCACGCGTTTCGCCGCGCTGCTGGAGCAGCACCGCGGCATTGTGGTGAAGGTGGCGCGTGGCTACTGCCAGCACCCGGAGGATCGACTGGATCTGGTCCAGGAGATCAGCGTGCAGGCGTGGGCGGCGTTCGAGGCGTTCGATCCTTCGCGGGCACGCTTCTCGACCTGGCTGTACCGGGTGGCGCTCAATGTGGCGATTTCGCAGTGGCGTCGCCAGCAGCACCGGCAGGGCCACCACGCACCATTGGACGACGATCTGCCCGCGGTGGACGACGCCGCGCCGCCCGAACAGCGCCACGCGCTGCGCCAGCTCGAGCTCGCCATCCACGCGCTGCCACCGCTGGACCGCGCCCTGATGCTGCTGCACCTGGATGATCACGACCATCGGCAGATGGCCGAGGTGCTGGGCATCAGCATCGCCAATGTTTCCACCCGCCTGCACCGTGTGCGCCAGCAACTGCGTACCCGCTTGAACCCCACCGACTGAGGGAACCGCCATGCAACCGGATGAACTCAAGCAGCTGTGGAACCGCAGCAACGACGCCGCCGATGCGCAGGAGGCCTTCGCGCTGGATGCGTGGCGCAGCCATCGGCAACGGGCCGTACAGCATCAGCTGGGGGCCTTCAGCCTCTGGCAGTGGCTGCAGCTGGCGATCTGGCTGGCCGTGGCGGTGTACTGCGGCAGCCAGTGGTGGCAGCAACCGCCGCTGGCGGTGATGCTCAGTGCGCTGTCCCTGCACGCGTACTGCATCGCGGCCATCATCGTCAGCATCACCCGCCTGCAGCGCCGACGCCAGCTGCACCCCACCCTTGCCGTCGTGGAGCAATCGCACCACCTGGCCACGCTGCGCTGGCACACCGCGCTGACCGAACTGCTGCTCGGCCTGCCCTGGTGCTGGCTGTGGCTGGCGGTGCCGGTGCTGGTGGCATGGCAGGCCTGGCACGTGGATCTGGGCGCCGTCGCCACGCCGTGGCTGCTGGTATCGCTGGGTGCGGGAACGTTGGCCATGATCGCCGCGATGGTGGCTGCACGTCAGTGGGTACAGCGCGCGCCGGCCTCGCCGCGGCTGCAGCGCGCGATCGATGTACTCTCCGGGCGCCGGCTGGCGCGTGCCCGCGCCGAGCTGGAGGCCCTGCGCGGGTGGGAATCGGCCTGAGCGGGCCGAGCTTCAGTGCGCCGGCTTGCCCCCGCGCAGCTTCTGGAATGCGCTGACCGCGCCCAGCACCACCGCGCCGATCACCACGCCGACGATCACGTTGCCCAGCGCGTTGATCAACCAGCCCCAGCTGCCATCGCCCCCCATCTCCAGAATGGCGTGATGCAGGGGCGCGATGCTGTGCACCAGGATGCCACCGCCGACCAGGAACATGGCCGCGGTTCCGGCGACCGAGAGGAACTTCATCAGCCACGGTGCGGCCACCAGCAGGCCCCGGCCGATCGCGGCCAGCGCAGCCCCCTTCTTGGACAGATACAGGCCCAGATCGTCGAGTTTGACGATGCCGGCGACCAGTCCGTACACAAACACGGTCATCGCCAGCGCGATCACCACCAGGGCGGTGACCTGGTTGAGGAAGGGGGCGCTGGACACCACGCCCAGCGACAGCACGATGATCTCCGCCGACAGAATGAAGTCGGTGCGGATCGCGCCCTTCACCTTGTCCTTCTCCCACGCGACCATGTCCACCTTCTCGTCCGCCAAGGCCTTGACCCGCTCGGCCTTGCGCTGTTCATCCTCATCGCGCGAGTGCAGGAAGCGGTGCGCCAGCTTCTCCACCCCCTCGTAGCAGAGGAACGCGCCGCCGATCATCATCAGCGGGGTGATCGCCCAGGGCAGCCAGGCACTGATCGCCAGCGCGGCCGGCACGAGGATCGCCTTGTTCACCAGCGAGCCCTTGGCCACCGCCCAGACCACCGGCAGCTCCCGGTTGGCGCTGACGCCGGTCACCTGCTGGGCGTTCAGCGCCAGGTCGTCGCCGAGCACCCCGGCGGTCTTCTTGGCCGCCACCTTGGTCAGCACCGCCACGTCATCCAGCAGGGACGCAATATCATCGAGCAACGCGAACAGACTGGCACCGGCCATGGTGGATCCAAAGGAGGAGGCGGAAGCGCCGATTCTGACCGATCTGCGCCCTTGCGCGGTAGCCGGCGCGGATTCACCAGCCCACCACCGACACCCGGCCACACTGCCGGTGATCGTCGCCCCGGAGTCCTGCTTGAATACCACGCCCGTCGTTCCCGGTTCGCCGTCGCTGGTCAAGGGCATGAACCGCCGCAGCCAGATCCTGCGCCTGCTGTTGCGCTACCGTAATTCCGGCGTGTTTTCCGGCATGAACCTGGACGCACGCGCGGTGCACGATGTGCCGCCGGACGGGAACCCGGAGCAGTTCGTCACCGATCTGGAATCGCTGGGGCCGACCTTCGTCAAACTGGGCCAGATGCTTTCCACCCGCCCGGACATGGTGCCGGTGGAATTCGCCACGGCGCTGGAGCGCATGCAGGAGAAGGTCGCGCCGATCCCCGTCGAGCGCATCTCGGCCATCATCGAACAGGAGCTCGGCGCTTCGGTCTCCAAGCTGTTCGCCAGCTTTGATCCGGTCCCGCTGGGCTGCGCCTCGATCGCCCAGGTCCACCGCGCCGAACTGCATGACGGGCGTCAGGTGGCGGTCAAGGTGCAGAAGCCGGAGGTCGCCGCACAGCTCCGCTCGGACCTGGAGGTGCTGCGCAGCTTCGCGCTGGCCGCGGATCACCTTACCCAGGTGGGCCGTCGCGTGCGCCTGCGCGACTGGCTCAATGAGTTCGCCAAGACACTGATGCAGGAGCTGGACTACCAGGCCGAAGCGGAGAACCTGCAGCGCTTCGGCCAGCACCTCAAGCCGTTCAAGCCGCTGTGGGTGCCACAGCCGGTCTGGGACTACTGCAGCCATCGCGTGCTGACCATGGAGCTGGCACAAGGCGTGCGGGTGGACATGATCCCCGACGTGCGCCGCACCGAGCAGCCGATGGCCCCGCTCGCCGCTGCGCTGATCCGGGGGTATGTCGACCAGATCTTCGTGCATGGTGAGATCCATGCCGACCCCCATCCGGGAAACCTGCGCGTGACACCGGCGGGTCGCTTGGCGATCTTCGACCTGGGCATGGTCGCGCACATGCCCCCGCGACTGCGCGAGCGGCTGCTCAAACTGCTGTTCGCGGCAGTGGATGGACGCGGCGAGGAAGTCGCCGATGAGATCATCGGGATCAGTACGCGGCTGGAGTTCTTCGATGAGGAACGGTATCTGCGTGAGACCGGGCAGATCATCGCGCGCTATGCCGCCAACAGCAGCTTCTCCGAGGGCCGCGTGGTGCTGGATCTGGTGCGCATCGCCACTGCCAGCGGCCTGCGTACCCCGCCGGAGCTGAGCCTGCTCGGCAAGGCGCTGCTGAATCTGGAAACCGTCTGCCGACTGCTGTCGCCGGACCTGGATACGCGCCGCATCGTGGAGAAACAGCTGCAGCACGTGATGCGCGCACGCCTGAAGAAGTCACTGTCCAAAGCCAATCTGGCCAGCGAAGCGATGGAGATCCAACAGCTGCTGCGCGATGGGCCGCGCAAGATGACCGACATCCTCGCGCTGCTCGCCGAGAACCGCCTGCAGATGAAAGTCACCGGGCTGGAAGAATCACGCCTGATGGAGAACCTGCAGAAGATCGCCAACCGCGTCTCTGCCGGCATCGTCACTGCTGCACTGATACTCGCCGCGGCGATGATGATGAAAGTCGATACCGGCTGGCATCTGTTCGGCTATCCGGCCATCGCATTCACCTTGATGTTGATTGGTGTGTTCCTCGGCCTGGGCATCATCCTCAGTGCGCTGATCTTTGATCGCCGTGCGCGCTCGAAGGAAGAACGCGGGCACCGTTGACGCGCTCACCACGCGCGTTGCGCATTCAAGCACAACGAAACGACGGGACGCAGAACGCGTGACGCAGTGCATCGCGCGTGCTTCTTCACGCGCGTTTTACGTCGCATATCGCAGTGCGATGCGTGATCAAGTATGTCGTTTTCAACAAACATTTCAGTCAGGTTCGTGCAGGCATGATCCAGTCATCGGCTTGTCATGCATGTGTGGTTGAGACAGCCGGTCGGATGGGAACTGCGTCGTCATGACGTCCATCACCACCTGTCTCCACTGCCAAAAGTGCTTATGCTCTGGATCCTGCTGCTGTCACTGTTGCTGCTCACCTGGCTGTTCCTCGCATCTGACAAATGGGTGTGGTGGAAGGCAAGCCTGATGTCATTGCTGCTGCTGACGCTCAGCGCATGGTGGTTGATCAACAAATTGTCCGGTGACGGTCTCAATGCAGCCACGCTGTACCACCTCGGCGCGGACATGGAAGGCGCCGGTGTCGCCGACTTCAAACAGTACATCGCCGGCTTCATCGCGCTGGCCCTGGTCTCGCTCACCCCCTTGCTGTTGGCGCGCCTGCGTCCTCGGCGCCGCCGCGCGCATGGCAAGGCGGTGTTTGCCGGCTTCATGGCCATGTGGTTCGTCGCCATCGTGGTGAGCCCGCTGTACACCGATGCCCAGCGTCTGTACCAGCAGATGCGCCCGGTGGACTACAGCATGGTCAAGGCCGAATACCGCGTGCCGACGCAGCCGCTGACCAAGCCGCGCAACATCGTGTGGATCTACGGCGAAAGCCTGGAGCGCACCTATCTCAATGAAGAAACCTTCCCGGACCTGATGCCCAACATCAACCGGCTGGCCGCGCAGTCGCTGGACGTGCGCGGGCTGGTGTCGGCCGAAGGCGGTGGCTGGACCATCGCCGGCCTGGTCTCCTCGATGTGCGGTGTGCCGCTGACGACCGCCAAGGAAGACGAAAACAGCATGGGCCGCATGGGCAGCTTCCTGCCCGAAGCGGTCTGCCTGGGCGACTACCTCAAGCAGCAGGGCTACACCAATCACTACCTGGGCGGGGCCAACGGCCAGTTCGCCGGCAAGGGCCAGTTCCTGGCCACGCATGGCTTCGATACCGTTGACGACCTGGCCTGGTTCAAGCAGCAGAAGATCACCCGCGCGCATTTCTCGCCGTGGGGCGTGCATGACGATGTGCTGCTGGACAAAGCCTACGACCGTTTCGTGCAGCTCTCGCGCAAGGGCGAGCCGTTCATGCTCACCACGCTGACCATGGACACCCATCATCCTGCGGGTCACCTGCCGGTAGCCTGCAAGGGCACCCGCTACAAGAGCGAGCATGGCAACATCGGCATGCTCAATGCGCTCAAGTGCACCGACGGGCTGATCGCCAAGCTGGTCGACCGCATCCAGGCCAGCCCGTATGGCGAAGACACCTTGATCGTGATCGCCTCCGATCACCTGGCCATGCCGAACGATCTCAGCCACATCCTGGCCAAGCAGGACCGCGAGAACCTGCTGCTGTTCCTGGGCAAGGACATCGCCCCGCGCCAGCTGACCGCGCCGGCCGGTTCGACGCTGGATTCGGGCGCCACCCTGTTGAGCCTGATCGATCCGGCCATCGATTCGATCGGCTTCGGCCGCTCGCTGCTGCATCCGGAGCGCTCGGACAGTGCCAGTGCCGCCGTGTTCCGTGACAACGGCAAGGACTATCCGCGTTACCTGGCGTTCTCGCGCTCGCTGTGGCTGGGCGACAAGACCCGCCAGCTGCGCATCGATGACGACAACCAGGTGGTGATCGGCCTGCAGCATGTGCAGCCGCCGGTGCTGCTGGAGTACGACAAGCACTGGGACCTGAAATCGGTCTACCTGGAGAACACCTCCAAGCAGTTCGATCTGGCCGACCCGTCCAATACGCTGGCCTACGTGGATCGCTGCACCGCGTTCGAAGATGGCTCGGCCGATGGCGACTGGTGCGCGATGCTGGTCAACCAGGACAAGGGCATCAAGCTGTTCCGCGATGACCAGCTGCGCGGTGGCGTGGCGGTGGACGGCCCGCTGGATCCGTTCAACGGCCCGCGCCCGAGCATCCGCCAGGCGCACATGATCACCCACAAAGGCCGCCGCACCCGCGCCGGTCAGTACATGGTGCAACTGGTGACCAAGCAGTCACCGGACCGCGGTTTCTGGATCGAAGCGGTGTCCTCGCAGCGCAAGGTGGTGGTCGCCCAGCAGTGGGTACAGCCCGATGCCGACGGCCGCGTCAACCTGAGCTTTGGTCTGGACCACGAGGTCGATGATCTGGAAGTGCGCGCCTGGTTGAACCACGCCGAGAAGCTCGCCGTGGATACCTTCGCGCTGGTGCCGTCGCGCCGCGGCAACCGCGGCTGACCCGCCCCCCCCCCGGCCGACATCGGGGGCTGTCGACGGTCGGTATCCGTCCGTCGTCGGTTGCAGCTACGCGTCGGGATCCGGCTTCACTGCCGGGTCGCGCACCAGATGGATATCCGTCGGCGAGGACAGCGCGATCCCGGCCGCGGCGAACGTCTGCAGCACCGTGAAGTACAGCTCGCTGCGCGCGCCGTACACCGCCCGCGGGCCTGACACGTAGGCGAAGCTGTTGATCGCGATCTGGCCATTGGCGATCGAGTCGATGAACACCGACGGCGCCGGATCGCTGAGCACGCCCGGGTGCTCGGTGTAGGCATCCAGCAGGATCTGGCGCAGCGCGGCCACATCGGTGTTCAACGGCACCGAGAACTGGATCTGGATCCGGCCCTGCGCGTTGCCCATCGTCATGTTGCGGATGGTCTTGGTGATCAACTCGGAGTTGGGCACGATCAAGGTGGACTTGTCGCCCACCTGGATTTCCGTCGAGCGCACGCTGATGCGCTTGATGTCGCCTTCCTGGTCGCCCAGCTTGACCCAGTCGCCGATCTTCACCGGCCGCTCGGCCAGCAGAATCAGGCCCGAGACGAAGTTCTGGGTGATCGCCTGCAGACCGAAACCGATACCCACCGACAGCGCGCTGACCACCAGTGCCAGCTTTTCCAGGCCAATCCCCAGCGCGGTGACGCCCCACAGCACCGCGGCGATGATGCCGAGATAGCGGGTGACGGTGCTGATCGAGTTGCGCGCACCAGCATCGAGCTCGGTCTTGGGCAGGTAGGTGTCGCTCAGCCAGCGCTGGAAGGTCTGCATCACCGCCCACACCACCAGGAACACCAGCACCGCATACAGCACGCCCCCCGGCCTGAGCGTGGTCTCACCGATCTTCAGGCCGCCGGACAACGAGTCCAGCCCGCCCAGGAAGGCGTTGAGGTTGCCGAACGGCGCGGCCAGCATCAGCACGCCCAGCAGGATCACCGCGACCCGCAGCACCGCCGAGAGCAGGACGCCGGCCTGCTCCACCCGTGACTCGCTGAGCCCGGTGGTCAATACGATGGTCTGCCCGGCACGGCTGCTGGGCGCGAGCATCCAGGTGGCCAGGTCATCGGCGAACTTGAGCAGCAGCGAGACCGCCATGAACACCACCGCGACCCAGACCAGCTGCTGGGCCACGAACAGGGCGAAGTTGAGGTACCCCAGCAGGGTGGCGATCACTGCCGCGGCAACGGCGATGTGGCCGACCAGACGCGCCAGCACGATCCAGCCACTGCGGCGTGGCGCCCCCCGCACCTTGCCATCGCCACCGGCGCGGGGATCGGCACGTGCTTCGGCTTCGGCGGCTTCGGCTGCCTGGCGGTTGTGCATGCGTGCCAGCGAAGTCAGGATCGCGATGATCAGCCCCATGTAGGTCAGCGCCATCAACCCATCGGCGGCCACCGTGGTCACCTCGCTGGTGCGGGCGGCACGGTCGAGGGCGACCAGCATGATGCTCAGCCAGGTCAGGCCGGCCGCGCCCCAGGCGTACTTGCGCAGCCGCAACGCCGCGCTGTCATCCAGCGACAGCAGCCGCCACGATGGCCGCTTGGGGACCAGCAGGCAGGCACTGAGCGCGGCGATGAAGGCCGCCACGAAGGTGGCCACCTCGAAGGTCTCGGCCACCTGCTGCAGGCGCGGGGGGATCGCGCCGATCGCATCCAGCGATTCCACCAGGGCCACTGCCGCCAGCCCCGGCAACAACGTGCCGACCAGCAGCAGCCACACCGCCAGGCCAGAGCGGCGCAGGCGCCCATCGGGTGCGCGCTCGGAGGCGGCAAAGCGGCGTCCCAGCGCGCGCAGCCACAGCCGCAACGGGAAGAACATCACCAGTGCGACCGCCAGCCCGATCAAGGGCGCGTTCCAGCCATGCCTGGCAATGGCGTTGCGGGCCGCGTCTTCGCCGAGGCGGTAGAGGATGACCAGGCGATGCACATCGTCCGGCACGTCCTTGGCGAAGCTGCGCCACAGCGACGGTGACAGCGGTGAGGCGACCTTGCGGCTCAGCTGTTCGCTGAACTGGGTCACCCGCATCTTCTCGATGCGTTCGCCCAGTTGCCTGGCATCCACGGAAAGGAGCTTGGCGCGGGCGATCTGCGCGGTGATGTCGGCCTTCTGCTGGTTCAGCGCCTTGCGCTGCCGGCTCACCTCGGCTGGTTCGATGGTGCCCTCGGCGACCTGGCCAAGCTGCTCAAGCCGGGCATCCACCTGCTGAAGCTGCGGGTCCAAGGCACTCTGCAGGCCGTCGGCATCACGCTGGACGGCCAAGGCGCGGTCGGAGAGCGCCTTCAGGGTTTCCGTGGTGCCCGCATCTTCCAGCGCGTCGCTGGTGGCGCGGAGCGCTTTTTCGGCCTGAACCAGCTGCTTGGCGGGATCCGGGGCCGGATCCGTGGCCTGCCCGAGGGCGAGCGGCGCGGCACCCAGCCAGGCGAACAACAGCAGCCACGACAAGGACCGCACCACAAACGAAGAATGACGAAGCGACACGCCAGCACCAACGGTTCGCGCGGACCACCGCGCCTGCCCGCGACTATAAACCGGCCCCTGTTCAGAACGGGTATGTGGGCACTCAGTACTTCAGGCGGAGCTCTTCGACCTGTGGCTGCAGGCGGGCATACCAGTCCTGGAATTCTTCTTCGGTGATCTCTTCGGGCGCGTACACCGCGATTTCGTCCCAGGCGTGATCGGTCGGCAGTGGCTGCCGAGGACCGGCGCGCAGGGTGTACGTCACGCCCTCATGGTCGACCACATCGTCGGCCGTCTCGCGCTGCTGGCGGGCAACGCCGGTTTCGCTCTTGAGCAGAATCACCTGGTACATCCGCATCTCCATCGCTGTTGAAAGAAGCGCCAATGGCGCTGCGGCCCAGCATAACGCTGCGACCGCAAGCGCGACATGACGCGACCACAACGGAGTGTCTCGACGCCGCACTCGCCCCGGCTTCACCCGGCCGTGGCAGCAGCCCCGGCATCGTGGGATCGCACTCCCACCAGCCGTTGCCCATGACCCCACAGCCCGACCTGAAAACCGTTCCCGACCTCAAGCTGCCGCGTTACCTCGGCACCTGGTACGAGATCGCCCGCCTGCCGATGAAGCATGAGCCGGAAGGCTGCACGGATGTGTCCGCGCACTACAGCCTGAAGGACAACGGCCACGTCGCCGTGGTCAACCGCTGCCGCATGGGCGATGAGATCGAGGAAGCCGACGGCGAAGCCTGCCCCGTGGACAACGACACCGCGCGGCTGGAGATCAGCTTCCTGCCCAAGGGCCTGCGCTGGCTGCCGTTCACCAAGGGCGACTACTGGGTGATCCAGATCGCCCCGGATTACAGCGTCTCGCTGGTCGGCAGCCCGGACCGCAAATTCCTCTGGTTGCTGTCGCGTACGCCCACGTTGGACCGCACCACCCAGGAGCACTACCTGGCGCAGGCGCGGCTGCAGGGTTTCGACCTGACCGAACTGATCCAGACCCCGCACACCGGCCACCCGACCGCCTGAGGCTTCCATGGATCTGAAGAGCGGGTACCCGTTCTGGGCCGTGCGCAACGGCCTGATGCATGCGTTTCCGCCGCTGGAGAAGGATCTCAACTGCGAGGTGCTGGTGGTTGGCGGCGGCATCAGTGGCGCGCTGATCGCGGACGAACTCTGCGCGCACGGCCATGACGTGGCGCTGATCGAACAGCGCGACATCGGCTGGGGCAGCACCGCGGCCAGTACTGCGCTGCTGCAATATGAGATCGACACCCATTTGATCGACCTGGCCCAACGCTATGGCGAGGACGCGGCAGTGCTGGCTTACCAGGCCTGTGCCGAGGCGATCCCGGCCATCTGCGAGGTGGCCGCGCCGTTCCGCGATGTGGACTGCCACCGCATGGCCAGCCTGTACTACGCCAGCAAGCGCGGGCACCAGGCGGTACTGGCCGAAGAATGCGCGCTGCGTGCCAGGCACGGCTTCGATGTGCGCTGGCTGGAGAGCGAGGCGGTCGAGGACGGGTACGGCATCCGCGCTCCGGGCGCCATCCTCAGCGCGCTGGCGGCACGCATCGATCCGTACCGGCTCACCTATCGCCTGCTGATGCGGCTGCACAAACGCGGCTGCGGGGTCTACGACCGTACCGTGCTCGATACACTCACCCCGACCCCGCGCGGCGTGACCGCCACCACCCTGGGCGGCGCCCGCATCCGTGCCCGCCATGTGGTGCTGGCCACCGGCTACGCCGGGCAGCGCTGGTTGAAGCCCTCGGTGGCCCGCAACCGCAGCAGCTACGCCTTCATCACCGATCCGATTCATCCGGACCTGCTCGGGCCGCTGCGCGAGACCATGGCGTGGGAATCGGCGCGTCCGTATCTCTATCTCCGAAGCACCGGCGACAATCGGCTGTTGATCGGCGGCGAGGACGATGCCATCGATCTCCCGGCCCGGCGCGACCGGCGGGTGGAGAGCAAGACCGCCACGCTGCTCAAGAAGACCGCCAAACTGTTCCCGCACCTGCCGCTGCAACCGGCCTTCTCATGGGGCGGCACCTTCGCCGAGACCCACGATGGCCTGCCGTTCTTCGGCCCGCATCCACAGTGGGGACCACGGGTGCTGTTCGCGATGGCCTACGGCGGCAACGGGATCACCTACTCCATGATTGGGGCCGGGCTGCTGCGCGCGGGCATCGAGCGGCGCCGGCATCCGCTGGCGGAGCTGTTCGGATTCGGCCGGTTGCGCTGAGTTCCCCTTGCAACGCGCGCCATGACAGGCATCATTCAAACTACGGCTGCTAGCGTCAGCGCTGTCGGCCGTCCTGCCTGTCTGCTCCGGAGCCTCTCATGATCCGCCTGCTTCCCCTGCTGCTGTGCCTGTCCCTGCCCGGCGTGGCGCTGGCCCAGTCGGCCGCAGGCGCAACTGGCCCGCAGTCGTCGACCGGGCTGGATCTGAGCATTCCCGATGCGCCCATGCAGTACCTGGGCGATCAGTCGCTGCGCGGGGATCCGCCGGGCACGTTCTACGGTGACCGTACCGGCCGGCGATCCACTGACCGGGCCGCCAACGGCATCGCCCACGTGACCGACGACAAGCTGCGGGTGAACGGCAGCCTGACCACCGGCATCGGCTACTCGGAGAATTTCGGCAATACCCACTACAACGCCGCCGAGCTCAACCTGAGCAAGAACTACACCAGTGACGAGGGCAACACCCGCAACGTCAACATCAACATCCGGGTGAGCGAAGGCAAGGGCCCTGGCTTCTACGGCCCTTATGGTGGGTACGGTTATGACGGCTTCGATGGTTACCGCGGTGGCTACGGCCGCGGCCCGGGCTACTGGGATTACCCCACGCGCTGGTAAGCGCGGCATCTCTCAAGCACACACGCGGACGGCCGGGGAAACCCGGCCGTTCGTGCATCCAGCGCGCGCTGGCGAGTGGGATCAATCCCACCAGCCGTCGCGCTTGCTGGCCAGCACACGGCCATCGTGACCGCTCATGCGCACTTCCACGCGCTGGTTGCGGGCATTCCGCGCATCCAGCGTCCACGTCGCGCCATCGCGCTCAAGGGAGTCGATCTGCTTCAGACCGGCCTTGCCCGCCAGCGCCAGGATCTGACCGGCGTCCAGCACGGCGCGGCCATCGCGCGGATCGAAGATCTCGCCCTTGGTGTCATCGATGATCACTTCATCGACAGTGCCGTCCTTGCGGGTCACGTCCGCCTCCCACACACCATCGTCGTGCTCCAGCTCATGCACCTGGGTGTAGCCGGCGGCGCTCAGCTTGGCCTGCACCTGTGCAGCGGACAGGTTGGCGGCAAAGGCCGGAGTAGCGAACAGGGCGGCGGCCAGGGCGGTAGCGGCAATCATCGTCTTCATGGGAATCCTTGAGGGGGGCACCGGTCCATTCCGGCACCGCCAGTCTGGCCGCCGCGCCTAACCAGACCATGAGGGCGACTGTTAGATACTGTTTAGACAGCCCCGGTATACCGGTGCCCTGCCCTTCCCCCTGCGTGCCCGCATGTCTGCCCTGTCCCTGATGCTGCCCCTGCTGTTGACCCTTGCCCCGCAGGACCCGATGCGGGTCCTCGACGGTGGCAGCCGCCAGCAGGACAGCGTGCGCCAGGCGGTGCGGCAGGGACGCTTCGTACCGCTGGAACAGGTGGTTGCCGATGCATTGCGGCGTTATCCGGGCAAGCTGATCGAGGTGGAACTGGATGACGGAAAATACGAGGTCGAGATCCTTGGCCCGGACGGGGTGGTGATGGAGCTGGATTACGATGCCGCCACCGGCCGCCTGCTGAAAATGGAAAAAGACTGATGCGCGTGCTGCTCGCCGAAGATGACGCCCTGCTCGCCAGCCGGTTGCAGACGCTGCTGGAAGAGGCCGGCTACGTGGTCATCCACAGTGCGGAGGGGCGGGATGCGGAGTACCAGGGCCAGATCGAGGACATCGCCGCCGCCGTGGTCGATCTGGGCCTGCCGGGCCTGGACGGGCTGAGCGTGATCGAACGCTGGCGTCAGGCCGGGCGCGACTTCCCGGTGCTGGTGCTGACCGCCCGCGCTCGCTGGCACGACAAACTGGCCGGCTTCGATGCCGGCGCCGATGATTATCTGACCAAGCCGTTCCAGCCCGAAGAGCTGCTGTTGCGCCTGCGCGCGCTTATCCGCCGCAGCGCCGGCCACGCGCATCCGCGCCTGCAGTGCGGCCCACTGGTGCTGGACGTCAACGCCGGCCGCTTCGAGCTGGACGGCGCGCCGCTGGCGCTCAGCGCGCAGGAGCACCGCATCCTCAGCTACTTCATGCATCACCCCGATACCGTGTTGAGCCGCTCGCGGCTGGGCGAGAACGTCTACGAAGACGGCTTCGATCCAGACTCCAACACGCTCGATGTACTGATCGGCCGCATCCGCCGCAAGCTCGGCAGCGAACTGATCCACACCCACCGCGGCCAGGGTTTCCGCCTGTCGGCGACGCCATGACCACCGGTTCGCTGCGCACCCGCCTGCTGGTCGCCGGTGGCCTGGGCCTGGTGCTGGTGTCGGCCTTGGCGACCTGGTGGCTGGGCGCGATGTTCGAGCGTTCAGCGCGGACCGCGATGGATGAGCGCCTGGGCAATGATCTGATCGCGGTATTGGCACTGGCCGAAAGCGATGCCAACGGCCAGCTGCAGTGGCGCGACACCCTGGCTGACGAGCGCTATCGCCGCGTGTTCTCCGGCGACTACTGGCAGGTGCTGGACCCGCAGGGGCGTCCGCTCGGGCAGTCGCGCTCGCTGTGGGATGACGCGCTGGCCGCACCGACCTCGCTGCCACCGGGGCCGGCACAGGCCTTTGATGCGCCTGGCCCGCTGCAGCAATCCCTGCGCGTGCTGGCCCAGCAGGTCCGCCTGCCCCGCGCCGCCACGCCGGTGATCGTGATGGTCGCCACCGACCGCAGCCCGCTGGATGCCCAGGTCGCCAGCTTCCGGCAGCGCACCGCGCTCGCCCTGGCGGTACTGATCGCCGTGTGGTTCGGCGTGCTGGTGACCCAGGTGCATTACGGCCTGCGCCCCCTGGCCGAGCTGGGCCGCATTGCCGGGCAGGTCCGCAATGGCGAGAACGTGCGCTTCCCGCAGCAGGGCCTGGTCAAGGAAGTCGCGCCGCTGGCCGGCCAGCTCAACGCGCTGCTGGACCATCATCAGCGCATGGTGGTGCGCGCACGCCGCAGCGCCGAGGACCTCGCGCACGCGTTGAAGACGCCGCTGACCGTGCTCACCACCGAGGCCGAGGGCGACGGCAGCGATTGGCGTCAGACCCTGCGCAGCGAGACCGCGCGCATGCAGGCCAGCATTGATCGTTACCTCGCTGCAGGGCTGGGCGCCGACAGCCAGCAGCGCACGCCGGTCGCGCCGGTGGTGAGCGCGCTGTGCGGGCTGATGCAGCGCGTGCATGCCGCGCGCGGGCTGCGTTTTGCGTGCGACAGCAACACCGCGGGTGTGTTCGCCGGTGCGCGCGAGGATCTGGAAGAGATGCTGGGCAACCTGCTCGACAACGCGGGCAAGTGGGCCGCTCATGCGGTGCGCGTGGAGGTGACCGCGCTCGGTGGTCAGCTGCGGATCACCGTGGCCGATGACGGCCCCGGGCTGCCCGCCGAACAGCTGCAGCGCGTGCTGGAACGCGGCGTGCGCCTGGATGAGCGCGCGTCGGGAAGTGGGCTGGGCTTGTCGATCGTGGCGGACATCGCCGAGAGTTATGGCGGCACGCTGGTGCTGGCCAATGCCGCGCCAGGGTTGCAGGCGACGTTGACGTTGCCGGCAGGGTAAACGCGCCGTCGCAGACGGCATTGCGTTTGCCATTGGTCATGTGCAGCGGATCGGAGGCTGCACGTCATCCACGCATGGGGTGGATCTATCTGCCAGCGTGCATCCACCAGCAATCAATGGCATCCAGCACGATGTGGAGGATCAGACCGATGCCGAACAGCCGCGTCTTCTTCGGTATACACAGCCCCGCATACACCGCGATCGCCGGTGCGGTGTGCAGCGGATGGAAGCCGATGCTGCAGCGGTTCGGGGCGTAGATCGGGTCGGCCAACAGGTGGTCGAGATCGATGATCCAGCCCAGCAGCATCAGTACCCAGGCGGACATGAACCGTTTGCGCCAGAACATCCACGCCAGCAACGCGGGCACGGCCGCATGCAGGAACAGATGAAAGATCGCGCGCGCGCTCATGCGGGCTCCGGGTGCTTTGCAAAGACGGCCGGGCAGTGCCCGGCGTTACAGGCGGCCGGGTGAGGCCCGAAGGCCGTCACCCGTCGTCACGTGGCTTACGCCAGCGGTTCGTCGGACAGGTAGGTGTAACCGGTCAGACCGGCTTCCAGTGCCTCGGACAGTTCCTGCGCGCGCTCGGGCGAAAGCTTCGCCGCCGCCACGCGCTCGGCGTAGCTGGCGCGCAGATCGGCCAGGCTGTAACCCACGTAATCCAGCATCACATCGGTGGTATCACCTCGGCGTTGCTGTGTGATCGCGTAGCCATCGGCGTCGGCCAGCACTTCCACCGCGTCGGTATCGCCGAACAGGTTGTGGATGTCGCCGAGGATTTCCTGGTACGCACCGACCATGAAGAACGCGATGCGGTAGCTCTCACCGGACTTCAGCGCATGCAGCGGCAGCGAGGTATCCAGGCTCTCGTTCTCGACGTAGGTTTTCACCATGCCGTCCGAATCGCAGGTCATGTCCGCGATGATGCCGCGGCGCTCGGGCTGCTCGTTCAGGCGCTCGATCGGCACGATCGGGAACACCTGGTCGATCGCCCAGGCATCCGGGATCGATTCGAACACGCTGAAGTTGACGAAGTACTTGTCGACCAGGCGCTCGTTCAACTCATCCAGCGCCGGGCGATGGCTCTTTTCGTCATAGCTCAGGCGTGCGCGCACGGCATGGGCGATGGCGTAGAACAGGTCGTCGATGCGGGCGCGCTGCGGCAGATCGATCTGGCCCAGCGCATAGCTGGCAAGGCCTTCGGCGTGGAAGTGCTGCGCTTCCTGGAACAGCTCCACCGCCGGGCGCTCATCGAGCTCGGCGTGGATCTCGCGCAGGTGGCGGATCGCCGCCGGCTCGTCGTCGTGCTGGTCCGGCACGCGGCCTTCCTGCGCCTCTTCCACTTCGGAGACGTTGGCGATCAGCACCGCGTGGTGCGCGGTCATCGCACGGCCGCACTCGGTGACGATACGCGGCGGGGTCAGGCCGTGTTCTTCGCACGCATTGGCCAGCGGCTGCACGATGTTGCTGGCGTAGGAGTTCAGGCCGTAATTGATCGAGCAGAAGCTGCGCGAGCGGGTGCCTTCGTAATCCACGCCCAGGCCACCGCCGACGTCCACATGGGTGATCTTCGCGCCCAGGCGCGAGAGCTCCACGAAGTAGCGGGTGGCTTCGCGCATGCCATTGGCGATGTCGCGCACGTTGGAGATCTGCGAGCCCATGTGGAAATGCAGCAGGCTCAGGCAGTCGGCATATTCGGTATCGCGCAGCGACTTCCACAGGTCCAGCAGCTGGCGCGGCGAGAGGCCGAACTTGGCCTTGTCGCCGCCGCTGTTCTGCCACTTGCCCGCGCCCAGCGAGGCCAGGCGCATGCGCACGCCCAGGCCCGGCTTGACGTCCAGCGCCTTGGATTCCTCCAGCACCAGCTTCAGCTCGGAGGGCTTCTCGATCACGATGAAGGTCTGCAGGCCCAGCTTGCGGCCGATCAGGGCCAGGCGGATGTACTCCCGGTCCTTGTAGCCATTGCAGACGATCAGGCCACCCGGGCGTGACAGCGCCAGCACGGCCATCAGCTCGGGCTTGCTGCCCGCTTCCAGGCCGAAGCCCTCGCCGTGGTGACTGGCGAGCGTGCCGGCCACGCCACGGTGCTGATTGACCTTGATCGGGTACACGGCGGTGTAGCCGCCCGGATAGTCCCAGTCGGCCTGCGCCTGCGCGAACGCGGCCTGAAGCTTGCCCAGGCGCTGGCCCAGAATGTCCGGGAAGCGCACCAGCAGCGGCAGCTTGGCACCGGCCTCGCGGGCAGCGTCCACGATCTTGGGCAAGGACACCACCGGGCCGTCCTGGCCAGTCGGTCTCACCACCATGTGTCCTGCCTGATCCACGTCGAAATAACCATCCGCCCAATGCGGAATCGAGTAGGTCTTGCGGGCTTGGTCGAGGGACCAATCGGTCATTTCAGTGGGCCTGGTTGGTAAAAAAGGGGGTGCATGATAACGCCTATGTGGCGACAGCTCCGTTATCATGCGCGCCCGCGCCCGTGCTCAGGCTTGAAACCTGAACGGGCCAACCCGTCCGGACGTGGCTTGCGCCACGCGGCACCGCCGCCAGCCCGGCTCCAACACCCTTCCGAACAGGACTGCTGCTCCATGACTGACAACAACAACTGGTACATCGAACACTTCGAGCGCACCGGCTCGGCGATCGGCTACCGCCTGACCGGCAAGCTGGATGAAGTGCAGTCGCCGTTCCAGAAGATCGAGATCTTCGCGACCACCGATTGGGGCAACCTGATGACCATCGATGGCGCCATCATGCTGACCAGCAAGGACAACTTCTTCTATCACGAGATGATCAGCCACCCGGTGCTGTTCACCCATGCCGCGCCCAAGCGCGTGGTGATCATCGGTGGCGGCGACTGCGGCACCCTGCGCGAGGTGCTCAAGCACCCGGGCGTGGAGAGCGTGACCCAGTGCGACATCGATGAGCAGGTCACCGTGATGGCCCGCAAGCACTTCCCGGAACTGTGCGATTCTAACGACGACCCGCGCGCCGAGCTGATGTTCGACGACGGCGTGGCCTACATGGCCAACTGCCCGGCCGGCAGCGTGGACGTGGTGATCGTGGATTCGACCGACCCGGTCGGCCCGGGCGAAGGGCTGTTCAACAAGGCGTTCTACGAGAGCTGCTTCAAGGCCCTGAAGGACGACGGCATCCTGGTGCAGCAGTCCGAATCGCCGCTGATGCAGCTGGACCTGATCAACGAAATGCGTACCGAGATGGGCAAGGCCGGCTTCGGCTCGTTCAAGACCCTGCCGTTCCCGCAGCCGTGCTACCCGACCGGCTGGTGGAGCGTGACCCTGGCCCGCAAGGGCGAGAGCAGCTTCGATTTCCGCCAGGCCGATTCGGCTGGCAAGTCGTTCGATACGCTGTACTACACCGCCGCGCTGCACACCGGTGTGCTTGTGACCCCGCCGTTCGTGGCTTCAGCCCTGAAGGGCTGATCGAAGGCGTGCCGACCGACGGTCGGCACCTAGCGGTATGTGATGCGGCAACAAAAAACCCGCGCTGGCAGCAGCGCGGGTTTTTTGTTACTCAGATCGCCCAGATCCCGGCGATCACCGCCACCACCAGGCCCCACTTGATCACCTGATAGGCGACCACGCTGCGCTCGCGCAGGGCTTTGGCCTTCAGGCGCACCTTGTAGACGCTGCCGAAGGCTTTGTTGACGCCACCGGTCGGGTCACCCGGCAGGTTCGGCGAGGCACCACCGGCCAGCAGCGTGGAGGCCACCGCGCGGTTGAACAGGCCCGGCAGGCCAAAGCGCAGCGGGCGCGCGATATCGCAGAACAGGATCACGCGGTCATCCGGCGTCTCGTTGTGCGCGTGGTGGATGTAGGTCTCGTCGAACATCATCCACTCGCCATCGCGCCAGCTCTTCTTGATGCCATCCACTTCGATGTAGCAGGCGTCATCATTCGGCGTGGCCAGGCCCAGGTGCAGGCGCAACGAGCCGGCGAAGGGATCGCGGTGCGGGCGCAGTTCGCTGCCGGAGGGCAGCTGGGCGAACATCGCCGCACGCACGTCCGGCAGCGACTCCAGCAGCGCGGTGGTCTTCGGGCACAGCGCCTTGGCCGAGGGGTGCGAGGGGCCGTACCACTTCAGGTAGAAGCGCTTCCAGCCGCGGCGGAAGAACGAGTTGAAGCCCGCATCGTTGAACGTGCTGGAGGCGGCGATCTTGTCGGCATCGCGCAGGGCCAGCGCTTCGTCGCGGATCATCTGCCAGTTCTGGCGCAGCGGCTCGAGCTGCGGGAATTCCTTGCCTGGATCCAGGAACGGCGTGGTCGGCACCTTCGAGAACGCGTACATGATCACGTTGATCGGGGCCATGAAGCTGGAGTGGTCCAGCAGCTGGCGCGACCAGCGCGCACGGACTTTGCCGCGGTAGTGGATGTACAGCACGCAGGCAATGAACAGCCCTGCCAGCACAATCTTGATCATCAGTCTTCCTCCGGCATGGCCGGACCCGAAATGGTGGGGGCGATGCGCGGAAGCGACCGGCATCGAAAGGGCGGCAGAGGGCGGGGACGTGCCGGGGAGGGGCGGCCGCCGATGTCGCGAGCAACAGCATATGGTCGGCAGCGCCCGCGTCGCGGTCAAGCACGAGGTGAGCGACGTTCAGCGCGGCGTGGCGCACCGGGCCACCCCAGCAGAAGCCTGCGGCGCTCGCCTGTGCTGGGAACAGACGAGCGCGCGGAGCCCCTGAGGGTTCACCGAATGGCCCCCTGCACGGGGCGCACGGCAGTCATGCCTGCCCTGCACTCTCCAGACGTGGCCAACCCGCTGATTGAAAACGAGATTACTCCAAACGATACAAGATTGTCCGCTTCAGCGTGACGAACTGTTCCACGCCGGGCCACGACATTTTTCCGACATCGTCTGGATTCGTGTACTGGCGAGTACTAAAATTAACGAAATCTTTAGTTCCCCACCGTAAGCAGCACCGGTACGCCTGACGCATTGCGCCGACCGCCGGGTCGCACAGACCCCTATGAACACAACTGTTGCCCCGTGTGTCGATGACACCGCCCCCGCCGAGCTGCTCAAGCGCGGTGAACGCCTCCTGGAACCCGACGTCTACCGGACCTGCCTCAACGGCCAGCCCGCGGTGGTCAAGGATTACACCCGGTATCGCGGCACCCCGCTGTCGCCGATCGCCCGCCTGCTGGTCCGCCGCGAAGCGCGCATCCTCCAGCGCCTGAGCGGCTGGAAGCATGCCCCTGCCCTGCTTGGCACCATCGGCGGCCTCGCGCTGGGCATGGAGTTCATTCCCGGCCAGACCCTGAGCGCGGCCCAGTCGGTCGGCATCGAGGTCTTCGAGCAGCTGCAGTACGCCCTGACCCGCCTGCACGCCGCCGGCATCACCCACAACGACCTGCACGGCACCAATGTGATGGTCAGCGGCGGGGTGCCGGTGCTGGTGGATTTCACCTCGGCCTGGCGCAGCCCGCGCTGGCTGCCGGTACACCCGGTCTCACGCCAGCTGCGCCGCAGCGACATGAAGAACCTGTTGAAGATGCGTCAGCGCCTGACCGGCGAGCGCCCCAGCGCCTCCGAGGCGGCCCAGGTGGCCGACCCGCGCTGGGTGGCCGGGGTACGCGTGGCCTGGAAGCGCTTCTACCGCTGGTTCAAGGGCCACGCCTGAGGGCGGGCGGCCTTGGACAAGCCGGCGCGGGTTACAGCGCGTCGGCGTCCAGCTCACCGGTGCGGATGCGCACCACGCTGCCCAGGTCGTACACGAAGACCTTGCCGTCACCGATCTTGCCGGTGCCGGCGGCTTTGACGATGGCTTCCACCACCTCCTCGACCTGATTGTCGACGACGGCCACCTCGATCTTCACCTTGGGCAGGAAATCGACCACGTACTCCGCCCCGCGGTACAGCTCGGTGTGGCCTTTCTGCCGCCCGAAGCCCTTGACCTCGGTGACCGTGATCCCGGTGACGCCGCGCTCGGCCAGCGCTTCGCGCACGTCGTCGAGCTTGAACGGCTTGACCACCGCCATGACCATCTTCATCCGTCTGCACTCCTTTCTTTCAGGCTGCGAGGATAACGCCTGTCCGCCGTTGAACGCGATGCGTGCGGTCAGTGCCGCCGGCAGCGTGGCGGCTTATCCTTAGCGTATACCCCGCGGAGCCGCAGCATGATCGACCTCAACCACCTCGATGACCTCGCCCGCCGCCTGAGCGACATGGTCCCACCGGGCCTGCGCCAGTCGCGCGAAGAACTGCAGGCCACCTTCAAGACCGCGCTGCAGGCCGGGCTGGGCAGGCTGGACCTGGTGACCCGCGAGGAGTTCGACGTGCAGCGTGCCGTGCTGCTGCGCACCCGCGAGAAGCTGGAGACGCTGGAGAAGGCGGTGGCCGAGCTGGAAGCGCGTGGGGCGGCTGCGCCCCGCGAGTGAGGCAACGCCAGGATCTACGGAGGCTGCAGCGGCTGCCCTCCATCCACGATGCGACAAGGATGTCTGAATGAGTGAACAAGGTTCCCAGATGCTGGCTATCGCCGGTGCCTGCCTCGCGGCGGTGATCGTCGCACTGTGCCTTATGCGGTTCATGCGCATTGACGGTGTGCGCTCGCGCAACGCCTACCGCATCGTGTTCTCCGGGTTGGCTGCCCTGCTCGCACCGACATTGATTGTCGCAGGCCATGGTGTTCTGCCTGCTCCATTCATCGCCTGCATACCTGTCCTGGCGTTCAACCTGACGTCCATCAGCGAACTGAAGCTGGGTGCGCTCGGCCTGCTCGCCATCGGCGCAGGCAAGGGTACCGGGGAGATGTGGGTCTTCACCCTGCCGACCCTGCTGGTGTTTGCACTGATGATGGCGTTACCTTGGTCCCGCGCAAAGCCGCGCTGCAGCGGCGCAGGCGATTAACGCGCACGATTACACGTCCTGCAGCACGAACCGCTCGATCGCCAGCGCCACGCCATCTTCGGCGTTGGTCGCCGTCTCGAAGCGCGCCGTCTGCTTCACCGCCGGAATCGCGTTGCCCATGGCGACGCTGGTGCCGGCGAACTGCAGCATGGTCAGGTCGTTCTCCTGGTCGCCGACCGCCATCACGTTGGCGCGGTCCACGCCCAGATGGGCGGCCAGCTTCTCCAGGCTCGGGCCCTTGCCGGCGCGGTGATCGAATACTTCCAGGAAGAACGGCGCGCTCTTGAGCACCGCGAAGCGATCGGTCAGTTCCGACGGCAGGCGCTGGATGGCGGCATCCAGCACGGCCGGCTCATCGATCATCATCAGCTTGATGAACTGCATGGCCGGGTCCATGTCCGCCACCCGGCGATACGACAGTGGCACATTCGACAGGTGCGAATCGGCCACGGTGTAGTGGCTGATGTCCTGGTTGGGCGTGTACATGCGCCGGCCATCGAGCGCCTGGAAGTGGATGCCCAGCTCGCGTGAGATACGCTCGCAGAAAACGAAATCCTCGAAGCTCAGTGGAAATTCGATGACGTGCTGGCCGCTGCCGATGTTCTGCACCACCGCGCCATTGCAGGCGATGCAGTAGTCCTGCTCGCCCTCGATCCCCAACTGCTGCAGGAACGGCGCCATCCCCGACACCGGGCGGCCGCTGGCCAGCACCACCTGCACGCCCTGCGCCCGGGCGCGGGCGATGGCCTGCATCACCCGGGGCGTGAGCGTGTGCGCGGGATCGAGCAGGGTCCCGTCCATATCGATGGCGACCAGTTCGATCGGGCCGGAGCGGTGGTGCATATCCATGGTGTTCGACGGCGTAGTACGTGGGGGCATCCAGTCTAGCGGCAGTGCCGTATACGGGGAGGTGCTTGCCTACCCCATAGCGCGGCAAGCGCCTATGGGCTGGGTTCTCCATGTGCTGCCATTGTGCTCGGCATGCCGCAGACCCCGGAAACAACCGCATGAGCCTTGCGCTGGTGCACAGCCGTGCCCGTGCCGGTGTCAAAGCGCCCGCCGTGCGGATCGAGGTATTCCTCTCAGGTGGGCTGCCGCATACCCAGATCGTGGGGCTGCCGGCCGCCGCCGTACGGGAATCGCGTGACCGCGTACGTGCCGCGCTGATCTGCGCGCGGTTCGAGTTTCCGCAGCGGCGCATCACCATCAACCTGGCCCCGGCCGATCTGCCCAAGGAGGGCGGGCGATTCGATCTGGCCATCGCGCTGGGCATCCTCGCCGCCAGCGGTCAGATCGATGCGCAGTCCTTGGACAAGTACGAGTTTCTGGGCGAATTGGCCCTGACCGGCGAACTGCGCGGGGTCGACGGCGTTCTGCCTGCCGCGATCGCTGCCGCCCGGGACGGCCGCAGCCTCATCGTCGCCGCCGCGAACAGCGAAGAAGCCGCGCTGGCCCAGCATGCCGACGTACGCATCGCCCGCACCCTGCTGGAAGTCTGCAGCGCCCTTGAGAGCGGTACGCTGCCGCCCGCCGTGGCGGCTGACCCACTGCCGGTCAGCATTCCCGACCTGCGCGACGTGCGCGGCCAGCTACAGGCCCGCCGGGCGCTGGAGGTCGCGGCAGCCGGCGGTCATCACCTGTTGCTGCTCGGCACGCCCGGCTGCGGCAAGACGTTGCTGGCCTCGCGCCTGCCCAGCATCCTGCCGGCGGCCAGCCAGCGTGAGGCACTGGAAGCGGCCACCATCGCGTCGTGCAGCGGCCAAGGCATTGATGCGGGGCGCTGGAGAGAGCGGCCCTACCGAGCCCCACACCACACGGCCAGCGCCGTCGCGCTGATTGGCGGTGGGTCGCATCCGCGCCCTGGCGAGATTTCGCTGGCGCACAACGGCGTGCTGTTTCTGGACGAGCTGCCCGAGTGGAGCCGGCACGCGCTGGAGGTCATGCGCGAGCCGATCGAATCCGGGGTTGCCGTCGTCAGCCGCGCTGCGCGTACCGAGCGTTTTCCTGCGCGGTTTCAGCTCGTTGCGGCGATGAACCCCTGCCCCTGTGGCTGGGCCGGGGATCGCAGCGGGCGCTGTCTCTGCAGCGAGGAGGTCATCCGTCGCTACCGGGGCCGGGTTTCCGGGCCGTTGATGGATCGCATCGATCTGCATGTGGAAGTCCCTCGACTGGACCCGCGCGAGCTGCGGGATGACGCGCCGCTGGGCGAGGACAGTGCGAGTGTCCGCGCCCGTGTTGTCGCCGCGCGGGAGGTGCAGCTGTTACGCAGTGGGAAGGCGAATGCACAGCTGCTGCCGTTCGAGCTGAGCGAGCATTGCCGGTTGTCGCCGGAGGATCAGCAGCTGCTGGAGGATGCGGTGGAGCGGTTGCAGCTGTCGGCGCGCTCGATGCATCGCATTCTGCGGGTGGCGCGGACGTTGGCGGATCTGGGGCATGCGGAGGAGATCAAGACCGCGCATGTGGCGGAGGCGATCGGGTATCGGCAGTTGGATCGGGGTGGTAGCGGGTGAGGCAATGCGCTGTGCCAACAGGAACGCTACGTCAGTAAGCCCGCTCCGGTCCCACCGGCACGATCCCCGACGGATTGAGATGCCGATGGCTCTCGTAATAGTGGTGCTTGATGTGCTGGAAGTTCACCGTATCCGCCACCTCGGGAATCGCCATCATCCGCGCCACGAACGCATGCAGACCAGCGAAGTCCGCAATACGCCGCACGTTGCACTTGAAGTGCACGTAGTACACCGAGTCGAAGCGGATCAACGTCGTGAACAGACGGATATCGGCTTCGGTCATGGCATCGCCCACCAGCCACGCGTGTTGCTGCAGCCGCTCGTCCAACCAGGTGAGCGTTTCGAACAACGGTCCAACAGCCTCTTCGTATGCCTGCTGCGTTGAGGCAAAGCCCGCCTGGTACACACCGTTGTTGACGGTGGCATAGACGCGTTCGTTGACCGCATCGATCTCAGCACGCGATGCAGCCGGATAGAAGTCACCGGCTTTCGCGCCCAGCCCGTCATAGGCGGTGTTGAACATCCGGATGATATCCGCCGATTCATTGCTGACGATCCTCCCGCGCTCGCGATCCCAGAGCACCGGGACGGTCACCTTGCCGGTCATTCCCGGCTTGGCAGCGGCATACAGTTCATGCAGATAGCGTGCACCGCGTTCGGGCTCCGGCGTCACCTGCGGGCCGGGCTCAAAGTTCCAACCCTGCTCGCCCATGTGCCAGTTGACCACCGACACCGGCACCAGATCCTCCAAGCCCTTCAGCCCGCGCACGATCAACGTGCGATGTGCCCACGGGCAGGCGAGACTTACATACAGGCGGAACCGCCCAGGCGCCGCTTTGACACCAGGCTCGCCATTCGGGCCAGCACTGCCGTCGGCGCTCAACCAATCGCGGAAGGTGGAATCCTCGCGCTTGAAATGACCGTCCTTGTCAGCGGCACCCGCGGTGCCTTCCTGCCATGTTCCCTCGACCAGCATGCCCATCGCGGGAGGACTCCTCTGATAGTGGTGTGTGGTGCGCCGGTGGTGCGTCCCGGCATCGATATATCGTTGTAGCAAATGCGGAAGCAATGCCCGGTGATGGGTGACCGCGATCGGCTTTTGGTGCATCGGGTTCATCACTGAGACACACGCATCTGCGGCAGAATGTCGACGTATCAATGTGGAGACTTACACCACCATGCGCATCCACCAGATCGACCTTCCCGTGTCCGATGTCCCCGCCACTGTGGCCTACTTCCGCGATGAGCTTCAGCTGCCGGTAGACGACGCCGCCGTGCGCATCGGCTGGAGCACCCTGCAGCTGCAACCCGCAGGATCGAACCCGGTCGGCGGTGTGCACCTGGCGTTCAACGTACCGGCCAATCGCTTCGAAGCGGCCACCGACTGGCTCAAAGCACGCGCCACCCTGCAGCGCGATCTGAAAGGCCATGACCACTTCACCTTCGATGGCCGCTGGGATTCGGAATCGATCTATTTCACCGGGCCGGACGGCCTGATCCTGGAATTGATCGCGCGGCGGCGCTTGCCTGTCGGCGTGCGTCAGGGCGAGTTCCATGGCAGCGAGATGACCTGCATCAGTGAGGTTGGCCTGCCCGCTGAAGACGTGGGCGAGGTGCAGGCAAAAGCACAGAACGCCTTCGGGCTGGTGCCGTTGTCACAGCCCACGCCGCATTTCGCACCGCTCGGCGATGACGAAGGCCTGTTGATCGTGGTCGATGCCACGCGCCGCTGGTTCCCCGAGCAGAAGGTGCTGCCGAATGCGCGCGGCCTCCGCGTCGTGCTGCATGACGTCATGCCTGGCGCGGTGGTCGAAGACGACGCACTGGGCTGGCACCTGGGCTCGGCCTGAGCAGGCCGCAGACGAACGAAGCCCCGCCGTAGCGGGGCTTCAGTTCACACAACAGCCAGCTGGGCTCACTCTTCCTCGTCCTGCTGGCCGCCCTGCTGCTGGTTCTGGTTGCGCTGCTGCTGTTCCTGCTGCTGTTGCTGCTGCTGGTCGCGACCGCGTTCCTGCTGTTCACCGCGCTGATTCGGGTTCTGCTGGTTCTGCTGAGCCATCTCGATTCTCCGGTTGCCGCAAACGAAATGTCGCGGTCGGGGCCATCCTCTGCAGCGGCAGGTTAACGACGTGTGGGGGTTTGCATACGAACACGTCAACGCATCCGCGCCGATGGCTTCCGCAGTTTCAGGGCCCATGCAGCAGTAGGCGTTGCCCTGCATATGAACGGTTCGAATCCCGTTATTCCACTGCCTTGCAAACCCCTCGACGCGCCACTGAACAGGGCATCGTTGACCCTGAGAGTGCGGATGACGCGCAGATGACGATCACGGCATCACCGGCGGCACGTAGGTCAGCGTCATGCCGAGCAGCCACAGCAGGCCGAGCACCAGCGGGATGTGCACCAGCAGCTGGATGAAGGTGAAGCCGACGATGTCACGCGCCTTCAACCCAAGCACACCCAGCAGCGGCAGCATCCAGAACGGGTTGATCAGGTTCGGCAGCGCCTCGGCGGCGTTGTAGACCTGCACCGCCCAGCCCAGATGGGCCTTGAGTTCGTTGGCCGCCTGCATCACGTACGGCGCTTCAATGATCCACTTGCCACCACCGGAGGGCACGAAGAAGCCGAGCACCGCCGAGTAGACGCCCATCACCAGCGCGAAGGTGTCGGTGGTGGCGATGTGCACGAACAGCGTGGACAAGCGATGGGCGAGCGTCTCATCGCCACTGCCGGTCGCGTGGGTGAGGATCATCGCGATGCCGCCATACAGCGGGAACTGGATCAGCACGCCGGTGGTGCTGGGGACGGCCTTGGCCACCGCGTTGAGGAAGCTGCGCGGGCGCCAGTGCAGCAGCAGTCCGAGCGAGATGAACAGGAAGTTGTAGGTGTTGAGGTTGGCGATGGCGGTGACCACCGGCTTGCTGGCGAACTCGCCGAACAGCCAGCCGAACGCGAGCAGCGAGAGCAGCACGGTCAGCAGCGGGCTGTACTCCAGCCACTCGCCGGGGCGGGTGCGCGGCTGCAGCGGCTCGGCCTCGGCGCGGGCGGCGCCTTCGAAGTCCTTGGCGGTGCGCGCGGTGGCGGCGCCGGGTGCGGTCAGCCAGGCAATCAGCAGCGACACCAGGATCAATGCGGATGTCAGCGCGATCGACTGCCACAGGAAGATGGTCTCGGTGAAAGGCAGCACGCCGGTGATTTCCACCAGGCCGGGCGGCATGCTGGCCGGGTTGGCCTGCAACTGGGCGGCCGAGGAGCTCAGGCCCATCGCCCAGACCGCGCCGAGGCCGAGGTACGCCGAGGCACCGGCGGCGCGGTAGTCCATGTTGAGTGATTCACGACGGGCCAGCGCGCGCACCAGCAGCCCGCCGAACACCAGCGAGAAGCCCCAGCTCAGCAGCGAGGCCAGCATGCTGATCAGGCCAACGTAGACCACCGCGCCACGGCCGGTCTTGGGTACACGGGCCAGCAGATCGATGAAGCGCGCCACGATCGGCGCGGTCGCCACCGCATAGCCGCCGATGACCACGAAGGCCATCTGCATGGTGAAGGGGATCAGGCTCCAGAAGCCTTCACCGAATGCCGTGGCGGTGGCCTGCGGGGTCGCACCGAAGCCCATCGCGGCGGCCGCGACGATGACTACGCCGAGTACCGCGAACACGTAGGCGTCAGGGAACCATTTTTCCGCCCAGGCCGCCGAGCGCAGTGCCGCGCGCGCCATCCAGCCGTCCTGCACCACCGTCGACGTATTCATGGCCCCGCCCTCCCCGATCATTCAATGGGAGCGATTCTGGACGTCGGGAACAGCGCTGTCAGTCGCCTAATGGTCGTAGGGTGTGGGTTGGGTGGCCCCTCAGCGCACCGCCAACGACACCGCGATGCCGGCAAACAGCGCCGCACCCACCCAGTTGTTGTGCAGGAACGCCTTGAAGCACGGGTCGCGCTCGCGCTTGCGGGCGATCCAGAACTCATACGCGATCAACCCTGCGGCAACGCCGACGCCGAGGCCGTAATAGACGCCCAGCCCGGCGCGCAGGCCGACCAGCGCCATCGTGCCCAGGAACAGCGCGTAGAGAATGCCCTGGATGACCAGGTCCAGATCCCCGAACAGGATCGCGGTGGAATGCGAGCCCATCTTCAGGTCGTCATCGCGGTCGACCATGGCATACCAAGTGTCATACGCGGTAGACCACAGGATGTTGGCGCCGTACAGCAGCCAGCCGATCACCGGTACCTCGCCCTGCACGGCGGCGAAGGCCATGGGGATGCCCCAGCCGAAGGCCATGCCGAGGTAGACCTGCGGCAGGTGGGTGTAGCGCTTGAGGTAAGGGTAGCTGGCGGCCAGGAACACGCCGATGAAGCTCATGCCGATGGTGAGCCAGTTCAGGGTCAACACCAGAGCGAAGGCGACGATCATCAGCCCGGCGAACAGCGCCAGCGCCTCACGTCCGGACACGGCCCCACTGGCCAGCGGGCGGTCCTTGGTGCGCTTGACGTGCGGGTCCAGCCAGCGGTCGGCGTAATCGTTGATCACGCAGCCGGCCGAGCGGGTCAACCAGACGCCGGCGGTGAACACGAACAGCGTCCACAGCGGCGGCAGCCCGCCGGAGGCCAGCCACAGCGCCCACCAGGTGGGCCAGAGCAGCAGCAGGGTGCCGATCGGGCGGTCGGCGCGCATCAGTTTCCAGTAGTGCCGCCAGCGCGACGGGGGCGCCGCCTCGGGCGCTTCAAAACGTTCGTAAGCCATCGGTAAAGGATACCGCCTGGGCTGGCCGGGCGCGCCGCCGTCCGGCGCGTCGGTACAGGGGGCAGACCTGCGCGGCGTTTACGGATAGAATGCTCCTCCCGCGCCGCTTCGGCGGTCCGTGGCCCCGTCAGGCGGCCCGGCGGGACGCAGGACACAACGCGCTCGTAGCTCAGCCGGATAGAGTAGTGGCTTCCGAAGCCATTGGTCGGGGGTTCGAATCCCTCCGGGCGCACCATCCTTGCCACCTCCCCTTCGTTTACCAGCCTGCCTGCGCTGATCGCGCACGGCGGTGGTTTCCCCATTGCCTGTGGGCTTGCCCTGACAATGCGCGCACGAGAGGGCCGGTACGCATCGGTACCGGCCGTGGGGCATCAACCGTCCTCAGTACGATCCATCAAACGCAAAGATCGGCTTGCGCTGCTTCCACAACCCGGCGGTGAAGTCCGGGAATTCCAACGTCTGGAAACGGTTGGCGATCGACTGCTCGGACAACGGCGTGATCGCGCTCCAGGTGATCGCGTCGTAGATGTCGATCGGCATCGGTGCCTTGGCCTTCAGGGCTTCCACGAAGGCATGGATGACGAACCAGTCCATGCCGCCGTGGCCAGCGCTGGCGGCGGTAGCGGCGTGCTGCTTCCACAGCGGGTGCTCGTACTGGTCCTGATAGGCCTGGAACGGCTCCCACTTGTGCGGCGGGCTGCGGCCTTCGATGTGGATGGACTGGTTCACATCCATCCACAGGCCCTTGGTGCCCTGCACGCGGAAGCCCATCGAGTACGGGCGCGGCAGCGAGGTGTCGTGCTGCAGCAGGATGGTCTCGCCGTTCTCGCAGGCCAAGGTGGTGGTGACGATGTCGCCGAGCTTGAAGTTGACCTTGGTGCTCGGGTGGGTGGTGCCACCGCTCTTGGCCACGGTGTACTCGTGCAGCCCGCGTGCCTTGCTGGCGAACGCGTTGATGTGGGTGAAGCGATTGCCGCGGTTGATGCCGGTATACATCGCGCACGGGCCGATGCCGTGGCTGGGGTACAGCTCACCGTTGCGCCTCACCGAGTGCTCGGTGCGCCAGCGCGCCTCGGACCAGCCCTTGGCGCCGAACTCCACGCCGCTGTCGTAGGGCTGGCTGGGGTCGCCGGAGTTGAACTTCACCCCGCGCAGGTCATGCTGATAGCCGCCCTGCAGGTGCACCAGTTCGCCAAACAGGCCCTGGCGCACCATCTGCAGCGCTGCCATCACGTCGCGGCGATAGCAGACGTTCTCCAGCAGCATGTACGGCGTACCGGTGGCGAGCTGGGTCTTGAGCACGTCCCAGTGGTCCTGCAGCGTGATGCCGGCGACCACCTCGCAGCCCACCGCGACCTTGGCCTGCATGGCCGCGATCGCCATCGGCGCGTGATACTCCCAGGGCGTGGCGATGATCACGCCGTCCAGGCCGCGCTGCTCGATCAGCCGCTTCCAGGCGTTGACGTCGCCGTCCTGGCCGTACGCCTTGGGTGCCGGCTTGCCGGCCTTGGCCACCATGTCCATGCCGCGCTTGAGCATGATCGGCTCGATGTCGCACAGGGCGACCACCTCCACGTCATCGCGGCGGACCAGTTCCTTCAGCAATACCTGGCCGCGCATGCCGGTGCCGATCAGGCCCAGCCGTACCTTGCGCCCGCGTGCCCAGGCAGGCGTGTTCGGCAGCAGGCTGGTGGCGGCGACGGCCGCGCTGGCGGCGATGAATTCTCTGCGTTTCATGGACAGTACCTCGTGTGAAGATCGCGCCGGCAGAAACCGGCGCGGGGGAGCATCAGAACTTGTAGCCCACGGTCAGACTGTAGCCGCGACCGAAGATGGTGGCGTAATCGCTGGAATCGCCGAGGAAGCTGTTCGGGTCATAGAACGGCAGACGGTCGAACAGATTCTTGATGGTGAAGCCGACGTTCCAGTGGTCATCCGGGCGCCAGGCCACGCTCAGGTTGGCAGTCCACCACGACGGGGCACCATCGCACTTGCTCTGCTCCACCGGCAGGTAGCCGGCGGTGCAGGTCTGCGGGTTGTTGTCTTCCTCATCGATCTGCTGCAGCGCCCACTTGGTGCCGCCTACGTAATTGACGAAGACGCTGGTGGTGACCTGCTTGTAGCTCCAGTCCGCGTTCAACGTCGCGCGCAGGCGCGGGTTGTTGTAGTAGCCGACCAGGTCGCCGTAGTACCAGCCGCTCTCATCATCCAGGTAGGACCGGTTGCGGTTGGCGATGGTGGCGGCCACGCCGATGTTCAGGTTGCCCCACTCGCCCAGCGAGAAGCGGCTGCGCGCATCGATGTCGAAGCCGTCGATCAGGGTCTTGCCACGGTTCTTGTACTGGCCCACCACGCTGGCCACGTTGCCCACGCTGTAGCCGGGCAGCGTGCCGGGACAGGCGACGCCGCTGGCCGGGTCGGCGCACATCGCCGCCAGGGCAGCCAGGTTGGCGCGGTCGCCCTCGGTGATCGGCGAACGGGTCGAGGAAATGATGTCCTCGTCGCGGGTGAAATCCGGGGCGACGATTTCGTTGCTGCGGTAGATGAACCAGTAATCGGCCGACACTGACAACCACTGCGTCGGCTCGTAGACGAAGCCCAACGTGGTGATCTTCGCCTTTTCCGGCTTCAGATCCGGGTTGGGCTGGGTCATGCGCGCCACGGTACGGCTGCAGTCGGTGTTGAGCAGGGTCTTGCCGAGGTCGACATCCCCCCCGCGCTGCGACCGCAACAGCAGGTTGGCAATCGCGTTGGTCTCGTTGCAGCGCACCTCGTCGCGGTAACCGCCCAACTGGGCGAACACGCCACCATTGCCGGACTCGGCCAGGCTCGGGGCGCGGAAGCCGGTGGAATAGGTGCCGCGCAGCATCAGCTGATCGAACATCTGGTACTTCAGGCCGATCTTCGGGGCCAGGTTGGCGCTGAAGTCCGGGTATTTGTCCACGCGCAGTGCGGCGTCCAGTTCCAGCTTCTCGGTAAGTGGCGCCACCGTCTCGGCGAACAGCGCATAGGTGTTGCGCTTGCCATCGAACCACGAGCCGCCCTGCTGGGTGATCAGGCCGTTGGCCGCGTCCGGGTTGCCCGGGGTGTAGAAGGTCTCGCGGCTGGCGTTGAAGCCGAAGGCCGCACGCACTTCGCCGGCCGGCATCTGGAACAGGGGGCCCTCGATCTTGCCGTCCAGGGTATGCAGGCGCGTCCAGGACTGGATATCGAAGGTCGGGAACGCTTCGCGGATCAGCGCGGCGTTGGCCTCGCTGATCTCACCGAATTTGTACGCCGGGTGATCGGAAATGATGACGCGGCCGGTGCCCGGATCGACGGCGTACGGGCCGAAGGCCTTCTCGAAACCGGCCAGGTTCACGTTGGTGGTCTGGTAGGTGACCGAGTGGCTGCCGGCGGTGGCGAAGGCGGTTTCCCAGTTCCAGTCGCCGATGTCACCGCGCATTCCGGCCACCACGCGGTAGCTCTGGTCGGTGTTGCGCTGGCCGAAGTGGTTGGCACCCACATCCTGCAGCAGATACTGCAGGCCGACCACGCCGCCCATCAGTGCCTTCAGTTCGGGTGAGGCGTTGTTGTATTCGTTGTTCGGGCCCAGGTACGGATACAGGAACTGGTTGACCGTGGTGCCGGTATTGCGCGAGAACCAGCTGGTCGGGTTGCCTGTCGTGGTGCCGTAGGCACGCGGCGTACCGCCGTTGGCGGTCAGGTCGATGTCGGTGTAGGTCGCCTCGGCGAAGGCTTCGGTGCTGTCGCCGATCAGGAAGTGGGCGTTGACGTAGGCGGTATTGCGCTCGGACTTGGCGCCGGCGTCGATCTCGTTGTTCATCCACGTCTCCCAGATACAGCGCGGGCCGGCCGCTTCGCTGGTGAGCACGTTGTTGCAGCCTGGCGCGGCTTCCTGCACACGGCGGCCGGTGACCGGATCGAAGGCGAAGTAGCTGCCCGGGTTGAACTCGCCCGGCTTGCTGCCGGTGCCCAGGCGCAGGTTGGGCAGGTAGTTGGGGTTGTTGACGTAGTACTGGTCGGGCCGTTTGTCGTAGAAGTCGCTCAGCGGAATCGCGTCGCGCCGGTACAGGTTCACCGAGGCGTAGACGTTGTAGCGGTCTTCATCCAGATCGCCGAAGCCGGCGGTGATGCTGCCCTGGTGTTCACCGTAGGAGCTGATCCGCGAGGATTTGTCCGTGGTGAGGTTGATCTCTGCACCCTGGTAGGAGCGCTTGGTGATCACGTTGATCACGCCGGCCACCGCATCGGTGCCGTACACGGCCGAGGCGCCGTCGGTCAGCACTTCCATCCGTTCGATCGCTGCGGCGGGGATCGCATCGATGTTGACGAACTGGGTCTGGAAGCCGGCCGGGGCGCCGTAGTAGGACAGGCGGCGGCCATTGAGCAGCACCAGCGTGCCCTGTGCGCCGAGACCGCGCAGGTTGGCCTGCGAGGCACCGTCCGAACCGGTGAACAGCGAGCGCGCATCCTGCTGGCCCGGCCGTGCGGCCGGCAGGTTGTCGAGCACCTGCAGCAGGGTGCGTGCGCCCATGTTCTCGATGTCCTGCTTGCTGATCACCTGCACCGGCGAGGCGGTTTCCACATCACTGCGGCGGATGTTGGAGCCGGTCACCTCGATGCGCGACAGCTCGGTGGCTTTCGTATCCGGCGTTGCGTCCTGGGCGCTGGCACTGCCGACCACCGCGACGGCCAGGCCGAGTGCGATGGACAAGGGGGTGGCGGTGATGCGGCGATGGCGATGGCGTTCGGTCAACATCTTTGGCTCCTTGTTCGATCCGCAGCGTGGGGCTGGCGGTGGATGGGTGTTTTCGGGCAAACGTCCCCCGTGCCGCGGCCAGACGGCCGCAGACGGGAAACGGGAGAGAGCGGTGTTTCGAAAGGCGGTTCGGTTACGGCGACACGATGCTGGCGGTATCGCCCTCCTGTCCGATCAGGGCGGCGTTGGCCCAGTTGCCACAGACCTGCGCGGGGTAATCGCCCTGCGCCCCGAGCGTGCGCAGGCTCAGCCGCTGCAGGCCGCGCACGTCCAGCTCCGGTTTGACCACGGCGGGTGCGTTGACCAGGCCGCTGTCGTACAGCAGCCGACCGTCACCCCACACCTGGAACTGCATGCCGCCCGCGGTGCGGCACTGATCATCGATCCCCAGGTCGGCACGCAGCAGGCGCCATCCGCCGCCCAGCTGCAGATCGATCCGGCTGCTGGCGTTGACGCCCAGGCCGCGGCGGAAATGCAGCCCGTTCATGCGCATCTCCGTCTGGCCACCGAAGGCGTGGTCGGCGGCGACGCTGGCCTTCAATGGCGCCGGCAGCGGCAACGCGGAAAGATACAACTGCTGCGCCGGGCCTTCCGGCTGCGGATGCTCCAGCACGTGGAAGGTGGACAGCACGATCGGGCCGACATCGCGCGGCTGCAGCGCATCCACTGCACGCGCGATGCTGCCCTGCGCTGCGGTGACCATCGGGTCGGCACCGCTGGCACCGTCGCCTTCCGGGTTCTGCGTGCTGAGCACGCGGAAGCGCAGCAGGCGGCCGGCATGGGCGGGGAAGTCGATCTGCTGCACGCCTTGCTGCAGGGTCAGGCGGCCGCGCTTGATCGGCTCACCCCATTCGCCGTTGCTGTCGGCCATGTAGATTTCGTAATCGCGGATCTGCCCGCTCTTCCAGTGCTGGTCGTTGCGCGGTGCCAGTTCGATGCCGTCGATCAGCTTGCGTTCGCCGAAGCCCAGCACCCACTCGTGCGCACCGGTCTTGATCGCCTGGTTGCGCACGGTGCGGAACCACGTGGCCGGATCATCGTCGAAGGCCTTCTCCATCTCGTAGCCCTGCTCCTCGGCCGGACGGTTGACCACCAGCAGGCTGTCGGAGGGCAGCGCGCGGCCCAGTTCGGGGGCGGCCGGGAAGGCGTCGTCGGCCGGTGCAGCGGCGATGGGCAGCTCCAGCTGCAGTGCGAGCGGCTGGCGGATGTCGGTCGGTGCGGTGCGCACGTGCAGGGTGCCTCGGCGCTCGGTCGCGTCGAAGTACCAGCCTTCGTTGGCGCCCTTCCAGTCTGCCTGGTCAGCCAGCATCGGCAGCGCACGGCCGTCCAGCATCACTGCGGCGGGACGCTGGCGGCTGAGCACGCGCAGCGCATAACGACGCTGCTGCAGCTGGCCGGCGTACTGGCCCTGCACCGGATCGATGCGCACCTGCACCTGGCCCGTGCCCTGCGCCGGGGCCCGCACCGTGATCGCCTGCGTGCTCGATTCGCCCTTCTCATAGCGACGGGTGGCGCCATCGTCTTCGTACAGCGTGTACTGCGAGGTGCCCTGCGGATACAGATCGAAGGTCACTTCATCTAGCGGCCTCTCACCGTCGTAGAGCATCGCCGGGTACATCGGGATGATCGCGCCGGCACGCACGAACACCGGGAGCGTGGCCAGGTCGACCGGACGATCCAGCGAGCGGCCCTCGGCACCGGCCTGCAACTGGCGGCCGTCCCAGTAATCGATCCAACGGCCCTGCGGCAGGTGGATGTCGCGACGCCAGCCACGGCTCGCGGCCTGGCTGCGGTACACCGGCGCGATCAGCAGCTCGCGGCCGAGCAGGAACTGGTACTTGTGTGCTTCGGTGTACGCCTGCGGATCCTGCGGGTAATCCCACATCAGCGCGCGCAGCAGCGGGGCACCGCTGGTCGCCGCGTCATGCGCCAGCCCGTACATGTACGGGGTCATGCGCATTTTCAGCTTGAGGTAGTCGCGGTTGACGCTGCGGTACGGCTCATCGAACCACCACGGATGCTTGCGCGCATTGCCGGACCAGCCGGACATGCCCATCAGCACAGGGGTGAAGCTCTTCCACTGCAGGTCACGGGTGAAGGTTTCGGCGCTGCCACCGAAGATCGCATCCACGTCGCCACTGGCATAGGCCATGCCGGACAGTCCCGAGCCGATCAGGGTCGGGATGTGCCAGCGGATGTAATCCCAGCTGCTGCTCTGGTCGCCGGTCCAGGCCACCGCATAGCGCTGAATGCCACCCCAGCCCATCACCGTCCACAGGAACGGGCGCGAATCGGAGTTGTTCAGGATGCCGTTGAACGCGGACTGGTTGGCATCCATCGCGAACTGGTAGCCCTTGCCGGTCCAGGCCACGTCCAGCTTCTGCACACGGCTGCCCGCAGTACCGACTTCCCAGGCGATCTTGTCGACGCCGTTCTCGGTCCACAGGCCGGTCTTGAAGCCGTACTTGGCCAGGCCCTGCACGGTCTCGGGCAACTTTTTGTAGCCGCAGCCGTAGCCATCGTTGGGCAGGATCCAGCCGCCGGGCATGTCGTGGTCGCGGTACTGCCGGGCCACACTGTCGACGACATCCGGCGTGGTACCGGTCGGGCCGTCGCTCCAGCCTTCGGGCACGCTGCCGGGCTTCTTGATGTTGTCGCCGTCGTTGTAGCAGTCAGCGTCGCCATAGGAGAACGCCCAGCGCGGCAGCAGGCCGGCGCGACCGGTCAGGGCGGTGTAGCGGTCCAGCAGGGTGTGCAGGCTGGGCCCGACGAAGTAGTACGCATCGAAGCGGTCTTCGCGATGCAGCAGCGTGGCCTGGTCGGCCTGGCGCAGGTCATAGGTGCCGTCGCTCCACGTGTTGCGCAGCATGCCCCAGCCGCGCGAGCTCAGCAGCATCGGCGCGGGGTTGGGTCGATCGCCTTCTTCCCAGCCACCGGAGTAAGAGACCTCCAGTTCGCGGCCCTTGAACTCGAAGCGACCGTTCTGCTGGCCGCCGCCGTAGAAGTGCTCATCACTTTCGCTGGAGAGCACCTGCACGCTCTGGTCCTTGTCCAGATCCAGCGGCTGCAGTTCGTGCCACAACGCGACATCACGTTCGCCCTCGCGGCGATCCAGCGACAGGCGCAGTGGCTGGCGCTGGATGTGCAGCACCAGGGCATCGGTACGGATGCGCACCTCGTTGGCCTCTTCCTCCAGATGGAAGGTGACCTTCGCGGCCCGCTGCGGCAGCACGATCGGGGCAGCCTTGTCGCCGGCATCGGTCAGCGTGCCGTTGCGGCCGGCGCGCACCCGCAGCACGTCATCGCGCAGCAACTCCACACGCAGGGTCGCGCCGGTATCGGTGCTGAGCGTCCAGCCAGGGGTGCCATCGTTGGCGGGGGCGGCGGTGATCGCACGCAGGTTGCCCACCGGCGCCGCGTTGGCAGTGGCAGCCAGAGCCACTGCGGTGAGCAGTGCGATCGTCAGACCAGTGCGTCGAAACCGGAAGTCCACCTTGCCCCCAAGCCCGCGGTCAGCGGGAAACTGAAACCAGTGCGGCCGACTCTAGGGCAGGGTCTCGAAAGATGTCAACAAATTGCAAAGAAAAAGGAAGGATAATTTATATAAAACGAAAGATACTGCACCACTCTGCTTTCCAAACGGCGCCTGAATACGCGTTTCCTTCCGTCTGAAACCTTGCTGCGGCGCGGCATTACGGTGACGACCGGAGAGCTGCCCGCGGAGAAGACGACGAAAACTGTGACCGAACGACCTTTTCTTTATCTTTCGATATTTGACATTTCGAAAGAAAACGCAGAAGGTGCGGTCGCCCAACAGGAATTGCGAATGGACGCTTCTCTGCTCCCTGATTTGCCCGCGTGGCAGCGCCTCGGTGGCGCCTATACCGCCGAAGAAATCGCTCAGCAGCCCCGTCTATGGGCCGCGCTGGCCGGCCTTCTGGACACGGCGCAGGCGCGCATCGACGGCTTCCTTGGGGAAGCCCTGCGCGATCCCGGCCAGTTGGTGATCTTCACCGGCGCCGGCAGCTCGGGCTTCATTGCCGAGATGGTGGCCGACCAGATCAATGCGCAGTGGCCTGCCGAGGTCCGCGCCGTGCATACCACCAGCCTGCTGACCCATCCGGCGCTGTACCTGCGCCGCGAGCGCCCCACCCTGCTGGTGTCGTTCGGCCGCAGCGGCTCCAGCCCGGAGAGCGTGGCCGCGGTGGATCTGGTCCGCGACCAGGTCGACCATGCGCGCTTTGTGGATATCACCTGCAATGCCGACGGCGAACTCGCCACCCGTGGCCATGGCCGCAGCGATACGTTGTCGCTGCTGATGCCGCCGGCCAGCTGCGACCGCGCCTTCGCCATGACCAGCAGCCTGAGCTGCATGCTGCTGGCCGCATTGAGCGCGTTCGACAGCGCACCGTGGGCGCAGCGCCTGGAGCGTCTGCGCACCCTCGCCACCCAGGGCGAACGTGCGCTGGATGCCTGGGATGCCGCAGTAGCCACCCTCGCGCAGGCGCCGTATGCGCGCGTCATCTATCTCGGCAGCGGTCCACTGGAAGCCGTCGCCCGCGAAGCCGCGCTGAAGGTGCTCGAACTCACCGCCGGCCGTGTGCTGGCGCTGGCCAATACCCCGCTGGGGTTCCGCCATGGGCCCAAGTCCACCCTCAACAGCGAGACCCTGGTAGTGATGCTGCGCAGCGCACAGCCGCTGGCCCGCCGCTACGAGCAGGACCTGTTGAACGAACTGCGCCGCGACGGCATCGCCGGGCGGGTGCTGTCGATCGGGCCGGACGACGCGGACCGCGCCGACGGCGACTTCGTCCTCGCCGCACCCGCACTGCCCGATCCGTGGCTGGCCCCGTTGTGGCTGCTGGTGCCGCAGTGCTATGCGCTGCAGCGTTCGGCCGCGCTCGGCATGACGCCCGACAATCCCTTCCCCGACGGCACGGTCAACCGTGTGGTGCAGGGCGTGACCATCCACCCCCACGGCTGAGCACGCATGCAGACCTGGTACGGCATCGACATCGGCGGCACCAAGATCGAGCTGGTCGCGTGCGACGCCACGCTGGGGGTGCATCACCGCCAGCGCGTGGCGACGCCGACGCGGGATTACGCCGCGTTCCTGCAGGCGATCGTCGATCTGGTCGACGCGGCGGATGCCGCCCTCGGCCAGCGCGGCGTGGCCGTCGGCATCGGCCTGCCCGGTGTGCGTGATCGCGTCAGCGGCCGCCAGCTCAGCGCCAACGTGCCCAGCCTGACCGGCCAGACGGTCGGTGCGGACCTGCAGGCACGTCTGCAGCGCCCACTGGAACTCGGCAACGATCTGCAGTGCTTCGCCTTGTCCGAAGCGCATGACGGCGCCGCCGCCGGTTATCCCAGCATGTTCGGGGCGATCCTCGGCACCGGTGCGGGTGGTGGCTTCTGCGTCGGCGGCCGGCTGATCGCCGGGCACAACGGCATCGCCGGCGAATGGGGCCACTGGAGCCTGCCCGCCACGCTGCAGCAGCGCCATGATCTGCCGGTGCTGGCGTGCGGCTGCGGCCTGCAGGGTTGCCTGGAGCGCTACGTCTCCGGCAGCGGCCTGGCGATGATCCATGAACGCCGTGGTGGCGACGCGCTGGATGCCGCCGAGGTGGTCGCCCGCGCGCAGGCCGGCGATGCGATCGCGCAGCAGGCACTGGCGATCCACCGCGACCTGCTCGGCTACAGCTTCGCCAGTCTGATCCTCGCCATCGACCCGCACGTGATCGTGCTCGGCGGTGGGCTCTCCAAGCTGGAGCAGCTGTACCGCGATCTGCCCGCCGCAATCGCGCCCTACCTGTTCGCCGGTGTGCGGGTGCCCCCGATCCTGCCGCCTACCTTCGGCGATGCCGGCGGTGCGCGCGGCGCCGCTCTACTCGCGCGCCAGCACCATCCCTCCCCCTGAATACCGTTGTCATTGGAGTTGCCATGTCCGCCGTCCAATCGTTGATCGCCGCCCATCGCCAGGGCCACCCCGTCGGGCTGTACAGCGTCTGCTGCAGCAACGCGCAGGTGCTGCTGGCGGCGATGCAGGTCGCGCAGCGCTACGACACCCTGCTGCTGATCGAGGCGACCTCCAACCAGGTCGATCAGTTCGGCGGCTACACCGGCATGACCCCGCCGCAGTACCGCGACTACGTGCTGCAGCTGGCACGCGATGCGGGTTTCCCGGCCGAGCGGCTGGTGCTCGGTGGCGACCACCTCGGTCCGAACGCCTGGCAGAAAGGCCCCGCAGCGGCCGCAATGGCCAACGCCCGCGAGCTGATCGCCGCCTATGTCGCCGCCGGTTTCCACAAGATCCATCTGGACTGCAGCATGTCCTGCGCTGATGACCCGACCCCGTTGCCGGACGCCATCGTCGCCGCGCGCTCGGCCGAACTGGCGCGCATCGCCGAGCGCACCGCCGCCGAGCACGGCCTGCCGCCACCGGTCTACGTGATCGGCACCGAGGTACCGATTCCCGGCGGTGAAGCCTCGCTGGCCGGCGGCCTGCAGGTGACCACGCCGGCGGCCGCAGCGACCACTTTGGCAATCCACCGCGAGGCGTTCTCCGCCCCGGACCTGCTGCCGGCCTGGGAGCGCGTGATCGCGATGGTCGTCCAGCCCGGCGTGGATTTCGACCACAGCAGCGTGCATTACTACGATCCGGCTGCCGCCGCGGACCTCTCGGCCTTCGTCGAACGGCAGCCGCGCATCGTGTTCGAAGCGCACTCCACCGATTACCAGACCGAAGCCGGCCTGCACGCCCTGGTCCGCGATCACTTCGCGATCCTGAAAGTCGGCCCGGCGGCGACCTACGCCTTCCGCGAGGCGGTGTTCGCGCTGGCGATGATCGAATCCGAACTGCTGCCCGCCACGCAGCGCTCGAACCTGATCGAGGTGCTGGACCGCTGCATGGTCGAAAAACCGGGCAGCTGGCGCAGCTACTACCAGGGCGACGAGCACGAACTGCGCCTGTTGCGCGCGTATTCGCTCAGCGACCGCAGCCGCTATTACTGGGGCGAGCCGGCGGTACAGACTGCGCTGGACACGCTGGTGGCCAATCTCACCGCGCACGCGCCGCCGCAGATGCTGCTCAGCCAGTTCATGCCCGAGCAGCTCAAGGCGATCGAAGCCGGTGAGCTGCAGCCGGCGCCGCTGGCGCTGATCCAGCACAAGGTGGCGCTGCGCCTGGCCGAGTATGCCCGGGCCTGCAATCGCAACCGCCCGGGCACACATAACGAAACCCAACAGGCCAAGGAGCTTTCGGAACGGTAAGCTTCGGCTTTCCCTTTCGAACGGAATCGCCCCATGCGCAACACCCGACAGCGCCGCCAACAGATCCTGCAGACCCTGGTCGAGCACGGCAACGTGCAGGTCAGCGAGCTGGTGCAGCGCTTTGCGGTGTCGGCAGTCACCATCCGCGCCGACCTGACCCACATCGAATCGCAGGGGCTGGCCACCCGTACCCACGGCGGCGCGACCCTGGTGCGCACGCCGCCGCAGGAACAGGACATCCATGAAAAAGATGCGCTGAACCTGCCGATGAAGGACCGCATCGGTATCGAGGCGGCCAAGCGGGTCAAGGCCGGCGACAACATCATCATCGACTCCGGCTCGACCACGATGACCCTGGCGCGCCACCTGCGTGGGCATCGCGATGTGACGGTGATGACCAATGGGCTCAACATCGCCTGGGAGCTGGCCAACGCGCCCGGCGTGGAGCTGCTGCTCACCGGCGGGCTGCTGCGCAAGCAGTCGCTCTCACTGCATGGCAGCCAGGCTGAGGCGAGCCTCAACACCTACAGCTTCGACACGCTGTTCTTGGGCGTGGATGGCCTGGACCTGCAGTTCGGCCTCACCACCCACCATGAGGCAGAAGCCAGCCTCAACCACCGCATGGTCGAGCGCGCGCGCCGCATCGTGGTGCTGACCGACGCCTCCAAGTTCGGCCGGGTCAGCCTGCATCGCATCGCGAGGCTGGATCAGGTCCATACCATCATCACCGACGCCAGCATCGAGCCCGAGTACCTGGAAGGGCTGCAGCGACTGGGGGTCGAAGTGATCATCGCCGAGTCCCCGCCTTGACCGAGTCCCGTTCCCTGCACGGCCGCCTGCTCACCGACACCGGTTGGGTCCGCGGCGACATCCACTTCGACCAGCGCATCACCGCCATCGACACCGCGCACGCCGATCCGCGCGGCGACGATGAGGTCCCGCTGATCCTGCCCGGCTTCATCGACCTGCATGTGCATGGCGGTGCCGGCGTGGACATCATGCAGGGTGGGACGACTGCGCAGACGGTGGCACGCGCGCATGCCCGGCACGGCACCACCGCACTGCTGGGCACCACCATGACGGCGGAGGAGGACGACATCACGTGCGCGCTCCGCGGCCTTTCCGCTGCGATCGCCACGCGCGAACCCGGCATGGCCCGCGTGCTGGGCGTGCACCTGGAAGGCCCCTTCATCAGTGCGCAGCGCCTGGGCGCGCAGCCACCGCTGGTGGTCGAGGCCACGCTGGCGGACGTGCAGCGCCTGCACGCGATCGCACCGATCAAGGTGCTTACCCTTGCGCCGGAGATCGGCCAGCACCTGGCGCTGATTCCCGCGCTGAGCGCGCTCGGCATCCGTGTGCAGCTCGGCCACAGCGCCGGTAGCTATGAGGATGGCGTGGCCGCATTGAACGCCGGTGCGGCCGGCTTCACCCATCTGTTCAACGGCATGACCGGCGTGGATCACTATCACCCTGGCATCGCCACCGCTGCACTGGCGCATGCGCAGTACGCCGAACTCATTCCCGATCTGCAGCACGTGCATCCCGGCGCGATCCGCACCGCCCTGCGCGCGATCCCGCGTTTGTACTGCGTCACCGATGCGACCGCCGCCACCGGCATGCCCGATGGCGAGTACGCGCTTGGCGTACAGCGCGTGCACAAATGCCTGGGCTGCGTGCGCTTGTCGAGCGGCTCGCTGGCCGGCAGTGCGCTGACCATGGACCAGGCGCTGCGCAATCTGGTCTCGCTCGGCCTGGACATCGCCGATGCCTCCCACCGGCTGTCGCGCTACCCGGCCGACTACCTGGGCATCAAGGACCGCGGCCGTCTCGCGACCGGCGCCTGGGCGGACCTGGTGGTGCTCGACCACGACCTGCGCGTGCGTGGCGTGGTGGTGGAAGGCGATGACATCGCGCTCGACTGAGCGTTGACTCCCCGCGCCGCGATGGCGCACGCACTTGCAGACAGGACCGGCACGATGAACGACGTTTCCGCAGCCATGCCCGTGCACGCAGGCGTCTCCGCGCCACGCTGGCCGGTACGCTATCTGTTGTTCATCGGCGGCATGGGGGGCCTGCTCTACGGCATCGACATCGGCATCATCGCCGGTGCCCTGCCCTATCTGGAGGCCACCGCCACCGCGAGCTGGCACCTGACCAGCCAGCAACTGGGCTTCGTGGTCGCCGCGGTGCTGCTCGGCAGTGTGTTGTCCTCGCTGTTCGCCGGCATGGTCGCCGACCTGATCGGACGCCGCGGGGCGATGCTGCTGGCCGGCGTGCTGTTCACCGCCAGCATTCCGGTGATGGCCCTGTCCGACGGCTATGCCGCGCTGTTGATGGGCCGCCTGCTGCAGGGCATCAGTGGCGGCCTGATCGGCGTGGTGGTGCCGCTCTATCTGGCCGAAGTGCTCAGCCCGGAACGACGCGGGCGTGGCGCGGCGATGTTCCAGCTGCTGCTGACCATCGGCCTGTTGCTGGCCGCGGTGATCGGGCTGTACCACGCGCATGCGGTGGATGCAGCGACCGCCGCGGTGCGCCACCTGCCCAGCGCGGAACAGCAGCGCCTGCTGTTCGACGTCAAGGACCACGCCTGGCGCACCATTTTCTGGAGCTGCCTGCTGCCCGGCCTGGTATTCACCGGGGGCGTGCTGCTGATCAGTGAATCGCCGCGCTGGCTGGTGCGCCGTGGCCGCATCGACGCGGCACGCCGCGCCCTGCAGCGTACCGTCGCCGCGGACGAGGTCGAGCCGACGCTGCAGCGTATGCAGGCTCCCGAGCAGATCCAGGTCGGCCGCAACGGCAAGCGCGACCCGCTGCTCAGCCGCCGCTATGTGTGGCCGTTCGTGCTGGCCTGCCTGGTGCTGGCCTTCACCCAGGCCACCGGCATCAACTCGGTGCTCGCCTACGCGGTCAACATCCTCAACCAGGCCGGCCTGCCCGGCTCGGTGGCCAATGGCGCCGATGTGGCGATCAAACTGCTCAACGCGGTGATGACCGTGGTCGCGCTGGTGCTGGTGGACCGCAAAGGCCGCAAGTTCCTGCTGATGCTGGGCAGTGGCGGCATCACGCTGTCACTGCTGGCGGCGGCCCTGCTGTTCGTGCAGAGCGAGCGCGGGCGGCTGGATGTGCAGGCCGCACTGCAGCAGCAGGTGAGCGGCACCACGTTGTCGCTGCCGTTGGACGCCGCGCAATGGCAGCGGCTGGATGGCACTGCCGGCACCGTGCCGCAGCAGCTGACCGTGTCCTACGCCTACGGCGGCTTCAGCAACGTGCGCTCACTGCGCAGCGATAACCCGATCGACGCCACCCTGCAGATCCGTCGCGAGGACGCGGTCTCGGCCGACAGCGTGATCGGCCGCTTCTTCCGCACGCTGCACCTCAACCCGTTCCCGGACCCGGCGCAGGCCGCCAACGCGCCGCTGGTGATCGAACGTGCGGTGATCGGGCCGGTGCCCTCGCCCACGCATGGCTGGCTGGTCGCCGGCTGCATCCTGCTGTTCGTTGCGTTCTTCGCGGTGGGCCCGGGCGTGTGCGTGTGGCTGGCGCTGTCCGAGCTGATGCCGACCCGCATCCGCTCCAACGGCATGAGCATCGCCCTGTTGATCAACCAGTTCGTCTCCACCGTGATCGCGGCGATCTTCCTGCCCACGGTCGGCCATCATGGCTATGCCAGCATGTTCTTCTTCTGGGCCGGCTGTACGTTGCTGTACTTCCTCATCGCCGCGTTCTGGCTGCCGGAGACCAAGGGCAAATCGCTGGAGCAGATCGAGGCGAATTTCCGCTGAACGGTCCGCCGCCCGACGCAGGGCTCAGGGTGCCTTGCCTGTGATCTCCGTATACAGCCGGTGGGCTTCTTCCGTGCTGTCCAGCCCGCTCACCTGCATGGACTGCGCGAAGGGGCCGGCGATGACGGCGACATTGAGGACCTGATCGCCGACAGTGAACGCCACACGCTTGGCGATGCGCGCCTCCGTCGCCGCAAGGATGCGTGGTGCCGCGGCATCGGTGAAACGCAGGACCAGGGTCCCGTGGCCGGTGTGGCCGTCGGTCCCCACGGCCACCGAGGCGATGTCGGCCGTCGTGATGAAAGCGGGCTCGATCAGGGACAGCGCGTTGCCGTCGCGGTCCTTGAGCGTCGTGACGCCGGGCTGTTTGGCGTCCTCGGCCACCTCACGCATCTGGATGCGTGCCTGCGCGAGCGGTGCGACGCCGGCCGGTGTCTCGATCGCCGCCGGTGCAGGAGGTGCTGGGGTGCAGGCGCTGAGGCCGGCCCCCAGTGCCATCGTCACGATCATCAGCTTGCTGCGCATGCATGCCCCTCCATGAATAAATGACGTCAGTATCGCTGCTGCGCACTCAACGCGGCGGCAACTACGCCAATCGGCCGCGCTTACGGCACCCGCGCACAGACCCAGATCTGCATCGGCCCGGCGCCGGCGTACTGCAGCGCACGCAGCGCGGCATCGGTGGTGGCCCCGGTGGTCATTACATCGTCGACGATCGTCAGCCCGGCGGGTGGATGGCCGCGCACCGTGAACGCATCGCGCAGATTGCAGCGTCGGGCGTCCGCGTCCAGGTTGGACTGCGCGGCGGTCTCGCGAGTGCGCTGCAGCCCATTCCAGAGCGGGCAGCAGAGCCCACGCGCCAATGGCTTGGTCAATTCCAGTGCCTGATTGTAGCCGCGCTGACGCAGGCGCCGACGATGCAGCGGCATGGGCTGCAGCGGCCCAGCCAGGAACGGCGGTACGCGCTGCAGCATCAGCTGGGACAGCAGCCGGCCGGCGGCCAGGTCCTGGTGGAATTTGAACCGGATCAGCAGGCGGTCAATGGGGGGCGAATAAAGGAACGCGGCACTGGCCGCGGCCTGGCGGGGATACTCGTCCACGCAGCGGTCGCAGTGATCGCCGCCCGCATCGCCCGGGTCCGTCGCCGCCAAGGGGAGTGCGCATCGCCTGCAGGCGCGGTCATTCCAGGGCAGATCGCGATGGCAGGCGCGGCACAGGTCCATCCCATCTTCACCCGGGCAATCGCAGACCAGGCAGCGCAACGGCAGGATCTGCCACCCCAGCCAACCCAGCACTCCGTAAACTTTTGAAAAGATCATATGGTTGACAGAAGAGGGCGGTCTCACCAGACTGCCGCCCTTTCGTTCCACTATCTGTCAGGACTTCCCCATGGCTTCTGTCATCCGACACGACTGGCACCACGATGAACTGTTGGACCTGTTCGCGCTGCCGTTCCCGGAGCTGCTGCACCGTGCGGCCAGCGTGCATCGCGAGCAGTTCGACCCGGCGGACGTTCAGGTCTCCACCCTGCTCTCGGTCAAGACCGGCGGCTGCCCGGAAGACTGCGCGTACTGCCCGCAGGCGCAGCGCTACAGCACCGGGGTGGACGCACAGAAGCTGATGGCCACCGATGAGGTGGTCGCCAAGGCCCGCCAGGCCAAGGCAGCGGGCGCCTCGCGGTTCTGCATGGGCGCGGCCTGGCGTTCGCCGAAAGACCGCGATATCCCCAAGGTGGCCGCGATGATCCGTGAGGTGAAGGCGCTGGGGCTGGAGACCTGCGCCACGCTGGGCATGCTCAGCGGCGCGCAGGCCGCCGCCCTGCGCAAGGCCGGGCTGGACTACTACAACCACAACCTGGACACCGCACCGGACTACTACGACTCGGTCATCCACACGCGCCAGTACCAGGACCGCCTGGACACGCTGGCGCACGTGCGCGATGCCGGGCTGAAGACCTGCTGCGGTGGCATCGTCGGCATGGGTGAGACCCGCGAACATCGCGCCGGCCTGCTGCTGGCCCTGGCCACCCTGCCGGCCCATCCGGATTCAGTGCCGATCAACCGCCTGGTGCAGGTCGCCGGCACACCGTTGCACGGCACCGCCGCGCTGGATCCCTTCGAGTTCGTGCGGATGATCGCCGTCGCCCGCATCGTCATGCCGCGTTCGATGGTGCGGCTCTCGGCCGGGCGCGAGGCGATGAGCGACGAGCTGCAGGCGCTGTGCTTCCTGGCCGGGGCAAATTCCATCTTCTACGGCGAAAAGCTGCTGACCACCGGCAACCCGGACACCGAGCGGGACCTGGCCCTGTTCGAACGGCTGGGCCTGCGCCCGATGGCCATCACCGTGGATGCCGACGACCACGATCACCCGGGCACGGTCCATGCCGAGATCACCGCCGGCGACGGCTGCGGGCGCGCCGCCTGAGCCCCGAGCAGCGGGCCCGGCAACCGGGTACGCTAACGGCCCACCCGGACCCCTGACGACCATGGCCCGTCCTGACCTGCACGACCGCATCCAGGCCCAGCGCAAGCTCCGCGACGCGCAGGGGCGCCTTCGCGTGCGCCGCGTGGTGAGCCGGCGTGATGGCGTGCGGCTGGAGGTCGATGGCCAGTGGCTCACCGGTTTCTGCAGCAATGACTATCTGGGCCTGTCGCAGCAGTTCGGCGTGGTCAGCGCATTGCAGGATGCCGCTGCGCGCGAAGGGGCGGGCGCGACCGCCTCACACCTGATCTGCGGCCACCACGCGCTGCACGAAGCGCTCGAACAGGAAATGGCCGACTGGCTCGGCTATCCGCGGGCGCTGCTGTTCGGCAGTGGCTTCGCCGCCAATCTTGCCGTGCAGCAGGCGCTGCTCGGCGAGGAAGATGATGTCTGCGTGCAGGACCGGCTCAACCACGCCAGCATGCTCGATGCATCGCGACTGGCCGGTTGCCGCCTGCGCCGCTATCCGCATCTGGATACCGAAGGCGCGCTGCGCCAACTCAAGCACGCGCCCAATGGCGCGGCGATGCTGGCCACCGACGGCGTCTTCAGCATGGACGGCGACATCGCCCCCCTGCGCTCGTTGTCGCTTGTGGCGCGCATGCAGGAAGCGCTGCTGTACGTCGATGACGCGCACGGTATCGGCGTGGTCGGCGAACACGGCCGTGGCTGCGTGGCCGATGCGGGCCTGGGCGTCGACGATGTGCCGCTGCAGCTGGCCACGCTTGGCAAGGCACTCGGCGGCAGTGGTGCGGTCGTGCTCGGCGACGAGGCGATGATCCAGCACCTGGCTGAAACCGCGCGCCCCTACATCTACACCACCGCCGTGCCGCCGGCGCAGGCCGCCGCGGCACTGGCTGCCGTGAAGCTCGCGCGCCGCGACGACTGGCGGCGCGAAAAGCTCACCGAGTTGATCGGCATCTTCCGCACCGGTGCCCGCCAGCACGGGCTGGAACTGATGCCGTCCGATACCCCGATCCAACCGCTGCTGTGCGGCGCCGAGTCGACGGTGATGGGCATGTCGGCCGCGCTGGGAGCCGCCGGTTTCCTGGTCAGCGCGATCCGCCCGCCCACCGTCCCCGAGGGCAAGGCACGCCTGCGCGTGACGCTGTCCGCACTGCACGCGCCTGCCGAAGTGCGCGCGCTGGTCGATGCGATCGCGCATGCCCGTGACACCGCGGTGCAGCAGCAGGCACCGAGCGCCCTGACCGCGTGATGTCGCAGCGTTGAGCATGCATATCGATGTCATCGGCCAGGGCCCGGCGCTGGTCCTCATCCACGGCTGGGCGCTGCATGGTGGTGTGTTCGCACCGCTGGTGGAGCGCCTGTCGCCGCATTTCCAGCTGCATTTGGTCGATCTGCCCGGCCACGGTGCCAGCCGCGAGGACACCACGCCGCTGCGCCTGCCCTATGTGGTCAACGCCATCGCCGCGGCCACACCGCCTGCGGTCTGGTGCGGCTGGTCGCTCGGCGGTCTGTTCGCGCTGCATGCTGCCGCAACCCTGCCCCAGGTGCGTGCGCTGGCGATGATCGCTGCGACGCCGCGTTTCGTGCGCGGCGAGGACTGGCCGCATGCGGTGGAACCGGCCGTGTTCGAACAGTTCGGTCAGGACCTCGCGCAGGACTATCGCGGCACGCTGGAGCGCTTCCTCGCGCTAGATGCGATGGGGTCCGAACATGCCCGCCAGGAACTGCGCACGCTGCGCGAGATGCTGGTCGCGCGCGGCGAGCCCGCCCCTCGTGCGTTGCAGGAGGGTCTGCGCCTGCTGGAGAACACCGACCTGCGCGGCGCCCTGACCGCCTTGGGCAAACCCAGCCTGTGGCTGGCCGGCCAGCGCGACCGGCTGGTGTCGGCGCGAGCCATGCAGGCCGCCGCCGCGCTGGCACCCGGCGCGCAGGCCCACGTGGTCGCGCAGGGCGGGCACGCCCCCTTCCTCGGCCATACCGGTGAGGTGGCCGCGCAGCTGCAACACTTTGTTGCCGCGCTGCCTTGACCTGTTCCGGCCCCGCATCGCCGATCATGTACGCCTGCCCTTCGCCACAGGACTGACCCATGGATCTTGGAATCGCCGGCCGCTGGGCCCTGGTCTGCGCCGCCAGCAAAGGTCTCGGCCTGGGGTGTGCGCGGGCGCTGGCGCGCGAAGGCGTCAACGTGGTGATCGCCGCGCGCGGTGAAGCCGCTCTGGACCATGCCGTGCTCGAGCTTCAGGCTCTGCCGGGCGCGCGCAGGGTGATCGGGGTGGTCGCCGACATCGCCACCGTGGAGGGACGTGCCGCCGCACTGGCCGCGTGCCCGCAGGTGGACATCCTGGTCAACAACGCGGGTGGGCCGCCGGCGGGCGATTTCCGCCAGTTCACCCGCGAGGACTGGATCGCCGCGCTGGACGCCAACATGCTGACCCCGATCGCGCTGATCCGCGCCACCGTGGACGGCATGATCGAGCGCGGTTTCGGCCGCGTGGTCAACATCACCTCCTCCTCGGTGAAGGCCCCGATCGACATCCTCGGGCTGTCCAACGGCGCACGCTCCGGGCTGACCGGGTTCGTGGCCGGGCTGGCCCGCAAGACCGTCGCCCACAATGTCACCCTCAACAATCTGCTGCCGGGCCAGTTCGATACCGATCGCCTGCGCGGCAACTTCGCCTACCTGGCGCAGCAGCAGGGCATCGATGCCGGCCAACTGGCCGAACGCAAGCGCACCCACATTCCCGCCGGCCGCTTCGGGACCGCCGACGAGTTCGGTGCCGCCTGCGCCTTCCTGTGCAGCGCCCAGGCCGGCTACATCACCGGGCAGAACCTGCTGATCGATGGCGGCGCCTACCCGGGCACCTTCTGAGTCCACCCGCACCACCGTTTTGAGCCGTGAGTACCCCATGACGTCCAGCTTCGACCCGCACCACGTCCGCCGCGCCTTCTCGCGCGCCGCCCGCAGTTACGACGCCGCCGCGGCGCTGCAGCGCGAGGTGGAAAAACGCCTGCTCGAATCGCTGGACTACCTGGAAAACCGCCAGCCGCAGGTGGTGCTCGATGTCGGCAGCGGCACCGGCCACGCCAGTGCGCTGATGAAGAAGCGCTGGCCCAAGGCGCAGGTGATCGCGCTGGATCTGGCCCAGCCGATGCTGCGCGAGGCGAAGAAACAGGCCGGCTGGTGGAAGCCGTTCTCGCGCGTGTGCGGCGATGCGCAGGCGCTGCCAGTGCTGGACCAGAGCGTGGATGTGATCTTCAGCAATCTGTGCCTGCAGTGGGTGGAGGATCTGCCGGCGGTGTTCGCCGGGTTCCGCCGTGCGCTCAAGCCGGGCGGACTGCTGCTGGTCTCCACGTTCGGGCCGGAGACGCTGATCGAGCTGCGCGATGCGTTCGCTGCAGCCGACGAGGTGCCGCATGTCAGTCGTTTCGCGCCGATCGCGCAGTTCGGCGATGCGCTGATGATGTCCGGCTTCCGCGACCCGGTGCTGGACCGCGACCTGTTCACCCTGACCTACGACGACCTGACCGCGCTGATGCGCGAGCTGCAGGCGATCGGCGCCACCAACGCGCGCCAGGACCGCCGCCACACATTGACCGGGCGCGGGCGCTTCGATGCCGCACGTGCGGCCTACGAGCCGCTGAGGCGCGAAGACGGCAAGCTGCCCAGCAGCTGGGAAGTGATCTACGCACACGCGTGGGCGCCGGAAGGCGGCGCGCCGATCCGCGAGCGCGGGCACGATGTCGCCACGGTGCCGGTGTCGGCGATTCCGATCCGCCGCAAAACGCCCTGAGCCGACCGTTGGTCGGCTGGACCGCCGAGCCGCCATGCATTCAGCCGACCAAGGGTCGGCTCTACGACGGGAACAGATCGCGGTGGAAGAAGTAGATTTCCTGCGCCAGGAACCGCCAGCTGGTGTGGAAGCTGCGGAAGCGCGTGCTCGGCGTGGACGAGGCCAGCGCATCGATGCCCAGCTCGCGGCACAGGCGCAGCGCGCGCGCCATGTGCAGCGGGTCGCTGACAATGATCACGCGGTGCAGCTTGCGCTGCTCCATCAAGCGCCGCGCCTCGATCAGGTTCTGCCGGGTGGTGCGTGAGGCGGTCTCGATCAGGATCGCGTCATCGGGCACGCCCTGTTTGAGCGCGTAGCGTCGTGCCACCTGCGATTCGGAAAAGCGCGCGCCGGTACCGCCGTAGCCACCGGTAAAGATCAGCAGCGGCGCATAGCCCTGCTGGTACAGATCCAGCCCGTGCCGGATGCGCTCTTCGAACACCGGTGACGGCTTGGCGTCGTAGGCCGCTGCGCCCAGCACGATGATCGCATCGGCCTTCTGGGCCTGGTCGCGCTCGCCGATCCACACGATCCACGCCGTGACCCCGAGCAGCCAGACCGCCAGCAGCACGCACAAGCGCCACAGCCAGCCGAAGAACCCCACCCCTGCGCGTCGGCTCATGCCATCCCCCACGGCAGGGCATTCAGATCGACGTTGCCGCCGGACAGCACCACGCCGACACGTTTGCCGGTAAAGCGGTCGGGTTCGGCGAGGATCGCTGCCAGCGCGATCGCCGACGAGGGCTCGACCACCTGCTTGAGCACCTGCCAGATCACCCGCATCGCCGCGACAGTGTCGGCATCGGCCACGGTGATCACCTGTGCTGCGCCGTGCAGGAGCGCGAAGTTGGGCGCGCCCAGTGTCCCGCGCAGGCCGTCGCAGACGGTGTCGGGGGTGAAATCGATGCGTCGCTCGCCGGCCGCCAGCGAGCGCGCGGTATCGGCTGCCCCCTGTGGCTCGGCCAGGACCAGTTCAACGGCGGGTGCCGCAGCCTGCAGCGCCAGCCGCGTGCCGGCGGCCAGACCACCTCCGCCGACCGGCACCACCATCACGTCCAGCCCATCGGTGGCGTGCAGCAGTTCCAGCGTCGCCGTGCCCTGCCCGGCGATGACCTGGGGGTCGGTATAGGGATGCACGAGCGTCGCCCCCGTTTCGGCCTGGACCTGCGCGCACATGGCTTCGCGCGCGGCCATCGAGGCGTCGCAGCGCCACAGGGTGGCCCCGTGGCGGCCGATGTTGGCCAGCTTCGCCGCGACCGCACCCTCGGGCACGATCACGTGACAGGCGATGCCGCGGGTACGCGCGGCCAGCGCCAATGCAGCGCCATGGTTGCCCGAGGAGTGGGTGATCACCCCGCGCCGGGCCTGTTGCTCGTCCAGCGTCCAGACCGCATTGCAGGCGCCGCGGAACTTGAAGGCACCGCTGCGCTGCAGGTGTTCGGCCTTGAAGGAAACGGTGGCGCCGGTCATGGCATCGATCGTGCGCGAGCGCAGGACCGGGGTCACGCAGGCGTGCGCGGCAATGCGTGCCGCCGCCGCCAGCACGTCGTCAACACAGGGCAAGGGTGAATCGCTCATGACGCAAGATTAACGTATGCCCCGCATCCACACCCGTCCTGCTGAACATGTCAGCATGGCAACCATTCATTCGGATCGGGCCGAGTTAAGGGCTGATTCAATGCCGTGGGCTGAAGCTGGCCCTACAGCCCTTTGGGGGGACCCATCATGAAAATGCGCCTTGTTCTTGCCGGTGGCCTGTTGTTGGCCCTGTCCGGCTGCGCGACGTACGACTATGTCGGCGGTGGCGGCGGCGGTAGTGGTTACTACCACGGTGCTCCCTCGGTGGAGTACCGCTACCCGGCCGGCTATCCCTACGGTTACGGCAGCGGCTATTACGGCGGCGGTGGCTACTACGGCTACGGCGGGTATGGCGGTGGATACGGCTACCCGGTCTACCGTCCGTACCCGAACTATCGCCCACCGCACAATCACCGCCCGCCGCCGCGCCCCGGCAACGGCAATGGTGGCCAGCCGACCCGTCCGCCGGATCGCCCGCGTCCGAACAACGGCGGCTCGCCGTGGCGGAACATGGATTCGATGAGTGGTCCGCGTCGCCAGCCGCCACAGCAACAGCAGCGTCCGTCGCCGCCGCCGCAGGCCCGCCCGGCCCAGGCACCGCGCCCGGCCTCGCCGAGGATGAACGGTTCCCCGTGGCGGAATCTCAACAATGCGAACCAACGCACAGTTGAGCCCTGAGATGGCTTGATTTTCACGCGCCCAGCGGTTCAATCTAGCCGGGCGGTGACGACCACGGTCACAAAGTGCCAAAAGCGACAAGTGGCGTCACATTCGGTTCTATGTCGATATCCGCCAGGAACATCTGGATCCCCCCTGTTCCGGCCCTGTCGGATGTCGGCACCTTAAAAGCAGAAGGCCCCGCCAATGGCGGGGCCTTTTGTATCTGCACCCCTTTAAGGCGTGCAGTCCCGCAAAAAAACAGGGCCGGCAGTCCCCCGACTGCCGGCCCCTCTGCTTCCCCACGATGCGCTTGGACCGGCCCCTGTTCCAATTCCGGTCCGTTACGCACAAGGCGCATGCCATCCTGGGTGCTATTGGGTTATCTGCAGAAAACGTGCCAACTTGAGGGTGGATTTCATGGCCCCCGACGAATGGCGCTAAAATCGCCACCCGCGCCCTGCCTGCAGGGCTGTCCGGGCCGTCCGGCCCCGTCCCGAGCTCCTCCGCCATGACTGACACCTTCTACCGCTACGACGTGATCGTCATCGGCGGCGGCCACGCCGGCACCGAGGCCGCACTGGCGGCCGCACGCAGCGGTGCGCGCACCCTGCTGCTGACCCACAACGTGGAAACGATCGGCGCGATGAGCTGCAACCCGGCCATCGGCGGGATCGGCAAGGGCCACCTGGTCAAGGAAATCGACGCCCTGGGCGGTGCGATGGCGCATGCCGCCGACCGTGCCGGCATCCAGTGGCGCACGCTCAACGCCTCCAAGGGCCCGGCGGTGCGTGCCACGCGCTGCCAGGCCGACCGCAATCTCTACCGCATGGCGATCCGCCAGATCGTCGAAGCCCAGCCCAACCTCACCGTGTTCCAGGCGGCGGTTGATGACCTGATCATCGAAGGCGATGCCGTGCGTGGTGCGATCACCCAGACCGGCCTGCGCTTCAGCGCGGCCGCCGTGGTGCTGACCGCCGGCACCTTCCTGGCCGGCAAGATCCACGTGGGTGAGACCCAGTATGCCGCCGGCCGCATGGGCGATCCGCCGGCGACGACGCTGGCCGCACGCCTGCGCGAGCGCCCGTTCGTGATCGACCGCCTCAAGACCGGCACGCCGCCGCGCATCGATGGCCGCTCGCTGGACTACAGCCTCATGGAAGAACAGCCTGGTGACGATCCGCGCCCGGTGATGTCCTTCCTTGGCAGCGTAGCCGAGCACCCGGCGCAGGTCAGCTGCTGGATCACCCACACCAGCGAGCGCACCCACGAGATCATCCGCAACGCGCTGCACCGCTCGCCGCTGTACAGCGGCCAGATCGAGGGCATCGGCCCGCGCTACTGCCCCTCCATCGAGGACAAGGTGGTGCGCTTCGCCGAGAAGGCCAGCCACCAGATCTTCGTCGAGCCTGAAGGGCTGGACGTGGTGGAGATCTATCCCAACGGCATCTCCACCTCGCTGCCGTTTGACGTGCAACTGGAGCTGGTGCGCAGCATGCGCGGCTTCGAGAACGCGCACATCACCCGCCCGGGCTATGCGATCGAGTACGACTTCTTCGATCCGCGCGGGCTGAAGAACACGCTGGAAACCAAGACCGTCAGCGGCCTGTTCTTTGCGGGCCAGATCAACGGCACCACCGGCTATGAAGAAGCCGCCGCGCAGGGCCTGCTGGCCGGGCTCAACGCCGCGCGCTTCACCCGTGACGACGCCGGCTGGTGCCCGCGCCGCGATGAGGCGTACCTGGGCGTGCTGGTCGATGACCTGATCACCCACGGCACCAACGAGCCGTATCGCATGTTCACCAGCCGCGCCGAGTACCGGCTGCAACTGCGCGAGGACAATGCCGATGTGCGCCTGACCGGCCTCGGCCGCGAGCTGGGTCTGGTCGATGACCGCCGCTGGAGTGCGTTCCAGACCAAGCAGGCCGCCGTGGCGCAGGAAACCGCACGCCTGCGTGCATTGTGGGCCACGCCCGGCAACGCCCTCGGCCGCGAAGTTGAAGCCACGCTGGGCGTGGCCGTCAGCCGCGAAACAAATGTGCTGGATCTGATCAAGCGCCCTGAACTGGACTACGCCAAGCTGATGCAGGTGCCCTCGCTCGGCCCGGCCGTGGCCGATGCCAAGGTGGCCGAGCAGGTCGAGATCGGGGTGAAGTACGCCGGTTACCTGGACCGCCAGCGCGACGAGATCGAGCGCCAGCAGCGTCACGAGAACACCGCCATCGCTGCGGATTTCGATTACGCCGGCGTGCGTGGTCTGTCGGCCGAAGTGCAGCAGAAACTGGAACGCGTGCGGCCGCAGACCATTGGCCAGGCCCAGCGCATCCCCGGTATGACCCCGGCGGCGATCTCGCTGCTGCTGGTGCATCTGGAACGCGCGCGCCGCACTCACGCCGCGTAACACGGCCACCGCCGGTATCGGCGGACGGCGGGTGCACCCGCGCTATCATCGAGGGCCGGGACAACGCTGCAGGCGGCGTCCCAGCCCCTGCGTTGCCGGAGTTTGTGCATGTCCCCGATCCGCCCCTTCCTCGACAGACACCCCGTGCTCGGCGAGCGCGTCTACATCGACCCTGCCTGCACGATCATCGGCGATGTGGTGCTGGGCGATGATGTCTCGGTGTGGCCGGGCACGGTGATCCGCGGCGATGTGAACCACGTGCGCATCGGCGCACGCAGCAACATCCAGGACGGCACCATCATCCACGTCAGTCACCATAGCCCGTTCAACAAGGGCGGCTACCCGACGATCATCGGTGAGGGCGTCACCGTCGGCCACGGCACCATCATCCATGCCTGCACGATCGGCGATTACTGCCTGATCGGCATGGGGGCGTGCATTCTTGATGGCGCGACGGTGAACACGCACGGCTTCCTCGGCGCCGGCGCGGTGCTTGGCCCGGGCAAGGTGGTCGGCGAAGGCGAGCTGTGGCTGGGCAACCCCGCGCGGCTGGCCCGCACGCTGAGCGACAAGGAGATCGAGTCGCTGCACTACTCGGCCGATCACTACGTGCGCCTGAAGGATCAGTACCGGGGTTGATTGCGGTAAAGTCCTCAGCCGACCAGGAAGCAGTCGAGAACCGCATGCCCCCGCTGGCAGACCGGAGAGGAATCCGGCGTCCCCTGTGGCCTTCCGTACGATCCGCCGTGACGTGTCGCCGATGAGCGCGCCCATGCTGGATACCTACCGGGAAGTCATCACCCCCGAAGGCGTGCCTCTGCACCTGCCCGTCGCCGGGCCGTTGCCGCGTGCGCTGGCCTGGGGGATCGACTTCGTGATCCGGGTGGGCGCACTGATGCTGCTGAGCACTCCGCTGGCCTTTCTGGGTGGATTCGGCCAAGGACTCTACCTGGGCCTGATGTTCCTGTTGATGTGGGCCTACACGATCGTCCAGGAAGCGTGCTGGGGGCGCACCCTGGGCAAGCGCGCGATGGGTCTGCGTGTGGTGGCGCGCGATGGGGGACCGATCGGGTGGATGAGCGCGATCACCCGCAACCTGCTGCGCACCGTGGACATGCTCCCGTTCGGCTACGCGCTGGGGCTGGTGTCGAGCCTGTTCGATGCCCATGGCCGCCGTCTGGGGGATCTGGTCGCGGGAACCGTGGTGATCCACCAGAGCGCACCGCCGATGGGCGGCACGGTACCGGTCGGCAGCGTGCTGGCCCCGCCGCAGCCGTTGCAGCCGGCCGAGCAGGCCGCCGTGGTCGACTTCGCCGAGCGTGCGCCGCGGCTGTCGGTGCCGCGCCAGCAGGAGCTGGCCGACATCGCCTCGCCACTCACCGACAGCCAGGGCCAGGTCGGCGTGCTGCGCCTGTATGCCATGGCCAACTGGCTGCTGGGACGGCGATGAGACAGGAACAGTTCGTCGCCCGCTACCAGGCCGAGTGGCAGACGCTGGAGCAGTGGCTGGCCCAGCGCGGTGAGCGCCCCCGGCAGGCGCGCCGGCAGGCGGCCCACGAGGGCCTGGACGATGCCGACTTCCCGCAGCGCTATCGCCGCCTGTGCCAGCAGCTCGCGCTGGCGCGCCGGCGTGGTTACAGCCCACAGCTGGTGGCACGCCTGCAACAGTTGATGCAGCAGGGACACACCCTGCTCTACCGTACGCCGCGCCCGCAGTGGCAGCGCGCGCTGGCCTTCCTGTTTGCCGATTTCCCCCAGCTGGTGCGCAGCCAGGCGCGCAGCATGTGGGTCGCTGCGGCGTTGTTCGTGGTGCCGCTGGTGGGCAGTTTCGCGCTGATCCTGTGGCGCCCCGAGCTGATCCATCTGCTGATGGACAACGCGCGCATCGCCGAATTCGAACGCATGTACGATCCGGCATCGCCCAACCTGGGCCGCGACAGCGGCACCAACTGGACGATGTTCGGCTACTACATCATGAACAACATCAGCATTGGCCTGCGCACGTTCGCCTTCGGCTTGATCGCCGGCGTCGGCACGGTGCTGGTGATGCTGTTCAACGGCGTCGGCATCGGATCCGTCGCCGGCCATCTGCAGCATATCGGCCATGGCGATCCGTTCTGGCGCTTCGTGGCCGGCCACGGCGCGTTCGAGCTGACCGCGATCGTGATCGCCGGCGGGGCGGGGCTGCAGCTGGGCATGAAACTGCTCGCACCCGGTCGCCGGCGGCGCATCGATGCGCTGGTCGAGGGCGGTGTGATCGGCGCCAAGCTGTGCGTGGGCGTTGCGGCGATGCTGCTGATCGCCGCCTTCATCGAAGCGTTCTGGTCCTCGATCGCGGCAATTCCGGCGTGGGGCAAATACAGCGTGGCCGCTGTGCTGTGGACCACCGTCTTCGTGTGGCTGTGGCGTGGCGGACGTGGGGCGGCCGATGCAGATTGATCGGCTCAACGTCGTGCTGCGCGCGCGCTCGGGCTGGGAAGCCATGGAGCTGGGCATGGCCCTGGTACGCCGGCATGCCGCGGCGATCTGGGCGCCGTGGATCCTCGTGTCGCTGCCGGTGTTCGTGCTGCTCAACGCATTGGCGTGGTGGACCAACAGCTTCGGCTGGGCCTGGCTGGCGATGTGGTGGCTCAAGCCGCTGTTCGAGCGCATCGCGCTGTACGTGATCTCACGCGGGGTGTTCGGCGATGCATCCACGCCCGTGCAGACATTGCGCGCGCAGCGCACATGGGGCTGGCAGGGCTTCTGGGGCTATCTCGGCTGGCGACGCCTGAGCCCGCTGCGTTCGGTGCTGCTGCCGGTCAATCTGCTGGAAGGCGCGGATCCGGCACATCGTCGCCAACGGCGTCGCGCCATCGCCGGGGGTGCGATGGGCTATGCCGTCCTGCTGACGATGGTGTGCATGGTCTTCGAGACCGTGCTGGTGGTCGGCGGCATCGCAGCCGTGTTCCTGTTCATTCCGGTGGACCTGTTGTCCGAGTCCTGGCGCGCGGCGTGGGAGCTGGCCAAGCAGGACATGCCGGCCTGGATGCAGCTGGGCGTGAACCTGCTGTTCTGGGGAGCGGCCACGCTGATCGGCCCGTTCTACGTCGGTGCCGGCTTCGGCCTGTATCTGGATCGCCGCACCCAGATGGAAGCATGGGATGTGGAGATCGCCTTCCGCCGCCTGCATGCACGGTTGCAGCGCGCGGCGCCGCTGCTGGTGCTGGCCCTCGTGCTGCTCTGGCCAGGCGCGCCACTGCACGCCCAACAGGCGCCGGCGCAGTCGAACACCAAGGGTGCGTTGCCGGCACCGGCCGATGACGCTCCGTCGCCTGCGCAAGGCGCCGATGCGGCTTCGGACGCCGACGCCGACGGTGGCGAAGGCGATGACGCCGCTGACCCGCCGCGGACGTACGACAACGATCCGGACAACACGCCTGCCGTCATCTTTGGCGATGACGCGGTGGATACCGCTGGCTTCCGCCAGGCCGTGCAGCGTGCGTATGAAGACCCGCTGCAGAGCCCGACCCGTGAGGTCACCGAGTGGAAACGCATCGAACGCGATGCGACCGAGGCGGAGAAGGCAAAACGTGAGGCCGCGGCCAAAGCCACTGGCAAACGCGGCAGCAAGGGCCCGGTGCTGCCGGCCCGGATCGCCGAGTGGGCGCTGTGGGCGGTAGTCGGGGTCCTGGTGTTGCTGTTGCTGGCCACCGCACCGCGCTGGCTGCCGTGGCTGCGCGGCTCCGGCCGGCGCCGTCGTGCGAAAGCCGCCGCGGTCGTGGAAGAGCCGATCCGGATACCGGACGTGGTGCCGCCCGATCCCGCCTCGCGTGCGCGTGCCCTGTGGCAGGAAGGACGCCCCCGGCAGGCGCTGGCACTGCTGTACCGCGCCAGTGTGGAATCGATGAGCGAGCGCGCCGGGATCAGCCTGCCCCCCGGTGCCACCGAAGCGCAGTGCCTGCGTGCCTCGCGGCGGATGCCGGTCGAGGCCGACCGCAGCCTGTTCGCGCGCATCGTGCGGGTCTGGCAGTACGCGGCGTATGCCGGCCGACTGCCCAGCGATGATGACTTCGATGCGCTGGCCACGATTCTGCAGGCCCAGTTCGGGTGGCGCGCGTGAGCGTCCGTCTGCGCTGGCTGCTGATCGTCCTGGGCCTGCTGGTGATCTGCGTGCCGCTGGCGATCCTGTTCCTGCGCACGCACGAGCGGGTGACACACACAGAACACCTGCCGCCCCAGGGCGAAGCCAGTTACAACGCGCTGTACGTGCTCGGCCAGGCGCTGCGTGCGGATGGGATCACGGTGCAGTCGCGCCCACGTCTGGACCTGACCCGGATGCCGCTGGAGCCCGGCGATACCGTGGTGCTGCTGCAGGACAGTGCAGAGGTCCCGGCGCCGGCCGTGACCGAGCTGATGGCGTGGGTGGCCAAGGGCGGACATCTGATCGTGCGTACGCCGCCCCCCGGGAAGGACGCCGCCGGTAATGGTCCGCTGCTGGAAGCACTCGGCGTGGACAGCGACGGCTACGAAAGTTACTGCCAGCGGTTCCACGTGCGCGACGATCCGCAGCATGTCGAGTTCTGCAATGGTCGCCGCTTCTCGGCCGAGCCGCCTGCCGGCGTCACCCTCGAGCGTGGCTGGGGTGACGACTATGACCTGGTCTTCGCCCGCCTGCGCCACGGCCAGGGGCGCATCGACGTGTTGGCCGACATGGCCTTCATGCATGGCAAGGGCCGGCCCAACCCGACCGTTCCGCCGAATGCTGCCAACGCCTTCGTTGATGGCCTGCACGACAAAGCCCACCGCGATCTCACCCGCTACGTGCTGGCGCCCAACTACGGCAAGGGCACGATGTGGCTGGTCTACGCCTCGCGCCCGCCCTCCCTGTGGAACCGCGTGTTCTACCTCGGCTGGCCAGTGTGGGCGCCATTGCTGCTGGCCCTGCTGGGCTGGCTGTGGCAGCGTGCGCAGCGCCTGGGCAGTCAACTGCCCTCGCCTGCCGCCGAACGCCGCTCGCTGCTGGAACACATCCGCGCCAGTGGCGAACACCTGCTGCGCTTTGGCAAGGCACCGCTGCTGTATGACGCCGTGCGCCGCGCCTTCCTGGCCCGCCTGCGGCGACGCTCGCCGACGGCAGCCGCCCTCACCGGCGAGGCCCAGGTGCACGCCATCGCCGCGGTGCTGCAGTGGTCGCACGAGCGCGTGCGGACCGCCTTGTCCCCACCCGCTTCCCACGACGTCGCCGGCCTGCGCGACCGCATCCGCCTGCTGATCCAGATGAGAAACCTGCTATGACCGAGCCGACGCTTCCGCCGCCGTTGTCCCCGCCTGCCGTGACGCCATCCCCGTCGCCGTCGCCGCTGTCCGAGCGCGTCGATGCCGTGCGCGAGGCCGTGGGCCGCGCCTTCATCGGCCAGCCCGAGGTGCTGGACCAGATCCTGATCGCGCTGCTGGCCGGCGGCCACGTGTTGATCGAAGGGGTGCCCGGGCTGGGCAAGACGCTGCTGGTGCGCGCGCTCGCCCAGGCGCTGGAGCTGGATTACGGCCGTGTGCAGTTCACCCCGGACCTGATGCCCAGCGATGTCAGCGGCCATGCGGTGTACGACCCGAAGACGGAGAGCTTCAAGATCCGTCGCGGCCCGGTGTTCACCAATCTGCTGCTGGCCGATGAAATCAACCGCGCCCCGGCCAAGACCCAGTCGGCCCTGCTGGAAGTGATGCAGGAAGGCCAGGTCACCATCGAAGGCAAGGCGTTCGCGCTGACCCCGCCGTTCCTGACCCTGGCCACGCAGAACCCGGTCGAGCAGGAAGGCACCTACCCGCTGCCCGAAGCGCAGCTGGACCGTTTCCTGCTGAAGGTGCTGATCGACTACCCGACGCTGGACGATGAGAAGCGCATGGTCGATGCGATCACCACCGGCCGCAGCGCCGCCGATTTCGATCTGTCGCAGGTGCCACGCGTGCTGAATGCGGCCGAGGTGGTCGCGTTGCAGCAGGCGACCGCCGCGATCACGGTCGATCCGGAAGTGATCGACTACGCGGTGCGGATCGTCGCCGCCACGCGGCAATGGCCGGGTATCGCGCTGGGTGCCGGCCCGCGCGGCAGCATCGCGCTGGTGCGTGCGGCCCGTGCGCAGGCGGTGCTGTCCGGTCGTGATTTCGTCACCCCCGATGACGTGCGCGATATCGCCAAGCCCGCCCTGCGCCACCGCATCGCCCTCGCACCGGAACTGCAGATCGAAGGACAGAGCGCCGACGACGCGCTGACCGCGCTGCTGGCCAAGGTGGACGCACCGCGCAAATGAGTGGGCGCGCCCTCCATTGCGAGCGACCGGCATGAGGCCGCGCGCAACGCTGCTGGCACTGCTGGCCGGCTGGGGCCTGCTCGGCGTGCCCGTGGTCATCGGCATCTGGTCACACTGGATCTGGTGGGCGATCGGTGCCGGCGTGGCGCTGATCTCGCTGGTGGACCTGCTGCGCCTGCGCGGCCAGCCCTCGCCCAGCGTGCACCGCGAGCTGCCCGAGTCGCTCGCGCTGAACGTCGAGCGTGAGGCGACGCTGCGGCTGGAATCGAGCCGCCACCAGCGCGTGGAGGTATTCGATCTGGTTCCCGGTGGCTGGAGCCTGCAGGGCCTGCCGCGGTCGCTGGCGCTCAAGCCGATGGTCACCAGCAGCGTGGCGTATCGGCTGACCCCGACCGCGCGTGGCCGTTTCGTCTTCGAGGGCGTGCACCTGCGCATGCACAGCGCGTGGCGGCTGTGGCATCAGCGGCGGCAACTGCCGCCGGCGCTGGCGGTGCGCGTGTACCCGAACTTCGCACCGCTGACGCGCTTTGCATTGTTCAGTGCCGAACAAGCCTCGCGCCTGGTCGGCGCGCACCTCAAGCGCCGCCGCGGCGAAGGCACCGATTTCCATCAGATGCGCGAGTACCGCGTCGGCGACAGCCTGCGCCAGGTCGACTGGAAGGCGACCGCGCGCGCGCGCAAGCTGATCTCCCGCGAATACCAGGACGAGAAAAACCAGCAGCTGGTGCTGATGATCGACACCGGCCGGCGCATGATGGCCAGCGAAGGCGGGCTGTCGCACTTCGATCATGTCCTCAATGCGGCGCTGGTGGTGTCCTACCTCGCGCTGCGCCAGGGCGACGGTGTGGGCCTGTTGGCGGCCGGGGGCGAAAGCCGCTGGGTCGCGCCGAAACGTGGCATGGGCACCATCGATACCCTGCTGCGCGCCAGCTACGATCTGCAGGCGCAGCCGGTCGCCACCGATTACCTTGCCGCGGCCACTGAGCTTTCACTGCGTCAGCGCCGTCGCTCGCTGGTGATGCTGGTCACCAACGTGCGCGATGAGGACATTGAAGATCTGCTCGCCGCGGTGCGCCTGCTGCAACGCCAGCACCTGGTGTGCGTGGCCAGCCTGCGCGAACGCGAGCTGGATGATGCGCTGTCCCAGCCGGTGGAAACCCTGCAGGACGCTGCCCAGGCCGGTGCGATCGCGCGTTACCTGCAGCAGCGCAGCGACGCACATGACGCGCTGCGCAGCCACCGGGTGATGGTGCTGGATGTCACCGCCGAAGCACTGCCCGGGGCGCTGGTGGAGCGCTATCTGGCGGTCAAGCGGGATGGGTTGTTGTAACCCTCAGAGATAGATGCGCGTCGGCGCTTCGTCGATGATCGCGTGCGGTACGAAGCGGGCGCTGTCGCGGGTGATCCGGCTGTTGTCCTCACGGATGCCCATGCCACAGGCCTGGTCACCCACCACCCAACTGCCGATCAGCGGATAACCGCCATCGAACGTGGTAAGCGGATGCGCGGCCTGGCGGATTGCCGGGCCGGTGTACGGGCCTTCGCTTTCCTGCCAGCTGCCATCGGCCAGGTGCATGGCCACGTTGGCGCCCTCGCGCGAGAACAACGGCTTGCGGACCCAACCACGCGGCAGCTCGCTGCCATCGTCGAACTCGGCGGCGAGCAGGTTCGGGTGGCCGCGGTGACGCTGCCACAGCAGCGGCAGCACGCCCTTGTTGCTGAGGATCGCCTTCCACGCCGGTTCCAGCAGCTGCACGCCCGAGGCGGGCAGCGCCTGGCCGAACGACTCGGTCATCAGGTCTTCCAGCGGGTACAGCTTGAACAGGCTGCCGATCACGGTGTCGTCGAGCGCGGTGAAGCGCCCGTCCTCGGACAGGCCGATATCCTCGATCGCGATCGCTTCGCCACGCAGGCCAGCCTGGGCGGCACAGTCGCGCAGATAGGCGACCGTGCCCTGGTCTTCTTCGGAGGCACCGACCGCACTGAAATACAGCGGCGGCGGCAGTTGCGCGGCCAGTTCACCGAAGCGTTCGACCAAGGCCTCATGGATCGCGTTGAACTGGTCGGCATGCGGCGGCAGACGGTTCTGGTTGCGCTGGTCTTCCAGCCACTGCCACTGGAAGAACGAGGCCTCGAACAGCGAGGTGGGCGTGTCGTAATTCAGCTCGTAGAGTTTGGCCGGACCGGTCCCGTCGTAGGCGAAATCCAGCCGCCCGTACAGGTGCGGCTCGCGGCGGCGCCAACTGTCGGCGATCCAGTCGCGGAACGGCGGCGGGATCGCCAGCTGGTCCATCAACTGCTGGCTGCCCACCACCTCGTCGACCAGATCCATCGCCATGGCATGCAGCTCGGCGCTGGGATCTTCGATGTCCTGTTCGATCTGGCGCAGGGTGAACGCGTAGTACGCGGTTTCATCCCAGTACGGCAGACCATCGATGGTGTGGAAACGGAAGCCCGACTCCTCGGCCCGAGCGCGCCATTGGCTGCGCTCGGCAATACGCACGCGCTGCATCGATCAGCCGCCGACGCTGCTGCGGTTGCTGCTGGTGTTGCCGAAGCCACCGCGGCTGGCGGTGACCGCCCGGTTCGGGGTGGCGTTGACCGGCGCCAGGCCGGCCTTGCCGGCACCGATGCCGCTGGCCGTGTTCAGGCCACCGGTGGACGGCCCCGGACGTGCCCAGCCCTTGGCCTTGTCCTGGTAGGCCGGGGCTGCCGCCGGCTGCTGGGCCAGGCCGGCACCGCCACGGTTGCTGAGCATCTGCGACATGAAGAAGCCCATCATCATCGGGCCGATGAACGAGTGGCCGGTGGAGGTCTTCTGTTCCACGCACTGCTCGGCGTTGTACTCGGCCTCACAGGCTTCACGCGTGGCGTATTTGGGGGCGGCATCAGCCGACTGCTTCTGCGCGTCGGCGAAGGCGGTGCGGCAGCTGGAAGGATCGCCGGTAGCTTCGGTACAGGCCTGCACCGAGGTGTAGAGTCCTTCCTGCACCTGCACGGCCTCGTTCTTCTGGCAGGCGGTGAACAGCAGCGGCGCAGCGCTCATCAGCAGCAGCGCAGTGGTCCTGGAACGTTTCATGGCGTCATGCCCCCTAGTGCGGTTATCTCCCCAATCATGCCTGATCGGGACGAACAACCAAAACCGGCAAAGTCGCCCAGCTGAACGCGGTTTCAGGTTTTGCCCGGTAAACACCGGTGGCAACGGTTGCAAACGCAACCGGAATTTTTCGGCAGAATCGAGCTGAAACGCGCCCCCACGGCCCGCCAGATCCTGCCAGCCACCATGCCTGAATACCGCTCCCGCACCTCCACCGCCGGCCGCAACATGGCCGGCGCACGCGCCCTGTGGCGCGCCACCGGCATGACCGATGGCGACTTCCACAAGCCGATCATCGCCATCGCCAATTCGTTCACCCAGTTCGTGCCCGGCCATGTGCACCTCAAGGACCTGGGCCAGCTCGTGGCGCGCGAGATCGAGCAGGTCGGCGGCGTTGCCAAAGAGTTCAACACCATCGCGGTGGATGATGGCATCGCGATGGGCCACGACGGCATGCTGTATTCGCTGCCCAGCCGCGAGATCATCGCCGACTCGGTGGAGTACATGGCCAACGCGCACTGCGCCGATGCGCTGGTGTGCATTTCCAACTGCGACAAGATCACCCCCGGCATGCTGATGGCCGCGCTGCGCCTGAACATCCCGGTGGTGTTCGTCTCCGGTGGCCCGATGGAAGCGGGCAAGACGCGCCTGTCCGAGCACAAGCTGGACCTGGTGGATGCGATGGTGATCGCCGCCGATGAAAGCGCCAGTGATGAAAAGGTCGCCGAGTACGAGCGCAGCGCCTGCCCCACCTGCGGGTCGTGTTCGGGCATGTTCACCGCCAACTCGATGAACTGCCTGACCGAGGCGCTGGGGCTGTCGCTGCCCGGCAACGGCTCGACGCTGGCCACGCATGCCGACCGCGAGCAGCTGTTCCGTCGCGCCGGCCGCCTGATCGTGGAGCTGTGCCACCGCTGGTATGGCGGCGAAGAGATCGGTGCGCTGCCCCGCGGCATCGCCACCCGCCAGGCGTTCGAGAACGCGATGACGCTGGATATCGCGATGGGCGGCTCGACCAACACCATCCTGCACCTGCTGGCGGCGGCGCAGGAAGCGGAAGTCGACTTCGACCTGCATGCCATCGACGCGCTCTCGCGCCGTGTGCCGCAGCTGTGCAAGGTCGCCCCGAATACGCCGAAGTACCACATGGAAGACGTGCATCGCGCTGGCGGCGTGTTCGGCATCCTCGGCGAACTCGCGCGCGGTGGCCTGCTGCACACCGACGTGCCGACCGTGCACAGCCGCACCCTGGCCGAGGCAATCGCGCGCTGGGATGTCGCGGTGAGCACCGATGAGAAGGTCCACGATTTCTTCCGCGCAGGGCCCGCCGGCATCCCGACCCAGGTCGCTTTCAGCCAGGCCACGCGTTGGCCGACGCTGGATGTGGACCGTGCCGAAGGCTGCATCCGCGCGGTGCAACACGCCTATTCGGCCGAAGGCGGGCTGGCGGTGCTGCGCGGCAATCTGGCCGTCGATGGCTGCGTGGTGAAGACCGCTGGCGTGGACGAGTCCATCCATGTGTTCGAGGGCACAGCGCGCGTGTTCGAAAGCCAGGACGCCGCAGTGCAGGGCATCCTTGCCGATGACGTGGTGGCCGGCGATGTGGTGGTGATCCGCTACGAAGGCCCGCGCGGTGGCCCGGGCATGCAGGAGATGCTGTACCCGACCAGTTATCTGAAATCCAAGGGGCTGGGCAAGCACTGCGCTCTGCTCACCGACGGCCGTTTCTCCGGCGGCACCTCGGGCCTGTCGATCGGGCATGCCTCGCCGGAAGCGGCCTCGGGCGGCACCATTGGCCTGGTGCGCGACGGCGACCGCATCCGCATCGACATTCCCGCACGGCGCATCGATGTGCTGCTCGATGACGCCACGCTGGCCGCACGCCGCGCCGAACAGGACGCGCTCGGCTGGAAGCCGCGCGAGGCCCGTCCGCGGAAGGTCACCGGTGCACTGAAGGCGTATGCATTGCTGGCCACCAGTGCTGACAAGGGTGCGGTGCGGGACCTGGCCAAGCTGCAGGACTAAGGCGCGCCGCGCCGCGAGGGCGGATCGGCTACGCTGCGGCGCATGATCGCGCCATCGCCTCGCCAGCCCCTGATCGACGCCCTGCGCGGCGTCGCGCTGCTCGGAGTGTTCCTGGTCAACCTGCGCTTCTTCTCGCTGGATGGGTTGCTGGATGCATCCACCCAGCAGGCCCTGCCCAGCGCCGCGCTCGACCACGTGATCCGCACCGGCATGGGCTGGGTGGTGGACCTCAAAGCGATCACGGTGTTCTCCCTGCTGTTCGGGATGGGGGTTGCCATGCAGATGGACGCCCGTGGCACAGCGGGCGTGGCACCGCACCTGCGCCGCATGGCCGCACTGGCGCTGATCGGCCTGCTGCATGCCACGGTGCTATGGTGGGGCGACATCCTGCTGACCTACGCGCTGGTCGGGCTGCTCCTGCCGCTGTTCCGTCACGTCGGCGATCGCGCGCTGGTGGTGACCGGCGTGGTGATCGCCTTGTTCCTGCCACCGCTGCTGTCGCCATGGATGCGCGAGTGGGTGATGACGATGGCGCCGCGCGCGCAGGTCTACGGCGCCGCCGTGACGGCACTGTCCTCCGGCACGCTGGTCGAGGCCTGGTGGCAGAACCTGCTGCTCGGCAGCTGGGTACGGCTGACCAACTGGGCCCTGCTGTTCTTCGTGCTGGGGCGCTTCCTGCTCGGCTACTGGGCGGGCCGCCGTGGGCTGCTGCAGTCTCCGCTGCAGCATCGGCGCAGCCTGCGGATGCTGTGCCTCGGCGGCGCGGTGATCGCCGCCGTCTTCCTCACCTTGGAAACGTGCGCGCCTGCGCTGAAAGAGGTTTGGCCTGCGCTACGCAGCGGTGTGCCGGGCTACCTGCTGCGGGTGAGCTATCGCGTCGCCCCGTTGGCGCTGGGTATCGCGCTGGCCTGCGGCTTCGCGCTGCTTTATCTGCATGCCTGGGCGGAGCGCTGGCTGCGCGTGTTCGTGCCTGCCGGACGGATGGCGTTGAGCAACTACCTGCTGCAGAGCGCGATCTGCGTGCCGCTGTTCGCCGGCTTCGGGCTGGGATTGGGGACAGGGCATGGGCTGTGGCCGATCCTCGCAGTAGCGCTGATCGTGTTCCCGCTGCAGCTGTGGCTGAGCGCCTGGTGGTTGAAGCGGTACCGTTTCGGCCCGGTGGAGTGGCTGTGGCGCAGCCTCAGCGAGGGGCAGCGCCTGCGGTTGCGGCGGGGGTGAGCGCTTGACCCCTTATGCATCTCTGGAAAACACTCGGTGCAGACTTCTGAACAAGGATGTGACGATGCACGGCACGCGTTCTCTGCTGTTACTGGCCTTGTCGGCCGCCGCATGTCCGGCCTTTGCCGAGGACTGCGCCGTCGATCGCGCCGCGATGCTGGCGCTGAGCCCGGAGCAGTTTGATCAGGATCTGGAAGGCGGCTGGCGGCCGATGGCGGAGAAGGCCCAGTGCCAGCTCGCTGCTGCCGATCTCATCGCGGCCTATCGTGCGCAGCCCAAGGCCGCCGGCGACACCACGATGATCTGGCATGAAGCGCAGATGCGCGCGCAGGCCGGGCAGGACGCGCAGGCGGTCACATTGATGCGGCAGACCTACAAACCTGCGCCGGATGCCGGCGGCTGGAATCCTTACGTGGATGCCAGCGTCGCGCTCATCGAAAAGGACCGCCCGGCCCTGGCCGCCGCCCGCGCGACGCTCGCAGCCCTGCCTGCGCCGCCTGGGACCAACGTCGAGAACGGCTTCTTCGACTTCACGATGCCGAGCGGCGAGGTGATGCAGGTCGCCTGGCCGCCCAATCTCGATATCGTCGATGCGTTTGTGCGGTGCTTCGGCCAGAGCTACCAGCAGGCCATCTCCCACCAGGCCTGCCGTCATCCAGACACCTCGGCCGCGCCTCACGGAAGCACCCTCTGACCGGGCTGCCAGGGAGCAATCTGCGCTACCCGATCACCCGCTTGAACGGCGGCAGTGAATCGATGATGCGCTTGCCGTAACGTCGGGTCAGCAGCCGCGAATCGAGGATGATCACGCGGCCGGTATCGGTGGAGGTGCGGATCAAGCGGCCGGAGAACTGGGTCAGCGTGCGCAGGGCGTGCGGGATCGCGATCAGGTTGAAGGCGTTCAGGCCGCGGCTCTCGAACCACTCGCTCAGCGTGGAGGTCTGCGGGTCGGTCGGCACCGCGAACGGCACCTGGGTGATCACCACCGTGGTGCAGGCTTCGCCAGGAAGATCCAGGCCCTCGCCAAAAGAATTGAGCCCGAACAATACCGAGCCCTCCCCGGCCGAGGTGCGCCGCAGGTGCTCGTCGATCATCTTCTGCTTGGCCGTTTCGCCCTGCACCAGCACCTGCTTGCGCTGCGCGGCCGGCATCAGCTCGGCCACCTTTTCCATCTTCCAGCGCGAGGTGAACAGCACGATGCTGCCCTTGTCCCAGTCCAGTTCCTTGACCAGGTACTTGGCCACTTCCTTGGGATGACCTTCCTTGTCATCCGGGGTCACCGGAAACGCCGGCACGATCAGCTGCGCCTGGTTGGGCAGATCGAACGGCGATGCGAGCGAAACCATCTCGGCCTCGGCGGGAATGCCGTTGTCGATCGCCAGCGCCTGGAAATCGCCGCCGCCGGTGAGCGTGGCCGAGGTCATCACCACCGAGTCCACTTCATCCCAGAGCAGCTTGCGCAGCACATTCGCGGCCGAGACCGGCGAGCCGTGCAGGACCAGGTCGCCATCGCGCGAGAGAGTGATCCAGCGCGCGGTCGGCGGCTGGCCCTCCTTGTCTTCGCGGCGCCAGCCGGTCCACAGGTTGTGCTGCTGCTCGATCATCTCCAGCGCCATGCCGAGGTTGCGCTGCAGGCGCTCGCGCGCGGCGTCCTCGGGCTTGCCCTTGGCCACCTGCGTCAGCGCGGCGTGCGCCCAGTTGAACAGCGCGCGGGTATCGTCGGCGATGGCCTCGATGTCCGGCATCCAGATGTCCGGCAGGCGGCCATTCGGAGCGCGCCACATCGGTTCCTGCGCGGACGGGTCCGGCCGCCAGCTGCGGTCGATCACATCGCGGAACGCCTTGAGCTGCTTGCTGACCTTGGCGGCAGCCTCGATGGCCTCGTTGGGCAACAGGTCGCCCAGCTTGTCCTTGTCCACCGCGCGGTAGGACGCAGCGATCAGCACCTGCAGACGGCCGGTGCGCTTGGCCATTTCGTCCAGCGCGAGGCTGGCCGCGCCCTGGTCGATGGCGACGTTGCCGATGTGATGCCCTTCATCGAGCACCAGCAGCATGTCCGAGGGCGGGGCGATCAGCGGCTGGCCGTTGTCGCTCTCGCCGATCGACAGCGCCGACAACAGCAGCGCGTGGTTGGTCACCACGATCTGCGCCTCGCGCACGGTGTTGCGCGAGCGCAGCACCGCGCACTGCGCCGAGTACGAGCACTTGCGCCCAGCACAACCGGAGGCCGGCGTAGTGATGCGCGAGCGCAGCGTGTTGCTGATCGTTTCCGGCGCGTTGTCCAGGTCACCATTCCAGCGGCCTTCGAGGAACGCTTTGCTCAACGTCTGCGCCAGATCCATCTCGATCGGTGCCAGCGGCCGGTCGAACAGCGGCTGCTCGTCCTCGAACATGCCTTCCTGCGCGCCATCGCCATGCGCTTCAGCGGCGTTGCGGGTGCACAGGTAGCGGGTGCGGCCCTTGGCCAGCGCCACGGTGGCTTCGATGCCGGTGGCCTTGAGGAAATTGGGGATATCGCGCTCGACCAGCTGCGACTGCAGCGCCACGGTGCCGGTGCTGATCACCAGTTTCTTCTTGGTCGCCAGCGCGATCGGCACGCCGGCGGTCAGGTAGCCCAGCGACTTGCCGACGCCGGTGGGCGCTTCGACCACGCCGACGCCGCCACTGTGCGAGAGCGCACGCGACACCACGCCGATCATCTGGCTCTGCGAGCGCCGGGTACTGAAGCCGGGCGTATTGGCCTGCAGCTTGGCGTAGGCGTCGCGGATGCCGGCCTTGAGTTCGTCGTTCAGGGCGCGGGGGGCTTCAACTTTTTCGGTCACGCCGGGGGACTGCCTGACTGGATCACGGCCCCCATTTTCTCACGAGCCGGGGGCCGTGACCGGCGCCATTTTCCGCGCCGGTTCATATCCGTGACGCGGCCCACGCCAATACTGTGGGCCGCGACGGGCGGCTGCACCCGCTCAGCGTGGCGGCAGCGGCGCAGCGGGTGGAACGGCACGGCCACGCAGCGCGCGGGTCATCGCCCAGACCAGCAGGACCAGCGCAAGCGCCTCGAACAGGTTCAGCGTGAAGTGGCCGACGCCGAGCATCGTGGACATCATCTGCAGATTTCCGTAGTTGCCCTGCTGCACCAACCACATCGGCACCAGGTTCAGCACCAGGCCGGCCAGGGTGGTCAGCGCCAGCAGGCCCAACGCGCTCAAGGCCACGCTGCGGATCGCACCACGCGGGGTATCCACCACCCAGACCACCGCGACCGCCAGCGCGATCAGCACCGGCAGGCGCCCGCCGACCATGGTCAGCATCGAGATCAGCAGGTCCATGTCCATCGGCTCAGTCCTCGCCCGCCAGCGGGGCCAGCTGGGTACGCAGCTCGGTGTAGACCGCATCGGTCTGTGGGCGCACCGCGTGCCACTGCAGGAAGCTCTCGGCGGCCTGTTCGACCAGCATGCCCAGCCCATCGACGATGTTGCGGCAGCCGGCCGAGCGCGCCCACGCGGTGAAGGCAATCGCGGCCTCGCCGTAGTTGAGGTCCACCGCGGTGGTCATGCTGTTGACCAGCGACAGCGGCAGCTTGAACTCCGCGGCGCGGTCGCGGCCGGCCGAGGTGGCGTTGATGATCAGCTCGAAATCGCCCAGCTCGCGGATGTCTTCCCAGTAGCGGGTGATCGCGCGGCCCGGCTCGCCCATCGCATCGATCAGCGCATCGGCACGTTCCGGGGTGCGGTTGACCACGACCAGTTCCAGGATGCCCGCATCCAGCAGGGCCGGGGCCACGCTGCGGGCCGAGCCACCGGCGCCGATCAGCAGGGTGCGGCGGCCGCGCAGGTCCAGCCCGTGGCGGTCGGTGAGGTCACGGACCAGGCCGATGCCATCGGTGGTGTCGCCGTGCCAGCGGTCGCCCTTGCGCAGCAGCGTGTTGACCGCGCCGGCGCGGCGCGCGCGCGAGGTCAGCGTGGTGCACAGCGCGAAGGCGGCTTCCTTGTGCGGCGCGGTGATGTTGGCGCCCACGCCCCCTTCGGCGGCAAAAGCTTCCAGGGCCGCCAGGAACTCGCCCGGCGATGCCTCGATCGCACGGTAGTCCAGCGCCAGGCCTTCCTGCCGGCCGAACGTGGCATGGATGTGCGGCGACTGCGAATGCGCGATGGGCTGGCCGAATACGGCGTAACGGTCGGTCATGGGTGTCCTGCTCCGGGTCTAGAATGGAACGCAAACCCCAACGGACGCGATGATGCGCATTCCATTGTCTCTGCTCGCGCTGAGCGCCAGTTTACTCTGCACACCCGCCGCGATGGCGCTTTCCGAATTCGGCATCGAAGGCATGGGCGTGGTCTCGACCAAGGCCAACGAAGCCCAGGCCACGATCGCGCCGGATGGCCAGCGCATCGTGTGGGCCAGCGACCGCGCCGGCGGACACGGGGGTTGGGACCTGTGGCAGGCGGTGCTGCGCGAGGGGCGCTGGCAGGACCCTGCCCCGCTCGCGCTCAACAGCGCCAACGACGAGCGCGACCCGTACTTCAGCCACGATGGCCGCTGGCTGTACTTCGCCTCCAACCGCAGCGGCGGAAAAGGCGGCTTCGACCTGTACCGTGCCCCGGTGACCGCCGACGGCACCCTCGGGGCCGTGCAGGCCCTGCCGGCGCTCAACACGCGCGACGACGAACGGGCGCCCGCGCTGCGTCCGGATGGGCGCACGCTGCTGTTCTCACGCAACGGCAAGCAAACCCAGGGCGGCTTCGATCTGTATCTGGCGCCGGTGCAGGGCGAGGGATTCGGTACCGCGCAGGCACTGCCGGCCCCCCTCAACACGGCCGCCGACGAACGTGGGGCGGCGTGGCTGGACAATCACGGCGCACTGGCGTTCACCCGCGCGAGCGACGGACATTCGCAGGTCCTGCTGGCGAGCTGCGATCACCGCCAGGCGGCGGTGCCGCTGACGCTGTCATTCAATACCGCCGACGGCCAGACCGGCGCGCCAGTGGTGGACGCGTCAAAACCTTCGGAGATGGTCCTGGCTGGCATGGCACGCGCACCGCGTGCCGGCGGGCTGGATCTGTACCGGATCAAGGCGCCGTCAGCGCCCCAAGGTCCGGGCTGCGGTTGACGTTGCGGGGCCGAAAGGCAGCCACGCGTGGCGTGGCTCTACCCGTGGAGATGGCGCCGCCCAGCGTCAATGGCCCTGCAGCAGCTCCGCGCGCAACTGCTCGTACTGCGCTTCGCTGATCTCGCCGTGATCCTTGCGCTGGTTCAATGCCGCCAGCTGCGCCTGCAACGCGGGCGACAGCTGTGCCTCACGCGCGATGCGGGCGGCGGCGGAGGGTTGCTCCGGTGCCTGCCGCGCGGCGCGGCGCACGCCACGGATCACCAGCCCGATGACCACGGCGAAGGCGAGCACGCCGGCCGTCCAGGTCACCCACTGTAGCCATCCCATCGTCTGCATCATCGTCGTCCTGTATCGGGGTGGGCGCGTATTGTCAGCGCTCGCGCAGCCAACGCGCCACCTGCGGGGCGAAATAGGTCAACACGCCATCGGCGCCGGCGCGCTTGAAGCCGATCAGCGACTCCATCACGCAGGCCCGCTCGTCCAGCCAGCCATTGGCGAAGGCCGCCTTCATCATCGCGTACTCGCCACTGACCTGATAGGCGAAGGTCGGCACGCCGAACTGCTGCTTCACCCGGCGCACCAGGTCCAGGTAGGGCATGCCCGGCTTGACCATCACCATGTCCGCGCCCTCTTCCAGGTCCAGCGCGATCTCACGCATGGCCTCGTCGCCGTTGGCCGGATCCATCTGGTAGGTCTTCTTGTCCGCCTTGCCGAGGCCGGTGGAGCTGCCGACCGCGTCGCGGAACGGACCGTAGAATGCCGAGGCGTACTTGGCCGAGTAGGCCATGATGCGCACGTTGACGTGGCCCGCGGCATCCAGCGCGCGGCGGATCGCACCGATGCGGCCGTCCATCATGTCCGAGGGCGAAATGATGTCCACGCCCGCTTCGGCGTGCGACAGCGACTGCTTGACCAGTGCCTCCACGGTGATGTCGTTGAGCACGTAGCCCTTGTCATCGATGATGCCGTCCTGGCCGTGCGTGGTGTACGGATCCAGCGCGACGTCGGTCATCACGCCCAGCTCCGGGAAGCGCGACTTCAACGCGCGGATGGCGCGCTGTGCCAGGCCGTTCTCGTCCCATGCCGCCGCGGCATCGAGCGACTTGCCGGTCGGATCGATCACCGGGAACAGGTCGATCACCGGGATGCCCAGTTCCAGTGCTTCTTCAGCGACCTTCAGCAGTTCATCGATCGACAGCCGTTCCACGCCCGGCATCGAGGCCACCGGTGCGCGACCGGCGAGCTCGTGCACGAACACCGGATAGATCAGGTCGTCGGTGGTCAGCGTGTTCTCGCGCATCAGACGGCGCGAGAACTCGTCGTGACGCATGCGGCGGGGGCGGTAGTCGGGGTGTGCCATGAGGAACTCCGGAACGGAATGCAGGAAAGAGTGCAGGAACTACTGCAGCAGGTAGTGCCGCGGTTGCAGCGGCTCGGGCAGCGGCTGGACGCCCAGGCTGTCGAGCAGATCGATTTCGACGGTGCGCACCATCGCATCCAGCGGCAGGTCGTTGGATTCCAGCCCGAACGGCTCTTCCATCTCCTCGCCGAGCTGGTCCAGGCCGAAGAACGCGTACGCCAGCACGGCGGAGACCACCGGCGTTGCCCAGCCGAGCGAGCTGGCCAGGCCGAACGGCAGCAGCACGCAGAACAGCCACGCGCACCGGTGCAGCAGCAGCGTGTAGGCAAACGGCAGCGGCGTGGTCAGGATGCGCTCGCAACCGGCCTGGATGCTGGACAGCGCATGCAGGCGCGTTTCGAACTGGGTATACAGGTACGGATCCAGCTGACCGGCGCGCAGCGCCTGGGCCAGGTCGGTGCCGATCATGGCCAGCAGCTGGTCGGGCGCGTTGAGGCGCTGGCCGAACCGCGCGCGATCGGCCTCGGGTACCCACGGCAAAGCCGCCAGCGCCATGTCGCGGCTGCGCAGGCGGGCAGCCAACGCATGCGCGAAGCCGATGCACAGCCGGCACACGCGGTCACGCAGCGCAGGATCGTCGACCAGCAGCGCCTGGCACAGGCGGGCCAGGCTGCGTGATTCATAGATCAGCTGGCCCCACAGCTTGCGACCTTCCCACCAGCGCTCGAAACAGGCGTTGTTGCGGAAGCTGAGGAAGATCGACAGTACCAGGCCCAGCAGCGTGAACGGTGCCACCGACACGCGCTCGATGCCCGGCGGATGCCACAGCTCGGCCAGGGCGGCGACGGCGATGGACAGCAGCAAAATCGCCACGACCTTCGGGGCCACCGCCGGAACGATGGAGCCGCGCAGGATGTAGAGCAGTTGCCAGCCGTGGGGACGAGGACGAATGATCATCGGTGCAGGGAGAGCGCCCGGACGGGCGTGGACCGCCGGCCGAGCCGGATGCGGCAGCCGATCATTCTACGCCCATGGTGCCGGGCGGCCGTGAGCTGCGACGGTCGGTCGCACCCGGGCCGCGTACGGGCCGCTCAGAGGATGCCGCCACCCAGCCCAAGCCGGACGATGCCCACCACCACCACGATGCCGTTGAGCACCAGCCCGGTCCAGGCCCGGCCGCGCTTGCTGGCGTGGGTGAACAGGATGCCGATCGCGGCGATGACCGCGCCCACTGCGGCGAACGGGATCAGGAACCAGTTGCCCCAGCCCAGCAGCGGGATTAGGGCCACAATCATCCAGAGCAGCGCGACGATGCCCCACAACAGACTGATCAATCCCATGCTCGGCTCCTTGAGGTGAATGCGTGGCCCACCATAGCGGTTCCCAGCGCAGGCGCAAGCGGCAGCGAGACGCCGTTGGCGGCGGCCTCACCGAGCCGGTGCTAGGGTGCGCTGGCAGGGGTTGGGACCGATTCAGTCGCCAGCGCCGATCATCCCAGCCATCACACACAGGGGTAACGCCATGAACATCCGATGCGCTGCATTGCTGGGCCTGGCGCTGCTCAGCGCCGGTTGCGCCAGCACCTCCAAGGTCATGCTCGGCCAGGCGCGTGCGCCGGTCGATCCGGCCACGGTGCAGATCTACTCCACCCCGCCGGCAGGGTCACAGGAAATCGCCCAGCTCGAATCGGCCAGTGCGGTCGGTTTCGGCACGCAGGGCCAGACCGATGCGGCCGTCATGCGGCTCAAGCGTGAAGCGGCCGCCCTCGGCGCCAACGGCGTGATCCTGATGGGCGTCGGCTCCAGTGGTTCGCCGGTGGGCATGTCCGTCGGTGCGGGCAGCTACGGCTCGCACGTGGGTGGTGGGGTCGGCATCGGCATCCCGACCACGCAGAAGCGCGCGGCCGGTGTAGCCATCTGGGTGCCGAATCCGCCGCCGGCGCCGCGCCTGCCGACGCAGACGATCACGCCGACGCGGTGATGAGAACCGCAGCAACCACGACCGTTGGTCGTGGCTGCTGTTGGATGTGGCGACGGTAACCGCGCACCGACCAACGGTCGGTACCTACCGCAAACGCGTCAGCGTTTGGCCGCGCTTTTGTACTTCGGCACGAACACATCATTGACCGCCTTGGCCAGCTGGTCCGGCGGCAACAGGCCCTGGTCGAGCAGGAAGTTGTTGAACGCCAACCGGTCGAACCGATCGCCGAGCGCCAGCTCGGTCTGCATGCGCAACTCAAGAATCCGGGTGTAGCCGTAGAAGTAGCTGCCGGCCTGACCGGGCATGCGCACCATGTAACGGTCCAGCTCCTGCGTGGCCATCGCCTTGGACAGGCCGACCTCATCGATCAGCACGCGCTCGGCGTTGGCCCGGTCGATCAGGCCGAGGTTGAGCATCGGGTCCAGCATCGCGCGCGCGGCCCGCAGCAGGCGGAACTGCAGCGCGATGAGCTGCCCGTCCAGCGGCTCGTACGGCACCATCTCCGCTTCGGCATACAGCGCCCAGCCTTCCACGTTGACCGAATTGAAGGCGAACATCGTGCGCGCCAGCGAAATGCCGCGCTCGACCATCGCGGTGAACTGCAGTTCGTGACCCGGGCGCCCTTCATGCGCGCTCAGCGTCCACGCGGCCGAGCCGAAGTTGAAATCGTCGTACTGCGCGGCCTTGTCGCCGGCGGCCGGGTTGCCCAGCGGCAACACGAAGGTGCCCTGCTGCCCGGTATTGCCGACCAGCGGCGCCGGCAGGAAATGTGGCGCCGGGGAGGCAGCGCTTTCGGCGGCCGAGCCCAGGCGCATCTGCATCGGACGCTGCGGCACGTCGACGATCTTTTCCTTGCGGATGATCGGGTCGATCGCATCGATCACGCCGCGGTAGTGGTGCTCGAGCTGATCGTCGGGAATCTTGTCGCCCTTGAGCGCGCGCACCACCGCCACCGGATCGGTGCTGTCGGCAACCTTCAGGCCCTTGGCCTGCACCACCAGCGGCGCCAGCTGGCGCATCGCCGAGCGGGTCTCCATGAACTCCAGCTGGGCACGCTGCATCAGCAGCGCCGGGGCGATGTCGATGCCCACGCGCTTGAGCTGGTAGGCGTACAGCGGCTCGGGCAGGCGCGCATCGGTGCGGGCCTTGGGCAGCACCTCGCGACGGGTCCAGTCGCGGTACTCGCGCAGCTGGCTGGCGATGGTCTGCAGCGCCTGCTCGGCGCCGGCCACCTTGTACTTGCCGAACAGCTGCTCGATGCCGGTGATGTAGGTATCCACATTGGCCAGCGACTGCTCGACTTCGATCTTCGTCGGCTGCAGCAGGGTCTTGTCGCCCAGGCGCTCTTCGTAGCGCTGGCGCGACAGCGTGGTCACCGGCTGCGTGCCCGGGGCAAGCCCGGCGTAGGCCTTCAGGCGATCCAGCGCCTTGGCGCGGCGCTCGGCCGGCACCTGGTCGGACAGCAGCAGGTTGAGGCCGCTGAACACCGTCTGCGGGGTATCGCTCCACGGCAGCAGGTACTTCTCGTTGAGTTCGCTGCCCTCGATGTTCTGGTCGGCGGCGGCGATCATGATTGCCAGGTCCTGACGGACATTGGGATCGCGCTCGGTGGCGAGCTTTGCCTGCAGCTCACCGCGGGCCTTGGTCATCGCCGCGCGGTAGCGGGCGCCATTGTCCGGGCCGAAGTCGGCCACCTTGTCGTCATAGCCCGGCACGCCGAAGAAGCCGGTTTCTTCCGGCTGGAACGGGCCCTGCGCATCCAGCAGGATCTGTGCCAGCTGGTTGCTGCGGGTGACCCAGGCGGGCGAAGCGGCGGGCTTGGCGGCCGCCGGGGCGGCCAAGGCCGGCGGGGCCGACAGCGCGGCGGGAACGGACAGGGCGAGCGCGACAGCGAGGACAAGCGGCTTCATGCAGGAACTCCAGGGCAGGATGCTTGCGACCCTACGCACTCACGCCCGGCGCGGCAATCGGCCGGAGGTCATGGCGTGCTCAGATGCCCAGCGAGGCGGGCGATGGCGGACACTCTCCCTCGGCCCGGCACTCGGCCAGCGCGCAGCGCTCGGCGGCCTCGGCATCATCCAGCGCGGTCAGATCGATGGCCTCGTTGGCATCGGTGACCACATACAGCATCGGGTAGTCCCAGTGCTCGCCACTGCGCTTGGCATTGAGGAACAGGCGGCCCTTCCCTTGTGGACCGCTCACCCCGATCACGAACTGGCTCTGCCCATTGGAATGCATCGAGCCAGCAGGCAGGTAACCATCGCGCAGGGGCTCACCCAGCGCTTCGACCAGCTCGACGTTGCAGCGCGCGCGGCGCATGGCCTCCTGGTAGGGCGTGCTGGATTTGCTCCAGTACGCCCACTGCGACAGCGCGAACCACACCGCGCCCGCTGCCGCCGCGATGCCGAGCACCACCGCCAATGGCATGGCCCAGCGCCAGTGGCGGCGCCACCAGCCGGTGGGCACGGTGGTACCAGGAAGTGCGGGCGGCAATGTCATCGGCAAACTCCTTGTCAGGCCGGTGGCAGGAACGGGGGATCAGGGCGCCAGGCAGCGCCCCAGGAAGTCCTCGGCCAGGCGGTAGCGGTGCAGCGCGTTGCTGCCCGACAGGCCGTGCTTGGCGCCGGGGTAGGTCATCAGTTCAAACGGCTGGCCGCGCTTCTGCAGGGCGCTCATCAGCACCGTGGAGTTGGTGAACAGCACGTTGTCATCGGCCATGCCATGGATGAGCAGCAGGCGCGAGCGCAGGCCGTTGATGTGCGCCAGCACACGCGCGTCTTCATACCCCTTCGGGTTGTTGCCCGGCAGGTTCATGTAGCGCTCGGTGTAGTGGGTGTCGTACAGGCCCCAATCGGTCACCGGTGCACCGGCCACGCCGCAGGCGTAGCTGTCCGAGGCCTTGGCCAGCAGCATCAGGGTCATGTAGCCGCCGTTGGACCAGCCCTGCACGCCGATGCGCGCCGGGTCGACCCACTTCTGCTGCTTCAGCCAGGCCACGCCGCGCAGCTGGTCGGCCACTTCCACCGTGCCCTGCACGCCGTACAGCGCACCGCCGAAATCACGGCCGCGACGGGGGGTGCCGCGGTTGTCCAGCGAAAACACCACGTAGCCCTGCTGGGCCAGGTACTGGTTGAACAGGTGATCGCCACGGCCGGGCCAGCTGTTGGTGACCGTCTGCGAAGCCGGACCGCCGTAAACGTACACCACCACCGGATAGCGCTTGGCCGGATCGAAACCGGTCGGCTTGGTCAGGCTGTAATGCAGTTCGGTCTTGCCGTCGGCGGCGGTCAGGATGCCGAACTCGACCGGGCGCTGCGCATCGAGATAGCGCGCATACGGATGCGCCGGGTCTTCAAGATTGTTCTCGACCAGGGTGGCGATCTTCTCGCCGTTGGCACGGTGCAGCGCGATCTGCGGCGGCGTGGTGGTGTTGGACCAGCTGTCCACATAGACGCTGGCGTTGCGCGCGAAACTGGCGGTGTGCATGCCCGGGGCCTGCGACAGACGCTGCGGCGCGCCGCCCTGCAACGACACGGCGTACAGCTGGCTTTCGCGCGGGCTGTCCATGCCGGCGCGGAAGTAGACCCTGCCTGCGTCTTCGTCCACCGCCAGCAGCTCGTCCACCGGCCAGTGGCCGGCGGTCAGCGCGGTGACGGTCTTGCCGTCATCGGAGATGCGGTACAGGTGCTCGAAACCACTGCGCTCGGACGACCACACAAAGCCACCCTGCTTCAGGAAGCGCAGGCTGTTGTGCAGCGGCACCCAGGTCGGCGAGGTTTCGGTCACCAGCGTGCGCTGCTGGCCACTGGCCAGGTCGGTCTGGATCAGTTCGAGCGTCTTCTGGTCGCGCGACTGGCGCTGGAAGGTCAGGTGCTTCGGGTCGCGCCAATCGACGCGGGCCAGGTAGATATCGGGGTTGCGGCCGAGGTCGATCCAGCGCGGCGTGGCGTTCCGGCGCGGCGCGATCACCGCCAGCTTCACGGTGACGTTGTGATCGCCGGCGGCCGGGTAGCGCTGCTCGATCATCTCGGTGCGGTCGGCATACATCTCGTAGCGTTTCTGCACCGGCACCGGCGATTCATCGATGCGGGCGAAGGCGATCGCCGAGTCATCCGGCGCCCACCAGTAACCGGTGTGGCGGTCCATTTCCTCATCGGCGACGAATTCGGCCACGCCGTTGCCGATGGTGTCGCTGCCATCGCCGGTGAGCTGGATCTGCTGGCCGCTCGCCAGATCGATCACCCACAGGTTGCGGGCGCGCACGAAGCTGACGAAGCCGCCCTTCGGCGAGAGCTTGGCATCGGTGGCGAAGCCTTCACCGTGGGTGAGCTGGCGCACTGCGGCCTTGCCCTGCTTGCTCAGGTCGTACAGGTACAGCTCGCCGCCGAGCGGGAACAGCAACGTGCGCGCATCCGGCGACCACTGGTAATCCACGATGCCGGTCATCGCGGCGATACGCTGGCGCTCGCGGCGGGCCTTTTCGGCGTCGCTCAGGGTTTCCGTGCCGGGCAGCACCACCTTGGAATCGACCAGCAGATGGGTCTGCCCGCTGGCGATGTCGTACGCCCACAGGTCCAGCTGGTTGCGGTCCGCATCCTTGCCGCGCAGGAAGCTGACCTGCGAGCCGTCCGGGGCCACCTTGGGTTTCATCAGGGTCGGGCCGGACAACGGCAGCGGGCCGGTGATGGCATCCAGGGTCAGTTTTTCTGCGTGGGCGAGCGAGGTCGAGGCGAGCATCAGGGCGAGCGAAGCAAACAGGTGGCGCATGGAGGGTTCCGGCAGCGTCTGGGCAGTCCCCGGCCAGGAAAACGGCACGGGGAACGCTTCATCCTAACCAAAACCGTTCGGGTCGTGCCGGGGGCCGGCGGGTGCCCGGCCGCGCGCACCGCTGCGGGGCGCCGGCCAGCGGCCGGCACGACCGGCCAAGCGACCACCGCGTCAGCGCTGGCCGAACAGGTGCTTGCGCTCTTCCTCGCTGAGCGGCTTTCCGGCCTGCGGGTTCACCTTCTCGCGCAGCGCATAGGCGCGCTGGGTGGCCGGCCGGGCGGCGATCGCGTCATGCCAGCGCTTGAGGTTGGGGAAAGCGCTGAAATCCACCGGGAGCTTGTCGTAGGCCCCGATCCAGGGGTAGCTGGCCATGTCGGCAATGCTGTACTCATCGCCGCCGAGGTAGGCACTCTGCGCCAGGCGCTTGTCCATCACCCCGTGCAGGCGGCGCACTTCGTTGTTGTAGCGCTCGATCGCATAGGGGATCTTTTCGGGCGCGTAGACGTTGAAATGGCCCATCTGCCCGCTCATCGGGCCGAGCCCGGCCATCTGCCAGAACAGCCATTCCAGTACGGCCACGCGGCCACGGGTGTCGGCGGGCAGGAAGCGGCTGGTCTTCTCGGCCAGGTACAGCAGGATCGCGCCGGACTCGAACACGCTTTGCGGGGCGCCGCCGTCGGTGGGTTGGTGGTCGACCAGCGCCGGCATCTTGTTGTTGGGCGAGATCGCCAGGAACTCAGGCGTGAACTGGTCCCCGGCGCCGATGTTCACCGGCTGGATCCGGTACGGCAGCCCGGTTTCCTCCAGCATCAGCGTGACTTTGTGGCCATTGGGGGTAGGCCAGTAGTACAGATCGATCATGGCGACGGCGCTCGCGAAGAGGGAATCCCGAGTCTAGTCCGTCACTCGGCTTGGCAGGGTCAAGCCGGACCGTTACGCTGCGCCGTCCCCGCAACGCAGCATTCCAGCATGAGCTCGACCCAGACCCCCATCAGTCCCCTGTCCTCCCTGATCTTCGCCTCGCGCTGGCTGCAGCTGCCGCTGTACCTGGGCCTGATCCTGGCGCAATGCGTCTACGTGTTCCTGTTCGGCAAGGAACTCTGGCACCTGCTGCACAAGGCCAACAGCATGGGCGAGCAGGAGATCATGCTGCTGGTGCTGGGCCTGATCGACGTGGTGATGATCTCCAACCTGCTGGTGATGGTGATCGTGGGCGGCTACGAGACCTTCGTATCGCGCCTGCGCCTGGAGAACCACCCCGACCAGCCGGAGTGGCTGAGCCACGTCAACGCCAGCGTGCTGAAGGTGAAGCTGGCGCTGTCGATCATCGGCATCTCCTCGATCCACCTGCTCAAGACCTTCATCGCGGCCGGCACCCTGGACGGCCTGCCGTCGTGCAACAGCCCCGACTACATTTTGGCGGTACAGACGGCCATCAGCACGGTCGGTCCGAGCGCTGCGGCCGCCTTCAAGTGCGCGCCCCTCACCTCCACCGGCGTGATGTGGCAGACCATCATCCATGCCGCCTTCATCCTGTCGGCCATCGGCATCGCCTATACCGACAAGCTGATGAACGGCACGCCGAGCAAGACCCTGTCGCACTGAGGCTTGCCCGGCAGTGGCGGCATCGGTGAGGATGCCCCCTGCCTTCACCGCCTGGCCCCCGGGCCGGGCGGGGTGATGCTAGATTGCATACCTGCGGGTCCGCCGTGGACGTCGGGAAACGTCCATGGCCTTCGGTCGGCCTGACCGCATCAGGCCCTACGTATCGTCGTCTTCAAAGGGGAGTTGGATGTCGCACGTCAAGACTCATGGCCCGGCGCGGCTGTTCGCGCCGATGATCCTGTTGGTGGCCCTGTCGGCCTGCTCGGGCAAGGACGAGACCGCACCGGCGACGCCGGCGGCCCCTGCAGCCCCTACTGCTGCCCCGGCCGCACCGGCGGTGTCGGCCAAGGTCCAGTCGATGGGCACCGAGGAACTGCGCGAGCTGGCCAGCAAGGCGCTGCGCGAGAACCGCATGTACGCCCCGGCCGGCGACAATGCCATCGAGTATTACCTGGCGCTGCGCGACAAGACGCCGGATGACGCCTCGGTCAAGAGCGCACTGACCGATCTGCTGCCCTACACCCTGATCGCCGCCGAGCAGAACCTGAGCCGCGAGGACTTCGCCGAAACCCAGCGCCTGGTCGCGCTGATCGAGAAAGTCGACCCGACCGCCCCGGCGTTGCCACGCCTGAAGCAGGGCATCAGCGGCAGCATGCAGACTGCGCTCAAACGCACCCAGGAAGAGACCGACAAGGTCAAGAAGGACGCCGAGACCCGCGCCAAGCAGCTGGTGGAACAACAGCGACTGGCGCAGCAGCAGACCACCGAAGCCGAGGCCGCGCGCCAGATCGCCGCGCAGCAGGAAGCCGCGCGCCGTGATACGCAGGATGCCGAGCGCCAGGCCACCGCCCGTCGCGAGGCCGAACAGCGCCAGCAGCAGGCGGCCGCCCAGCAGGCGGCGGCGACCCGCCAAGCCGCCGCCGCACCAAGCCTGCGCCCGGTCAGCACGCCCGCCCCGCGCTACCCGGCCGACGCGCTGCGCTCGGGCATTTCCGGCGAAGTACTGGTCGAACTCACGGTTGGCACCGACGGCTCTGTGACCGCCGCCCGCGTGCTGCGCGCCACCCCGGCCCGCGTCTTTGATCGCGAAGCACTCAACGCGGTCAAGCGATGGAAGTTCGAGCCGGTCGGTGCACCGGTCACGACCCGCCGTACGCTTGCCTTCGCGCCGGAAGGCGGTTGATCGCGGCGTCACGTTGGATGACGAAAGGCCCGGGGCGATCCGGGCCTTTTTCTTTAACGGGGACGGAGGTAGTTAATGACAGGGACGGAGGTAGTTAAGCGCGCTTGTCTGACGACTGAGCGCGCCACGGGCCTACCGCTTTTTCCTGCGTGGCTCTGCAAGGTAATGGCCCGCCCTCAACGCAGCCGACCATGCCCCGCTCCCCCCGCTTGGTTCTCCCCGGCATCCCGCTTCATGTCATACAACGCGGTGTCAATCGCGCTGCGTTGTTCATCGACGACGAAGATCGGCGTCATTACCTGCGCCTGTTGCGCAACGCCTGCCGCAGGTGCGGGGTCGCCATTCACGCGTTTGTGTTGATGGGCAATCACGTCCATCTGCTGCTCACACCGTCCGCAGCGGAGGGGCTGGCCCCAGCCATGCGACAGTGTGGGCAGAACTACGTGCAGTACTTCAACAAGCGACATGTGCGGAGCGGTACGTTGCTGGAGGGCCGGTTCAAATCGTGCCTGGTGGATTCCGATGGTTACCTGATGATGGTGCATCGAGCTGAATCCGGTACGGGCCGCGATGGTGGCGTTTCCAGAAGAATATCGATGGTCCAGCGTTCGGGTGTACCTCGGCCTTGAGCACAACCCGATGCTGACACCACATCCCTGCTACACCCTTCTAGGCCCAACGCCGGAAGCACGTGCGAAGGCCTACGGCGAATGGCTGCGGGCCAGCATTCAACCAGACGAACGAGAGCGGATCGTGGCCTACGTCGCGCAGGAGCGCGCGTTGGGCAGCCCGCGCTTCCAAGACATGGCAGGGCGGGCATTGCAGAGGTCCGTGTTCTGCAGGCCTGCGGGAAGACCGGTCAAGAAGACGGGCGACTAGCAGACTATCGGTCAGCGTCCCGGAACCACCTGACACCCCCGAATTAACTACCTCCGTCCCTGTCATTAACTACCTCCGTCCCCGTTAAGAAGAAGGGCCCCTTGCGGAGCCCTTCATGCATCAACCCGAGATTGCCAACCGCTCCTGATGGTAGCGGCGCACGGCGGCGTACCAGAACAGGGCCGCAAGCCCGAAGCCCGCGCCGAGGTAGACCGCCCACATCTGCGGGCTGATCGTTTCGTGGCGGATGATCTTGAGCAGCATCTGGTTCTGCGCCAGGAACGGCACCGCGAACTGCCACAGCTCACTCTTGATCGGGTACACCATCAACGCATACCCCGGCAGCATCGGCAGCAGCATCAGCCAGGTCATGTGACTCTGGGCTTCCTTCATGCTCTTGGCCGCCGCCGACAGGAAGGTCAGCAGCGAGGTACCGATGAACAGCATCGGCAGCATGATCAGCAGCATCTGCAGCATCGGCACGAAGCCCATGTTGAGCTGCCGGCCTACCCCGCCGGAGGAAAGCTGCGCGCTGATCTTGAAGGCCGCCAGCGTCAGCAGCAGCGACGCCACCCCGACGGCGCAGGCCGCGGCGATCTTGCCGCTGACGATCGCACTGCGCGGTGCCGGGGTGGCGAGCAGCGGCTCCAGCGATTGCCGCTCACGTTCGCCGGCCGTGGTATCCATCACCAGGTAGGCACCACCCAGGAACGAGGTGATCGTCAGCAGGATCGGCAACAGCACTGACAGCATCATCCCGCGCTTGGCTTCGGCCGTCGCCAGGTCCTGAGCGGCAACGTCCAGCGGTCGGGCCACCTGTGCATCGATACCGCGCGCCAGCAGGCGCAGGGCGCCGACCTGCTGGCTGTAGCCGCCCAGTGCCGCCTCCAGGCGGCTGCTGGGAATATCGGCGGCGCGGCGGGTGCTGTCCTTGATGATCTCCACCAGCGCCGGGCGGCCGTCGGCCCAGTCCTTGCCGAATTCCGGGCTGATGCGCAGCGCCACATCAATCCGCTGGCTGCGGATCGCCTCGGTGAGGTCTTTCGGTGCCTCGGTCGCATTCAGACCCTGCGATGCCAGGAAACGCACCAGATTGGGCGCATGCTCGCCGCCGATCATCGGAATTTCCAGCGGCTGCTCGATCTGCGTCTTGACCCGGCTTTCGGCCAGCTTGCTCATGCCCAGGATCAGCACCGGGTACAGCAGCGGCCCCAGCAGCAGCGTCAGCGCGAGCGTGCGGCGGTCACGGGAGAGATCGCGCAGTTCCTTGCGCATCACGGTCAACAGCGTGGCGAACGAACTCATGCGTGCAATCCTTCTTCGGTACCGATCGCCTTGACGAAGGCATCTTCCAGGTTGCTTTCCCCGGTCTGTGCGCGCAGCTCATCGGCGCTGCCGGCCGCCATCACCGTGCCCTGGGCGATGATCACCACGTGGTCACACAGCGCAGCCACCTCCTGCATGATGTGGCTGGAGAAAATCACGCACCGCCCCTCGTCGCGCAGTCCCCGCAGGAACCCGCGCAGCGCGCGCGTGGTCATCACGTCCAACCCGTTGGTGGGCTCATCCAGGATCACGTTGCGCGGGTCGTGCACCAGGGCGCGGGCGATCGCGGTCTTGGTGCGCTGGCCTTGCGAGAAGCCTTCGGTCTGACGGTCGAGGATGTCGTCCATCTCCAGCGCCGTGGACAGCACCTTGGTGCGCTCACGGATCCGCGCCGCGCTCAGGCCGTGCAGCTGGCCGAAGTAGGCGATGTTCTCGCGCGCGGTCAGGCGCTTGTAGACCCCGCGTGCGTCCGGCAGCACCGCCAGCTGGCGGCGCACCGCGACCGGGTCCACCGCCGCATCAATGCCATCGACCAGCACGCGGCCCTGATCGGGTGCCATCAATGTGTACAGCATGCGCATGGTGGTGGTCTTGCCGGCACCGTTCGGGCCGAGCAGGCCGGTGATGCGGCCGTCTTCGGCGTGGAAGCCCACGTTCTGGACGGCCTGGATCAGGCCTGTCTTGGTCTTGAAGGCTTTATGCAGATTCTCGGCGACGATCATGCGCGCACCTCCTCGGTGCGGGTCGAAGTACGGTTCATGGGGCCCACCCGTTGAACGAGGTGAAGGCGGGCACCGGGCTGAGGGTATCCAGGCAGGTGGCATCGAGCGACTTGGCATCCGCCGTGTCGATGAACTGCCCGAGGATGCGCGGCATGCAGCCGGCGTTGATCGTCCCGTGGCCCTGCCCCTGGGCGAGCAGATGACGGCCGTTGGGCAACTGCTTGACCACCTGCTCGGCGTAGCGCGGCGGTGTCACCGGATCGAACTGGCCCGACAGCAGCAGCACCGGCAGCGTCGAGGCGAACGGCGCGGTGAAATCCTTCGGTCGCGAGCCGGCATTCCAGGCCGGGCATGCCGCGAAGAACATGCGCGCCACTTCCGGGCCCAGCACGCGGTCGCCCTGCGCACCTTCCTGGTAGCGGTCGGCATCTTCGGCGCACAGCACCGACCACTGCATGCCACGGTTCATCTGCACGCCGAGGGTGCGGCTGGCCATCTTGCTCAGCGACATCAGCGGCGCATAACGGCCCTGTGCAGCTTCATCCAGCATGACCGGCAGCAGCGAGGACAGCTCGGGCATGTACGAGAACATGAAGGCCAGGGCGGTGACCGAATCGGCAGTCAGTACGCCATGCTCTGCCTGACCGGTGCCCGGGTTGCGGTAGTCGACCTCGACCGGCGCCTTGGCCAGCGTCGCCATGACGTTGCGCAGCTGCGTGCGGGTATCCACCGGGAAGCGCTTGGCGCAGATCGGATCCTGGCGGCACTGCGCCGACTGCAGGGTGATCGCATCTTCGAAGGTATTGGCGAAATCGCCGCCGACCACCAGGTCGTTCGGCACCACGCCATCGATCACCACCGTACGGGTGTGCTGCGGATAGCGCGCGGCATACTGCTGCGCCACGCGCGTGCCATAAGAGCCACCGACCAGGTTGACCTTGTCCACCCCGAGCGCTTTGCGCACCGTATCCAGATCACCGATGGCCTCGGTGGTGGTGTAGAAGCGGGTGTCGGCGCGGCCGGTCAGCGACTGCGCGCACTGGCGGGCGTAGTCCTCGATCAGCGTGGTGCTGGGCGCCGCGTTCTCGTCCAGCGGCAATTCCTTGCCTTGCGCATCCAGGCAGGTGAGCGGATTGGACTTGCCGGTACCGCGCTGGTCGATCAGGAAGATGTCGCGCTGCTTGCGCACGTCACGAAGTGCCGTGTTGACCGGTGCGGCAACCTCCGTAGCGGCCTGGCCCGGGCCACCGGCGACGAAGAAGACGGGGTCGCCGTGACCTGCGCCATCGTTGCCGGCGCTCAGCCAGGCGATGTTCAAGCCGATCTTGCGACCGTCCGGTGCCGCCGGGTTCTCCGGCACCTGCAGCGTGGCGCACTGGGCCTCGACATTCGCGCTGGCCTGCGCACTGGTCAGGGTGCAGGGCTGGAAGGCCAGCGTCCCGAAGAGGCGTTCGGCCGCCTTGGGCGTCGCCTCCGGGGCAGCCTGACAGGCCGACAGCAGCAGAACCGCTGCGGTGGCCAGGGGACGGCAGGGAAGTCGCATGGTCGATCTCGTCCTGGAGTGAAGGGTCTCAGCATGCCATGACGACTGCGCGGTGCGGATGTGACCGGGCGTATGTCGGCCTCCGTGTCGTGCGGCGTACGAACGTTCTCCTGCGCACCTCCAAAGACGCGTCAGTCCGCCAGAGCCGGCGCTGCGCTGATGGTGCGGTCGCGCCCCTCTGCCTTGGCGCGGTACAACGCCGCATCGGCATCGCCGAGCAGGCGTGCGATGTCCTCGCGGCCCGTATCCATGGCCATCCCGATGCTGGCAGTGACTGGCACCTGCATGCCGGCCACCTGGGCCGGTGACTCGCGCAGCACACGCCGGATGCGGTCTGCGCACTGCAGGGCCTGCGCGGCGTCCGTCCCCGGCAACAAGAGAACGAACTCCTCGCCGCCATACCGGCCGAGCAGGTGCTCACGGTCGGCCACGCAACCGGCCAGTGCATCGGCGACATGTCGCAGCACCGCATCGCCTGCCAGATGGCCCCAGCGGTCATTGATCCTCTTGAAGTGGTCCACATCCAACAGCAACAGGGCCAGCGGCCGTGGCGTGCGGCGAACCGCGTGCAGCAGGTTGGCCCCATCGGCGAGCACGGCACCGCGGTTAAGCAGGCCGGTCAATACATCCGTGCGCGCCAGCCGCTGCAGATCGACCAGCATCCGTTCCACCAGCAGCAGCACCAGGGCAAAACAACGGGCCAGTTCAAGTATCAGCCCAGCCAGATACGTAGCGAACACCGGCGAACCGGCACGCATGATGTCCTGCCCCGCATCCGCCGCCACCGGCAGGAACAGCCGGATCAGATACAGCACCGTCTGCGCGCCGAACACGGCCGCCGCCAACCGGCAACTGGTACGCTGGGCAGGCGGCGCATGGTGCAGGAGCATCCACGTCATCCAGCCGTTGAGCAGCACCGCGAACACGCTGAAGACGTCCAGCCGGATGACCAGGCTGGGGTGGACCAGCAGAAAGAATGCGATGGCGCCCAGATAGATGATCGACAGCGCTGCCGGCTTCCAGGCCGGTAGGCGATGGCCCAGATGGCGGGCGACCCCATACAGCATCAACACGCCGGACAACGCCACCGCGGCATTGCTGGCCAGGATGCTGGAGACCTGCGGCAGGCAGGGCCGCAGCGCGATCAGGGTGAGGCTGACCGACAACAGCCACAGGCTGGCCGTCCACAGGCGCAGCGCTGGCTGCCGCCGCAGCACCAGCAACAGCAGTGAAAAGCCCATGGCGATGCCCAGGCACAGCAGGAAACCGAGCACGGCAATGGTGGGGAAATCCAGCGGCATCGTATCCATCGGCAGAGGTGGCGCGGCGCATCTTACCGCCCGCCACGCGCCGATGCCGCTGGCGGCCATGCCCTGAGGCACGACCGCCTGGGGACTACTTGCTGCTTACGTACTTCTCGCGCCGCACCTGCGGCGTGGGGAGCCCGGCGTCTTTCAGCGCCTCGAAGGTGGCATCGACCATGTCCGGGTTGCCGCACAGGTAGGCGATGTCGGTGGCCGCGCTCGGGGCGAACTCGGCCAGGTGCTGCTGCACGTAGCCGTGACGCACGTCAGGATGCGGGTTCTCGGGCAGCTCGCGGGACAGGCAGGGCACATAGCGGAAACCCGGGTGGGCGGCCGCAAAGGCATAGAAGTCCTCGCTGTAGAGCAGCTCGGCCGGCGTGCGGGCGCCCTGCAGCAGGACCACCTCCACCCCGCGCTCGGCCATGGCGGTCGCCAGCAGCGGCAGCATCGAGCGGTACGGGGTGACTCCGGTGCCGGTGGCGATCAGCAGATACCGGGCGTTCTGGTCGCCCGGCTGCAGGCAGAACCGGCCGAACGGGCCGCTGGCGCTGACGTGGCCGCCGATGTCCAGGCCCTCGAACAGGGCCGTAGCGGCACCGCCGGGGACGAAACTGACCGCGATATCGACCGCGTCACCCGCGCCAAGAGCGTGATCATGAATGGTCGCCAGCGAATAGCTGCGCTTGGTAGCGGTGCCATCGGCGTACTCGAAATGGACCTGGATGAACTGGCCGGGCTGGAAATCCAGCGGCTGGCCGTCATCACGCAGGAACTGGTAATGGCCGATGGTCGGCGCCAGCATGCGCCGGTCGACCAGTTTTAGGGGGAATTGGGCAGGCACGACGTTTCGGGACAGTGTGTAGCCGGGGCGAGCCCTCGGGGTCTTCTATAATAGCCGCTCCCCGCCCCTATCCAGCGCCAGCCCATGGGCGCGAAGGCAAGAGCTTGGCTTCCCAGAACACTCCCGCGCCCACCGCCGCGCCCGCCCTGCGGGTGCGTGACCTCCGCAAAACCTATGACAACGGCACCCAGGCGCTGAAGGGCGTCTCCCTGGACGTGGCCCCGGGCGACTTCTTCGCCCTGCTGGGCCCCAACGGCGCCGGCAAGTCGACCCTGATCGGCATCATCAGCTCGCTGGTGAACCTGAGCGAAGGCCAGGTCGAGGTATTCGGCAGCGACCTGGTGCGCAACCGCAGCGCCACCATGCGCCTGATCGGCCTGGTCCCCCAGGAGATCAACTTCAACCTGTTTGAAAAGCCCTTCGACATCCTGGTCAACTACGCCGGCTTCTATGGCGTGGCCCGTGCCGAGGCCGAGAAGATGGCCGAAGAAGAGCTCAAGCGCGCCCACCTGTGGGAAAAGGCCCAGGTGATGAGCCGCACCCTGTCCGGTGGCATGAAGCGCCGGCTGATGATCGCCCGCGCGATGATGACCCGCCCGCGCCTGCTGATCCTGGACGAGCCGACCGCCGGCGTGGACATCGAGATCCGCCGCGACATGTGGCGCGTGCTCAAGGAGATCAACGCCGCCGGCACCACGATCATCCTGACCACGCATTACCTGGAAGAAGCCGAGCACCTGTGCCGGAACCTGGCCATCATCAACCACGGCCAGATCGTCACGCAGGGCCCGATGCGCGAGCTGCTGGCCAAGCTGGACGTGGAAGGCTTCCTGTTCGACATCGACGGCAGCCTGCCCGCCCAGCTGCCGGAGATCGACGGCGCGATCCTGATCGCCACCGACAGCCACACGCTGGATGTCGACATGCCGCGTGCGATGGACCTCAACCGCGTGTTTGACGCCTTGAACGCCGCCGGCATCCGCGTGCGCTCGATGCGCACCAAGAGCAACCGCCTGGAGGAGCTGTTCGTGCGCCTCACCGGCAACCAGGAGAACGTGGCATGAGCAGCACCCCGACCCCGGTCCTGACCGACGGCCAGCGCAACCGCATCGCCCTGATGACCATCGTGCGCCGCGAAGTGGCGCGCATCCTGCGCATCTGGGGCCAGACCCTGGTGCCGCCGGCGATCACCATGACCCTGTACTTCCTGATCTTCGGCGGCCTGATCGGCTCGCGCGTGGGCGAGATGGGCGGTTACAGCTACATGCAGTTCATCGTGCCCGGCCTGGTCATGATGAGCGTGATCCAGAACAGCTACGGCAACATCAGCTCCTCGTTCTTCGGCGCCAAGTTCGGCCGCCACGTGGAAGAGTTGCTGGTCAGCCCGATGCCGAACTGGGTGATCCTGTGGGGCTATGTCGCCGGCGCGGTGCTGCGCGGCCTGATGGTCGGCGTGATCGTGCTGATCATCGCCATGTTCTTCACCCCGGTGCGCATCCCGCACCCACTGGTGACGCTGACCACGGTGCTGCTGGGCGCAACGATCTTCTCGCTGGCCGGCTTCATCAACGCGGTGTACGCCAAGAAGTTCGATGACGTGGCGATCGTGCCGACCTTCATCCTCACCCCGCTGACCTACCTGGGCGGCGTGTTCTATTCGGTGAAGCTGCTGCCGACGTGGGCCGAAGCGGCCACGCACGCCAACCCGATCTTCTACATGGTCAACGCCTTCCGCTACGGCCTGCTGGGCACCAGCGACGTGCCGCTGTGGGTGGCCTACGCGCTGATGATCGGCTTCGTGGTCGCACTGACCGCGCTGGCGCTGTGGCTGCTGAAGCGTGGCGTGGGGATGCGCAGCTGATGCGCATCCTGATCCTCGGCGCCGGCGGGACCGGCGGGTACTTCGGTGGTCGCCTGGCCCAGGCCGGCGTGAACGTGACCTTCCTGGTGCGCCCGGCCCGGGCGGCGCAGTTGGCGCGCGAGGGCCTGGTGCTGCGCAGCCCGCTGGGCGATGCGACGTTCCCGGTGCAGCACGTCACCGCCGAGGCACTGTCCGCCCTGGCGAGCGCCGAGCCGTTCGATCTGGTGATCCTGAGCTGCAAGGCTTACGACCTGGCCAGTTCGATCGAGGCGATCGCCCCGGCGGTCGGGCCGCGCACCACGGTGCTGCCGATCCTCAACGGGCTGCGGCATTACGCCGATCTCGATGCGCGCTTCGGCCGCGACGCGGTGCTGGGCGGGTTGTGCTTCATCAGCGCGACCAAGGCCGCCGATGGCGCGGTGGTGCATCTGGCGCCGGCGGCCAAGCTGACCTTTGGCGAGCGCGACGGCACCGGCAGCAGCGCGCGCGTGCTGGCGTTGGCGGCGGCCTGTGTGCAGGCCGGGGTGGACCACGTCGCCACCGATGCCATCGGGCAGGAGCAGTGGATCAAGTACACCTTCCTGACCACGCTGGCGGCGGCGACCTGCCTGATGCGCGCCGATGTCGGCACGATCGTGGCCACCGATGACGGTGCGGCGATCGTGCGCGGCCTTTACGACGAATGCGTGGCGGTTGCCGAGGCGGCTGGCGAGCCGATCCCGGCCAAGGCGCGAGAGATCGCACTGACCGCGACCACCCAGCCCGGCTCGTCCTTGAAGGCCTCGATGCTGCGCGATCTGGAAGCCGGCCAGCAGGTGGAGGCCGAGCAGATCGTCGGTGACATGCTGGTGCGGGCGCGGGCGGCCGGGCAAGCGGCCCCGCTGCTGGCGGTGGCCTATGCACACCTGCAGGCCTACCAGCAGCTGCGCAGCGCCTGAGCGGCATGCCGACCAAGCTGCCGGCCCGCGTGCTGGTGCTGGGCCTGGGCTACAGCGGCCGGCATCTGGCCGCGCTGTTGCACGCGCACGGCGTGGCCTGCAGCGGCACCGTGCGTGATCCAGCAAACGCGCCGGACGATGGGTGGGTCCGCCACCGCCTTGTCGCTGGCGAACCGATCAGCGAGGACCTGCGCGAGGCGATCCGCACGGCCGAGGCCATCGTCTGCGCCGTGCCACCGGATGCGGAGGGCGACCCGGCCTTGCGCCTGCTCACCGATGCGCTGCGTGACAGCCCTGCCCTGCGCTGGGTCGGCTATCTCTCCTCGACTGCGGTGTATGCCGACCGCGCTGGCGGCTGGGTCAACGAGACATCCACCGCCGATGCGACCGATGAGACCGCCTTGAAACGCCTGCACGCGGAACAGCAGTGGCAGGCCCTCGCGCAGGCCCGCGGCATCGCCTCGGCGGTGTTCCGGCTGCCTGGCCTGTACGGGCGCGGGCGCAATGCGCTGGTCCAGCTGGCGCAGGGCAAGGCCCGGCATGTGGTGCGGCCGGGGCAGGTGTTCAACCGGCTGCATGTGGAGGATCTGGCCAGTGGCGTGCTGGCGGCAATGCAGCGGGCCGAAAGCCATGCGCTGTACCTGCTCAGCGATGACGAGCCGGCGCCGCCACAGGATGTGCTGGCGTATGCCGCGATACTCAGTGGGCTGCCGCTGCCCGCCGCGCAGGCGTGGGACGCACCCGAGGTGGCTGCCTCCCTGCGCCGCTTCTACAGCAGCAACAAGCGCATCGATGGCCGCGTCACGCGCGCCGCATTGCAGTGGCAGCCACGCTTGGCCACCTATCGCGAGGGACTGGACGACGCGTGGGCAAACGGCGACGGACGCCCCGCGCTGCGGTAGCCCACGATCGCTACCTCCCCTCTCAGGGCGCGTCAGGCAACCGGAAGAACGCGCGCGTAGCCGCCGTCGCGTTGGCGGCCGTGGTCGCCACCTCTTCCCCACGATCGCGCGCCAGCTCTTCGACGATGTGCGACAGGAACATCGGCTCGTTGCGACGGTCCTTCGGCAGTGGCTTGAGCGTGCGCGGCAGCAGGTAAGGCGCGTCGGTCTCGATCATCAGCCGGTTGGCCGGGATGTGCTTGACCAGCTCACGCAGGTGCGCGCCACGGCGCTCATCGCACAGCCAGCCGGTGATGCCGATGTACCAGTCCTGGTCCAGATAATCGAACAGTTCCTGGCGCTCGCCGGTGAAGCAGTGCACCACCGCCGGGCCGAGCTTGCCGTCGAAATTCATCATCTGCGCCATGAAATCGGCATGGGCGTCGCGCTGGTGCAGGAACAGCGGCTTGCCGTTCTCGGCGGCGAGCTGCAGTTGGCGCTCGAAGGCACGGTGCTGCGCCGGGCGCGGCGAGAAATCTCGGAAGTAATCCAACCCGCACTCACCTACCGCCACCACCTCGGCATGGGCGTGCAGCGCGCGCATTTCCGCATCGCATTCGTCGGTGTATTCCACCGCATGGTGCGGGTGCACGCCAGCGGTCGCGTACAGGAACCCCGGATGCTGGCGGGCCAGATCCAGCGCCATCGGCGAATGCTCGCGGCTGGCGCCGGTGATCACCATCTGCACCACCCCCGCCTCGCGCGCACGCGCCAGCACGGCGTCGCGGTCGCGATCAAAGGAATCGTGGGTGAGGTTGGCGCCGATATCGATCAGTTGCATGGGGCTGCTGCAGGACGGGAAACCGGGCCATTGTACCTGCGCCCCGACAGCCTCAATCGGACGCCGTATCCTTAAGCAATGAGTCCCCCGATTTTCCCCATCTCCGCACTGCTGCCGCAGATCCTGACCACGCTGGAACGCGGCACCCGGCTGGTGCTGGAAGCGCCGCCCGGCGCCGGCAAGACCACCCAGGTACCGCTGGCGTTGCTGGATGCGCCGTGGCTGGAAGGCCGCAAGATCATCATGCTGGAGCCGCGCCGCGTGGCCGCCCGCAGCGCCGCGCAGTTCATGGCGCGTCAGCTGGGCGAGAACGTCGGTGAGACCGTCGGTTACCGCATCCGCTTCGAGAACAAGATCTCCGCGCGTACCCGTGTCGAGGTGGTGACTGAAGGCATCCTCACCCGGATGCTGCAGGACGACCCGCTGCTGGAGGGCGTGGGCGCGCTGCTGTTCGACGAATTCCACGAACGGCATCTGGCCGCTGATCTGGGCCTGGCCCTGGCGCTGGACGTGCAGTCCCAGCTGCGCGAGGACCTGCGCATCGTGGTGATGTCGGCCACGCTGGATGGCGAGCGACTGGCGCAGTTTCTCGATGCGCCGCGCCTGAGCAGTGAGGGCCGCAGCTTCCCGGTCACGATCGCGCACTTCCCCGCCCGCCGCGACGAGGCATTGGAACCGCAGGCACGGCGCGCCGTGGAGCAGGCCTTGGCCGAGCATCCTGGTGATGTACTGGTGTTCCTGCCCGGCCAGCGCGAGATCGCGCGCGTGCAGACCGCGCTGCAGTCCGTGCTGGATCCGGGCGTGCAGGTACTGCCGCTGCATGGCGAGCTGCCAGTGGACCAGCAATCGCAGGTGCTGCAGCCCGATCCCGGCGGTCGGCGCCGCGTGGTACTGGCCACCAACGTGGCCGAGTCATCGGTGACCCTGCCCGGCGTGCGGGTGGTGATCGACGCGGGTCTGGCACGCGAGCCGCGTTACGACCCCAACAGCGGTTTCGCGCGCCTGGACGTGGTGAACATCGCGCAGGCCTCGGCCGATCAACGCGCCGGCCGTGCCGGCCGTGTCGCCGAGGGCTGGGCGTGGCGCTTGTGGCCGCAGTCGCAGCGGTTGGAGGCACAGCGTCGGCCCGAGATCGCGCAGGTGGAACTGGCCTCGCTGGCACTGGAACTGGCTGCCTGGGGCAGTGACGACCTGCGCTTCGTGGATACACCGCCGGCCGGTGCACTGGCCGCCGCGCGTGAACTGCTGCAGCGCCTGGGCGCGCTCAGCGACAGCGGCACGCTGACCCCGCTGGGCCGGCGCATGCTGACCCTCGGCACGCATCCGCGCCTTGCGGCGATGCTGATGGCGGCAGGCAGTGGTGTCGAGCAGGCCCTGGCCTGCGATCTGGCCGCGCTGGTGGAAGCGCGCGATCCGCTGCGCCAGGGCGGTGATGCACTCGCTGCGCGGTGGCGGGCACTGGCAGCGTTCCGCCAAGGGCGGGCACCCCACGATGCCAACCGCGGCGGCCTGGCGAGCATCGATGCCGCCAGCAAACAGTGGCGGCGACGCCTGCGCTGTGATGCCGCGCCTCCTTCCTCAGTCGAAGCGCATCAGCTCGGCGATCTGCTCGCGCATGCGTTTCCCGACCGGATCGCCGCCCGCCATCCGAGTGATCCGCTGCGCTACCTGCTGGCCAATGGCCGCAGCGCGCGCCTGTTCGATCCCAGCGATCTGCGTGGCGAGCCGTGGCTGGTCGCCGTGGAGCTGCGCTATGAGGCGCGCGACGCATTGCTGTTGCGCGCCGCGCCGGTGGATGAGAATCGACTGCGGCGTGATTTTCCGGAACGCTTCACACAGGAAGACGTGGTGCGCTGGGACGGTGAGAAGCGCGCATTGGTGGCACGCCGCGAAACCCGTTTCGACCGCATCGTGCTGGACAGCCGCTCGGCCGGTCGCGTGGATCCCGCGCATGCCGCCAAAGCCCTGACCGAGGCCGTGGCCGAGCTCGGGCTGGAGGCATTGCCGTGGACGGACGGCCTGCGCCAGTGGCAGTCGCGTGCGCTGGGCGTACGTGCGTGGATGCCGGAGCTGGAGCTGCCAGACGTCTCCGACGCAGCATTGATGGCGACGCTGCCGACCTGGTTGACGCCCGCGTTCAATGGCAGGACACGCCTGGATGCCCTGGACGAATCCAGCCTCGGCGAAGCGCTGAAGTCACCGCTGCCGTGGGCGCAACGCCAACTGATCGATCGTCATGCCCCGGTCCGCATCACCGTGCCTTCCGGCATGGAGCGCCCGATCCATTACGCAATGGACGCCGACGGCATCAGCCCGCAGGCGCCAGTGCTGGCGGTCAAGCTGCAGGAGCTGTTCGGCCTGAGCGATACCCCACGCATCGCCGACGGCCGCATTCCGTTGACGCTGCACCTTCTCTCCCCCGGCGGCCGCCCACTGCAGGTCACCCAGGATCTGCGCAACTTCTGGGCGAACACCTACGCCGAGGTGAAGAAGGAAATGAAGGGGCGGTATCCCAGGCATCCGTGGCCGGACGATCCGTGGACGGCGAACGCGACACACCGCGCCAAGCCGCGCGGCACGTGAGTACGCCGCTCTCTTCCTCACCCGATGCGCGCATTCATGGCTGTCACCTGACCATCGCCGGGCACGTGGCTCGCGCAGCGCAGGGAACCGGCTACAGTCGTGATCCGGCCGTAGCAAATGGATAACACGCCCTACACGGCCACCGCGCGACACTGGATCAGAACCTTTAGGCAAGGACCCCCCATGAGCAGATTGACTGTGATTACCGACCGCGCCCTCGAGCGTGCCCTGGACCTCGCCAGCACCGCTGGTGACGGCCTCAAGCATGCTGGCAGCAACCTGCGCCATTTCGGGCCGCAGGCCACCGACTGGATCAAGACCGGTGCCGCCTTCGGCGCGGTCAAGACCGGCAGCAAGGTCGCCGCCAAGGTGGTGCGCCGCAATCCGGCCGTGACCATCGCCGCCGCCGCTGTCGGCGTGGGCCTGCTGGGCTACGCGCTGTACCGCAAGCAGCAGAAGAAGAAGCTCGCCAACGGTGGCGTCGTGAACGGCCAGGCGCAGCGCATCAGCGCACGCAGCCGCCGCAACGAGACCGTGGTGGATGAAACCAGCGATATCGGCAGCGACGCCTGATCGGCTGACGCGTTACTGCGAGCGCATCGAAACCGCCAGTTTCCACCGGCGGTTTTTTTATTATCCGATCTCGCGCCATTGGCCGGGTTGAAGATCGCCGATCGCATGCGCGCCCATCGAGACACGCACCAGGCGCAACGTGGGCAGTCCGACCGCCGCGGTCATGCGTCGCACCTGGCGATTGCGGCCTTCGCGCAGCGTGATCGCCAGCCACGCATCGGGCACCGTCTTGCGGAAGCGGACCGGCGGCGTGCGCGGCCACAGTTCAGGCGAGGGCTCCAGCCGTTCGACACCGGCCGGTAGTGTCGGCCCATCGTTGAGCAGCACGCCACGGCGCAGCGCCTGGAGCTGGTCATCGGTCACCGTGCCTTCCACCTGCACCCAATAGGTCTTGTCCGCCTTGTGCCGCGGATCGGTCAACTGGTGTGCCAGGCCGCCGTCATCAGTGAGCAGCAGCAGGCCTTCGCTGTCGTAATCCAGTCGGCCAGCCGCGTACACCGCCGGTGGCAGCCCGAAACCAGCCAGGGTCGCGCGTGGCGGCTGGCTGCGGTCGGTGAACTGGCACAGCACGTTGAACGGTTTGTTGAAGGCGATCAGCATCGGGGCAACAGCGGCGGTGGGATGGCTCATTGTCCCATCCCCGTGCCGCCGCCGCGATCCGGACGGCGTCAGCCGATGACGTTCATCTTGAGCAGAAAGTAGACCAGCACCAGCACCACGCCGCAGACGTTGGCGATGCGGGCTTCCCGTGCCCAGCGCCCGGTGGCGGGCGCATTGAACGCCCGGCGCCCATCCAGGGCGGCAGCGGTGAGCAGAAGCGCGAAGCCGGCCGCCCCCATCAGGTCGTAGGCATTCCGTCCATAGAACACGAAATCAACGATCTTGATCAGCGTGATCACCGCCAGACCGATCAACAGCAACGTCTTCAACGATGTATTCCTTCACCGTCCATCGAAGGCGCGGGCCATGGCCCGCGCATGGTGGCTTACTTGCCCGGCTTCACGAAGCGCAGGGTCATCCGATCGCTTTCGCCGATCGCCTGGTACGTGGCCTCGTCGGCCGCGTCATGCTGGTTGGTTGGCGGCAGCGTCCACACACCGTTCGGGTAGTCCTTGGTGTCGCGCGGATTGGTGTTGATCTCGCTGCTGCCGGCCAGTTCGAAACCGGCGGCCTTCGCCATCGCGATCACCTGCTGCTGGCCCACGTAACCGGTCTTGTCGTCGGCCGGCACATCGGCCTTTGCACGGTGTTCCACCACGCCCAGCACACCGCCCGGCTTGAGCACCGAGAAGAAGCCCTTGAACATGCCTTCGGCCTGACCGCTGCTGCGCCAGTTGTGCACGTTGCGGAAGGTCAGCACCACATCCGCCGAGTTGGCCGGACCGAACACCGGGGCCTTCGGGTCATAGGCGACCACGCGGCTCTTGCCGAACACCGCAGCGTTGCCGGCGAACTTCTTGTCCAGCCCATCTCGGCTGCGCTGCTGGTAGTCGCGGCCACGCCCTTCCGCCACCGCCATCGGATCAACCACGGCGGCCACGTACTGCCCCTTGTCGTGCAGCAGCGGCGCCAGGATTTCCGAGTACCAGCCGCTGCCCGGGGTGACCTCGATGACAGTCTGGCCCGGTGCGACGCCGAAGAACGACAGCGTCTGCGCGGGATGGCGGTACGCGTCACGCTTGACGTTGGCCGGATCGCGGCGGCTGTCCTGCACGGCCTTCTGCACGGCCGGATTGATCGCGACCTGCGCGTTCGGGCCGGCGGGCTTGATCGCCATCGCGGGCGTGGCAAGCATCAGGGTAGAAACAGTGAACAGGCAGGCACAGGTCAACGAACGGGCTTTCATCGGCGGGCTTCCGGTAGCGGGATGCCGCGAGACTAGCAGCGAAGCGTGTACAGGTGTTCACAAAACGTTAGTGCGGCGCAGCAATCCGGAACACTGTTTTGTGCCTGCTGCCGCAACGCTGTCACCACGCCGGCCGTATCCTGTGGAAACGATTCCCAGGGAGAACATCACCCATGACTGCTACGCGCGAACTCGGTCGTTCCGGCCTCCATGTCGCCCCCATCGCCTTCGGCGGCAATGTCTTTGGCTGGAGTGCGGACGAGAAGACCTCCTTTGCCCTGCTCGATGCCTTCGTCGATGCCGGCTTCAACCTGGTCGACACCGCCGATGCGTATTCGGCGTGGGTGCCCGGCAACCAGGGCGGTGAATCGGAAACCATTCTGGGCCGCTGGTTCAAGCACAGCGGCAAGCGCGACAAGGTGGTGCTGGCGACCAAGGTCGCCAAGTGGGCCGAACGCCCGGGCCTGTCCGCCGACAACATTACCGCTGCGGTGGAGGATTCGCTGCGCCGCCTGCAGACCGATGTGATCGATCTGTACCAGGCGCACGAAGACGATGAAGGTACCCCGCTTGAGACGACGCTGGCCGCGTTCGGCCGCCTGATCGAACAGGGCAAGGTGCGCGCGATCGGTGCCTCCAACTACAGCGCCGAGCGCCTGCGCGATGCCTTGAGGGTCTCGGCCGACTACAAACTGCCGCGCTATGAAACGCTGCAGCCGGAGTACAACCTGTACGACCGCGCCGGTTATGAGGCCGGGCTGGAAGCGGTGGTGCGCGAGGCGCAGCTGGGCGTGATCAGCTACTACTCGCTGGCCAGCGGTTTCCTCAGTGGCAAGTACCGCAGTGCGGACGATGCCTCCAAGAGCAGCGCGCGCGGCAAGAGCGTGGTGGACAAGTACGTCAATCCGCGTGGGCTGCGCATCCTCGGCGCACTGGACGATGTGGCCAGCACGCATGGCGTGAGTCCTTCGCAGGTGGCGATCGCGTGGTTGATCGCGCGCCCGGGCATCACCGCGCCGATCGTCAGCGCCACCAGTGTCGAGCAGTTGAAGGAGGTGCTGGCGGCAGCAAATGTCGCGCTGTCGGCACAGGATGTGCAGCAGCTGGGTGCGGCAAGCGCCGAACAGGCCTGAGCCCACCGGCAGGTGTGACGGACAGCCGCCGCAGGGCGGCTGTTTCCGTTTTGGGGCGGGCCTGCCGCTCGCAGACCGGCCACGCCCCTGATCCTAGCGGCTGGCCCGGCTGTCCTCGGCGACCAGCGCATGGTGCAGGCTCACCCCGGCGCGCACGCCTTCGGCGCTGGCCAGGCTGATATTGCCCACCAGCGTTGCATCGCCCGCTGCGTAGATGCCGGGCACGCTGGTCTGCTTGCCCGTATCGACCTGCACCAGCACGCCGATCGGACTGTCCTCCAGCACGCAGCCGAGCTGTTCGACCAGCGGCGTGCTCATGTGCTGGCGCGCGGTAACGAACAGCGCGCGCAGTTCAACCCGGCGGCCATCGGCGAGCACGGCGGCACTCAGGGCCGGTGCCTCGCCTTCCAGCCCGACCACGGCGTCGTATTCGATGCTGACCCCGCGTCGCTGCAGCGCGGCCAGGTCATCGGCCTCCAGCGTCATGCCGTGCGCGAACAGGGTGACGTCGCCCCAGTCGGCGAGCAACGCCGCCATGGTGGCCGACTTCTCATGCCCGCCCAGCAGACCGATCGCGCCGCCCCCGATCTCGTAGCCGTGGCAGTACGGGCAATGCACCACGCTGTGGCCCCAGCGCTCGGCCAGGCCGGGCAGTTCGGGCAGTTCGTCGCGGATGCCGGTGGCCAGCAGCAGCTTGCGCGTGGCCCAGATGTCACCGTTTTCGGTGCCGACCACAAAGCCATCCACGGTCGGTTGGGCGGTGGTGACCGTGTCGCTGACCCAGCGCACCGTGGGGTAGCCCAGCAGCTGGGTCTTGGCGTTGCGCAGCAGCTCGGCGCCGGCAATGCCGTCCTGGCCAAGCACGCCGTGCGACTGCGCGGCGAAGCGGTTGCGCGGCAGGCCGCTGTCGATGACCAGCACCTCGCGGCGGGCGCGCGCCAGGATCAGGGCGGCGGACAGGCCGGCGAAACTGCCGCCGACGACAATCGCATCAAACGTCATGAGGAACTCCTGCAGCGTGGTGGGCCAGGTGGCGGGCGAAGGCCTCGCCCAGGGTGGCCAAAGTGGTGTCGTGCAGGCGGGCCTCGAGCAGGGCCTGGGCCTGGCGGTAACTGTCGTCGAGGGCATCGTTGACCACGCGCTGCACCGGGCAGCCGCGGCCGGTCTCGCGGGCGCCGGTGTGCAGCAGCGCAGGCGCACCGATGGCCACGTACACGTCATACAGCGTGATCTGCGCCGGTTCCCGGGCCAGCTGGCTGCCGCCGCCATGGCCGCGCACGCTGGTGACCAGCCCGCCCTTGTGCAGGGCAGACAGCAGGCGCCGGATCACCACCGGATGAGTAGGCAGGCAGGTGGCGAGCTGCTCGGAGGTACGCGGGCCGTCCTGGCCGACCAGATGGGCCATCACGTGCAGCGCGTCGGAGAACTGGTTACTCGATTTCATGTAACTACATTAGTTACATATGGTCTATCTGTCCAGTGCCGCTTCGTTCCATATGTGACCAATTTTCATCTACACACGGTCGTCACAACGTTTAATGGAACGGTAACCGTGATAGGCGTCGCACTTCAGCCTGCTCTAGGCAGACCGATACCGCATTGCCCTTCCCTACTTTTCATTTCCCATGACGTCCTCCGCACCGGCGCATCCACGCGCCCTGAGTCTTCAGTTCAAACTGCTGGGCGCGCTGTCGCTTGGCCTGATCATCATCGTCGTGGCCGCTCTGGCCGGGCTCGGTTCAGCGTGGCGCAACCTCTCCACCGAGGTCCCTCCTGAGCTTGCCCGCAAGGCACAGGCCGAGCTGCTCCAGCGCGAGTTCCGCCTGCAGGTGCAGGAGTGGAAGAACGTGCTGATCCGCGGTGCGGACGATGTGCAACGCGAGCGTCACCTCGCGGCATTCGATGCGGAAGGACGCCGCATCGCGGACTTGGCCGGCACGCTCGCCACCAGCCGCGACGAGCAGACCCGCACGCTGGCCGATCAGTTCCTGACCGAACACCGTGCCCTTGAGGCCCGCTACCGTGGGGCGCTGGAGGCGTTTGCCGCCAGTGGCTATGACACCCAGGCGGCCGATGCGCTGGTACGTGGTGCGGACCGCAGCGTTGGCACCACGCTGGACGCGCTGGCGACACGCGCCAACGAACGTGCCGAATTTGAAACCAACGCCACGTCCGAGCGCGCGCGCGCCGCGCTGGTGGCATCGGCGATCACGACGGCATTGGCTGCCGTGGTGCTGCTGGTGGTGCTGGCGCTGTGGTTGCGACGCGCGGTGATCGCACCGGTGATCGCGGTGGAAGCAGCGGCCCGCGCCGTCGCACGCGGCGATCTGGAGCACACGGTGGCGGTGCGCAGCCGCGACGAAATCGGCCGTCTCGGCACGGCGATGAGCGAGGTGACCCGGACCCTCAAGGCCGTACTGGATGCGCAGGCAACCATGGCCCAGCGCCACGACGCCGGCCAGATCAGCTACCGCATGGATGCCGACGCCCTGCCTGGCGCTTACGGCCAGATGGTGCGCGAGAACAACACCCTGGTCGCCAACCACATCCAGGTGAAGCTGCGCGCGATCGAGATCATGGGCCACTATGCGGTCGGTGATCTGTCGGTGGACATGGAGCGCCTGCCCGGCGAGAAGGCGGTGATCACCCAGGCGCTGGACACGGCCAAGGCCAACCTCGGCGCGATCAATGCCGAGATCAAGCGACTGGCCGAGGCGGCGGCGTTGGGTGATTTCAGCCTGCGTGGTGATGAAGCGCGCTATCAGCACGACTTCCGGGAGATGGTCGGCGGCCTCAACCGCCTGATGCGCACCACCGAGCAGGATCTGGGCGAAGTCTCGCGCGTGCTCCAGGCGATCGCCGGCGGGGATCTCAGCGCGCACATGCACGGCGATTTCCACGGCGTGTTCGCGCGCATGCGCGATGACATGACGCGCACCACCGGCCAGCTGACCACCATCGTTGGCGACATCAAGCACGCGGCCCAGTCCATCCAGACGGCCGCAGGCGAGATCGCCGCGGGCAACAGCGATCTGTCACGCCGTACCGAGCAGCAGGCAGCCAATCTGGAAGAGACCGCCGCCTCGATGGAAGAGCTGACCTCCACGGTGCGCCAGAACGCCGAGCACGCTCGGCAGGCCAACCAGCTCTCGATCAGTGCCGCCTCGGTCGCCTCGCAGGGCGGCGAGGTGGTGAGCCAGGTGGTCACCACCATGGGCGCCATCCAGGCCTCGTCGCGTCAGATCGCCGAGATCATCAGCGTCATCGATGGCATTGCGTTCCAGACCAACATCCTCGCGCTCAACGCCGCCGTCGAAGCAGCGCGCGCCGGGGAACAGGGCCGCGGCTTTGCCGTGGTCGCCAGCGAAGTGCGCACGCTGGCGCAGCGCTCGGCCGGGGCCGCCAAGGAGATCAAGGGACTGATCGATCAGTCCGTGGCCGATGTCGACGGCGGCGCGGCGCTGGTGCAGCAGGCCGGGCGGACCATGGGCGAGATCGTCGGCAGCGTGCAGCGCGTTACCGACATCATGGCTGACATCGCCGCGGCATCGCAGGAGCAGTCGGCCGGCATCGAGCAGGTCAACCAGACGGTGGTGCAGATGGACGAGACCACACAGCAGAACGCGGCCCTGGTGGAAGAAGCCTCCGCGGCGGCGCGCAGCATGGAAGAGCAGGCCGTCGCCCTGAATGCCGCGGTGGATGTGTTTGTGCTGGATACGGGACGCGGTGCGGTGACCGGATTGCCTCGCGCGGCGTGACGCATGCGTGGTGCCGGCCAGCGGCCGGCACTACCGGAGGTAGGGGGTACCGACCATGGCCTGCGCCAGGTGATCCAGGAAGGAGCTGATCCGCGCCGAGACCGCCGTATTGCGGTAATACACGGCGTGGATCGGCTGGCGGACCTCCACGGTGAGGTCCGGCAACAGCTGGACCAGCGTGCCGGCGTCACGATCGCGGTGGGTCATGAAGTCGGACAGGCAGACGATGCCGACGCCCTCCAGCGCGAGCCGGCGCAGGGTTTCACCGCTGGAGACCGCTACCGCCGGGCGCACGTGCAGCAGCGCGTCGGTCGCGCCGGGCAGCGGCCAGTGATTGAGTGAATCGGGCTCGTTGAAGCCGAGCAGCGTGTGCTCGCCCAATGCGGCCACATCTCGCGGGGTACCGTGCTGCTGCAGGTACGCCGGGCTGGCCATCACCCGCAGGCGGCTGTGCGCCAGCGGCCGCGCGTGCAGGGTGGAATCGGCCAGCGGCCCGATCCGGATGGCCACGTCGGTGCGCCGCTCGAGCAGATCGATGTAGCGCTCGCTGCTGTTGAGCTCCAGCGCCACGTCGGGATAGCGCGCGCGATAGCTGGCCACCAGCGGGGCGATCACGTGCAGCACGAACGGCATCGCCGCATCCACGCGCAGGCGCCCAGCCGGGCGTTGCCGCCGGGCGGCGATCTGTTCCTCGGCGGCTTCCACCGAGGCCACGATCGTGCGTGCCTGGGCCAGGAAGGCATCGCCCTCCTCGGTCAGCTGCAGACGACGTGTGGTGCGGGTCAACAGCGTGGTGCCGAGCTTTTCCTCCAGCCGACCCAGCGCGCGGCTGACCCCGGAGGTGGTCTGGCCGAGCTGTTCGGCGGCAGCGGTGATCGAGCCACTGTCGATCACCGCAATGAAGGCCTGCATCTCATCGAGGGTGGTTTTCATGGCGGCAGCCCGGCGGAGTGGCTTCATTATTGACCACGGGGCAACAGTGATTGGCGTGAAGGCCGCTTTTTCCGCAAGAGTGCGGCGCGCACACTGCGCAGCCTCCTCCCACCGGTATGCGTCCATGTCTCGTGGTATCCCCTTGGCCTTGTTGGCGCTGACGCTGGGTGCGTACGCCATCGGCACGACGGAATTCGTCATCGTCGGGCTGATCCCGACCATCGCCGCCGACCTCGGCGTCACCCTGCCCTCGGCCGGCCTGCTGGTGTCGCTGTATGCACTGGGCGTCGCGGTCGGTGCGCCGGTGCTCACCGCGCTGACCGGGCGGGTGCCGCGCAAGACCCTGCTGGTGGCGCTGATGCTGCTGTTCACCCTCGGCAACCTGATCGCCTGGGTGGCGCCGGGCTACGGCTCGCTGATCGTGGCGCGCGTGCTGACCGGGCTGGCGCACGGCGTGTTCTTCTCGATCGGCTCGATCATCGCCACCTCGGTGGTGCCCAAGGAGAAGGCGGCCAGCGCGATCGCGATCATGTTCACCGGCCTCACCGTGGCGCTGGTGACCGGTGTGCCCCTGGGCACCTTCATCGGCCAGCACCTGGGCTGGCGCGCCACCTTCCTGGCCGTGGCCGCGCTCGGTGTGATCGCGCTGATCGGCAGCCTGCTGTTCGTGCCGCGCAACCTGCAGCGCAGCACGCCGGCCACGTTCGGGCAGCAACTCTCCGTACTGGCGCAGCCGCGCCTGCTGCTGGTGTATGCGATCACCGCACTCGGCTACGGCGGCACCTTCCTCTCCTTCACCTACCTGGCCTCGATCCTGCAGGACGTGACCGGTTTCTCGGCCAATGCGGTCAGCGGCGTGCTGCTGGTCTACGGCGTGTCGGTGGCGATCGGCAACCTGTGGGGCGGCCGCCTGGCCGACCGCCGCGGCCCGATCCCGGCACTGAAGCTGATCTTCGCGTTGCTGGCCGCCGTACTGTTCGTGCTGACCTTTACCGCCTACAACACCTGGCTGGTGCTGCTGACCGTGCTGGCGCTGGGCGCGGTGGCCTTCGGCAACGTGCCCGGGCTGCAGGTGTACGTGGTCAAGCAGGCACAGCGGTTCGCCCCGCAGGCCGCCGATGTGGCCTCGGGCCTGAACATCGCCGCGTTCAACGTCGGCATCGCACTCGGCGCATCGCTGGGTGGGTTGGTGGTCGAACACCTCGGCCTGATGCACACCCCGTGGCTGGGCGCAGTGGTGGTGATGGGCGCCTTGGGTCTGACCGTGCTGAGTGGCCGGCTGGACCGCCGCGATGGTGTGGCCGACCGCGCCGAAGGCATCGCGATGAGTGCGCATTGATCGATCCCGGCGGCGGACCGACGGGCGGCATCAGGCGACCACAGCCGACCAATGATTCGTTTCACGCAACAGCAGCCGACCAACGGCCGGCTCTACGCCGCTTTACGGCGCACGGCGTAGCCTGCACCTCACCCCACCAAGGAGTTTCCATGCCCATTCCCGCATTCGGCCTCGGCACCTTCCGCCTGAAAGGCCAGACCGTGATCGACTCGGTGCGCAACGCACTGGACGTCGGCTACCGCGCCATCGATACCGCACAGATCTACGAGAACGAAGCCGAGGTCGGCCAGGCCATCGCCGAGTCCGGCGTGGCCCGCGATGATCTGTTCCTGACCACCAAAATCTGGATCGCCAACTTCCAGCACGACGCGTTGCTGGCCAGCGTGCGCGAGAGCCTGCGCAAGCTGCGCACCGACCACGTCGAGCTGACCTTGATCCACTGGCCGTCGCCGAAGGACGCGGTACCGATGGCCGAGTATCTCGGTGCACTGGCCGAGGCCAAGTCGCTCGGCCTGACCCGCCAGATCGGCATCTCCAACTTCACCATCGCCCAGACCCGCCAGGCCATCGAGATCCTGGGTGCCGATGCCATCGCCACCAACCAGATTGAAGTCCACCCCTACCTGCAGAACCGCGCGCTGATCGCGTTCCTGAAGGAACAGGGCATCCAGGTCACCGCCTACATGAGCCTGGCCTACGGCGAAGTGCTCAAGGACCCGGTGATCCAGGCCATCGCCGCGCGTCACCAGGCCACCCCGGCCCAGGTCGCGCTGGCGTGGGCGTTGCAGCAGGGCTTTGCGGTGATCCCGTCCTCGACCAAGCGCGACAACCTGGCCGGCAATCTGCTCGCGGCCGATCTGCGCTTGAGCGATGAGGACATGGCGCAGATCGCCACGCTGGATCGCGGGCATCGCCTGGCCAATCCGGAGGGGATCGCACCGGCCTGGGATTGATGGGGTGCGTGCCGACCAACGTTCGGCACCTACCGGAAGAGCCAGCGCCTGATCAACGGCGTGGACATCATCGGGTAGTGCCGGCCGCTGGCCGGCATCACCGGAAGTACGTGGCCGCTATCACCGCAACCAGTCCCGCATGGCCGCGCTGACCTCGTCGGGCTTCTCCATCGGCGCCAGGTGGCCACAATCGGGCAGCACCACCAGAGTTGAATCCGGCACCAGCGCATGCATCTCCTCGCTGATCGCCAGCGGGGTGATGCGGTCGTTGGCACCGCACACGATCAACAGCGGATCGCGGTATCCGGCCAGCACGTCGTGGCCATCCACCCGGTCCAGTGCGCTCTGGCGCAGGAACACCTCCGCGCCCAGCCGCGCGGTCATGTCGCGTACGCGCTGTACCAGCACATAGTCATCCAGCCGCGCGGCGTCGATGTAGCTGCGCATCAACGTGTCGCCGAAGCCGTGGAACTTTCCGGGCAGACGCACGCTTGCCTGCTGCGTCTTCCGTTGCGCGGCACGCTCGGGCGAGTCGGCATGGATCGAGGTATCGATCAGGGCCAGCCGCAGCACCCGCTCCGGCGCGGTGCGCACGATCGCCTGCGCCACGAAGCCGCCCAACGAGAATCCCGCCAAGGCAAAGCGCGCCGGCGCCTGGGCCAGCACGTCGTCGACCACGGCCTGCATCGTCTCACCGCGGGTCTGGTCGCCGACGATGCACTCGGCGATATCGGACAGGTCGGCGATCTGCGCACGCCAGAGTTCAGCGTCGTTGAGCAGGCCGGGGAGCAGCAGCAGGGGGAGTCGGTCAGTCATCCCGTATTGTCGCCCCACCCACGTGCACGCGCCGTACCGCGATCGGCTCAGTGCGTTGCAGGATCGGGCGCTTGCGGGACCTGCACGTCCTGCACCGGCAGCGTCACCACCATCACCGTCGAATCGTCCGGGTCGAGCCGGGTCTTGAAGCCCAGGCTCTGGCACATCGCCAGCATGGTGCTGTTCTCGCGCAGCACCTGGCCTTCGATGATGTTCAGGCCCAGCCACTGCGCGTACTCGATCATGATCGCCATCAACCGCCAACCGATGCCGTGGCCCTTGAGGTCGGAGCGGATCAGGATGCCGTACTCGCCACGGTCGTAGTCCGCATCGGCATGCAGCCGCACCGCCCCGAGCATGTCGCCGCTGCGCGGGTCGATCGCCACCAGCGCGATGGAGCGGGCATAGTCGAGCTGGGTCAGGCGCGCGATGAACTCGTGGCTGAAGTGCTTCACCGACTGGAAGAAGCGCAGGCGCAGGTCGTCGTCAGTGACGCGCGCGAAGAAGGCGCGGAACAGCGCATCGTCCTCGGGGCGGACCGGACGTACAAAGGCGGGGGCGCCGTCGGACAGGGTGATGGTGCGCTCCCACTCCTTCGGGTACGGAAATACCGCGAAGCGTGGGTGGCCACGGCCTTTGTGAAGTTTGCGGGACGGTTCGATCGCCACGCGCGCATCGAGTGCGATCACGCCGTCGCGGTCAGCCAGTAGCGGATTGATGTCGAGCGTGCGGATCTCGGGAATGTCGGCGGCAAGCTGGGCCAACTTGACCAGGATCAGCGCGACCGCGCGTTCGTCGGCGGCCGGAACATCGCGGTACGCCTTGAGGATGCGTGAGACGCGCGTGCGACCGATCAGTTCATGCGACAGGCGCAGGTCCAGCGGTGGCAGGGCGATCGCTTTGTCGTCGATCACTTCGACCGCCGTGCCGCCACGGCCGAACACGATCACCGGGCCGAAGGTCGGGTCGTCGGCGATGCCGGCAATCAACTCGCGCGCCTTGGGCCGCACGATGGTCGGCTGCACCAGCACGCCATCGATGCGCGCATCGGGTCGCTTCTCGTGCGCGCGCGCGATGATCGAGGTGGCCGCCGCATGCACGGATTGCAGGGTGCTGAGGTTCAAGCGCACTCCATCCACATCGGACTTGTGCGGGATGTCGGCCGAGAACACCTTGATCGCCACCGTGGCGCCCTGCTCCAGCAACGGCTGGGCCAGGTCCATCGCCTCATGGGCATCACGGGCCTGCATCACCGGCGCCGACGGAATGCCGTACGCGCTGAGCAGCTGGTGGGTGGCGATCGGGTCCAGCCACTGCTGGCCGGCGGCGAGTGCAGCCTCCACCAGCGCGCGGGCGCCGGCGGTATCGACCACGAAATCCTCGGGCAGGCTGGGCGGCGTTTCCATCAACGCCGCCTGCGCGTCGCGGTAGCGCACCAGATGCTGGAAGCCGCGCACGGCCTCGGCTTCGGTCGGATAGGTCGGCACGCGCGCGGCATTGAGCGTGGCGGTGGCACGGTCGTCGTTGCCCAGCCACACCGCGAACACCGGCTTGTCGCGGTGATGGCGCGGGCGCAGGCCGAGCGTGCGGGTCAGCGCCTGCGCGGCATCGGCCGAGGAGGTGAACGCGGTCGGCACATTGACCACCAGCACGGCGTCGTTCTCGGTATCGGACATCAGCGCCTCGATCGCGGCGGCGTAGCGGTCGCCATCGGCATCGACCACGATGTCGACCGGATTGCTGCGCGACCAGCCTTGCGGCAGCACCGCATCGAGCTGGGCGACGGTGGCCGGCGACAGCTCGGCCAGGCTGCCGCGCAGGGCCAGCAGCTGATCCACCGCCAGCCGGCCCACCCCGCCACCGTTGCTCAGAATCGCCAGGCGACGGCCTGGGAAGGTGCCGAGCCGACCGAGTGTTTCGGCGGCGGTGAACAGCTCGTCCAGCGCGCTGACGCGCAGCAGGCCCGCGCGGTTGAACGCAGCGCCGTACACCGCATCGGCGCTGGCCAGCGCCTGCACGTGGGTATCGGCATCGGGATTGATGCGGAGGTGGCGACCGGATTTGACCACCACCACCGGCTTGGCGCGCGCCGCGGCACGTGCGGCCGACATGAACTTGCGCGCATCGCGGATGTGCTCGACGTACAGCAGGATCGCGCGGGTGCGGTAATCGGTGGCGAAATAATCGAGCAGATCGCCGAAGTCGACATCCAGGGTGTCGCCGAGCGAGACCACGGCGGAGAACCCGACCGAGCGTGCCACGCCCCACTCCACCAGCGCTGCGGCGATCGCGCTGGATTCGGAGATCAGGGCCAGATCACCGGCCTGCGGGAAGTGCGCGGCGATGCTGGCGTTCAGGCGCGCATGCGGGGCGATCACGCCCAGGCAATGCGGGCCGAGGATGCGCAGGCCCTTGGGGCGTGCCGCCGCCTCCACCTGCGCGGCCAGCGAGCCGGGGCCCTCGCCCAGGTTGGCGGTGAGAATGATCGCTGCACTGACGCCACGCTCGGCGGCGGTGGCCACCACCTGCGGCACGATGCTGGCCGGGGCGGTGATCACCACCAGTTCGGGCACCCAGTCCAGGTCCTTGAGCCGCTTCACCGTGCGGATGCCATCGATCTCGCTGTAACGCGGATTGATCCAGGCCACTTTGCCGGGGAAGCCGGTGCCGCGCAGGTTGCGCATCACCGCGCGGCCGGCGGAGCGTTCACGCGGGCTGCCGCCGATCACGGCGACCGACTGCGGGCGGAAGACAGCTTGCAGGTGGTAGGTGCTCATGCGACCAGACAGTAACAGGGACGGGGGTGATTAATAATCACCCCCGTCCCTGTTAATAACTACCTCCGTCCCCGTTAAAGGAGGGTGCCGCGCAGGATCATCGCGGCGATGCTGAAGTAGATGACCAGGCCGCTGACGTCCACCAGCGTGGCCACGAACGGGGCCGAGGCGCTGGCCGGGTCGAAGCCCAGGCGCTTGAGGATGAAGGGCAGCATCGAGCCGGACAGCGAGCCGAAGGTGACGATGCCGACCAGCGCCGCGCCGATGGTCAGCGCCAGCAGCTGCCAGTGATCGCCGTAGTCATGCAGGCCCAGCAGCTGCCAGGACACGATGCGGATGATCGCCAGCACGCCCAGGATCGCGCCCAGGGTGATGCCGGTCGGCACCTCGCGCAGTGCCACCTTCCACCAGTCACGCAGGCGCAACTCGCGCAGGGCCAGGCTGCGGATCAGCAGCGAGGTGGCCTGCGAGCCGGAGTTGCCGCCCGAGCTCATGATCAGCGGGATGAACAATGTCAGCACCACCGCACGTGCCAGTTCGTCCTCGTAATGCTGCATCGCGCTGGCGGTCAGCATTTCGCCGAGGAACAGTACGCTCAGCCAACCGGCCCGCTTGCGCAGCATCTCGAAGAAGCCGATCTGCATGTACGGCTTTTCCAGCGCTTCCATGCCGCCGAACTTGTGCACGTCTTCGGTGGATTCTTCGATCAGCGCATCGAGGATGTCATCCACGGTGACGATGCCCAGCACATGGTGCTGCGCGTCGACCACTGGAATCGCGAGCAGGTCGTGGCGGCGGATCAGCTGCGCCACCTCTTCCTGATCCAGCTGCGCCTCCACCGTCACCGGCGGGTTGACCTGGGCGACGTCGAGGATCGGTTCCTCGGGCAGCCCGGTGATCAGCCGGCGCATGGTGACCACCTGCACCAGTGCGCGGGTGTGCGGATCCAGCACGTAGATCGCGTAGACGGTTTCGCGGGTGCGCTCGACCTCGCGGATGTGCTGCAGGGTGCGGCCCACCGTCCAATCCGAGGGCACGCTGACGAATTCGGTGGTCATCAGCGCGCCGGCAGTGTGCGCGGGGTAGCTCAGCAACTGCTGGATCGCCTTGCGGGCGTCCGGGCTGAGCAGCGGGATCAGACGTGCACGCTCGTCCTCGTCCAGCTCGTGGACGATATCGGTGGCGCGGTCATCGGCCATCAACCCGAGCAGGGCGGCGGCGCGGGCTACCGGCATGGCCGCCACGAGGTCGCCGCTGCGGTTGAGCTCGGGCTGCTCGAGCATCTTCACCGCGCGCGGCAGCGGCAACGCGGCCAGCGTGTCGGCGGCGCGAGACAGGCTCAGCGTATTGAGGAATTCCACCGCATCGGCGGTGTTGAAATTATCGAGGGGTGCGCTCAACGAGGCGGCATCGGCCACCGGGCGCAGCAGGTCTTTCTGGTTCATCGTATTCGCCTGTGGGTATCGCATTGCGCGACGCCAACGCTGGCGAACCGACCCGTGTCAGGCGGTGGCCATCGCTGGCGTCGAGCAAGGTCGACTTCTACTGTCGCTGGACATGGGTTGGGGACTCCGGAAGGGTTTACTGCCGACGGCGGACGCCAGCAGCGGCGGGCAGTCTGGACCTGGGGGTGGCGCAGGTCAACCCTTGTGCGGAACCCTGTTCCGGTAGGAGTCGCCTTCGGCACCCATCGCGGTCGCATAATGGCGCGTGGCCCCGGCCACAGGCCCCGGTCCGCCCGGGGAGGCTTTCCACCCGCAGGGCACACGATCCCATGAGCAGGTTCCTCCATGCATAGCGGCGCGCTCGAGCTGGCCCTGGTGCTGCTGCTGGCTGCGGTGATCGCGGTGCCGGTGTTCAAGAAGCTCGGCCTGGGCGCCGTGCTCGGCTACCTGGCCGCCGGCGTGGTGCTCGGCCCGGACGGCCTGGGCTTCGTGCAGGACGCCGACCGCATCCTCAGCGCCGCCGAGATCGGCGTGGTGATGCTGCTGTTCGTGATCGGCCTGGAGCTGTCCCCCGCCCGCCTGAAGGTGATGCGCCGCTCTGTGTTCGGAGCCGGCGCGCTGCAGGTTGCGCTGAGCGCCCTGGTGCTGGGCAGCCTGCTGATGCTGGATCACTTCCAGTGGAAGAGCGCGCTCATCGTCGGCATTGCGCTGGCGCTGTCCTCCACGGCGGTCGGGCTGCAGCTGTTGTCCGAGCACAAGGCGATCAACAGCGATTACGGGCGCCTGGGCTTCGCCATCCTGCTCTTCCAGGACCTGATCGCGATCCCGTTGCTGGCCGCGATTCCGCTGCTGGGCGGTGCGCGCAACGACACCCTGCAATGGAACGACGTGGCCATCGCCATCGGCGCACTGGCGGTGGTGATCCTGTGCGGGCGGCCGGTGCTGCGCCGACTGTTCAACATCATCGCGCGCACGCGCAGCCCGGAGGTGTTCACCGCCACTGCGCTGCTGGTGGTACTGGGCACCGCATGGTTCATGCAGGAAGCCGGGTTGAGCCCCAGCCTGGGCGCCTTCCTGGCCGGTGTGCTGTTGTCCGATTCGGAATTCCGCCACGAGCTGGAATCGCAGATCGAGCCGTTCAAGGGCCTGCTGCTCGGGTTGTTCTTCATCGCCGTGGGCATGGGCATCGACCTGGACCGCATCGTCGCCGAGCCGATGATGATCGCCGTGGGCGTGGCGATCCTGCTGGTGGTCAAGTTCGGCCTGCTGTTCGGGATCGGCAAGCTGGCCAAGCTGCGCACGCGCCATGCGGTGTTGCTGGGCAGCGTGCTGTGGCTGGGCGGCGAGTTCGCCTTCGTGGTGTTCAATGAGGCACAGCGCGCGCACCTGCTCGGCAGCGCGAATCACGACCGGCTGGTGGCGATCGTCGGTCTCTCGATGGCGATCACACCGCTGTTGATGATCGGCCTGATCCGGCTGCTCGGGCGTGACGAGGGGCCCAAGGCCAGTGCGCCGCCAGCGGACAAGGTCGATATCACCGATGTGCAGCCGCAGGTGATGATCGCCGGCATGGGTCGCTTCGGGCAGGTGGTGGCGCGCCTGCTGACCGCGCAGAAGATCCCGTTCGTGGCACTGGAGTCCAATCCGGACACCGTCTCGGACCTGCGCCGCTTCGGCAACAAGCTCTACTACGGCGATCCCACCCGGCCGGAGCTGCTGCGCGCCGCCGGCGGCGAGCACATCCGTGTGTACGTGGTCACGCTGGATGATCCGGACGCCAACATGCGCGCCACGCGGCTGATCCGGCGCATGTATCCGGATGCGGTGGTGCTGGTGCGCGCGCGCAACCGCCAACATGCGTGGCGGCTGATGGACATGTCCGCCGAGCCGTTCCGCGAGGTGTTCGGTACCAGCCTGGAACTGAGCGAACGGATGCTGATCGCGCTGGGCATGTCGGTGGAAACCGCGCGCAGTCATGTGCAGCGCTTCCGCGAGCATGACGAGAAGCTGCTACGCGATCAGTACCTGGTCTACGACGACGAAGCCGCGGTGATCCAGACATCGCGCGATGCGCGTGCGGACCTGATGCATCTGTTCGAGGCGGATGCGGAGAGTGATGGGAAGGGTGTGGACGGCGTAACGGATCGCAACGGCTGAGCACTTTCCCGACGGATGGAAGAGCCCTCACCTTAGTACGTGTTAGGTGGCCTTCTGCTGTCGCCGCATTGATCGTCAGGCCACGCTGTGGGCTTGCCGCAGCACCACCGCCCTCATCGCGCCGTACTCAGAAAAAACTTACCCCGGCCGCGTGCCTAGGCAGAGACGGTACCGGGGTGTGCCTGAGAAGCTTAGCGCTGGGGGCGGTGGTGCATCAAGGCCCCTACTAGAGATTCTCAGCATGGAGAAAGGCAAAACCGAGAGCTTTTGCGAATGGTTTTCGCGCGATCGGATGGGAAGCTACTTGCGCTGGGCTGACCAATCCGGCGTTTCAGCCTCGTGCCTGTACGCCATGAACCTGCAGTTGTCCGAAAGCCTCTACGTCCCCCTGCAGACACTTGAGATTCTGCTTCGCAACCGCGTCCATCAGGTACTCGCAGCCGAGCATGGCGAGTTCTGGTTCGAGCGACATGAAGGGGTGCTGTGCATCACACGACAACATGAGCAGATCCGCGCCGCCGCTGCGGATCTTCAGCGCCAGGGACGAATCGTCACCTCCGGGGGCGTGATTTCGCACCTGACGCTCAGCTTCTGGACCATGATGTTCAACAAGGAGCACGAGACACTGTGGCAACGAACGCTGCATCGCATTGCCCGTGACAGCGGTCTACGAGGACTGCGGCGGAAGCACTTCTCCACTCCGCTTGTCCGCATCCGTCACCTTCGCAACCGCATCGCGCACCACGAGCCGATCCTGCATTGGCCGTTGGTTGAACACCACGCGGACATGCTGCAGCTGATGGAGTGGTTGGCGCCGCCGGTCGCGCGCTGGTGCAGTCAGCATGATCGTTTTCCGGAACTGCTGACCCGGTGTGGTCAGCATCTGCCTGTCCGCAATGGCAACTAGCCGTTATCGCGCAGGAACCGGGCCATAGAGGACACGCCCGGCACCAGCGGTTCGAACTCGCCGGCAACATCGATGAACCCGCGCATCACCGCGATCTCGCGCGGGCTGCGGTTGAGCGCGTCGCGCACATCCGGGTCGGCGCCGGCACGCAGCAGGCGCTGTACCAGCAGCGGCAGGCCATGCAGCGCCGCCAGATGCAGGGGACCGAAGCCGCGCGGATCGCGCACGTCCAGCGAAACGTCTTCGTCCAACAGACGCTCCACCGCCGCGAGCACGATCTGCTCATCGCAGGCGGTGCCCGGTTCGGCGCGTGCACCCAGCAGCAGCAACAGCGGCGTGACCGAGCCGGCGGCGGCCTGGTCTGGTTCGGCACCGGCCAGCAGCAGTGTGTCCAGCAGGGCGAGCAGACGCGAGCGGTCGCGCGCACTGAAGCCATACAGCGCGGCGCAGTGCAGCGGGCCGAGCTGCTGGGCATCGCCGGCGTGCACGTTGGCACCGGCGGTGAGCAGGCGCGAGACGATGTCGGGCAGGCCCAGCGCCGAGGCCAGCATCAGCACGGTGACGCCGCCCGGCAGGCGGTATTCCAGCTCGGCACCGGCATCGAGCAGGGCCGAGACGATGTCGATCTGGCGCATGCTGACCGCCGCCGAGAGCGGCGTCGCGCCACTGGCCGCGGCGTGCTGCGGATTCGCGCCCCGGGTGAGCAGCAGGTCCACCACGGCCAGATGACCGCCACCGGCGGCCCGCAGCAGGGCGGTGCAGCCCTGGGCGTCCACGACATCCACAGCAAATCCAAGATCGATCAGGCGCCGCACGGCATCGGCATCGCCGGCCATGGCAGCGGCCGGCAGGTCGCCGTCGCGCAGGGCGCGGCGCGGCAGCGGCCACACCCGCCAGTCCAGCCAATCGGCGAGGTCGCGGCGGCCGATCGACAGCGCCACGCCCAGCGGCGTCTGGCCGTCGGCCGCGCGCGCTTCGGGTGAGGCACCCTGCTGCACCAGCAGCTTGATCGAACCTTCGCGCGCGAGCGCGGTGGCCAGATGCAGCGCGGTCATGCCGTGGCTGTCGCGTGCTTCGCGGTCCACCCCCTGGGTGAGCAGGGCCTGCTGCAGGCGCAGCCAGCCCAGGCGCACCGCCAGCGACAGCGGCGGATCGCCAGCCGGCGACGGCGCAAACGGGTCAGCACCGCGTTCCAGCAGTTCAAGCGCAAGCTGTTCCAGCCCGCGCGAGGCATGGTCGTGCTGGGCGCAGGCGCTCAACAGGCGCGCCAGCCCACCGCGACCGGCCGGGGACAGGCCACGGCGCAGCAGCACCTGCAGCGCAGGCACCGCGTCGATGCCACGCGCCAGCAGCGCGAACATCGGGGTATCCCCACAGGCATCCAGTACTTCCGGCGCCGCGCCGTGCGCGAGCAGCCAGTCCAGTGCCTGCGGATCCAACGCCAGTTCGGCATCGTGCAGCAGCGCACCCAGTTCCTCCGGCGCACACAGGCGGGCCAGCGCGGCCATGCCCTCGACGTTGCCGAAGCTCAGCGCTTCACGCAGCAGTTCCAGTGGCGGGCGGTCCGGCAGCGAGGGCGAGGCCGTCTCCCCATCGCCGGACATCACCAGGCCATCGCTGACCGCAGACGGCAGCGGATAGGCGGGGTCCAGCAGCGAGACGATCGCCCAGCGCCCGGCACCGGCGGCGATATCCACCGCACGACGGCCCTGCGGATCGGCCACATCGACGGCGATGCCCAGGTCGCGCAGCCGGCGCACCAGCAGCGGTGACACGTTGTCGGCCATGCAGGCCAGCAGCACGGCGTTACGGCCCTCGCCATCGACGGCATTGAGATCGGGATGGTGCGGCAACAGGTGTTCGACCACGCCGGCCCGGCCGCCGCGTGCGGCTTCCAGCCACGGCGTGCGCGCCAGTGCATCGCGGGCTTCCAGATTGGCGCCGGCGGCGAGCAGCACGTCGATGATGTCGACATGGCCGGCCAGTGCGGCTTCGTGCAGCGCGCTGCGGCGCTGCCGGTCGCGCGCATCGGCGCGGGCCTTGTGCTTGAGCAGCAGCTGCACACCGGCCGGATCGTCTTCTTCGGTACCGGCGGCGGCGAGCAGCACGGGCGTGCCCTCGGCCGGCTCGGTCTTGGCCCCACGCTCGAGCAGGAACTTGGCCAGGCGCCAGTTACCGACCTGGCAGGCCACCGCGAGCGGTGACCAGCCATCTTCGTTCAACGCATCCACTTCGGCAGCGGCATCGCGCAGCAACGCGGCCACGCCGGGATCGGAACTGCGGGCGGCATGGTGCAGCGGCGTGTTGCCCTCGCTGTCCACGGCGCGCGGGTCGGCGCCGTTGGCGAGCAGGGTCATCACCGCTTCGGGGCGACCGTGCCAGCTGTCGCGGGTGGCGGCCAGCAGCGGGGTCATGCCGCGGTGCGGCGCGTTGACGCCGACGCCGCGGGCGATCAGTTCACGCAGCAGGCGCAGGTCGGGCAGCACGGCCGCGAGCACCGCCAGGCTGCGCTGGTCGCGCCAGGCCGGATCGGGCAGGCCGTGCGGATCGGCACCGGCCTGCAGCAGCTGCAGCGCGCGGTCGACCCGGCCGCTGCGCGCGGCGTCGTACAGCGCCGGCTGCTGTTCGTGCAGGCCGATCGATTCCAGCGGCTTGGGTTCTGCGTACTGCTCGGCGAACGCATCCTCGCGGGCATCGCGCGTCTGCACCGGCAGCGTCGCGGTCAAGGCGTCGGCCGGCGCGATGGCCTGCAGCAGCAGATGCGCCAGGGGCGACAGCAGCACGACCGCACCGGCGATCGGCCAGCGCAGCGCCTCCGAGACCAGCCCCGGCCATGCCGGCAGCACCACCAGCGCACAGACGAGTACCACCAGCGCGGCTACGGCCAGGCCGCGCCAGGCGGTCAGGTCACGCCCGGCCAGGGTCTGCCAATGGCGGGCCAGGCTGCCCTCGCTGCGTTCCACGTCATTCCACAACGGCCACGTCCGCCAGACCCCGAGCAGCGCGGCGCTGACCGCCACGCTCAGGCCCAGTACGGCGGCCAGGCTGCCGCTGTCATGCAGTGCGCTCAGTGGCCAGGCCACCAGCAACGTCAGCAGCAGTGGACCGAGCGACCACAGCGCCAACAACGCCGGAACATCCTGGCGGGCCACCTGTGCCAGCGGCTGCAGCGGCCGGGTCCGGCGCCACCACGACACCGCCAGCGCGAACACCGGTTGCGCCAGCGCGGCGCACACGGCACCAGGCACGCCACCAACGGCCGCGGCCAGGGCCAGCAGCACACCGAGCGCGGCAGCGGAGGCAACGGCGCGGGGGCGTGGGGATTCAGTCATTGCGTCGCGGGATCCGGACCGGCGCCAACGGGGGCGGCGGCAATTGCAGGTGGAATCCACGCTCGGTCAGGTTCTGGCGCACTTGTGCGACATCGGCCTGGGCAAGGCGACGGTCGGGAGTCAGGGCCACTTCGAGAACGAACTGGAACGGCGCCAGCGAGGCCTTCACCGCGTCGGGGATGACGGAGAAGTCATCACGAACGGCGAGATAGACGAAGCTGTCCTGCTTGCGTTGGCTTTTATAGACGTAGGCTTGCATGCCGCAGGGCGTTGCCCAGGGTAGTGAATGGCAATGATTGTGGAGGAAAGCCGGCACGGGTGAAAGCTGCGTGCACGGTCCGCCGTCGGTTTTCTGTCGCGCGACAGCATCAGGTTCATCAATGTCGCGATGTCGTTCAGCTGCGCGCCGCTGCAGTCTGCCGGTCCGGCTGTGATGAATACGTCGGTTCTGCGCCACCACCGCCCCGATGAGGCGGTGGTGTGTCGTGCTTACTTCACCTTGGCGTAGGTGCCCTTCAGCGCTACGCCGGCCAGGATCGCGCCCGCATAGCATTCGTAATTGGTGGTGCTCTTGAACTCGTTCTTCTTGTAGTAGCTGACGATGTCGACCACAGCGTTCGCACCGCGCGACTTGGCGCCGTCCTGCAGCGCGCGCAGCGCCGACAAGGCCACCCAGCGGCAGGCTTCGGCGTCGCTCTTGTTGGCCGCGTTGGTCTTCTTGTTGGTCACATCTTCGCCCAGGCGCTGCAGGACGCTGACCTTTTCACCGGCCAGGTAGAACTTCACGCTGCCGTCGATGCCCACATTGCGGGCTTCGGCGGAATTGACCAGCTCGTGCAGCGACTGCTCCACGCGGGTGTCGCGGGCCTGGGCGGTGCTGGCGACAGCCAGCAGGGCGGTGGCGGCAATCAGGGCAAAACGACGCATTCAACTTTCTCCTTGTTGGGGGGACGCGAGGGGTCTACGGAAACAGCGGTCAGTCCTGCCAGCGGCGGAAGATCAACGAGGTGTTGATGCCACCGAAGGCGAAGTTGTTGCTCATGACGTAGTCGGTCTGCAATGCGCGCCCGTCGCCGTCGATGTAGTCCAGCGCGCCGCAGCGCGGATCGACCTCGTGCAGGTTCAGGGTCGGGGCGAACCAGCCGTCGCGCATCATCTCGATGCTCAGCCAGGCCTCGAACGCACCGCAGGCGCCGAGCATGTGGCCGACATAGCTCTTGAGCGAGCTGATCGGCATACCCGGGCCGAATACCTGATGGGTGGCCTGGGTTTCAGCGATGTCGCCGTGCTCGGTGGCGGTGCCATGCGCATTGACGTAGCCGATCCGCTCAGCGGCCAGATCTGCGTCGTCCAGTGCCAGCCGCATCGCCTGGGCCATGGTGCCGGCACTGGGCTGGGTGACGTGCTGGCCGTCGCTGTTGGTGCCGTAGCCGACCACTTCGGCCAGGATCGTGGCGCCGCGTGCCTGCGCGTGCTCCAGCTCTTCCAGGATCAGTGTGCAGGCGCCCTCGCCCAGCACCAGGCCATCGCGGTTGGCATCGAACGGGCTGGGGGTGGTCTGCGGCGCATCGTTGCGCACGCTGGTGGCAAACAGGGTGTCGAACACCGCTGCGGCCGTGGCGTCGAGCTGTTCTGCCCCGCCGGTGACCATCACCGTCTGCTTTCCGCTGCGGATCGCTTCATAGCCCGAGCCCACGCCCTGGCTGCCCGAGGTGCAGGCGCTGGAGGTCGTGTAGACCCGGCCGGACAAGCCGAAGAACACCCCGATGTTCACCGGCGAGGTGTGGCTCATCATCTTCAGGTAGGTGGTGGCGCTGATGCCCTCGGTGGTGTGCTCATGCAGCATCCGGCCGAACTCGGCGGTGGCCTCGTGGCTGCCCGAGGACGAGCCATAGGCCACGCCGGCCATGCCACTGCGCAGCACCGGATGGCCGAGCAGACCGGCTGCCTCCAGCGCCAGCTCGGTGGCGCGCACCGACATCACCGCCACCTTGCCCATGCTGCGGGTGGTCTTGCGGTTGTAGTTGGACGGCAGCTCGAAGTCTTCGGCCGGTGCGGCCAGCCGGGTGTTGAGGCCATCGAAGACCTCCCACTGGGGGATGTAACGCACGGCATTGGTCAGTGCCTGCAGACGCACGCGGATGCTCGCCCAGTCCTGCCCGAGCGGGCTGATGGCGGCGGCGCCGGTGACCACGACGCGACGATCGGGGCGGGCCATCAGACCATGCCCCCGTTGACCGAGATCACCTGGCGGGTGATGTAGCCGGCCGATTCGGAGAGCAGGAAGGACACGGCCGCAGCGACCTCCTCCGGCTGGCCCAGGCGGTTGGCGGGAATCAGCTTGAGCGCGTGCTCGACCACTTCTTCATTGACCATCTCGGTCTCGATCAGCCCGGGGGCCACGCAGTTGACAGTGATCGCGCGGCTGGCCAGCTCCAGCGCCAGCGCCTTGGTGGCACCGATGATGCCGGCCTTGGCCGCGCTGTAGTTGGTCTGGCCGCGGTTGCCGACCAGGCCGGACACCGAGGACAGGGTCACGATGCGGCCCGGCTTGCGCCGGCGCACCAGCGGCATCACCAGCGGGTGCAGCACGTTGTAGAAGCTGTCCAGGTTGGTGTGGATGACCGCGTCCCAGTCCTCCGCGGGCATTGCCGGGAAGGCGCCGTCCCGGGCGATGCCGGCGTTGCAGACCACCCCGTAATAGGTGCCATGCTCGGCGATGTCCGCTTCCAGCGCAGTGCGCGCGGCATCGCGGTCGCTCACGTCGAACATCAGCACCCGGGCCTGCCGGCCCAGCGCCTGGATCTCGCTCACTACGGCCTGCGCCTCTTCGATGCGGCTGCGGCAATGCACCACCACGTCGAAGCCATCGCGCGCGCAACGCAGCGCCACGGCACGGCCGATGCCACGGCTGGCGCCGGTCACCAGCACGGTCAGATTCCCTGTCATGCCTCTCCACTCTCCAGATAGGCCATCGCGTCCGTGGGTTCAAAGACGGAGACGTTGGCGACTGCTATTTCGATATCGTCCGCCAGGATCCGGCAGGCGAACATGCCCAGGCCATTCTCGCCCAACAGCTCGCAGTTCGCCTCCACCCGCAGGCAGCTGCCGGCGGTGAAGTACGGTTGGTGGGCGGTGTAGCGGCGGGTGCCGAGCAGGAAACCGATCGACGGCGCACGGCCGGCGTGGCGCGCACGGCACCCGGCCCAGGCCGCGATCGCCTGGGCCATGTATTCCACGCCCACCCAGGCCGGAACGCCGTCAGGGGTGCAGAACAGGCCCTGCGCGGGCACGTCCACCTCCACCGCGATGGACTCGTCCTGCCAGGCCACCACGCGGTGGATCAAGCGCATGCTGTCGCGGTGCGGCAGCACGGCGTCGATGTCGTCAGGCAGCAGCATGCTCATCCCTTGGCCAGTGCCAGCACGGCATTGCTGCCGCCGAAGGCGAACGAATGGCTGAGCACGTGCTGCAGCGGCTGCGCAGCGCGCGTCCCCGGGGCCACCAGCGTCAGCGCCGGCAAGGCGGCATCGGCCTGCCCGTCCCACCAGTGGGTGGGCAACTGCTGGTCCGGGTTGTCGGCCAGGGTCATCCAGCACAACGCCGCTTCGATCGCACCGGACGCACCCAGCGTGTGCCCGGTAAGCGGCTTGGTCGAGCTGGCCGGCACCTGCGTGCCGAGCACGGCGGCGACCGCCTGGCTTTCCATCGCATCGTTGTGGCCGGTGGCGGTGCCGTGCAGGTTCACGTAGTCGATCTGCGCGGCCGTCAGGCCGGCCCGGTCCAGCGCCTGCTGCATCGCATCGATTGCCCCGCGTGCCAGCGGATCCGGGGCGGACATGTGGTGCGCATCGGAGGATTCCCCCCAGCCGGAGAGCCGCACCGGTCCCGGCTCACGGGACATCAGGAACAGTGCCGCGCCCTCGCCGATGTTGATGCCGTTGCGGTTGACCGAGAACGGATTGCAGCGCGCCGCCGAGACCGACTCCAACGCGCTGAACCCGGCCACGGTGAAACGGCACATCGAATCGGCCCCGCCAGCGACCACCGCATCGACCACGCCGGCCTGCAGCAGGCGCGCGGCCGACATCAGCGCCTTGGCGCTGGACGAGCACGCCGTGGAGATCGTCCACGCCGGGCCAGTGCTGCCGATCCGCTCGCGCACGAAGCGCGCGGCGGTGCCCATTTCCTGCTGGGCGTAATGGAAGCCGGCCGGCCACACATGATCGCGATGGTAGGTGCGCAGCGCGCTCTCCGATTCGCCGATGCCCGAGGTACTGGTGCCGATGATCACCGCCACGCGCGCGGCACCAAAGCGGCTCACGGCGGCATCGACCGCCGCGCGGATCTGGCCGAGCGCGGCCTCCAGCAGGCCGTTGTTGCGGCCACGCAGGGCCACCGGCAACGCAGACAGGTCCGGCAACGCGGCATGCACCTCGCCCAGTGCCAGCGTGCGCCCGGGGAGGATGGCGTCGTTGTCGCGCAGGCCACCAGGCTGCGCCGCGAACAGGCCGTCGCGCACCTGGGCACGGTCGGCACCCAGCGCGCAGATCACGCCCAGCTCGTTGAGATAGACCGCACTGCTGCTCACTCTTGGCCCTGCCCCATGTCCATCGATTCGATCACCAGTTCATAGCCCTCGGCCAGATTGCGCAGGCGCACGCGGCCATCGGGCAGCGTGTCGCGCACCAGCCAGGGCTTGCCGTCCTGCGCCAGGCTGCGCACGCCATCGGTCTCCTGCAGGGTCCAGCCGGCCGGCAGCGCAGCGCGGATGGCGGCCGCCGGCCACAGCGCGAACTGCAGGTCGTCCAGCACGCGCTCACCGCGTACCTGCGGCGGCAGCCACGGCGCGCGGGTCTGTTCCAGGTGCTGCCCGTCCCAGACCATGCGCACGCCGGTCTGGCCCATCGCCTGCACGGCCAGTCGCACCTGCTCGGCATCCACTTCCAGCAGCGCATCCAGCTCTCGCTGGTGGCTGCCGAAGCGGAACTGCAGGCGCTGCTGCAGCTGCACCGGTTGCGGCAATGCCGACGGCGCCAGCTGCAGTGTGGGCAGTTGCACCCGCGGTGTGGGCATGCGGGTGCTGGCACAGGCGGCCAGCAGCAGGCTCAGCAACAGGGTCAGGATCAAGCGCTGCACAGTTCCTCCAGCACCCGCAGGCGCCGGCCCGTGGCATCGGCGACATACGGATTCTTCGTATCCCAGGCATACCCGGCGAGGATGGAGGAGATCATGCGGCGCACCTCCGGCTGCGGATCAGGGTGGTAGATGATCTTCTGGAAGCCACCGGCATACCAGGCCTCGACGAAGCGGCGGAAGGTCTTCACACCGGCGCGCAGCGGCACCGAGAACTCCTGCTCCCAGTCCACCGTTTCACCGGCATGCTCGCGCGCCAGGCAGTCGCTGGCCAGCTGTGCGGACTTGAACGCGATGGTCACGCCCGAAGAGAACACCGGGTCCAGGAACTCGCCCGCGTTGCCGAGCAGCGCATAGCCCTCACCCCACAACGAGGACACGTTGGCCGAGTAACCGGTGATGGTGCGCACCGGCAGTACCGCCCATTCGGCGTTCCTGAGCAGGCGGGTCAGGTTGGGATCTTCACCGACGATGGCCTGCAGCTTCTCCAGATCGGTACCGGGGTAGCGCTCGAAGAAGCTCGGCTCGGCCACCACGCCCAGCGAGCAGCAGCCGTTTGAGAAGGGAATCGTCCAGTACCACACGTCCACGTGCTCGGGATGGGTGGTGATCAGGATCTTGTTGCGATCGAAGCCGGCGCCGGCCGGAATGTGGTCGCGCACGTGGCAGAAGATCGCACCGCGCACCGGGAAGTTCGACGGCGACTCCAGCTTCAGCAGGCGCGGCAGCAGCCGGGCGAAACCGCTGGCGTCGAGGATGAAGCCGGCCTCGATGGTGTACTCGCTGCCATCCGGGCGGCGCACCTGCACCTGCGCCGGGCGGCCGGGCTGCACCGACAGCACTTCATCGCCGAAGCGCAACGTGGCGCCCATGCGCTCGGCGCCGCGCGCGAGCACGTCATCGAAGTCGGCGCGCTGCACCTGGTAGGTGGTGCCCCAGCCCGGTGAAAACTTGTCGCGGAAGTCGAACTCGGTGGTCGCTTCGCCACGCACGAACGCGGCACCGTTCTTGTACTGGAACCCTGCCTGCACCACATCCTGCAGCAGCCCGGCCGCCTCGATGTACTCCATGCTCTGCGGCAGCAGGCTCTCGCCGATCGAGAAGCGCGGGAACTGCTGGCGCTCCAGGATCAGCACCTGGCGGCCCTGTTGGCGCAGCATCGCAGCGGCCACGGAACCGGCCGGGCCGGCACCGATGACCAGGATTTCAGTACGTTCCACGTGCGGGTTCATCGGTACATCCTTGATCAGATCAGGTGAGGAAACGCGGTCGCTCAGTGCGGTGCGTCGTGCGGCGGGGGGCGGAACAGCGGCGAGATCAGCCAGACCAGGCCGATGCCGAACAACAGGGTCAAGCCGAACGCGCGCAGCGCCGGCGTGGCCGACAGCCCAAGCAGCCCGAACGACAGCCAGGTGCTGGCGGCGCCCACGCAGACCGCGAGCCAGGCACTGGCGTCGCCGCGATGTTCGATCAGGAAGATGCCGTAATCGATGCCCATGCCGAGCAGCAGCATGAGCGCAAGCACGTTGAACAGCTGCAGCGGCTGTCCGAACAGGCCCAGCAAGGCCAACGTCAGCGCACCGGCGACCAGGGTCGGGGCGAGCACACGCCATGCCTGCCCGCGATAGCGCCAGTACAGCACCGCGAACACCAGCGCGATGCCGATCAGCAGCAGGCCGCTCATCAATTTGCGGTAGTGCTTGAGCAGCTGCGAGAAATCGGCGGTACGGTCGACCCAGCGCACGCCATCGATGCCCTTGGCCTGCGCTTCGAGCAGGGTCAGTGCATCGGCGCGGGAGAGATCGTCGACCATCACCACCGAGGCCACGCCCTGCCCGACCGTGCCCAGCCACAGGTGGCGGAACGGCATCGCCGCCGGCGAGGCGAGGAACGCATCGGCCTGCAGAGCCTGCGCGGCATAGGCCGGGCGCAGCAGTGGCTCACCCACGGCCTCGCCGACCTGGGCCAGCACCTGCGGCTCGACCTTGGCCGTCAGCGCGGCATCGGCCTGCTGGCGCTTCTGCGATGGCAGCCAATCGCTGATCGCGCGGTAGCCGCCGATCTGCTTGTCTGCTTCCAGCACGCGCAGGCGGTCGATCAGCGCTTCTTCGCGCTCGAGCACCTGCTCGGCGGTGTCACCCTGCACCAGATAGAACTGCGCCGGGCTGGGCATGCCCAGCATCTGGCTGATGCGGATCTGCTGGGCGATCAGCTCCGGTGGCGACGACTGCAGGCTGCGCAGGTCATCGTTGGTCTGCAGGCGGGCGATGCCGATCACCGAGAAGACGGTGACCACGCCGAGGAACACCGCCGCCTTGCGCCCATGCAGGCGCGGCCAGCGTTCCAGCGTGGCGCCGAGCCAGCGGGCGAAGCCGGTGCGGCGGATCTCGCCACCATCCAGCCACGGGAACCAGAAGATCACGGTCAGGAACGCAGCCGCCAGGCCGACCACCGAGAACAGCGCCATCTGGCGCAGCCCCGGGAACGGCGCCAGGCCCAGCGCGAGATACGCCAGCGCGCTGGTCAGCAATGCCAGCCACAAGCCGGGCAGCAGATGCCGCAGCAGCTTCCAGCGGCGGTCGGCCGGCTCGGCCTGGCGCGAGGCGAACCAGTGGATGCCGTAGTCCTCGGCGACGCCGACCAGTGACGCACCAAACACCAACGTGAGCACGTGCACCTTGCCGAACACCAGCACCGTCACCGCCAGCGCGACACCACAGCCGATCAGCAGCGAGGCGGCCACCAGCAGGATCGGGCGCAGCGAGCGGAATGCCAGCCACACCAGCAGCAGCACCGCGGCCAGCGAGCCCCAACCGATCGTGTTGATCTCCCAGTTGGCCTGCACCGCAGCCGCCTCGGCATGCAGCGGCACACCGGCGCGCAGCACCTCAAGACCGGGCGCCTGCTTGGCGGCGGCTTCGGCAGCGGTGTCCAGCAGCAGATCGATATGGCGCTCACCATCGAGCTGGAACGCCGAACCGACCGTGTCGTACTGCACGATCGACCAATGCTTGCCATCGGCCTCCAGCAAGCCGTCGTCGCCCATCTGCAGGCCCGAGCCCAGCGCGCGTTCCTGCCACCACTGCGGCCACAGCGACAGCGGATCCTGCCGCCACTCGGTCAGGCGCGGTGCGCCCATCGGACCGTACAGCGCCGCCAGCGCGGACTCGGCCAGGCCCTGAGTGGGCTCATTCTGCAGTCGCTCGCGCTGTGCGCTGGTCAGCAGGCGGTCGCGATACGGTGCGTAGAACGCACGCGCCTGATCGAACCAGCCCTCGATCGAGCCGCTCTCCTGGAGCAGGGCCTTGCCGTCGACGCTGTCGCGCAGGGTGGCGCGGAAGGCCGCCTCGGCCGCCTTGGTCTGCGCGGCATCGGTACTGCCCAGCAGCACCACGATCTGGCGCGCGTTCGCATCGGCGATGCGCCGGGTGACATCGGACAACAGGCGGTCATGCGCGTCCTGCGGCAACAGCGCGAGGATGTCGGTGTCGATCCGCGATTCGCTCTTCCACAGCTGCCACTGCTGCACGCCGAGGCCGACCAGCACCAGCAGCCAAACGATGGCCAGCCAGCGCCAGATGCGCTGCAGGCGGCCGTTCGAGGTCAGCACGTCATTCAAACCTGCGACCCTCGTCGGTGCTCAGCGTGGCCGGCGTATCGCTCATGCCGGCAAAATGGATGCGGGTGACATCCTGGTTGGCCTCGTTGATCTGGACCTCGCGCACGTAACGGTCGCCGCTCAGGGTGAGCTGCGCGAACACCTTGCCGAGCATCGCCGAGCGCGGGGTCAGCTGCATTTTCCAGGCGTTGCCGGACAGCACCTCGACCTTGACCGTGAACTGCGCCGACAGCGCCTGCGCATCGCCACTCATCAGCGCGAACATGATCGCGTTGACCGAGCGCATCGCCGGTTGCTGACGGCCATCGAGTTCGACCCGACTGCTGCCATCGCTTTGCCGGCTGAGGATGCGGTCACGGGTGACCACCACCTCGGACGGGAACGGCTTGAGCGTGGTCCAGATCACCCCGTGGTCCTGGGCCAGCACGAAGCGGCCCTGCGAGCGCAGCGGGTTCTTGAAGCCGGCGACCTGCTTCTCCTGGGTGAACTCGCCACGCAGCACGTCGACCTTGGCCACGCGCTGTTTGACGGCCTCCACATCGGTGGCGGCAATCGCCGGGGCGACCGCGGCCAGCATCACCAGCACGCACAGCGTGCGCAGGAAACGGTTCATTGCGGGTGCACTCCCAGACGCTCCCACAGCACCGGCGGGCACAGGTAGAGCATTTCATTGGTGGCCGCGTCGACCGCGACCTGGATGGTGTGGGCGCGGGTCAGCGTGGTACCGCTGTCCGCATCCAGGATTTCGTACGCGATCTTCAGGCGGTTTTCCCATTCGGTGATGGTGGCGCGCACGCGCAGTGCCTGGCCGTACAACAACGGACGGATGTACTTGACCCGCGCGTCCACCACCGGCCACAGGTAGCCGGAATCGCGCATCTGCGGGTAGTCGTAATCATGACGCTGCAGCAGTGCGCAGCGAGCGATTTCGAAGTACTTGAAGTAATTTCCGTGCCAGACCACTTCCATGGCGTCGCAGTCATGGAAGGCCGGCGACAGCGTCACCTCGAAGCTCAGATCAGGCGTGGACATACAACTCCCAGCGCTGTGCGCGGATGTCATCCAGCAGGGCGCGCAGCTCGCCATCCAGCGCGCGGTCTTCCTCGATCAGGGCGATGCGCTCGGACAGGTCCTGGTACATCGCAGCCAGATCGCCATGCAGGGTCGCCTTCATGCCGACGCGCTCGCGCAGCGCCACGCCTTGGCGGGCCGTGATCAGCAGCGCCGCCACGACCTGTTCGGTCAGCTCGATCACGCGCAGGCAGTCGCGCGCGGCAATGGTGCCCATGCTGACCTTGTCCTGGTTGTGGCATTCGGTGGAACGCGAGAACACCGAGGCCGGCATGGTCTGCTTGAGCGCTTCGGCGGTCCAGGCCGAGACGCTGATCTGCAGCGCTTTCAAGCCATGGTTGATCGCCGCACGCTCACCGGTGGCCGCCGACAGATTGGCCGGCAGGCCGTGGTTGAAGCGCGCATCCACCACCAGCGCCATCTGCCGATCGAGCAGATCGGCCAGGTTGGCGATGGTGTTCTTCAGCGCATCCATCGCAAAGGCGATATGGCCGCCGTAGAAATGGCCGCCGTGCAGGATGCGCTCGCCCTCGACATCGATCAGCGGGTTGTCGTTGGCGCTGTTGAGTTCGGTTTCGATCAGCTGACGGAAGAACGGCAGTGCGTCCTGCACCACGCCGATCACGTGCGGCGCGCAGCGCAGCGAGTACCGGTCCTGCAGGCGCTGTTCGTTATGCGGCGGACGATCGCTGTGCAGGTCCTGGCGCAGGCGCGCGGCGATCTGCGTCTGCCCCGGGTGCGGCTTGGCGGCGAACAGCATCTCATCGAAGTGGTGCGCGTTGCCGTCGCTGGCCAGCACGTTGAACGCGGTCAGGCGCGTGGCCAACTTGGTCAGGTAATCGGCACGGTCATAGGCCAGGCAGGCCAGCGCGGTCATTACGGCGGTGCCGTTCATGATCGCCAGGCCTTCCTTGGGGCGCAGCCGCAGCGGGGTCATGCCGATCTCGGCCAGCACCTCGGCGGCCGGGCGGCGCGCGCCCTGGTACATCACCTCGCGCTCGCCGCACAGCACCGCGGCCACGTAGGACAGCGGCGTCAGATCGCCACTGGCGCCGACCGACCCTTCGGCCGGGATCAGCGGCAGCACATCGTGGCGCAGCAGCGTGGCCAGGCCCTGCAGCAGTGGGTGGCTGACGCCGGACATGCCGCGCACCAGCGAGGCCAGGCGTGCGGCGATCACTGCGCGGGTCTCCTGTGGGTCCAGGAAACGGCCCAGGCCGCAGCCGTGGTAGGTGAACAGGTGGTGCGGCAGCTCGGCCACCAGCGCCGGCGGAATGTTCACCGTGCACGAATCGCCGTAGCCGGTGGTCACCCCGTAGATCACCCCGTCCTCGCGCAGCAGGCGGTCGAGGAAATCCGCGCCGCGCTGGATGCGCGCGGTGAACGCAGCATCGTCGGTGACGACGGCCTGGGCCCGGCGCTGCGACAGCGCGACCACGTCTTCGATGGTCAGCGGCGCATCGCCGAAGCAGATGGAGGGTGCCTGATCGGCCTTACTTGCCATGAGATGCCTGATCCCAGAAGGGGAAGAAATTGAACCAGTCCAAGGGTGCCTGGATGACCTGAACTTCCAGCCACCGGGCGAAATGTTCAGCCTGCGCGGTCAGCGCGGCGTCACGCGAGCCACGCGGCAATACGATGCGGTCGGTGAACTGTTCAAAGCGCACCTGGTAGCCACGCCCGTGATGCAGGCAGGCCATGGTGTAGACCGGGCAGGCCAATGCCGCGGCCAGCACATAGGCGCCGATCGGGAACTGCGCGGTGTGGCCGAGGAACGAGGCCGGTACGGTGCGCCCGCCGCGCAGCGGCACGCGGTCGCCGACGATGGCCACGAAGCCACCCGCCTCGACCCGGCGCTGCAGCTCGACCGCGGTGGCCGGGCCCATGTCCGTCACCTGCAGCAGCTCCACCGAGGCCAGCGGATCGAGCCGCTGCATCAGGCGGTTGAAGCGCTGCGCGTGCGCGGTATGCACCAGCACGGTGATGTGGAAGCCAGGCACCTGCTCGGCCAGCACCTGGCACAACTCCAGGCAGCCGATATGCGCGGTGAGGATCAGGCCACCTTCGCGGCGCGCGATCTTGTCCAGCACCAGGTCGCGCTGCAGGTAGATGCGATCGGGCGGATAGCGACCGCCCAGCCCGAGCAGCTTGTCGAGCATGGTGTCGGCAAACAGCGCGAAATGCTTCAGGCTCTGCCAACGCCCCGGCGGCGCGGAAAAGACGCCGGTGTGCGCCTGCAGACGCTGCAGGTACTGCAGCGAGGATTCGCGCGCGACCCGGTTGGTCAGCCAGTGGCACAGCACCACCGGATACACGCACAGACGGAACGGCCAACGGCCGAACCAGCGGTGCACCCAGCACAGGAACAGTACGCCCGCGGCCGAGGTCGACTCGCCGATGTCGGCCCAATGCGGAGCACCCTCAGGTGCAGGCGTGGTCATGGGCGATGACCTGCGATGCGCTGCCACAGCAGTCGCGGTGCACGCCACAGCATCCCGAAGAACAGGCGCGCGTGCATGCGGCTGATGCGCACGTTGTCGCGCCACACATCGAAGTGCGAGACGCCATCGCTTGGATAGGTGACGGCGGTCGGCACATTGACCACCTGCACCCCGCGCCAGAACAGGCGCACCAGGATCTCGCTGTCGAAATCCATGCGCCGCCCGATGGTCTCCTCGCCGATCAGCCGCGTCACCGGCGCCAACGGATACAGCCGGAAGCCGCACATCGAGTCGCGGATCTGCAGCGACAGCGTGTTGATCCAGACCCAGATATGCGTGGCATAGCGGCCGTACAGGCGCGCCTTGGGCACGCTGGCATCGTACGCGGGCGTGCCGCAGATCACCGCGTCCGGCTGCGCCTGCGACAACGCGACGAAGCGCGGGATGTCACCGGTGTTGTGCTGGCCGTCGGCATCGATCTGCAGCACATGGCTGTAGTCCAGACGCGCGGCCTCGGCGAAACCGGCCAGCATCGCGCCGCCCTTGCCCTGGTTGACCGCCAGCCGCAGCAGCGTCACCTGCGGCGCATGCGCACGCGCCAGGGCATCGAGCACCTGCGCGCAGTCCAGGTGCGAGCCATCGTCGACCAGCAGGCAGGGCAGGCCACTGGCGAGCACGCCCTGCACCACCGCGCCGATCGCATGCGCATGGTCGTACACCGGGATCACCACCAAGGGGGCGAAGGCCGGCCTGCTCATGCCACTACCGGTGTCATCACGCATCGCCGAACACCACCCGACCGCTGGCATGCACGCCATGGTCGGAGACATAGCGGAAGCTCATCGCAGATTTGGCCGCATCCCAACCCAGGCTCAGCTGCAGGCAGTCGCCGGGGCGCGCGACATGCTGGAATTTCAGCGCGTCCATCCGTACGAACCGCGGCGGCATCGTGAACACGCTGCGTCCGTAATGGATCGCCCAGTCCAGCTGGACCACGCCCGGCAGGATCTTCGCCTGCGGGAAGTGGCCATCGAACGCGACCAGGTCCGGGTCCAGCACGAACTGCAGCGACGCGGTGGTGCCATCGCGCTGCTGCCACTCGGCCGTGGGCATCGATGGACGGAACAGCGCGGCCAATGCCGCGGCGGTGACCTTGCCCTGCGCGTTGAAGGGCAGCTCGTCGATGAAGCGCCAGCGGCGCGGCCGGGTCACGGCGTCATGGCTCCGGGCCAGATGGGCGCTCAACTGCCGCGCCTGGCGGCGGCGCTCGGCGTCATCCCACTGCGCGGCGCCCGTCGCTTGCGGCACCACCACGGCGGCCAGCTGCTCGCGCGCGCCCGGCAACACCAGCACGCGCACCTCCTGCACGGCCGGGTGCGCGCGCAGCTGCTGCTCCAGGGCATCCAGCGAGACGCGGCGCTCTTCGATCTTGACGATGCGGTCGGCCCGGCCGAGCAGGCGGAAGCTGTGGCCGTCGTCGGCCACGGCACGGTCCTGGGTCAGCCACCAGTCCTCGCTCGCCAGGTGCGGCGAGCGGACCGCCAGGCAACCCTCCTCGATCCGCCAGGCCACGCCCGGCAGCGGATGCCACTGCGGCTGCGCTGCACTCCAGCGCCGCCACGCAACGCCGCCGGTCTCGCTGCTGCCGAACACTTCGGTCGGGGCCACGCCCATCAAGGCGCGCACCTGCAGCGCGGCCTCGGTCGGCAACGGGCCGCCAGAGGAGAACACCGCGCGCAGCTGCCCGCCCAGCGAGGACCAGTCCAGCTGCTCGGGCAGACGTTTGAGATGGGCCGGGGTGGCCACCAGCACCGAGGGCTGGCCGCCCAGCGCGCTCACCAGGTCTTCGTGGAAGAACCGGCGCGGCTGGATCGCGCGCCCGGCCACCAGCGGCCACAGCACCCGGAACAGCAGCCCATATATGTGTTGGTGCGAGACGGTGCCCTGCACCTGCGCGCCATCGAGCTGCTCGCCGAAGGCGGCCTGCAGCGCATCCACCTCGCGGGTCAGCTGGCGCATGCGTTTGACGATGGCGCTCGGCGCGCCGGTGCTGCCGGAGGTGAACACCACCAGCTCCAGGGCGGCCTCATCCAACGGCTGCAGGACCTGACCCGGATCGGCCGCCGCATCGGGCTGCAACGGCGCATACCGGGCCGGCACGTCGCCGGCAAATCCGGCCACATGCGGGCTCAGCCCTTCCAGCGTGGCCGGCAGGTTGTCGCCGCCCAGGAACACGCGCTTGCCGGCATGCCAGGCACCCAGCAGGGCGGCGGCGAAGCTCAGCGTGTCATCGAAATACAGCGCCCAATCCGTGCCGGGCGCCCGCGCGAACGCCTGCTGCCAGCCCAGTACCTGCGTGCGGAACTGCGGGTGCTCCACCACGGTGTCGCCGGCGATGCCCACGATGCGGCCCGGGCGCGGCGCCAGCGCCAGCCGGTCCAGTGCGATCCATTCAGCCATGGGCATGCGCCGCCTTGACCCGTCGCCGGACCAGCCATTCCCCGCCAAACAGAGCACCCATCATCACGTACGCCAGCAATCCGTTGTAGAACGCCCAGACCTGGTTGGACGCCCACAGCGCCGTGGCCAGGGCCAGACTTCCGTTGAGAACAAAGAAACCGCACCAGATCCACGTGACGCGGCGGGTATAGATCACCGCAAACGGCGGCAGGTCCGGCTCGCTCAGCCGCGCCAGTCGCTCCACGGCACTCGGCCCGAAGCGAAGACTGGTGGCGAAGATGACCAGCATCACCGCGTTCACCAGCGCCGGGTACAGCTTCAGCGGCAGGGCCTGGTTGAAGGCCGTGGCCACCAGGGCGAGTACACCGGTGCCGAGTGCGGCCACCCACCACACCGGCTGGCGGGTGGTCAGCGCGCGCAGCGCGGCCAGGGTGAACAGCAGCAACGACAACCAGCGCGGCTCGAACCGGCCCAGCGACAGGTAGACCACCAGCGGGTATGCCAGCGACAGCAACGCAAACGCCGCGACGCGTACCCGGACCATGGTCAGTCTTCAGCGATGGCCGTCAGGCGGCCGCTTGACCGGGCAACAGCCCGTGCACCACATCCACGATGTCCTGCACGGTACGCACCTGCTTGAACGCTTCCGGCTGCAGATTGCGGCCGAGCAGCGGCTTGAGCTGCACGATCAGATCGACCGCGTCGATGCTGTCGATGTCCAGGTCGTCGTACAGCCGCGCGGCGGGCGTGATACGGCTCGGCTCGATCTCAAAGCTGTCCTTGAGGATCTTGACGATGCGCTCGAAAAGTTCGTTCTTGGTCATGGGTAAATCCTGAGGCGCCGTTAGGACGGCTGGCGTGCGGCGACAAACTCGCTCAGGGCACGCACGCTGGAGAAATGGCGACGGGTCTCTTCCGAATCGGCTGACAGGCTGACACCGTACTTTTTCTGCAGGGCCAATCCAAGTTCCAGCGCGTCGATCGAATCCAGGCCCAGCCCCTCCACGAACAAGGGCGCCGCGGAATCGATGTCTTCGGGAGTGATATCTTCCAGTGAAAGCGATGAAATGATCAATTCCTTGATCTCGTGCTCAAGTGCCTGCACGGGTCGGGTCTCCAGCGAAGTCGAAGTAATGGGCAAGATGATCTGTCACACGCCTGGCCGCCAAGGCATCCCCCCTGGGCGCATCGCCGGTCTCGTTCAGAAACGGGGCAATCGGGAGATCCTCCCCGACTTCCAGCTGAACGTGAAATCGCCGTGATGGCACACGATACCATTTCTGGCCCTTGGTCAGGGTCAGCGGCGTGCAGGTGATACGCACCGGGGTGATGTCCAGCCGGCCCCGCACCGCGATATTGGCCGCCCCGCGCTGCAGCCGCAGCGGCTGGCCCGGCACGGTGCGCGTGCCCTCCGGGAAGATCACCAGGTTGCCGCCGGCCTGGACAGCGGCGATGCAGTCATCCACCAGCCCCGCCCCGTCGTCATTGGAAACGTAGCCGGCGGCCCGGACCGGGCCGCGCATGAACGGGTTGCGGGCCACGGCCTGCTTGACCACGCAATCGGCATTGGGCAGCTGGGCGATCAGCAGCACCACGTCGATCAGGGTCGGGTGATTGGCCAGGATCAGCAGGCCGTTGCGCTGCAGGCGCTCGCCCCCGCGGATCTCATAGGTCATCAGCCCCAGCCGGTGCATCAGGCCGACGTGGGTGGCGAAACCAGCCTGCACCAGCCGCCGGGCCATCACGCGCCGGCGTACCGGATCGCGGATCAGCAGCAGCGACAGGAACAGCAGCCCGCCCAGCACCAGCCCACCGACCCCGAAGGCGGCAAAGCTCAGCCCCGTGCCCAGCACCCGCCAGGCATGGTTGATCCGGGCCGGCCAGCGCTCAGCCATGGCGCTGCCAGGTCCAGCGTTGGCCATCGGCATCCAGCCCCAGCGAAGGCGTGCCGGCCAGCAGGAAGCGCAGGGCCTCCAGGCCATGCGGCAGCCCTTGGGAAGGGCGGTCCCTGTCACTTGCGCCCCAGCCCAGCGACAACCTCGTGCCCGGCCGATCCGCCGGGCCCAATCGCCAGCACCAGGCGAAGAACGGGTCGGGCTCGTCGGCGAAACCGGCATAGATCGGCGGCAAGGGGGATTCGTAGACGACCAGCCGCACCTCCGGCGCTCCATCGGCCAGCAGCCCGAAGGCCTCGACACAGGCGGTTTCGACCGTGGCACGGCCGGCCGCGAGGGCCAGATAGTTGCCTCGATGCCCGCGGGCAATCGAATAGAGCGCCGCGATCGCGTTGTGCACCGACAGGCCGAAGCCGGTCGGCGACATCGGCTGGTCCGCGCTCAGGGTGTTGAGCAGCTCCATCGAGCGCGCCACGTCGCCATGGCGCGAGGCGAACACCAGCGGCACCTGGCCACCGTCGTCAGGCTGCTCGCACCAGCAGGCAGTCTGGATCGCCATGCGGCCCAGCCGCTCGATCCGGCGGCGCTGCATGGCCGGCACTTCGGCCAATGCCGGGGTGTCCTCACCGGTCGGCAGCCAGGGAGCGTTCGCCCACGCCTGCCACTGTTCCCGGGTGGTGATGCCCGGCGCCCAGGCCGACCAATCCAATACTGAAAACTCGATCATTCACGCCAACATGATGGATGGGTACCAGGACGGACACGCGCCATGAGGGCAACGCGGAGCGGCTCCCCCATGCCAGCCGGCCCGCGCCTGTCGTCGACAGCGTCCAGCACGGGACGCGGTGCCGGGAAAGGTGCGCACGCTATCATGACATTCTCGGCACTGGCAGCATTCACATTCTGAAATGAGCAACACGATCAACACCGCAGCGGCACCGGCAGTCGCTTCCCCGTCCTCCGGACCTGCGTTGTTCCGTGTCGCCTACGCCCCGGCGGCGGACCGCGATGCCGCGCTGGCCGACCCCTGCACGCTGGCGGTGTTCGGATTCGGCCTGCGTCACGCCGCGCTGGACGACCCACGCTGGCTGCAGGTGCCGCTGGCCGAACAGGGCCCGGCACATATCGAGGTCTGGCGCGGCGGCACCCCGGTCGAGCACGGGATTACCGATGGGGTGCGCTGGTCCCATACCGATAACGTGCTGTTCGGTGTGCTGGAGATCGATGAGGTCGACAGCGATATCGAGTCGGCCGCCGCCGAGGCTTACGCGCGGATGAGCGCGTTCCTCTCGCGCTGCGGTTATCCGCACCTGCTGCGGACCTGGAACTATCTGGACGCGGTGACCGAGGGCGAGGGCGATGATGAGCGCTATCGACGTTTCTGCGTGGGCCGCGTGCGGGGCCTGCGGGAGCTGGATGAGGCCGCGTTGCCGGCGGCAACCTGCATCGGCCGTTTTGACGGTGAGCGCCGGCTGCAGGTGTATTGGCTGGCAGCGCGCGAGCCGGGCCAGCCGCTGGAGAATCCGCGCCAGGTGAGTGCGTTCCGCTATCCACGCCAGTACGGGCCGCAGTCGCCGAGTTTCTCGCGGGCGCTGCTGCCGCCGTTGGCGACGGGCCTGCCGTTGTTGCAGTCCGGGACGGCGGCGATCGTGGGGCATGTGTCGCAGCACACGGGGGCGGTGGATGAGCAGTTGCGCGAGACGCTGCGGAATCTGCAGAGTCTGGTGGATACGGCGCGCGGTCAGCGGCCGTCGCTGTCACCGGTGCTGGGGTCGACGTCGGTGCTGAAGGTATATGTGCGTCGGGCGGAGGATTTGGCGGCAGTGGCGGCGCAGATGGCGGCGCTGCCGACGGCGCCGCCGTTCGTGGTGTTGCATGCGGAGGTGTGTCGGGCGGAGTTGCTGGTCGAGATCGAGGGGCTGCACGGCTGAGTCTTCGCCGGAAGCCAACAGCGTTGGTTTGCTGGGCGCGCCTGGCCAGGGTCGGCGTGGGTGAGGCGTCGGGACCCGCTGCAAGTACGTCCCTGTAAGCTCATGTGTTGCCATCCATGGCAACACATGGTCCCGCCACCCCACCCACACCGCCCCTTCGACAGTTGGCTGGTGCGCATGGGAAAGATCAAAAGCGGACTGCGCCTGTCAGGCACTTTTTGTTTCTTCCCGATGAATCTGGCAATGCCACCCTCTGGTAGAGCCGACCGTTGGTCGGCTGCTCTTGACCCGTTTTTATGCGGTTGACTCTTCCCACCGACGACGCAGACCTTTCAGGGCGAGGGCGGTCAGACCCTGCCGGGACCGTCGGGCGCCATGGATGGCGCCCGTCGAGCCCCCAGGGATGGGTTTACGGCGCGTCCCGGCAGGGTCTGACCGCCCTCGCACACACGGAACCGGGAATAGCCACCGTGCTTTACTCAGTGATACCCCACATCCGCCCGCACCTTTCCGCGGAATACGCGGTATGACCACGCCGTATAGCCCAGGATCACCGGCAGCAGGATCACCAGCCCGACCAGACTGAAACTCAGCGACGAGGCCGGCGCGGCGGCCTGCCACAACGTCATGCTCGGCGGCAGCAGGTACGGCCACATGCCCAGCACCAGGCCGATGAAGCCAAGGATGAACAGCGCCAGCGTCAACAGGAACGGCGGCAGGTCGCGCTTGGGGTGCATCGCGCTGCGCCATAGCGCCGTGGCGACCGCCAACGTCAGCAACGGCACCGGCGACAGCCACCAGAAATTGCCATCGCTGAACCAGCGCGCCATCAGACGCGAATCCAGGAACGGCAACCACGCACTCACCAAGCCCATGAACACGATCACCGCCACCACCAGTGGGCGGGTCAAGGTGCGTGCGAACGTCTGCTCGCGGCCTTCGGTCTTGAGGATCAGCCACGTACTGCCCAGCAGTGCGTAGCCGAACACCACCGCTGCACCGGTCAGCATCGAGAACGGGCTGAACCAGCTGAACGCGCCGCCCACGTAGCGGCCATCCACCACCTGCAGGCCCTGCACGAGTGCGCCGAGGATCACGCCCTGCGCGAAGGCGGCCAGCAGCGAGCCCAGCCCGAACGCCACGCTCCACAGCCTGCGCGAGCGGTGCGCCTTGAAGCGGAACTCGAAGGCGACGCCGCGGAACACCAGCGCGACCACCAGCAACAGCACCGGCAGGTACAGCGCCGACAGCAACGCAGCGTAGGCCTTCGGGAAGGCGGCCATCAGACCGGCGCCGCCCAGCACCAGCCAGGTTTCGTTGCCGTCCCAGATCGGGGCGGCGGTGTTCATCATGATGTCCAGCTGTTCTTCATCCTCGGCCATTGGCGCCAGGATGCCGATGCCGAGCACGAAGCCATCCAGCACCACGTACATCAGCACACCAAAGCCAATCACCGCGAACCATGCCACCGGCAGCCAGGTCGTCATCTCCATCTCAGCGCTCCTCCAGCGGTTCATCGGCCCCGGACAGCGGCCGCGCCGGGGTGTGGCTGCCGGCATCCAGCTTCGGCGCCGGCGCATGCGGCTTGGGACCGGTGCGGATGATCTTCACCAGGTACCAGACGCCCCAACCGAACACGAAGGCATAGCCGACGATGTACACGCCCAGCGACAACGCCGTCATCCACGCACTCTGTGGGCCGACGGCATCGGCCGTACGCAGCACGCCATACACGACCCACGGTTGCCGGCCCATCTCGGTCACGAACCACCCGGAGATCAGCGCGATGAAGCCGCTCGGCAGCATCCAGTTCCAGCCGCGGATCAACCAGCGTGACTGCAACAGCTTGCCGCGCCACCACTGGAACGCCGACACCCAGGCCAGCAGCAGCATCAGCGTGCCCAGCCCGACCATCACCCGGAACGCGAAGAACACCGGCACCACCGGCGGGCGATCACTGGCAGGCACCGAGGTGAGCGGATCGAAGGTGCCGTCCAACGAATGAGTGAGGATCAGGCTGCCCAAGCGCGGGATCGCGATTTCGTAGTCGTTGCGCTCGGCCTTTTCATTGGGCACCGCGAACACCACCAGCGGGACACCCTTGCCCTCGCCTTCGGAATGCCAATGCGCTTCCATCGCCGCGATCTTCATCGGCTGGTGCTCGAGGGTATTCAGGCCATGCATGTCGCCGACGAAGATCTGTACCGGCACCGTCAGCGCGGCGAAGCCCACCGCCGCCAGCAGCATCTTGCGGCCAGCTTCGCGGTGCACATCCTTGCGCAGGTACCACGCGCCCACGCCGCCAATCACGAAGCATGTGGTGATGAACGAGCCCAGCGCCATGTGCGCCAAGCGGTAAGGGAAGGACGGGTTGAAGACGATCTGCCACCAGCTGTCCGGATGCACGATGCCATCGACGATCGTGTAACCGGCCGGCGTCTGCAGCCAGCTGTTGGAGGACAGGATCCAGAACGTGGAGACCAGCGTGCCCAGCGCCACCATGCAGGTGGAGAAGAAATGCAGGCGCGGCGAGACCTTGCCCCAGCCGAACATCATCACGCCCAGGAAGCTGGCTTCCAGGAAGAACGCGGTGAGCACCTCATAGGTCAGCAGCGGGCCGATCACCGTGCCAGCCACCTCGCTCAGCCGGGGCCAGTTGGTGCCGAACTGGAAGGCCATGACGATGCCGCTCACCACGCCCATGCCGAAGGAGACCGCGAAGATCTTCTGCCAGAAGAAATACAGCTCGCGCCAGACGGGATTGCCGGTACGCAGCCAGCGCGATTCGACAAAGGCCAGCCAGCTGGCGGTACCGATCGTGAAGGCCGGGAACAGCACGTGGAAACTGATGACGAACCCGAACTGGATCCGGGACAACAACAACGCGTCCAAGAGACGCCTCCGACTGGCTTCTGAAATCCACACCAGTCTGGGCCTGTATCTGTGAAAGGCACATGCGACCCGGTGACGCGCTGCTTCACTTTGTCGCAGGCGGCGGCCGGGTTCAGGGTTGGTCGGTGGTCCACCTCTCCAACGGTGCCTGCCAAGTGGATTGCCGACACCCCCTCAACGTCAAGAAAGCCTGCTGACCGCCAGCGATGATGCGGGTCTTCCGGGGCCCATCCTCCTCGGTGCCTATTGCCTCGACCGGCCCGGCAGGGCTTGCTCGCCCCGAGGTGATCATCGCGCGCGCAGCAAGTCCAAGGGCTCCTGTCGTGCAGCCCGCAGTGAGGGCTGCAGGCAGGCCAGCACGTTGGTCACCATGACGACGGACACTGCAACGGCTGCGGTACCCGCACCCCAGCTGGAGAGTGCCTCCAAGCGGGAGAAATGCGTGATGGCCGCTGCAAGGGCAAGGCCAAGAAGCGCACCGGGCGCGGACAGCAACAGGTTCTCCACCAGGAAGTAGGAGAGGATGTCGCGCTGCCGGGCACCTAGTGCACGGCGAATGCCGATGGCGCGGCGACGCCGGTTTACCCAGGATCCGACCATGCCGGAAACCCCCACCATCATGATCACCAGCACAAGCACGGTCATCGAACCCAGCAGCCGGGCCTTGAACGTATCGGCCCGCAGGAACTCATCACGATACTCCGCCAGCGAACGCGCCTTCTCCGGGTCCAGCATCCGGTATGCCTCAAGGCCATACAGGCCCTCGATCGCACCATCGACGACCTGCCGGCCCAGCCCTGGCTGGGCCTGCATGGCAAAATAGCGCTGATTTCCCCCCGGATAGCCTGGCTGGACGGCCCACTGGGTGTCGACTTCGCTCCCCATGGGCGAAGGCCCCGCCACGGCGTCGAACACACCGATCACAGTACGCACATCATCCGGACCGAGGTAAACCTGACGGCCCACGGCCGGCTCGTCGGCATATAGAGCGCGGGCAAGCGCCTGGCTCAACAGAATCACGCGAGCGCCCGTGGCAACCTCCGCAGGATCCGCGTCCCGCCCCTGCAGCACGGAGATACCCATCGAGGACAGCCAGCGCTCGGTCGCGGTGATGACGGGGGGCTGCTGGCAGCCCTTCACCTCGATGGAGCCCGCAGAAATGGCGTCTTCCATGGCTTTTGCGCTGCTGCACAGGCCAAACCGCCGGGATCGCCCGCCGAACGGGATCGCATCGGCCGCCGCGGCGGCGTGGACTCCCGCCAACCTTGAGAGGAGCGCGAGGTCTTCGCGGATTGTCTCCGGCGAAGCCTGTTTGCCCACGGGGTCGGCGGCATGCACGATCCAGATGCGCTCCGCATCGCTACTTAAGCGTGCGCCCAATCGGGATTGACTATCCCTGATCACGGAGAGGGACAGAATACACACCGCGCAAGCCAGCGCGGCTTGCGTGGTCAGCAGCAGCGCGCCGGGAAGATAGTGGCGCAATGCCTTGAGGATCAACATGACTATTCCCTATGGACTTGTTGCGATCTGCTGGACCGCGACCTGGCGCGTGCAGAGCCGAAGTGCCGGCACGGCTGCACACGCAAGTGCGGCCGCAACGCCGATGAGCAGGGCGAGCCCGGCAGTGACCGGCTCGACCACCGTCAGCGTGGATGCGACCACACGGCTGGAGCGCACGAACTCCATCCCACCCACGTAAACCACGACGGCAACCACGCCGCTCAGGGCACCTGCCACGGCCGCTTCAAGCAGAAGCTGAACCAGAACATCAACGCGCCGTGCGCCGATGGCGCGGCGGATCGCCATTTCATGCCGACGGCGGTCGAGGGTGAGGTAAAGCAGCGCGCCAGCATTCGTCACGCAGACAGCCAGCAACAGGTAGGACAACCAGAGCTGGATCCGCGTATCGGGCGGGACCAGTCCCTTCAGATCCAGCCAATCGGCCATCCTCCAGACCTTGGCCTGGTCCGCAGGGAGCTCACGTGACAGCGCGTGGGTACGCAGCATCTGTTCGTACTGCCGCACATCGTCGGTGGTCGGAAGCCACGTCCAGAGCTGCAGCCAGGCCATCGTCGGGCCCAGCCGGGGTGTATCACCGCCATCACCCCAGGCCGAGACGCTGCCATCCACCACCAAGTCGTCCGCTACCGCGGCCGCCAGCGGCAGAAACACCTCGTCCGGCTCGGCAAAGGCGCTGCCCGGCAAGTCTGCGTGATACATCGGGACCGGATGCCAGGGCTTGGTTACGCCGATGACGCGGTAGGAATGCCCATCCAGTTCAATGGTCGTGCCCAGGCAAGGCCCCGCACTGCACACCCGTGCGAGCAGCGGCGCGGTGACCACTGCCACGCGTTGTGCCCCCTCCCCTTCGGCGCGCGTCCACCCACGGCCTTGTTCGAGCGGTATTCCCAATACAGTGAACACGCCGTCGGTGGCGTAGCGCGCGCGGGCGTTGAAGGGCCGTCCGCTCGCATCCTTGACGGCAGCCCGGCCACCAGCCATGGCAACCTGCGGCCACTGCCTGCCCCCATCCAGCAACTGCCGCGCATCCGGCCATGTCAGATTGCCGCTCGCTTCGCCGCCCGCCCGACGCTGCGCTTCCGGCCTCACATCCAGCGCCGGACGGTACAGGTACCCACTGCGACCTGGCGCAGGATCGTGCGTGATCTGGCGCACGATCGAATGCATGATCATCGTGCAGCCGACACCCGCGCCCAGAACCAGCGCTACGACGGCGTAAGCCATGGCGTTCTGCCGAAGGCGGCGCAACGCCAGCAGAGCGTAGTAGCCGATCATCTTGACCCCTGATTGCGCGGTAGGCGACCCATCAACACGAAGTCGCTTCTGCCGTTACGCCGCTGCCGCGGGTAACGCCGTAGGCGATACAGATGAACAGCATGATCGGGATCATTTCCTTCACGGTGATGCTCCGTTGGTGGATGTCAGTTACAAAGATGCACGAACCGGAGCATCGGTTGCAGTTGATGTCGTCGACGGCCTCGACTGGCCGCTGTGGTCGGTGGAAGCACTACGCCGCCAGTGTTTCCATCACCGCATCGCCAAAGGTCGCACTGCGCGTGGCATTGGCCATGTATGGACTGAAGGCACAGAACAGCGGCGGGGCATCCTCGCGCTCGTAGAGCAGCAGCTCGCCCATTTCACTGGCAAATGCCTGGCGCGCCCCGTCGGCGATGTGCTGGTACAGCGATCGATCCACCTCCACATTCCCACGTGGAAACTGCAGTTCGATGTTGCCTTCGTGGTAGATGCAGACGACGGGAGTGCCCTCGGGACGATCCACGTAGAACCTGTGCCAGTCCTTCTCTTCTTCGTTGAGGCTGTTTTCGGTCTTCCAGGAAAAGTATGACCACAGTGACTTCTGCAATGCATTGGTCAGCTTGGACAGGTCCGGGTCCACACGCCCAAAGCCAAACTCGAATGCGGGGAAGGCGATCCCGTTGCAGATGCCGGCCAGCTTGAACCACTGTGCGTTCAAGGGCAGCAGTGATCTGCTTACCCCCCTCGATCCGTTTTCGTGCGCCAGCGTATGTGCGCGTTCGAGCAACGCCGACAACGCGATGTAGCCCCACAGGCCATGCAGGTCGGCCGCTTGCAGTCGACGTCCGGCCTCGCAGTGGTTGAAGTCGAAGACCCGGTTGATCACGTAAGCATCAGTAAACAAGGCAAGCAATGGCTCCGGATACGCGATGTCGGTCGGCGCATGGCCTTCGCCGATGGCCCAGTGCTTGCTGATTTCATCCAGGTGCACACACGTGACGCCAGGGCGACCGCGCAGCACTTCGGCCACGCCATCGAAGGGGTTGGTATGCAATACGACGATGGCGCGGCTCATGCAGCCCTCCGACGTTCCGGTTGTGGGATGGCTTTCTGCCTGTACCGCTGACGTATGCTTTCCTGCATGCAATCGACGATCTGCATGAAGCGCGGCGGCACCACCTCATCAAGCAGGAACATGCTGGACAGGGACTGGCCAAGACAGAAGCCCACGGCAACATCCAGGCGCCGGCGTTTCAGGCTGCGCAGGATTTCCTCATCTTCGATCGTGGCGTCGCGCAGGGCATGATCGAAGAGCTCATGCAATGCGTAGTAGACGAAGATCGCGTGTGCCAGCGAATGATTGGGAATGTAGTTCCCGGACCATGGCGAGACGGGCCTGAAACGGATCTCCGAGGACATGAACTTGCCGTGGATGGATTCATACGCAGACAGGAAGCTGTGCGTGGATTCGTGCAGGATCGCCTCGGCGCAGAGAACCACGGTCATTTCGCTTCGATGCACGTTGAGTATGCGGATGCAGCCGGTATGGATGGGCCGATACTCCGAGCCGAGGGGTACGCGCTCCACCGGCTCGTCCAAGCCAACCGACTTGCGCACCATGATGCGACGGGTGAACGACCTGATCATCAGTCCGAACAGCGGTGTCGCGGCGTCGATCAGCGCCATCGCGCGCTCCAGCTTGTCGGCGATCAGCTGGTGTTCGGTGTCGTCCACCTCAAGGCGGGCGCGGCAGAATGTACCGCTGTCCGGTTCGTAGCGCATCGACAGCGTACTGTCGACATCCAGCGCGATGACGCCGCCGATGGTCTGCCGTGACTCCAGTGACCAGCCGAGTTCCCCGCGCCTGGCGATGACATCGCCGAGCGGGCTGTCCACCCTGTCGCCGTCCGTGCTGACATCCCGGCCGGTGCGGATGCACGCGATGACATGCTCGCGTTCCAGAGCGTCCGCGAGGGCCTGCAGCAGGCTCCTCGTTCCCACGTGTTCACCCTCGAAGGCCATTCCGTCCGGCTCTTCCAGGTAACTGGATACGTCCGTGGACAGCAGGAAGCGGCCACGACTGACATCATCAAGACTCTGGTAACGCTCAAGCACCTTATCGATCAGGGTGCGCTGAGCAGGGTCGGTGGCGCCATGGCGGGAAATGACCTCGCCCAGTTCAGTCGCCGTATGCTCGATCCAGCTCGAGAGCAGCGATGAGAAGATTTCCGGGGATTGTTGGTCCTGCTGCATGGCAAGCAGCAGGTGATCAAGCGTATGAGACATCCTGTCTCCTCCTGGCAGCGTGATTGGACGGCCGCCATCAACAAGATGGCGGCCGCTTCCATCAGACGTCGAAGATGCCGTCGCCGTATTCGCCAGCGATCAACTTCTCCATGGAGTCGGAGGAGTAGAAGGTGCACTTGGTGCCACCGCTCGAGTACAGCGTGCACTCGGTGCCTGCCATCGCATCGTCGAGTTCGAGCTGGCCCTGGATATCCAGGTAGTCGATGTTCAACTCGAGCGATGGGCTGGCGATCTGCGAGCTGGTGACCACCAGGGTGTTGGCGTCCGAAGGCAGCTGACTTTCGGCGGCACCCGCGGTGCCGGCGATGCCCAGCATCGCGGCCAGCACGGGCGAGAGAAGAACCTTCTTGTCGATTTTCTTGGACATACGGAGACTTCCTTTCTGTTGTTGAAGGTATAGCCACAGAAGGCCACATCCATTCTTCGGCATGCGCTCCTGCGACTGCCGTCGGACTCAGCCGACGTTTATTAGTTAACACTGCATAAATGCCCGGTCAAGGGGCTCTGGATCATTTTGTGACGCATCCATTACCACTGGCCCAGCCCGCTCGGGAGTCGGGCTGCTACGCTTGCCGGGTTTTCCTCATTGGTGCCGCCCGCAATGCCCAGAACGCTGCCTTTGTCCCTGCTGCTGCTCGCCGCCCTTGGCGGTGCTGCCCATGCGGCGCCGACGCCGATCACCATCGAGCAGGCCATGGCCGACCCGGACTGGATCGGTCCGCCGGTCGAGAGCGCGTGGTGGTCGTGGAACAGCCAGCAGGTGGAGTACCAGCTCAAGCGCAACGGCAGCCCGGTGCGCGATACCTTCCGCCAGCCGATTGCCGGTGGCGTGGCCGGACAGGTTGGCGATGACCAGCGCGGCACCCTGGATGTGGACAGCCCGGTCTACGACAGCGCGCGCCAGCGCTCGGCGTTCGTGCGCAATGGCGATGTGTTTGTGCGCGACCTGCGCAGTGGCGCGCTGACCCAGCTGACCCGCAGCACCGAGAAGTCCGGCGCGGTCAATTTCGCCCGCGACGGCGGTGTGATCTGGCGCACCGGCCAGAACTGGTTCCATTGGACGGCCGCGGCCGGCGTGCAGCAGGTCGCCAGCCTCAAGGCCGAAAAGAACCCGGATGACGCACCCAAGGCGGACACGCTGCGCGAGCAGCAGCTGCGCACCCTGGCCACGCTGCGCAACGACCGCGCCCAGCGCGACGCGCTCAAGGCCCAGGAAGCCAGCTGGCGCCGCGCCGATGGCACGCGCGCGCCGGGCCCGGTGTATCTGGGCGCGGATGTGGAGATCGTCGACAGCGTTCTCTCACCCGATGCACGCACCCTGATCGTGGTCACCAAGCCGAAGAGCTTCGATGAAGGCCGCGGCGGCAAGATGCCCAAGTACGTGACCGAGTCGGGCTACGAAGAGTTCGAAGACACCCGCACCCGCGTGGGCCGCAACGATCCGGAGCCGAACGCGCTGTGGCTGGTCGATGCCGTCGCCGGCACGGTCAAGCCGCTGTCGTTGGACGGCCTGCCGGGCATCGGCACCGACCCGCTGGCCGCGCTGCGCAAGGCCGCTGGCAAGGACGCCCTCAAGGGCAACCGCCCGGTGGAAGTGCTGGGTGGCCCCGGCGCGCCCGGCATCCGCTGGAGCCCCGATGGTCAGCAGGCCGCGATCATGCTGCGCGCCAACGACAACAAGGACCGCTGGATCGCCAGCGTGACCCCGGCCAGTGCCAAGCTGGAGACGCGTCATCGCTTGACCGACAGCGCCTGGATCAACTGGAGCTTCAACGATTTCGGCTGGTCCAACGACAACCGTACGCTCTGGATGCTGTCCGAGGAATCCGGCTATTCGCATCTGTACACCCAGCAGGGCACGGCCAGGCCGCAGGCATTGACCGGCGGCAAGTGGGAAACCTCGATGCCCGTGCCCAGCGCTGACGGCCGCGGCTTCTACTTCCTGTGCAACCAGCAGTCGCCGGGCGACTACGAAGTGTGCGCGGTCGACACCGCCAGCAAGCAGGTGCGCGAGCTGACCTCGCTCAACGGCGTGGAAGACTTCTCGCTGTCTCCGGACGGCCAGCAGCTGCTGGTGCGTTACTCCGGTGCTTACCTGCCGACGCAGCTGGCCGTGGTGCCCGCCGCCGGTGGCCAGGCCAAGGTGCTGACCGACACCCGCACCGCCGAGTTCAAGGCGCGCGAGTGGATCCAGCCCAAGCTGGTGCAGGTGCCGTCCAAGCACGGCGCCGGCGTGGTCTGGGCCAAGTACTACGGTCCGGAGACCTTCGAGCCGGGCAAGCAGTACCCGATCGCCATGTTCGTGCACGGCGCCGGTTACCTGCAGAACGTCCACCAGCAGTACCCGGCCTACTTCCGCGAGCAGATGTTCCACAACCTGCTCGTGCAGAAGGGCTACGTGGTGCTGGACATGGATTACCGCGGCAGCGCCGGCTACGGCCGCGACTGGCGCACGGCGATCTACCGCAACATGGGCCACCCGGAACTGGAAGACTACAAGGACGGCCTGGACTGGCTGGTCGCCACCAAGCAGGGCGACCGTGACCACGCCGGCATCTACGGTGGTTCCTACGGCGGCTTCATGACCTTCATGGCGCTGTTCCGCTCGCCGGGCACGTTCAAGGCCGGCGCGGCGCTGCGCCCGGTGGTCGATTGGCACCAGTACAACCACGGCTACACCGCCAACATCCTCAACACCCCGGACATCGACCCGGAGGCGTATCGCAAGTCCTCGCCGATCGAGTACGCCGAAGGCCTGCAGGATCACCTGCTGATCGCGCACGGGATGATGGACGACAACGTGTTCTTCCAGGACTCGGTCAACCTCACCCAGAAGCTGATCGAGCTGCACAAGGACAACTGGACGATCGCGCCGTACCCGCTGGAACGCCACGGCTATGTGCGTGCCGATTCCTGGCTGGACCAGTACAAGCGCATCCTCAAGCTGTTCGAAGAGAACCTGAAGTAATCCATCGATGACGTCGGTGCCTACTGACGGGCAGCACGCCGCGGCGACGATCGATATCGTCGCCGCGGTCGTTTTCGATCCCGACGGCCGCGTACTGGTGGTGCGCAAACACGGCTCGGACACCTTCATCCAGCCCGGCGGCAAGCCCGAGCCCGGTGAAGCACCCTTGGTTGCCCTGGCGCGTGAGCTGCACGAAGAACTCGGTGTCGCCCTGGACCCTCCCAGTGCTGTGCCGCTCGGCCGGTTCGAGGCATGGGCGGTCCACGAAGCCGGGCACCGCGTACGGGCGCATGCCTACCTGGTGACGGTCATCGGCATGCCCCGCGCACAGGCGGAAATCGCCGAACTTGCGTGGGTGCCGCTGCACCTGCCGCATGGAGTGCGCTTGGCACCGTTGAGCGCAGACCATATCCTGCCTGCGGCCGCGAACGCGGTGGCTGCGACCTAGACGTCGCGGCCTGCCCAACCAGGACACCGGATGTCAGCGTCGCTTCCCCCGCAATTGCCCTCCCGCACGCCACGCCCCAGCGGGGATGGCGCGCCTGCCTTCCTCGCTCCGCTGCTCAAGTCCGTGCTGCTGGTCTGTGTGGTCACAGCCGCGATGTGGGCGGTGCTGGCACTGATTTCGATACCCCTGTCGGGCTCGGAGGCGCTGCAGGCGCTGCTCGCCGATGAGGACCTGCACTGGCTGCCTGGCTCGCTGCGCTGGCTGCTCACCCACCCGGTGCTGGCCAACGTGCTGCTGTGCGTGTCGAGCCTCTTGGGCGTTGCCGCATGCTGGGGCATGCTGCGTCGCTGGCGCTGGGCGTGGGCGCTGTTCATCGTGCTGCTGGCGGTCACCGCCGTGCTCAACGTGGTCGCTGCGTGGCTGCTGGATGATGCGTTCCGCCACCTGCTGGCGCAGATACCCGATGACACCCTGTCGATCGAACTGCTCAAGCTGCGCAGTGAGCTGCGCGTACAGCGCGTGATCTGCAGCGGCCTCGCCGGTGTGACCGCACTGGCGTTCGCGGTGCTGCAGGGCTGGCTGATCGTGCGCCTGTGCGCGGCCGATGTGCGTGCGCTGTTCCGCCGTTGACATGTTTCCCGCAGCGCCACGGTGCGCTGCACGACCTGCAAGGATGATCGTGTGACTGCTTCCCTCCCCCTTCTGCGCCGCCACGGCTGGCGCGCGACCCTGTTCACTCTGCTCACGGCGGTCAGCCTGCCGGCAGCGGCCCAAGCCGTCGTCTGTGGCACGTTCGTGGCCGAGGACAGCGGCACCACGTTGACCTTGCACAGTGCGAACGAGGGGGTGCGGCAGATTCCCGGTCAAGCGCCCGAGCCTTACCTCCTCAGCCGCATCGGTGACGAACTGAAGTTGGCCGACCTCGACAACGGCGGCGTCGGATCGCTGAACGTGCAGGAAGGCGGTCGCCTGCTCAGCGACCGCTTCAACGAGTATCGCTTGCAGAAGGCGGCTACCTGCCGCCGAGCGACGGTGTTTCCGGCGGCGTCGTGCCGGGCCGAAATCGATACCTGCCTGAACGACACGCTCTTTGCCAGCAACGACCGCCTGCGGCAGTGGTGCCGCGAGGATGTCCCGGCCGCCTGCAAGCGCCTGCTGGCCAATTTCCAGTCCGAAGCGCGCGAGGCCAACACACTGGCCGCGACCCAGGACAACGCACTTGATCCGCCCGAGCCCGAGGTCTGCAAGCCCGCGTCCGCGCAGTACGACCAGGCCGCCTGCCTGGACGCAGCGCGCGAGGCCATGGGCCAGGCCTTTGCCAAGGCACTGCTCGGTGGGCTTGCTGCAGCCGATGCATCGCCACTGCCGGCTGCGCAGCTCGATGAGATCACCACGCTCTGCCAGGCGCAGACCCAAGGCACTTTCTGCGCCAAGGCCGCTGAAGCGCTGTGGGAGGCCGGGCGCCTGGTTCCCGCCCGCGATGCGCTGCAACGGGCCTGCACCCAGGGCAAGGACCCGCGCGCCTGCGAGCGGGCGGCGCCGCTGGCCAAGCTGGATGCCAAGGCGCTGAGCCCGCTGGCGGCCACCGCCCTGCCCTGCGGCAGCTACGTGGCCAGCCAGGGCCTGATGGACCATCTTCCGTTCGGGGATGGCGGCATGATCGACAGCGGCTTCGGCGGCAAGCTGCGTGCGCGGCTGGTGGACGGCGACATCCGCGTACGCCACGACCAGGGCGACGACTTCGTGTTCAAGCGCCTGGCCAACGGAAACCTGATCGGCATGGACAGCTGGAACCGCTTCAGCTACTACGAGCACACCGGGCAAACGCAGCAGTGCAGCGCGCCGGTGGTCTTCGTCGAGACCCCGCTGCCGCAGGATTGCCCGACCCTGGGCCGCGAGGGCGGCGCCCAGGCCTGCTGTGCGGCGGGCAAGCTGCAGGGCTGCAATGCGGCCGGCCACCAGCTGGCACTGCGCGACCGCTGGGCCGAGGCCGCGCCGTTCTACATGACGCTGTGCACCGCCGGCGTCCGCGAAGGCTGCGAGAACCTGGCCACCGTCTACGAGCACACCGGTGACGAGGCGCTGCCCGAGCAGATGGCGGCCCTGTGCGCGAAGGACGGCAAAGGCACGCACGTGGCCTGCGATGTACACGCCACCCGCAACTGGGGCCTGATGCAGGTCAGCGCCGGACTGGAGCAGATCGCCGAGCGCATGGCGGCGGAGGCGGAGGCGGAGGCTGGAGAAGATGAGGCGCCGGCCGACGCACCTGCCACGACGACGAAGAACAAAAGCAGTCTTCGCAAAAGCGGCCGTTGAACGCAGATGAGCACACGCAGGCCGTGCACCGGCCTGCGGTAAAGTAGCCCCCATGAACGACTTCGACCGCGTCCGCGCGTATCTGACCGACCTGCAGGACCGCATCTGTGCGGCGATTGAAACCGCCGACGGCCAGGCCCGCTTCGCCGAAGATCTGTGGCAGCGCGCGGAGGGCGGCGGTGGCCGCACCCGCATCCTGCGCGATGGTGCGGTGTTCGAGCAGGCCGGGATCGGGTTTTCAGATGTGGCCGGCACGCGCCTGCCGCCGTCGGCCTCGGCGAACCGCCCGGAGCTGGCCGGCGCCTCCTGGCGCGCCACGGGCGTTTCGCTGGTGTTCCATCCGGCCAATCCGTACCTGCCGACCACGCATGCCAACGTGCGTTACTTCCGCGCTGAACGCGATGGAGTAGCGGTGGCATCCTGGTTCGGTGGCGGCTTCGACCTCACGCCCTTCTATCCGATCGAGGAGGACGTGCGGCACTGGCATCAGGTCGCGCACGATCTGTGCGCACCGTTCGGTGAAGAGCGCTATGCGGCGCACAAGCGCTGGTGCGATGAGTATTTCTTCCTGCGCCATCGCAACGAGACACGCGGTGTGGGCGGCCTGTTCTTCGACGACCTGCACGGCGATTTCGAGCGCGATTTTGCCTATCTGCGTGCGGTCGGCGACGGTTTCCTGGACGCCTATCTGCCGCTGGTCGAGCGTCGCAAGGACACCCCGTATGGCGAGCGCGAGCGTGAGTTCCAGCTGTACCGTCGCGGCCGCTACGTCGAATTCAACCTGGTCTACGACCGCGGCACCCTGTTTGGGCTGCAGAGCGGCGGGCGCAGCGAGAGCATCCTGATGAGCCTGCCGCCGCGCGTGCGCTGGGAATACGGCTTCCAGCCGGAGGCCGGCAGCGATGAGGCGCGCTTGGCCGACTATCTGGTGCCGCGCGACTGGCTCTAATTACTTCTTCGGCACGATCGTGATGTGTCCGTTGATCTCCAGCACCGCCAGGGCAACGTCATCGATGGTCAAACAGCCCTGCTGACGCAGCGCGGCGTCCAGATCGGACGGGGTGACCAGCTCGCGCTTGAGCACCGAGTCGAGCACCTTGCCATCGCGCGCGATCAGCACCGGCTCGCCTTCGACCAGCGATTCGATCCGGCGGCTGCGCGTGGTCAGCCAGCCCACGCCGTAGTTGATCGAGATCAGCGTCGCCGCGAGCAGCAGGCCGCCGCCCAGGGAGGTGTCCTGGCCCAGCAGTGCGTTCTGCACCGCGTTGCCCAGCAGCACGATCAGCAACACGTCGAAGGGGGTGATCTGGCCCAGCGCGCGTTTGCCCGAGAGCCGCACCATGCCCAGCACCACCACGTACACCACCACCGCGCGCAGGATGAATTCCCACCACGGCATGGCCAATGCAAACAGGTCGCTCATCGTCTCTCCCGACTGGTCCAGCCAGCATGGGCCGGCACCCGGCCAGAGGCAATGGTGGCGCGTCGCGGGCGGCCGTTTTCCGGCGCCACAAATAAAAAGCCCCGCCAACCAGGGGGAGGTTAGCGGGGCCGGGGAACGGGCGCTTGGGGAGGAGCCCCCGTTCCGAGATCTGCTCCAGGGGATGGGAGAGATCCACAACAGGCATTGCGCCTGTCGAGGTCTATAACAACACTTCGAACATTGATAGTTCGTGAAGGGGCCCAATTAATACTGGGCTCCTCCCGGGAACATTCATCCAGCAGTCAGATTATCGGGAAGCAATGAACCGATTCAGCCTTTTGACTGTGATTCAGGCCTCAATGCGCCTCATCCCAGTTATCACCGACGCCAGCGTCCACCACCAGCGGCACGCGCAGTTCGGCCGCTGAAGACATCAGTTCAACCACTTTCAAACGCAAGGTGTCGAGGAAACTGCTTTCGGTTTCAAACACCAGTTCATCGTGCACTTGCAGAATCATCTTGGCCTGGTCGCCGTGGTCCTGCAGCCAGTCGTCCACCTTCACCATGGCGCGCTTGATGATGTCCGCCGCGGTGCCCTGCATCGGGGCATTGATCGCCGCGCGTTCAGCACCGGCACGCAGCCCCTGGTTGCGGGCGTTGATGTCGTTCAGGTACAGGCGGCGGCCGAACAGGGTTTCCACATAGCCCTGGTCACGGGCCTGCTGGCGCATCCGTTCCATGAAGTCGCGCACGCCCGGGTAGCGGCTGAAGTAAAGCGCTACGTAATCCTGGGCCTGACCACGGTCGATCCCGAGGTTGCGGGCCAGCCCGAACGCGCTCATGCCGTACATCAGGCCGAAGTTGATCGCCTTGGCGGCCCGGCGCTCGTTCGAGGTGACCTCCTCCAGGCTGCGGCTGAAGACTTCCGCCGCGGTGGCCCGGTGCACGTCCACGCCCTGCTCGAAGGCCCGCACCAGGCCGGGGTCCTCAGAGAGATGGGCCATGATCCGCAGCTCGATCTGCGAGTAATCGCAGGCCAGGATCTTGCGGCCCGGCGGCGCCACGAAGGCGCGGCGGATACGGCGGCCGTCCTCGGTGCGGATCGGGATGTTCTGCAGGTTCGGGTCCGAGGAAGACAGCCGGCCGGTGGCGGCGCCGGACTGGTGATAGCTGGTGTGCACCCGCCCGGTGTCCTGGTTGATCATCTCCGGCAGCTTGTCGGTGTAGGTGCTGCGCAGCTTGGCCAGCCCGCGGTACTCCAGGATCACCCTCGGCAGCTCGTGCTGTTCGGCGATCGCCTCCAGCGCCTCTTCATTGGTGCTGGGCTGGCCCTTGGGGGTCTTCACCAGCGCCGGCAGTTGCAGCTCGTCGAACAGCACCGCCTGCAGCTGCTTGGGCGAATCCAGGTTGAAGGTGCGCCCGGCCAGCTCGGTCGCCTTCTGCTGGGCGGCCAGCATGCGCGAGCCCAGGTCCTGGCTCTGCCGGCGCAGTTCGGCCATGTCGATGTGCACGCCGTTGGCTTCGATGCGGGTCAGCACCGGCACCAGCGGCATCTCGATGTCGCGGTAGACGCTGTCCAGCGAAGGCGTGGCCTGCAGCTGTGGCTGCAGCGCGTGGTGCAGGCGCAGGGTCACGTCGGCGTCTTCGGCGGCGTAGCGGCAGGCTTCGTCCAGGCCCACCTGCGAGAACGAGATCTGCTTGGCGCCCTTGCCGGCCACCTCCTCGAACTTGATGGTGGTGTAGCCCAGGTAGCGCATCGCCAGCGAGTCCATGTCATGGCGCGTGGCGGTGGAATTGAGCACGAAGCTCTCCAGCATGGTGTCGTCGTGGTACCCCTGCAGGTTCACGCCGTTGCGGCGCAGCACGTGCAGGTCGTACTTGCCGTGCTGGCCAAGCTTCTTCTTGGAGGGGTCTTCCAGTGCCGGGCGCAACGCCGCCAGCACCTGCTCGCGCGGCAGCTGGGCTGGCGCGCCGGGGTAGTCGTGGCCGACCGGGATGTAGGCCGCCCGGCCCGGCTCGACCGCCAGGCTGATGCCGACCAGATTGGCGCGCATGGCGTCCAGCGCGTCGGTCTCGGTATCGAAGGAGATCAGCTCGGCATCGGCCAGGCGCTGCACCCAGGCATCGAGCTGCCCGGTGGTCAGCACCATTTCGTACTCGCCCGGGGCGGAGAGCGCCGGATCGACCGGCACCACCGCCTCATCCGGCGTGGCACGGGCGTAGCCGGCCGCAGTGCCGCGCAGGCTGACCGGGGCCTCGCTGGCAGCGGCCGGGGCCGGCACGGGACCGCCCAGCTCCTTCAGGGCCTGGGTGAAGCCGTAACGCAGGTACAGCTCGCTCAGCGACGGTACGTCCGGCTCGCGCAGCGGCAGCGTCTGCGCCGAGACCTCCAGCGGCACATCGGTGCGGATTGTGACCAGCTCGCGGTTGAGCGGCAGGCGCTCCAGCGCCGCGCGCAGGTTCTCGCCGATCTTGCCCTTCATGGTCGGCGCCACCGCCATCACCCCCTCCAGGTGCTGGTACTCGGCCAGCCACTTGGCGGCGGTCTTGGGGCCGCACTTCTCCACGCCGGGCACGTTGTCCACGGCGTCGCCCATCAGCGCCAGCAGGTCGACGATCTGGTCGGCGCGCACGCCGAACTTCTCCATCACCGCCGCGTCCGAATCCATGCGGCTGCCGGTCATGGTGTTGACCAGTTCGATGCCCGGGCGGACCAGCTGGGCGAAGTCCTTGTCGCCGGTGGAGATGGTCACCTGCAGGCCATCGCGGTGGCCCTGCAGGGCCAGCGTGCCGATCACATCGTCGGCTTCCACGCCGGGAATGCGCAGGATGCTCAGGCCCAGCGCCTCGACGATGCGGCACATCGGCTCGATCTGCGGGCGCAGGTCGTCAGGCATCGGCGGGCGGTTGGCCTTGTAGTCGGCATACAGGTCGTCACGGAAGGTCTTGCCGGGCGCATCGACCACGAAGGCGACGTACTCGGGGCGCTCCTTCAGGGTGGCGCGCAGCATGTTGACCACACCGAACAGCGCGCCGGTGGGTTCACCGTGTGCGTTGGTCAGCGGCGGAAGCGCGTGGAACGCGCGATACAGGTAACTGGACCCGTCAATCAGGACTAATCGGCTCATGTGACGATTCTACGCGCCCGGCCCTGACCGTCGTCGGCACCGGCCTCACGATCCATCGGGCATAATCGGGCCCTCTTCGCCCAAGGACTCCCGGCCCATGAAGATTCTGTTGCTCGCAGGCGTGCTCGCGCTGGCTGGCTGTGCCACCGGTGGCGGCGGCAGGCCCCCGGTCGATGTCACCGGTGCCGATGTGGTCAAGACGGTCCAGGACAACGGCGACACCATCGAGGAATACCGGGTCGGCGGCCAGCTGCGGATGGTCAAGGTGACCCCGTCGCGCGGTGCCCCGTTCTACATGTACGACCAGAACGGCGATGGCCGCATGGACAGTGACAAGGACGGCGTCTCGCCGGTGTACTGGAAGCTCTACAGCTGGTGATTGCGGGCGTCGACCGCGCTGCTGCCTCGTTCCGTTACGGGGCAGGCCGGGCGCGGACCCCCTCCCTGCCTGCTCACGCTCGATGACCACCCCCGAACGCCGCCACGATCCGAATCCGGCCCAACTGCGCGCCGGCCTCACTGCAGAGCAGCGCCAGGCGGTAGAGACGCTGGAGCATTTCGGCTGGCAGCTGCGCTTCGTGCGCCGCCCGCTGTTCCGCGATCCGATCCCGGTGCTGTTCGACCGAAGCGGGGAGCGTTATGTCGTGCTTCAGCCGGATGGCACGCTGGATGAATCGCAGACGCTGATACTGCGCGATTGAGGGGCACTGCCGGCCGCCGGCCGGCACTACACGTTTCTCCGCTATCGGATGACCAGCACCGGCACCGTGCTGCGTGCCAGCACTTCGGCGGTCTGGCTGCCGAGCAGCACACGGGTCACGCCACGGCGGCCATGCGAGGTCATCACGATCAGGTCGCTGCCGCGTTCGGTGGCGGTATCGATGATGCCGTCAGCGGCATAGCGGTCCAACACGTGCACGGTCGACGTACGCAGGCCCTGCGCTTCCGCGGCGGCCTTGGCCGGCTGCAGCACCTTCTGCGCGGTCTCTTCGCGATCGGCTTTGTATTCGGGCGTGTTCATGTAGCCCACGCTCCAGCCCATCGCGTCGTACATGCCCACCGCCCAGGGCTCGGAGACGGTCACGATATCGACCTCGGCATCGAGGTCCTTGGCCAGCTCCAGGCCCTTGACCAGGCCTTTCTCGGCCAGCTCCGAACCATCGGTGGCAATCAGGATGCGCTTGTACATGGCAGAGCTCCTTGGGGTGTGCGATGGGATGATCACCATTGCACACCCGGTGTGGACGCAGTGCCTTGAGCTGGATCAATCGCCGTGCGCGCGCCGAGGCACCACCCGCGCCGGATTGCCCATCACGGTCGCGCCTGCGGGTACATCGCGGGTAACCACGCTGCCAGCGCCGACCACGGCGTCATCGCCGATGGTGACCCCCGGCAGCACGATCGCACCGCCCCCGATCCACACATTGCGCCCGATGCGGACCGGCTTGGCCGACTCCAGGCCTTCAGCCCGCGCCTGCGGATCACGCGGATGATCGGCGGCATAGAGCTGCACTGCCGGACCAATCTGGCTGCCATCGCCGATGCTGACCTCGGCCACGTCCAGGATCACGCAGTTGTAGTTGAGGAACACGCCCTGCCCCAGGCGGATGTTGTAGCCGTAATCGCAGTGGAATGGCGGCCGGATCACCGCGCCCTCGCCGACCGCACCGAGCTGCTCGCGCAACAGCGCGCGGCGCACGGCCGGGGTTTCGGCCAGGGCGGCGTTGTAACGGACCATCCACACCTTGGCCGCGGCCATGTCGGCCTGCAACTCGGGATCACCGGGGCGGTAGGGCAGCCCGGACAGCATCTTTTCCTTTTCACTCGGACGCATATGACCTCCATCAGACAGAGGCCGATGATGCCGGTTGCGTGCTCGACTGTCAGCGCGTGCGGCGACGCGTGCCCAGCAGCGCGACCACCGCGAAGACGATACCGCTCAGCCAGAACCACAGTGTTGCCTGGCCGATGCACACCCCACTGGGCTGCGGCTGGCAGCGCAGGCGCAGCAGATCGAAGTCGCCGCCGTCGGCCAGGCAGACCTGCGCGTTGTGGAACAGGGCCAGCACCGGCTCGGCCCAGCCTGCCGACCATGTCAGCAGAACCAGTGCAGCAAGCAGATACGGAATTCCCTTGTTCACGAGTACGCTCCCAGCGGACAGGGGCAGACTCTGGGCGCAGGCCCGGGGTGCGACAAGCGCCACGCGACGAACTGTGTGAAATCCGGGATGAGTCGGGGGCGATCCGGGATGAAGTGTGGCGGCCTGGCCCACCACAACGCGGATAGCGCAGGCATGCGCTGCCTGGGATGCCTGTGCTGCAGCGCAGGACGGAGACCGACAGCGCCCATGACAGACTTCGCGCATGCGCCCTCTGCTCATCGCCCTGCTGTGCTCGCTGGCCCTGCTGCCGCTACCCGGACTTTCCGCCGCGCCGGGTCCGGACCGCGTGCTGATCTTCAGCCGCACCGCCAAGTTCCACCACGACTCGATTCCTGTGGCCGTGGCGACGCTGCGCGAGCTGAGTGCCGAGGCCGGCATGACGGCGGATCAAAGCGACGATCCGCGCGATTTCCGCTCTGACAACCTTACCCGCTACCGCGCCGTGGTCTTCGCCAACACCACCGGCGATGTACTCGATGCCACGCAACAGGCGGCGATGGAGCAGTTCATCCGCAACGGCGGCGGCTTCGTGGGCGTACACGCCGCGGCCGACACCGAGTACGACTGGCCCTGGTATGGCGAGCTGGTCGGTGCGTGGTTCCACAAGCACCCCGAGGGTCTGCAGAACACGCTTGTGCAGCCTGAGCATGACGGCAAACCGTCAGGCCCGGCATGGCCGATCCGCGATGAGCTCTACAACTACTGGCGCAATCCGCGTGGGAGGGTGCAGGTCATCGCGACGGTGGACGAAGCGCGCTACGACGGCGGCACCATGGGCGCCGATCATCCCATCGCCTGGTGCCGGCCCTTCGATGGCGGGCGCAGCTGGTACACCGGGCTGGGCCACGACGCGGCGGTGTATGCCGACCCGAATGTGCGGGCGCAGCTGCGCCGTGGCCTGCGCTATGCAGCAGGCCACGCGCCGGACTGCTGATCAGGCAGTGCGCACCACGCGTGCGCCCTGGCACAGCGGATAATTCGCCAGCAGATCGGCGATGCGCGCGTGCATCGTGTCGAAGGAGGCGCCATACAGATACAGCGCGGTCTCGGTCGGGCCCTGCCACCAGCTGCAGATCTCGCCATGGCCTTCGATGCGCTCGACGATCTGTTCGAACACATAGTTCGAATCACACTGTTCGTAGACCTCATCGGGCAGATCAGTGCCGTTGAGATACAACGCCAGGCCCTCTGTGACGCCGAACGGCTGATCGGGGGCGCCTTCGCGCTGGATCAGCGAGCCCTTCGGCGCTCCCAGCTGCTCCAGCAGCTCGATCACGCCAGGCAGCGAGGCCGGATCGTTCAACGCGACCTCGATATCGCCGTAGTCCACTTCACCGTCTTCGGTCAGCGCGGTGCCGCCGCCCGTGATCTCGCCCAGCTCGGCACTGCCCAGCAGCGCATCGAGCGGATCTTCGAACAGCTCATGGCGATGTTCGGGCTGGAGCTTCGCATTCAATTTGACGGTGAGGTGCAGCGGCGAATCGGTCATGGCGGGGGCCTGTTCGAAAAGGATGCCGCCATTGTAGTGCCGGCCGCTGGCCGGCTCACATTGCAGGTTTGACCAGAGCATTCAGCGCCACAGTGGCGTCATAATGGGCAGCACATTGACATCATTCCAACAGGGGGAATCATGAAGTCGATCATCGCACCCATAGCGCTGCTACTCCTCACCGCTTGTGGCACCCGTGCGGAAATCGTGCGGGTGAACGTTCCGGACATCCGGGCAAACCCTGAGCAGGGCTCTATCGTGGTCGTGGCTCCCGTGCGCGACAACCGGCCGGGAGACTTTCTGTCCAAGATCCCCGCCTCGGAAAGGCCAAGCAATGTCGGCGGAGAAATCCGTCACGGCAATGGATTCAAGTTGGCTCTCGAATCTGACAGCGCTGCAGACAAGACCCGCGAAATCATGATCCAGGCACTGCGCAACATGGGTTACCGGACCGCGGATCGCTGCGATACGACCTGTCTGCAATTGGAGGCCTCGATGAACGAATTCGCGGTCAAGATGCCATTCAATTTCTGGCGGGCCGCTGGGTGGGCGCAACAGATGGTGGCCGATGTCGCTGTCGACGTAACCGTGCGAAGAGGTGACCAGTCACGCACCTTCACGGCAAAGGGGCATGGGACCAATGTCTTCCAGGTTGTCTCGAGGGAGAACTGGGAGATCGCGCTGGAGCGTGCAGTCCGGGATTTCACCAACAACTTCAAGCAGGGCATGTCGGCGCAGGAATCCACCGTCGCTTCGCGAGACTTTGAACAGGCTGTGGACTGACCGGTTCAGGAAAACACCAAACGTGGCTCGGCTTGATGGACGAGAACAGACGGCGGTTGAAACGGTGATCGGTCCTCAGCGCAGGAATGGCTCGACCTTGCGCTCCAGCAGTTCCACCAACGCAGGTGCCATGAACGCGTAATCGTCCGGAATATCCAGGCAGACAATGCGCTTTCCACCGAGCCAGCGCTGGAAGCGGCTGGCCAACCGGCTGCGATGAGCGCGCTCCATCACGACAATCAGATCGGCCCACTGAAGTAGCTCTTGACTGACAGGTACATCGGCATCGGGCTTGAGACCAGCAGAAGCGGTCTCGATGCCTGGCCAATCGGCAAACACCTGCTCAGCGGTCGGGCTGCGCAGGCGGTTCTGGCTGCAGATGAAAAGTACGTGGCGCGTCATCCGTGACACACCTGCTCAGAGCACCGTCAGATTGGCGTACGCCATCACCAGCCACTTGCTGCCGGCCTCGATGAATTCCACCTGCACGCGGGCGTGCTGGCCGCTGCCTTCGTAGTCGGTGACCATGCCTTCGCCGAACTTGGGATGGTTGACCATCGCGCCCAGCTTCAGCGGCGGTGCTTCCAGCGCTGCGTGGCCCATCACCCGGTTGGCACCGAGCGAGATGCCGCGCGAGACCTGCACCTTGGGGCGCACTTCGTTGACCAGCTCACGCGGGATTTCGCGCAGGAAGCGCGAGGGCACGTTGTAGTTGTCCTGGCCATGGATGCGGCGCGATTCGGCGTAGCAGAGCACCAGCTTCTGGCGCGCGCGGGTAATGCCCACATACGCCAAGCGACGCTCTTCTTCCAGCCGGCCGCTTTCTTCCAGCGAGCGCGCGCTCGGGAACAGCCCGTCTTCCATGCCGGCCAGGAACACCAGCGGGAATTCCAGCCCCTTGGCGGCGTGCAGCGTCATCAACTGCACGCCCTCTTCGCCGGCCTGGGCCTGGCCTTCGCCGGCCTCCAGCGAGGCGTAGGCGAGGAAGGCGACCAGCTCGCTCATGTCCTGGGTTTCTTCGACATCGTCCTCGCGACGCACGAAGCGCGAGGCCACCGAGACCAGTTCGTCCAGATTGTCCGCGCGCGATTCCGAATCCAGCGCGTTGCGGCTTTCCTTGGACCAGTGCTCGCGCAGGCCCGAACGCATCAGCACGTGGTCGATGCGTTCGGCCAGGGTCATCGTATCGGCTTCGGCCTGGAGCTGATTGACCAGCACCAGGAAGCCGGCCAGCGCGTTGCGTGCGCGTGCGGCCAGTTCATTGCCCTGGGTGGTCAGCATGGTGGCCTCCCAGAGCGAGATCGCGTGGGCGCGTGCGAGACGGCGCACTTCATCCAGGGTGCGGTCGCCGATGCCGCGCGTGGGCGTGTTGACCGCGCGTTCGAAGGCGGCGTCATCGTTGCGGTTGGTCATCAACCGCAGGTAGGCCAGCGCGTCCTTGATTTCGGCACGTTCGAAGAAGCGCATGCCGCCGTACACACGGTACGGCACCTGCTCGGAAAGCAGGGATTCTTCGAACGCGCGCGACTGTGCGTTGCTGCGGTAGAGCACGGCGACGTCGCCGTAGCTGCCGCCATCGCGCACCCACTGGCGCGCGCGTTCGACCACGTAACGCGCCTCGTCCATTTCGTTGTAGGCCGCGTACAGATCGATGGGATCGCCATCGCCGCTGTCGGTCCACAACTCTTTGCCGATGCGGTCCGGGTTGTGCGCGATCACGGCATTGGCCGCGCCGAGGATGTTGGCAGTGGAGCGGTAGTTCTGTTCCAGGCGAACGGTCTGCGCACCCGGGAAATCCTTCAGGAAGCGCTGGACGTTCTCGACCTTGGCGCCGCGCCAGCCATAGATGGCCTGGTCGTCGTCGCCGACCACGAACACGTGGCCGGTGTCGCCGGCCAGCACGCGCACGAAGGCGTACTGGATGGCGTTGGTGTCCTGGAACTCGTCCACCAGGATCTCGCGGAAGCGCGAGCGGTAGTGGGCCAGCAGCGCCGGGTTGTCGCGCAGAAGTTCATGCGCGCGCAGCAGCAGCTCGGCGAAATCGACCAGACCGGCGCGGTCGCAGCGCTCCTGGTAGGCGATGTAGGCCTGGCGCATGGTTTCCAGCCACGCGTCATGCGGCTCGGGCTGGATATGCTGCGGGCGGCGGCCCTCGTCCTTCTGCTCGTTGATCCACCAGGCGATCTGCTTCGGCGGGAACTTGCCGTCGTCGATCTCCAGCTGCTGGACCACGCGCTTGACCAGCCGCAGCTGGTCGTCCGAATCCATCACCTGGAAGCTGTCGGGCAGCTTGGCGTCCTGGAAGTGCAGGCGCAGCAGGCGATGGGCCAGCCCGTGGAAAGTGCCGATCCAGGCGCCGCGGCTGCCCTGCGACAGCTGCAGGTCGATGCGGTGACGCATCTCGCCGGCGGCCTTGTTGGTGAAGGTCACCGCAAAGATGCCATGGGTCGGCACGCCGCAGACTTCATTGAGCCAGGCGATGCGGTGGATAAGCACGCGGGTCTTGCCGGAACCGGCACCGGCAAGCACCAGATGGTGGCCGGGCGGGGCGGACACAGCTTCGCGCTGGGCGGGGTTCAACCCGTCGAGCAAGTGGGAAACATCCATGCCCCCATTTTACCCTCGGGCGGGTCGCTCCGGGTCGTTACGCGGCGCCCGGACCGAACGGGTTCAGCCGCGCGCGGCCTGTTCGGCCTGCACCCGCAGCTCCGGGATCGCCAGGCTCTCCCACAAGGTGCCGATGCGCAGGCTGCCGACCACCTGGATCGCCGGCTGCGGCTGGCCATGGCCATCGATCAGGGCACCGTCGTCCACGGTGGTATCCAGCCCCAGACCGTGCGGCCCCGGGCGGGCATACCCCTCGGCGAGCAGCTGCTGGACCAGCGGATTGCGCATCGACCGTGCGCGGGTCTCCACCCCGGTGGCGTTGATCACCGCGCCCACGGTCAGCGGCGGCAGGCCGCCGTCCGGGCTGCGGCCGTGCAGCTGGAGCCCACGTTCCTGCACCAGCAGCGTGTCCAGCCGCGCGCGGTGGCGCTGCAGCTGGCCGCTGCGCTCCAGTTCGGCGACCTGGGCATGCACCGATTCGGCGATGCGATGGCGATGCACGTCCCAATGGCGCACCACATGGCGCAGGAAGCGGCGTTGATCGGCCTCGCTCAGGCTCAACCACAGCGCCTGGCCCATCGGCCGGATGCGGTCCATCACGCTCTGCCATGGAATGCCCTGGGCCACGGCGGCATCGGCCTGCGCGCGCAGCTCGCGCACGCGCTGGCGCAGTGACATCACCAGCAACGGCTGAGGATCGAAGGTGACCGCGGCGCCATGCGCCTGCGGCAAGGGCAGCAACGCGTGGCGCGACAGCACGTAGATGCGGCCACGATGACCGGCGGCAGCGAGGGCGACCACGCTGTCGGCCATGCTCAGGCCCGAGCCGATGATGGCCAGATCGTCGTCACCGGCCAGGACACGCACCCCGTCGTAGTCCCACGCCTCCACCGCCTGCGCGGGCGGCAGTGCGTCGGCCCCGGGCACCGGCAGCGGGCGCATGCTGTTGCCGCAGGCCAGCACCACGCGCTTCGCGCTCCACGTCACGTCGTCGTCGAGCCGCAGTTGCACGCCGTGTGGGGTGGGCATCAGCGCGAATACCGGCTGTTCCACTACCTCCAATTCCGCAGCGCTGCGCTTGCCTGCCTGCTCCAGCCGCTCACGCAGGTACGCGGCGTAATGGCGGCGCGGCACGAACTGCTCGGCCAGCACGTCGCGCGGCACGTCGGCAATCGCCTGGCTGTCAATCAGGTAATCAAGGAAATCCGCGGGCTGATCGGGCAGCCCGCTCATCTTGCCGGCCGGCACGTTGAGCAGATGCTCGGGCCACGGTGTTGCGTAGGCGATGCCTTCAGCGAGGACCGAGGCCGGCTCGAACAGCACGATGCGTGACGGCCGCGTCGCATGGCGCAGGGCCTGCAGCGCGACGAGGACGCCGGCAGCGCCGCCGCCGACGATGGCCAGATCACACTGGCGGTGGGTATCGGACGCAGTCATGTATCGATTGTAGGCGATGCGCGTGGACCGGCCGTCCACGTGCGTCACACCAGGCTACATCAGGGCATCGGCCAGCCGTGCGATGCCTTCGCGGCTGCGCTTCCACGCCGGCCGTTGCCGCCACGTCGCCAGCGCGAGCTGACGGGACTGTTGGAGATAATCGGCTTCGATCTGCGCCAGCTGTCGCACCATGCCCCGGTCATAACAGAGCATGCCGATCTCGGCATTGAGCGCGAATGAACGGATATCCAGATTGATCGAGCCGACCAGGGCGATGTCTTCATCGACGGTCAGGTGCTTGGCATGCAGGAAATGCGGTTCGTACAACGCGATGCGCACACCGCTGCGCAGCAGCTCATCGTAGTAGGCCTCCTGCGCCCACGAGGTCAGCCGCTGGTTGGTGCTGGCCGAGAGGATCAGCTGCACCTGCACGCCGGACAAGGCGGCGATGCGCAGCGCACTCAAGGTCGCCTCATCGGGTACGAAGTACGGCGTGACCAGCACGATGCGCCGACGCGCCAGATGGATCAGCGCGTTCACCGCATCGCGCGCGTTGCTGAAGGGGTACGCCGGGCCACTGGGGAGCAGCTGGGTCGGTACATCGGCCGAGCACACCGGCACCGCGGTGAGCACATCCAGGCGCTGCCCGGTTTCCATGTACCAGTCGCTGGCGAACACCGCTTCCAGATGCGCCACCACCGGCCCGCGCACGCGCGCCACCAGCTCCTTGTTCGGGAACCCCGCGACGAACTGCGCGCGCGCCAGGTTCTGTGAGCCGATGTAGCCGACGCGGTTGTCGATCACCGCGATCTTGCGGTGGTTGCGCAGGTCCATGCGGCCACTGCGGCGCCAGCGCAGCCCACCGGGCAACATAGCGCGCACGTCCACGCCGAGCGCCTGCAGGCGATGGCGATAGTGGCGCAGCCCACGCTTGGCACCCACCGCGTCGAGCAGCACGCGGCAGTGCACGCCACGCGCGGCTGCCCGCTGCAGCGCCTCGACGATGGCCTCGCCGACCGCATCGTCGAACATCAGGTAGTACAGCAGGTGCACGCGTTCACGGGCCTGGTCGATGTCCTCGATCAGGGCCTGCAGCGAGGCATCGTAGTCATTGAGCAGATCCACCGCATTGCCGTGGATGGGCATGAAGTCGCCCTGGCGCTCGATCAGCGGCACGATCTCGGCGGTGGCCGTCTCCGGCGGCGGCGTCCAGCGCAGCGGTGGCTGCAGGGCCTGTTCCTCGCGGATTACCTGGGAGGCCTCGGCCTGGCGCTGCACGCGCTGGCGCGACAGCCAGGGATGACCGAACAGCAGATACAGCGGCAGCCCGAGCAGCGGCACGAAGCCGACCAGCAGCAACCAGCTGCGTGCGGCACCGGGTGTGGTGCGGCTGGGAATCCACAACAGCGCGGCCAGCCGGATCAGCCAATCCAGCATCAACAACCACGAACCCAGCAGCCACTCGAACAGCATCGCGTCGCCCGTCGGGAGGGGAACCGCATTCTGCCATGGGTCGCTGCATGCAACCGGTAGTGTCGGCTGCGGGCACGCTCCACTGCGCACCCTGCCCGCGCCTGCGCGTGGCCCATGAAAAAACCCGCCACGAGGGCGGGTTTTTCGTCGGGAAGCTCAAGGATCCTTGCGGATTACTTGATCTTGCCTTCCTTGTACAGGACGTGCTTGCGCACGACCGGATCGTACTTCAGGAATTCCATCTTCCCGGGGGTGTTCTTCTTGTTCTTGTCCGTCGTGTAGAAGTGGCCAGTGTTGGCCGTCGAAATCAGACGGATCTTATCGCGCTTGCCTGCCATGATCGTTTACTCCTCAGACCTTTTCGCCGCGCGAACGCAGCTCAGCCAGAACGGAGTCGATACCGTTCTTGTCGATGGTGCGCAGGGCATGCGCGGAAACACGAAGCTTGACCCAGCGGTTTTCGCTGGCAACCCAGAAGCGGCGCTCGTGCAGGTTGGGCAGGAAACGACGACGGGTCTTGTTGTTGGCGTGCGAGACGTTGTTACCCGTCTGCACTCGCTTGCCGGAAACTTGGCATACGCGGGACATTGCGCACCTCGATAAAAGTAGTTGTCAGCCCATAGCCCGGGCGACGGCGGCCTCGACGGTTTCCCGCCACACGTCATGAGAATCAAAGGGTTACGCTGTCGGGGGCGGACCGGATGACGTGTTCCCGGCCACCAGTCCAAAGGTTTTTGGACACAGCGAGCCGCGCATTATGCCCGCTTGGCCCTGCTGGCGCAACCGAGGCCGGCAGGGGCCTGCCGGCCGGGTCGTTCATGCCAGGACGGCGCGGCGCGGCCGCCCCGTGGCCGGGGTGCTGGCCGCGATCGGCTCACCCGAGGCGGGCACCGCCCGCTCCCTGCCCCAGGCGCGGATGTTCTCGATCTGCTCCGGTGCGGTCCGCGACAACGGCACCACGTTCTGGAAACTCCGCCGGAACAGCTCATCGGTGACCACGGCATCGCCCTTCAGGTACGCCTCTTTCACCACCTCACGCACCGCCGATTCCAGGTCCGACCCGGCAAAGCCCTCGGACAGCTCGACCAGCTCATCGAGCAGCGCCGGTGCCAGTTCGCGCTGCTGCAGGCCCCGCCGGGCATAGATGCCGATGATGTCGCGGCGTTCCGGCGCGGTCGGCAGGTCGACGAAAAACAGCTCGTCAAACCGGCCGCGGCGCAGCAGCTCCGGCGGCAGCTTGGACACATCGTTGGCGGTCGCCACCACGAACACGCGGGTACGGGCTTCCTGCAGCCAGTACAGGAACTGGCCGACCAGTCGGGTCGAGGTGCCGCCGTCGCCGCCCCCGGTGGCGCCGGCCAGGCCCTTTTCGATCTCGTCGATCCACAGCACGCAGGGCGCCACGTGATCCGCCGTGGCAAGCGCTTCCTTGAGGCGGCCTTCGCTCTGGCCCAGGTACTGGCCGTGGATGGTGGACAGGTCCAGGCGGTACAGCGGCAACTGCCAGTCCTGGGCAATGGCCTTGGCCGACAGCGATTTGCCGCAGCCCGGTACGCCGACCAGCAGCACGCCCCGCGGCGGCCGGATGCCGCGCTCGCGCAGGTCGGCGGTCAGCAGCGGCCGCTCGCGTGCCAGCCAGCTCTTGAGGCCGCCCAGGCCACCGACACTCAGATCGCCGCCACGCACCGGCACCCGCTCGATGCCGGAAATGTCGGCGAAGATCCGGTCCTTGGCATGCATCAGCTCGACCAGATCATTCTTGTCGATACGCCCGTTGACCAGCAGCGTGGCGATGATGTTCTCCGCCTCCAGCCGCGAGATGCCGGCCAGGATGGCCGCCGCCTGGCGGATGTCGGCGTCGTCCCACTCGATCTGGAACTGGCTGCGGTACGGATCGATCTGCTCATGGATGATCGCCGCCATCTCGTCTTCGGTGGGCGGCGACAACACCAGCGACATGCCAAGGCGCTGCAGTTGGCCGAACACCGGCTTGCTGGTCACCACGACCACCGAGCCGCCATGGTCGGCCGCCAGCATCGCCACATCGATCAACTGCCGCGCCGAGGGCGTGTCGTCCTCCAGGTCGGACACTTCGGTCAACACGAAACTGAGGTTCTGACGCTGCGCCATCTGCTGGCTGGCGAAGTCCACCGCGCCGATGACCGAGCGGTCTTCGTTGACGATCCGCCCGGTGGCCAACTCGCGCGTACCCTGCGAGAGGGTGTGCACGTAGAACGGCGCATTCAACGCACCGGCCACGTCACGCAGGATATCCAGCACCCGCGCGCGTTCGGTGCTGCGGATGGAGATGAAGGGCACGCGCGCTTTCAGGTAGCGGGTCAGCGTGGCATGGAACTCGCGGGTATCGCTCATGGATTCAGATCATCAAGGTTCGCCGACGGCCCACTACGGCGGGGACGTCGGCAGGTGAAGCAGACGGGAGTGGCGGCGGCGCGGCAGCATCCAGTGCGGCCGGCCGGTAGTGGCACAGGCTGTTGTAGCGCACCGCACGCAGGGTGCGGTCACAGCGCAGCGTGCGTGCGTTGGCTTCCAGGTCGGCCTGCATCCTGGCCGTGATGCGGACCAGTTCGTCGCGCAGGAACGCACGCAGCGATTCAGGCAGCGTTGCCAGCGAGGCCAGCTGATGCAGCACGCTGAAGTGCCGACGCGCATCCAGCAGCGCACGCACCAGGGTCACTTCATCGGCACGATCACCCAGATCGCGTTGCAGGCGAGCGCTGCACTGCTTCAGCCGCAGGTCGAGCAGCGTGGTCACCCGGTCGGTGAACAACTGCGCCACGCCGGGGGTCCAGTCCAGGCGCCCAGCCGCCATGGCCGCGAGCGCCTCGGCTTCGCGGCCCCCTTCGCTGAAGGCATCCAGGACCTGGCTCCATTCGGCATAGGTCCGCGGAACCGGCAGTGTCATCCGTGCGAGGCACGTTTGCGGCGTACGAAACCGGTTGTCGGCAGCAGGTCCCAGCCAGGCAGGGCGCCGGCAAGCGCATCCGGGGCGGCAATATTGACCAGCGGCGCGGCGCAAACAACCGGGGTAGCCGCCGCGACATCGTTCAGCGGCGGCGGGAGGGCGTCCTGGGCCGGCAACGGCGGCGGCACGGCGGAAGCATCGAGCAGGGAACGGGTCATGGTCGGGCCTCAGGCGGTGGCAGCAAGGATGCGGCGGGTATTGTCATGACCGCCAAGGGTGAACTGCTCGGGGGTGATCGACTCCAGCAGCGCGGTCAACTCGGCAGACTGGGCGTCGCGTGCGGCAAGATCACGCCGCACCTCCACGACTTCGGCCATGCAGGCCTTGAGCGCGTTCTGCAGCTGCTCACGCTGACGCGTGAAGTCGGCGCGGACCGTTTCGCGGGTCTTGTCCAGATTCTTGTAGGCCATGCCGACCCACAGCAGCATCAGCGCGGCGATGACCATGCCGATGATGTTGCCGAGGGTCATCACCAGCAGCAGGACACCCAGCACCAGGACAGCCCAATGCTGGAAGCGCAGCTTCACGCCCGCCAGCGCCTGGGCCAGCCCGGTGTCAACGTGCGCATTGAGCGAGGCCTCCAATTCAAGCTGGTTGCTGCCATCGCGCGTGGTGCCCTGCCATGCATCCAGCGTGACCTCCACGTCGGTCGGGATCGACTGGCGGATGCTGGCGGTGAGATCGTGATGCGCTTCCAGGATCCAGCTGCGCGACTGGGCGGTCGCAAAGCGCTGGGTGGCACGCGAAGCCTGCGAGGTTTCCGGATGCATCGCGGCGTTGGTAAGCAGCTGGGTGAAGCTGATGCGATGTTCCAGTGCCGGGTCCTGCAGCTGGAAGCGACGGTCGGCCGCGGGGCGGTCACCGTTCTCATCGATGATCAGCTTGCACAGGGCTTCATCGCGCCGCAGCGGCAGCTCTTCGGCATCGAAGTGCGAGACCAGCTTGGTCAGCAGAGCGTCGACATCGGCGGCCAGACCGGCCGTGGCACGTACATCGCCGCTGAACACACTCTGGAAATGCCGGGTGACAGCCGCGTGGGTCGCCGTGGCATTGAGCGAGTCCTGCAGAGCCGGCCAGGTCGGGCTGAACCGCTGCAGGTGCGGGTAGCGGGCGCTGTCGTCGCCATTGGGGGTCTTGGAGCGCAGTGCATCGATCCACTGGCTGCGCTGGGCCTCCACGAAGCCGGCCCGCTGGGCCAGCTCTTCGATCCATTCATTGGTGCGCGCCACACAGATGCGGGCGGTATCCACGCCGAACACACCGCCGGCGATCGCATCGATCAACACCACGGTCTGGCGGTCCAGTTCCACCGGGTTCTGCATGCCCAGGTAACGGTCCATCCACTGCTGGGCGGCCGACAGACGTCCCGCGCGGCGGCTGACGAGAGAGAACAGCAGGCTGGTTTTCTCGTCATCACGACGGATGGCCTCGGCCAGCGCACGCTGCGCCAGATCCTGCTGGTCGTTGAGCCAGGCGGCCAGCGCCACCAGTGCCGGGGCCAACCAGTAGCCGGGCGCCGCCAGCATGAGATTCTCACTGGCGGCACGGATGGTGTCCTGCCGGACCAGACTGATGTCGGCCGCCTGCAGGATGCCGGTGGTCTGGCGGCGGACCTCGGCGTAGTGGCCGAACCGGTTCTCCAGCTCCTGGCGGATCTTTACCTGCCGGGTTTCGGCCAGCGACAGTTCCTTGGCTTTCAGATCCGCTGCCACGAAATCCATGAACGCTTTTTCCAGGCGCGCCAGTTCGCTGCGGGTGGCACCTACATCGCTCTGGATCGCGTGGGCCTGGGTGTGCAATGCGTCCAGGTCCTGCCCCAGCGAGCGCAGGCTGCTGTTGATGGCGGACAGGTCGGCCATGTGGATGATGCGTTGTGTGCTCATGTCGTTCCTTCGATGACGGCGGTCTGGCCGGAGTCGCTGACGGTGACCATCCGGTTCGCGTACACCTCGATGAAGGCGTAGGACGGATGCACGGCCAGCGTGCGTGCCCGTTCGAGCGTTAGCGGCAGCGTGTGGCCGATCTTGAAGTGTTCGATGATCTGCCCGGTCAGGTCCAGCGTATGGACCTCATACGGGTGACCGAGCATGCAGCGGCTGACGATGCCGAGCAGGCGATCCTCCAAGGCGATCTCACCGAGTTCGGCGTCGATCAGCTGCTTCAGCGCAGCCAGCGCTTGGCGATCATGCAGGTGACCGCCAACATCGACACGGGTCATGGCCTGCACATACGCGGGCGAGCGCTTCTGCCGGAGGCGGCTGTCGAGCGAGGTCGCACTCAGCGGGGTGGTGCGTGCCTGAGAGCGCGTGGCGACAGACAGGCCGGCGGTAGCGGCCTCCGTGCCGAACAATAGATTGCGAGCCATTCCCTGCTTCCTGCGATACCGCGAGCGCGGCCGTTCCGAGGCGGAAAGTAGCAGAGATGCGGTGCCGTTCCAATGCGATGCGTGCGTGGACGATGCGGCCGTCACTGGCGCCTGCGCTAGGCTGGCCACCTGAGAAGGACCGCCCCGCATGAAGATTCTCGCAATGACCTGTCGTGCCATGTTCCCGAAGCGCCTGCCATGAAGCTGCTCGCCCTGACCTACGGCACCGAAGGCGACACCCGCCCGCTGGTGATGCTCTGCCATGGATTGATCGCAGCAGGCCATGAAGTACTGCTGCTGGCCGAGCGAGACACGCTCGATACTGCGCGCGAACTGGGCGTCCCGCATGCCGCGCTCGAAGGCGACATCCATGACGAGGTGGTGGCATTGGTCTCGCGCGGGAATGCCCGTCTCGCCGCCTCGCGGGGGCTGGCGCGGATGGCGCAACGGCACGTGCCCGGATGGATGCGTCAGGCCGATGCCGCTGCCGCCGGATGCGATGCCGTGCTGACCGGCGGGCTGGCCGCTTTCGTCGGCCTGACCGTGGCCGAGCACCACGGGCTGCCGGTAATCGGCACCGGGATGATCCCACTGACCCCAACGGTCAGCTTCCCCTCCCCATTCCTGCCACGGCTGCGCCTGCCGGGGGTGCTCAACCGGCTCAGCTACCAGCTGGTCAACCACGCGGTGTGGCGTACCTTCCGCCGCCCGATCAACGCCGCGCGGCGGGTGCTGGGCATGCCGGACCGCGCCTCCCCCTGGCGGGACCTGCCGATGCTGTACGGCATCTCGCCCAGCCTGCTGCCACCGCCGCCGGATTGGCCGGACAACCACCAGATCTGCGGCCAATGGCGCGCGCCAGAACGCGGTTGGCAGCCGCCGCCGGACCTGCAGGCCTTCCTGGACGCCGGCCCCGCCCCGGTCTACCTCGGCTTCGGCAGCATGACCGGCTTTGATCGCGACCAGGTGCTACCCGCGCTGCTGGCAGCCCTGGCGCCGCGGCGGGTGCTGCTGTTCCCGGGATGGGCCGGTCTGCCCAGCGCTCCCTTGCCACCCAATGTGTTCGTGATCGGGCCGACCCCGCATGAGGCCTTGTTCCCGCGCTGCGCGCTGATCATCCATCACGGTGGCAGCGGCACCACGCACTCGGCGTGCCGGGCCGGGGTGCCCTCGCTGGTGATGCCGTTCGCCGCCGACCAGTTTTTCTGGGCGGATCGGCTGCATCAGTTGGGCGTGGCACCGGCGGCGTTGTCGCCGAAGCGGTTGGACGCCGCCCGGCTGAGCAGTGCCGTTGCGTTTGCCGAACGGGCGGACACGCGCTCGCGTGCCGTCGCGCTTGGCCGGGCGATGACGGTCGAAGATGGCGTGGCCGTTGGCGTCACGGCGATAGAGGCGCATCTGTCACCTCGATGACCGCGGCCATGGCGGGCACGGCGGTTGCCGTGCCGCCTGCGGGTAGCCCCCGACCCACGGTCGGGGGCTACCCGATGAGCCGGTGCTATCCAGCGGCCGGTGCAGCGTCGTCCTTGCGATGCAACCACCGATACAGCACCGGCAACACCAACAACGTCAGCAGCGTGGACGAGACGATGCCGCCGATCACCACGGTTGCCAGCGGACGCTGCACCTCCGAGCCGGCACCCACGTTGAACGCCATCGGCACGAAGCCGAGCGAGGCCACCAGCGCGGTCATCAGCACCGGGCGCAGACGGCCCAGGGCACCTTCGCGCACCGCCTGCGGCAACGGCATCCCATGCTCGCGCAGGCTGCGCACGAAGCTGATCATCACCAGGCCGTTGAGCACCGCCACACCGGACAGCGCGATGAAGCCCACGCCGGCCGAGATCGACAACGGAATCCCACGCAGCGCCAGCGCGAGCACACCGCCGGTGAGCGCCAGCGGCACGCCACTGAACACGATGGCCGCATCCTTGACCGAGCCGAACGCCCAGAACAGCAGCGCGAAGATGATCGCCAGCGTCACCGGCACCACGATCGACAACCGCTGGCTGGCCGAAATCAGCTGCTCGAAGCTGCCGCCGTACTCGATCCAGTAGCCGTTGGGCACCTGCACATCGCGCCCGATCACCTGCTGCAGCTCGCCGACAAACCCGCCGAGGTCGCGGTCGCGCACGTTGGCGGTGACCACGATCCGGCGCTTGCCGTTTTCGCGGTTGATCTGGTTCGGTCCTTCGCTGTTGCTCAAGGTTGCCAGCTCACGCAGCGGCACGGTGCGTGCACTGCCGCTGGTCCAGCTGCCGGTGCGGCTGGACTCATCCGCGTCATCAGCCAGCGCCGTCTCCAGCGACACCGGCAGGTCCGCCAGTGCGGCCGGGTCCTGGCGCAGTGCTTCAGGCAGGCGCACCACGATGTCGAAGCGGCGGTCACCCTCGAACAACTGCCCTGCCACCTGGCCGCCCACCGCGGTGGCCACGGTCGACTGCACCTGGCCGGGATTCAAGCCATACCCGGCCAACGCGGTGCGGTTGGGGGTAACGGTCAGCAACGGCAGGCCGCTGGTCTCCTCCACCCGCACATCCGCCGCGCCCGGCACCGTGCCGACCACCGCCGCGATGCGCTTGCCGACCGACAGCAGCGTGTCCAGGTCATCACCGAACAACATCACCGCCACGTCGGCGCGCACACCGGAGATCAGCTCGTTGGTGCGCATCTGGATCGGCTGGGTGAACTCGTAGTTGTTGCCGGGCAGCTGCTCGACCGCTTCCTCCAGCTCGGCCAGCAGTGCCGCGCGCGACTTGCGTGGGTCCGGCCAGGCCTTGCGCGGTTTCATCATGATGAAGGTATCGGCGACCGACGGCGGCATCGGATCGGACGCGACCTCCGGCGTGCCAATCTTGGAGAACACCTTGTCCACCTCGGCGAACTGCACCAGCCGGTTCTCGATCTGCTTCTGCATCTCGATGGACTGGGTCAGGCTGGTCCCGGGAATGCGCATGGCGTGCATGGCGACATCGCCTTCGTCCAGGTTCGGCACGAACTCGCTGCCCAGCCGCGTCGCCAGCAGGCCGCAGCCGATCACCAGCACCAGCGCAGCACCGACCATCCAGCGGCCGCGACGCAGCGAAAAGGCCAGCATCGGCTCGTAGCGCCGACGCACCCAGGCCATCAGGCGGTTCTCCTTCTCCTGCACCCGGCCACCGAGGAACAGCGCGATCGCCGCGGGCACGAAGGTCAGTGCCAGCACCATCGCACCGGTCAGGGCCAGCACCACGGTGATCGCCATCGGGTGGAACATTTTTCCTTCCACACCGGTGAGCGCGAAAATCGGCAGGTACACCGCCGTGATGATGCCCAGCCCGAACAGGCTCGGGCGGATCACCTCGGCGGTGGCGCGGGCGGTTTCGGCGAAGCGTTCATCGCGGGTCATGTCGCGTCCGAGCGCGTGCTGGCGTTCGCCGAAGCGGCGCAGGCAGTTCTCGATGATGATCACCGCCCCGTCGACGATCAGCCCAAAGTCCAGCGCGCCCAGGCTCATCAGGTTGGCCGAGACGCCGCCACGGGCCATGCCGGTCAGCGTGAACAGCATCGCCAGCGGAATCACCGCCGCGGTGATCAACGCCGCGCGGAAGTTGCCGAGCAGCAGGAACAGCACCACGATCACCAGCAGGGCGCCTTCGATCAGGTTCTTGGCGACTGTTGCGATGGTGCGGTCGACCAGCGCGGTGCGGTCGTAGCTGGCGGTGACGGTGACGCCCTCCGGGAGACTGGCCTGCGCCTGCTGCAGACGCGCCGCCGCGGCCTGGGCCACATCGCGGCTGTTGGCCCCGATCAGCATCACCACCGTGCCCATCACCACTTCATGGCCGTTCTGGGTGGCCGCGCCACTGCGCAGCTCCGGTCCGTCCTGCACCTGGGCGACGTCGTGCACGTGGATCGGAACACCTTCGCGGCGGGCCAGCACGATGTTGCCGATCTCCTCCAGGTTGGCGACCTGGCCGGGGATGCGCACCAGGAACTGCTGGCCGTTGCGTTCGATGTAACCGGCGCCGACGTTCTGGTTGTTGGCCTCCACCGCCTGCGCCACGTCCTCCAAGGTAAATCCCAGCGCGCGCAGCCGTGCCGGATCCGGCGTGATGTGCACCTGGCGCTGGAAGCCACCGATGGTGTTGACCTCGGTCACGCCGGGCACGTTGCGCAGCTGCGGCCGGATCACCCAGTCCTGCAGGGTGCGCAGGTCAGTGGCGGTGTACGCCGTGCCATCGGCCTTGCGCGCCTTGGGGTCGGCATCGATGGTGTACATGAAGATCTCGCCGAGGCCGGTGGAGATCGGGCCCAGCTGGGGATCCAGCCCGTCGGGAATCTGCGACTTGACCTGCTGCAGGCGTTCGGCGACCTGCTGACGCGCGAAGTAGATGTCGGTGCCGTCCTTGAAGACCACGGTCACCTGCGAGAGCCCGTAGCGCGACAGCGAGCGTGCCTGCTCCATCGCCGGCAGGCCGGCCATCACCGTTTCCACCGGATAGGTGATGCGCTGTTCGGTCTCCAGCGGCGAGTAGCCCGGCGCGGCGGTGTTGATCTGTACCTGGACGTTGGTGATGTCCGGGGTGGCGTCGATGGGCAGCTTCGTGAAGCTCCAGCTGCCGATGACGATCAGCACCAATGTCAGGGCCATCATCAACCAGCGATGGGCGATGGCGGCGCGGAGGATGCGCTCAAGCATGGTGGCGCCCTCCGTGTGTGGGGCGCGGCAACGCATCAATGTTCATGCGATGCCCCTGCCTTGCCGATGTCGGCCTTGACCACGTAGCTCTGCTCGACCACGACGTCTTCGCCGACGGTCAGGCCGCTGAGTACTTCCACCTTGCCCGCATCGCGCGCACCCAGGGTCACCGCACGCGCGGTGTAGGTGTCGCCTTCGCGCACGAACACCACGTCCTTGCCATCCATCGTCTGCAACGCGCTCAGTGGCACCACCTGTGCGGCCGGCGTGGTGGCCACCACGATGCGCGCCTTGACCGCGGCACCGGGCCGCCATTGGCCGTCGTCGTTGCGCAGCGTGGCGCGCGCGACCGTGCTCTGGCTGGCGGTGGCGGTGCCGGGCAGCACGCGCTCCAGCGTGGTGCTCTGGCTGACGCCGTCTGTCATGCGCGACACGGTGACCGGCACGCCAGCGGTGATGTGCTGGGTATCGTTGCCGAAGATATGCAGGTCCACCCACAGCGTGGACAGATCACCGATCTCGAACAATGGCGTGCCCTCGCCCGCCACCCCGCCGACCTGCGCCTGGCGCGCCAGCACCACGCCGCTGATCGGTGCGGTGACGGTGTACGTGGTGAGACTGAGGTTGCTCTCGATGCTGGCCAGCACCTGGCCGGCACGCACGCGGTCGCCCACATTGGCGCGCAGCGAGCGGATCGGACCGGGGAAGCGCGCCATCACCTGGGCAACGCGGCCATCGACCGGGGTCAACAGACCCTGCACGTCGTGTTCGTCAGCGATGGTGCCGGCCACGACCGGTGCGACGCGGATGCCGGCCTGTTGGGCCATGGCCGCGGCGATGGTGGTGCTTTCTGGGGCGTCGTGGTCGTCATGATCATCGTCGTGTCCGGCTTCACCATGGCCGGCGTCCGTCTCGGCCGCCTTGGCCGGCGCCGTGGCGGGTTCGCTGCCGCCGCAGCCGGTGAGCGCCATCAGCGCGATCAACAGGCTGCCGGCCAGCGCGGTACGGATCAGGGTAGTGGTCATCGGCGGTCCTCCGTGGACACGGTGTCGGTCGCGGCGACCATGCTCTGGCCGGTCAGACGCTGGAGTTCGATCAAAGCGGTCTGTGCGGCGATGGCCGCTTCCAGCTGGCGCTGGCGTGCTTCGATGCGCATTGCCTGCAGCTGTGCCCATTCCATGTAGCTGATCGCGCCGGCGCGCCATGCCTTCTCGGCGGCATTCTCGGCGCGCTTGAGCTGGGGCAGTACGTCGCGTTCCATGCGGGTGACTTCCAGCCGCGAGGTCAGGTAGCGGCCATGTGCTTCGGCCAATGTGGCGTACAGCTGCAGCGCGCGCGCCTCGCGTTCCACACTGTTGAGCGCCAGTTCGGCCTCGGCGGCGCGGATCTCCGGGTCGGCACGGCGCACGCTGCCCAACGGCACGCTGAAACCGGCGACCAGGGAGGTGTCGCGGGTATCGCGGCTGTTGCGCACGCCGACCTGCCAGCTGACATCGGGCCGTGCCTGGGTGCGGGCCAGCTGCACCTGCGCTTCACGGATGCGGCGCTCGCCGGCCAGCACCGCCAGTTCCGGGGTGCGCTGCAGTTCCTCGGCGAGCACGGCGAAGTCCTGCAGCGCGGGCAGCTGCATCGGGTCGCCGGTGACCACGTCGAAACCGGGCTCGCGCTGGCGCCACAGTGCTGACAGCGCCGCACGCGCGGACTGATCCATCTGCCGGGCGCGATCGCGGTCCAGCTCGGCCTGGGCCTGCATCGCCTGCGCGGTCAGCAGCACCGACTCGGGCGAGGCACCGGCCTGCAGGCGCAGCCGCGCGGCGGCGACGGCGCGTCTTCGCTGCTCGATATCGGTCTCGGCGATGCGCAGCTGCTGGCGCGCGTCGGTCACTGCCAGATAGCGGCGGGCGACCTCGGCCATCAGATCCAGCCGCGTGGTTTCGCGCTGCGGGGCCAGGCTGTCCAGGTTGGCCTGGGCCACGGCGCGGCGGGCATCCAGTTTGCCACCACGTTCCAGCACGCCGGCCAAGGTGACGGTGACTTCGGCGGCATCAAAGCCACGAGCGTCCCCGCTGCCGAGTGCGTTCTCCAGCTCCACGCCCACGGTCAACGGGGGCGACAGGCCGGCCGCGTCACGGCGGGCTTCCCACACCGGGCGCTGGGCCTGCGCCAGGCGCAGGTCGGGGTGGTACTGGGCGACGCGCGCGATGGCGTCGTCGAGGGTCAACGGTGCAGCAGGCGTCGTGCCCTGTGCGTACACGCACGGCACGAACGCAATGGCAGCCAAGGCTGCCAGACGCATCCACATGGGAGTCTCCAGAAAGCAATCAGATGGCAAACGGCGGCACGCGGCCGCAGGGCATCAGACCGCTATCGGAGGACGCAGCAGGTTCTCGGGCGGCTGCGTGCGCAGCTGCGCGACCAACCCGGCAGGCACGCCGTGGCTGGGGGCCGCCGGCAGGCTCCAGGCCATCGCAGCCATCGGCAGCACGCCGCCGTGGCCATGGCAGTGGCCGCAATGCACCAGGGCATGCAGCCAGTCTTCCTTGCCGTCGTCGTCGCCCGGCACATCGGCGGCGTCATCCAGGCTGCCATGCACGTCGCTGCTGTCCGCGTGCACGCTCAGGTGGATGTCGGCCAGCGCCGAGGCCAGCGAACTGCCGAACACGCCCACACCGACCACCACCAGCATCAGCAGGCGGAGCAACAGGGACGGACGCGGGCGGGTACGACGGAACATGGCCTGCAGGGTAGCCGGGCGTGAAGCCGTTACACAATCGCAGCCCGGCAGGTCGGTTCACGTTGGCAGGGGCCGGCGCGATGGCCGGCCCCCGCGCATCTCAGCTGGCCGCGGCCTTGCGCTGGGCGATGAAGGCCTGGATCTGTTCCTCCAGCACCGGCAGGGGCACCGAGCCCTGGCTGAGCACAGCGTCGTGGAAGGCCTTGACGTCGAAACGGTCGCCCAGTTCCTGCTCGGCCTGCGCACGCAGGCGCACGATCGCGATCTCGCCGAGCTTGTAGCTCAGCGCCTGGCCCGGCCAGGAGATGTAGCGGTCCACTTCGGTGGTCACTTCATGCTCGCTCAGCGCGGTGTGGTCGCGCAGGTAGGACAGCGCCTGCTCGCGGGTCCAGCCCTTGTGGTGCACGCCGGTATCGATCACCAGGCGCGCGGCCCGCCACATTTCGTAGGTCAGGCGGCCGAAATCCTCGTACGGGGTTTCGTAGATGCCCATCTCCACGCCGAGCTTCTCGCAGTACAGGCCCCACCCTTCGCCATAGGCGGAAATGTAGTTGTTGCGGCGGAACGCGGGCTGCTCGCCCTGCTCTGCCGCCAGCGCGCCCTGCAGGGCATGGCCCGGATCGGACTCATGCAGGGTCAGTGCCGGCAGGTTGTACAGCGGCCGCGCCGGCAGGTTGTAGGTGTTGAGCCAGTAGGTGCCCATGCCACCGCGGCCGGCGGTCCAGAACGGGGCGATGTCCGGCGGCACCGGCACGATGGTGAAGCGCGCGCGCGGCAGCGTCATGTACTTGCCGATCACGCCGTCCACCCGCTTGGAGATCCACGCCGCACGGTGCAACAGCTCGTCCGGGGTCTTGGCGTAGAACTGCGGATCGGTACGCAGGAAGGTCAGGAACTCGGCGAAGCTGCCCTTGAACTCGACCTGCTTGATGATGCCGTTCATCTCGGCCTGGATGCGCGCGACTTCCTTCAGGCCGATCTCGTGGATCTGCTGCGGGGTCAGGTCCAGCGTGGTGTATTCGTGGATCTGCTGCTTGTAATACGCCTTGCCACCCGGCATCGCCTCGGCGGCCAGGGTGGTGCGCGCCTGCGGGACGTACTCGCTGGCGAAGAACGTGCGCAGCTTGGCGAACGCCGGCACCACGCTGCCGCCGATCGCCTGGCGGGCCTGCTCCTGCAACTGCGCCTGCTCGGCGGCCGGGATGCTGGCCGGCAGCTTCTTGAACGGGGCGTACAGCGGCGATTGGGTCGGGTCCTTCAGTTCGGACACGGTGGCAATCGAGACCTCGCGGCCATCAAGCACCGCACGCGGCACGCTGAAACCGCGCTTGAGGCCGGCGCGCATGTTCTCGGTCTGCTGGTCGAAGTAGCGCGGCACATCGTTCAGGCGCGCGATGTAGTTGCGGTAGTCCTGCGCGGTCTTCATCTCGCGCCGGGCCATGAAGGACAGGTTCGACCAGAACGAGGAGTCCGCGTTGAACGGCATTTCGTAGGCGCGCAGGCGTACCTCGGCGGCCAGGTTGAACACCTGGTCGCGGTAGATCGCGTAGTTGATGCGGTTCTCGGCCGAGAGTGCCTTGGTGTCGATCTTGTCCAGCTGGGCCAGGACGTCGTCCCAGACCTTCAACCGGCCCTGCTGCGCGGCCGCGCCGACATCGGGCATGCGGGTGGCGTTGGCCGGGCCGTCGCCGTCTTCGCTGGCTTCACCGCCACCGGCTTCGCGCCAGGCCCATTCCTTCTCGTAGATCGCGCGGAACTGCGCATCGGCGGGGCTTTCGGCGGCCAGGCTGGCCGGGGCGGCGGCCGGGGCAGCCGGGGGCGCGGCCAGGGCAGCGCCGGCGGGAAGAGCCAGGGCGAGCAGCAGCGCAGCAACGAGCGGTGATTTCACGGTCAGGGGTTCCCGAGGGACGGCAAACCCCGATCATGGCACCAAGCTGGCGGGCGGTGCATGGATCAAAAGTCCTGCGCGACCCTAGTGCGTCGCCTTGTCCCGCTTCCACCCACGGTGCGCGATATCCAGCTTCAGGCTGTACAACGCGGTGAAGGCCGGGAACAGGTTCTGCAGCACGCCCACCGAGTCCTGCTTGGCCGAGAACAGGAAATAGCTCAGCGTCATCAGGCTGCCGACCACGCTCATGTACCAGAACAGGCGCGGGATCACCGGCTTGCCAGCGCGGCGCGAGGCGATGAACTGGACCAGCCAGCGGCCGCCGAACATCAGCGCGCCGGTGTAGCCGATCAGCTTCCAGCCGGTGACGTGCAGGCCGGTCCAGTACAGCCAGGTGAGCGGCTGGTCGAGCCAATGCAGTTCCATCAGCGTTCTTCCACGGCGGTGCGCTTGCTGCGCGTGATCAGCCAGGCCACCCCGCGCAGGTCACGGATGCCGACCAGGGCGCGGCCGAGATTGTTGTACTTGGAGACCCCGGCCGTGCGGTGGCGGTGATTGACCGGCACGCTGGTCGTCTGCCAGCCGGCCCGTTGCATCAGCGCCGGCAGGTAGCGGTGCATGTGGTCGAAGTACGGCAGGTCCAAAAACGCGGCGCGCTCGAACAGCTTGATGCCGCAACCGGTATCGGGCGTGTAATCGCGCAGCATGCGGGCGCGGATCGCATTGGCCCACCTGCTGGCCCAGCGCTTGCTGCCCGAATCCTGGCGATTGACGCGCCACCCGGCGAACAGCTTGACCTCGGTGGCGGCTGCGGCCCGTGCAGCGAGCAGCTTGGGGATGTCGGCCGGATCGTTCTGGCCGTCACCGTCCAGGGTGGCGATCCACGGCGCACGCGCGTGCTTGACGCCGTTGCGCACCGCGGTGCTCTGCCCGCTCTGGGTGACGTGGTGCAGCACCCGCAGCTCGGGCGTGACGGCCTTCAGGGCCTGCAGCACCGCCAGGGTGTCGTCGCGCGAGTGGTCGTCGATGTAGACGATTTCGAAATCGATCTGCCCACGCAGTGCGGTGGTGATCTCGTTGATCAGGGGCGTGACGTTGTCGCGTTCATTGAAGACCGGGACGACGACCGACAACTGGGGTTGGCTCATGGTCGGGCTCTGCGTATGGCCAGGATCGAAAAAGAGCGCGCATTCTCCGCGCCCGAGGTTATCCGAAGATGAATCGGCGTGTGTGTGTCAGGCGTGAGCCCCGAAGTAATCGCGGCACCAGGCCACCACCGGCGGCAGACCGCGCTCGATCGGCATGGCCGGCGCATAGCCGAATGCGTCATGCGCGCGCGTGGTGTCGGCCATGGTGCGGATCATGTCGCCGGGCTGCATCGGCTTGTAGACCTTCTGCGCCGGGCGTCCGGCCGCGGCCTCGATGACGCCGATGAAATGCTCCAGTTCGATCGGCGTGTGGTTGCCGAGGTTGAAGACTCGATGCGGAACGACCTCGCTGGACGGATGCGCCAGCGCGCCGAGGATGCCATCCACGATGTCGGAGACATGTGTGAAGTCGCGCTGCATCTTGCCCTCGTTGAACACGTCGATCGGGCGGCCGGCCAACACCGCGCGCGAGAACAGCAGCGGTGCCATGTCCGGGCGGCCCCACGGGCCATACACGGTGAAGAAGCGCAGACCGGTGGCATGCAGCCCGAACAGCTGGGCGTAGGTGTAGGCCATCAGCTCGTTGGCGGCCTTGGTCGCGGCATACAGCGAGCGTGGCTTGTCGATGCGCTGGTCTTCGGAGAACGGCGGGGTCGCCGAATCGCCGTACACCGAGCTGCTGGAGGCATACACCAGATGGGCCACGCCACGATGGCGGCACAGCTCCAGCATGTTGACGAAGCCGGTCAGGTTGCTGTCGACGTAGGCATGCGGGTTTTCCAGCGAGTAGCGCACGCCGGCCTGTGCGGCCAGGTGGATGACCCGGGTCGGCTGGACCTCATCGAACAGCGCGGCCAGGCCCTCGCGGTCGGTCAGGTCGAGCACGCGGATGTCGGCGTCCGGGCACAGCGCGGCCACGCGATCGCGCTTGATCTGCGGATCGTAGTAGTCGTTGTAGTTGTCCAGGCCGACGACGCGCTCACCGCGCTCAAGCAGGGCCTTGCAGGTGTTGGCGCCGATGAAACCGGCCGCGCCGGTCACGAGAATCGTCATGGGGTCTGTCCGTCATGCAGCCACGTATCAATACAGCGTGCCCGGGACGCCCGCGTGGCGATCCGCGCGTCCCGGTGGCCCGCCTCACCAGAGGCTGAGCGGCGCTTCCTTGGCCAGGGTGGCCTTGCGTTCCTTGCTGAAATCCCACCACGGCCGCGGCGCCTCGCCCTGCATGAAACGCAGCACCGACAGAAATACATCGATCACGCAGGGGTCGTGCATCACCCCGGTACGCAGGCACAGCTGCGCGTACATGTCATAGGCATCACGACCGCGCAGATGCGCTGGCACGCGGATGCCGATCAGACGGAGATCTTTCTCACAGGCCGGCCCGACATTCGGCAGGTCGGTCAGACGCAACAGATGGTTGCGGTCGACCTTGGTGGGGTTCATTGGTTGGGGAAGATCCTCTGACGCCTGCGGGGGACTCAGCCCTTCTGTGCGCGAAGTCGGTCGAGCACGCCATCCAGCGTGTCCAGGTCGGTGTAATGGATGATCAGCTTGCCCTTGCCGCCACGGCCGTGGGCGATCGCCACGCGGGCACCCAGCGACTCGGACAGTTCGGTTTCCAGCGAGGCGATATCGGCCTGCGGCGCGGCGGCGGCGGGCTTCTTGCGCAGCGCGCCGGGCACTTTGCCGGCCGCGAACTGCTGGGCGCGGTGTTCCACTTCGCGTACCGACCAGCCCTGGTCGGCCGCTTCCTGGGCCAGCTTGCTGGCCAGTTCCGGCGCCAGTGTCAGCAGCGCACGGGCGTGGCCCATTTCCAGCCGCCGGGTTTCCAGCAGCAGGCGGATGGCGATCGGCAGCTCGAGCAGGCGCAGCAGGTTGGACACCGCCGCACGCGAGCGACCGACGGCCTGTGCGGCCTCGGCGTGGGTCAGGGCGAATTCGGAGATCAGCCGCTGCAGCGCTTCGGCTTCTTCAAGCGGGTTGAGGTCTTCGCGCTGGATGTTCTCGATCAGCGCCATCGCGATGACGGTGCGGTCTTCCAGCTCACGCACCACCACCGGCACTTCATCCAGGCCGGCCAGCTGCGACGCGCGCCAGCGGCGTTCGCCGGCCACGATCTCAAAGCTGTCCGGGCCCAGCTGACGCACCAGGATCGGCTGGATCACGCCCTGCGACTTGATCGACTCGGCCAGCTCGGCGAGCTTGGTCTCGTCCATGTCGCGTCGCGGCTGGTACTTGCCCGGCTGCAGGTGGCCGACCGGCAGCTTGCGCAGGCGTTCACCCGGCTGCGGTTCGACCACGGCGGCTGCCTGCACCTGTGTCACTGCCCCCTTGGGCCCCAACAGCGCGTCGAGGCCACGGCCGAGGCCGCGTTTCTTGCCGAGGGCAGGCTTGGTGCTCATCAGGCGGTCTCCATGGCCTTGTCGGCCTTCTTGCGTTGGTTGTTGCGACGGATGATCTCGCCAGCCAGGCCGAGATAGGCAACGCCACCGCGCGAGGCACGGTCGTAACCGACGATGCTCTGGCCATGGCTGGGCGCCTCGGCCAGGCGCACATTACGCGGCACGATGGTGCGGAACACCTGCTCGCCGAAGTGCTCGGTCAGCTCGGCTGACACGGCATTGGCCAGGTTGTTGCGCACATCGAACATGGTCCGCAGCACACCTTCGATCTCCAGCGCGGGATTGAGGTTGGCACGCAGCGCTTCGATGGTTTCCACCAGCGCGCTCAGGCCTTCCAGCGCGTAGTACTCGCACTGCATCGGCACGATCACCGAATCGGCGGCGGCCAGCGCGTTGAGCGTCAGCAGCGACAGCGCCGGCGGGCAGTCGATCAGGATGTAGTCGTATTCGTCGCGGATCGGGGCCAGCGCGCGCTTGAGGCGCTGCTCGCGCTCGCTCTGGTCCATCAGCTGGATCTCGGCGGCGGTCAGGTCGATGTTGCCCGGGAGCAGGTCGAAGCCTTCCGGGGTCTTCACCCGGACCTCGGCCGCGGTGCTTTCGCCCAGCAGCAGATCACAGGTGGAGGCGGCGACTTCGCGCTTGTCCACGCCGCTGCCCATGGTCGCATTGCCTTGGGAATCGAGGTCGACAAGAAGCACGCGCTTGGGCGCAGCAGCCAGGGAGGCGGCCAGATTGACAGCGGTCGTGGTCTTGCCGACGCCACCTTTCTGGTTGGCGATGGCGATGATGCGGGCCATGCGGGTGAGCCTCATCGGCAGGGAGTGGGACTGGTCATTATGCGTATATGGGGCGTGTCATGCACTGTGAGATGCGCGGAAGGCACGCGCCGCAATACCGCAGCGACGCCCACGGGAACGCCGATGGCGCCGCGTGGGGCCACCGCGGGAGGGGGGCGGGACGACCGTAGGGCGGGCGATGCAGGCGGTGAGGTCACCGGCTCACGGGCCGGTGACCACCACCAGATGGCGCTCGCCGGTCAACCCGGGAACGCTCAGCGGCACCACCTTCTCCACCGACCAGCCGGCCGGCAGCTGCGCGATCTCGTCGTGCGGGTACACGCCTTTCATCGCCAGCAGGCGGCCCCCCGGGCGCAGCAGATGCCCACCGACCCGGATGATCCCGGCCAGGGTATCCATCGCGCGGGCGGTCAGGTGGTCATAGGCGGCCGGTTCGGCCAGTGCCTCGGCACGCGACTCGGCTACGCGGGCGTTGCCCAGGCCCAGCTGGCGCACGGCCTCACGCATGAAGCGCGCTTTCTTGCCATTGCTTTCGACCAGGGTCACCTGCAGCTGCGGGCGTGCGATGGCCAGCGGGATGCCCGGCAGCCCGGGGCCGGTGCCCAGATCGGCCAGGGTGCCGGTCTCCAGGAACGGCTGCATCGCCAGCGAATCGAGCAGATGGCGGGTCACCATCTCCAGCGGATCGCGGATGGCCGTCAGGTTGTACGTCCGGTTCCAGCGGTCGAGCAGGGTCAGGTAGGTCAGCAGTGGCGGTGCCAGCGCGGCGTCCAGCTGCATGGCGGCCAGGCCGCGCTCAAGCGCGTCGGCGACGCCAGCGGGGAGGGTGTGTTCTGTCATGGTGCCATTATCGCAGGTCGGTAGCGCCGACCGTGGGTCGGCTAGCCATCTCACAGGGCATGCCAGGCCAGCGCCGCCCGGAAATCATCGGCGGCCTGCCACTCATGCAGGTGCCAGCGCTCGGCCGGACCCAGTTCGGGATCGCACCAGGCCAGGTGCAGGCCACCATCGGTGCCGGGCGCGAGCTGCAGGCGGTGCAGACCGAAGGAAATGCCCTGCCCCTGTGCCTTCAACAGCGCTTCCTTGGCGCACCAGACGCGGAAGAACCACTGGTGGCGGGCCTTTTCGTCCAGCGATTCCAGCCAGGCGATCTCGGCCGGGTGGAAGAAGCGCTGCACGATCTCCAGCATCCGCGGGCGTGGGCGCAGCGGCTCCAGGTCCACGCCGAGGCGGACGCCTTCCCCGAGGGCGACCAGCAGCTGCCCATGGCTGTGGCTCCAGCCGGTCCCCACATGCGCCAACGGGCCGTGCAGCGCTGGCCGGCCGCGCGGGTCGCGCTGCAGCGGCAGGTCCTCCGGCGCCCCACCCAGCTGCTCGGCCAGCAGGACCCGGGCCTGCGGCTCGCCCCGGGTGCCCGGCACATGCGGCAGGCGCCAGACCGTGACCGGACCGAAGCGCCACGGGCCCTCCAGCGTCGCCGGCAGGGTCATGCGAACGCCCCGAAAAGAGCACTGCACGGTGACTTCACGGCACGTACCGTCAACTGGCCCGGTGCCATCCACTTATTGGGAGTCAACGTCATGGGCATCATCATCTGGTTGATCGTCGGCGGTATCGTGGGCTGGCTTGCGAGCATCATCATGCGGCGCGATGCACAGCAGGGCATCATCCTGAACATTGTGGTCGGCATCGTCGGCGCGCTGATTGCCGGCTTCCTGTTCGGCGGCGGCATCAATGAAGCGATCACCATCCGCACGTTCCTGTTCTCGTTGATCGGCGCAGTGATCCTGCTCGCGATCGTGAATCTGTTTACGCGTCGAAGCGTCCGGTAACGAACGCACGTACCTCGCTTGATCGACAAGGCCCGGTACTGCCGGGCCTTGTTGTTTCCACGATCAGCCCAGCTGCACCCAGGCCGGGGCATGGTCGCTGGGGCGCTCCCAGGTGCGCGGCTCGCGGTCGATGCCGGAGGCGACCGCACGCGCCTTGAGTGCGTCGGACACCAGGGTCAGGTCGATGCGCAGGCCGAGGTTGCGACGGAAGCCGGCCGCCCGGTAGTCCCACCAGCTGAACACGCCCTCTTCCTCGCTGTGCAGACGGAAGGCATCGTGCAGGCCCAGCTGCAGCAGCTTGTTCAGGGCGCCGCGCTCGGCGGTGGAGGTCAGGATGTGGTTCTCGTTCCAGACCAGCGGGTCATGTACGTCGCGGGCATCGGGCGCGATGTTGAAGTCACCCATCACCACCAGCTCCGGGTACTTCGCCAGTTCGGCCTCGACCCAGGCATGCACGGCCTCCAGCCAGCGCAGCTTGTAGGCGTACTTGTCGGTGCCCACGTCCTGGCCGTTGACTACGTACAGGTTGATGATGCGCACGCCGTTGACGGTACCGGCGATGGCACGCTTCTGCTCATCCTCGAAGCCGGGGATGCCGATCTGCACGTCCTGCGCCGGTTCGCGCGAGAGCAGCGCGACGCCGTTGTAGGTCTTCTGCCCGGCAAACACGCTGCGGTAGCCCAGCCCGGCCAGCACCGCGTCGGGGAACTTGTGGTCCTCCATCTTGGTTTCCTGGATGCCGACCACGTCCGGCGCGAACGCCGTGAGCCATTGTTCCAGGTGCGGCAGGCGCACGTTGAGCGAGTTGACGTTCCACGAGGCGATTTTCATGTGCGCCATTCTACCGGTAGCTACCGGCCGTTGGTCGGTGGCGCAGGCAGCCTCTCGCGTCCGGGCACACAGATTTTTGCCACACGCCTGCGTCCCCCGCTAGGCTGTGGCCCACCCTTGGTACCGCAGATATTCAATGAACGCAGATGCCTTCGTAGCAAGGTGGTACGCGGAGAAAGCGAACCTGCTCGCCATGGCGTGGACCCCAGGCACGGCGTGCGCAGCAAGGATCGCCGCGATGAATCTGTCGCCCGAGCAGACCCAGCAGTTGCGGGAGATGCTCGATGTCTTCACCACCGACGCCCTGTACACCCTGCTGCTCGGCCTGGATGGAAGCGCCGCGCTGGGGGGTGACCAGCGCCACTACACCCTGCTGGACGAGGACGGTTCGGTGATCGCAGAGGAAGGCGATCTTGAAGCTGCGGCCTATGCGTGGTTCCACGAAGGCCGATCGTCGCAGCCGGGGCGTTGAGGGAGCGTTGCGCCACACGACGTGATTGACCCGCAGCGCCACTCGCGAGCAGAGGCGCCGGGGCCATTAGCGCAACACATTGTCCAGTGGGCAAGGCGATATCACGCTGTAAATGTCGCCGATGACTCGGAGTTCTGTAGGTGCTTTCGCACATGAAAGCGAGGAGCTTCCCCACTTGCATCGCTGTCGACTGGAGGAAGATTCTCGACATGTCGCCCGTGACCGCGACAGATGCCCGAAGGAGTCCGCATCCATGCCAACTGAATTCGCCATCAACGCGTTGAACTACAAGACGCTCGCTGTGGTGCTGCTGATCGGCGTCGTCCCGCTGCTGTTGGTCGGCATGGCGGTCTACTTCCTCGGGCAGGACAGAATGTCCCAGTTGGCCGCGCTCGGCGCCACCTCTTTGGCCGTCATCATCGGCCTGCTTGGCGTCTGGCAACTCAGCGCGATCCGACTGACGGCGGACGCCACGACCCTGACCGTCGGCGGCGGCGCGTATTCCGTTTCAGTTCCGATGGCACAGATCGATCATGCCGGCGCACGACGGCGGCTGCCCGGTACCGATGACACTGCGTTGGGTCTACGCACCCATGGCATCGGCATGCCGGGCCTTTCACTGGGGTGGTTCCGCACCGGCAAGGGGAAGGCATTTGCAGCAGTGACCGATCCAGCGAAGGTGGTGATCCTGCCGACTACGGCCGGTTACACGCTGCTGGTATCCCCGGAGGATCCCGACGCGTTCCTGGCCGCGCTCAGGCGTCTGTAGCGGGCGTCCATGCCGGCGGCCTTCACCGCACCATCGCCTTCAACATCCCGGCGATCTTCGAATACGGCGGCTTGAGCAGATCGCTGGCCGCCCAACGCGACTGCCACAGGATGGGCAGCTGTTTGCTCATCGCATCGAAACCGGCGCGCGCGTGATAGGCGCCCATGCCACTCGGGCCAACGCCGCCGAACGGCAGCCCATTGACCGCAAAATGCAGCAGGGTGTCGTTGACGGTGACGCCGCCGGCCACTACCTGCGCCAGCACCCGTTCCACCTGCGTACGTTCATGACTGAAGACGTACAGCGCCAACGGGCGATCACGCGACTGCACGTCCGCGATGGCGGCGTCCAGCTCCGGATACGCGCAGACCGGCAGGATCGGACCGAAAATCTCCTCGCGCATCAGCGCCAGATCGGCCGGCGGATCGAGCACGATGGTCGGCACGATCAGCCGCTCGCGCCGCGCACGCTCGGGATCGACCGTGGCCAGTTCGATCACCGGCACGCCCCGCGCGCGGGCTTCATCGAGATAGCCGCGCAGGCGCTGGTACTGGCCGTCGTGGATGATCCGGGTGTAATCGTTGGCGTCGCTGAAATCGCCATAGCGCGCCTGCACCTGGGTCTGCAGCTGCTGCACCAGCTCGCGCTGGCGATGGCCGTCGATCAGCACGTAGTCCGGCGCGATGCAGGTCTGGCCGGCATTGAAGAACTTGCCGGTGGCCAGGCGCGCGGCGGCCTTCTCCAGCGGGTAGTCGCTGCAGACAATGGCCGGGGATTTGCCGCCCAGCTCCAGCGTGAGCGGGGTCAGGTGCTCGGCGGCGGCCGCCATGACCTTGCGGCCGATGGTGGTGGAGCCGGTGAACACCAGGTGGTCCAGCGTCGAGCCGGCCAGGGCGCTGGCGAGGTTTCCATCGCCCTGCACGACCGCCACGCGATCGGAAGGGAACACGTCAGCCAACAGCGAGTGCAGGAATGCGCTGGTGCGGGGCGTGTGCTCGGACGGCTTGAGGATCACGTGGTTGCCGGCGGCGATCGCGGTGGCCAGCGGAATCAGCGCCAGGTTGACCGGGTAGTTCCAAGGGGAGATCACCCCGACCACGCCCAGCGGCACCGGGCGGGTCTGTGCGCGCGCCGGCCAGAACCGCCAGCCGACACCGACCCGGCGCGGCCGCATCCAGCCGCGCAGATGGCCGCACAGGTGGTCGATGTCGCCGAGCACGGTCATGCCATCGGCGATCAGTGATTCGTGGGTGGAGCGGTGGCCGAAATCGGCCGAGATCGCCGCGGCCATGTCCGGCAGACGTGCCTTGAGGGCGGCGCGCAGGCGCTGCAGGTCATCGCGGCGCTGTTCCAGCGTCGGGCGGTTGGCCTGCCAGGCAGTGCGAAGGGTCTGCAGGATCGCGGGCAGCGCGGCGGGATCGGTGTGGGCATCGCTCATGGGCCGACTATAGCGGCACGCTGCGTGATGGCGGGATCGGTAGTGCCGGCCGCTGGCCGGCAGCCTCACACGCTTCTCCGCAGGTCTCGGGAGCCGGCCAGCGGCCGGCACTACCCCGCAAAGAGAAAGGGCCGCGATTCGCATCGCGGCCCCTTCGTCCTGCCGTGTGGATCACCGTTACTTGGTGATGTCCACATCCTTGGTTTCATGCAGGAACAGGCCACCGACCACGACCGTCATCAACGCGATGATGATCGGGTACCACAGGCCGTAGTAGAGGTTGCCGGTACCGGCCACCAGCGCGAAGGAAATCGCTGGCAGGAAGCCACCGAACCAGCCGTTGCCGATGTGGTACGGCAGCGACATCGAGGTGTAGCGGATACGCGTCGGGAACAGCTCGACCAGGTAAGCGGCGATCGGGCCGTAGACCATGGTCACGTACAGCACCAGCAGCCACAGCATGAAGATCGTGCCCGGGATGTTGATGCGCGCATTGTCGGCCTTGGCCGGATAACCCGCGGCACTCAATGCACCCTTGAGCTCCCCGCCGAAGGCATCACCCTTGGCCTTGAGCTCGTCCTTGGTCAAGCCCGCCGCCTCGTAGGAGGTCACGGCGGTGGTCCCGACGTTGACCGTGGCCAGCGTACCGGCCGGTGCCGGCTTCACTTCATAGGGCACACCGGCCTTGGTCAGGGCCGCGGTGGCCACGTCGCAGGAGCTGGTGAACTTGCGCAGGCCGACCGGATCGAACTGGAACGAGCAGGTGTTCGGATCGGCATTGACCAGCGCCGGCGAGTTGGTGCGCGCTTCTTCGATGGCCGGGTTGGCGAAGTGGGTCAGGCCCTTGAAGATCGGGATGTAGGTGATCGCGGCCAGCAGACAGCCGGCCAGGATGATCTTCTTGCGGCCGATACGGTCCGACAGCCAGCCGAAGAAGATGAAGAACGGCACGCCCAGCGCCAGCGCTGCGGCGATCAGCAGGTAGGAGGTGGTGGCGTCGACCTTGAGCATGCTGCTCAGGAAGAACAGCGCGTAGAACTGGCCGCCGTACCACACCACGGCCTGGCCGGCTGCGGCGCCGAGCAGGACCAGCAGCATCAGCTTGAGGTTGCCGTCCTTGAGGCTGTCACGGAACGGGGTCTTGGAGCCCTTGCCTTCGGCCTTCATCTGCTGGAACAGCGGGGATTCGCTCAGCTGCAGGCGGATCCACACCGAGATGCCCAGCAGCACGATCGAGACCAGGAACGGAATACGCCAGCCCCAGGCTTCGAACGCTTCATTGCCCAGGAAGTAGCGGCAGGCCAGGATGATCAGCAGCGACATGAACAGGCCGAGCGTCGCGGTGCACTGGATGAAGCTGGTGTACAGGCCACGCTTGTCGGCCGGTGCATGCTCGGCGACGTAGGTTGCCGCGCCACCGTATTCGCCACCCATCGCCAGGCCCTGGGCCAGACGCAGAATGATCAGGATCACCGGGGCGGCGAAGCCGATCGAGGCGTAGTTGGGCAGCACGCCGACCAGGAAGGTCGAGATGCCCATGATCAGGATCGTGACCAGGAAGGTGTACTTGCGGCCGATACGGTCGCCGAGGCTGCCGAAGAAGGCCGCGCCGAACGGGCGCACGAAGAAGCCGGCCGCGAACGCCAGCAGCGCGAAGATCATGCCGGTGGTTTCATTGACACCGCTGAAGAACTGCTTGGCGATGATCGCGGCGAGCGAGCCGTACAGGAAGAAGTCGTACCACTCGAAGACGGTACCCAGGCTGGACGCGAAGATGACCTTCTTGTGTCCCTGGGTAAGTTGGGCTTTCGCCGGTGCAGGTGTTGTTGACATGGGACGCTTCCCCTCCGAAGCAATCGTGGTGTTGTGCCGGCTGTTCACCGGCAATCGTTTTTTCTTTTAGAAGCTGTACTTCGTGGTGAACTGCAGGCGGCTGATATCGCCCTTGCGGCCATCCTCGATCTCGCGCACGCCGTACATCAGCTCGGCGCCGACATCGACCTTGGGCATCGGCGTATAGAACACGTTGCCGCGGATGCTCTGCACGCTTTTGGTGACCAGCGGGCCGAGGCTGCCGTCGTTGTCGTAATCGCTGCGCGCATAGATCAGGTTGGTGCGCAGCTTCGGAGTGAAGGCGTGGCGCCAGCCGACGTAGCCGGCCAGCACGCCGGTCGGGTTGAGTTCGTCGCGGGCGATGTCATACGCGGTATCGGCGGTGACGCCCAGGCCGATGTAGCGTGCGATGCCTTCACCGCCGGTGACCTGGTAGTGCAACGTATCGGTCGGGCCCATCACCCACTTGCCGCCCAAGGTCAGGCCGCCGGCGATCTTGTCCGCATCGGCGCCGGTGGTCTGGTTGTCGACCTTCAGCTGACGGACCACGCCGCCCACGCCGAAGGTGCCCCAGTCACCCTTCCAGCCATAGCGCAGGGTCAGATCGGGTAGCGCGCCACGGTCGGAATTGCTGGCCGCGTTGGTCCACGCACCGGTGACCGGGTTGCGGGTGCCGGTGAGCAGCGTGGTTTCCGGGTTTTCCAGCGCGACGCTGAAGCCGCCCTGGGTGTAACGGATCTGTGCCTGGCGCACGAAGACCACACCGTCGGTCGGGCCGACGAAGTCGGCCGCTTCCGGGATCGAGGCGGCATCCATGAAGTTCGACCAGGTCTGGCCGGCCATCCAGTTGTTCCAGTACATGTAGGCATGACGCAGCGTCACACCGTAGGTATTGGTCGCGGTCTGGTTGCCCAGCGAGTTGCCGAAGAAGTCCATTTCGAAGAACGCGCCGGCCTTGTTGCCGCCTTCGCTGACGTTATCGATGCCGAGGTTGAAGCGCGAGAACTTGGCATGGGCGTTGTAGTCCACGTCCGAACGCTTGCCGCTGCCGCCAGCACCGGCCACCGGGGTCTGGCCCGGCAGATACAGCGCGCGGCCGGTGGCATCGTCGGCAAGCTGGCCATCGCCGGTCTGGGTAGCCAGGAAATCGGCCTTGATGAAGCCGCCGATCTTGACCGTGGTACCCGGCGCGGCGCCCGGGGTGATGGTGGTGACCTGGATCGGCTGCTTGCCTGCCGGCACCGTGGCGGCCACCGGTTGCTGCGCCTGGACCGTGCGCACGGCGGTGACATCGGTCTGGGCCTGGCTGATCTGGACCTGCTGTTGCTGCTGGTTGTTCAGCAGCAGCTGGACCTGGCGCTCCAGCTCGACGACGCGTGCTTCCAGGGCCTTTTCTTTTGCGGTTTCGGCGAACGCCATGCCTGGCGCGATCAGTGCGACGAACATGGCGGCGGCCAACGGCCGGCGTGTCGTCCTCAGCAAACGGTGGCTCATGTTGCCCTCTCTCCCGGGTGGCAAGGTGATGCCGCGCATGGGGCACGGTCGACCCGAGGGTGCGGCGCGTTGACGCACCGAAGCTATTGGCCATTAGTCGTACTCGCCCGCCAGGGGCGAGTACGACCCGGGCGCCCACGGCGACCGGCAGGTGCCGCAGGCACCGCGCAGGTACCGACCGTTGGTCGGTACGCCTTGCCTCACGACCAACGGTCGTGAGCTACCGACGTTGCTGCCATGTCATATCCGGATAGTCGGCGTTCGACCAAGGTCTAACCACCTCCACACCGCGCAGGCGGGTGGATGCGGCAAACTGAGGGGGAGAGGTCGTCACTTATGTTGCGACCGCACAACCCAAGTCAACGTGCAAGTGAGGGTGCCATGGCTGATCTTTACCCCGTCGACGCCGCGTTCGCCGCGGCATCGCGGATCGACAAGAACACGTACCAGCAGCTCTACCGTGAATCGGTGGAGCATCCGGATGCCTTCTGGGGCAAGGCCGCCGAGCGCCTGGACTGGTTCAAGAAACCGACCCGTATCAAGAACGTCAGTTATCAGCTCGACGATTTCCGCATCAAGTGGTTCGAAGATGGCGAGCTCAACGCCAGCGTCAACTGCCTGGATCGGCAGCTCGACAAACGCGGCGACAAGATCGCCCTGCTGTTCGAGCCCGACAGCCCGGATGCACCGGCCCAGGGCGTCACCTATCGCGAACTGTATGAGCGCACCTGCCGCCTCGGCAATGCGCTGCGCAACCTCGGCGTCAAGAAGGGCGACCGGGTCACCATCTACCTGCCGATGATCGTCGATGCCGCCGTGGCCATGCTGGCCTGCGCGCGTATTGGTGCGATCCACTCGGTGGTGTTCGGCGGTTTCGCCCCGAACTCGATCGCCGACCGCGTCATCGACTGCGGCAGCAAGCTGATCATCACCGCCGACGAAGGTCTGCGCGGTGGCAAGAAAATTCCGCTCAAGGCCAACGTGGATGCCGCGCTGAAGCTGCCTGGTACCACCACCGTGGAAACGGTGCTGGTGGTCCGCCATACCGGTGGTGCGGTGGACATGCAGGCCCCGCGCGACCGCTGGTTCCACGATGTGGTGGACCCGCAGCCGGCGCAGTGCGAACCCGAGCGGATGAACGCCGAGGATCCGCTGTTCATCCTCTACACCTCCGGTTCCACCGGCAAGCCCAAGGGCGTGCTGCACACCACCGGCGGCTACCTGCTCTACGCGGCCTACACCCATGAAGCGGTGTTCGACCTGCGCGAGGACGACATCTACTGGTGCACCGCCGACGTCGGCTGGGTCACCGGCCACAGCTACATCGTGTACGGCCCGCTGGCCAATGGCGCCACCTCGGTGATGTTCGAAGGCGTGCCGAACTTCCCGAACACCTCGCGGTTCTGGGACGTGATCGACAAGCACCAGGTCACGATCTTCTACACCGCCCCCACCGCGATCCGCGCGTTGATGCGCGAAGGCGATGCACCGGTCAAGCGCACCTCGCGCAGTTCGCTGCGCCTGCTCGGCAGCGTCGGCGAGCCCATCAATCCGGAAGCGTGGCGCTGGTACTACGAGGTGGTCGGCGACAGCCGCTGCCCGATCGTGGATACCTGGTGGCAGACCGAAACCGGCGGCATCCTGATCTCGCCACTGGCCGGCGCGGTCGATCTCAAGCCGGGCTCGGCCACCCTGCCCTTCTTCGGCGTGCAGCCGGCCCTGGTCAACGCCGATGGCGAGATCCAGGAAGGGGCGACCGAAGGCAACCTGATCATCCGCGATTCGTGGCCGGGCCAGATGCGCACCGTCTACGGCGACCATCAGCGCTTCATCGACACCTACTTCCGCACCTACCCGGGCAGCTACTTCACCGGCGATGGTTGCCGTCGTGACGAGGATGGCTACTACTGGATCACCGGCCGCGTCGACGATGTGATCAACGTTTCCGGTCACCGCATCGGCACCGCCGAAGTGGAAAGCGCGCTGGTCTCGCACCCGAAGGTGGCCGAAGCGGCTGTGGTTGGCTTCCCGCACGACATCAAGGGCCAGGGCATCTATGCCTACGTGACCCTGATCGCCGACGAGACGCCGAGCGATGAACTGCACAAGGAGCTGGTGGCCTGGGTGCGCAAGGAGATCGGTCCGATCGCCGCGCCCGATCATCTGCAATGGGCCCCGGGCCTGCCGAAAACGCGCTCGGGCAAGATCATGCGCCGCATCCTGCGCAAGATCGCCGAGAACGCCCCGGACCAGCTCGGCGACACCTCGACCCTGGCCGATCCGTCGGTGGTGGCCTCGTTGGTGGAAGAACGCAAAGTGAAGTAACCCTTCGCCGTAACGGCACAGGATGGGGCCGCGTCATCGCGTTCGCGCTGTCGCTCCCACGATCCGCACGCGGATCGTGGGCCCCGCCTCACCAGCACCCACACCCCGCCGCTTCGCGGCCACCCCCTGACTCAGGGGGCTGTCATCCCGATAGACTTTTTCGTTGCGTCGCTGCACTCCTCCGCAACATGGCCCCCACCATGACGACCCTCCTGATTGCCGATGACCACCCGCTGTTCCGTGAAGCCCTTCGCGGGGCCGTACAGCGCGTCATCCCCGGCGTACAACTGTACGAAGCGGACAGCGTGGAAGCGCTGTACCAGCTGGCCGACCAGCACACCGACGCCGACCTGGTCCTGATGGACCTCAACATGCCCGGCGCGCAGGGCTTCAACGCGCTCGTGCATATGCGCGCCCTGCACCCGCAGCTGCCGGTGGTGGTCGTGTCCGCACGTGAGGAACCCACCGTGATGCGCCGCGCGCTCGACCACGGCGCCTTTGGCTTCATCCCCAAATCCGCCGATTCGGACACCATCGGTCATGCACTGGGCACCATTCTGGATGGCGAGACCTGGGCCCCAGCGGAAGCGCACAACGTGCCCCAGACCGGGCGCGAGGAACGCGAGATCGGCCAGCGCCTGCGCGAGCTGACGCCGCAGCAGTTCCGGGTGCTGCAGATGCTGGGTGCCGGCCGCCTCAACAAGCAGATCGCCTACGACCTCAACGTCTCCGAAGCGACGATCAAAGCCCACGTCACCGCGATCCTGCGCAAGCTGGGCGTCACCAACCGCACCCAGGCAGTGCTGATGGCCGGCAAGCTGGCCATCGATGACGAACAGATCGTGTTGCCGCCCGAAGAAGAGTAGTCCGTTATAGCCGGAGCTATGAATTCCAGCGTTACCTGCGCAATTCGCCGCAAACGCTCTACGCTGCAGGCCCGGTGCTAAGCTTCCCGTCCCCTTGGGGAGTAGCCGGATTCCTGCTGAAGGAATCGCCCGCGTCAACATACTCGGCCAGTGCGCCGTGGTGCGGGCAACCATCTTGGTTGGCGAGACCAGCGGTCCGCGTGCGCAACGACAGGTTGGGCGCGTCCGCGGCCCGTTGCTCGCTATCGCCCGACCTGCCGCGTACCCCAATGTCTCCTGTTTCGATCCTGCTGATCGGCTTTGCCATGTCCACCGATGCCTTCGCTGCGGCGATCGGCAAAGGCGCGGCCATGCGCAAGCCACGTTTCTCCGACGCGCTGCGCGCCAGCCTGATTTTCGGTGTCATCGAAGGCATCACCCCGGTGATCGGCTGGCTGCTCGGTCGCGCTGCGCTGGAGTATGTGGAGGCCTTCGATCACTGGATCGCGTTCGGCCTGCTCGGCGCACTGGGCGTGCACATGATCATCAACGGCCTGCGCCCCGATGAGGATGCAGAGGAAGACGACACCAGCAAGCACCACGGTTTCTGGCGGCTGGCGATGACCGGTTTCGCCACCAGCATCGACGCGATGGCGGTCGGTATCGGCCTGGCCTTCCTCGACGTGCACATCGGCGTCATGGCGCTGGTCATCGGCCTGTGCACGCTGACCATGGTCACCTGCGGGATCATGCTCGGCCGCGTGCTGGGCGGCATGGTCGGCAAGCGCGCCGAGATCATCGGTGGCGTGATCCTGATCATCATCGGCTCGACCATCCTGTACGAACACCTCAGCGGCGCCGTGGCCTGATCGGGCACTGCGACCGCCGCCAGCCCGCGGCTAGAGATCGCCGCGGGTGTCGTGGAAGGCGGCCAGGAAGGCGCGTAGCGAGGCCGGCTTGATCGGCTTGGTCAGCAACCGGTAGCCGCGGTCGCGCGCCATCCGCTTCAGCTCATCGCGCCCATCGGCGGTGAGCAGCGCGCCGGGGATCGCGCGCCCGGCCTTCTGGCCCAGGGCCACCAGCGTATCCAGTCCATCCAGGCGGTCGTGGAGGTGGTAGTCCACCAGCATGACATCCGGCCGCTCCACCACTTTCTCCAGTGCCTGGTCGACCGTGCTGGCGGTGATCACCTGCACCTGCCAACGGCCCAGCAGCGCGCGCATGCCGTCCAGGATTTCCTGGTCATTGTCCACGCACAGCACACGCATGCCCGCCAGTGAATCGGTGCGGGTCACCGGGTTCGGTGCCGGCAGCGCCGTCACGCTGGGCAGCGCCGGTGCGGCCACCAGCGGCAGCAGGATCGAGAACATGCTGCCGCTGCCGACCCGGCTGCGCGCGTTGAGGCGGTGATCGAGCAGGCGCGAGATGCGCTGGCAGATCGACAGCCCCAGCCCCAGCCCCTGCTCGCCCCAGTCGAAGGGCTGCTGGTAGCGATGGAACTCATCGAAGATCTGCTGCATGTGGTGTTCGGGAATGCCCGGGCCGGTATCCCATACCTGCAGTTCCACCTCCGGCCCACGATGCCGCACCGCCAGCACGATGCGGCCCTGGCGCGTATAGCGCAGCGCATTGGCCAGGAAGTTCTGCAGCACGCGGCGCAACAGGCGGCGATCGCTGCGCACCCACGCCGGCCGCGCGAACAGATCCAGGCGCAGGCCACGTCCGGCGGCGACGGGGGAGTACTGCGCCGCCAGCTCGCGCATCAACAGGCTGACGTCGAAATCGCCGATCACCGGGTGCAGCCCGCCGGCATCCAGCCGGGAGACGTCCAGCAGGCCATCCAGCAGCTCTTCAGCGGCGCGCAGTGACGCATCCACGCGCTCGGCCAGGTGCCGCTGCTCTTCGTTGTTGTGGTGGCTCTCACGCAGCGCAGAAGCGAACAGGCGCGCAGCGTTGAGCGGCTGCAGCACGTCATGGCTGATCGCCGCCAGGAAACGCGTCTTGGACTGCTGCGCCATTTCCGCCTCGTGCGAGCGCTCGGCCACGCGCTGCTCCAGCGTTTCGTTGGCTTCCAGCAGCGCGCGCTCGGCGTGCTTGTAGTCGGTGATGTCGTTGTAGCTGGTGACGTAACCGCCGCCGGGCAGCGCCTGCCCGCGCATCTCGATCACCTTGCCGTCGCTGCGGGTGCGCTCGAAGATGTGCGGTGAGCCGGCGCGCATGTAGCCGATGCGGCGGTTGATCTGCACCTCGATCTCGCCCTCGCCCAGCTCGCCGCGCTCGGCGTTGTAGCGGATCAGATCGGCGACCGGGCGACCCACGTACAGCATGCCATCGGGATAGCCGAACATCTGCTGGTAGCGGCGGTTCCAGGCGGTCAGCCGCATGTCCGGATCGACCACGCTGACGCCCGCGCTGATGTTCTCCAGCGTGGTCGACAGGATCTCGCGGTTGAAGCGCAGTTCCTGGCCGGCTTCATCGAGCACGGCCACCACTTCGCCCAGATCCATGCCCGAGCCGCGCAGCAGGCTGGTCAGCAGCAGACGCGCGGACGCCGCACCGATCGAGGCGGCCAGCAGGCGTTCGGTGAACTGCACCCAGGCACGGTCGGCCGGGGCCGACGCCTGCAGCTCGCGCCCCAGCGATTGCGCCTGCTCAAAGAACGAGCGCCGTGCATGGCGGTCACCCACCACGCGCGCGGCCAGCGCCAGCAGGTCGCCCACATGCACGTGGCCCGGCCACGCACCGGCGACCGAGGGCCGCTGTGCATACGGATCCAGGAAGGGTGCCGCACCCAGCCGCTCGTCCACGCCGGGACGCCAGCGCACCGAGACCAGCACCATCGCGGCCACGTTGACCAGCAGCGACCAGAACGTGCCGTGGGTCAGCGGGTCCCAGCCACTCATTCCGAACAGGTGCTGCGGCTGCAGCCACTCGATACCGAACGGGCCCTGCACCAGCCAGCTCGCATCCATCCAGCCGGCATGGGTCAGCGCAGGCAGCAGCAGGGTATAGACCCAGGTGCCGAAGCCCAGCAGCATGCCGGCCTCGACGCCTCGGCGGCTGGCACCGCGCCAGTAAAGTCCGCCGATCAACCCGGGCGCGAACTGGGCCACCGCCGCGAACGCCATCAATCCGTACGAGGCCAGCGTGCTGTCATTGCTGCTGCCGCGGTAGTAGCTGTACGCCAGCAGGGCGAGCAGCAGGATCGCCGTGCGCCGGATCCACAGCACGCGTGAGGCGACGTTCGCCGCGTCCTCGTGGTGGTCGTTGCGGCGCAGCAGCACCGGCATCACCAGGTCGTTGCTGACCATGGTGGCCAGCGCGATCGACGCCACGATGACCATGCCCGTTGCCGCCGAGAAGCCGCCGACGTAGGCGACCAGTGCCAGGAATTTGCGGCCCTCGGCCAGCGGCAGGGCCAGCACCATGCTGTCGTCGGCCACGCTGCCACCGGTGCCGAACAGGGTCACGCCCGCCGTGGCGATGGGAATCACCATCGCCGAAATGATCACCAGGTAGGCCCCGAACATCCAGCGCGCACGGCGGATGTCACGCACGTCGCCGCACTCGACCACGGCCACATGGAACTGGCGCGGCAGGCAGATGATGGCCAGGAAGCTCAGCAGGGTCTGCGAAATGAAACCGACCGGCGGCAGGCCGGTGAACAGCGTGTGCGCCGATTCGATCACCGCATCGGTGCGGTCATTGAGCCAAAGGTAGGCGAACAGCCCCAGCGCGACCATCGCGATCAGCTTGATCATCGATTCCAGCGCGATCGCCAGCATCATGCCGTGGTGGTGCTCGGTGGCATCCACCTGGCGGGTACCGAACAGGGTGGCGAACAAGGCCATCAACAGCGCCACATACAGCGCCGGATCGGTGAAGAAGCCGGTGGGCCCGACGTTGCCGGTCAGCACCTGCAGGCTCATCGCCACGGCTTTGTACTGCAGGGCCAGGTACGGCACGATGCCGATCAGCGCGATCACCGCCACCAGCGCGGCCAGCCGCCGCGAGCGGCCGAAGCGCGAGGAGATGAAATCGGCGATGGACACCACGTTCTGGCTGCGTGCGATCAGCGCCAGCCGCTCGATGATGCGCCAGCCGAACACCCACAGCAGCAGCGGGCCCAGGTAGATCGGCAGGTAGCCCACGCCATTGCGCACCGCCGTGCCGACCGCGCCGTAGAAGGTCCAGGACGAGCAGTACACCGCCAGCGCCAGGCTGTAGACCACCGGGCGCAGCCACGGGCGGTCGGGGTACATCGGGCGACGGTCGCCCCACCACGCCACGCCGAACAGCAGCGCGGCGTAGGCCACCGAGACCAGCAGCAGGATCCAGCTAGAAACCACAGGGTTGTTTCCGCGAGAGCAGCCCGCAGTGTAGGCCACGACCGTTGGTCGTGGCGCTACGGGGGCCGCCGACCTGTCTTACTCCGCCGGCACGCCCATTTCCTTCAGCAGCTCCGGCGCCGGGTACACCTTGGCCAGCAGCCAGCGCAGATAGCGCATGTCCACGTGCACCGCGCGCTTGAAGCGCGGATCGAACCACCAGCTGGCGCTGACCGACTCCCAGTTGCTGTCGAAGTTCAGGCCGATCAGCTCGCCCTTGGCGTTGAGCACCGGCGAGCCGGAGTTGCCCCCGGTAGTGTCCAGGTTGGTCAGGAAGTTGACCGTCTGGGTCTTCAGCACCGGATCGGCGGTGGAACCGAAATCGCCCTTGGCGATCGCGGCCAGCAGCGGCTTGGGCGCATCGAACGGATAGGCGTTGGTGTTCTTCTCCACGATCCCGGCCACGGTGGTCACCGGGTCGAAATGCACTGCATCGCGCGGCGACAGCGCTTCCACCTTGCCGTAGCTGATGCGCAGGGTACGGTTCGCATCCGGGTAGACCGCGCGGCCCTGCTTGGCGCGCCAGGCGAACAGCGCCTGCATGTAGGCCGGGCGCAGGCGCAGCTGCTCACCTTCGCGGGTCTTGCGCTCGTCATCCAGGCGCAACTGCGCGGCCACCAGCGGGCCAGCCAGATCGATCAGCGGATCGCGTGCCAGCGCCTTGCCCTCTTTCGCCGCGGCAAAGCGCGACAGACGCTCGGCTTCGTCGCCCAGGTGCGTGTTGGCGTAAAGCGTGTCCAAGGTCTTGGCCAGCGCGGCCGGGGTGCGGCCGAAGGCCGCGTCGAACTCGGGCACGCGCTGCGCATCGGGCAGCTGCTGGTAGCGGGTCAGCAGCGTGGTCAGCAGGGCTTTTTCGATGGCCGGATCGTAGCGGCGCTGAACCTGCTTGAGCACGCCTTCGATCAGCGCCAGATCGCGCTGCTGGTAGCCCGTGTCACGTTCGGCATCGGGCTTGGCCGATTCGATGCGCAGCCGCTCCAGGGTCAGTGCCGAGCGCAGCAGCTGGCTCTGCGACGCGAGCAGATCGAGCAGCAGATCGCGTTCGCCCACCGAGGCGCCGCTGGACAGCGAGGTCAGCAGCGACTGGATGTCGCTTCGGTACTTCGCGTCGGTGGCCTGCAGCATCGCCGCTTCATCGGCGGCGCGCTGCGCCTTGGCATCGCTGCGCAGCAGGCCCTCCAGCTCACCGGCGGCACGCTTGCGGTTGTTCTTGAGCGACTGCAGCTGCGAGGCGTAGCGGGTGCGTGCCTGCGCGTCCTTCGCACTGGCCGCTTCGATGGTGTCGATCATCTGCTGGAACACCGCCACGCGACGCGGCAGCACGGCATCGATCTGGCCAGCGAATTCCGCGGCGGTGCGATGACGGTAGGTGATGCCGGGGTAACCGGCCAGCATCGCGTAGTCGCCGGTCTTCGGGCCGTCGATCGCCATCTTCAAGTGCGCCGGCGGGTGGTACGGCACGTTGTCCACGCTGTACGGCGCGGGCTTGCCGTCCTTGCCCACGTAGGCACGCAGCAGGGTGAAATCACCGGTGTGGCGCGGCCACATGAAGTTGTCGATCTCATCGCCGTAGTTGCCGATCGCGCGCGGCGGTGCGTAGACCAGGCGCACATCGCTCAGCTCCAGCTGGCGGATGCGATAGAAATCGGTGCCGTAGTACATGTCCGCCACGCTGCAGCGGATGTTGCCCTCCTTCTCGCACTCGGCCACCAGCTGCTTGCTGGCGCGGTCGACCGCATCGAAATACGCACGTCCGGTCTTGCCGCGCGCATCGCGCAGCACTTCATCGGTGACCTTGTCGAACCCGACCGTGACCAGCACGCGGAAATCCGGGTTGGCCGCGCGCTCATCGCTGCGGCCCGTGGCGATGAAGCCGTCGTTGATCAGGTTGTGCTCGGGCGAGGTGTTGTACTGGATCACGCCCATGGCCACATGGTGGTTGGTGAGCAGCAGGCCGTCGTCGGAGACGAACGAGCCGGTGCCGCCACCCGCACGCACCACCGCACTCAACGGCGGCGCGGTGACGTTGGCCAGGTCGCCCGGGTTGCCCTTGAAGCCCGCCGCCTTCAGCGGTTTGGCCAGGTCCGGCAGCTGGGTCGGCATCCACATGCCTTCATCGGCATGGGCGCCGGCAGCGAGGGTCAGGCCAAGCGCCAGCGCGGCGGTGAGGGGTTTGCGTGAAGACATGGGCACATCCGGTACGTCAGAACAGCCCGAGACCTTAGCCACTGAGGCCCCGCAGGGCAACGGCCGATGGTCAGGGGCACCTGAACCACCGGCCGCAGCTTATTTCTCCCGCCGCCAGTTCAGCGACCCGCGGTTCTCCACCGTGCTCGATTCCAGCTCCACATCGAAGCCACGGCGCAGCAGGTACTTCAGCGTCAGCACCGAGCCACTGCCGACCAGCGACACGCCGTAGCCGATGTACAGCTTGGGCGAGATGTATTTGCCGAAACCGATCACCGAGCCGCCCAGCGCGCGCGACTGGCTCACGCCGGCGTCGTCCAGGCCCAGCTTGGCGCCCAGCTGGGAGGCGAGCAGGCCGCTGCCGGCCGACAGCGCGGCCGAGGCCGCGTTGACCTGCTGGGCCTGATCGCTGCTGGCACCGGTGAGGCTGCGACCCAGCACCAGGTAGGCCAGTGCCTCGGACTGCGACATCGCCGGTTCCGACCACACATCCACGCGCGGCGACTGCGCCCGCCCGGTCACGTCGATGCCGGCCGTGACATCACCGACCGTGCGCTGGGCCCGGATGTTGATGCGCGGATCGGAGACCGCGTTGTAGTTCCAGTTCAAGTTGCCGCGGGTGATGGTCAGGTCCTGTCCGTAGGCCTTGTAGCGCCCACTGACTTCCAGCCCGCCGTTGGCGGTCATCTCCCGCCCCGGGCGTGCCCATACCTGCATCTTGCCGGTCAGCGCGCCCTTCAGGCCGAACCCGGCCATCTTGACCTTGTCGCCCAGGCTCACGGTCAGGTCCATGTCCAGCGGCGAGCTGGGGCCCTCTTCCGGATCGACCGGGTCCAGCACCACCACGTCTTCAGACACCGAGGTGCCACGGTCCAGCCGCTCCAGGTCCAGATCCGCTTCGGGCACGTGCACGGTGCCACGCAACTGCATCGCGCTGCCGGCCAAGGTGAAATCCAGGTCCGGATTGGCGATCACGCGCAGCTCGCTGGTGTTGGCCAGCAGCACATTCTCGCCGTGGATATGCAGCTGCAGCGGCTGTGCATCGCCGAACCACGACAACCCGCCATCGACGTACAGCGTGCCCTTGCCGGAGTTGGCCTGGGCGGTGATCTTGGCCGAGCCGTCCGGCTGCGCGGTGAAGCTGCCCTTGCCTTCGGCGAAGGTCAGGCCGAGCGCGGGGAACTCGCCGTTGAACCTGCTCAGCGTGGCCTCGCCACCCAGTGAGGGCGTGCCACGGGTGCCGCGCAGGCTGACGTGGCCTTCGATCAGGCCGGTCGGGCGCACGATGTCGGGCGAGAACAACTCCAGCCAGTACAGCCGCGCGATGTTCATGTACAGCTCGCCGGTCAGCGGTGCGTTGGCATCCCAGCCGGTCTGCACCTTGGCATCGACGAAGCCGTCGCCCTGGAAACCGACACCGAGCTTGGCGTTGATCTGCTGCGGGGTCATCTCCAGGTTCACCGAGAACTGGTCGTAACGCACCAGTTCGCCGCGTGCGTTGTCGCCCAGGCGTACCCCGCCTTCGCGCGAGGTGACCGAGGCACTGCCTTCCCACGCGTTGCCGCGCGGGCGGATGCGCCCATCCAGATTCACTTCACCGCGCAGGAAGATGCGGCGTCCGGACTGCGGCGGCAGCCATGGCTGCACCAGCGACAGCGGCAAGGCATCGCCCCGCACCAGCAGGCCTTCACGCGGCCAGTTCGCGCTGGCGCACAGCGCGCCGCCGGTGGCGGCCCCCAGGCACGCATCGCTCAGAGTGACGTTGCTGCCCTGCACGCTGAAGGTGGCTGGTGCACGCAGGCTCCAGGCATCGCCCTTGACCGGTGCGATACGCAGCGCGGTCAGATCACCGCGCCAGGCCTGGCCCTGCTGGCGCACGCCGCCTTCCAGCGCGACGGCACCCAACTCGTTCTTCGTCTGTGCATCCAGGCGCAGGTTGGAGAGGCTGCCGCGGGCATTGACGTTGAGCGTGTCCAGCAGCATGCCGACCTGGACCTTGCTGCCCTGCACCGCCAGCGTGCCACTGTCGCCCTGCCACGGCAGGCGCCCCTTGATGCTGATCGCCTCGGCGCTCCAGTCGTCCCAGCGCAGGCCACTGCCAACCAGATCGGCGGTGATGTCCGGCGCGTTGCGTGCGCCCTTGATCAGCACGTGGCCGCGCAGGCTGCCGCTGCTGTTGGGCAGCAGGTCAGCGAGCTGCACCGGCTCCAATTGCGCATCGATATCCAGGCGGTCACCCACCGAGCCCTTGGCGGTCAGGCGGCTGGTGCCCAGCGCCAGCCGGAGGTTGCCCTCGCCCTGCTCGCCGCGCAGCGCGAACTTGCCCTGTGCATCCAGCGCGCGCTTGCGCAGCGTGCCCTTGATGCCGGGCACATCGACGGTGGCTTCGTAGCTGCCAGCGGTACCCGCCGGACTGCCGGCCGGCGGCGGCAATTGCCGGCCCTTCGAGGCAAACGAACCGGACAGCTTGCCGTCCCAGCCCGGCGCGAAGTAGCCCGGATCAAAGCCGGCCAGTTTGGCGGCCACGTCCCAATCCAGCTGCGGCGCCCAGGCCACCTGCCCGGTCACGTCGAGCGAACCGCCCGGCGTGCTGGCCTGCAGCTGTTTGATCACCGCGGCCTGGTCATTGCCGCGCACGTCGAACTGCAGATCGGCCACCTGCTTCTCGCGTTCCACCGAGGCACGGCCGACCGCCGCCCACGCCTTGAGCGTGCCGGCCAGGCCCATGCGCGCTTCCTTGAGCGTCACCGGCACCGGCGCGGCAGCGCCCGGGGTGGTGGTATCGGCAGGAGGCACGAAGGTGAGGTCGTTGGCGACGATGGAGAAGCGCAGGCTGGCGTTTTCCTTGTCGGTGAAATCAGCGATGCCTTCCAGCCGCGCCTGGCCACCAAAGCCCTTCACCTGCAGCGGCGACACGGTCAGTACCTGGTCGGCCAGGCCGACCTTGGACGGTGCCAGTTCCACCGCGATGTCGCCCTGCTTGAAGCTGCCCTGCAGATTGGCCTGGCCACCCTTGCCATCAGCCTGCACATCCAGCGCCATCGGCGTGCTGGTGCTCGCGTCCATCCCCGGCACCAGCAGCGCCAGGTCCAGTTCCTTGCTGCGCGCAGCGAGTTTCCACACCGGGTCGGTGCGGCCATCGAACACCAGGCTGGCCTGCAGCGGCGCCGGCGCGTTGCCGGCGATCGCCACTTCCATACGCCCCAGGTCGCCACGTGCAACCAGGCCCAGGCGCGCCGGGGTACGCCCGCGCGGGGCCGGCATCAGCGCGCCGAGGGTGATGTCGGTGTCGTAATCGCTGCGTGGCAGATAATGCCCGTCCACGCGGAAATCGCCGTAGCTGCTGTCCACGATCAGCTGGCGCGCGCGGAATTCGCCATTGGCGATCTCCAGGCCACCGCGCACCTTGGCGATGTCGATCAGCGGCTGCTGCGCCTGGGTGATGCGGAAGCCATCGATGATGATGGTGTCGGCCTGGATCGCCAGCGGCATTTCGATCTGCGGCAGCGAGTCCGGCCACGACGGCAGCTCAAACGGCTCATCACTCTTGGCCAGGTTCAACGTGGCGTTCTTGATCTGCAGCGCATCGAGCTGCAGCTTGCGGCCCAGCAGCGGTCGGATGTCCGGATCCAGGTAGGCGCGTTCGGCGGTGAAATGGATGTCGTCGTAACGGAAGTCCAGGTCGTGCAGCACCAGGGGCCCGGCGACCGGGCCATCCACCTTGCTCCAGGTGAGCGAGGCGCCGACCGGCAACCGCGCCACCACCTGGGCCAGCAGCACATCACGGCCGGCCACGGTCTGCAGCAGCCAGTACACCAGCAGCAGGGCCAGCAACACCAGGCCGAGCACGGTGAAACCCGACCACGCCCAGAAGCGGCGCTTGCGGTAGAAACGCACGCGCGGCGGCGGCGTGGCAGGTGCGGACGGCGTCGGCGTACTCACAGGTCCGCTCCGATGTTCAGGTACAGCTGGAACTGCGAATCCGGGTTGTTCAGGCCATGCGCGATATCCACACGCACCGGGCCCACCGGCGATTTCCAGCGCACGCCGAAGCCCACGCCGGTATGCAGGTCGATGGTGTTGTCGAACGCGCTGCCGGTATCGACGAACACCGCCGCGCCCCACGGCCCGCCCTTGAAGTAATGCTCATACTCGGCCGAACCGACCACCAGGTTCTTCGCGCCGAGCGCGTACTTGTCCGGCGGTGCGGTACGCGGGCCGACTTCGCGGAAGGCATAGCCGCGGATGCTGCGGTCGCCACCGGCGAAGAAGCGCAGGCTGGGCGGCATCGCGACCAGATCGCTGGTCCAGGTGGTGCCACCTTCGCCGCGCAGGATCAGGCGGTCGCTGTCGCCGATCGGCACATACCAGCGCAGCACCATGTTGGCCTGCACGAAACTGGTGTCCGAACCAGCGCCCTCGACGCCGCCACGCAGCGTCGCGCTGCCGCTGATGCCGCGGCGCGGGAACATGTCATCGTCCACGTTGACGTAGTCGGCCACCAACTGCGGGTAGACCAGCGTGGACGTGTTGTAGACCGCATCGGTGAACTCTGTGCCGGAGGCGTAGCGCCAGCGTTCGCGCAGCGCGTTGATCGAGGCGATCGCGGTCCAGTACTCGTTGATTTCACCGCTGCGGCTGGCCGACAGTTTGAAGTTGCGCAGGTCGATGTAATCGGTCTGCTCGTCATAGGCGCTGGCGGTGAACGCATACCAGCCGTCCAGCCAGGCAAAGCCCGGGATGCGGTAGCTGGTGACCAGGCTCTTGCGCTTCTGCGCATAGTCGAGCTGGGTGTTCATCTTGTGGCCGCGGCTGTTGAGGAAGCGCCGCTCCAGCCCGCCGCGCACACCGGCGCCACTCTCGCTGCCGTAGCTCAGGCCGGCGGTGTAGATCGTGCGCTTGGCCCGGGTCAGGTTGACGTCCACCGGCACATCGCCGTTCTCGTCGGCCTGGTCCGGGCGCGGCTGGATGTCGATCACGCTGAAGTAATCCAGCTTGGTGAGCGACTCGCGCAGGCGGTCCAGCTTGCCTTCGTGGAAGTAGCTGCCTTCATCCCAGTACACCAGCGGGTCGAACAGCTTGTCGACGAAGTAATCCTGGTGGAAACGGATCTCGCCCATGTTGTAGCGGCGGCCGCTGTCCCAGGTGAGATCGACGTCGGCGGCGTTCTCGGCGCGGGTGATCTGGACCTGGCGCTGGGTGAAGTCGGCATCGAAGTAACCGCGCTCGGCCAGGCGGCGGGTCACCTTGATCTTGCTGGCTTCGTATTCGGTGTGTTCGAAACGCTGGCCCTTGCGCGGCTTGAAGTTCTCCAGGTCTTCCTGCAGGTACTGATCCAGCTGGGCCGGGCCGGTGATGTCGATGTGCTCGCGGCGGACCAGGGTCGGCGGCCCTTTCTCGACCTGGATCACCACGCGCAGGTTCTCACCTTCGCGTGGGCTTTCCACGGTGATGGTCGGGTTGTAGTACCCGAACGGCTCCAGCGCCTCGCGGGTCTGGCGCTCGGCCTGGGACAGCAGATACTCCAGCCGCGACTCGCCCTGGACCTTGCCGATGGTGTCGTACAGGGACAGCGAGACCTCGATGTTCTCGATCATCTCGGCATCGTCGCCCTTGTCCAATCCTTTGATGTCCACTTTCTCGATGGTCCCCCGTGCATGTGCCACCGAGACGGTGGCAAGGGACAGGAACATCAGCGGAAGGGCGAATTTCGTTGGCTGCATGGCGACAGCATAACGGCCCATCGCGAGCATGCGAAATCGGCGTGGCTGTTTCAGAAAGGCAGTGAAGACGCCGTTAAATTCCGCGAGAAAGTCGCTTGTGTCATAGGCGGTGTGATCGATGACAACACGTCATCGGACAGAAGCGTCCGCGACACAACAGCGGCATCAAATGACGCTTCCAGCACGAATCTCGCAGGGTGCCGCCCTCCCGGAAACGCAGAAGGCGCGAACGGCCCACGCCTTCGCGCCTTCTGGTCCACCGCGGGGCGCCCGGCCCCGCCGCGTCAGTTGGACAGGTGTTCGATCGCCGCCACGCTGCCCAGGCGGTCGCCCAGCCGCTTGAGCAGGGCCAGGCGATTGGCCCGCAGCGCGGGATCCTCGGCATTGACCATCACCGCATCGAAGAACGCATCCACCTGCGGGCGCAGGCGCGCCAACCGGTTCAACACGCTCACATAGTCCTTCTGGTGCAGGCTGGCGTTGCTGTCATCGATGGCCGCTTCCACCGCTTCGGCCAGTTCGCTTTCGGCCGGCTCGGCCAGCAGCGCCGGGTCGATCATGCCCGGGATCTCGCCCTCGGCCTTGCGCAGGATGTTGCGGATGCGCTTGTTGGCCGCGGCCAGCGCCTCGGCTTCCGGCAGCGCGGCGAAGATGCCGATGGCATCAATGCGGCGGTCGAAGTCATACAGCGAGACCGGCTTCAGCTCGGCCACCGCGTTGAAGTGCGTGGCCGGCACGCCCTTGTCGGCGTAATAGCCGCGCAGACGATCGATCACGAAGTCGTACAGCTCCTGCGGCAGCGCCTCGGTCTTGCGCTCCGCATTGGGCTGCACGCCTGCCGGCAGGCCGGCGATGGCGGTGCCGATCAGCGCGCGCAGATCCAGATCGAACCCGCTCTCGATCACCGTACGCGCCAGGCCCAGCGCGTTGCGGCGCAGCGCGAACGGATCCTTGTTGCCGGTCGGCTTCAGGCCCGCGGCAAAGCCACCGGCCAGCGTATCCAGACGCTCGGCGATGGCCAGCACCTTGCCCAGCGGCGAGAGCGCGATGTCATCCCCACCGAAGCGCGGCTGGTAGGCCTCGTCGATGGCCAGCGCGACCTCGAGCGACTCCCCGCCAACCACGGCGTAATGCCGGCCGGCAATGCCCTGCAGCTCCGGGAACTCGTTGACCATGCGCGACTGCAGGTCGTTCTTGGCCAGCACCGCGGCGCGCTTGGCCAGCACCGGCTCGACGGCCACCTGCGGCGCGATGGCCTCGGCCAGGGCGGCCACGCGGGCGACCTTGTCGGCCACCGAGCCCAGCTTGGCCTGGTAAGTGACGGTCTTCAGGCCGTCGCCCATCGATTCCAGACCCTGCTTCAGATCTTCGTCGAAGAAGAACTTGGCATCGGAGAAGCGCGGACGGATCACGCGCTCGTAGCCCTTGGCCACTTCGGCCACGTCCTTGGATTCGATGTTGGCGATGCCGATGAACTTCTCGGTCAACTTGCCGCCAGCATCAAGCACCGGGAAGAACTTCTGGTTGATCTCCATCGTCTCGATCAGCGCTTCCTGCGGCACCGCCAGGAACTCGCGCTCGAAACTGCACAGCACCGGCGCCGGCCATTCGACCAGGTTGACCACCTGTTCCAGGTTGTCCGGTGTGATGCGCGCCTGGCCGCCGGCCTGCGCGGCCGCCGCGTTGACCTGCTCGACGATGCGGGTACGGCGCGCGTCGGCATCGACCAGCACGTAGGCGGCCTGCAGCGAGGCGACGTAGTCCTCCGGCGCGCTCAGCCACACGGTCTTGTCATGCATGAAGCGATGGCCGCGGCTCATGCGGTCGGCCTTCAGGCCCAGCACCTCGGCCTCGATGATGTCCGGGCCGTGCAGCAGCACCAGCCAATGCACCGGGCGGGCGAAGCCGTAGGTGTGGCTGCCCCAGCGCATCGGCTTGGGGATCGGCATCGCGGCGATCGCCTCGCGCAGGATCTCCGGCAGCAGGGTCGCGGTGCGCGCGCCCGGCGTGGTGGAGCGGTGCACGAAGCGCTCGCCCTTGGCATCGCTGGTGCGCTCCAGCGCGGTCCAGTCGATCCCGGCCTTGGCCGCGAAGCCCTGCAGCGCCTTGGTCGGCTGACCCTCGGCATCCAGCGCGATGTTCAGGTACGGGCCCAGCACTTCGCTGTGCTGTTCCGGCTGTTCCACCGCCACGCCGGGCAGCAGCACGGCCAGGCGGCGCGGGGTCGACAGCGGCTTGGCATCGCCGCGTTCAATGGTCACGCCACGCTTGGTCAGGCCATCCACGACGCCATCGAAGAAGGCCTGGGCCAGGCCCGGCAACGCCTTGACCGGCAGTTCTTCGGTCCCCAGTTCAATCAGCAGCGGCTGCATCGTGCTCATGCCTGTACCTCCTTGGCGGCCACAGCTTCCAGGCGCTTGGCCTCGTACAGCCTGGCCACGGCCTGGGCCAGCGCGCGCACACGCAGGATGTAACGCTGGCGCTCGGTCACGCTGATCGCGCGGCGCGCATCCAGCAGGTTGAACGCATGGCTGGCCTTGCAGACCTGCTCATACGCCGGCAGCGGCAGGCCGACATCGACCAGCGTCTGCGCTTCTTTTTCGCAGGCATCGAAACGATGAAACATTTCGTCCACGTCGGCGTATTCGAAGTTGTAGGTGCTCTGCTCGATCTCGTTCTGCAGGTACACATCGCCATAGGTGACCGGGGTGCCATCCGGACCGTAGGTCCAGATCAGGTCATAGACGTTGTCGCAGTTCTGCAGGTACATGCACAGGCGCTCCAGACCGTAAGTGATCTCGCCGAGCACCGGCTTGCACTCCAGGCCGCCGGCCTGCTGGAAATAGGTGAACTGGGTGACTTCCATGCCGTTCAACCACACTTCCCAGCCCAGGCCCCAGGCGCCGAGGGTCGGCGATTCCCAGTTGTCCTCGACGAAGCGCAGGTCGTGCACCAGCGGATCGATGCCCAGCGCCTTGAGCGAATCCAGGTAGAGCTGCTGGATGTTGTCCGGGCTCGGCTTCATCGCCACCTGGTACTGGTAGTAGCGCTGCAGGCGGTTGGGGTTCTCGCCGTAGCGGCCGTCGGTGGGGCGGCGCGACGGCTGCACATACGCGGCATTCCAGCTTTCCGGACCGATCGAGCGCAGGAACGTGGCCGGGTGGAAGGTGCCTGCACCCACCTCCAGGTCCAGCGGCTGGATCAGCACGCAGCCCTGCTGCGCCCAATACTGGTTGAGGGTCTGGATCAGGCCCTGGAAAGTGATCGGAACGTTCGGGATCGCGGACATGCGGCGGATTCTTGCCTGCAGAAGGGGTGCGCTAGTATAGCGACCGACCGCACGGGCCTTCCGTGCCTGGGGAAACGGAGGATGGATCCACGCCTGCCAGCGGCGTTTGCCAGCGTCCCTGAGGGGGTCCTCCCCCTGCCACACGGGCGCCTCGATTTCGACCAGGTCGCTGCAGCACTGGTCGCCGATGGCCTGGTCGCCGCCGCCGATCTGGAGCGCATCCGCTTCTCCGCCCCGGGCGCACGCAACGCCAGCGAGGTCCATCCACTGGTCCTGCTGGCCAACCTGAAGCTGGGCGCCAGCGCCGGTGGCGAGCTCGGCCTGGAGCGCCTCAGCGAGTGGCTGGCCCAGCGCGCGGGTGTGCGCTACCTGCGGGTGGACCCGACCCGGGTCGACGTGTCGGCGGTCACCGGCCTGGTGTCCCACGCCTATGCCCGCCGCCACCGCTTCCTGCCGCTGGCCGTGGACAGCGAGCGCGTGCTGGTCGCCACCAGCGAGCCGCTGGCCCAGGAATGGCTGCGCGACCTGCAGCACCTGAGCCGTCGGCGGATCGAGCTGGCGATGGTCAATCCGCTGGATCTGCACCGCTACACCATGGAGTTCTACGGGGTGACGCGCTCGGTGCGCGGTGCCCGTGGCGACGTACGGGGTGAGGCCAATGCCGCCCTGCCCAGCTTCGAGCAGCTGGTCGAGCTGGGCCGTGCCGGCGACGTCAACGCCGACGACCAGCACATCGTGCACATCGTCGATTGGCTGCTGCAGTACGCCTACGAGCAGCGCGCCTCGGACATCCACCTGGAGCCGCGCCGCGACATGGGGCGCATGCGTTTCCGCATCGATGGGGTGCTGCACAAGGTGTTCGAGGTGCCGCCGGCGGTGATGACCGCCGTGGTCAGCCGGATCAAGGTGCTGGGCCGGATGGATCTGGCCGAGCGCCGGCGCCCGCAGGACGGCCGCATCAAGACCCGCTCGCCCGGTGGGCGCGAGGTGGAAATGCGGCTGTCGACCATGCCCACCGCGTTCGGCGAAAAGTGCGTGATGCGTATCTTCGACCCGGATGCCGCCTTCAAGAGCATCGACCAGCTCGGTTTCAGCCCGCAGGAGGCGGCCGGCTGGACCGCGCTGGTGGAGCGCCCGCACGGCATCGTGCTGGTCACCGGGCCGACCGGCTCGGGCAAGACCACCACCCTGTATTCCACGCTGAAGCGGCTGGCCACCCCGGACGTGAATGTCTGCACGGTGGAAGACCCGATCGAAATGATCGCCCCGGAATTCAACCAGATGCAGGTGCAGACCAACATCGACCTGGATTTCGCCAGCGGCGTGCGCACCCTGCTGCGGCAGGACCCGGACATCATCATGATCGGCGAGATCCGCGACCTGGAGACCGCGCAGATGGCGGTCCAGGCCTCGTTGACCGGCCACCTGGTGCTGTCCACCCTGCACACCAACGATGCGCCCTCCGCGATCACGCGCCTGCTCGATCTGGGCGTGCCGCATTACCTGCTGGCCTCCACCCTCAACGGGGTGCTGGCCCAGCGACTGGTGCGCACCCTGTGCGCCCGCTGCAAGGTGCCCACGGTGCTCTCGGCCGAGCAATGGGCGGTGCTGACTGATGCCGATGCGGCATTACCTGAGGCGCCCACGCCATATGCGCCGGTCGGCTGCATCGACTGCCGACGCACCGGTTTCCTCGGCCGCGTGGGCCTGTATGAGTTGCTGCCATTGGGTTCCAGCCTGCGCCGGCACATCCGCGCGGACATGGATCTGGCCGCCTTCAACCGTGCCGCACGTGCTGAAGGGGTACGAACCCTGCGTCGCGCGGGGCTTGAAAAGGTAGCGGCAGGGCTGACTACAATCGAGGAAGTCCTCTCGGTCCTGCCTCCCCCGGATGAATTCCGCCCCGTTCCTGATTCTTGAAACCGGCCAACCCGTCGCCTCGCTGCGCCGCTACGGGCGGTTTTCGCACTGGATCCGGGTCGCGGCCGGGCTGGATGCCGACGAGACCGTGGTGGTGGATGTCGAGCATGGCGGCGCCCTGCCCAGCCACCGTGATTTTGCCGGCGTGATCGTCAGCGGCTCGGCCGCCTACGTCACCGATCGCGCCGAGTGGAGCGAACGCAGCGCGCAGTGGCTGCGCGAAGCCGCCCACGACGACCGCCCGGTGTTCGGCATCTGCTACGGCCATCAGCTGCTTGCGCACGCGCTGGGCGGCGAAGTCGCCTACAACCCGGCCGGGCGCGAGTCCGGCACGATCGAGCTGGCGCTGGATCCGTCGGCAGTCGACGATCCGCTGTTCGGCGGCCTGCCCGCGCGCTTCCCGGCCCACGCCACCCACCTGCAGACGGTGCTGCGCGCCCCGGAAGGTGCCGCGATCCTGGCGCGCTCGGCGCAGGACAACTGCCACGCCTTCCGCTGGGGCGCGCATGCCTGGGGCGTGCAGTTCCATCCGGAGTTCGCCACCCACCACATGCGCGGCTACGTCCGCGCCCGCGCCGAGTGCATCCGCCAGCACGGCGGGTGCGCGCGCAGTGTCGCCCGCGACGTCAGCGCCGCCCCACTGGCGCGCCAGCTGCTGCGCCGTTTCGTCCGCCAGGCACGCAACGCCTGAGGCCGGCGCGGGGCCGTCATCCGGGCGCAACGCAGCGTCCGCGCCGTGCAGGGCGGCCTTCAGGTCACACGCCGGGAAAACAGGGATAATCGACCGCAATCGGGCGTTCGCGCCTCCTCCCCTGTCCCGGAATGTTATGAGCGAGATTCGCAAGCTGCCGGCCTCCGCCGGCGCGGAATGGCTGGTGTCGGGTTTCACCCTGCTGCGCAAGGCGCCGCTGGCGCTGGGCCTGCTCGGCGTGATCTGGGCCGTGGCCGCGTTGCTGGTGATGTCGCTGGCGATGGTCAGCCCGGCGCTGAGCACGCTGGCGCAGCTGTTGATGGCACTGGCCGGCCCGCTGTTCTTCGGCGGCCTGGTCTGGGCCGTGCGCGAAGTCGACCAGGGCCGCGTGGCGCAGCCGTCTCACCTGCTGCAGGGCCTGCATGAAGGCCGCGCGTTGAACCTGCTCGCCTCGCTGCTGCCGCAGTTGGTGGCTGGCCTGTTCCTGGGCGTGCTGTTGCTGGTGTTGATCGGCAGCAGCGGCCTGCAGCACCTGAGCGAGGTGATGGTGCAGCTCAATGCGATCAGCCAGTCCGGCGCGCAGCCGGACCCGGCGCAGATCGAAGAGCTGATGGCGAGCCTGCCGGCGATGCGCATCCTGCTGTGGCTGGCGCTGGTGGTGGTGACCTTCCTGGCGATGGCGCTGGCGCTGTTCACCCTGCCGCCGCAGGTAATGTTCGAGCACCGCAACGGCCTGCAGGCGATGCGCCTGAGCCTGCGCGCCTGCCTGCACAACGTGCTGGCGATGCTGGTGTTCTTCCTGCTCGCCTTCGTGGCAGTGTTTGCGATCTACTTCGGCGTGATGCTGGTCGCGCTGATCGCGCAGTTGATCGGCGGCACGATGCTCGCGCTGTTCGTGGCGCAGCTGCTGCTGATGGGCGTGGTGATGCCGGTCTTCGCCGGTGCCATCTACACGGCGTGGAAGCAGATGTTCGGCCAGCAGGGTCCGCAGACTCCGCCGCCGATGCCGGGCCCGAACAACGTGTTCGCGGCCTGATCCACACAAAAAACCCCGGCCTAGGCCGGGGTTTTTGTTTGTGCCTTACTCCGGCTGCTCTTTCCCACCCGGGCGCGGCACCAGCCAGCGCGCGGCGTGGATGCCCAGCTCGTAGAGCAGGCACATTGGAATGGCCAGCATCAGCTGCGAGACCACGTCCGGCGGCGTCAGCACCGCGGCCAACACGAAGATGCCGACGATCGCGTAGCCGCGACCTTCCTTGAACTGCTGCGGCGTGATCCAGCCCAGCAGCACCAGGATCACCATCGCCACCGGCAGCTCGAAGCTGGTGCCGAAGGCGAAGAAGATCGCCAGCACGAAATCCAGGTAAGCGGTCGCATCCGGCGTGATCGCAATCACCTCCGGGCGGAAGGTGGTCAGGAAGTGGAACACCGCCGGCAACACCAGGAAATACGCGAACGCGCAGCCCAGATAGAACAGCAGCACCGACGAGGCCAGCAATGGCACCGCCAGGCGTTTTTCACGGGCATACAGGCCCGGCGCGACGAACGACCACAGCTGGAACAGCAGCCACGGCACGGCGATGAACACCGCCACGAAGAACGTCAGTTTCAACGGCGCGAAGAAGGCGCCGGCCGGGTTGGTCGCGATCATCGTCTGCCCGTTGGGGAGCTGCGAGATCAGCGGTTCGGCGATCATCGTGTAGATCTGCCGCGAGAACGGCATCAGGCCCAGCAGCACCACGCCCAGCCCGATCAATGCGCGCACCAGGCGCGCACGCAGTTCGATCAGGTGTTCGACCAGCGAACTCTCGCTGCTTTCATGCTCGCTCATCGCGGTGCCTCTTGGTTCGGCAGCGTGGGCGCAGGCGTCGGTGGCGGGGTGTCCGTTGACGCTGGCGGGGCCGTCGGCACGTCCGCACGCGGCGCGCTGCCATCGATGCCCGGCGGCGCCATCGCATCACGCGGCGGCTCGGCCGCCTCGGGGGCCACGACATGCTGGGCCACACTGGCCGGGGAACCTGGCGCGGGGCCGGTCATCACCGGTTCGTCCTCCGCAGCGGCAGCCGCAATGCCATCGCCATGCTGCGCCACGTCCTGGCGCATCTGCTCGGCCTCGCGGCGCACCGCTTCGCCACTGGCGCGCAGGTGCGACTCGGTATCGCGCATCGAGGTCTTAACATCATCGAACTGCCGCTTGATCTCTTCGGCGTGCAGCTCGCGTTCGAGCTCCTGCTTCACCGAATCCCACTGGTTGCGCGCGCGGCGCACCCACAGCCCGGCGAAACGGGCTGCCTTGGGCAGCCGCTCGGGGCCGAGGACGACCAAGGCCACCACCGCGATGACCAGCAGTTCACTGAAACCGATATCGAACACGCCAAGCCGCCCGGATCAGCGCGGGTCGCGGTCGTGCTCGGTCTGCGACGTCGTCGTCGAGTCCTGCGGACGCGAGCTGTCGCTAAGCTGCGCGTTCGGCTTGTCCTCGTCGCGCATGCCCTTCTTGAATTCCTTGACGGCGCTGCCAAGGTCCTTGGCGCCGCTGGTCAGTTTCTTGGTGCCGAACACCAGCAGAACGATGACCAGCACGACCAACCAATGCCAGATGCTGAAACTGCCCATGAGCCGCTCGCGTTACGTAGTGATCAGACGGTTGAGCATAGCGCACCGGCGGTAAGCCGGCGCGCGTGACAAAAGTCAGTTGCCGTCCAGCGATTCGGTACGGACTTCACCGTCGCCGACCGGCTGGAAGCCCTGCTGAGGGGCCGGTTGCGCCGGCACGGACTGCAGCGGGGCGGTGGTCGCGCCAGCGGCAGCCGGGGCCGGTGCCTGTTCAGGGTGAACCGGCACGACGGCGGCGCGCGGCGCAGCGGCCGGCGCTGGGGCATTCCCCGCGGTGCCACGCTTCTCGCGGGCGGTATAGGTGGCTTCTTCCAGGCGATCCCGGAAGGCGACCACGTCCGCCGACGGCGGCTCGCCGACACGGCCTTCAAAGACCATGCGCGGCGTGGTGTTGCTGCCGTAAGCGTCCAGGTTGGCGGCATCGTCGATCTGCAGCACCGCGCCATCCAGCGCCACACCGGCGAACAGGCCGCGGGCGCGCGACCAGGACCAGATTTCGGCCTTCAGCTGGCCATCGGTGGCGGCGGCGGCGTTGCGGCCGACCGGACCCGCGGCGACGCCGGCATCGGCGCCCAGGGTGAACTTGCCGTTGACGAGATTGTCCAGGCTGCGGTCGTTGCGGAACACCAGCACCACATCGGAGGACTGCACACCGGCCTGGAAGCCGATGCTGCCGCCGGTGAGCTTCACGAACACCGGGTTGGACCAGCTGCCATCGGGGGTCTTGACCGACATCAGGCCATGGCCGCGACGGCCACCGATCACCAGACCGGCCTTGATCGTGTCGGGAATCACGATGACTGCGCGGCCTTCGTCGAGCAGCTTGTCCGGAATGCCCTGCTCGGGGATATCCTGGATTTCGTTCAGGACGCGCACCGCGTTGCGGGCGCGCTGATCCTCCTGTGGCCCGGCCATCGCCTGGGTCGACAGCAGGCTGGCGGAGATCAGCAGTACAAGGCTGAGACGGCGCATGGTGGGCTCCAGAAGGTCTACGTAGACAAAGATAAAGCAACTGCCCGACGTTAGAAGGCTTGCGATGAATCCGCAATGAGTGATCCGGGCTATCGATATGCGTGCTGGATCGCGTTCATCGTCCAAATCCATCCCGCCGATCGCGCAGACCTGCGAGAATGCCCCCATGCTCGACGCACCCGACACCGCCGTGCTGGCGGTCAATCTAGGCACGCCCGAGACGCCAACCGCCCCGGCGGTGCGTCGCTACCTGGCTGAATTCCTCAGCGATCCGCGCGTGGTCGCGATTCCGCCGCTGTTCTGGAAACCCTTGCTCTACGGGCTGATCCTGCCACTGCGCAGCGGTCGTTCGGCCGCCAAGTACGCCCAGGTCTGGCTGCCGGACGGCTCACCGCTGATGGTCTACACGCGGCGCCTGGCCGAGGCCATGCAGAGCCTGATGCCCGATCTGCGGGTGCGCCATGCGATGCGCTACGGCACTCCCGCGCTGCCGGCCGAGCTGGACCGGCTGGCCGCCGAGGGGATGAAACGGATCGTGGTGCTACCGCTGTATCCGCAGTATTCGACCACCACCACCGCCTCGATCGAGGATCAGGTGCGCGAATGGCAGCCCAGACACCCCGGGGTCACCGTCACCCTGGTGCGTGATTACGCGGTCGATCCGGACTGGGTTGCCGCCGTCGCCGGCAGCATCCGCCAGTGGTGGGAGCAGCACGGCCGTGGCGAGAAGCTGGTGTTCTCCTTCCACGGCATTCCGCAGCGCCTGGCCGATGCTGGCGATCCGTATCCGCAGCGCTGCGAAGCCAGCGCACACGCGATCGCCCAAGCGCTGGAGCTGGCCGACGACGCCTGGCAGCTGACCTACCAATCCCGTTTCGGCCGTGAGAAATGGCTCCAGCCCTACGCCGAACCCACCCTGTGGGCGATGGCCGAAAACGGCGTGCGCAGCATGGACGTGGTCTGCCCCGGCTTTGCCACCGACTGCCTGGAAACGCTCGAAGAAGTGGCGATGGGCTTTACCGAAACCGTGGCCGAGCGCGGCGCCACGATGCGCTATATCCCCTGCCTCAACGACGCGCAGGCGCATGCACTGGCGCTGTCGCGGCTGAGCATCGCGGCGCTGGCATGACGCTGCAGCCGTTCTCGCTGTCGGTCGCCGGCACCGCCGTGGCCGGCCTGCGGTCGGCTGAGATCGGTGGCACGCGTGTCCTGGCGCTGCACGGCTGGCTCGACAACGCCGCCAGCTTCGTGCCGCTGGCGCCGCAGCTGCCGGAGCTGGAGCTGGTGGCGATCGATCTGCCCGGCCACGGTCACAGCGCGCACCTGCCACCGGGCACGCAATACAACACGCCCGGTGCGATCTGCCACGTGCTCGATGTCGCCGATGCGCTGGGCTGGGACCGCTTCGTGCTGCTCGGACATTCGATGGGCGCCGGCATCGCCAGCCTCACCGCAGCGGCGGCACCGGAACGGGTAGAGCGCCTGATCGCGATCGAGGCACTCGGCGGCCTGCGTGGTCCGGAGAATGAGACCGCGCAGCGCCTGCGCGAACACGTGCGCGCCGCACGTGCGCTGTCCACCCGCAAGCTGCGTGTGTTTCCCGATCTGGCCGCACCGATCCGCGCCCGCATGATGGCCAACCAGCTCAGCGAGCCCTGCGCGCGCCTGCTGGTCGAACGCGGCGTCAAATCTGTTGAAGGCGGTTACAGCTGGTGCAGCGATCAGCGCCTGATGCTGCCGACCGCGATGCGCCTGAGTGAAGCGCAGATCGACGACCTGCTGGCGGCGATCGAGTGCCCCACCCAGGTGATCTACGCGACACCGGCGCAGTCGTATTACCCCGAACCGTTGCGCAGCGAGCGCATCGGTCTGCTGCGTGACGGGCGGCTGGCGGTGTTCCCGGGTACGCATCATCTGCACATGGAACATCCAGACGTGGTGGGCGAGGTAATCCGCTGCTTCCTCGCCGAATGACACGCTTCACGTAGGCGCACGTCAGGCGCCACATCGCGCCGCTCCGGCGCGTGTCCCTGTAGCAGGGTGTGTTGACCGGCCTATGTCACGCCACTCAACTTTTCCGTTTCCGGGCCGATACCAAGGATGCAGCCCGGCATGCGCGGTCTGCACCGCCGCTTGCTCCGCCGTTGCGAAGCCGCGTATCCATCAGGGCTTCCAGGGAATGTCGTAAGCAATGTCGGATTGGCCGCGCCACTGCCCACCGGGCCGCGCCGTGCCGGTGGCACCTGCCGCCATGGCACGCATGCATCCACGCGCACCGAGGCTGCGCCCACACCCCTCTCATCCCACTGCCACGCCCACCGCATTGCCGGTGTCTGGGGTGGCATCCGCCTGTGCGTCTGCGCGCGACGGATTCCCTGCTTTCTACTGATCCTGGAGTCGCTATGTTCGCCATTTCCCACGCCCCGCCCCGTCCGCCGGACCACGCGCTGCGCGCTGCCTTCCGCATCGATACGGTGTATCTACTCGCGGCAGGTGCGCTGTTGCTGGTCTCGTTGGTCATCGCGGTTTGGCAACGACAGCCATGGTCCGTGCTGCCGCTCGCGATGGGGGCGGCGCTGCTGTGGGTGCTGGCGACGCGAACCCGGCGACAGGCGTTGGCGCTGGCCCGCGCTGAAGAGCGCGCGATCTTGGCGGTTGCCGAGCTCACGCAGCGCCGCCAGGCCGCGGACGTCGTCCATCAGCACGACAGCCAGGTCCGCCAGGCCCTGGACGTCTCGCGCACCGCGATGATGATCGCCGACAACGATCACGTGATCCGCTACGTCAACCAGTCGGTGGTGACCCTGCTGCGCAACCAGCAGGCCAGCCTGCGCGAGGCCTTTCCGGACTTCGATGCCGAGCGTCTGGTCGGCAGCAGCATCCATCGCTTCCATGCCAATCCGGACCGCATCCGCGCCATCCTCAATACCTTGATGGCCACCCACCATGGCCGTGTCCGGATCGGCCCGGTGCACTTCGCCCAAGTGGTGACGCCGGTCTTCGATGCGCAGGGGCATCGGCAGGGCTTCGCGGTGGAGTGGCATGACCGCACCCATGAGCTGCTGTTGGAGAACGCGGTGGCGGGCATCGTCGACGCCGCCAGCAAGGGCGATCTCGATCGGCGTCTACAGGCCACCGATGGCGGCGCCAGCTTCCTCAATGGCCTGACCGGCGGCATCAACCAACTGCTGGACAGCGTGGGCGGCACGGTCGGTGAGATCCGCCGGGTACTGTCGGCGCTGGCCGACGGGGATCTGGATCAGCGCATGCAGGGCGATTTCCACGGCTCGTTCGAGGCCATGCAGCGCGACGCGAATGCAACGGCGCAGCAGCTGACCGCGATGGTCGAGCGCATCAAGCAGTGCAGCGGCTCCATCTCGCTGGCGGCCAGTGAGATCGCCAGTGGCAACGATGACCTTTCCGAGCGCACCGAGCGCCAGGCCGCGCACCTGGAAGAGACCGCGGCCTCAATGGAGGAGCTGACCTCCACGGTGCGCCAGAATGCCGAACATGCACGTCAGGCCAGCTCACTGGCCAACGGTGCACACGACGTCGCCACGCGCGGCAGCCACGTGGTCAGCCAGGTGGTAACGACCATGGATGGGATCCAGACTGCATCACGCCGAATCGGCGACATCACCCGCGTGATCGACGGCATCGCCTTCCAGACCAATATTCTTGCCCTCAACGCCGCCGTGGAAGCCGCACGCGCAGGTGAGCAGGGTCGCGGCTTTGCGGTGGTCGCCAGCGAGGTGCGCATTCTCGCCCAGCGCTCGGCCGATGCGGCCAAGGAGATCAAGACCCTGATCGATGCCTCCGTGGTGCAGGTCGCCGAGGGCGCGCGCCTGGTGCAGGACGCCGGCCAGACCATGGGCGAGATCGTCAGCAGCGTGGCCAGCGTCAGCGGCATCATGGCCGAGATTTCGTCGGCCTCGCAGGAGCAGGCCGCGGGCATCGATCAGGTCAACCAGACCGTGGCGCAGATGGACGATGCCACCCAGCAGAACGCAGCGCTCGTTGAGGAAGCCAGTGCCGCCGCACGCTTGCTGGAAGCGCAGGCGGCCGACCTCACCCAGGCGGTGGCGGTGTTCCGCCACCGGGGTGAGACCGCGCGCCAGCCTGCGCTGGCCTGATCTGACATTCAAGCTGCAGACGCTACGGCGATTGCTGCCGCCAGGCGGCGATCGTCTCGACCGCCTGACCACCCAAGGCCCCGGCAGTCCGGTCGGTAGCGAACGCCCCCACAGGCCAGCCCGACGGCATCTGCACGGCAGACGGTGCGTTGGTCCATGAGCCGTTGCAGCGACGCTACGTCGCTGCCGGCGCACAGCAGCTGATGCGACAGCACTGATCAATCCGATGTGACCGCATGCCCGCCCGCGGCCTACGCGCGGCATCGGTGCCTGGGTGCAATGCGGTCACACCATTCCAGATAGATTGCGCACCGTTGCAGACAGCGTGGCCGAACCGCGGCAGGCGTTGATCGATCGCGTGTGAGACGCGGCTGGGTTGGTCGGGCGTTGGGCCACGATACCCTTGCCGGCGACGCCCTCCTCCTTGATTTCGCCCACAAGGGCATCGCGACCCAACGTATCCAGACCACTGGCGCCTTCAGAAGCGCTGGGGTTCTCGGGTGCGTGCCGCACGCGAAGCCGCGTAGCGGCCGGTAGGCGCCTGAGCAAAATCAAGGAGGAGGCCGTCGCCGCCAAGCGGCGGCCGGGGGACATTTGCCGAGGGACCTGCCGGTCGCTGCGGGGCCCTTACGCTCGCGCAAGACCCAAGCGGAGACACCCCCAGATTCATATGCGCTGCGCATGGACTACACCGCCGCCTCGTATGACCAGGCGATCTGCTGATGGCCCGTAAAAGGGGCATTTCCCGGCCGCTGAGCGAAGAACAAAAAGAAAACCCCGCTGCGTGAGCAGCGGGGTCTTTGGGTTAAAAACCCTGGCGATGACCTACTCTCGCATGGCTTAGGCCACACTACCATCGGCGCAGCTGCGTTTCACTTCCGAGTTCGGGATGGGATCGGGTGGTTCCACAGCGCTAATTTCACCA